>TARA_R110002124_G_scaffold17532_3_pt1 | contig 423803 bp, 400 predicted proteins | sample TARA_R110002124 | Tara Oceans TARA_R110002124 (sample SAMEA4397445) | marine metagenome | biome: Polar Biome; feature: [SRF] surface water layer (ENVO:00010504); material: water (ENVO:00002006), including particulate matter (ENVO:01000060) such as... | depth 5 m | reverse complement strand
GAAAAAAGCCACTCACTTTCGTGAATGGCTTCGTCGCTTTGCTCCCCCTAATGGACTTCTATCGAACCGTATTTTTCTATTTTATAAAGAGTTAACTTGAAATTCGACCCTTTCTAGGCTTAAACCAAAGTTACATTTGTGAGGCTTTTCCTATACTTTTTGAGCACTCCCTTAGCTCCCAATCTTAATTTCTAAGGTATTCTTAATATTGATCGTAGAGGGGACTAAGGAATGGTCTAACATAGTTCGTTATTCATTATAGCATTCTTCTTCGTGATCGAATCACCTTCTGTAGTTACTGACATAAAAAGTTGTTCTAGTTACTTAATGATTTGGTGCCATCAATTCATTGGTTTTCTTTATTTCAACACAATTAGTGGTTCCTCTGCTTAGGTTCACCTCGACTTCACTGAGTATAAACTTCTTCCTAAATTTTTCACATGAAAAAACACACTCGCATTGAGTAGGTTTCTTCACTTTCGCTAATGCCATTAGTTCATTATCGACCCGTAATCTTATATATACTACGGAGTCTTACAAACACATAAGCAGATAGCAAATTTTCACTACTTCTTTAAAATGCAAAACATTCTAATTAAAAATTAGTCATAACATTTTTAATTTCAACATAATATGGTTACTTTTAATCACTCTCCCCCTCTTATTATATCCAATATTTATGACATCATGAAAAGATATCTGCTAGTTTTATGTCTCGTTGCGTCCAATATTAATTCTTCATATTCCCAAGAAAAAACAATAGGTGATCTTGTATTTCCTTATGAATTCGATGACCAGATATCTTATTATAAAGCTTATGAACTTGACGAAATGGTATCATTTGAAGACCTTCAACTTGCCAGACAATTACATAATTCTGGCGAGTCTCAAGATAAAGAAAAAGCTTTGAGAATGTGGGGGAAGTTTATTTTATATGATGAAACTAACTCATTTTCAGAGGAGAAAAAAGAATTCGCCTCAGCTATAGCAGAAATGTATTTTGATAAAGGTGAAGTAGAACTTGGATTACTATTCTTGGGTAAAACTTTGAACAACGATGAGCAAGATGTGATTGCTAAATTTACCGAAGAATATTCTAGGAAACTTTTAGTTGACGAAATAAGAGGTCGTGAAGAAATCAATTTTGTAAGAGATACAAGAAACATTTTCAAAAATTTACCCTATGCAAAAAATAATATATCAGATGTGAACGAAGCCTACAAATCATTAGAACTATTAATGACTAATCGAGTATCGAAGTTAATTATTACATCTGATATTAAGAATCTAACTGTGGAAATAAAAAGATGGTTTTATAAAGACAATGAACGCATTCTATGGAATAAAATATTTCCAGATGATACCCTTAATGTTGCGTCCGCCGCTTACCTTATTAAATATAAAAATCCAATTACTAAAAAAGATACCATATTTACACAACCTTGTGCCGATGGTTGCATAATTAAAATATTTAGTTCCAATTAATTCAATTTTATGGCAGAGCAGAATATAAATGAAGAACGACCAAATGATTCGTTTCTTGAATGGTTAAAATCTGTGAATTTGATTTTCCCAATCTTGAGTCTGATACTAGGTGCTTTTTTAGGAATATTTGCACCAGAAAAAATAATTCCTGAGCCATTATCAGTAATAAAGATTATGGGGACTGTTATTATAGTTGTTGCCTTTATATTCACTTATGTTTGGAGAGATTTCATAAAGTCCAAGTTGAAGCTAATTTCACTTAGTATGTTAGCGTTATTAATAGTTATAATAATATTGAATCTCTTTTTTGTGAAAATGGTCACATATCATAACCCCCATGAGAATGTCTATTACTTGGTTGGAAATTCCACTACGGACGAAAAATTTGATAACATCCCAAACGATGAACTTATAAGACAGACAGGAGGAGAATGGGAAACACTAAATGAAATTTATAAAAACTATACATTAATTTCTTTAATATTTAGTTTTTCATATCTTCTTTTGATGATCGCGATTGTCTTTTCTATTGGAGGTGCTTCCATGAAAAATAGATTGAATTCAAATCCAAATTTGAAAAATTAAACCTAATAATATGTTAACTAAATTAAATTATTTTTTAAACAAATTCATTTTACTTTGGTTTATAGCTTTTTTTGCATCAACAGCATACAATCAAGAAATCAATGAACTTTATTCTGATAGTAAAAAACTATTAGAAATTAGTTATGATCAAGCATTGGCTGGCAATTTTGATGAATCTATAGAATCTACACAAAAATCTTTGAATTATTTATATAGAATTTTTCTTACCCAAACTAACCAAAGGCCAGAAAATAGAATAAAAAATCTGTTAAATTCAAATCGAAATTCCCTTTATCAAATAATAGATTTCGATTATAACAATGATGAATTTGACTATTATAAATCACTATCGAAATGTTATGAATCTCTGGCCGCGGTTTATTACAACAAAAATGAACTTACAGCTTCATTAGACTATTACATTTTAGCTGAATTTACTTTAAGATATTCAATGACGGATTCAGTTGATTTAGAACAAAAAATAGCGGCTGCGGAGAAAATAATGAGCATTTACGAAGTTTTTATTGGAATTACACATGAATTACTTCCGACAATAGATAGTAATTCTCAAGTAAAATATGTGTATGCTTCTATGGCGATGGCTGATAGGTCTCGACAACAAGTTCTCCAAAACCTAATCGGAAATGCGACTTCTGAAAAATATGGATATACGTTTATCCCACAAAGTTTTCAGAATGAACTGAGTATTGATTATTTGGATTTTGAGGCTAATAATAGCTTAAAAACTATCAGAAAGTATCAAGGCAACGTATTAAGCTTTTTCGTATCTGATGAATCTATTTATTATTGGATTTATTCGGAGAATTATGGAGTAGACATGGGAAAGTTACACAATCAGGGATTGCATTCCGTTGTACAAGATGTCAAAAACAATATTTATAAAAATGAAGAAAAACTAGATATTGCACTTGCAAAGCTCACTAATTACGTTGCTCCACCTAGTCTTAATAATTTAGTGCACACAAGCGATTTGATTATTATTCCACATGGAATCCTAAATTCTGTTCCGTTTGAACTAATTAAAATTTATGGGACAAATCAATCAATTGGAGAAAAATTTACCGTTAGTTATGCCCCATCACTAACAACCTTATATCAATTGGAATATAATAAGAGACTTTATCTGGCAGCTCGCCTTAACAATCTAAAATCCGACGCTACCATATTCGATGAGAAGATGTCAGATTCCATATGGTATGCTAAATATAATTCTGTGTTTGAATTATTTGATTTAAACTCAAAATATCTATTGGATTCTATTGTTCTCGTTGGTAATCCAATAATGCCAGAATTTAAAGAAGACCAGGACGATCTACCTATTAAATTAAGCCCTAGAGAGAAATCTGATGAAGAAGTAATGGCAATTTCAGGAATACTTAGAAATTCTGTTATTCTAAATTCACAAGAAACGGAAACGGAAATAAAGAAATTTATGCCAAAAGCATCACTCGTTCATTTTGCAACCCATTCAGGATCTTATAGTGATAAAAATGAAGTTTTAAAATCTTGGATTGCTCTATCTCCAGACAATTCTAATAATGGATTTTTAACAGTTGAAGAGTTGTTATCTGGTGAGATTGCGCCATTAAGAGCGGAATTAGTTGTGCTAAGTGCCTGTGAAACCAGTGGAGGTCAAATCACAAATTCCGAAGGAACAATTGGACTACAGTGGGCACTACTTTCTGCCGGTGCATTTAGAGTTATCGCCAGCCAGTGGTCTGTTCCAGATGCTGCAACCAAAGATTTAATGATATCCTTTTATGAACACTGGTTGCATGACGAAGACATTCCAACTATTGCACAATCTCTTAAAAGAGCAAAAAAGGATATGTCAATCAAACCAAAATATCATCATCCCAAATATTGGGCTGCATTTCAATTAATCGGAGTAAGGTAATACTGATTCATTACACCCCGTCCGCTCAAATAAAATTGTTTTCCGAAAGAGAGGGTCTCGCTTTTATGAATTATATTTAGTGTTTCTTGCCAAAAGATTCAAACAAAATAGGAGATTTCTAAATTAAAATTCAAGCTTTTTAATATTTTTCCTACTCCGAAACCAAATTTTCCAGAATCACAGAACACTTCAGATAATCCTTTCTTTTTCTAAAGTCTCGTTTTTTTTCAAAACTCACGTGTGTGATTTTCCCAAAGGAATATTCTTGCTCTAAGGAGTACACCACTTCTTGCATTCCCTCAAAATTGCCTTGCAGGGTAAATTGATACGAAGTTATGGTAACTGCATCTTGAGTTACTTGATGTGGCTCATTAAATTCCGAAATTTTAAATGTTTCATCTGAGGCTTTGGTATTAAGTACTTCCAAAAGGTTGTTTTGAATTGAAGTATTATTAAGATTATTTTTCGAGAGAATCGAATCCATCTGAACCTCCTTTAATTTAAGCTTTCCATTCATTACCGATAAATCTCCATACCCTAATGTTTGAGTTTCTATTGTTTTAAGCTCACTTCGTGTCTCAAAGGTTTTGGAAATGGCAAAATGATAGGCGATTAACAAAATCAACATAAAGCCAAGAATCAATGCTCTATTTTTTGTTTGCAGCTTCATCCTTTTTCGATTTGAATGATTAAAGAAAAATCTGCTTTATCAGAACCAGTTTGCGCGTAATTAGAAACGTTCACCTCTTCTATCCAATCCATTTTTTCTAAGGACTGAATCCAATCTCCGAAACTTTCTTTGTTTGAGGATGTTCCAGACAATTGAATTACGCCACCCTCATATTCAATCGCTTTATCAGGTCTAACCGATCTTGTAAGGGGTTGGAACTCCAACTTGTTGAGCCCAATAGATTCAGGTTGTGAGTTAACAATTCGGTTGATGTAGTACGAACTCTTTGAGTTCCCGCTAAACAACACATTTTCTACGATCTTCTCCTTTCGGGTAACCTCTGCTTTTCTTTTGATATAGTTATCCTTTTGAGAAGTAACTAAGGCAGCGTTTTCCTGAAGGGATTGCAGATCGGAATGATACTTTGAAAACAGCAGGGTATTAATAAGTAGTAATGCGAATATAATAGCAACTCCTGCGTACATACCCTTTCTAAAAAACACCTTTTCTTTATAGATAGAGGCAAGCTCGAAATTCCTATCTGAAATATTTGAAGCATCTAGCGAACTACCGCCAACGTAATCAAAGAGTCCAGATAGCGACAGGACATGATTAGAATCAACCCTGCTATCCTCAATAACATACTCCTGTTGCACAGTGCTATCCTCAAATCCCTGAATTAAACTATTTTCTATTTTAAGTACTTGTCGCGAAGTGCTGATACTTTGCATGGGCAACAAGGGCAATAATCCTGCAACGCCAAAAAAACCAAGTCTAAAACCTAAAACCTCAATATTCTTTGTTTGAAAATCTCGCAGCAAAGAATCTACATATTCTTTCTTGCAGACGGCAACAAAATTTCGCTCATCACATTTTAAAACTTCAGTATAGAAATCATTTTCAGAGACTCCGGGGAAGGTTTTTGAAATAAGCTCACTCTCATTGGAATGCAGTGGTGCCTCCTTGATTAAAACTTTATCTGAGTTGATAATCAAATAACAATGTTGGTTTTTAGAAAGTACTTCACCTAAGTCTGAAATGGTTATAGCAGTAAAGGATTCAATACCTATAAATTCTCCAGCCTTTTTTTTAGCGGTAACTCCATAGTAGATATCGCTACCGTCCAGAGAACTAATCTCCACAGCGCAATAGGTTTTTCCAAACCACCAATATGATCGTAGCTTTTCAATCATTATCTCAGGACGGTAGGTTTAATAAGAACTGTTAAGGTTTTTTTGGAATCTTCTCTTCTACGATTGCTAAAGAGCCATTTTAGAACTGGAATTCGAGAAAGAAGAGGAACTCCTGAACCAGAATCATCTTTGATCTTTTGTTCAATACCTCCTAATACAGCTGTATCCTGATCTTGCATTCTGATTATAGAAGAAAATTCTCGCGTATTTATATCTGGTGGAGCATCCTCTTGAATTCGACTACTAAAACTTGATTGAATCACCTGAACATCCAAGGTGATCTGTCCATCGCCAGAAACGAAGGGCTTTATCTCCAAGGCAAGCTCAGCGGTAATAGGTACAAAATTTACCGTTTGTAAGGTCTGCGGAATTTGAGAGCCAATAAAACTTTGATCAGTAACGGTATAGTAGGTTGTTTGTCCGCTAGAAAGATATGCCTTATGTCCATTTAATGCAGCCAATTGTGGGGTGGAATGAATACGCAATTGTCCATTTGCCTCCATGGCTTTAATATCTAAATAAAATTCTGGTAATACTCTTCCAATATTGAGAGAACCAAAGCCACTCATACTTCCAATGATCTTATTTGCTGTTTCAGCCCCAATTTGAATATCCGTCGAGGGGAAGATCGCCCCTTGGGTTTGAACAGGTTTTTCTCCTAGTCCAAAAGAAACCCCGGCCTCAACCACCGCTGTTCGGTTTACCTCTAAAATCATCACCTCTATAATAATTACGGGTACCGCCTTATCAATCTGAGCTACAAACTCTTTAAAGCGTTCCACCTTTACCCCGGGTCCGCTGACAATAAAACTATTGAGTTCAAAATCTGTTTTTATATCCAAGCCTTCTTTGATATCATCAGGGATGATCTTATCAATGGACTCTAGCTTACTATTTTGTTGATTTACCCCATCTGCGCGACTTGCTCCATTCTGGTTGCCTCCGTTATTGAAAGCATTCGTTCCATTAAACGAGGTATTTCCCGTTACAAAATTTTGATTCCGTACCGATTGACTACTGCGGACGGGATCAGAAAATACATTAATAGAACGATTTACGAGCAGTACCGCTTCTACCTGTTTTAGAGATAATTGGTCTTCTGTCCCGAAATAATAAACCTCTGCTTCCTTTTTATAAGTGAATACCAGTGGTTGTGCCTGAGAGTTATTTCTGGAGTTTCCTTGGGCTACAGTTTCACTACCACTAGAACTAATGGCGCTTTGAAAGATTTTATCCAGCAGGGTATCAAAATCAATAGATTCCGCCTTCACTGTTGCCACACCTGCATTATCCAGAGGAGTTGCCGTAAAGACATCCAAGTTTAAATCATCACTCAAGGTATAGATCACATCGGCTACGGGGGTATTTTTAAAATCTACTTCTACTTTTCGCCCTACCGTATCGATAACTTTGTAATAAAAACTTGCCCTACGATTTCTTCGTGGTCGGCTAACACTAGCTCCATTATCAGCACTAGCTCCAGAGCTGAATGCAGCATCGAATAAATAAAAACCATCCCTTGATTTTGATAGGGTCAGATTATTTGTTGTTGCCAATTTATCCAAAGCTACATCTATAGCAACGTTTTTGATGTAAAGGGTTAAAGGAACGTTTTGAATCTCAGGGGAGAACAGTAAGTTTTTCCCCGTCTCGTCCATAATTTTTCGAAACGCTTTTTCTAATTTATCCTGTTTTAAATCTAAGGTGATGCGTTCTAGTGAAGGATTGTAGGTAATATTAATGGGAGCTTCCTCCTCTTTTGGGGCTACATATTTTCTTATAGATAAAATATTACCTGTAAAGTCAATATCCAAATCGTATTCCTTGACTAAAAAAATGAGTAAGTCTTTTACTGAAACGTTTGAAAAATTATTCACTATAGGAATCGAATTTAATTCAGGAGCTACATTGATATTGAGTTTGTGTATTTTCGATATCGCCAAGAGAAAATTAGAAAGTGTCGTTTGGGTAATATTAATGTTTAGGGTCTCTCCAAGTCCCGTAGTATCACTTCTGAGCATTTCTAGTTGCTCTTTTATGGCATTGCCTCGTGGGTTTTCTTGAGAGAATACAGCACTACCTATAATGAAAAATAAAAGTAGCAGAAAAATCGTTTTCTTCATACGTCTTAGTTGGCTAACAAGGAATAAACTTCATCTATAGAAGTCTCTCCAGAATTAATTAAAGCAATTGCATTGGTTTTTAACGTGTTCAAATTTTGCTCGGCTAAATAGGTGTCTATCTGCAAGTCATTGTGCTTTATCGCTACTTCTAATTCAGGGGTTATGGGAATAATCTCATAGACGGCTGTTCGACCTTGATAGCCGGTAAAGTAGCACTGGTTGCATCCAGTCGGAAGATAGTTTTTTTTTATTTCACTGGCATCCTTAAAACTTTTTGGAAATAACTCTTTGGTGACTTCTGCTTCCTTTTTACACTCAGGACACAACTTTCTCACTAGGCGTTGGGCAACACTCACATTTAAGGTGGTGGCAATCAGATAAGGCGGTATGCCCATGTCGATCAATCTCGATACCGTTGCCCATGCCGAATTGGTGTGAATGGTCGAGAGTACCAAATGACCTGTAAGTGCCGCCTTAATAGCCATATTTGCCGTTTTCTCATCGCGTATTTCTCCCACCATAATAATGTCGGGGTCTTGGCGCAAAAAGGTTCGCAAGGCAGAAGGAAAATCTAAGCCGATATCTTCTTTGAGTTGCACCTGATTGATCCCATCCAAGGTATATTCAATGGGGTCTTCAATGGTGAGAATATTCGTCTGTTCTTCATTAAGGAGTTTCAGCGTACCATACAAAGTGGTGGTCTTTCCTGATCCTGTCGGTCCTGAAATCAGCACAATACCATTGGGCATTTTAATACCCTCAAGATACATCTCCAGTTCTTGGCTATTAAACCCGAGCTCTGAAAGCTCTACCGTTTGGGCATCCCGTTTTAGGATTCTCAGCACAATTTTTTCGCCTCTCAAAGTGGGCATGGTGGATACCCGAATATCAAAATCACCAGTGCCTGTCTTTACTGTTATTCTTCCATCTTGAGACAGCCTTTTTTGAGAGATATCTAAATTGGCTTTTATTTTAATTTGATTGATAAGCTGAGGGTATTCCGCAAGCGGAATGGAATACTGGGTTTTTAATTTTCCATCCAAGCGGAAGCGTACCCTGCAATAATTCTCATAGGGTTCTAAATGAATGTCGCTACTATTGAAATCCTTGGCCGTTTGAAGGAGCTGCTCTAAGAAGTTAGTGCTACTGAGTTTTTGTTTCCTTTCAGAGGTGGTTTGGCGATAGTTCGTAGTTAAATAGGACTGAATCTCTTCGGAAGACGATGCCTGTAAGGTGGATGCAAATTGCAGTACTACGGAGAGTTCAGCAGCTAGTTTTTTTATGTCCTCAGCGTCCGTTTTGAGCGTAACCGAACCATTGGTATTTGAAATGGGTACAATGCGATAATGGAACGCTTGATTGGGTGTAATCAACTGTTTCAACTCTACAGGAATCTCATAGGTCTTGCTCATAGGCTGTAGATCGAATTATAGAACCCGAAGAGTTCAACACCGTACACTCCCATAATAAAGATAGCAACATATCCGGCAAAAGGATTGTGCCTTGCTTTCTCTTTTTTGGAAGCGAACTGGTGTACTATTAAACTAAAGAGTACCGCACAAACAAAAAACACTAAAAAGGCAAGGGTTGGAAACGATACTGCCATAAAAACATAGAAAAGGATATCACCCAAGCCCATAACCTCTTTTAGAAAATCTTTTTTTAAAACAAATTTCGAATACACTAAACTTAAAAGTAGTACTGTCGAGATAATTAGAAGGTTGTAACCCACCATATATAGGTAGACTAGATAAAAGCTCCGGGAAAAATACAGATAGCCACCTAAGACAATTAATAATGGAAACAAAAATGCCCACACCGCTCGATCTTTAAAGTCTTGGTAGGCAACGAGTGCCAAAGTAATAAGTAACGCTATGAAGATAGTAGTGCTCAATCTTTTACCTTTTCAATAGAAACTCCTTTCTCATCAATTTCCCATACATTAAAAATACCATCTCCATCAAAGTCTACTACGGCTTCAGCGCGAGCCTTAAATGTGGTAGCACTAGCTTCTATTATTTCATAGCGATAGTTTGCCGTCCCACCTTGCGTTACTGTGAGAGGCGGTTCAAAATCAATGACATTGATATCCATGGAATACACTGAATTGGTGTAGCGATATTGTGTTTGGAGTGTGGAGAGGTGCTTGAGCTGAATTTTTGCTTCTTGGGCTTTCGCTTTGGTGAGAAAGCCCATTAAACTTGGAAATGAAAGCATTAAAAGCACACTGATAATAGCCAGTACAAGTAGCATTTCATTGAGTGTAAAGGCAGAAAACCGTTTGGATTTCATTGCGAATTTTTTTTTAAAAGTATTAGTTGTAATATAAAAAAACAAGTAAAATTTGGCTTATGTGATTTTAACTAGCTTTTTATAACTTTCCCAGCCCATTGCAAACAATTTTAATATCTTTAAAAAAAATATCATAATCATCTTGAATCAGAACTCACCCTTTTGTATAAGAATAGTTGCAATGGTTTTCCTTGTGATTGTAACTGTTGGCTGTGAAGAAGTACTTTACCAAACTGATATTAGTTCACAGCAAGTAACACTCTTGGCACCGACAGATGGAACAAATTTAGAATTTACCTCTGTTAGTTTTAACTGGAATTCTGTTGACGATGCGACTTCCTATCGCTTTCAGGTGGCAAGTCCAAGTTTTGCAAATGCCAATCAAATCCTAGAGGACATTTTGATTGATTCACTCACTCAGCACACCCTTCAATTGAACGAGAATGCCTATCAGTGGCGGGTCAAAGCACTCAACAGCGGGTATGAAACTCAGTATTCAATGGCATCATTCGCAGTAGTAAGTAATGATAATTTTTCGGATAATATCGTAAGCCTTATCGCTCCTGATAATAATGTTATTACCAACCAGACAACCTTTATTCTTTCTTGGGATGCCATTATTGGAGCAACCAACTATCGAGTGCAAATTATTGATAATTCAGATCAAAGTGTCATTGAAGAGGTAAGTGTAACCCAGAGTCAATATGAGTTTACCTTCCCCGAAGGAGATTTTACCTGGGGTGTGCGCGCAGAAAAAGATTCGGAATTTACCCTTTATAATACTCGGAACATTTTAGTAGACACAACACCCCCGAATATACCCACTTTGGTAAGCCCAGCAGATGGGGCAACTCTTAATAGTGGTGAAGTTACCTTTACATGGAATCGTGAACTCATATCGGGAAGCATTGAATTTGATAGTATTTATATCTACCAAGATCAAAACCTCAACACCTTAGCCCAAAAACAACAGGTTTCAGAATCTTATTCGACCACGTTATCTAATGACGTGTACTATTGGTTTATGAAAGCTTTTGATGAGGCTTCTAATGAAAGTGGGCAAAGTGAAGTCTTTTCTTTTACCATAAATTAACAGAGATGCTTAAAGGGAAAAAAGCAACATACATCCTACTCTCTGTTATCGTGTTGATATGGGCAATTATCGGATATCGCTATTTTACTCACTTCTCTGATCAGCCCACCAGAGAACTCTCGTTTGAAACTACCTACAAGGTTCCAAGCTCAAAGCAAAACGAGTCGTTCGATCTTTTACCCACCTTAAAAGATCCCTTTTTGGGGACTACAAGATCAACACCTTCAATGACCACAAAAACGACCCCTAAAAAGGTGCTTACGAATTTTCCGCAAGTAGCCTACAAAGGAATGCTAGAGAGTGGAAAGGGCAAAGCCAAGGTGTTTCTTATCGATATTAATGGACAACAACATCTAATGACTATTGGAGAAGAAATGCAAGGAGTGAAACTTCTTAGCGCCACCAATCAAAAAGTAGTGGTTCAATTTGAGGGAACTTCTAAAGAAATTTCATTATGAAGTTCAATTTAAAAAAAATTCGAGCATCGGTACTTCAATTTTCAATATTAATTGCCACGCTGGTAGCCCTATTACTTCTTTCCTTTATTACCCTGACCCACACCCATCGTTTTTTTAAGATACAATCGGACAATTTCCGCGCTACCATTGATAATGCACAAGAAGGGATTATACTTAGTTTAGAACCTGATTTTAAAGAAGGGGAAATCATTTCAGAAAAAGAGAATAGCCAACTAGATATTTCAACATCCTATTGGGGTGGTTTTCAAAAAGTAACCTCCGTAGCAACAAAGGATTCAAAAACATTTTCTCAAATGGCGCTTGTTGGAGCATTAGCTGAGAACAAGAGGACAGCGCTTTACCTAGTAGATAATAACAATGCTTTGGTTTTGGTGGGTAATACTAATATTGAAGGATTATCCTACATTCCAAGTAAGGGAGTAAAAGCAGGGAGTATTGCCGGAAATTACTATAATGGAAAGAACCTTATTAGTGGTGAGATACGCCATAGTAACTCAAGGCTTCCAAAGCTACATCCAACATTTTTAAACTTTATAAAAGCCCTCCAAAAGACACCCGATGTTAGTGAATCCCTAGTGGTCTTAGAAGGAGAACTTAAAAATTCCTTTTTTGAAAAGGAAAAAGTAGTGTATAGCCCGGACATGATAGTATTTACAGGTAAGGCTACTGGAAACATGCGTATTCAAAGTGATCGAGAAGTGACCATTGATACTTATGCCCAGCTAACCGATGTGACAATCGTGGCACCTATCATTCGAGTTCAAGAAGGGTTTAACGGTAGGGTTCATTTGATAGCCAGTGATAGCATTGTTATTGAAAAAAATGTAGTGTTAAACTATCCATCTTCACTGGTACTTTCTGAAAAATCCGATAGCAAAGATAATGAATTTGCCTCCATTGAAATTGAAGAGCCCAGTACCATCCAAGGAATCGTTATACATCTTCAGAATCGAGAACCTGAAAAGGCGACACCAAATATTGTAATCTCTAAGGGTGCTAGCATCGAGGGAGAAGTGTATTGTGAAGGACATTTAGAACTATTAGGAAAGGTCAATGGAACGGTCTATACGAATAAATTTCTGGTGCGCGCTCCCGGTGGGGTCTATATCAATCATCTATATGACGGAAGTATTAGTGCTAAAGAATTACCCCAAGAATTTAGCGGTCTGCCATTAGAGAAGTCAACCAAAGGAATTGTGCAATGGCTCTACTAAAGAAAATAAAAGCGGCATCGATGGTGGAAGTCTTAGTTGCTTCCGCTATTATCTTAATTGTCTTTGTCATTGCAAGCACTTCCCTGAATAACATCTTTTTTGTCTCCATTAAAAATAGCGATACGGAATTTCAAACCCGGGTTAAAGAAATTCATTATTTATCCTTGCACAATCAGCTGGTGATTCCCTATTATGAAGACACGCCTTTGTGGGATATTACCATTGAAAAAAAAGACCAACAGCTAAAGATCAGAGCATTAAACAAAAAAAATAACACATCAACTACTGTCATCTGGAATGACTAATCAGATACTAAAAATAAAGGCCTTTACCCTCACCGAACTTTTGGTGGTCATTGCCATAAGTAGTATTGTGGTGGGACTGGCGTATTCAGTGCTAGGTTTGATCACCCAAAACGTGCAGAACATTCAAGACAATTATAGCGATGCCACCCACCTTCGATTGTTTGAAGAGCAATTCTCAGTGGATTTTCAAAAGTTTCCTACTGTGAACTATTCTGATTATACCAAAGCGTTAGTGCTATCATCTCCGCTGGATTCTATCACCTATACATTCGAAAAAGAAGTGGTACTTCGAGGAGAAGATTCCATTTTTATAGTCTTAAAAGAACCCAAATACTACTTTAAAGGGAAAGCGATTTCAAAAGGAGCGATTGATGCGATTAAATTCACAACTTCTGATTCGCTCAATAATAGGAGTTTCTTTATCTTCAAATACACCGATGCATTAAATACAATGGCTGATGGGAATTAAATTTGAGACCGCTTCGGCAGGTAAAAAAGAAACTAAGTCAACTTCCCTTAGCGAAGTTTTCAATAAGGATATTACCCTTTTTGGAAGCTCCTTTTCCAATAAAAAAAAGGAGGCGTTTTATAATGAGCTGAGTGTTTTGTTAAAATCGGGAATTACCCTAAAGCATGCATTGGAACTCATCTCAGAATCACAAAAAAAAGAAAAGGATAGGGTGATAATAGAAGCTATTTCTTCACAAATCCTCTCTGGTAAGTCCCTACACGAGGCAATGGAGAAAAACGAACACTTTTCACCATATGAATACCACGCCATTAAAATTGGAGAACAAACAGGGCGACTTGTGGATATCACTAACGACCTTGATGCATTTTTTGGGCAAAAAAACGAACAGCGAAGACAAGTACTCTCGGCATTATCCTATCCCTTCATTGTTCTTATTACGGCCATCTTGGTAGTTTATTTTATGATGCGCTTTATTGTCCCAATGTTCATCGATACCTTTCGCCAGAATCAAGTAGAATTACCTTGGATTACCAAAGTCATTGTGAGCATCTCAAATTTTATAGGCACGTATAATTGGTTGATATTACTCACCACTTTTTTACTACCCTTTCTGCTAAAATTCCTTGGTCAACAAGCTTGGTTTAAAAGGCCTCTGGATGAATTCAAATTACGAATTCCTATACTTGGAACCTATTTTAAGCAGGTTTATTTAACCCAGTTTACTCAGGCCATGTCCCTACTTACCACCGCCAAGGTTTCGGTAGTGCAGGGTATTTCGCTGGTTAAAAATATGATTGCTTTTTACCCCTTACAGGAAGCATTGGAATCTATAGAGAAAGATATCATCGATGGAGGTAAGCTAAGTGAGAGTTTTGCCAAACACCCGCTCTTTGATAAAAAGATGATTGCTCTTTTAAAAGTGGCAGAAGAAACCAATCAAACTGATTATATTTTTCAAAAATTATACGAGCAGTACAGCAGTGGACTTAAATATCGCTCAGGGCTTATCACAAGTATTTTAAACCCAATATTTCTTGTTGTGATTGCCGTAATAGTTGGGGTTATATTAATTGCTATGTACCTTCCTATGTTTAAACTAAGTAGTGTAATAGGTTAAATACATGATGAGCAGTTAGTTGTATCCTTAATTTAAAATTCTTAAACTTTTTTAAGTTTAAATTGTTAAAATTTATTTAGTTTTAACTCCTCCCTAGCCATTTAATTTTAAAAGAGATTATTAACGTTCTGATAATGTATATTAACAGAACTTTTTACTTTTTTGTAAGTATGTAAAAACCAACTATCAATGAAAAAAATTATTCTTTTAATTTTGATTACTGGTACTCTTTACGGACAGAGCACTTTAGAGAGCGAATACATTGTTGATTACAATGCTATTGAATTACCGAAAACTCCAAATGCTGCCAGTATGTTGACGTATGGCAATACGCCGATAAATTTAGCTGTTGGTAAGGCTCAAATAAATATTCCCATTTTCTCACTTGAAGTAGATGGGGTTACCGTACCAATTTCGATCTCATATGATCCATCGGGTATTAAAGTGGATGATTTAGCAAGTTGCGTAGGGCTTAAATGGTCACTAAACGCAGGTGGAGGAATTTTTAGAAATGTGAGGAATATTCCTGATGAAGATGGTTGGTTGACTTCACAGTGGACGTCTATACCACCAAGTCATTACGCGCTAAATCAAAACACCTCGGCTTGGCAATTTCAAACGGCTGCAATGGCTGGAACCAGAGATCATAATCCCGATATTTTTAGTTATTCTTTTTTAAATTATTCAGGAGGATTTTTCTTTAAACCAAACGGGGAATTACTATTAAATACAAAAGATAAACTTATCATGGACTGGTATGATAAAGCATATGATTATGAGGGAAATGAGTACACCTTTGGAAGTTCTGCTGCAACACAAGAGAAAAGTAGAAATCAAAGTATTCATGTAAGTATTACTCCTGGTAATCAGGCCAGTGTTGATGGATATGATTATCCAACGGATATTACCACAGGGTGGATGCTGGAAACCATTAAAACAAAGAACAATCAAGTTATCCAATTTGAGTATGAAAACTACGATTTAGGATATACATGGAATCAGCATTCTCATAATTTAGCGATGATAACGGCTTGTGATCCTAAACATGGAGAGCCTTCACATTATGGAAAAATTAGTAAAAGTTCTACAATCCATAATTATAAGAACAAACTTATAAAAAAAATATCTTCTGAAGTTATAGAGGTTATGTTTAACTATTCTACTGACTCCAGCTTATCTCTTTGGCAAAGACAATTGGATGAAATTTTAATTAAGGATTTAATTACCAATACAATTATAAAACGGTTCGAATTTGATTACGGAATTTTCAATGGTGATCCTCGGTTAAAATTAACCCAACTTACCGAAGTAGGTTTGAATAATATAAGTAAACCACCACATAAGTTTTTCTACAACACGGCTCCGTTACCATCAAAAAATACTGTCTTTAAAGATTTTTTTGGATTCTATAATGGCACATCTGGCCCAAGAAATTCGCTTGTTCATCGAAGTCCAGAAGTCATGGCGGCATTCAATATCTCACCAGGTAGTCATATCAGTTTTATGAATAACAATACTGGCACGCGAACAGTAGATGAGAGTTTTCTTCAAAATGGTGTTCTTGAGAAAATAGAATATCCTACGGGAGGTAATACCCTGTTTCTTTATGAGGCCAATAAGATACAGAGTAAATATTGTGGTGGTTTGAGAATAAAAGAAATTTATGATCAAGATGTAGATTTAAAAAAATATCAACAAAAGAAATTCTACTATTACGGCTTGGAAGGATTGAATATGGAATCAAATATTCATCTTACCAAAAAAACCATAGGAAGCTCTCCATATTTTTATTCAAACTTTGTTGATAGACCTGATGTAGCTCGATCTGGTTATTATTATAAAAAAGTTGTCACCGAAACTTATTTTAATGGAAATATTGAATTCACTGAAGAAAGTAATTTTCAAGAAGATGGTACAACATATGGTCAAATTAAATCGCAGTTAAAAAGTAAGAAATATTATAATAAATCAAATGAACTTATTAAAAGTATGGATTATGAATATGACTATATAGGTACAACGGATTCTTTTAACTGGTTGGTCATGGCAGACCAAATTTGTAGATCTATTGAGTCGTGGGGAGTTCTAGGTTATACCACAGGTTGGAATCATCAAATTGTTGGTAATACTGCACTTCTTCCTATAAAAATTGCAACAACCGAATTTAGAAAAACTACTCCATTGTCTGCACTAGAACCAGTTACAGTAGTGAATGAGTTGACTTATAATGATGATGACTTAAACACTCTCAAAGAAACAAAATCAACCAAGCTCACTAGAAGTGAATCGGCTGGTGTGGTGAGTTTTATTGAGACGAATCCGACGGGGGAAGTCTTGGAAGTAGACTATGAATATGTTGACGATTACAGTTTAACCACACTACCTAAAGGGCTCGTTGTGAGTAAGGAAGTAAAGCGAAATGGAAGCCAGATTTATGGACAGTTTTTAGAATATGATGTTAATGGAAATATGACTTCAGCTTATAATTTCAATAAAGCCGGGGGCACACATACAGGTGGAGCGAACTATGTTCCAAATCATTATGAACGTACGGTCACTTATTTGTATAATCAAGGAAAGCCAACACAAGTCAAGGGCGAAAATAATATAAGCACTGCATATATTTGGGATAGTACTAACACCTATTTGCTGGCGCAAGTTGTCAATGCAACTTTTACTACGGCATCTAGTTATATTTCAGGTTCTCTTGATTTGACTAATCCTACTAATATTGTAAATCAAATAGACAACATTCGACAAGGACTTTCGAGTGCTCAAGTCACAACTTATATATACGATCCGCTCATAGGAGTGACGCAGGTTATTGACCCCAAGGGATATACCATGAACTATCACTATGACGATTTGCATCGCCTCGAATATGTGATCGATGGTAACGGCAACGTCTTAAGCGAAAATGAATACAACTATGGTACTAATTAATAACAGCATTACAATGAAAAATTTTCTCACAACACTACTTTTTGTTTTGCCGTTAATTGTTATAGCGCAAACAACGCCTTCACAAGATCAAAACTATGTACTTCAAAAGACATATCAGATACCACTATCTGAAACCGAGGTCGGGCTACTTCCAAATAATGTTTCTAGTAATGACAAAAAAATTGAGTCTATTGTATATTACGATGGCTTAGGACGTCCAAAGCAGAGCATATCGCTGCGAGCAGGAGGAAATGGTGAGGATTTGATGACGCCTGTTTTTTATGATGATCTGGGACGGCAACCTAAAGAATATTTACCTTATCCAAACCTAGGGAATGAGGGTGTCTACGTGCAAAGTATTCTTACTCCACTACTGGGATATTACGACAACCGCTACGATCAAAGTTTTCATAATTATGACATCAATCCCTACAGTGAAAATAGATTTGACGATTCACCACTAAGCCGAGTATTAGAGACTGGTGCTCCAGGAAAAGACTGGAAAATTGACCCAATTTCAGATACCGATCATACCATTAAATTTGAATATCTTTCCAATACGGTTAATGAGGTAAAGCGATTCTCTGTGTCTTTTACAAATGGCAATACCCGTTTTCCTGAGCTTGTGGACAATGGTTTCTATACGGAAAAGCATTTATTTAAAACCATTACTAAAGATGAAAACTGGACAAATGGCAATAACAATACTACCCAAGAATTTAAAGATAAGTTGGGACAAGTCGTGTTAAAGCGTACCTTCAATAGCAACTCTGCACATGATACCTACTATGTGTATGATAGCTATGGGAATTTAACTTATGTCATTCCACCTATTGTAAATACCTCAAATATAATAACTCCCACGATACTAGATACCTATTGTTATCAATACAAATATGATTATAGAAATCGATTGTTTGAAAAAAAGATTCCAGGAAAGGGCTATGAAAGAATCCTCTATGATAAATTGGATAGACCTATTTTAACCCAAGATGCAAATATGCGAGCTGATAACCCCAATAAGTTTCTATTCACTAAATATGATTGTTTAGGGAGAGTTGCATACACAGGGATTTATTTATCACCTTTTGCAGGTCAGCCGGAATTGGAAACTTTTCTTAGTACCAAAACCGCTTTTTGTGAAACTCAGACCTCATCTAGTACTTTAGTGGGCGACACGAATATTTACTATACTTCGAATGTATTTCCTTTAAGTCAGTATATTGAAAAAATCTTTACTGTAAATTACTACGACACGTACGTCGATTATGCTGGAGCGGTAGCAAAACCCACCACTGTCTTTAATGCATATACCACAGAACATGTTTCTGTGGAAACGACCACTCAAGGATTGCCTACTGTCTCAAAAGTACGGGTTTTAGGAACAAATGATTGGATTACAACCTTGTCTGCATACGATGAAAAAGGAAGAGTACTCTATGTTGATTCCAAAAACTCTTTTCTTGATTCAAGAGATATTGTAAAGAATAAGTTAGATTTTACAGGGAAAGTTACAGAAAGCGAGAGCACCCATATTAAAACTGGACATCCCAATATAATAATGCACGACTATTTCTCTTATGATCATATCGGCAGAAACGTTTTGCATACCCAAAAAATTGATGAGCAACCTATGCAGCTGATCTCACAAAACCATTATGACGATCTAGGACAATTAGTGAAGAAGAAAGTGGGGGGTGAATTATGGAAGAGTGGCTACACGGATATGATTGGCGTCTCAATGGTCAATGGAGTAATTACAAGCACCGCTCCAACTGGATGGAATAATTCAAGTGTATCCACCATAGGAAAAATCGACGATTATGGCGGTGTTATGTTTACAGCTGAAACGGAGGGTAAAGCACTCATTATTGGCTTAAATGATTTAAATGTTAATCAGAATTTTTCTGAAATAGATTATGGTATTTATCTCACGGAATCCCCATCAGATCCAAAGTATTATCTGAGGTATAATAATGACTTTCATCAATATACTCCGTATCAATTAGGTGATACGTTCGCTGTGGAGCGATCAGGGAATAACATCTTGTTCATTCACAATGGGATAGTAGTTTACACACACGTTATTACAAGCGGAATCGTTCCCTCCTTAGTGGCTGATTCTTCTTTTTATACCAATGGTGGAGCAATTAGTAATTTCAGCTTGTATGCCACAACCATTACCAAACACCTTCAAGATGTAGACTTTAAATACAATGTTAGAGGCTGGTTGACAGATATTAATGAGGAGAATCCACTTGTTCAGACAAATGACCTGTTTAGTTTTAAATTAAATTATAATACAATCGACGGAAATACAGGTGCTACCCCATTATATAATGGAAATATTTCCCAATCTTTTTGGAAAACAGATAATACTGATACTTATTTTAGAGGTTACAAATATTCGTATGACGATCTTAATAGAATAGAAAGTGCTATAAGCTATAAAGGGACCAACCTAAACTCGCTTCAATCTGATGTTCATAATGTAAGTAATCTAAGTTATGATAAAAATGGGAACATACTAACTTTAGATCGTAATGGTTCTAATGATGATAATACATTCAATGGATTATGGGACAAATTAACCTATAGTTATAGTGGAAACCAATTATTAAACGTTCTAGAAGATAGTAATCATCCAACATTGAAGGATGTTGGCTTTTTTGATGGCAATAATGTACTGGCCACTCTTAATAATGATTACGAATATGATGATAATGGAAATATGGTTAAGGATCGAAATAAATTAATTGATGAAATCGAATATAATAATTTAAATCTACCAACATTAATTACCATTACAGGAACGAATTCTGGGACAATTGAGTATATTTATGATGCCACAGGTGTTAAATTGAAAAAAATAATGACAAAAGGTATAGAAAGCCCGAAGATTACTGAATATGCTGGTTCTTTTGTTTATAACAATACCGAACTCCAGTTCATCTCTCAACCGGAGGGTTATGTGATTCCTTTAATTGGTGAAGAAATTGTAGAAGGTTTTGATGAAGGGTCTGGTCAAAACACGTATGCATTTTACAATTATGTTTTTCAGTATAAAGACCACTTAGGGAATATACGACTGTCCTATGCAGATGCTGATTTAAATGGAGCTATAGACAGTTCTGAAATCATTGAAGAGAACAACTACTATCCCTTTGGGCTGCAACAAAAAGGATATAATGCCATAATTCAAGGTGGAAACTCCATTGCCCAAAAAAGAAAGTACAATGGAATGGAACTAAATAACGACCTAGGTATTGACCTTACCGAAATGATTTTTAGAAATTACGACCAATCGATTGGGAGGTTTTCGTCCATAGACTTAATGGCAGAAGAGGCTGTCGATTATACTCCATATAGATTTGGGTTTAATAATCCTATTTATTTTTCCGACCCAACTGGTCTGTATGAAAAAACTGCTGGTGGAGGTTATAAAACTAATGATCCCGATGAAATTCAAAGACTCCTTGCTTATATAAATAGAGATGGAACAGATGTCAGCTTTTCAGGCATAAACAAATTTATTGAAGGTGATATAGAGTTTACAGAAAGTTATAATAAAGGACTGCCGTTGACAGCAGTTTATGCCACATACAACGCATCTACAGAAGTACTTTCTGTATCTGATTTCGGGTTACATAAAATTCAGAATGAAGTAGCCTACTATCAAGGGAAGACGGACTACTTATACGATAGGTCAGATTATGAGATGCGTAACCAAATTTTAAGTGGAGGTACGAATGACCCAATTTCTAGAAGATTGTTAGATTCAGAAAAAGAAGGAGCTTATCAGCCAATTACCGCTGCAAATTATATTAGGTATATAGGTGATGAAAAAACTGCCAGAATGATCGTGTATGGAGATTTCTTACAATCAATTGATGGTCCAGCAATGCAATTAGGATCAATCGCGAGAGTAAAGCCTCGTTTCCTCGGAAAGAACACCTCGGGGAGATTTTCATCTCCTAGGGCAAGAAAATTAGGTTTCGATGACTCGGCGGGAATTCCAAGGAATGTCCGTGAAATGAGTTTTAATGATTTTCATATAGCATTCAGCGGAAAATATAAGGGCAAATTCAAAGGAAGGGGTACATATATGCAACACATGGCAAGGGACTGGCATGCAATAAAATCGGGTTTTTAATGTTTAAATTAAATTTTGCGTTAGTTATATTTTCTGTTTTTGCTTGCACGGAACATAAAAAATTTAACATTGCGAATACCGAAAAGTCTTTTTACATAAATCAGGGAATTGTTATAAAGGAAAGCCTATATAGAAAGAATAGATTTAGATACGTTAGAGATATTTATTACGCATATAGACTTGATTTAAAAGATCCACTTACTTCAATTGAAAGAGGAACAAGCGTTAATTATGAAATTGGAGAGCCAATTATAATTGAAGTTAATAAAAATGATAGTTTAGAATCTTACATACTACAGAGAGGAGCAATTGACAAGGAATTGTTGTTAAAATTTGTTAAAAAAAATAATCATGGTATTGAAAAATTATTCCTTAAAATCTAATAATTGTTCATTGTATACTGTAATTTTATTTTTAATTATTTCATGCAGTAATACAAAGAAAGAATATGAAGATTATAATGAAGATGACTTTTATGAAGTTCAAGGAATTGTAACCAAGATTATTCCAACCTCAGATGTATTTGATAGTCCTAGAAATCGTGATATATATTATGACTACTATTTATGGTTATCTAAACCTTTAAAAGGAGAAGAAAAGAATATAGATCTTATGATAAACCCAGGAGACGGTATAATAGTCCTAGTTCATAAGGATGATAGCCTTATTAACTTTTACGCAAGAAGGGGAATTATTAATTCTGGAAGTGCGGGTAATGGTACAGATTAGTTGATTGTGTAATTGATTAAAATATAGACATTAAACCTTCTTTTTTGAAGCTCCCTAGCTCATTGTTGATGGAGGGTCGGAGAATAACAACAATACCGTTAGTGACTTCATCAAATCATCTCATGTTGTTATTGAAAAAAAGATAGCTTTAAAAGATGTAACCTTTTCCAACTCGGTCATAGAAGGGAACTTTCGTATCATGAAACAATCCTACTTCCGTAGGCGTACCATCCTCTCCGATACCATCGAGAAAGAGATGGACTTCTTTGTTGAGGATTACAATAACCATCGCCCACATTACATCCATGAGATCTATACACCTTCAGAGATACACTCAAAACCCGAACTCAAAAATGTGAGACCTCGTCTTAAATCTGCACTCAAAGATCGGATTGCATCCAATAAGCTACGAAACTGCATCAAAGGCTGTTAATTCAGCATTTATATCACGATTTCAAAGAACATTAATTTAAATTCTGTATGAATTTTTGATTTGATGAAAAATTACTATTTCAAAATTACATTTTTAATCCAAACTAGCTTTTCACAAAGCTCTTTTTTAACTGCTAGGCATATTCGAAATTTCGAATAGACTCGTATAGAAAACTTTATGTTCCAGAACCACAGTATTTAAGATAGTTCTCCGATCATCTTTGTTTTTTATTTGTATGTTATTTTTCGTTTTCATCTGATAGAGGGAGCCGGTCACTTGTCAAACGAATTAATTTTCCCAAGTAGAATGAATTCTTTATCATCAAGAAAATAGATTGCGCCACAACCGGGCTCTCCATATTCATCCAAATCCACTTTTTGTTTAACTTTTTTGTATGTCTTTCGAAATAATTTTTTGAGTAACAAACCCTCAGAGGGGTCCATATCTATTATTCCTAACCGCTTTTTATAGTAAAACAGCCCTTGAATATTTAAACCCTCCAATTCCACAGCAAGATCAGGTATCACTTTCTTTGAACTTAGAATATTTAAAATCAACGAATCATTTTTCCTCAAGAACTTTAAATGATATTGTAAATTATTGTCGTTAGAAGAATTATCTTCTAAGCAAGGTTCAACATCATTTTTCAAAATGTTCTTTATTGTCTTACCTGGCTTGTACACGGTAGCTTCAAATTCGACTTGATTTACTGAATTCTGCTGAGCCAAAATTAGTATTGGAGCTAGAAAGATAATGTATGAGATAAATTTTCTAAAATTAGTAGTATTCTCCATTGTAAAATATGTTAATTATTGGTTTATGAAAAGGGTTCGAATTGACTCTAAATATATCTCCCCTATTTTTATCATCAGCAACGCTTGATTTATATGAGTTATAGGAAGGATGAGAATGGGAGAAACTATATAAAAGTCCAAATCGCGCTAGAGTGATGGCTCTACGTGGACCTTGATATTCTTCTAACCCCTCAAAGGAAGTATATATCTCAGCTCTACTTTTGCTTATGTTATCAAAGTCACGCGAATTAACAAGACTAAATTCAACATCTGTGTTTAGTGCTAAAAATTCAAAAACTCTAGTAGCTTCTACAATCTTATTTCCAAAACTCAAATGTTGATAGTCGAATGGCCTTGAATTACCATTCTCTGTAATTTTGCCAGTACCTTTTTTCTTTGTTGACAGCGCATCGCTTCCTACCTCAACGAAATCCTCTGTCATATTTCCCTTTTTGTCGGTTGAATACAATCTATCAACTTCATTTCCATTTTTATCATGATAAGTCTTGCCATCTACTTTAGTTATTTCACCATTCTTTCCAACCTTATAAGTATCATCTGCATTGAAAATATTTTCACTATCCAATACATTCCCTTTACTGTCAGTAGTAGTTATAGAAATATAACTCCCGCTTCCTATCTCCGCAAACCCTTTATTTCCGTTTGCAGCTGATACCGCCGGAAACATACCATCTGGATCAATAAAAAAGATAGGGTTGTCAAAAGCATAGTTATATGGGCTATGCCTTCTCATCCCTTCAGCTAATGGGTCTAGGTTCATCCAACGCCCAATGGCAGGGTCATAGTTACGAGCAGTTATATCGTACCAATCCAATCCAAGCTCTTGATTATATTCTTTGCCTCCAAATTTCCAGTTCTGAGCCAAATCATTCCCGCCCAAAACAGTATTATTATACCCTTGATGTTTCAATCCAAAGGGATAGTAGTTAGACTCTTCAATGATCTCCGTATTTACTTGTATCACTCCATCTCGATCCTCATCAGAATAGGAGAGTCTAACATTGCCTAAATGATCCAAGTATTGAAACACATACTGATAGCTGGTCTGTCCACTCTGGCCACCTTCTATAAACTCAATAGACTCTTCACTCTCACCCACAGGCATGATATACCCTTCGGGTTGAGAGATAAACTCTAAACTATCGTCCAGATACACAAACCCTCCCGCATAATCGGTTTGGTTCGTGCTCACTCCAGTTACCGTTGCTATTTTTCTTAGTTTGATTCCCACAGCATCGTAAATATACTCAATTGTTCCTACTTGTGAGCCATTGCTAATACTAATCAGCTCCGGTAAATTTAAATGGTTATAGGTAATGGAGGTAATCCCTTTATTGGCATCCCTAATCATATTGCCATTGCTATCATACTCAAAATCATCTATAGAGGTAGTATATTCAGTATTTCCATCATCAAATCCGTGCGCTTTTAATGTTGAAACGGTATTGTCATCCACGTTAATGAGTTGGTTGCCTGTATAATGATAAACCAAATCATCCCACTCTCCAGTGTTGGTGGTCAGGTCATCCTGTCCATCGCGAGAGAGCTTTTCCAAATTCCCATTCTTATCATAGTTCACATCATAGAGATTGTAGATAGAAAAGGTGTTAAGGCTACTGCCATTTCTACCCGTGGCACTAATGAGCCTATCGGTGTCATCATAGGTATAATGATAACTACGTTTTTCGTTGTCCTTAGCTGTACGCCAAATCGTTTGAGAGATGTTCCCGTTGTATAAGGGATCCACTAAACTCTGGCTATTATAATCCGGTTTGTCATAGTTGATCTTAAAAGCAAATAAATCGACGACCTGTTGATCTACAGGATTAATGTCATTTATCTCAGTGAGCCACCCACGAACATTGTATTTGTAATCTACATTTTGAAGGTGTTGGGTAATGGTCGTAGCGTAGAGCTGTAAATTGCTAATGGCGGCACCCGTGTGGTTGAACGAAGAATCTGCCACGAAAGAAGCTGGGAAGGAACCTGTGATGGTATGGGTGTGAATTACAGTGCCATTTTTAATGAAAAGAATATCATTCATTGATCGTTCCACAGCAAAGGTATCTCCAATTTGATAATTTCCAACAGCTAACCATCCACTGTTTATTTTCAATTGAAGTTGTGTTACGTTCGATCCATTGGTATATAAATAGATGGCATAGTCAATTTCAGTATATGAATCATCTATATGCGCATCATTGAGTCCTACCATAACGCTCTTTCCATAGGAGGCTGCTGTAAAGGAAACTCCACCATAACTACCAATAGCACCAACAGTGGATACACTGGCATTGCCAAAACCATCACTGGCCGTTTTAGTAATCACATTGTTTACAACACTCACCCCATTTACAGCAGTATAACCACTCTTCCAGAGTTCACCACCCACTTTCTTCTTCTCCAATTGTCCTAACTCATCATAGGTGTTTTCAGCTATTAATTGCCGACCTTCATCCTCTATTTCTTGGGTATGGTTGATCAGCCGATCCATATGATCATAAGTAAAGTAATCTTTCATAGTAATTACTACAGGAATAACATCACTCACATCGCTATGAGTAGAAAGCGTTTGAAGGGGTTTGCCTGTAAAATCAAGAAAGGACTCCATATAATCGTTTTTCTCAAGAAATGGATTTTTCGAATCTACTACAATCACACGTCCCTTTTCATCATAGCCCGTAACGGTGGTAATCCAATATTCTACCGTATCGTCAAAAAGTACCTTGACCTTTGAGACCGTTGGCATCCCTTTAGTACGTGTGGTAATGGCTTGATTAAAACTCGTCACCCCTGAAGGAGCGCTTACCCCTACTGCATAATCATCATAGTAACTTTGGGTGAGTACTTCCATATACTCATTGATCTTTGGAAATGCATTGTTGGTATAATAAACCGGGGTGTTGTTAATACCTACACTAGTGGTAGTAGCTGTTCTGGTTTCATGTAGTGAGGAGGAAGGCAGATTATCTACTGCACCTTGTAACAAATCTCTTGTGCCTTCAAAAGATGGCGCATCATATATACCCGTGTACACCACGCGATCAAAGATATCGTACTTGGTAAACAGCCACTTATCACTATCTAATTTAAGTTCTGGGTCTTGCGTTAGTATGGGGCGGTCCAAAGCATCATAGACGATACTCTCCACGCCTTTACCCGGGATCTTTTTTTCAATGAGTCGATTTCGATGGTCATACCGATACTGATAGCAAAATTGATCCAGAATCGTTTGATTGATCGAAGTATCTAGATTCACCACCGCGTCAGAGCCTTCAGGGGAGAGTACAAAAGCTAGATTCCCATAGTCGTCATACACATAGTAGGTGTCAATGTTATAGGTTTGATTCGTCGTTCGTTGGGCATCAAAGACACGCTGTCGCTTTAATATCATCTGCCCATTTTTATTGGTAAAGCTTTGGGTTAGATCGGTAGCCCCTTTGCTGGGTTTCCAATTCTCATCCTTCATAATGGATTTTGTCAGCTCATTGGCCTCGAAATAACCGTTATATACTAGCGTAGGGGCAGCCCCCCCAGAAGCATAGGTAACTAAAAACTGTTTTACTTCATTATTCCCATTAAAATCGTATTCACTCTTTATAGTATGATCGTTGCTACTTCCCGTGTCTACCACCCAACTAGCTCCCGGAGCCCCTTGCTCTAAGGGTCGGCTGCGTGGGGATGGTTCAAAAGTTGTATGTGAATAGGGGTTGATCGTATTTTCATACTTGGTGGTATTGTAAAAACTCTCGGTGGCCGAAAGAGCCGTACTCATCCCTAAGTAATCCGCACTCGTTCCAATTGGAAGTTGCGTGCTCGTTGCATAGGGTAGGTATTGTTTTGGGGTTCTCCCTAAATCATCATACTCATAGTGCTGTACAATATTCTCTTTACTACCCCCTGCACGAAGGGCAATGCTTTGTTTGGGTCGGCCCATCCCATCACTATAGGAGATCGTTTCAATCTTATCATCCTCATGTACCACGGTGCTTGAAAAACTTCCTATATCCACAGGGACTTTATAAGTGGTTGACTGGATATAATTCTCCGTATTAGTTTGTCCAAAAACTACTACCGAAAATAATACTAATAAAAGGCTGTATACTTTTCTCATCGTACGTTCGGTGTTTAGTTATTGACTCTTAAATTATACTGGTTATGACTCAGTACATTTCCATCCTCATCAGTAGCATGGGTCAGGCGGTTGTGCTGATCGTAATAATAGAATGTCGTATACCCCCTCACATCGGTCATGGAGGTAACCCCAATGCCCGGATCATAGGTGTAGACCGAGATTTGGGAATTGGCAAAATGAGATTGGTTGCGCAGCGCGTTTAAATCATCTCGTAAGTCCTCTTCCTCATTGGTTTGATTATCCTCTACATCCGAATCCGCAATAATCGCATTGATGGTATTTTTCAAGGCCGTACTCATATTGTCATAACTTGCATTTTTTATCTCTGCCAGTACATGTTGTCCTTTGTAGCCCCAAATATAAATATGATGCATCCCATCGGGGTAAAAGACCTCAGTGAGATTCCCATATGCATCATAGCTGTGATATTCCATCCGCTCTTCCAAAGCGTTACTACCCTTTGAGACTTCTACCTTAGAGGGTAGGATCGCATCCACATTATTCACCACCGTAAACTCATCGAAGATTCTTCGCTGTTGTGACATTTCAACGTAGGGACCGGGGGCACTTACCTCATAAAACTGAGTCACCTGAACAGGGGTGCTAATTTGATTTTTGGTTACCATATCACTTAAAAGACCATCCGTTATGTTGGGGTGTCCTGATAGTAGCGAAGTATCTGAAGGGTAGGCAATCTCTGTTTTGGATTTTTTCCCCTTGCTGTCGGTAGTCGAAATTTCTGTGGCCATAAAGTGATTCGTACCAAAGTAACCGTAATCAGTGGTTTGACTTTGCATAGCAGTCCCTTCTTTGTTTACAGTGGTAGTACTAACCAATTTTTTCCAATATTGGCTATAGGCATAACCCGGAGTATTAGAATAGTGTGTATAGCTTTTTCCTAAAATAGGTTGTGTATTAGGAACATTGCAACTGCCTGGTAGCGATGCAAAGACATTATAATACTTATATTCACTCCCTAAGCCAAACGGTTCGATAACCCTACAACCCGTAGTACCTCCCTCTGAAGTAAGGTCTGCCGAAACGATAAGCCCCACTTTAGATTTTTGCGTTGGCACGCCTTCATTTACCGTGATATAAGTGTTTTCGGTTTGTGAGAGTAGCCTAAACGTATCATCATAGACTCTCTGTTTTTTGATTTCACCAAATTCTAAGTCTATATTGAAAAAAGGTGCTGTTTTTTCAGCAAGACCATCTCCATTAGCATAGTCATCATTGTGAAATTCGGTAATCGTACATCCTTCAAATTTATTGCTTGGGCTGTCATTAAACCTGAGTTCAGTTACAATATCATAGGTAACATTATTAGGAACTAAAATGGCTCTGTTGTGTGTGTTGAGATATAGTATACTACAACTAGTATCATCCAATACTCGACTTACATTAAAAATAATATCTTGCTGAGCTACTCCCGAAGAGAAATCAGTATCAGGAAGACCTGATGTGTTCAAGGTGCTTAAGGTAATCTCTGGGTCTTGATAGTGAGCTTCAAGGTCATCGTAAAAATAATGGGTTTGCAAAACATCATTTTCTCCTGAAACAATATCTCTTGTTTCATTGGTCACTTTTTTAAGTCGTAAGCCACCCACAATTTTTGCTGTAGATTGCTGTGTTACGATATGCTCCTCATAGGTATAGGTAGATTTGCCACCTGTAGGAAACACGATTGATTCAAGGGTGCCTACTTGGGTATCACTAAAGCTTGGTGTTCGATCCCCAGGAGCATCCCCAGGGTTGGTAAAACTAATTTCGTTATATCCTATATCTGGAAAGTAGTTGGCAATATCACTTATATCATCATTGGGGTCCGCTGCGAGACTTTGGTTGCTATCTTTTCCGTTATAGTATCCCCAAAAATCAACGCCGTTGCTTTTACGATCAGGAACCTCTGCAGGAGCAATATAAGTAAAGGTATATTTCTTAGGATCACTCGCATCGTCTCTATAGATCTCAACACCGTCTAATTTTAATCGTTTGTTCTCTGCATTTGACTTATCACCAAAATAGTCAGTATTATCAAAATCAACCTTAAGAAGAATATTGTTTGCCGTGGCAGGTAGGGTATTATCGTATATATCAATCCCTCGTAGAATCCGAACCCCTAATAAATCTTCACGCCCCGATACTAAATCTGTTTTGAGGACTTCCTTGCCATTGTGATGGATTTGGTCCAACAGCACTTGATCTTTCTTGTACTTATCAACCCCCAAGTTATACGAAGGCTGCGATTGCCAATTTCCGGTTCCACAACCACTAATTTGTAGAAGTTCTACCTGTTGAATGTCTTTGAGTCTTTCGTCAGCCGTCCAAGGGTCAATCACATAGTTAAAGTCAATGATGTCCAATTTATTTGACGATTCAATTTTTGTGAGATGCCAAGCGGTCACATATTCTCTATAATATTCGTCAACGCCACCTTGCCCGTGATCTTCAGGAGAGGTGGAATGCCATGTCGTTTCTAGCGTATCAAAGGTGTATCTATGACCATTGGTATCAATGACGATAAAACCATTTCCTGCAAGATGCTCCACTTTAATCGACGGGTTTTCTAAACAGTAGGCTTTATACACACCAGTACTTATAGGGTCATCGTAGTCTAATAATATTGTACCCGATAAGCCGTTGACATGAAAAGAGAAGGTGTCTGGTTGTAAGTCAATTTCATTTTCTTGGTAGTAATTATAAACTTGCAAAGCGGCATTAGCCTTGGTATTGGTATCATGTACATCGTGAATATTTTTACCCTGTACGGCAAGATTATCGATATAATCACGTGTATTTTGATGGTCAATTTTTCTTGCAGGGTGTCCTCCGTCAGTAATGTAATCATCCACAAGACCGTGAACGTTTCTTGTAACCACACCACCATAATTGAGATTCCAACCCAATCCCACATTGGTTGCGATTTGCTCTACCTTAATACCAGAAGCATCGTAGGAGAGCGAAATAGGTAGGCTGACTTCATTTCCTTGAATCGTATAGATAGGTATGGCTATAGTTGGCACCCCTGTATACATATTGACGCTCCCCGAGAACTTCTCAAAAGCTGCCACCTCAGGAGATTGCGGTATCTTGGCAATATTTTCAATTGGGTTATTAAAAGAAGGGGCTTGGGAGTAAGAGAGTATGGAACACAGCCATAGTATTCCAAGTAGAAAAAACGATTTTTTCATCGATGGTTGGTTTTAAAGTGTTACAAAACAATAAAACGTCCTGCTAACTTACATTAACAGAATGTTACTATTGTCTCATGATTACTAACATGGCTGGGGAGGTAAGGCAAAACTAGAAAAAATAATCAAAAAAGAAATTTTTATTTAAAAAAAGATTTTATTTCTGAAGTGATCCTATTGGATGAAATAGCTAGCACTGTTTAATGAGATTCCATATTGGAAGCAATGGTATTTATTTGGTATAGTTAATTTAATTATGCTTAAACTCATTCTCGTAATAACGTTTTTCACAACACTAGTCTTTGCCATTTTTCTTAACGCCCGATATCTTCATCTAAAAATCCATGGACATCAAACAACAGCTCAAATAATTGGTTATCACCAACGCACAGGTAACCCACAAAGTATCTCTAACGCTGATCAAAGCTATGCTGCAATCTTTGTCTTTTATAATAATAAAAGTGAACCAATAGAAGTTCAAAGTTCAAATTACTATAAAGAAAAAAAATATGAGGTTGGTCAGAAAGTAGCCGTGTATTTCTTACATAATAGCTTCAATGCCATAATTAAAGATGAAACTCCTCACCAACTGTTGTTTTTTTTATCGAGCATATTAATTCTCTTTGGAGTAATTATTTTTCCCCTAATCCCAATGAAGATATAACCCTTAGCAATAAAAATCATTTTCACTCCCTTAAATTTTAAGAATGCGTTCCACAATCAAAATCATCATCAGAAATAGAAGAAGTTGAGTTTGGGTTTAAGGTCTTTGCGTAATGAATAACAACTCCATCAGATTCTCTTCTATAAGATAAACTCAAACCCTTATTAACACCAGAAGGATAGCAATAGTACCTGTAATACAAATCCCCTGCATCACTATAGGTACTGTTTGATGTCCCTGTATCCGCATTTACAGGGTCTAAGGGTACCGTTGTTAAATACCCATCTTCAACAAGAAAATAAAGAAATTCACTAGAATGTGCCGACCAATCGAAACCTCCTCCTGTATCTAATCCTTCTGTATAACTAGCATTTAATGGCAAGAAACCATTATCTAACTCATACATAAAGAGTGCTTGATATATTGTTCTCATATCAGAGAGTCTACGGGTATCTCGTGCTTTTACGCGAGCATCATTAAGAGAAGACATTACGATAGTTGATAACACGCCTATAATAGAAACTACGACCAACAATTCAATTAAAGTAAATCCAAAATGCTTTTTGATAAATTTCATACTTGGATTATCTCAGAAAAACAGCTAAAGGTAAAGAATTGGTTTAACCACTTCTCAATATTTAAACCATTTTTTATGTAATAAGTATCAAACATGAGAAAAACACCAATCAACAAGAAAGGTGTTTTGAAATATTCAAATTATTTAAGCCAAATCTCCTAAGCCTCATCAAATCCACATCAGCGGTGGTTCTTGTCATAACAATTGCTCTTCTCAAATTATAAAAGTGTAATTTTTTATTACAAACCCTTTAAATACCTTACTTTCCAAAGGTAGAAACAGCGTGTCCCTTTCCTTGTCACAACATAATTCGATCTTCCTTTTTAGATTGCGGTATTGAGTTGTCCTTTTTTACCTGAACCTAAATTGATAGCTTGAAAAAATCGTGTTGTAATAAAAATTAGGATATGATATCCTTACGAAAACAAAATTTAGAAAGATGAACAAGAATTTAATTACCGTACTTGTTTTCATTTTGGTAATAATTTCCATCTTATGGATAATGCCAGATATGAAAGTAGAAACTATTGGAGATTTTTTTGAAAAAATTATTACTCCTATTAGTATTGCCATTACGGCACCATTTACAGTTAAGAAAGTTTCCAAAATTTGGAAAGGAAAGAAAAGGAAAAAATGAAACCTCCTCTTCTAACCCTCGGCTGTATAGAACGGAATATTGAGATCATTGAAGTCAAGTCCAACTACTTCATTGTTCCTCATAATCGCTATTACACCATCAAAACTGAAGGAATAGGTTTTCTTGCTCTTATCAACATCTTTCTTTTTTCCATCAATCCAGCAAGTGAAACCAACATTGATTCCAGAGATATTGTTCAAATTCTCAATGTTCATTTCAAATGGGTGGAAAGTAATGACTCTTGAAACATCTACATTTAATTGTTCTAAATGCTTTCCGTTAATCATATTTCTAAAATGGTCTAAAAGCATAACCCGTATTATATCTTCCATAGTTTTTAAATTTCTATTAATGTTCGTTCTTTTTTTTTAGAACTTCAGTGATCCTTACATCCTGATCCATTTTAATGGCATCCTGAATGGCTCTAATGTCTACTCTGGTATTTATTGATACGGATTGCGGAGTTATTTGACGAACACCCATATATAACAGCCCAATATTATTATCCAAATTTTCCAAGACTCTTGGATTAATCAGTTTTGGAGAATTTTCAAGTCCTGACTCCTTAAAAATACTATTTGGCTTGTCTTGTTGCCAAGACTCATCCAATAGGATGATAAGAAGATATGTTTTATTGAATCCAATTTTTAGGTATTCATTTGCCTGAGTGATACCCTCTGAAATAAGTTTCTCTCTGTTGGTTGTGACCGACTGATCTTCATGGGTTTTGAACTTCACCCGTTTGACTTCTAAAGCTACTGCTTTATCAGGTTTTTCAGTATCAAAAAGGATCAAATCTAAATCCCCGGGTTTCGAAGAAATTGATTTTATTAGAAAAGGTTCCTTCTGCTCTCGTAAGTTCATTATTTTTTGCGAGCCTGTAAATCCTAATTCGGCATGGAGTAAGTGATGAAAATTCTGTCTGTAAATAAAATCTATAATTTCCTTTTCGGTGAAATCACGAATCCCTTTATAATCTGACTCAGTGAATTCAGAGTGAAGATTCTCGTTTGAAAAATCTATTTTCTTTGTAAGACGAATTTCCATTGGGATGAATTCCACCTCGGATTTCTTATTGGATATTTTTGATTTCAACCAACTTATGGGTTTCATGATTGAGTAATTTACAAACTTTAAAAAAACGCATATCAAAAGATAGCGTTTTTTTATTCAATTATTCAAGCCAAATTTCTTCAGCTTTATCAAAACCACACCACCGGTGGTTCTTATCATAACCCCGAGAAGCCAATTCAAATCGTATGAACTTCTCAATCGGGATTTTGGCATGCAAGAGATACCGAAGTATCTCGCCATCTGCCACTGAGAACATTCCTGTGATGGATTCCCAATGTGGCAACGGGTCTCTATCCATTTTAATATGTCGGATATCCCGATAGCTCATGTTGGAATGGTCTTCTGGCATCACATTTAAAAATGTCATTTCCATTTCATCGGCCGTTGCCTGTTCACAAACCGCCCAATCATTTTCGGGGCCATGTAAGACCCCGAACTTGATATTGGCAATACGGTATTTGAAGTTGAGCCATAGTGCATGGTCAATTGCTTTTTGCCGATCACTGAAAAGGTCTAGATATGAATCTTTCATAGCTTTACTTTTTAGTAGTGGCAGGAGTTTTCTTCACCTTAGTATCTACTTTCTCTAGGGCTGGCTTGGGTTCTTTTTTATCCAATCGCTCAGAGAGTTCATTACTCCACTTTTGGGTCATAAATGAAATGATAAACATCTCATCCCCGATAGCGAGTGAGAGCTCCTCGTTCTCCATTTTTAGAAGGTCTATTTCTTTGACACTTCTTGACCCTGTAAAAGAGGGCGAAGTAATGATTTCAATCAAATCCTTTCGGGTAAGGTATCTGGCAATTGATACGCTAATGGAAGGTTCTTTTTCTTTACCTAAAGCTCTTGCTCTTAAGACCGATGCAAAATGCTTCATCAAATTCTGAGTTTCTGTTTTCATAATATATGTATTAAAGGGTTTACAATTCGTCTTTGCATTCACAGTGATTCATAATGGTAGCTAAGAGATGATCATAATCTCCACTTTTAGCGTGCTTAAGAACCATATCAATTTCTTCTTTGCTCCAGCCCTCTTTTCGGGCTTGTCTTTGGAATACACCTAGTATCATAAAGGCATTTCCGTTTACGCCAACCAAATCAAGGTTGACGGTTTTTTCAATTACTTTTTTCATTTTTAGAATATTAAAGGGTTATTATTGAATTTTAATGGGATAGTTTGCTGTTAGCACTTCCACTTTTCTAGCACGGGGTTTTCCTTTCACAGCTTTTTGGGCTGATAAGGGCTTTTCAAAAATCAAGGTATGCCAGCCGTTTGCTTGTGCATACATTGATAAAATTTCAGAGGGATAGGAACTCAAAAGGAATTTTCCTTTAATATTTGAGAGGGTTTCAAGGAGTCTTTTATAATCCTCCTTATTGTAACCTCCATAATGTCCTTGATTGGAATCTATGTAAGGAGGGTCAACATAGTGGAAAGCATCTTTGGTATCCCTACTTTGAATTACTCTACAGGCATCGGTATTTTCGATTTGTGCGGTTACTAACCGCTGAGAGATATTTTCATCAAAGGCTAGTTTCTTGTTCAAAAATGCTTTGACCCGTTTGCTATACTTGTCATACCCCCAAGAACCTATCTGGCAGGAAAATCCCATATTGGTTGCCACATAAAACGCCCAAGCTTGCTGTAGTTTATTAAACAAGTGAGGCATTCTATAAATAGTATTTGCAACGGTATATGTCGCTCTTGAAAACAAAGTTTGATTAACCCTCGCTTTTAGCGAGTCGAAATCTGTTTTTACAACTTCATAAAAATTGACCACCATATTGTTAGTGTCATTAATAATTTCAGATTCTGATGGTTCTTTGGCAAAAAATACCGCACCACCTCCAAAAAAGGCTTCAGTATAAATTCTGTGTTTTGGAATCAGGGGCAAGATGGCAGATAGCATATTTAGTTTTCCACCGTAATAGGTAATCGGGGTTTTGGGCATAGTGGGTAAGACCCACTACTAATTATTAAATTAGAGCAGGTTGTTGTCTGAGAAGGAATAGTAGCCTTCAGAGGTAATAATAATGTGATCTATCAGATCGATATCCAACACTTTGGAAACTCTTTTGAGCTCCACGGAAACATTGTGGTCTGTATCAGAAGGCTTCAATTTCCCAGAAGGGTGGTTGTGTGCCACAATAATGGCAGATGCATTGGTCAACAGGGCGAGTTGCAATATCTCTTTATAATTGGTTACCACTCCACGAGTGGAACCAATCGAGACTTCACTTACGCCGATCACTTGGTTGGCATTGGTCAATAATATCACCCAAAAGAATTCTTTGTGGTCGATACGTTTTAGATCGGCAAACTCTTTAAGAAGCGCATCGGCATCCTGAGAGTTGGTGATTTTCTTTTCAGAGTTGAAAAGGGGTCGTTTGTAATGAACCTGCACTTCATAACAAGCAGGCAAATCCAAAGAGGTTCGCTTTTTTGGTTTCATAATTTTCGCTATTAAATTGTTCTTGATTTTAACTATTGGGTCATCCCGCAATGGTATCTGCGCTGAAGGGAACAGAGGGCTTGCCATCTATCATCAATCTCAAATAGATCGAATAGTTGGCTAGGGAGGTAAAGTCAGTGGTGCTAAAAACAGGATAGAATTCCTTTGCCATGAGATTGGCATCGTTGATTCCCAATCGAAAACAGATGACCGTTCCGACATTTCCAAAGACACTGTTTCTTACTTCAATATTTAGTTGATGTAAAAATTGGTTGGCAAGGATGAGTCCTATTTTGAATTTTCGGATTTGAGCCAGCATTTCTGCGATAAGCTGCGTACTCGATAGAATCTGAAACTCATCGATGTATAAAAAGTAAGGGGGTCGCTCTTGCTCGGGAATATCAATTCTCGAAAACGAAGCCGATGCTAGGGAAGTAAGTAAGAGTCCCCCAAGAATATTGGCGACATCTGTTCCGACCTGTCCTTTGGCAAGGTTGATAATTAGGATTGTATTGGAGTCAATGATTTGTCTCAGAGAAATCTGTTTATCGTTTTGAACAAGAATTTTTTTTATGATCGAATGCGAAAGAAAGCCTCCGATCTTGTTCATAATGGGCAAGAGATCATTGGGCTTGTACTTCGGAAATTCTGCCGTCCAAAAGGTTTTGATATCCTCGTTCTGTATATGCACAAGACATTGTCTTCTATAGTCGCCATCGTGAAGTAACCTCAAAATGTCCGAAAAGGATGCCTTGGGCTGATCTAGGAGGGTTAATAGAATCATTCTAAGAATATGTTCCATTTTCATTCCCCAAGCTGACTTCCAGTTTCGCTGAAAAATTTCCAAAATATTGGAAGCAACAAGGGATCGCTTCGATGGGGTTACCCTGCGAAGGGGATTGTACCCAAAGGGGATTTCAGCACTGGTAACATCAAAATAGATAAGCTTTCTATCATTAAAACGATCTTTGATTTTATCAACTACCTCACGGGAGGCATCTCCATGCAAATCCAAAAAGGCAAATCCACGTCTGGCTTCCACATCCTGAATCATCAATGTTTTTAGAAGGGAAGTCTTTCCACTCCCACTCTTTCCAAAACAGTAGAAATGAAACATCCTATCGGCTTGTTTGATGCCGAAGAGCTTTCGCTCATTTCGAAAATTGGTACGGGCAAAATAACTGACCTCATTTAAGTGGTCAATAAAAGACATGATTAGAAGAAGGATTAAAAAATGAATAAGGTTTATTTATTTTTAATTGTCGGTTTTACGGACGAAAGAACTGTTTTTTCTTTTGAGTCTTTATGATAATCTGAGGATTCGCTGTTGGTTTTTTTCTGCGCTCAACTTACTACCATTATAGCATTTTTGAAATAGGGAAGCCATTAGCATTTTAAATCAGGTGGCACGAGCTACCCTTGTCATTTCTTACAATATGAAATACACTATTAACAGTAACTTAAATACAAAGAAACCCCGTTGCCCGAAAGGGTCGTTCGAGTTTTTAACTTGAACTAAGGAAACAGCGGCGTGTTTATTTATATACTGTCGGTTTAGATCTTGAGCTAATTTTTGTCAGCTCGGGCCTTGCCCGTAGGTTATATAGAAGACCCGCCAGATTTCCTTTGGCGGGTCTTTTATATATGAATATTCAAAAAGCAATACAGATTTATCTAAAATGGAAAGAGTCCCACACTACCGTAGCCTATGACCGTTATAAAATTAGATTGGAACAGTTTCTGAACTTTATCATGCCCAAATCATGTCTTGAAGATATTTCGGGAGATGATATCGTTGCCTACCATAAATATATGGAAGGGTTCTACAGCCCTGCCACCATCGCCTATTCAGCACGAATTTTAAGGAACTTCTTCTACTTCTGGCACGGAAGAAGGCAGACTAATTTTAACCCAAAAGAAATCATCCCGATCCGATATATCAACCCCAATAAGGATATAGTGACCAAAGAAGACTTTGAAGAAATGAACGATCTTTTGGATGAGCAGTATTACGATGACCTGAAAAAGAAATTGGTACTCCACCTACTTTGGGATACAGGAATGCGCATTAGTGAACTATGCGACATTGACCTTAAATCAATAAACGAGCAGGGACGTGATGGACTTAGATCCGCTAAAGTTAGGAGTCGAAAGAGTATGCGCTATAATTTAGTGGTGTGGGGAGCCACCACCAATGAACTTTTAAACAAATATTTAGGCTCACGATTAGATATAGATTCGTCCTCTGACAGACTACTGATAAACAGAAAGACAGGGAAGCCCTATACCGTTAGAAGCGTACAGCGTTGGATCAAGGATTTGTCAGAAAATGCGATGCTGGATAAGAACATTACCCCTCACAGCTTTAGGCATGGAAAGGCAAATTTCATTTTGGATGAAGGGGGAAGTGTTCGGGATGTCTCTGCAATACTTCGCCACGTAAAACCCGAATCATCTTTTCACTATATGCAACTTTGTGAAAAACGGTATTTAGATGTAGCCAGAAAATATGTAACAGCATCTTAAAAAAAGGACAATCCTAAAGCGGGATTGTTTTTTTATGGGTAGCTTTGTAACACGTTAAATATAAAAGAATTGACAATGGGATTGATATCAAAAAACGACCTTTATTACAAAGATTATTCATGGACAGCAGTGAAAGGCGATGATCCGACCGTGAGCGGTGAACCGGACAGTTCATTGCTGAGTCGGAAGGAAGGGTATGAAGTGCTGTACTTCATCAACAAATTTTGTGAGATACATAAATTGAAGCAAAAAGCTTCTGCCATTAAAGTAGAGAAGATGATCCGAAATGAAGTGCCTGGCAATCAAAGAAGTCAAGAGAATGTCAGGAAATGGTTATTCGACAACTGGAAGAATAGTAAATATTAAAATTGCTTGCTAACAGAAAAGTCTTGGGATATACTTACTATAGTACTTTCAGCTATGAATATCTGTTAGCGGACAAAGAATCTTTCATTATACAAGTTTAATACTTTGTATTTAAGTTACTACCCGTCTATACAAGAAGTGAGAACAGCACAGAGTAATGCTGTATAAAAAATATGCGCAACGTCGCACAACACCTCTTGTATGACACCCCTGTCGTACAACTTTTGGTTTTATGGCAACAGATTCTTTATGCGCTATTAGATATCGGGCAAAAGCCCTAAGGTTGAAAGTACGTAAATCTAAAATTTAAAATGCCAAAATTTTATAATGTCGTTACCCGTAAGACCATCAGTGACAATGCCACAGATAGAAAAATCTACCACAAGGTAGGTGTTATCAAGATAACCGAAAATGGAGGGTGGTACTTGCAGATGTACCACCAGCCCGATACAACATATCAGGTTTTTCCAAACCACAATGAAGAATTACCAGTGATTGAATTTGGGAACAATGAAGCTTAAGGGGACAACTGCGGTGCCCAATGTATTTTTCGATAGCATTATGGCAACTTTAACTGGCTCTGCTATTCGGGTATATTTAAAGATCATTCGAAATACCCTAGGCTGGCGAGACGAAAACGGGAATGTGAAAAAGCGGGATTGGATTTCACACTCACAGTTTGAAAAAGTGGGGCTGTCCAACAGAAGTGTTACAAGCGCCATTGAAGAGCTCCTGCGAGAGGAACTCATTCTCGCTACCGATTATCTAGGGAATAACCTTAACGACCCTGTCAAGCGAAAGAAAGCAAAACGTGTCTTCTATTCCATAGTATTTGATAACCCCGAAAAAATTGCGCTCACCACCGAAAAAAACGACAAAACAAAACCGCAAAATTTGCGGACGACAAAAGAAATTTCTTTACAAAAAGAGTACGGGATAAACGAAAAGATTCCAGATCACTTACGAATCAATCAGATCAAGGATCAAGAACAAAGAAAACAAATTCAAAGAGACGGTTGGTTGTATAATTAGAAGTATTGGTTTTATAAAAGCTAACGCTTTTAATTTACATTCAAAGCGTTGGTACCGGGCGAATGAAACCTTCAACTTCGATCTTATCGAAGACTTTCCCAAATCCATAAAATGGCAACGGATCGTTATGAATTCCAAGAATAAAGAAGTCCTTGTTCATCGTATTAATAATGTTAATAGAATCAATCCTAGCCAATTCCTTTCGATTAACTCGATTAAGTATAACTCTTCTTAGGTTATAGACATAAGGTTTATCGTCTTCAATAGGATTCTTTTTAATGCCTCTATTGATATAATCCAATGCCGTTGGATAGTATCCCTTTAATAAATTTAGATATGCGACAATAACATCTAGATGATAGTCTGACGAGAAAAATTTATATTGTGTTGCTGCTTTGATCGCTCCATCCAGATCGTTTTCCTTTAGGTGCGTTAATGACAAAAGAGCTGATAATGATTTTAAATCAGGACCTAACACAAATAGTTCCTCGATTTTTTCTCTCGCAGTTTCAAAATCGTTGTCCAGACAATATGCCTGAATTATTCGCTTCTCACAGTCGAAATTCTGTTTTATCCTATTATCGGTACGAGCCATTATGGCTCTTTGGTAATAATCAATTGCACTCTTGTAATCTCTTTTTAGCAGCAACAAGTCTGCTTTTGTTTGTAGGGATGAATACAAGTTTTGACTAGACTCAGAAATACTATCATTAATTATCGAGAGGGCTTTTCCATAATCACCATCAAATACTGCAAAGCATTTTGCTATACCTAATATTGCATCGTACGCAGCGGGTCGGCTCTTATAATATTTTGTGTAATATGTAATCGCTTCTCTATTATCCAATTTAAATAGAATATCTGCTTTTTCTCTCAGTGCATATAGTTGCTCTGGGTCTAGAGAAAGTATGAACTCCAAATCTGCTAAAAAATTATTGGGATAAAACTTTTCATTTATAAGTGACTTCGTGATAAGTATTTTTGTGTCATATTTTGATAAGGTATCAGTTAATAGTTCTTTATTAATATATCCCAATAATTTGTCAGCGGTGTTCTTTGTAATAGGATAATGCCTTAACGAACTAACGATTTGATAATACGCAAAATAATTGACCTTTTCAGCATCCCATTGATAAGAAATTTCTTGTGATTGACTTGTAAGTGCAACCATTTTTTTGAAATGTTGAAAAGAAGTATCTCCTGTGATATTAAATCGGTGCTTTTTTTTCCTATGCTCAAGTGAGATCATAGTGCTAAAAGATTTATAAAAATTTAAAAAATCCCTGTAAGGTTTTTGAAGTAGGATAGGATCTTCTATTGAGTAAAGGTTTTTGTCGATTTCCAAATCATTGAATGCTTTGCACAATCGTACATCAATAGGAAGAGAGTCCTTAACAACAATATCTCGGATTTTCCAAAATAATTTATTTGAAAGCACCTTTTGAGTATCCTCATCTTCACCTATTGGTATAATTATAATTTTCGCTATTGCATTATTTGCTTTGGGAAGTTTACATTTAAATTTTTCTAAATTCTCAGACGCTGTAAGTTCTATAACATTTACCTTTTCGCTATTCCAATCGATCGTTCCAATTAAAACTATCAACCCAAGTAAAATAAAAAATCCGTATATAGTTATCGGTTTTGGAGTTCTTCTTTTTCTCTCAATTTTTCCACTTTCTTCATTTGGTTTAATTTGGATATCCGAACTTCCATCCTCGTTTTGATCTATCTTTTCTGGTTGCTCAAAAATCCAATTTTCGTCAATTATAATTTCAAAATTTTCAAATCTATCAGGAATATCTAATATGCTAAAAAAATTCCTGAACCTTATGACACTTCCAGGCTCATTATGAACCAACTCCAGAGAGCTGAAAAAACCATAAATGTCATCAATTGTATAGGGTTGGTAATACTTATGCCCTTTATCAAATTTGTGAAAGAATAAACAAATAATCGCCTGTAAGGTTTGTTGAGTTAAAACTCCTGATTTAATATTCTTTCGTATTGCACTCTCTCCCTTATTTACGTCAATATGAAATGATAGGTCCGAAATTCGATCTCTATTTTTAATTCGCAACACCATTGAGTCAATCGCATCAACGCAAGCATATCCAACTGCATACCTCTTTAGGTTTTTAGGATTAAGGCTATTATTAAACAATTCCTTGTCCTTAATTATAAATTTAGTAGTGGTTGTATTTGAATCTCCCATTGAATAAAGATAGAAAAAATCCATATCCGTAGTAAATCCGAGTTCCGATTTCTTTCCGATTCCTATCCATTCAATATCCTCGAATTCTCAATGAATTTGATCTATCCTTGCAGTGTCATCAAGTAAAAAAACCACCTAAATATAGGTGGCCGCTGAAAGATGACAACGCAACATCAAGGTTGGCATCCAAAGCTAATTCTAAGAGAGCGGGATCTCCCTAAGAACTGGTACCTATTGTTCATATACTGTGATAATTGTCAAGCCTAGATGTAGCATTAAAATGATTTATCAATTTAATACTACACACAATGAAAGAATCTACAAAAGGGTGTCAAACCCAAAATCCAAAAGAATTACAGAACTCCCTCAACGCCATCGAGCTTCTGATCAAGTCCAACACCTACCGTGAACTTGGTAACGAACTCCTGGCAAACATTAATCCTAAAAAACTCTCACCTAAACAACTGGCACAGTACCACTACCTAAACGCCCGTTACCAAATCTATACCTACAGGGAGGACAACGACCTTGAGAATCTGGAGACAGCCAATGATTTTTTAGACGACATGATGGCCACTGCTTACCAAAACGGTCACACCATCAAGGACGTTCGCTTCTTGTTCACCCGTGCCCATACCAAATACGAGCTCGCCAAGGCAGTATGGGAGGATGAGCGCAAGCCTTGGTTGTTGGAGAAGGCTCGCCACATCACACAGACCACCCTTCGGTTCAACCCTGACAATTCAAGTTTTATTTGGTTGCAAAAGCAACTGGCTAGTTAAACGCATACCCCCTTATACGAGGTACTTTTTTCAATTATTTACTCACTTAATCCTAATTATTATGAAAAAACTATTTTCAAACCCATTTAAGAAAAGGGAGACCAAGTATTCCCGAATCGTACACCGTGAACTCTCCCAAGAGATTGCGACCACTAACGACAAGTTATTGGTAAAGCACAAGCAGACAGCGCAACGGGCAAGTGCTATGGACTTTGCCCAGCTCAAAAAGGGAACCCGTATCAAGGATCTGTTGGGTTCAATGAAACCTGACTTCCAACGCTTGGTGGACAAGGTCGACCAAGTGCTGGCAGGTGCATTGAGCATTTTCCAATCTGCAAAGGATATCAGCAATGCCAAAGCGGCCATCACTGACTTTGCCAGAAAGATTGAGGAGACAACGAACACTCTTTCTACGCTTCGTGGAAAGATCAACGAAGCCTCTGAAAAACTGGTCGCCAAGGTACGTACTTGGACCCGCAGGATTTTGTGGGTGCTCTACTTCCTTGCGGGGTTCGAGCTGATTGCAAATTTTGGTGTATATCAGTTATTGGGTGGTGGGGCACTATCCGCCGTCGCCATATCAATACTCTCAGCCCTAGTTATCTTCTGGTGGGCACATTTGACACCGCGGAATGTCATCAAATACGGTGGGGGGAAACGCAATAAGGAACTGTTGGTGTTCCTGTTATTCGCCACACCGATCTTTGTGATGTTCTATCTCTTTTCCCAGATGCGCATCTCAGCTCTGATCGTCTCCAATCCTGAGATGCGAAATGTCTTTGTCTCCAGCCCCATTATCCCGACCCTGATCAATTTCTTCGGCTACCTGATTGCCTGTTATCTGGTCTATACCTACCGTCCCACCAAGGCAGAACTGGAAGCCTATAAAAAATACCGCTTGGATATGGAAGAGATCGAACGCCTCGCCCAAAAGCGGGAAGCGCTCATAGCAGAACGAAATGCAGAGCTGCCCGCCCTTCAGGCAAAACTCACCGACCACTATAATTTCTTGGTACTTGCCGGGCAACTCGAACGGGAGGTCAAGACCCGTTACGAGGGATGTTTTGAGGAATTCAAATCAGAACTCTACCTACGTACCAATTCCAAATGCGATTCGCTCTTTTCAGGAGACATCAAAAAAGACCTTCCGCCATTGGAACTGAAATACCAAACTATTGATAAAACCCAATTTGAACTATGCGAAGATTTATATTAATACCCATCGTACTGCTGATGAGCTCCTGCGAGATGTGGAAAGGACAGCAAATAAGCCTATCGGTACTCTCTGATAGGACAGACCCATCCATTACCCTGCCACAGGCCGAGGATATCCTCGGGTTGATGGGACTGGATACCGAGCCCAATACGGGTGTGGATTTTAATTTTAAGGTCATCGGTAACGTGGATTACAGCCCCACCCAATCCCTGCAACTAAAAACACATTCCCTATGGGACAACGATTTTCAACGAACCTCCAATGTTCAGGGGTTCTTAACGTCTGTGGACACGCTCCTCATTCGGGAAAATCAAAAGGACTATAAGTTTAATAGTTCAAGCATACTGCGTCCCCTATTAGAGCAGCTGAAAGCCGTGAAGGGATCAAACGCCACCCAGAAAGCGGTAGTGCTCTACAGCGACCTTCAGGAAATCTCCGATGTAATGAATGTTGTCGATGCTAGGCAAAAAAAGCTACTCATGGAGAGTCCACTCCTAGTAGCCGAGAAGATCAAGACCAAGGTAATGGTTCCAGAACTTAATGGAGTATATCTCTATATCATCCATTATCCTACTACACGGAAAGACAACCGAGATTTTCGCGCGATGCTGGAGGTGTACCGACACCTATTTGAGGGCGCTGGATTGCAAATCGAAATTGGACTGCACCATAAAAAGATAGGGGTATGAAAAAGAAACTCGCACATATCTTTTTTCGGGCGCTCCTGCAAATTTTAAAGTCGCTCTGGGCACTGTTGCTGTTGATACTGCACATCTGTGCCAAGACCCTAGAGGTATCGGCATCGCTGATAACCAAGATCACATCATCATTGTTGAACAAAAATTAAATCGCTATGAAACTACTAATGGAATTGATAGAATCAGCCTTCAAGGGCATCGGGAACCTTATCGAAGAAACCTTCGAGGGTAATCACGAAGTAAATGCCAGTTTTGGCAGGGCATCCAAGCTGATGTCCAAAAATAACAAGGGCTGGTGCATTGACGGGAAACGATTCCTCGATATGGAGACCAGCCGTAAGAACATCTGTATCACAGCTGGATCGGGAAAAGGGAAGAGCCAGGTTCACATTTTTCCGACCCTTTTGCAAAATTTGGAGTGCTCCGCTGTCGTGAACGACAATTCCTCCGAGCTGGCCACCACCATTCCTTATCTGGAAAGCAAAGGAATCCATTGCTGGGTGATGAACCTTACCGAGTTGGGCAATGTGTACCTAAACCCCTTAGATGGGTGTAAAGGGGATGTTCCTGCGATGCGGAAGGTTGCCAAAACCCTTATGAGCGATGTGTCCAAAGAGTCGGACTTCTTCTCCCTCTACGGGGAGGATTGTCTGGTAATTTTCATACAGTTCGTTTTGGAATCACAACCCCGTATCCACGCCAACCTTGCCAATGTGTACAAGCTGATATTGGAATACCAAGGGGCTCCGAAGGTTATTGAATACCTGATGGCGGAAAAAGCATCGGAAAGTGTCTGGTCAAAATTCAAAGCACTGGCAGGGAATTCGGAGCGGACACTCAAATCCATTACGGCAACGGCGCTCAGTGCCCTTAGCTGGCTCGGTGATAACCCCATTCTGGCGTCCCTTACCAGTGTGACCAATATCTCTTTTGAGTCCTTTAGGAAATCGCCCCACGTGCTGTTCATACAGTACCCAGCCAGCGACTCCAAGTTCTATGCACCGATGGTGAGCCTCATCTTCCAGAGTTTCTACCGCTTTGCATTTTCTAGTCTACCCGATCCCGACGACCTCGATATTATGATGATTTTGGATGAGTTTTCAAGCCTGATCGGTGGTATCCCCGACTACAGCCAAATCATATCAAACAGTAGGAAATTTCGCATACCACAGTGTCTAATATTGCAGGATGAATCCTTACTGAGCCCCTACAAAGAACTCAAGGACAACATTCTGGGCAACTGTTTTGTAAAAATCTATTACGGGGGACAGGACAAGAAGGCGTTCGAACTGGAAAAACTGCTCGGCACCTACACCTATACCGAAAAGGGTTCCGAATATAAAAAATCACGACCCCTTATGTATGCCTCAGAAATCCGGGAAATGGACAACGAGATCATTGTACTGCCCAACGGTCAAAGCCCCTTGAAGGTAAAAGTCACCCCTGCCTACAAACAGTCCAGGCTCCGAAAACGCTTGGCCATGGAGCGCTCTTTTGAAGATGCTGAAACCCAATCGGAATATTCGGTGCAATACATCGATCTGGAGCCCTATAGAGCCAAGGATTCGGAATCCTTGAATACAGATGCCATCCCTAAATTCGACACAGATGAATAGTTCCAGAACATTTGATCCAGGCAAGTTGCTCCTATGGGCAGAACAGGGCCTCAATAAACTTTCCTTCTATATGGAAACAAAGGTGGAGCGGTATCTGAAAAAGCAGTATAGAAAAGATAGATTCCGTGCTATGCCGAGTCCAAGACAGTGGGAACGTAAGCGGAAAAACAGACAGTTGGCAAAACAACAAGATCTGGAACTCAAACACTCAATGGTCAGAAACAATACCACCCAACGCATGGCAACGTTGGAAGCTTCCCAGCAGGAAGCATCACCAGATGCCGAAATTGAACGATAACAACAAGTAAACTTAACTAAAACTAATATCATGGAAAAATTAGAACGATTGTACAAGATTGTCAAATTCATCCAAAAAAACTATCCCGATGTGAATCCCGAGGACTTACATAACAAAGAGCAGTCCGAGGAAGCCATCCTCTCCACCATCAAGGAGTTTTCTGGGTATAGATACGATAGCGACCGTAAGTTTTTTATCAAAGAGGTCGGTGACCTTATGTTTGCAACGGAAGTAATTGAATTAAAAGACATCGATTCCCTGCCCGCACTCTGCGCGGCAATCGATTATTTAAACGAGGCCTATATAAAAAGGTCCAAAGCCATGGAACAAGCAAAAGAAATCAGCCTTCCTGATAAACTGTACGTTCCACCCAAGGTAGTATGGGAAATCTCCAGAACGAACATCGAAGCCTTTTTGAGAAAATCCTATGGGCTTGAGAGCGAGAAAGAACTTTTTGAACTTGAACAGAAAAAGCAAAGGGAAGTGATCTTTGACCTCTTTAGGGTCTTTACGGGTTATACCCCTTCCAAGCATAGCGTCGGAAGGATCACGTTTACCATTCCCGAACATCCTGATTTTAAACTTCACTACTCTGATCTGCCAGATTTTGATGGCAACACCAATCTGTTTTCCCATATCAGGGATATGCGCCGTGTAAATAGGTACACCCAAGACACGCTCCGACAGTTCACCACCAAAAGGATGACACAAATACAAAATATGGTGGAGAGTGATAGGGAGCAAAACAAGAACGAAGATTTGGAACGATAACTGTGAAACACGGCTCGCTACATAGCTACCTTGAATCCCGCTTTTCTGCCATAGATACTGTTACCGATGCTATGGTGATCAAGGCAAAGCGGGAGTACCGCAAACACTACCTAAAACAGTACCACCAAACCCTGTATGGGAAAAAGCGTATGAATGTTACCGTTTCATTTACGCCAGCCGATAGGTTTCTCCTTAGAGAAATGGCTGCCAAAAGTGATAAATCCCTTGCCGGGTATATTCGTGAGTTGGTACTAAATGGGGAAATAACAGATCACAAAACGATCGACATCGCAGAGATCAAACGACTATTCTCGATGAGTTTCGATATGGTTGAAGCTTTACAATTTGACAACAGATATCCCGAGTTAAGGGCAACCTATGAAAAATTAGAAGGGATGTTTATACAAATTGAATCCTTGTTGAAATGATCATAAAATCCATCAGCCATACAAACCGTAGCGCCCCCCAAAGGCTTATCCGTTATGTTTTTGATGGACGAAAGTCCCTACTCGATCCTGACGGGAACCAATTGGTATTCAAACAGCACCTGCGCTCCTATAATAAGCAACGATGGATTTCTCAGTTTAATGAGCTAGAGAAAAGTAGAAAATCCCATTACGGCAGTAAATCGGTAGTGTGTTACCACGAAGTACTCTCCTTTTCAGATAAATCAACTGGTCACTTAAATCGACAGATCATCAAAGACCTCGTTTGTCGGTATATTGATTTAAGAACACAGGGCGACCAATTATGCATAGGAGCCTGCCATTTCGATGCAGGGAAAAACTGGCACGTCCATCTGATATTCTCCGGGATTCGCACGAGGGACCAAAAGAGTGCCAGGATCAGCAAGGCACGCCTGGCAGAAATTAAGGAAGAACTACAAACGTACCAGATTACTACCTACCCACAATTGGAAGATAGTGTGGTACGTAATGGGCTTAAAAAAAAAGACTCGTTCGTACCATTTCCCAAAAAGAAGCCCAACTAAAACAGCGGACCATGGCGCCCTCTGATAAGGACATCTTGTTTGAAGAAGTTCAAAAACTGCATCAAAAAAGCCAATCCATCCGTCAGTTTGAAAAATTGCTCCTCTTAAAAAATATTCAAACCTACCATAGGCAGGGGAAGCTCACAGGCGTATATTATGGCAATCGAAAGTATCGGCTCAGGCAGAGTCTGGGTATTGATATCGAACCCTTGCTCTTAAGGGATAAAACGCTAGAGCGGATTGGGACACTTAGAGGCAGTGCCTATCAAGAGCAGGAACATCTCGATGGTCGCAATTTGGAATTGTGACAACAACGTCTTCTATCATCTCAACAGTCCAGAACCGTAAGGGAGTTTGAGGGGTTTCCCTCAACAAGATGCAAGTTTATATTCTACGTCAGTTTAATTTAAACTTGCAATCTTGCCTGACCCTGTCGTAAAAGCGTTAGGCGATTTGCGTTAGGGTCAGCCACCCATGTCCTAAAAGATTGCGATGAGCTTTCCACTTGGGACATGGGTCGTCTGTAAGGGACATCACTTTTTCAACTGCCAGCCCGTGTCATATAGAATGAACGCCACTTCGGCCTCTTGAACCTCCATATTGCAGTTTTCCCTTCGGGCATTGATATACCCCCTAAAGTCATACAGTACGTTGGGTTGAAGGGAATAAGAGAACCGCACTGTTGCTGTCTTGGCATCTTCATCTTGTGAAATCCCTAATATCTCAATGACCTGTGACTCGGCGACGGTATAGTTCTTACCCCCATTTCCGAACTCCTCTTGGAGTTTTTGGGTGGGTTTGTAATAGAACTTGGTATGTCCGCCACCACCAAAGCCTTTATAGAATTTGGAATTAATTTCGATAAGGTCAAGGCTCACAAGGTGGTCTGCCTTACCCTTGATCCATTTGTATTTTTTGTTCCTATCGGTAGTGGCGGTAACAAGAACCTTCTCACAGGTTTCGCTGAAATTTTCGGTTAGTACTTCCATTGCCCTCTCTGGTGTCAGTTCGACATAATCAGAACAGGACACTAAGCAGGTCAATAGGATGGCAAAAATAAATATTTGTTTTTTCATCGTCATTGAATATTAATGTTCACATTCCGTTTTCACACAATTGGTTCTGCGAACCATATCGTCTGCTTCACATTTATAGCACTGGTCACCCTTTTTGGCGTCCCATGTTATGTTGGACACCCCACGCTTTACATTAGAAACGACCACTTCACTTGAAAGGGTATTCCCAACTGAAGTAGCGGTTGCAAGTTGTAAGGATGCCGTTGAGGATTGACAGGATGCCATCGAAAGTAGCCCAATGGCAAAAAGGCTGTAGATCACATTTCTCATAAATCTATGATTTTAAGTTATTAAAGGGACAAACATAGAAAATAAACTAATAAAATACACCTTATTAGGTACATATAATTAGCGGTTGCCTGTTAGATGTACCTCTTAGTTCTTTGTGGTATGGCTACACACGAGAAATACATCGAAGAGAATTTAGAAAAACTAGGGAAGCGACTTCAAGAATTACGAATAAAGAAGGGATATAAAAACTACGAGCAGTTTGCCTTTCAAAATGACATATCAAGATCGCAGTACGGACGTTACGAAAATGGACAGGACTTGCGTTTTAGTACCTTATGTAAAGTATTGAAGGCGTTGGATATTTCTTTTGAAGAGTTTTTTAAAGGCTTTAATGAGTGCTAGATGGGTTTTGATAAGGACATAAAAAAAGATGAAATAGTTCAAATCGAAGCTCAATTGCTAGAGCAAGAACATCGGCCTTTAACTCTCATTAAAAACTATTTTAACCGAGACAAGTGGAATAAAAATGATCCTCGCAGAAGAGCAGTTAAGGTTGCGATTTTTTGGAGAATATTGTTTTCGCCGGCAGTATTAGCAACTACAGGTGGACTATTGGCCTTTTTATCTTTAGTTGTTTTAACTTGGCAGACATTTGTGCTATTAGATCAAAATGTCCTTCTAACTGATCAAAATAAGAAAATAAATCAGCAGAGCTATCTCATAGAAGCACAGAGAAGGTCATCGTTACAATTTGAGATATCTGAGATATTGAATCGAATTGATGATGAATTGAAAAGAGATAACGTAGGTCTTAGGGAATTGTCTCCAGAACTTAAAAGTAGGATTATTGCTGCAACCGTTTCAATGAAACCTTACAGAAGTTATGAAAATGATTCGCTACAAAGTCCATATAGTTACGAAAAGGGTCAGTTTTTTGTAGCTTTAATCAATAGTAAGATCCACGAGGATGATTTAAATGAAATCTTTGACCAGGGCAATTTCTCTAATATGATATTGAACAATGTTGTATTGGGAAGGTATAATGATCCTCTTTTTATAACACAACTTGAAATAGCCAATAGCCGATTTAATGATGTAGAATTTAGGGATTTTGATATTAAGAAAATTGATTTTGTAGATTGTGTTTTTGATGGATGCAGATTTTTTGGAAAATATAGTGATCTCTCATTTGCAACTTCATTATTAAAAAATTCTTCAATTGCAATTACTGAAAATCATGATTTCGGAAACGGAATAAATTTTTTCAATACCGAAATCAGTGGCTTTGTATTCACTGGAGATAGACAAAAGCTTGATAATGTACCTGTTTCAATTTCAGGTGACAGAAATTATTTTAAGAACATAATAATCGATGGCGTTTTGCTTAAGTTTGATACTCCTAGTGAGGATTTATCAGTTGATATTGATGGTTTGATCCTCAACAATAGTTTTCTACTGAACTTGAATATGTCCAAAGTAGAAGAACATTTCCAACTCTCTAGGCTTTACGTCCCTAAAGGGACAAATGTTCCTGAAAAATTTGGTCTACATAAAACACGATCCATTGAAGGTTCAGATATTTTTTATGAGAATAGTCTATTACCTTTTAATACATTTTTAATTGCGAACAGAGAGTATTCAGAATTTGCTAAAAAATGATAAGTTAGAATACGCAATATCAAATATATAAGCAATCTATATTGCGGTTCACTTTATGGTTAATGTCAGACAAACTGTCTATTAAAATTTGATAGCCAAAGCATTAAAGTGTTTAGGCGCATAAATTTTAAACCACGAAAAAGGGAAATTTGTATTCCCTTCACCCGAAAGACCATTAATAGATAACTAGAGACAAAATCGCCACAAACACTTTCTAAGGCAGAATATCTAGATCACGGCAGGAAAGTGATACAAAATGCTATGTCTTGCTACAAAGAGGCTTTTATTCCGCGAAATGACGAACGGTTTAGGGTACTGGCGTGGCTCTTTAAAAAACTTCGTAGAATTAATCTCAATGTAAAAGATGCCAAGCAGATTCGGGCTTTGGTTATTACTCATTGGCTTAAAACTCCATAACATATATAAAGTCCAAGCTATGGCAGAACATCGCCATATTTCTTCTACTGAAAAATATCTACAAGATAATCTTGAAAATTTACACGAGATGATTGAGACTTTGCTTCCTATATCTGAATTTTCATATCTTTACTTTTTATATTCAAAAAATCTCCCCGATTTATTAATTGTAATGTGGAAAGCCGTAACTATCATTTTAGTTTACGTTATAATTTTGCGAAAATTTAAAATATGTATATAGACTATTCATCATGGGAGACGTTTGAATATAAATTGAACTCTCTTCAATTAGATAAAAACAATCCTAGGTTAAGGCATTTGGGATCAAACCTAAATCAAACTCAAATTATAAAGTATCTTGTTCGAGAAGAAAAAGTCTATGAACTTGCAAAAAAAATATCTGAAGAAGGATATTTCGTTGGAGAAGAACCTATCATTTGTATTGAGGATAACAAAAAGGTTGTATTAGAAGGCAATAGAAGAACAGCTTCATTAAAAGTAATTCAAAATCCAAAAAAGTACCTTTCCACAGCCAAAGCTAATATTATTTTAAAAAATATCTTGGAAAACAATTTCCCTTTTGATAGAAAAATTAGATGTTATATAGCCCCAAATAGATTACTTGCCAATCCTATAATTTATGAACGCCATAATGGACATACTTTGAAGCGGTGGGAAACTGGTAATCAATATGCCTTTGTTGCAGAAATGTATTATGAGGATGGTTTGTCAATTGAAGATATTTCTGACGTCTTGAATATAAAAAGAGCTGATATCATTAAGCCTCTAAAAGCATATAATCTATTTTATGAAGGAAAGGAAATACTTGAAAAAGAAGAAGGTATAGTTGTCGATATCTCTAAGTTTAACTTTACTAACCTAGAGAGGTTCTATGCTTATGAAAATGCCCGTAAGCTAATGGGTATTGATTTTGATTCAGAGAACGGACAATTGTTAATATCTCTGCCAAGAGAAGAATTTGAAAAAAGATTATTGGTTGTTTTCAAAATACTTATCGATGCTGAACGATTTTCCCGAGATTTTAATCGTGAAGAGGACAAACAAAAATTTATTGCTGACTTAGAAAACAATCCAGACTTTGATTTTACTTCAACCTCTGAAAGTACTGGTACTTCTAAGAAGGCAGAAGAAAGGGCTAATCTAGAGGAAGAGAAGAAAAAGGTAACCCCTAGAAGGAGAAAAAGATCAAAAAAGAAAAAGTACGAAACAAGTATAATTCCAAGAGATAAAGAAGTTATTTTTGATCACGAAAAACTCGACGAGTTATTTTCAGAACTGAAGAGTTTGTTTTTTTATAATAAAAATTCATTTGCAGTTTTACTAAGAAGTTATTTAGAACAATCCCTTTATTATTACTTAAAACAAAATTCATTATTGGAATCTTTAAGTGAAAAAACAAATGAACAAAATCATAAAAATGGATTAAAAAAAGTTACAACAGTAATTGAGCATATTAAAGGAAAATACGGAATAGCCGATGAAATTGACCCAACTCCTATAATGAGTATTCTTAGATTCAATAGTGAAAAAGATTATTCTAATGCCTCGTTAAAAATTATGCTTGATTATGTAAAGAATAATGAATTGGATGATCATTTAGATACAAATCAACTTAAGAGTTTAAAACATTATATTGATAGAATAAAAGATGGACTAGATTTGGCCGTTCATAATATTGAAACATTTGTGGATGCAGAACACAATAAAAGAGCATGGGTTCATTTAGAACCACTTTTTGATATACTTAGTACTAATATTAAAATCGAAGAATAGGTGTTTTACTCTCCCTTACGATATCCAGGTGGAAAAAATAAGTTATCGTCATTCATAGCACAAATATGTATAGACAACAATATCAATGGCCATTATGTTGAACCTTACTCTGGTGGCGCTTCTGTTGCTTTATTTCTTTTAATGGAAGGTTTTGTCGGAAAGATTACAATCAACGATCGCGATAGGTCGATTTACGCCTTTTGGCATTCAGTCTTGAATAAAACAAATCAGCTCTGTGAACGAATTGAAAATGCTGATTTGAGTATTGAAGAATGGAAGAAGCAAAGAGATGTCCAAAAAAGTAAAAAAAGCGTAGACCTTTTAGATTTAGGTTTCTCGACATTTTTCATGAATAGAACTAATCGCTCGGGAATAATAAATGCAGGTGTGATGGGAGGGACTAAACAAGATGGGCAATATTTGATGGATTGTCGATTTAATAAAATTGAACTTGTAGAGAGAATAAGAAGAATTGCTAAGAGGAAAAATGATATTAAGTTATATCGAAAAGATGCAATTAAACTGATCGATAAAATCCAGCAAGAGTCAGTAGATGAAAACGTGGTGTTTTATTTTGACCCCCCGTATTATTTAAAAGCGAGTTCTCTTTATATGAATCATTATAAAGATGAAAATCATCGAGATGTAAGTGAAAAAATCAAAGGGATTCAGAATATTAAGTGGATTGTTTCCTATGATAATGTTCCTGAGATACAAGAGCTTTATTCCGATTGTGTGAAAAAAGAATTCTCATTTAAACATACCGCTTATGAAACGAGAGTTGGAAATGAAGTATTATTTTTTAGCCCTTCATTAGAATTACCAAAAATCGAAGGGTGGAATCCGCTGAAATTTAAGCATAACAAAAAGAAAGATTTAATTGTATATTCTTCTTAAAGTTTGATTAATATTTATGGCACATAATTTCTACCTTTGATTATACTTTCAAAAAGTTTTAGAATATAGATATGCCTGAGAAACAGAACATAGAATGGAAGGAATCATGGCATGATGATTATCTAAAGTGGATTTCAGCATTTGCTAATGCTGAAGGAGGAATATTATATATAGGAAAGAATGATAAAGGGCTTGTTGAGGGGATATCAAACCACGAAAAACTTTTAGTTGATTTACCCAATAAAATTTCAAGTAAGCTTGGAGTCCTTTGTGATGTAAGTCATCATGAAGAAAAAGGAAAACACTTCATAGAAATTATCACCATGCCATATAGAAATGGTATTTCTTACAATGGGAAGTATTATTATCGCACTGGCAGTACTACGCAAGAATTAAAAGGGAATGATCTAAGAGAGTTTTTATTAAGAAAAACAGGTAAGACTTGGGATGATGTAGCTGAGCCAAATGCAACTTTAGATGATCTAAATAAAAAGACTATCAAAGAGTTCGTAAAGATGGGAATTGAGTCGGGTAGATTAAAGCCAGATGTTGAAAATTCTAATATTACTACTGTACTTCAAAATTTGCGATTAATTGATAATAATCAATTGAATCGATCAGCACTTTTACTTTTCGGGAATGACCCTCAGAGATTTTATGTCAGTTCATTTCTGAAGATTGGAAAATTTGGTGATTCAAGTTCGGAATTGCTTTCTCAAGAACTTGTTGAAGGAAATCTTTTCGAGCAACTTGATGAAGCTTTGAAAATTTTATTTACTCGATTCATAGATAGCTCTATTAGTTACGAAGGAATGCAGAGAATTGAAACTTATGAATATCCCTATGAAGCTGTTAGAGAAATTTTATTGAACGCATTTACTCATAGAACGTATGAGAATTCTCCTATTCAAATAAGTGTATATAATGACCGTATTAGATTTTGGAATCAAGGAACATTATTGAGTCCTCTAACTCCAGAAAAATTAAAAAAAGATCACACCTCTATTACAAGAAACCCAAATGTAGCTAGAGTTTTCTTTAGGGCTGGATTAGTGGAATCATGGGGTCGTGGAACTATTAAGATAATTGAAGAGTGTGAAAAAGCGGGGCTTCCTGAACCAAGGATAGAAGAACTTACAGGAGGAGTTGCTGTGACTATGTTTAAGGATAAAGCAAATGATGATTATTTGGCTAAGTTAGATTTGAATGAAAATCAAATAAAGGCGGTTAAATACATTCGTGATAATGGTCATATTACTAATGGTATTTATCAAGAACTTTACGGTGTACCTGCTAGGAGTGCTCAAAGACATCTAAACATTCTTGTTGATTTAGGAGTGTTAGTAAAACTAGGAGAAAAGAAAGGTACCCGTTATGAGATAAATCATTAGAATGGCCGATATGTGGCTGATATAGATGCTATATGTCCGATATATGGCCGATATAATAGAGAGTTGATTTTGTAAAGGACTAGCGAAGAAGTCGGGAATAAACTCGTATAAAGAAGGGGTCTCCGTAAGAATGTCGGAAATAGAAAAGAAGCTAGGGTTTGTAATAGTATAGAAGAAGTAAAGGCTCTTATCTACCCTTGTACCATTACAAAGGTACAAGGGATAGGTGGAAAACAACAAATAATTGAAATATCTGCTTAAAACTACATATCGAAAAGAAACCTTTTTTTGCGCACTTTCTCCTCTTCTGCTCAACAGTTTTTATCTTCACTTCATGTGTTTTTTCAAGTTTATCTTTCTCGACAATCGCATCTAATAATTTTTCCGCTACATTTCGATTGTATTTGGGCAGAAAATTAATTAACTGAATTTTTGTAACGGGAATTTATCCACAATCTCGCTAAAACTCTCAAAAAATAATGTATATTTGAATTCTCCCCCTGTTCAATTTTCAACTGCAAAAATAAAACAATACTATTTTCCTTATTCTATATTTGATGGGTCAAATTCTCTATTTATTTTCAGGAATTATTCTTTTGATCTTTGTGTCCATAGTTATATGGTTGAAATTCACAACAAAGGATAATTTAGAAGATTCCAATGGTAGAAAGCAAATTATCCCCATTTGGGTTTTAATGCTGTTTGCAACATTAATAGGTATAGTATTAGTGATTTTAGGCAGTTTAGTCGAGGTCAATTTTATCCCTACACCAAGTTGGAATCAAGCTTATAAAAGTCTTGTAGTTTCAATTATGCACAATCTTGGGCAAGCTCTTTTTGTAGCTGGACTAGTTGGATTGATATTTGAGATAAAATCGATAAAAAATTATTTTGAAAAAAGAATATCAGATATTCTTATAGATGATGAATATTTAAAGCACCAAGATTATAATGAATTAATGAGGTTAAGACAAAGGGCTACAAAGAATATTTACAGTAAAAAATCAAAAGAAGTTGACCCCGAATTGATTGAGTTAGATGAACAAATTTGTCACAGGTTGACGGAACCATATTTTGAATTTTTTCAAGAAACAGCTACTTGTTCTTTTAGTGATGATCGAACCTACTTAATTAAGAAAGTTAAGACTCGCTTTCGCTTAGTAAATCCACAAAAGAAAACAATAAATGTCTTTACTTTATTTAAACCAAAGATAAGGTTTAAAAAAATTGCTGGAGTTGAAGATAACGATATTAGAAAACTCGAAGGTTTTGACATTTGGGTTGATGGAGAAAAACCTAATTCAATAATGGACGTAGTTGAAGTTAAAGCTTTCCCCGAGAAAATGTATGATCATGATGAAGAATATTCAATAAAAACTGAAATAGGAATTAAAAAGGGTTTTGACAAAGTGCTATCTACTAGATTAAAGTTTCAAAACTATTTTGAGGCCTTAATTGTTGAAGAAAGAAAAATACCATTAAACGACCACACGTATTTTTTTAGATTAGAAACTTCTGCGAAAAATTTCAAAATTGGATTAGTTTTTGACAACGACAATATAGAAATTGACGGAAATTTATTTGGCACTATGTCAAATCCTCGAAATGGAATCTTTATTGATAAAGATAGTAATTCCATAGCCATCGAATCAAAAAGGTGGATGCTAAAAGGAAATGGAGCTTACATCAATATTATCCCTAAAAATTGGACATTAAAGAAAATTTAGTACATTTAACGATATATTAGTACATTTTAACTAAACGTAATATAGAATTGGCTTGTATATTGTATACATTTAGAGTATATTAATTATAGAAAATATTAATCAAAACAATAGGTTATGCTACGTACAAAAGAAGACAGAGATTACGATTAATACTAATCGTTTCTCAGTGAAATCCCTAGATATCCACGAATCTAATATTCGTGGATTTTGATTTTCTATTTATTTTAATTTTAATAGTCTCGCCTCAAAAAGATGAAGACTTTTTAGTATCGAAAATATCTCCTATATAATCAATATATTGAAGACAATATTAAAGCTTTGAAAGCGTTAACCGTCATTGGAATAGATTAGCTTGAAAAATGATGAAAGCCTTAAAAATCGTGGGGCGTTACTACCCATTCGGCTCCATCAAATCCCATTTCTTACGAGCATTCTCCAATTCATTCAAACGAGATTTCATTTTCACCTCTTGCGTTTTTTCAAGTTTATCTTTCTCAATAATGGTATCTAATAGTACTTCTGCTACATTCCGATTGTATTCAGAAAGAGAGTTAATTAATTGAATTTTTTGTAGCATAGATTTATCCGCAATCTCGATAGATTGAAATAATTCCGCAAAACTTACTTCTAACGCAACGGCAATTCTTTCAACCGTATCAATTGTTGGACTCACTTTTTTAGTTTCTATCCTACTGTAGGTAGAGGCTAAAATACCCGACCTATCACTAATATTTTGCTGACTTAAGCCCTTTTCTTTTCTAATAGCTTTTAGGTTCTGCGATAGTAATTCCTGAATTGTACTCATATCTTCTTGATTTTTTACCAAATCTAATCATTTTATAGAATATTAGCAATTAACACATAATTATATTTGTTTTAGTGTGTTATAAAGCATATATTTGATGCTGTTATGCCTCATAAGTCAAATATAAATAATTTCAAAACTGAAGCGAAAGTAGTCTCTTTAGTTAGTATCAAATCGCGATTGCATTTTTATGCCATGCTCGAATACGAACGCTATCTTTCGAAAAAACAATGCACAATGCGATAATCTACACACGGGTTTCTACAGATGAGCAGGCAACTAACGGTTATAGTCTGCCACACCAAAAAAGCGTACTTGAAATGTACTGTCTTCACAGAGGCCTCAATATACTCCAACACTTTGAAGAAGATTATTCTGCTAAAGATTTTAATCGTCCAGTCTTCAAAGAAATTCTCTCCTATATTAAGATCAATCGTAAATCTATTGATTATTTCCTTATTACTCGCTGGGATCGCTTTAGTAGAAATGTAGAAGAAGCATATCGAGTAATTCGTGAGTTCAGAGAGATTGGAATTGAGATAAATGCCGTTGAACAGCCTCTTGATTTTTCTCAGCCAGATTCTAAGGTCATGCTCGCGGTATATCTCGTTATGCCTGAGGTAGAAAATGATAAAATAGGGCTTAGAACAAAAGAAGGTTTGCGAAAAGCTATGAAAATGGGTTGTTATGTTTCAACGCCCCCAACAGGCTATACATTAACCCGCACCGAGGAAGGCAATTCTACCTTAGCAATTGATCCAAAAGTCGCTCCTAGAATACGTAGTGCCTTCCTAGAGTATGCCCAAGGGGTTTCGTCTTCCGAAGAGATTAGAAAAAAGTATTTCAGAAGAGGGAAGAGACTTATCGTTAAGCAAACAATGCTAAATATACTGCGCAACCCTGTCTATTGTGGCAAGATTAAAATTAAAGCATGGAAGAACGAGGATGAAATGATTGTTCAAGGTTTGCATCCTGCAATTATAGATACAGATACCTTCAATACCGTCCAACAAATTTTAGATGGAAAAATAAAGGTTAAAGTTCATAAGCACTCTGAAATTGATGAACAATTACCACTCAGGGGAATTTTAGAATGTAAAAAGTGTGGACGACTTCTTACAGGCAGCGGTTCAAGAGGTAGAAACGGTATTAGACACTTCTACTATCATTGTCAACCAAAGTGTAAAGAACGCTTTAAGGCCAACGACGCCAACAACCTGTTCGAGGAATTACTAAGTGAATTTATAATTACCCAAGACACTAAGGAACTCTATCACGAAATTCTCTCCACAGTATTTCACGGGGAGAAGAAAAGCAGGGAAGTACGCCTTCGACAAATAAAAGCTGAATTAAATAAATTGAAAACTCGAATGGATTCAATAGAAAACAAGTTCTTTGATGATATTATTGATGTTGGCACTTACTCATCGATAAAGGCAAAAACGCAAAGAAAAATTGCTGAGCTACAAAAGGAATTAAACGACATAAAGAATATGAAGGACAATGTTGAAGAGTACCTCAAGCTAGGTATTTCCTTCCTTCACGGGATTGATAAATTCTATAGTTCTTCGCCTTCTCACATTAAAAAGAAAATTGCCGGTTCGATATTTCCTGAAAATCTCATTTTTCAAGGAAAATATTATCGAACCGCTAAAATGGATGAACTGATCTCGCTCATACTTAGTAAACATAAGGGTTTCAAGCGATTGAAAATAAAAACTCCCTGCCAAAATGGCGGGGAGTCTAATATGGCTCCTCCTCTTGGGGTGCTATAATACATTCCACATCCATTTGATTCCTTCTTTTACACATACAAACCCCTATATTTAAAGATGAGGTTCTCTAATAAAATTTATTGAAATAGAATAAGATTGTAAAAAAGTGGGATAAAGAGTGGGATAAATTGTATATTTAGACTGTTCAAATAATAATTCTCCGCAATGGCAACAATAAAATTTTATCCTTATAAGACAATAGGCGAATCCAAAATCTACATTAGATTGAAAATTGGCAAACTAAAAGATATTAGACAATCCACTCATTTGACTATTGAAGATGCCGAAACGTGGAATAATGAAAAACAAATACCACGTGCAACAAATACCAAAAATAAGAACCTAGCCTCAAGTTTAAGAGACTTAAAAAAAACTATTGAAGATCTTATTGATGAAGTTGAAAAGAGTAAAACACAAAGCCTTAGAGAAATTAATGGCAAATGGTTAAAAAGTATTATTCTAAATAATGTAAATGAAGTCCCTCCAACTAATTTAGACTATCTAGATAATTACGCACAACATTTTACAAATTCTCTCAAAAATAGATTCTACATAAAGAAAGGTGTTAAATATCGTTATCAACAAAAAACTATTGATAAATACCAAAATATAACAAGACATTTCAAAGAGTATAAAAAACACCTTGGTTCTGAAATAGAAATAATAAATATTGATGAAAAATGGACAACTAGTTTTCTGGATTACTTAACGGAAGTAAAACACTTATCTTTAAATACAAAAGGAAAGTTTATTACCCGACTTAAAACTATACTCAGAGATGCAGAGGACAATAATATAAAAGTCAATCCAAAATACAAGAACATTAAAAGTTTTGAAGATGAAAATATTGTTACGTTTCTAACCTTTGAGGAAATTGATACTATCATTGAAAAGAAAATGCCTTCGGAACGATTACAAATTGCAAAAGATTGGTTTATTATTTCTTGCTTCACTGCTCAAAGAATTTCTGATTTATTTCGATTTACCAAGAGTAATATTCGAAGCATTGAAGGAGGAAATTACATTGTATTTAAACAATATAAGACAAAAAAAGCAATCGAAATACCAATACATTATCAAGTTCGAAACGTTTTAGAACGGTATCAAAATTCATTTCCTCCAAACTTTTCAGATAATGAACAAAGTAATCGATCGATATTATCCTCATTAATTAAAGAAGTTTGTCGAATATCGGGAATCAGAGAAAAAGTTAGAGGACGATACAATGGTGTTATAGGGATTTACCCAAAATGGAAACTGATAAGCAATCATAGTGGTAGGCGATCTTTTGCCTCAAACTTTTACAATCTATCGAATTGGAGTAACCAAATGATTATGAATATAACTGGACACGATACAGAAAGAAGTTTCTTAAAATACATTGATAAAGAAGATAATACACTAAGTAGAAAAAATCGAGCAATGTTCGATCAAATGGAAATTAATGATTTTAAGAAAAAAGAAGTAGAAGAAACCAGTTTGAAGATCATTTAAGGGAGAAGTTTTAATTTTAGCATAACAAAAACGATAAAAATCTTCACATTTATTCGTTTATTCATTCCCGATTTATAAACATTTAATCGCAAGATATTTTGGTAAAGATCTAATTTTCTGCTAAAAAGAGCCCGCCAGCACTTGTTTTTACCATAAAAACATTAAGCAAAAAAACCCGTGGAGATGTTAATAAGATTGTTTTCCCTTTCATTACAATCTTTTTAAATTTACTTCAACAAAAAAGAGCACTAAACCTACTATTGTAAAATCTAATGCCCTTGTAATCTAGGAAATTCAAAGGTACAAATTATTTACAATTTTGGTTATGTGAGTTAATAACTTAATACAAATTGTTAATGAAACAAGTACAACTCATCGGGCTAACTCCCGAACAATTACAATCTTCAATTTTAGAAGGCATTAAAAGCCAACTAGAGGAACTTAAAAAGAACTTTGAACCAAAGACCCCCGACGAATATCTTGCGCGCGCTGAGGTTGCCAGAATGCTCAAAGTAGATATTTCAACAGTCCATAATTGGACGGTTTCCAAAATATTAACTTCATACGGAATCGGTAGGCGTGTTTACTACAAGCGTGCAGAGGTAGAAAACGCAATTATTCAACTTGAAAAATAGTTGATAAATGGAAACAAACATACACGCACCCGTTATACACTTATTTCAAGAAATTAACGAAGGTAAATATTCGAGTGTTCGTCACTACGAGTTGATAACCACCCAGAACGGAAAGACTCAGTTATCTAATTTGATAAACATTAGCAAAGACAGAAAATGTGCTCAATCAATGCCCGATTACTGGCTTAAAATCAGACAAGGTAAGGTATGGAGTAAATGTATCACAGGACTATTTAAAACCAGTCTAAATAACGTTTACAAAGGAGATTCGGAACGGAAAAAAAACCTCATCGTAATAAAATTTTCTGATGACGAAAAAAACGTGACAGTTTACTATTTCAAAAACTTCTATACACGCAATTTAAGCGACGTAAAACATTATTTAACCTAAGTGTTGTAAAATAATAAAGAGGGCGTAAAAACCCTCTTTTTATCACTAATTATCGTCGTTATTCACGACGCATTAACCTAATCGTTAATAAATGCACCCTTGATTGATTTATTAAAAATATTGATAGTAAATACTCGTTTGATACAAAAACTTGATAATGACTCGCGATTGATTTTGGTTACTAATATTGAAAAACTTGGTTATGATAGGGAAACCATTCAAACCAAAAAAATCAAAGAATACAATGGCGTGCTTTTTTGTTTTTATGAATACAAAGTGGAGATCCTATTTAAACCACATTACTATTTTAATAATGGACTTCACAACGGTAACGACTTCACAATTATAGAGTGCATAAATACAATCCGAACTTTCGTGGAAAAATTTGAAATCTCGGAAATTGAAGCAAAAATAATTAACATCGAATTTGGAGTAAATATCATTTCTCCAATAAATATAAAAGACTTAATATCATTTATTATTTATCATGAAAACAATGAATTTGTAAATCATTCTGGATTACGTTTCAGTAAAATAGCAACTTCTACGAATAAAGCAGGAAAATGGAATTTTCACAAAATGATAAAGGCATATGCAAAGGGATTACAGCACCCCAAATACGTTGATCCAAATACATTCCGATTTGAAGTAAAAAGTAAAAGAACTGCCTATATCAAACGAAATTTAAACGTTCAAACAATACAAAACCTATTGAGCACTGAACCATATTTTAGAATGCAAGAAATAATTTTAAAAGAATTTAAGAGTGTTCTAATTTTAGATGTTGATGCAACACCCGATTTAACAAAAAAGGAGCAGGAGAAACTATCTAAATACCTAAATTCTATGAATTGGTATCGTATTGTAAATGAAAATAAACGAAACCATTTTAATAAACAAAAACAAAGATATTATCGATTGATTAATAAGGACAAAAACAACTTAAAACTGAAGTTAACCAATTCAATAAAATCTAAGTTAACAGAATTAAAAAAGGGTGCGAATTTTACACCCCCTAAAAATGATAAAAAGGATGCGAATTTTAGTATTAGTATATGTAAACCTTGCACCCAATTAAATAACTCATACCAACTTTAAAAACATCTCTATTATGAAACTAATATCCATGTTATTCTTATTGATCTTTCTTACTTGTAATCCAACTTCAAAACCACCAAAGAAAGTGTCTAGTAATAAACACGAATGTTCCCTAAAGATTTAGGTTTAAAATTTCTCTACCATGCCAAAACAATCGACTTTCCCCATAATTTTAGATGAATGTAAAACTATTAGTATTTCTAATTTACGCAAATGGGGGAATCTTAGAGCAAAAACGGTTTTAAGATCAACAATTACCTGGTCTAACCGATACAATGAAGTAACTAGTAGTTGTTCACTAACTACTGTAATGCAAAGAGATAATGAATACATTCAATTAGACTATAAATCCAATGGTACAAGTCATAACTACATAATTCGATTAGTATGGTTACCTTCAAATTTAGGTCAAGGTTTCGGCAAGGTTTGGTACTTTATTTGTCCTTTTACAGGTCGTAGGTGTCGCAAACTCCATTTAATATCTGAAAGGTTTATGCATCGTTCAAACTTACCAAGTGGAATGTATGAATGCCAAACAAAAAGTAAAAAATGGCGTAATCTAGAAAAAAGATTTGGAGCGTATTTTGATCTAGAAAAGAACTATAAAAAATTGCATTCAAAACACTTTAAAACTCATTATAACGGAAAACCAACTAAACGTTATTTAAAATTAATGGAAAAAGTGAGTGAGGGTAATAAATTCACAGTTTCAGAAATAGAACATTTATTAATGTTTGGTTACTAGACAATTTTATCGGTTGATAATTTTGAAATATGATTAATAAAATACCCTATAACTAATACAATAAAAAAAGGGGCGTCACGCCCCTCCATTATAAAATTTTAATCGAACTATTGTACATGCAATCCATTAGTTGAATGAACAGCAAAGCCCAATATTTCCCTTACAAATTGATTATCATTCATTATTGTATAACGTAATGAACACTTCTCAATGTTTGAAAACAACTCAGTTGCGAAAGATAAAGTCACAACGCGAACACCACTAAAATCTAGTTGTACTTCTTTAGACTTATCTACTTTCCCCATGAAATCATTAAAAATTGCTCTACTATGCAACCTTGAGATCAAATGGTTGTTATAATCACCAAATATTATACGATTACTATACATTACTATATGTTTTTTCTCTCATTAAATCAAGGGTTGTTACGGAGACATCAAACCTAAATCTTAGTTTAATTACAACGCCATGATAGTTACCATTATTGCCTATTTGATCACCCTTACCACCTATAAATATATGATTATTTCCCGATAAGTATAGCATTTCACCATTATTTCTACGGATAAATTCACTCACGAAATACAAACCATGACCCCTTCCTTCTCCACTTCCTTCACTAAATTCCAAAGACAAAGGCAGAAGTAAGTTATCATCTATACCTGAATATTTGTCGTTTTTTCTCATGGAAGTTACAATTCCTATACCACTATCTACTATATGAACTTCTAAGTACCCCTTATTAGGATACTTTTGACAATAAAAATAACAACCATTCTCACTTCTAGAATGAATTGTAGTATTGCAATAAATTTCTCCAATAATAAATGCCAAATCACTAGATGCTTCTGTACTTAAGTCAAAGTCTTTTGTAAAAACCTCCATTAGATTAATAGACATTGAATAGTTGCCTTTTGGAATATTAGTAATTTCAATGAAACGTCCATTCGCACTATTTCGTCCGAACGGAGTAAAGTAATTTAAGCCTAAGCACTGAAGAAAATTCATTCTCTCTGCATATAATAATTGACTACAATTTTCGGGCAAATCAAAATTTAAATCGACATGTAAACCACGTTTTCTCGCTTCATTTAATATCGAACATAATATAGGATATATTCCATTTGCTATAAATCTACCTCGTTGATGCTTAACATTAACAATTAAATTTTCCGTATAGTTATAATGAGCAAAAGCTTCCACAATTGTAAAGACTCCATGCCTTCTCGTTAAATCAATGTTAACCACCATACCAAATTAAATTTTCAAAAAGCAAAGGTAAATCTTTTAAAATATTTGACATTTAAAAATTGTGATTCAAATCAAGGATAATGTTTATGATGTTTAAATAAACTATATTTCCTTCCAATAATTCAATATATTTATACAATAAAATTCAACTCCCTAATTGAAAGTATTCGATTATGAAATACAGATTTCTAAACTGGCTCTACTCGAAACAGGGAGAAAACTTCATTTATATGTTTTCTTATGTAGTTGTTTCAATCTGCTTAATTTTTATCTTGATTGTATATGCTTAGAAAACAATGAGAGGTTAAAATTGATCAAAAATATGAAATATGGGACACAATGTGGGATAAAATAATAATCATAAAACTTAAAAAGCCTGTATATCAAGGACATACAGACTCTTTTTGCTCCTCCTCTTGGGCTCGAACCAAGGACCCTCTGATTAACAGTCAGATGCTCTAACCAACTGAGCTAAGGAGGAAGGTATTAACCTTTTTGCGGATGCAAATATACCCCTTTTTTATTTCCATCAAAATAAAAAAATAAAAAAATCTTAGCTTTCTTAATTAGATTCAACCTGGTCTACTGTTTATCGGGATCAAAAGGGAAGTTATCAGTAATATCCGGCACTCCATCCCCATCCGAATCGACCACCGTGTCGCCCGTATAAAGTAACTGCCAACCTATTGGTAAGTAAGTGTTTAAAATTTCATTTTCAATCTCGGCCGTTGGCCCTCCGGCCACTTGTATCCCAATAAATGATGCGCCTAAACTCTGACTCGCATAAACATTAATATTGATGTATGCAGTACTATTTCCGGTTTCAAATAAAACTGATGCACTGGAAAGCGTTGCACCACTTTGTGGTTGACTGCCCCCACCGGTGCAAATAATACGTCTATCTCCTTGTGTTCCTAAAATTCCGGTAAAGGTGTCCATTTCACTCTGCAGGATCTGTTCTGCGGTTACAATTCCGTTAAAAGTTGTATTTACATACCGCCAGAGAGATTGCTGGTCGTTCCGCAATACATTTACTCCAATAGTCTGTGTGGCCTGATCACTAAGTTCTACAGCAAAATATCCTGCAGGCATGGTAAAACCAAGTGCCGGATATCCGGAATGAATAAATTGCGCCCCGGGATTTGATAAAGTTGGAACTCCTCCGGGTATGTCACCTCGTGCCACTCCGTTGAAAATATCCCAATATAATCCCTTCACTCCTTTTGCTTGCGGACAAATATTAGACGGGACATTTACTAGTTGTTGAGCCGGATCTTGTGGCGTGTCATCGCTTTTACTGCAACTTAAAAATACTAGCAACCCAAAAACGAACAGTATAGACTTAAGAAATTTCATGATGTTTAGTTTTATATTCTACTAATCATCGTAAAACTTTAAAATTGTCATCAAAAAAAAACGCATCAACTAAGTGATGCGTCTTTCAGAATAAAATATTATCCGCCAAAGAGCCACCTGTAAATATCGTTTCCATTGGCAAAAAGAACCAATGCGATCAATACAAAGAAGCCCACCATCTGTGCATACTCCATAAATTTATCGTTAGGTTTACGCCCGGTCACGATTTCATAAAGTAAGAACATCACATGTCCGCCATCAAGAGCCGGAATAGGCAATATGTTCATAAATGCAAGAATAATTGAAATTAAAGCGGTTGTTTCCCAAAAGCTCAGCCAGTCCCATGTGTCCGGAAATAAATTTCCAATGGCTCCAAAACCTCCCACTTGAGTGGCTCCTTCTTTTGTAAATACATACTTAAACTGTTTCGCATAATCTACTAACTTCTCCGTTCCAAAGCTGGCACCCCCGGCAATACTTTCACCTAGATTATAAGACAAATGAGTACCATTATCTATAAAATCTCTTCCAAAGTTTTGAACGCCAATTGCTCCATCTTCGTTCGGAGTAATCTTAAGGGTGTCTAAGCTTCCGTTACGGGAAACTACAAAAGTGTTTTCTTTAGCATCTTCAATGGCATTCTCAAATTCGTGCCAATACTTAGTTTCTACACCATTTACAGACACAATTTTATCATTCTTCATTAATATACCTGCCGCAGGATAATCTGCCGCAACAGTATCAATAACAGTTTGTCTAATAGGTTGAAAAGGTCTTATGTTTCCTTCCTTGAACATTTTCATACCAATATCTTCGGGTACCGATAGTGCTTCTACAGTTCCATTTTGATGTTGTACTTCTACGGTTTCAACATCTCGTAAAAATAGATACTTATTGATGTCCATCACATTAAGGAGTTCTTCCCCGTTTATCTTCAGAACTTTGTCTCCATCTTCAAAACCGTATTCTTTAAACTGTTCTGCCACCGCAAATCCATTGGGTAGGTCTTCGTTGGTTGTAATATCTCTTCCGTAGAAATATAAAATACTAGCGTAAATGACGAATCCAACTATAATATTTACTGTCACTCCTCCTAACATAATGATTAAACGTTGCCAGGCAGGTTTACTTCTAAACTCCCATGGTTGCGGGGGTTTCTCCATCTGTTCCTTGTCCATACTTTCGTCAATCATTCCGGCGATCTTAACGTATCCTCCTAGAGGTAGCCATCCTATCCCATAAACTGTTTCCCCGATTTTAGTCTTAAAAAGAGCAAATTTCACATCGAAGAACAAAAAGAATTTCTCAACACGGGTTTTAAATAGTTTAGCAGGTATAAAATGCCCTAATTCGTGAAGGACAATTAATATCGATAAGCTTAAAAGTAGCTGAATTGCTTTAACGGCAAATGGACTCATAGTTTCTACAAAAAATTAACGCACAAAAGTAACCTTTTATGGGTTGCTAAAAAAATTTAACAGCGTATTGTGCGACTTCATAAAACATTTGCCCATCTCTATTAGTAGATTCTTTTTTTAGTTGGTAATTTTGCAGAAAGTTTTCGAAATGCTGCAATTTTTTTCCAAATTCAAGTTTTTAGGGGTTGTACTGCTCATTCTTTCAATTGTAATTGTTACGATAATCTATCAAATTTTAAATCCGAAGAAAGTCCTTCCCATCTATCAACCTGCACAGGTAAATGTTGAAATGGTTGATACTACCATCCAACATGTCAAAAAATATCATACCATTGCCAATTTCTCTCTTACTAATCAAAACGGGATTGAAATAACACAGAGAGATTATCAGGATAAGATCTACGTAGCCGATTTCTTTTTTACTACCTGTCAGACAATATGTCCTATTATGACCGATCATATGGTAGAAATTCAGGAAAAACTGAAGTTAGATGATGAAGTACTGTTACTTTCTCACACCGTAACTCCCGAAATTGATAGTGTTGCTCAGTTAAAAAAATACGCTTTGGAAAAAGGAGTAGATGACAAAAAATGGAATCTGGTTACCGGCGATAAGCGCGAAATCTACGATCTGGCTCGTAAATCATATCTCGCTGCAAAAGACAATCCGTACGAGGAAAACGATCTAATCCATACCGAAAATTTTGTACTTGTAGATCGTAAAAAACGGATTAGAGGTTTTTATGACGGAACCAATTCTGAAGACATCGACAAACTCCTGAAGGATATAGAAATACTAAAACAGGAAGACTAAATATTTTTACTCCCATTTGCTTTTCCACGTCTGCATTTTCCCTTACTTTTGTCTTGTTTAAAATGAATCTAAATAAAAATAATGCTTACTATAGCCTCCCTTAAAAAAGGACAACGCGCCACTATCAAAGAGTTTTCTGTAGATGTTGTACCTCTGAAATTATTAGAAATGGGGTGTCTTCCGGGCAATGAAGTGTCTTTAGTACAAACAGCACCCTTTCAGGATCCGCTTTATTTAAATATCAATGGCAGCCATCTTGCGATTCGAAAAGAAACAGCCGAACAAATATCAATTGAACTGATATAATACAATGGCAAAACAGATTAACGTAGCTCTCATAGGAAACCCTAATACCGGAAAAACTTCAGTTTTCAACCGACTTACCGGACTTAACCAGAAAGTTGGAAACTATCCCGGAATCACTGTCGAGAAAAAGCAGGGAATCTGTAAACTTCCACGAGGTGTAAAAGCACATATTCTCGACTTACCGGGAACCTATAGTTTAAATGCTTCATCACTTGACGAAAATGTAGTTATCGAACTTCTGCTCAATAAGAACGATAAGGATTTCCCGGATGTGGCAGTGGTGGTTTCAGAAATCGAAAATCTTAAACGAAACTTACTACTTTTTACACAAATAAAAGACCTTGGTATTCCTACCATCTTAGCCGTAAATATGGCCGACAGAATGCCCAGAAAGGCCATTTCACTTGAAGTTGAAAAGCTCGAGCAAAAATTAGAAACCAAGATCGCGCTTATAAGCTCAAGAAAAAATACCGGCTTCGATTATCTTAAAGAACTTATTGGTTCGTTTAACACGCTTTCTACCAAGCCTTGCGTCAATGCATCGGTAATCGCACCGGAATATTTTGACCGACTGCGTAGTGTGTTCCCCAACCAGGATTTATATAAACTCTGGCTGGTTATTACACAAGATGTCAATTTTGGAAAGTTAGACCGGAAAGAACTCAAAGGAGTCGCCAGCTTTAAAACCGAGTCTGAAAGTAACCTGAAGCGACTTCAGCAAAAGGAAACAATTTTGCGCTATCAGTTTATTAACGGTGTATTGAAAGAAACACTTACTATAGACACTGCAAACGCAAAAGATCTAAGAAGTAGACTTGATAGAATTCTTACACATAAATTCTGGGGTTATTTTATTTTCTTCGGAATCCTACTATTAATTTTCCAGGCGATCTTCGATTGGAGTAGTTATCCAATGGACTTTATCGATTCTACCTTTGCTTCTCTAAGCGAATGGCTGAAGAATACAATGCCTCCCGGAGATTTTACCAATCTCGTTGCCGAAGGGATCGTCCCCGGATTGGGAGGAATCGTCATCTTTATTCCACAAATTGCATTTCTCTTTTTCTTTATTTCCATTTTGGAAGAAAGTGGGTATATGAGTAGAGTGGTTTTTCTTATGGATAGGATCATGAGACGTTTCGGACTTAGTGGTAAAAGTGTTGTGCCTCTGGTTTCCGGAACAGCATGTGCCATTCCTGCAATTATGGCAACCCGAAACATTGAAAACTGGAAAGAGCGTCTTATTACCATTCTCGTAACACCTTTCACAACCTGCTCTGCTAGACTTCCCGTTTACCTTATAATAATTGCTCTGGTTATTCCAGAAGGACGCGTTCTAGGAATTTTCAGTATGCAGGGCTTAACTTTGATGTTCTTGTACCTCCTCGGATTTGGTGCCGCAATATTTTCTGCCTATTTACTGGACAAAATTCTGAAAATTCGCTCTAAAACATTCTTTGTGGTGGAAATGCCGAATTACAAACTTCCAATGCCCAAAAATGTGGCAATAACCGTGATCGAGAAAACCAAATCTTTTGTGCTTGGTGCGGGTAAAATTATACTGGCAATTTCGGTGATCCTTTGGGTATTGGCATCCTACGGCCCGGGAGATTTCAATAAGGCCGAAGCTATTGTTACGCAGCAAAATAACACGCAAATTCTTTCCGAAGAAGAACTGGAAACCAAAATTGCTTCCTTTAAACTAGAACATTCATATATTGGGATCATCGGAAAAGGAATTGAACCCGCAGTGCGTCCCTTGGGTTACGATTGGAAAATTGGTATCGCCATTGTAAGTTCGTTTGCCGCTCGTGAAGTTTTTGTAGGAACTCTCGCCACAATATACAGCGTTGGAAGCGAAGAAGAAGAAACCATTAAAAACAGAATGGCAGCAGAGGTGAACCCAATTCTTGGAACTCCCCTCTTTAATTTTGCCAGTGGAGTTTCACTGTTATTGTTTTATGCTTTTGCCATGCAGTGTATGAGTACGCTAGCCGTTGTAAAACGTGAGACCAACTCCTGGAAATGGCCCATATGGCAATTATTTGTAATGACAGCGATCGCCTATGTTGTAGCATTAGGCGCATATCAATTCTTAAAATAACTTTTAATTACCTTTGTAGTATGCAAACAATACTTGTATTATTAACTTTCTCACTGGCAGCAGGATACCTGCTTAAAAAGTTTGTGTGGAATCCTATTTTCGAAGGCCGTCAAAAAGCGGTTGGAACACTCGATGGTGGAAAGACTAAATGTGGCAAAAACGATTGTGCTTGCCACTAATCTTGTTTTTTCACTTCGGAAACCAACAAAACATAATCCAATTTTCCTACTGTCTCTGAAGTTGGATACGGACTAAGAGAAATTCCTTTTAAATTAAATTCTTCCGAAGCAAAAAGAAGATTATCCTTATTACCTCCAAATAACAATTCTACTTGCTGCGAACTTTTACCGGCCTCCGTAACTTGTACCAAAACCTTAGCTTGTCCTGCCCAAACGCATGTAACGTCTTTCGGACAACGAGAATCCTCAAGTACTTCTATAAATTCTAAAGTTACATCGTTAATTATCACTAATTCACCCAACGCTACTTTAACGGCGATCGTTGGTATTTCCACTTTCGAATCCTGAGAAAATCCTAAAGTTGTAATAAGCGTAAAAAGTAAAAGTATAGTCTTTTTCATTGTTGAATTTTAAGTATTATAAAGGTATACGAAAAAATAATGCCAATTTTATCCTCTAAACAAAAAGAAGTCATCTTTCATATGTTCTATTTTTTCATCTTTATTGGTAATTATATATTCTAAAGCAAGATTGGTAAAACTCTCACCTTTATCGGTTAAAGAGACAATATCATTTTCAATAGTAACCATATTATTTTTTAAGGCGAGTTCAAGAACGGTTTTAGCCCTAACCCTTTGCCAATTAATATGTTCATTAAGGTGATTAATATGGCGTTCGTTTTCTTCAGCGTGATTATTTAAGTGAAGCAGGAAAGTGATCAACGAAACCTCTGTTCGTTGTTGCTTCTGCCTGTATAACACAGAAAGCAAGCCTTTCCGAGGAGCAAAAAGATACACCATTAAAAAAACGATTCCCAATACCGTTGTCATAGATCCCGAAATGGACGCATCCATCAAATTCGCCATCCAATAGCCTGCTATGGCCGAAAATACCCCAAACAAAACCGAAAGCCACAGCATTTTTTTAAGATCGCTTGTTAGTAAATAGGAGGTCGCCGCCGGTGCGATCATTAAAGCAACAACCAAAATAGCCCCTACAGCATCAAAAGCACCAACCACTGTAATGGAAGAGACAGACATTAACCCATAGTGAATGACCAAGGGTGAAAACCCTAATGCAGAAGACAAACCTACATCAAAGGTGCTTACTTTTAATTCTTTAAAGAACAGGATTAATAAAATTAGCGTTATCAACAATACGCACCCCATCACCCAGAGGGATTTTGGTCCAACGTCCATTCCGGAAATTAATAAACGGTCGAAAGGCGCAAAAGCCAGCTCTCCAAGCAAAACTGCATCTACATCCAGGTGAACGTCATTTGCATTCTTAGCGATCAGGATCACTCCAATACTAAATAGCGCAGGAAAAACTAATCCAATAGCGGTGTCTTCTTTTACAAGCCCCGTTTTCTGAATTACCTCAACCAAAACTACCGTAATTACCCCCGTAATTGCAGCGAGTAAAATAAGGAGTGGGGAATTTAGATCTTGTGTGATAAAAAACCCAATTACAATTCCCGGTAAGATAGAATGACTAATAGCATCACTTATTAAGGCCATTTTCCTCAATACGAGAAATACCCCCGGGATGGCACAAGCGATAGCAACCAGAGATGCAATGATCTGTATTTCTATTTGCGGACTAGTCATTTTTTGGCTGTTGATTATACAAATCCTTGGCTTCATCGAATCCCTTCTCCGTCAACGCCCAACTCTGACCGCTAAGGGAGATCCATTCCTTTTCTTCCATCGCTCTCAAAGTATTCTTTGTAAATCCCTGAAAGTTATTTAATATTCTAATGGCGTGTGGATGCGAAATATCTTCATGAGTCTTTGCAATTCCGTACATAAACTGAAGCGTCTTCTTAAGTTGAAGGTCTGTTCGGTTTTTTCTGAATCTAATTTCCCGAAACAATAAGCCTCTGCCCGGGGAAAATATAAATGAGATAAGCACAAAGACTCCGGCCACCAGCACGATTACCGGACCGGTAGAAAGATTATTCTCACTCGCACTAATGGCGGTTCCGAACACTCCCGAAAAAGCGCCGAAAATCGCTGCAAGAAAAACCATGGTACCCAGACTATTGGTCCATTGTCTGGCAGCTGCAGCCGGAGCTAACAACATCGCACTCATTAAAACAACGCCTACAGTTTGAAGTCCGAGGACAATTGCCAAAACAATAAAAAAGGTGATTAAAACATCAATAAACTTGGTATTAAACCCTAAAGTCTTGGTAAAATCGGCATCAAAGAGTAACACTTTAAACTCCTTCCAGAAAAGCACCATGACAAGTAAACTAATTCCTGTGACGAGAACCATAACCTGCACGTCTTTTTCTACCAAAGTTGCCGCTTGCCCAAACAGATATTTATCCAATCCCGCCTGATTTGCGTTGGGTTGCTTCTGAATAAAAGTGAGTAAAAGCATTCCGAAGCCAAAAAATAATGAAAGTATTAATCCTAAGGCAGTGTCACTTTTTAAATGAGTTTTTGTAATAATTCCCCTAATCCAAAATGTTCCTATTAAACCACTCACTAAAGCACCAAGCAGTAACACATTCGAATCTTTTGCTCCGGTGATTAGAAATGCTATTGCTATCCCCGGTAATGCTGCATGGGAAATCGCGTCGCCAAGCAAACTTTGTTTTCTAAGTACCGCAAAGCTCCCTAACATACCGCAAATGGCCCCTAATACAGCAGTTCCCAGCGTGATAGTACGAAGGGTATAATCTGTAAACAAAAGCTCAAAATATTCACTTAGAGTCACTTTATCATTTTTTCTCTACAACCTACTTGTTAATCGCTACCTTGTAATTAATTCCGTAGGTCTTGGTTAGATTATCATCATTAAAAATTTCTTTTACAGGGCCGGTAGCAATTTTTTTAACGTTTAAAAACGTTACCCAATCAAAATACTCCGGCACCGTTTGAAGATCGTGATGCACGACAACAACTGTTTTTCGCGCCTTTCGAAGTTCTTTTAAGATATTTATTATGGCAATTTCTGTTGTGGCATCCACCCCTTGAAAAGGTTCATCCATTAAATAGATAGCCGCGTCCTGAACCAAGGCTCTTGCCAAAAATACTCTTTGTTGTTGTCCGCCACTCAACTGACTTATCTGTCTGTTTTTAAAAGAGAGCATTCCAACTTTTTCCAGTGCTTCCAGAGAAGCTTTTTTCTCCTTTTGTCCGGGTCTTCTAATCCAGCCCAGACTACTGTAGGTTCCCATCATTACTACATCGAGCGCGGTAGTGGGGAAATCCCAGTCTACACTACCCTTTTGAGGCACATAACCTACCAATTTCCGCTGTTCGGTATAAGGTTTATCATAAATAGTAACACTCCCGGCAATAGGCTTAATGATGTTTAGAATTGCTTTTATAAGTGTTGATTTTCCGGCTCCATTGGGCCCAACAATAGCCATAAGTACACCTTCCGGCACCAACAGGTCGATATCCCATAAAACCGGTTTATAATTATAGGCTACGGTTAAATCATCTACTTTGATCGCAATTTTTTGTTCCATATCACTTTAGCGCATTAACAATGGTAGTAATGTTATATCTAAACATACCTATATAAGTTCCTTCCGGGGTACCGGCATTTCCTAAGGCATCACTATAAAGCGAACCTCCAATTTCAACTTCGTGGTTCTTAGATAAGACCGCTTGCTGTAATGCTTCAATAGTACGACGGGGTACCGAGCTCTCTATAAAAATAGCTTTGACCTTATTTTCTATTATAAAACTTGAAAGTTTTTGAACATCCTGTACTCCCGCCTCGGTTGCAGTAGATAATCCCTGTAGACCAACTACTTCGAATCCGTATGCCTTTCCGAAGTAATTAAACGCATCATGAGCAGTAACCAATATTCTTTTTTCCTTCGGAAGTGCTTCAACCGTCTCCTTTACCCAGGTTTCCAATACAGATAATTCGGCAATAAATTTTTCTTTGTTTTTCTGAAACAACTCGCTGTTTTCAGGATCTGCCTCCTGAAGGACCTCGGTTACTTTTTCAGCAAATTCTTTAAAATACTCAATATTAAACCAAACATGCGGATCGTAATTTGAAGCGAAATATTCTGAACCTATTAACTCTGTTTTATTTAAAAACTCTCCTAAAGGAACCGTTACTTTATTACTACTTTCCATCTTTTCGAAGACCTCAACGAGTTTTCCTTCCAGATGCAGTCCGTTATAAAAAATCACATCGGCTGTATATAATTTCGAAACGTCTCCTTCGCTGGCTTTATACAAATGCGGATCTACCCCCGCGCCCATTAATCCTTCTACTTCAACAGCGTCACCTCCAATATTCTTAACCAGATCTGTGATCATCGTTGTCGTGGTTACCACTTTTAATTTCCCGGTAGATTCAGCAGTATTTTTACATCCCGACAAAATTGCCAGAAAAAGCATTATAATTATTAATTTACTTACCTTCATTTAGTTTTTGATTTAATTCACCTTAATATATTTCATGCTATCCCGATCGTTATTTTGGAATGCGTACACTCATACCTATACTAAGCAACATATCTTGGCCACCGGATAGTCCCGAGCCAACTGTAGCATCCAATTGCACATTGGGTTTGAGAAGATAGGTGAATCCTGCATCCCAAAAATGATTACTTCTACTATCTTCAGGGAGATCCCCGTATAACTCGGCGTATACCCCCAATTTTTCGAAAATACTGTGACCATACACAAGAGAGTACACATAGGCTGCTTCGCCCGTATCGTCAAGCCATTGTGCTCCCAGATTATAAGCCAAACCTGATGTGTTAGACAGGGTATGAGCAAAAGAAAATCTAATGTCCACCCCGGTAGTTTCGGGGCGGTAGTCACTTGCCGCAAAAAATGGAAGATATAAATGCCCTAATAATCCAATTTCGGGAATCAAACCCGTTTCTTCAACAACCTCGAGTTTCATTCCTGCAAGTAATGGCGAAAAACCGCTTAAAACATTATCTGCTTCAATTCCATTTGTCTCAAATCTTACCTCTTCAAAATTCCATCCGAGTCTGAATTCTAAATTATTTAATATCCCGTATCGAAGTAAGGTTGTGTTATACACATAGGTTTCAGAGCGTAGTGCATTTTCTTCATCAGCTTCATAAAAAGCTCCCGTTTCTATCTGGATATATCCTTTTGGTACAGTGTTCGGGGATTCAGTGGCGTCTGGTCTATCTGTAATTAATTCAGGTATGATATCCGTTTCTTGTGAAAATGATACGCAAGAAAAAGTGTTTACCAATAATATCAATAGGCTCTCTCTCATCCCTTAATTAGTTTGAACAAATAAATTTTCGGCTATCTTATTAGAGATAAAAAACTGATCACTTCCCACTTGAATGATCATGGAACCGTCAAAAAATTCTTTTCCAAGGACCTTGATCTTTGTTCCAATACTAATTTTTCGCTTATCCAGATATTGTAAAAAATCTCCACTAGTTTCTTTCACACCCACACAGACGCCACGCTGATTTTTACGTAATTCTGAAAGCAGTTTTTTCTCTGTCCTTTTAACATTTCCATGTTTATCGGGAATAGGGTCACCATGCGGATCGAAATCTGGGTTACCGAGAAATTTATCCAGACGTGTTACCAACTCATCAGACTGAATATGCTCTAATTGCTCGGCTATTTCATGTACCTCATCCCAGTGAAAATTGAGCTTTTCTACTAAAAAAACCTCCCATAAACGGTGTTTTCTAATAACATTAGCCGCTATTTTCCTACCGGCAGGGGTTAACAAGGCTCCTTTGTACTTTTTATAAGACAGCACTTCCTTTTCGGCTAATTTTTGCACCATATCTGTCACCGATGATGGCTTTGTTTCCATTCTATCGGCTATGGCATTTGTACTCACTTCCCCCTGAATATCGTGTTCAAGATGGTAAATAGTCTTTAAATAATTTTCTTCTGCTAACGTAAACATGTGACAAAGGTAAATATATTTTTCTATTTACAATGTTTTTATTTTTAGTCAAGTCTAAATATTAGGATAAAAATATGTATTAAAGAAGAAAATACTCCTTAGTTTATAATTAATGAGTTTTAAAAACCTCTTTCCTTCTGAAGTTGCTCGTATGCCTCTTGTACTTTCCTGAATTTTTCCTCAGCACCCTTTTGATATGCTTCATCCATATGCTGTAGTTTATCGGGGTGATACTTTTTAGCCATGGTTCGGTAGGCAGTTTTAATCTCCGCATCGGTTGCGGTTCTATCTATTTCCAAGATCTTATATGCACTATCGGGATTCTTAAAAAACATTGCCTTAATGCTTTCGAAATCCCGGTAATTAACACCCAAAAACCCTGCAATTCGGTTAATTTCTTTAATTTCCGGCTCAGATACATGTCCGTCGGAGTTTGCGATACTGAATAAAAAATGTAGAATTTGTAGTCTGGATTCGTAACGGGTACGTTGCTGAAGTAGCGCACAAATACGCTGCGCCGAGACCTCACGTTTCTTAATGACTTCATTAAACACCCGAAAAGTCGCGTTTGCACGTTCTCTACCGTAAGCCTGCACAAAATACTGACGCACGTAATCTAATTCGTTCTGACTCACTTTTCCATCGGCTTTGATGACTAAAGAAGCCAACGAAAGAAGATTTAACTCAAAATCGGCAGGCGATACATTTTCTCGTTGTTGCTGAAATACAGTTTCAAAGGATGTCTTACTTCCCGTAAAATTATCGATCAAACTTCCCACCACAAACCCTATAATGGCACCCGGAAAACGAAATAACATATAGCCAACAAAGGCGCCTAACCATCGAATCATAAGGTAATCTACAAGTTAATTATTAATGACTGCAAATATAGTAAACTCAAATGTTTGTGGAAGAATAGAACTATGCGGATTAAAAATTTGAGGTTTTATTTACCTTATCCTTTTTTGGCGTTTTGCTAACACAATTATCCCTTTCTAATTTTGTATCTTTGCATTCTATTTAACTACTTAAAGAAAAGATTATGTATCCACCAGAATTAGTTAAACCAATGCGTGAAGATCTCACAAATATTGGATTTTCAGAATTATATACAGAACAAGATGTTACCGAAGCGCTTAGCAAGGAAGGTACTACGTTAGTTGTAGTAAATTCGGTTTGCGGTTGCGCAGCAGCCAATGCTCGTCCAGGTGCGAGAATTTCACTTCAAAATGCAAAAAAGCCGGACCATTTAGTGACTGTTTTTGCAGGGGTAGATAGAGAGGCTGTTGATGCTGCTCGTGCTCAAATGGTGCCATTTCCTCCAAGTTCGCCTTCAATGGCATTGTTTAAGAATGGAGAATTAGTACATATGTTAGAGCGCCATCATATTGAAGGAAGACCCGCAGATATTATTGCCGAAAACTTAAAAGGAGCATACGACGAGTTCTGTTAGGTTTTTGAGTATAAAAAGCATTTAAAAATTCATTATGCCTTCAAACGTCATTAAAGGTATAATGGATTTTTTTATTTTTGGTGTTTTATGAAACAACTAGCCCATATACTAAGCTACCCCATGACCGTAGTCTTCTATTTGTTCTTCGGAATAAGCTTATTGGTATTTCACCTAATACAATGGGTGTGTTTTAATTTTTTTGGGTATCAGGCACACAAGAGTAGCGTAGATTACTTTAATCTCATCATTTTACGGTGCTTAAATATTCTGGGCACCCGCTTTAGTTTTAAAATTGAAGGGGAGATCCCAAAAAACGTTCCTGTGATCATCGTTTCAAATCATCAAAGTATGTGGGATATCCCTCCCATTATCTGGTATTTAAGGAAACTACATCCAAAATTTATTTCAAAGATAGAATTAGGGAAGGGAATTCCGGCAATTTCTTATAATCTGCGTCACGGAGGCTCGGTATTAATAGATAGAAAGAATCCGAAGCAAGCCCTTGCCGAAATGACAAAATTCGCTAAGTATCTCGAAAAATTTAATAGGAGCGGAGTTATTTTCCCTGAAGGCACCAGAAGCAGGAACGGGGAACCCAAAACTTTTCATAGAAAAGGTCTCACCACACTTTTTAAAAATGCTTCGGAAGCTTATGTGCTACCGGTTACAGTAAATAATTCATGGAAGTTGCAACGCTACGGTATGTTTCCCATGCCATTAGGTGTTCATCTGAAACACTATGTACATCCGAGGATAAAAGTTTCAGACTATTCTTCGGAAGAACTTATCGATCTGGTTGAAAAGATCGTAAAATCTAAAGTAGTAGTCTAATGCTTTCTGAAAGTTCGCAAAATATTATCCAAAATACGATCCAATTCGTAAAATTGGAATTACAGGGTGCCGAAGGAGGACACGATTGGTTTCACATTGAACGTGTGTATAAAAATTCACTTTTAATTGCTTCAAAAGAGAATGCAGAAACACTTATTGTCGCATTAGGTGCTTTGCTTCACGATATAGCCGATTCAAAATTTCACGGGGGTGATGAAACCGTTGGTCCGGCAAAAGCGCATAAGTTCTTAAGCGCACAGAGCCTTTCCGAAGAAAAAATAAACCATGTCGTGAAAATAATAGAAAATATTTCGTTCAAAGGAGGAAATAAAACACAAAAATTCCACTCTAAAGAACTTGATATTGTACAAGATTCAGACAGATTAGATGCCCTGGGAGCCATTGGAATTGCTAGAACCTTTAACTATGGCGGATTTAAAAACCGACCTCTTTACGATCCCGACATTAAACCTAATTTAAATATGTCGCCCCAAGAATACAAGGAGCATTTAGCACCCACTATCAATCACTTTTATGAAAAATTATTACTTCTGAAAGATAGAATGAATACCAAAACAGGAAAACGGTTGGCGGCAGACAGGCATAAGTTTTTAGAACTCTATTTAGCTCAATTTTATGCCGAATGGAATGGTGAAAAATAAAAAGCAGCAGAAATAATCTGCTGCTCTAATTAGTAAGTATTTAGCTCTCTAATCTATAACCGGAGTGACCGTATAACCAGCTTCTTTCAACAAATTGATAACCCCTGTTTTCCCACCTAAATGGCCTGCACCAACACCGTAAAATACACTTCGATCCTTTGAAAACTCTCTAATTTTAGGGATCCAATTGTTATTTCGGTTGGCCAACATACGTTCCTGTAAGGCTATATCACCATCAAAATAGTCGTCCATAAAATCATATAACCCGGAAATATCTTCTGCTTTGTATAGTGCTATCATTTTATCGAACATAGTTTTCATGGATTCTTGTTCGGTTAAAAGTTTTACAATATCATCTATTTGCTCATCGTAAGGTTGCTCATCAAAAATACTCATCTGGAATTCGATGGTTTCTAGTCCAAGAATTTCTTTATTCTGTTCAGTTGCCAATTTTATCAATGTCGCCTCATAACTCGCTAATCCTTCCCCTAGATAAGACATCATGACCATGGTTGATAGCACCATAGGCTTAAATGATGTGAAATTCTCCATTCCAACGCCCATTTTTCCTTTAAAGTGCAAATCGAGCACATTGTACTCGTTTTCGTCCATAAACGTTTTTAACGACTCACCTTCATCCAACATGGAAACCTTCATCATATTCGACTGAAGATTAGGATCGTCCATGTCAAGTTCAAGTACTACCAATTGCGATACGTTAAAGGCATTGGTTACTTTATCTTTCAATACAAAGTCCTTTTCAGGAAGTATATGAAACGTTCCGAAGACGTAGGAAGTTTTAATATTTTCTCCTTCTACCTTCCAAAGCAAACTGTTAGCATCTACTTGTGCCGTAGCATTAAAAATTGTGAAACAAATGATTGTTAATTCGATTAATAGTTTTAAGTTTTTCATGATTTCTGTGTTTTTAAAAGTTACTGATTTTTTTATAACCAACTAATTATGATGGTTGCTATTTCTATGGCTATTTCTGCGATCGTTGTCATTTCGGTTATATTAAAAGATTAAACTAACTGCAATATAGAGCGTGATTCCGATCACGATTCCTATTCCAAATTTGATTAGCTGTATTTTGTTTGAAGTTTTCTTATTAGTTTTCATATGGATTTGTTTTACTGAATGATTCCTTTTTTTATTGTGATCTTTTCTTCGGATACCCCATTACTTAAATGGATGGTGATAAGATCAATTTGAGCAAATAATACTATTTCTTCACTGAGCTTTTTATGTAATTTCTCTGCTTCGCTGTCAATGCTACTGCCTTCAGTATAAGTAAGGTTAAATTCTATCTTTTCATTCGAAATTCCCTCACTGCTATATTGAATGCCGTAAGCGGCTATTCCTAATTCTACATTTTGACAGTTACAAGTTTCAAACAATACATTTTCCATTTGGTTGGTGTTGCCGATATGAGCTGTAGCACCTTCATAAAAACCATAGCTTATGGTTGTAATAAATAATAGAAGTAGGGTTCCAAATATTCCTTTTAAAGCATTCTTTCTAAGTACGTCTTGTTTTGTTTTCATAATTCCAGGTTTTTAGTGATTTAATTCTGAAACCAAATCTGCGACATAAAAGCCCTATATAAAAGAGAAGCCACCCAGTTTTAGGAAAAATAGGGCGATTAGAAGTTGTATTAAATAACTGTTTATCAGTTGTTTAATATATTTTTACACAAGATTGAAAAATGGAAATTATAGCAACCCTAAATTTGTAAATTTAGGGTTAGAAAGAGCTTTTTAGGCAATATTTTTGATTTCTTTAATGTAGAAAGAAGGGTTCAAACCCGTGTCTTTTTTAAAGTATTTTGTAAACGAATCGGCACTTTTATAACCTAATTCTTCAGCGATAGATTGGATTGAATACGAGCGAAAGATCACGTCGTTTTTTAATCGGACGATCGCGTAATTGATTCGCAGATCATTAATATAGGTATTAAAATTCTTTCCGAAGTGAGAATTTATAACCTTGGAGAGATATGAAGTATTTGTGTTTATTTTTTTAGCAACGTTATACGAATTGCATTCCTGTTTTAAGAAATACTCTTTTTCTTCCAGTTTTATAAGTCCGTTGAGAATTTGTTCTTTCACATCTTCAGGCACATCGCTAGTGTTCTTTTCTTCCAGAACTTCATCTTTAGTGTCGATAATATCTTTAGATTGCTCGGCAGTTTCAATTTTGGTGAGAAGTGCTTCAAACTTGGCTTCATTAGCTTTCTTATTTCTATAAAACTTCAGTAATAAAAAAAGCAATCCTAAAATAATTATAGAAGCTCCTAAAAAAAGATATTGTAAATATCCCTTTTGTTGCTCTTTTTCGGCTTTTAGTGATTCAAGTTCTGCCTCAAAAGCTTCTATTTCCTTATTTCTGAAAGAGGTATTGAGCGTATCTTTTATCTTACTAAACTTTGTAGTTGTGTTCACGTATTTTTCAAAATAAAAGCTTGACTTTTCTAGGTCACCTTCTTCTTTATAGGCATTTGCCAGGACTTTGTAGTAGTCGTCCATAAAACCTTCTTCCGCTTCAGAAACATTGTAAGTTTTAAAGGCATTTTCGAGGTACTGAATCGCTTTTTTATACTGTTTCTTTCCGGAATATATCTTCCCGTATAAACCACCCACAATTAAACTATCGAACTTACTAAAGGGTCTGCAATATTTGGTAGAATAATCGATACTTTTTTTTGCAGCGTCGTAATCTTCAATGAGCAATTCAGACATGCCCAACTGCCAGTAGAGCCCCTTTATACTACATGAATCTCTATTGTTCTCCAGAGCCTCCTTTAAAACTTTATTTGAATAAAAATAAGCGGAATCGGCATTCTTTGCTTTTATATAGCTGTCTGCTATACTCGCTTTAGCTAAAAAGATCATTTCTCCTCTTGTAGCTTCCGGTAGTTCATCCTCTCCCGCAGCCTCTAAACGTAAGATCATTTTATGTTGAGCACCTATGGCTTCCGAGTAATTTCCACCTATAGACTGCAACATGCTTATGAGGTAATATGACACCTGAATATTTCTAAGGTCCTTTTGCTCTTCGGCTACTTCAAGTGCCTTATTATAATAGTGTAGCGCCTTGCTAAGTGTTCCTTCTTTCGTAAAGATAGCACCCGCTGTTTGGTATGTTCTACTGTAAAATTCTTCTAATTCATGCGCTTCTGTGAAGGAAATAAGTTCTTCTAGTGAGGAAGTAGCTTTGGTGTAATTAGTGGCGGTATAGTTAATAATTGCTATTGCATGTATTCCCCTCCATTCTTCTTCAAGATTCTTATCTTTCCTAGCCTTTTCCAAATAAACCCTACTGGCTTTAAGAGCTAAAGTGGTATCTGAGGTCATATGAAAATTCAAAATATCTGATAATTCCTGATACGACTTCAATTTCAAAGTGTCTTGTTGCGCCAAGGAGGAAGAAAGGAAACAAATTCCGAAGAAGAATAGAAAAAACTTGTTCATATAAGTTGGTAGCAAATTTCCATTAAACGTAACAGGCGATAAAGATAACATTTAAAATAAACGTGTCTGCGGATTCTTTAATTGAAGATAATGTGAGCAGTCTAATTCACTAAGTTTAGTATTATTCAAATACTTCTTTTTGGCAAGTAACATAATATCACGCACCTGTGTTGCAATAGTTCCTTCGCCTCTCATCCTACGACCAAACCGGCTGTCATTTAATGATCCGCCGTGGCATTCGGCTATCTGATTTAAAATTCGGTCTGCTCTATCCGGAATTGTTTTATACGCCCAGTCTTTAAATATTTCGGCTATCTGCCCATTTAGCCGAACCATTGTATAAGCGACGTCTCTCGCTCCTAATTCTGAAACTTTTTTAACTAAAGGGAGGATTTCATGACTATTGAGCGATGGAATGATGGGAGCCATCATTACCCGTACCGGAATATTATTTTCTGAAAGTACCTCAACCACTTTAAGCCTGTTCTTTATGCTCGCCGTTCTTGGTTCAAGTAAACGTCTTGTTTCTTCTGAAAGGGATGTTATTGAAATATTTACACTTATTAAATTGTGTTCTGCTAGCTGTTTCAGGATATCGAGATCCCGAAGCACTAGCGAATTTTTTGTAATGATACCCACGGGGTGTTTCCATTTTAAGAAAACGCCAAGGCAGGCTCTGGTAATTTCAAGTTTTCGTTCAATGGGTTGATAACAATCTGTATTTCCGGAAAGTACAATAGGGTGAGGTTTCCACGATCTACTCCTCAGCTTTTCGTCTAGTAACTGCGGAGCATTCTTCTTTATTAAAATGGTTCGTTCAAAATCGAGGCCGGCGCCATAACCCCAATATTCATGACTGTTTCGCGCGTAACAATACACACAGCCATGTTCACACCCCTGATACGGATTTGCCGAATACCCCATCCCAACATCGGGACTATTCACTTTATTTACGAATGACTTCGGGAAGATGTCAATAAACTTGGTTTTATTCTTGTCTGCTAATTCTCCTTCCGCCTCACAAAAATTCAGGAAGTCGTCTAAAATTTCATGCTTTAGATTAAAAAAACGATTATGAACGTGGCTTTGCGCACCACGACCTTTGATAGGTTTGGACATAAAAAAACTTTGATAGATAAGGAGTCCATCAAAGTTAATTTAAATTAGGAAAATTTCCTAAAGAAACTGGAATAATTCCATTTTTTTATTTTCCCGGAAACTTAGCTTTTCTCTTTTCCAAAAAGGCTTGTGTACCTTCTTTGAAATCGGCTGTACCAAAACATTTTCCAAACTCTGTGATCTCCGTATCGAAGCCATTTTCTCCATCTTCATAACCGGCATTTATGGAGGCAATTGCTGAGGCAATGGCTACCGGAGAGTTCCTTAAGATCTTATCTGCAATGCTTTTTGTAAGTGACATTAGTTCATCTTGATTGGTCACATGATTTACCAAGCCGTATTGTAGCGCTTGAGCGGCATCGATCATTCCCGCGGTCATGATCATTTCCATAGCACGTCCTTTTCCCACTAATTGAGGAAGACGCTGCGTTCCTCCATAACCGGGTATTACTCCCAGGGAAACTTCGGGTAGGCCCATTTTCGCATTATCGCTGGCCACTCTAAAATGTGCAGACATTGCGAGCTCTAAACCGCCCCCTAAAGCAAAACCATTTACAGCGGCAATTACCGGAGTAGAAAGATTCGCAACATAATCGAATAACATGGCTTGACCCTGAGCAGCTAATTGTCCGCCTTCAGCAACCGAAAAATCTGCAAACTCGCTGATATCTGCACCTGCAACAAATGCTTTTTCACCACTACCGGTGATGATGATCACTTTAGTTTTAACATCTTCATCAGCTTTTTTAAAAGCCTGATGCAATTCTTTGATTGTTTCTTTATTAAGCGCGTTTAACTTGGAAGGTCGATTGATAGTTATGGTTGATATACCGTTTTCAGATTGGAATAAAATATTGTTATAACTCATGGGTAGATTTAATTTGGCTTGTTAATCAAAATTACGAAAACTACTACAATTGTCTAGGAAATACAACTTTAAAAGTAGCACCTTTATCAACATTTGGGCTGAGCGTTATTTTTCCGCCATAGGTTTCAACGATTTTCTTTACCATGGCCAATCCCAGTCCCATTCCGCTTGACTTTGTGGTGAATTTTGGTTCAAAGATCATTTCCCTGTTTTCTTCGGAAACGCCCAGACCGTTATCACTTACTGTAATAGCTACCATCTGGTCTTCAGAAAATACCCTAACGTCTATACGGGGATCTTCAGTTCCGCTTTGTTCAATAGCTTGTACACTATTCTTAGTTAAATTGGTAATCACTCTAATTAATTGTGTGCGATCAAACTTAGCGGTGATCTCTTTTTCTTCCGAAGAAAAATAAATAAAATCCTCATTAAAGATATCGAGTGCCAATTTGGTGATCTTTACAACGTTTAATGTTTCATCCTGCTGTGCCGGCATCTGAGCGTAAGTGGAAAAAGCTGAAGCAATTGAACTCATAGTGTCAATTTGCTGAATTAGAGTGTTGCTATATTCTTTTACTTTTTTATTTATTTCCGGATCCCGCGGATCGAACTTTCGTTGAAAGCTCTGCACCGTTAAACGCATTGGAGTCAACGGATTTTTAATTTCGTGAGCTACTTGTTTTGCCATTTCACGCCAGGCAGCTTCTCTTTCGCTCGCTGCGAGCTGTGCGGCGCTAGTCTCCAGTTCATCGATCATACCATTATAGGCATTTACAAGTGTTGAAATTTCTTCGGACGTATCGGTTATTAAAATTTTCTTATTGCGTTTATTTAAGCGTGTTTCGGTAATTTTTTCACTAATATCATTAAGAGATCGAGTAATAAATTTTGACAAGAAATAGGCAAGAACCACCGCCATTAACAGCATAAAAATATAGGCAATCCCTAAACGCGATAGGTTTTCTTTTAGTTCCTTTTTTATAAAACCATCATCCTCAATATAGGGTAAATTAAGGATGGCCAGAGGCTTAAAATACTTATCGGTAATATAGGTGTAAGAAGATTGATAACGTTGTCCTTCCTCTTCAAACTCTCTTACATAGTGTTTGTCGTGAGAGTTTTCTATAGTATCTAAAATGGATTTTGAAAGTTTGGTGTTTACCGTATCTCTTAAAAAACTCGCTTTAGAGGATTTTAGAAGGTTTCCATCTAAATCGTATAAATAGATCTCGAGATTGTGAATTTCTTTTATATCGTAAATAACATCTTTGAATATCAACGGAATTTTTTCAGTTTCCCTCGCATAGGTGGTTTCGGCCAAAATATAATCTATATGCCCGCGTATCGACTTTTCTTTACGTACCAACCTATCCTTATGATAATCTTCGGCTTCCTCTCTATATTGATACACCGTAACTATTGCTATAAGAATGGATGCTAAAATCACTAATAGCAACATCGATAAGAAAATTCGAAACCGTAAGGATTTGTAAAAACTCATTTTTGAACTAATTCTTTTCGAAAGGTAGCAATAATTAAACCAAAAAAATGTGGCCGTTATTTCCCTTCTCTAATACGTTTGTAAAACTTATATCCTAACATGAGCAACACAGAGAATGATATAATTCCTATGACTCCATATACCCAGTTAAAGGCATGTTTTAGAGTTACTAAAAAGACGATTGCAAAGAGAATAATTGTGGCGCCTTCGTTAAACAATCGCATAAAATTGGAAGAGTGTTTTACGATGTCATTTTGAAGCTGCTTAAATATAGTGTGGCATTTCAGATGATAAATTATGAGCAACACCACAAAGCCTAATTTCACTTGCATCCAGGTGTCGGAAAGCCAAAAAGGACGAAGTATCAATAACCAAATTGCAAAACTTACGGCGAGGATCATTGATGGCCAGGTAATAATGTACCACAATCGTTTACTCATTATTTTGTATTGATCACTTAAGATCTTTCGGGCAGGTTCCGTTTTTTGTGTAGCCTCGATTTGATAAACAAATAATCTCACGATGTAAAAGAGCCCGGCAAACCAGGTGATTACAAAAATTAGATGAAGTGACTTAATATAATTGTATTCCACGGAGTAAAAATACTAAAAATAAAACCTCTCAGAATTTACAGACCTGAAAGGTTTTAGTGTGAATTAATTTAAAAAACACAAATTGATATCACTGTTAATTCTATTCATCTTCTACAAAAAGATAATTCAGATTTTTTGCATTAAAAGCTGTATTGAACTCAGTTATTTCCTGAGAAAGCAGTTGATTAAACTTTACCAATTCTGTGTTTATTTGCTGCGTTAGTTCATTTTTAACCGCAATATCCTGTTGCGTAGGAGGAAAATCGTCCATGCCTACTAAGCTGTTTAAATGTGCAAGTTTATTAGTTAATTTAATAGGGAAATTTAAAGGGTCTTGACCGCTTTTGTTTTGTGTTTGATACAAAGCCTTCTCTATTTCTGAAAAATCATCACTCAACTTCTTTGCTTTGTCCAGCAATTCTTTAACCTCATTATTGTCTTTATATTGCTTCTGAAAGGCCTCTAATTGACCATTAATATTTCGGATTTTTTTAATCGCTTTATGCGCCTTATCTACGGTTTCATTCACATCACTAATAAAATCGAATTGCTTTTGCATTCCTGCGATATCGGTCTCAGCGTTAGCATCGGGTACTATCTTAAATGGTTGAGATAAGACTTTATCGTCATATTGCAATATTACTTTATAATCTCCGGGAACTGCTTGTGGTGCTTCGGTGCTTGCCCACCATAGGATCATTCCGTCTAATCTTTCGGCTCCTTCACTTCGCATATCCCATGTATGGAAATTAGTTCCTTTCTTCACTTCAAGTTTGTCTTTTTTCTTGTTTTTATTACTAAAAGTTTTTAACGTATCCCCTTTACTGTTCAGATAGCTTAACTTAACCTCTTTGTCCATTGTATCGGGAAGATTAAAATAGGTCATCACTCCACTAGGATGATTTGTACCGCTTATTAGTGAACCACTTCTAGAACTACCACCCATTCTGTACGTGTCTTTAGGTTGAAATAAATAAGCTTCCTTTCCATTAGCCTCCGAAAGTTGATGAATAACAGTCAAGTCATCAATAATCCATAAGCTTCGTCCCTGAGTTGCCACTATCAAGTTATTCTCTTTTATTGCAAGATCTGTAATAGGGACAATAGGCAAGTTTAACTGAAAGGCTTGCCAGCTGTTTCCGTCATTAAATGAGATATACATCGCTGTTTCGGTTCCGGCATATAACAATCCTTTCTTTTTCGGATCTTCTCTTACAACTCTCGTAAAATGCTCATCTGGAATACCGTTTGTGATCTTTTTCCAGGTCTTTCCGTAGTCATTGGTTTTATATAAGTAAGGAGCAAAATCACCGGTCTTGTATTTGGTCCCGGCGATGTAGCAGGTGCCTGCATCAAATATTGAAGGCTCCACACTATTGATCATCATCCATTCCGGCATTCCCTTTGGAGTGACATTCTCCCAATTCTTACCTCCGTCACGTGAAACATGTACCAATCCGTCATCGCTTCCTGTCCACAATAAATCAGGAACCAGAGGAGATTCGGCAGCCGCAAAAATTGTACAGTAATATTCTACAGAGGTATTATCCTGGGTGATAGGTCCTCCCGAAGACTTCAATTTACTTGGGTCGTTTCTGGTTAGGTCCGGACTAATCAAATTCCAGCTCTCCCCTTCATTAGTAGTAGCGTGTAAATGGTTAGACGCCGTGTACATCTTATTTGGATCATGAGGTGAAAAGAATATAGGAAAGTTCCATTGAAAACGATATTTCATATCTTCTGCACCGTGTCCCATGGGGTTATCCGGCCATACACTTATACTTCTCACCGTATTTTTCTCGTGATTATACCTAGTTAAAAATCCGTCGTAACTACCACCATAAACAATATCACTGTTTTCAGGATCTACAGCAATATGCGCACTTTCACCTCCGGCAGTAGGCTCCCAGTCGTCTTCATCTATACTTCTGCCTTCAGTTCTATGCGCTATTCGGATGGTTGAATTGTCTTGCTGCGCTGCATAGATCTTATATGGAAATGAATTATCTGTAGTTACGCGATAAAATTGCGATGTTGGTTGATTATGGTAAGTACTCCATGTTTCTCCTCCGTCGTAACTCACCTGAGCGCCACCATCATCACCAATGATCATTCGTTGAGGATTTTCAGGTGCGATCCATAGGTCGTGATGATCACCGTGCGGTGCATTATAGGTTTCGTAGGTTTTCCCCCCGTCGGTGCTTTTATGATACCGAACATTTAAAACATACATAACGTCTTCATCCATCGGATCGGCATAGATACGTGTATAATACCAAGCCCGCTGACGAAGTTTTCGTTCACTATTTATATTCTGCCATGTTTCACCACCATCATCACTGCGGTACACGCCTCCTTTATCTTTATTTTCAACGATCGCCCATACGCGTTCACTGTTTGCGGGAGATACAGTAACACCGATAATTCCCAGTGTATCTGACGGGAAGCCTTTGTTTTTAGAGATCTCTTTCCATGTTTCTCCACTATCTGTACTTTTCCATAGAGCAGAACCATCACCACCACTACTTAAACTGTAAGGTGTTCTACGAACATTCCAGGTTGAGGCATATAAGATTCGTGGATTGTTTGGATCCATTATTAGATCTACGGCTCCTGAGTTTTCATTTGCAAATAGTGTTTTTCGCCAAGATTTTCCACCATCGGTACTTTTATAAACACCTCTATCCTGAGTAGGCTTATAGATATTCCCCAGAACGGCAGCATATACAGTATTATAATCTGTAGGGTGAATTGCTATTCGAGGTACATGTCTGCTGCTTTTAAGTCCGGCAGACGTCCATGTTTTTCCGGCATCCTCACTTTTCCACATTCCGTATCCCGATGATACATTTCCCCGTACGGTCTTTTCACCGCCACCAACATAAATAACATTTGGGTCACTTTCTGCAACTTCAATAGCTCCAATTGAGCCACCAAAGAACCCATCAGAAATGTTTTTCCAATGTCGTCCTCCGTCTTTTGTTTCCCAGATTCCACCGCCGGTTGCACCAAAATAAAACAAGTTAGGTTTTCCCGGCACACCGGTTACTGCAGCGCTTCGGCCACCACGGAATGGGCCTATAAGTCGGTACTCAAGTGCATCGTACAGATTTTCATTATACGTTTGCGCTTGTAGGGTTTCAGAAATGTTTCCGAAGAAAAAAATACTAAAGAACAATAAGAGGAGGTTAATTGTGTGTTTCATGTAGTCAATTGTTGAATTTTAAATAAAGATAATATTTAAGATGTTATTCAAAAAATAATAAGAACTTCAATCGCTGCTTGTTCCGAAGAAATAGCTATCGCAAATTCGCTTTTACTTCTTTGTTTAAATAAAAGCCTGTAACTACAGTTGAGAGTACATCAGCAATTGGAAATGAGATCCAAACACCCCAAACGCCAAAGAAACTAGGGAGAATTAAGATGAGTGGGATTAAGAAAAAGCCCTGCTTAGTAAGGCTTAATAATAGTGCCGGAACAGCCTTCCCAATAGCCTGGAAATACGAGGCACCAATTAACTGTACCACTATTACAGGTGTGGCTGCGAATACCCAGCGTAGAGCTCCAGGAGTTCTTTGTAAAAGTTCGTTATTGTGAGCAATTGTTTCGGCATCTAAGCTATCATTTCCACTAATAAAAATAGATACAAGATTTGGCGCAAAGATCATGATAATAGCGAAAATGAGTACTGCAAGTGCTCCGGAATACTTTATGGAAGTGTTTATGGATTCTCTAACACGGGCGAACTTTTCGGCGCCGTAATTATATCCCGCAATAGGTAAAAACCCCTGATTTACCCCAATTACGGGAAACAGTGCAAACATTAGCATTCTACTAATAATTCCGTAGGAAGCAACATCCAGAGCATCCCCAACCGTGATCAATACGTTGTTTAGCAGAATGGTTAAAACTGCTATAGTTCCTTGTCTTGCCAGGGTTACAAAGCTGAGACTACTAATTTCAGAAACAATTTTTTTATGAAGAGAAAAGGAGCTTAGTTTTAATCTCAATTCACTCTTAACAATAAAAAACCACAGTATAAATGCAAAACAGATCGCGTAACTAATAAATGTTGCCCAGGCAGCACCTTCCATACCATAACCTAGAACATTTATAAGGATATAATCCATAAAAATGTTTCCTATCGCGGGCAGCATCATGGCATACATAGCGAACTTCGGTTTTCCCTCGGCGCGTATGACGTTATTTCCCATCATGCACATGGATAGCATTACGATACCATACATGACAATACGATAATAAATAAGAGCCAACTCTTTAAATGAATCGTCGGCACCAAAAAATTCAATGAGGTAATCCTGAAAAACTAAGCCTAGTGCGGCCAATATACCTGATGTGAGAAAAGTGAGTGTAATTTGGTTTCCGAAGACACGTAGTGCTTTCTTATCATCACCGGACCCAAGCGCCCTTGATAGCACAGAGCTTCCTCCAATCCCGATCGATAGACCAATAGCCCCAATAAAAAATGTTACCGGAATCACTACCGTGATCGCCGAAATAGCCAGAGGACCAATCCACCTACCCACAAAAATTGTATCGACGATCATGTTAAGCGACATGACCAATATCCCAATGGAAGCTGGAACCGCTTGTCTTACCAGCAATTTACTTATAGAATCGGTTCCAAGTATGTTCGATCTTTTTTGCTGACTCATTTAAGCGATCGCTGTTTTGAGATCTTTGATTTGCCATTCTTCGATCCAACGGCTTAAGACAGCTGCCCAGTCGTCGCGATCGTTTAAACACGGTATTACGGTAAATTCTTCTCCTCCAACTTCATGAAAAATTTCTTCTCCTTCCATGGCAATTTCTTCTAATGTTTCCAAGCAATCACTCACAAAAGCCGGGGTTACTACCACTAATTTTTTAGTCCCTGCGAGACCCATTCTTTCAATAGTTCTATCGGTATAAGGTTGTAACCAGGGATCGAAACCTAGCCTCGATTGAAATGAGGATGAGTAGGTTCCTTCTTTTAAATTTAACTTTTCAGCGACCATTCTTGTTGTGGCAAGACATTGATGTCTATAGCAATACTGGTGTGCTTTTGAGGGTGTGACACAACACTGATCATTAATTTTACAGTGGGAGCTTGTAATGTCACTTTTTCTTATATGCCTTTCGGGAACCCCATGGTAACTAAAAAGAAGATGTTCGTAGTCGAGATTCTTTATTTTTTCTGAAATGCTATCGGAAAGGACTTTGATATAGTCAGGTTTATTATAAAATGCCGGTAGCGACGTAATTTCAAGGTCAGGAAAATATTCTTTCTGAAGCTCCGCAACTTTCACATCGATCGTTTCTGTTGTTGCCATAGCAAATTGTGGATACAATGGAACTACCAAAACATCATTAACCCCTTGATCTACTAGCTCCTGAAGCCCTTTTTGAAGCGTCATACTTCCATATCGCATGGCCAAGGCTACGGGAATTGTCACATTGTTCTTTACCTTCTCCTGAAGACGTTCAGATAATACAATAAGAGGTGACCCTTCTTCCCACCAGATCTTTTGATAAGCTTCCGCCGATTTCTTAGGTCGTGTATTTAGAATAATTCCTCTAACCAAGAGAATTCGCGCCCATTTTGGCACATCGATTACCCTTGGATCCATTAAAAACTCATCTAAGTATTTTTTTACGTCTGTAGGATTGGTACTATCCGGGGATCCAAGATTTACAAGAAGAACACCTTTTTTCATATTGTTTTAATAGAATGCAAAAATACCGCATATATTCTTATTGAAAAGCAAATTGGTATAGATTAACGAAATAATAAGATAGATGATTACAAAATGTGATCTAATATAACATAATCGTAATATTACTTTTTTACGATGATATACTGGTAATGTATTTCTTAGGGGTGGTTCCGAACTTCTTTTTAAAGGCTGCGATAAAATGGCTCGAAGTACTATATCCTACCTTTAAGCCTACTTCATTAACATTGTGTTGTCCGGTGGCGAGCAATTGTCTGGCGACTTCCATTTTATAATCGAACAAGAAACTAAATACCGAATCTCCGTAAATTTGTTTAAACCCTTCCTTTAATCTATTCAAGGGTAAATTAATTTGATCTGCCAATTCCTGCAAAGAAGGAGGCTCCGCCATATTTGCAATTACAATTTGTTTTGCCTTTTTTATTTTAGCTACATTTTCTTCATCGACTAAAAAAGGACATTGTTCAATATCTGCGTCTTCGGGTCTATTAAAATAAAGACTTAACAACTCGTATGCCTTTCCTTTGAAGTATAATGGCTTAATGGATGGGTGTAAATTATAGTTCATCAATTGGTTAAGCACTATTGCCATTGACGGGGAAGTGTTTGCATCCTTGTAGTATTTTCTGTCCTTGTTTTCTTCACTTAGAAAGGTGATAAAGTTTGCTTCGGAAGAGAAAAGTCCGTGAAATTTATTTATAGGGAGTAAAACTGAAAGCACCCATGAATTTGCCGAAACCTTTAAATTTAGGGGAAGATCCCGCTGTGGATTGTATAAGAGCAACGATTTGTCTTCAGACAGGGGTAAAGTATAGTTGCCTTCGTTAAAAGTGAAGATAACAGACCCTTTAATACAAAAATGAAACTGAATAAAGTTAGTTCCTATTTCCCTTGTAAACGTCTGACTTTCATTTGTTTCATTATTAAATTTCAGAATAAAAAATCCATCTTCAATAGATACTTCTTCATAAAAACTTTGAGCGACATTTTCTTCGGTGATCTTCATAATATTTCATCTGTTTATTTAGAATTATTCTAAACTAAGTGTAAAATTTTCTCTGTTAGTAGGCTAAATTAGGGGATTTATATGATAAATATCATTTTTTGGGTAAAATTCGCGCCTTTCGACACTATTGATACCTCTAGCGTTATTTTTTGGAAAAAAATGCAATTATTTTTGTCGGGCATTCAAAACACCTTCGGGTATGAATGTGTCAGGTATGAAATTAAACGGAATAACAAATACTATTCCTTCACAGGAGGGAAATTTTTATGCTATCGGACTTAATTACAAGAAGGCCGATGCGGAGATACGTGGACATTTCAGTATAAGTGAAACTGCACAGAAAGATATTTTACAGCAAGCTAAAGCCGAAAACCTTCCGGCGTTAACCGTTATTTCTACTTGCAACAGAACCGAATTGTATGGTTTTGCGCAACATCCCTTTCAGATCATAAAATTACTCTGCGAACACACCAATGGAACCGTGGAGGAGTTTGAGAAAGTGGCCTACGTCTATAAAAATGAAAAAGCCGTTTCACATCTTTTTAAAGTGGGCACCGGACTTGACAGTCAGATTCTAGGAGATTTTGAGATAATTAGTCAGTTACGAAATAGCTTCAAACAATCCAAGGAACTTAAACTCATGACACCCTTTACCGAGCGATTGGCAAATGCGGTGATTCAAGCGAGTAAGCGAATAAAGAATGAAACAAAGATCTCCAGTGGAGCTACGTCGGTTAGCTTTGCAGCTGTGCAATATATCATGGCGCGCGTTCCTTACGTTTCAGAAAAAAATATTCTTCTCTTCGGAACAGGAAAAATAGGTAGAAACACTTGTGAAAATTTAATTAAACATACCAAAAACGAGCATATAACGCTTATAAACAGAACAAAGGACAAGGCTGAAAAAGTTGCCGGAAAGTTTAATCTGGTTGTGAAGGATTATGCCAATATCCAGAGTGAGATCGCGCAATCTGACATCCTTATTGTTGCAACAGGAGCACAACAACCTACCATTTCGAAAGAGTTGCTTTATCTAAAAAGACCCCTTTTAATTTTAGATTTGTCGATTCCAAAAAACGTTGCAGAAAATGTTTCTGAAAACAAATATGTAACATTAGTTCATTTAGACGATCTCTCATCGGTAACCGATAAAACCCTGGCAAATCGCGCCGCTCAAATTCCAATGGCGAAAAGCATTATTAGTGAAATTGAGAACGAATTTAATGCCTGGGCAGAAAACCGAAAGTTTGCACCTACCATCAAGGCATTGAAATCGAAACTTGCGGAAATAAAATCCGGCGAAATCGATTTCCAACGTAAAAAAATAAACAACTTCAACGAAGAACAAGCCGAAATAATTAGCAATCGGATAATTCAGAAAATAACTACGCATTTCGCTAATCATTTAAAAGATGATTCTATTCCTACAGCCGAAAGTATCGAACTCATCAGGAGTGTCTTTCAATTAGAAAACCAAAAAAATGGGTAAGGTCATTCGAATTGGAACCCGCGATAGTCAATTAGCCCTATGGCAGGCAAATACCGTTAAGGACAAACTCGAAGCTCTGGGTTATAAAACCGAATTAGTAGCAATAAAATCGACCGGAGATCTCGTTTTAGACAAACCACTTTACGAACTTGGAATTACAGGTATTTTTACGAAGACGCTCGATGTAGCAATGCTAAACGGTACGGTAGATATTGCCGTTCATAGTATGAAAGATGTTCCAACCTTATTACCAAAGGGAATTGTACAAGCCGCAGTTTTAGAAAGAGCCTCGTTTGAAGATATTTTACTAACTAAAGATCAACCCAACTTCGAAAACCCTGCAACCATTGCTACCGGAAGTCTTAGGAGAAAAGCACAATGGCTGCATCGCTATCCCCACCACAAAGTGGTGGATTTACGTGGTAACGTAAATACGAGGTTGCAAAAACTCGCGGATAGCGATTGGCAAGGCGCTGTTTTTGCGAAAGCCGGACTTGAACGAATTGAAGTTTTACCATCAGGTTTTAAAACTCTGGACTGGATGATTCCTGCTCCAGCGCAAGGTGCCATGGTTATTGCCACTTTAGAGAACGATGCATATTCTACCGAAGCAGCTTCCAAATTAAATCACATTAATTCTGAAATTTGCACGCATATTGAACGTGAATTCCTAAGAACATTAGAAGGCGGTTGTACCGCCCCAATTGGTGCGATTGCCAGAATCGTAAATGATAGAATCCAATTTAAAGGAGTTTTACTTTCCCTAGATGGCGAAACGAAATTGGAAATTGAGAAAGCTATTGACATAGCAAACTATAAAAACTTTGGGAAGGAATGTGCTAACAACATTCTCTCTAACGGTGGAGCAGAATTAATGCAATTGATAAAAAGGGAGATTTCTTAAAGCTCTTGCCCAATAAGATTTCAAAATGAAATGTATTCTCTCCACAAAAAAACTTAATTCAGAACAACGAAATTTATTTCGAAATGATGAAGTTACACTAGTCGACTACGATGCAATTCAGATAACTTTCGTCGATTTCGAAATCCCCGAGAACGCTAAGAACATTATTTTCACAAGCAAGAATGCGGTAAAAGCATTTTTAACAAAATATGACACCAATTTATATAAGACGAAATATACCATCTTTTGTGTAGGTAAGAAAACGAAGGCGCTTTTAGAAAGAAATGGCCATAAAGTGAAAAAAATGGCTAATTATGCTTCAGAATTGAGTGAATTTATTCAAAAACATCACAAAAATGACGTTTTTTATTTTTTCTGCGGAAACCTACGCCGCGAAGAATTACCCCTTTCTCTAAAGGCAGCAGATATTTCACTTTTCGAAGTAAAAACGTACGAAACTGAGTTAATTTTGACGAAATTTGATCAAAAATGGAGTAAAATCCTTTTTTTCAGCCCTAGCGGAGTACAAAGTTTTACAACTTACAACAGCATAAATGTTTCTGAAGCGATTTGCATTGGAGACACAACGGCTTCCGAAGCAAGAAAACACACCTCAAATGTGACTATAGCCAAGGAAACCACAATTGAAAGTGTGATTGAAACAGCAATTGAAAAACTTAAAGTTTAAATAATAAAGATCCTGTATCCCAACAGCTTAATAATATGATAAAAAACGATTTATTCTTACGTGCCTTAAAAGGGGAAACTGTAGACCGCCCACCGGTTTGGATGATGCGTCAGGCAGGCCGTTATCTTCCCGAATTTATGGAGATAAAAGCGAAGTACGACTTCTTTACCAGATGTCAGACTCCCGAGCTGGCAAGTGAAATTACAGTTCAGCCTATTCGAAGATATGGCATGGATGCAGCGATATTATTTAGTGATATATTGGTGATTCCGCAGGCAATGAACATCCATGTAGAGATGAAACCCGGAATTGGTCCATGGCTACCTCAGCCTATTAGGTCACAAAAGGATTTGGAACGGGTAATCGTTCCCGATATTCACGACACATTAGGCTACGTGATGGATGCCATCAAAATGACGAAGGAAAAGCTCAATGATGAAATTCCATTAATCGGTTTTGCGGGGAGTCCGTGGACTATTTTGTGCTATTGTGTTCAAGGTCAAGGAAGCAAGAATTTTGATATTGCAAAAGAATTCTGTTTTACACAACCGGTTGCAGCTCATGAACTTTTGCAAAAGATCACTGATACTACTATCCTTTATCTAAAGGAAAAAGTGAAGGCAGGTGTAAACGCCGTACAGGTTTTTGATAGTTGGGGCGGTATGTTATCTCCAACAGATTATCAGGAGTTTAGCTGGAAGTACATTCAGCAAATTATAGATGTCCTAAAAGACGAAGCGCCGGTAATTGCCTTTGGTAAAGGTTGCTGGTTTGCTTTAGATACAATGGCTAAGAGTGGTGCTGCTGCCTTAGGTGTAGATTGGACTTGCGCCCCAAAAACAGCACGAAAACTAGCCGGGGGCAATATTACGCTTCAGGGTAATTTTGATCCTACAAGGTTGTTCAGCGAACCTAAAGAAATTAAAAGATTAGTAACACAGATGATCAATGAATTTGGAAAAGACCGATATATTGTAAATTTAGGACATGGAATACTCCCAAATATTCCCTTAGAAAATGCCGGGGCTTTTATAGAAGCGGTGAAAGAATATAAATTGGAAAATTGAACATCTGGAAACGAATTAGCAGATTAAGTTTAAAGCAATTTCTAAAGCTTTCGCTTTTATTTGCTGGAAATCCGCTGTTAATACTACCCACTTTGAAAGCAACAAAAGAAGCGATGTCTATTTGCGACGATTTATTTGGAAGATCGCATCACTTAAGTAACCGTGCTAATGCTTTTCGTCATGCTATTTGGAACATCCTTATTTCAGAAAAAACTCTTAAGCACACTAAAAATGCTCCTCAATCTGTAAATTGGGCAGAAAAATTTACCAATCTATACGAAAAAGTTACACAGAATGATCCTTTAGATGAAGCAATGGATCTTCATAATAACGAAATAGGAAGATCCGTGTTTTTAGAGAAAAACGGCATAAAAACACAGGGTTTGATCGATTTTCTGCTAAAAAAGATGGAAAATGCTCAAAAAATAGCAACTATTGAAGATATAGAACACAATAAAAATGAACTGGTTTATACTCAGGAAACATGATAAAAAACATTGTTAAAGGTATTCAGGCATACGGAGGTACTTTTAAGCTGATCTCGAAATTGGGATTGTGGAAATATTTTGGAATTCCTATGCTAATAAGTTTTCTAACCGCTATTCTAATCGGATTTGCCGCTTGGGGATTTGCCGATAATATAGGCGGTCTTATCTCGAAATTATGGTTCTGGGAATGGGGATCGGAAACGTTTAGAGTTGTTGGCGATATTTTGGGCGCCCTTATAATCATCGCGATTGGTCTTATACTCTATAAGCACATTGTAATGGCGTTAAGCGCGCCTTTTATGAGTCCGGTGTCTGAAAAGATCGAAGCGCACTTACTTGGTATAGATCATATTCACAGAGAGACATCCAATTTGTCTCAATTGTGGAGAGGGATACGAATTAATGTTAGAAACCTGCTTATGGAGCTTTTACTAACGATTCCAATACTGATACTCAGTTTTGTTCCGGTGGTAAATTTCGTCACTTCAATACTTTTATTTTTGGTGCAGTCGTATTACGCAGGATTTGGAAACATGGATTATACACTGGAACGCCACTTTCAGTATTCTGAGAGTGTTCGTTTTGTAAAGAAAAACAAAGGACTTGCTATTGGCAACGGGATCGTTTTTATGCTAATGCTCTTAATACCCGTGGTTGGAATCATACTGGTTCTACCTCTTTCGGTAACTGCATCCACCACCGAAACCGTAAAAGTTCTCAATGCAACCGGACGTTTAAAAGCGGCAGAAACTAAGCTTCAGAAAGGCACTAATGTATAGTTTTGAAGATTTCGATATCGCCCAACTTGAAACTGTAGATGCTAAAAGTTTGTACCAGTTAATGCGATTAAATTATGATCAATTCAGAACCTATCTGCCCGTGACCACCTCTTCAAACGAATCGTTGAGCGCTTCCGAAGCATATATAAAACGAAAAACAAAAGAAAACGCCTTACAAACGTCGCTCACACTCGCTCTTAAAGAAAGGAGTACTGGAGAAGTTGCCGGACTTATTATCCTAAAGAATATTGATCACTCAAAAAAACAAGGAGAATTTGCCTATTGTATTGGTGAAGAATTTTGGGGCCGGGGATGGATGTCCAAAACTGTAACGCAAATGTCTAAGCATGCATTGGATAACTTCGGAATAAAAACATTTCAAATCATTACACATAAAACTAACATTGCGAGTTGCAGAGTGGCCGTAAAGTGTGGATTTGTATGGAAAAAAACACTGAAAAATGAATTTACTCCTCCTAATGGAAGATCATTGGACATGGAGCTTTATGAACTATATTTATGAAAGAGAAGTTTGTAGCATATATTAAAAACCTTCAGAACACGATTACCACCAACCTTGAAACGGTAGATGGCACGGCAAAATTTAAAGAAGATATCTGGAAACGTCATGAAGGCGGCGGTGGTAAATCCCGAGTAATAGAAAATGGTTCGGTCTTTGAAAAAGGTGGCGTTAATATTAGTGAGGTTCATGGAGAACTGCCAGAATCCATGCAACAATATTTTGGCGTAAAAGACGCAAATTTCTTTGCTTGTGGCCTCAGTTTGGTACTACATCCAAAAAATCCATTTGTCCCTACTGTACACGCTAATTGGCGATATTTTGAGATGTATGATCATAAAGGTAAGATTGTAGACCAATGGTTTGGTGGCGGACAGGATCTTACGCCCTATTACTTGTTCGAAGAAGATGCAAAACACTTCCATTTAGTTTGTAAAAAGGCTTGCGACGCTCACGATCCGGCGTTCTATCACAATTATAAGAAACGTTGCGACGAGTATTTTTACAATGCACACCGCGAAGAAGGAAGAGGTCTTGGTGGCTTGTTTTTCGATTATTTAAAAGCGACCGAAAAAATGCAAATGCAGGATTGGTATAACTTCGTAACACAAGTGGGTGATAGTTTCTTAGATGCATACCTCCCTATTGTGGAAAAGAGAAAAGATCATCCTTTCGAGGCTGAGCATAGGAATTGGCAAGAAATTAGACGTGGAAGATATGTTGAATTTAATCTCGTTCATGATAAAGGCACGCTCTTCGGACTCAAAACCAACGGTAGAATTGAAAGTATTCTAATGAGTCTTCCCCCGAAGGTACAATGGGTGTATGACCATAAGCCGAAAAAAGATAGTGAAGAAGAAAAATTAGTGAATGTTTTAAAGAATCCGGTGGATTGGGTTTAAACTAATACTAAATTGCATAAAAATTAAAAAGGAGAATTATATTCTTCTAATATAAAATATAGTACATGTATCCATTACGAAGAAACCGAAGACTAAGATCTTCAGAGGCGATTAGAAGTTTAGTTAGGGAAACGATTATTAGTCCGAATGATTTTATCGTCCCAATTTTTGTTGTTGAAGGAAAGGGAGTTAAAGAGGAAATTGCCTCAATGCCAAATTACTATCGTTTTAGTTTAGATTTACTTTCTTCGGAAGTAAAAGAGCTGTGGAAACTTGGATTGAAATCTGTTCTATTATTTGTTAAGGTTCCTGAAAATTTAAAAGATAACAGCGGTACTGAAGCCCTCAATCCGGAAGGTTTAATGCAACGTGCTATAAAAACTGTAAAAGATGCGGTTCCAGGGATGGTTGTAATGACAGACGTAGCGCTTGATCCTTATTCAAAATACGGACATGACGGAATTGTTTCTGAAGGAGCAATCGTTAATGATGACACCAATGCTGTGCTCGCCGAAATGTCACTCTCTCACGCCAAAGCCGGAGCAGATATTGTCGCTCCTAGTGATATGATGGATGGGAGAATTTTCGAAATTAGAAGCCTGTTAGAAGATGAAGGCTTTTATGATACCGGAATAATGAGCTACAGTGCGAAATATGCATCTGCATTCTACGGTCCGTTTAGAGATGCATTAGATAGTGCTCCGGTAGATCTGCAGGACATTCCTAAGGATAAAAAAACCTATCAGATGGATCCCGCAAATAGAGAGGAAGCCGTTAAAGAAACACAGATGGATATTGAAGAAGGTGCCGATATCGTTATGGTAAAACCCGGATTGTGTTATTTGGATATCGTTCGGGATATTAGAAACGCTGTAGATGTTCCCGTTGCTGTTTATCAGGTGAGTGGAGAATACGCAATGCTAAAGGCTGCTGCAGAAAAAGGTTGGTTAGATCACGACGCAGTAATGTTAGAACAAATAACTGCGATAAAGCGAGCCGGTGCGAACATGATCGCCAGTTATTTTGCCAAAGATATTGTTAAGATCATTTCTTAAACATTCAAATATGAAAAATATTACATTACTATTATTCGTTGCTGCTTTTTCAATGTCTGCGCAACAAATAACTCCAAAAAGTGCTTGGTTAGAAAAATGGGAGAATTCTAAGCAGTACCTAATAGGAATTGCAGAAGCAATGCCCGAAGAATTCTACGATTTTAAGCCTACCGAAAGACAAATGAGTTTTAAAGAACAACTTATTCATATTATAGGAAATATGGATTGGCTAAGTACTACCTACTTTACAGACCGTGAATTTAAAAAAGGTGCTTCAGAACTCCCAGACACAAAAGCTGAAACAATTTCCATACTTTCCAAAGCCTTTGATAATTCCCAAAAGATCATTGAAAACACTTCCGAAGCAGAACTAAAAACAACCGTTGAGTTCTTTTCAGGAGAAAAAAGTAAATATCAAATTCTCAATTTACTTCAGGATCATGTAAGCCATCATCGCGGACAGTTGATTGTTTATCTCAATCTAAAAAATATTGAACCGCCTAAGTATGTAGGTTGGTAGTGAAATTTCTCTAAAGTTCTGCGTAAATATTGTCGAGGTTTCTAAGAATAATACTGAGAAATTGTGCAATATCGTAGGGTTTTAGAATAATATCATTGATTCCGGAAGCTACTATTTCTTCGCGAATTTCATCTGCTTCAACGGCTGTTAAAGCAAGTATTGGTATTCTTTTATTAAACTTTCTAATCTGTTTCGTGGCTTCAATACCTCCAATTCCGGGCATATGGATATCCATTAAAACCAGGTGGTAATTGTTCTCTCTAACCAACGCGACTGCAGCTTCACCGTTGTCGGCAAGACTACATTTAAAATTTCGGGTTTCCAGTATTTTCTGTGTAATTTTCTGATTTATCTTATTGTCATCCACAACCAAAATATGGAGACTTTCTTCGAGAGATTCTTCGAAAACGACATCGCTGGCATTGATCAATGGAGTATCATCACTTTCCACGATTTTTCCCGGTTTTAGAGATAATTCGAATGTGAACGTTGCACCTTCCCCTTCCTTGCTTTCTAAATTAATTGTACTTCCGTGAAGTGCAAGTAAGCGCTTCACAATTGGGAGTCCGAGCCCCGTACCCTGATAATTATAATTGCTATTCTTTACCTGAGAAAATTCTTCAAAAATAGAACGCTGTTTAAATTCGGGGATTCCAATTCCGTCATCTTTTATAGTGAATTTTGTTCGGTAAGCTCCCGCATCGTTGATTTCAATTAAATCTATCGAAATCCAGATATTTCCATTTTCATTAAACTTAACGGCATTTCCTACTAAATTCATGAGAATTTGGGAAAGCCTAATGGAATCCCCTACCAATATCTTCGGAATTTCCTTATCGATATGAACGTGAATCTTGTTATTGTTCTGCTCCAGACTAAAAGTAAACGACTTACTTATATTTTTGATCAATGACTTTAACCTAAAAGGGGTTTGCTCTAAAACGACACCGTTGGCATCCATTTTGTTCAAAATTAAAACGTCATTGATTAGTGCCATGAGGTAATCTGCAGAGAACTTCAAAGACTTTAAATCTTCCTTGTGAGATTTTAACCTTTTATCCTCCAGCAGAATAGACGATAGCCCAATCACGCCGTACAGTGGCGTCCTTAATTCGTGACTAACCGTGGAAAAAAACTGAGTTTTAAGCTTCGAAAGCTTTTCGGCTTCATTCTTTGCGATCGTAAGTTCCTTATTCTTGTGAGCCAGCGTTTTAATATAACTTTTCCGTGTTTTAAACAGTAAGAAAAAGGCGATAAAAGCAATCAAGAATATAATTGAAGCAACTATAAAAATAACTGAGAGCAGTTTGGTCTTTTTAATTAGAGCATTAGATAGTTCCTGTTCATTTTGAGCAGCCTCTAGGTCACTCTGGTATTGCTCTAATTTAAACTTTGCACTTGCTTCAACCAATTCATGTTCCCGCTGTATTTGATGCAAACGATCTTCAAACTCCTTTTGCTTCGTTAAACTTTCTAACGCCGCTTCGGGATTTGCTTCTCTTTGGTAAAACTTAACCAAATAATCGTGTGCCTGAGCTGCTTGTTCCAGATAATTACTGTTTTCGGCTTGGGCAGCGGCTTCTTTTAAAATGTTTTCGGTAAGCAAGCTGTCTGCGTTTGTATAGAAATAATATCTCCCAAATAGAATATTCAAGTTTATATATAAAAGTGGATGCTGCTCTTTAATCTTTGATAATTCCTGAGCCTCTAATAAATAAGGATAAGCCTTTTCCAGTTGTTTTAGGTCAAGATATGTCCAGGCAATGTTCATAGTGGAAGCTAAGTTATTAACTTCCGGAGCATTGCTTGCCGTGTTTATTTCGATATTCTTTTTGTAGTAATCAATACCTTTTTGATACAAGACCGGATCTTCCGCATATACATTTCCCAAGTCATTATACACCGCAGCGATAAATGTATCTTGTTTGGTAAGAAGCGCATTTTCTAACGACTTATGATAATAATCCCTGCTTTTTGCCGTGTCATTTATAGCACTGTGTATAGCTCCCAGTCTGCAATAAGCAAGTGAAATATAATAGTTATCGTCAATTCTTGAAGCCTCATCCAGGATTAAGCCGCTTACCTCGATCGCATTCTTGTAATCGTAATCATAGTAATAATCGTAAGTCTTGCCCAACAATATCTTAAGACTATCTTCAGAAATAGATCTTTCCTGGGCGAGGAGCGTCTGACCAAAAATGCAGACCAAAATGGTGAGCAATATTCGTTTGTATAGCATATTGAGGCGATTCTGGGGGGGATAAATCTAAGTATAAACTTGTTGATATCAAAGAATTATGTGTGTTTCATCGCATTTTTTTAACTTTTATCGATAAAATGCATATCAATTGCTACCGTAATGATAAAATCTGGCACAACGGAGTTATAAGATTTGGCAAAACTTTATCAATCCAAATCAATTTTTGAATTACATTTGACCTGTGAAATCATTTAGAACATTTTTCGGTATCATTTTTCTGTTGTCCATGTTTATGGCTTCGGAAAGTACTGTCTATGCTTCAACTGATTCTCTTGGAACGATCTCTTCGGAAGCAGACACCGCCTTTAACCCTAACAGAAATACGAGGTCGGTAGCAGTTAAAGACATTTCTATCTCTATTATTCACGAGTTTTCTTCAGAAGACTCATTAAGTACAATCGTTAACGCTGTTAAAAATAACCACAGGGTTGTTTTTTATAGTGATGCTATTGTCATAACCTATGTTTCCGAAGTAAAAGATCATCGAACACGGATTACACGGTTTTTGTACCCCTTTCATTTTTTCTGGTAATTATTTTCATATTACACCATAGCCGTTTTTATAAAGGGCTGCATTGCTGAACACTTCTGCAAAAAAATTGAAAATAAATATCTAAAATTCGAAAAAATGAACACTAAAATTGTCTTATTAGACGTCATAATATTCCTGGTTATACTTATTCCAATAGCATTTCTCATAATTTATACAATGGGAAGCGATAAAAAGGTAAAACGAAACATCAACAAACTTTGTAACAAGCAAGGCATTCATCTCGATCATATTGAAATTAATGGAGATCTGGTCTTAGGTTTGGACAATACCAATAAAAAGCTGGTTTGTTCAGAAAGAAAAAATACCGAAGATAATTTTCAAGTATTTGATCTAAAATCGTTGAGCGATTGTAAGGTAAAAGTATTAAAGCTTGCAAATAAGACTACAGATTGGATTGGACTCGAACTAGTGAGTGCAGAAGATAAGAAAGAAATCCCTTTCTATATTGAAAACGATGATGATGGTCCGGCTTCAGACCCAAAAATAAGGGAACAGCAAGCGATTAAATGGGAAAGATTGATAAAACCACACCTAAAAGTGTCTTAAAAGTAGGGTCAAAGAGCGGCAATTAAGCCGCTCTTTGTTCTAATTAACAAAAGGTTTTATGGAATACGATTTTAAATCTTTAAATTAGTCGAAACTAAAAACAGCCAATGACCCTATTAATCGTTTACGCGTTACTTTCAATATTTTTCTCGTTTCTGTGCTCTATACTGGAAGCTGCACTTTTGAGTTTTACCCCAACTTTTATTAAAGTAAAAACCCAAGAAGGGAAGAGTTATGCCAAGACTTTAGCAAATTATAAAAAGGATATTGACCAGCCGTTAATAGCCATTCTCACTTTAAATACTATTGCTCACACAGTGGGGGCGATATTAGTAGGAGTTCAGGCCGAAAAACTCCCGTATAAAGTTGATGTTTGGGGCGTAAATATCGTTGGTATTGTTTCTGCGATAATGACCTTGTTAATTCTAGTGGTTTCTGAAATTATTCCAAAAACTATTGGAGCTACCTACTGGAAAAAACTTGGTAGTTTTACCGCCTTATTTCTAAACGTAATTATCTTCCCATTAAAATATACCGGAATACTCTGGTTACTAACCCTAACCACCAAACTAATTGGTAAATCTGCCCATGTAAGTACAATGAGTAGAGAAGAATTTATGGCAATTACAGATGCAGCCGAACAGGAAGGTGTGTTTGAAGAAAATGAAAGTGCCGTAATCAAGAACCTACTAATTTTTAAGTCGGTTACAGCAAAAAATGTGATGACTCCTTTCCCCGTTGTGACCAGTGAAGATGAAACCATGACATTAAACCAATTTCATGAATCGCATAAAAACATTCGTTTTTCCAGAATTCCTGTATATAAAGATAAAACTCACAATATCACAGGGTTTATACTTCGAGACGACCTGTTGTCTGAAATTGTAGAAGATCACGGCGATAAGCCACTTAGTGATATTAAACGGGAAATGGCGGTTGTACAAAATGACGCACCCATTCCCGATCTATTCGACACCTTCATAAAACAGCGGGCTCATATTGCTTTAGTGGTTGATGAATTTGGAAATACGACCGGAATTGTAACCATGGAAGATATCATAGAAACGCTACTCGGACTAGAAATAATGGACGAAAGTGATGATATTGAAGATATGCAGCTTCAAGCCAGAAAAAACTGGGAACGCCGTGCTAAAAGAATGGGTATTCAGCTCCAGGATAAGCCCGAAGAGAATGAAGAGTAATGACACCTTTTATTCGCATTTAAAAACTCCGATAGGGACCCTGCTATTAAGGTTTAATTCTGAATTAGAGCTGGTTTCCTGTGAGTTTAAAGAAAATGGTCAATCCCTTCCTGAAGCGAATGGCTTCGGAATACAAGAAATTGATAATGCCATTCAACAATTGGAATCGTATTTTGAAGGTACAAGAACTTCGTTCGACCTAAAACTTGCTCCCGAAGGAACCGAGTTTCAGAAAAAAGTATGGCGGCAATTATTAGAAATCCCATACGGTAAAACCACGTCATATCAGCAAATGGCTAATAAATTGGGAGATCCTAATGTAATACGAGCAGCAGCATCAGCCAACGGGAAAAATCCGATCGCGATCGTTATTCCTTGCCATCGTGTTATAGGAAGTGATGGCTCACTAACCGGCTACGCCGGTGGTTTACATCGAAAAAAATGGTTGCTTGAGCATGAAAGTCCGGCAAAGCAACAGTCGCTATTTTAATTAGAATTAAATGAAATATCTAAAACGTATATTTAAATTTTTAGTCTTACTTCTCACTTTTTTAATTCTACTCGCATATTTAACCGACTATAACTATATTCTTAAAGGGATGAGGGTGGTTTATTTAACCGGCCATACAACGGCTTTTATTGACGATCATACCTATTTCGAAAATGATACAATTATAGCGAGTAGCCATCCACAACCATGGCCAAAACATAAAAATTATAACACTGTTGAAGCTACCGGCAATCTTTCCGAAGTAAATAAAAACTTAGGAACAATTGCATTTCTAATCATTAAAAACGACAGTATCTGGTACGAAAAATATGCAGAAAACTATTCAAATAACTCTCAAACCAATTCATTCTCAATGGCGAAAAGTATAACTTCAGCCTTGTTGGGAAAAGCGATAAAAGATGGTTATATAAAAAGTTTAGATGAACCCGTTGCACATTATTATCCAAAATTTGCGGATAGTAAAATGACTGTTGGTGATTTGTCTTCCATGGCCTCCGGACTTAATTGGGAAGAATCTTATAAGAGTCCGTTTAGCATTACCGCGCGATCGTATTACGACGATGATTTGGCCGAAACTATGCTTACTTTGGATGTCACCGAAACCCCCGGAAAGGAATTCAAATACCTCAGCGGTAATACGCAGCTTTTAGCAATGGTGATTGAGAAAGCAACCAATAAAAAGCTGGCAAATTACCTTTCCGAAAGTTTTTGGGAGCCCATGGGTTTCGAAAATCCTGCATTATGGCAAGTAGATGATGAGGAAAATAGACTGGTTAAAGCGTATTGTTGCCTTGCGAGTAATGCCAGAGATTTCGCTCGCTTCGGAAAGTTGTATAAGGATAACGGAAATTGGAATAACAAACAACTATTGGATTCGTCGTTCGTGGCAATGTCTATTCGTCCTCGCTTTTCTGAAAGTCCCGAATATGGTTACGGATTTTGGCTCAGTGATTTTATGGATAAGGAAATTTTTGTAATGAGAGGTATTTTGGGTCAATACGTGATCACTATTCCTGAAGACGATTTGATCATTGTACGGTTAGGTCACCAAAGAGGAAAGCGAAAAGGCAAACCCTTTACTTCAGATTTTTACACCTATGTAGAAGAAGCTTATAAAATGATAGATAGTGATTCATAAATATTTTGTAATTTTAAGAATCACTCCTCGTTAGTATTTCAAAACCATGCTTAAAAGAATAAATTTGGAACATATCCTTTTTTTGGATATTGAAACCGTTCCGCAATATCCCAATTTCGAGGATCTGGATGAAACTACTCAACTCTTATACGAGCAAAAAACACAGTATCAACGCAAAGATGAGTTTTCGGCGAAAGATTTTTACGCCCGTGCAGGAATTTGGGCCGAATTCGGAAAAATAGTGTGTATCTCTGCAGGATTCTTTAAAATGAATGGGGATGTGAGAAGCTTTAGGGTTACGAGCTTTCACGGAACTGAAGTTAAGATTTTAAAGGATTTCAGAAAGCTTCTGGAATCGCATTTCAACAAATCTCATCACCTGCTTTGTGCTCATAATGGTAAAGAATTCGATTTCCCATTTATAGCGCGCCGAATGATCATTAATCGTATTGAACTTCCGTATAAATTAAATCTCTTCGGAAAAAAACCCTGGGAAGTACCCCACCTAGATACTCTGGAACTATGGAAATTTGGAGATTATAAAACTTTTACCTCTTTGAAGCTTATGGCAAATGTATTAGGAATACCCTCTCCAAAAGATGATATAGACGGGAGTCAGGTTCGTGATGTTTTTTACGAAGAAAATGATGTGGAGCGCATCATCAAATATTGTGAAAAAGACACTATTACTGTTGCACAAATACTTCTAAGGCTTCGCAACGAAGAATTATTAAGTAAGGAAGAAATACTTTCGGTATAAATAATTACCATGGTTTGGAAGCCGATATAAAAGCTCATCTGCTTAAATTTTTGTATTTTTCGGGTTCTATCACAAAAAAAATTGAAGAAAATGAATTTGAAAAACACGAGAAAAATATCAATAGCTCTATTTTCAATGAGTGTACTTTTTTTGTACTCATGCGAAGAAAAGACTAAAAAGGACAATAAAAGCACAAGCAATCAAACAGAAGCAGTGACGCCTGCAAAAAAAGTCGCAACACCGGCTAAGTCTGCAGATGGCGTTACTTTAAATCCGTCGCACGGCCAACCCGGCCATCGTTGTGATATAGCGGTTGGTGCACCTTTAAATTCGAAACCAACTCCGGTAAGAACGAACACGCAAAAATCTGATGTAATGCTTGATAATAATAACAGTAGTACGACAACATTGCCAAAGGGAACTCCAAATCCTGCTCACGGGCAGCCGGGGCATAATTGTGCAGTAAAAGTAGGCGATCCTTTATAAGAAAAGAGAATCTAATAATAATTAAAAGCCCCGACAGCAAATCGCTATCGGGGCTTTCTCTTAAATAAAAAACCTAATACTACTCCTTAATAAATCGCTCAACAAAGGTTTCATTACCTGCGTTGATCTGAATAATATAAATTCCGCTTTGCAGATTAGAGACGTCTACAGTGTTTGTAAAAGCTTCTTTTGCTACGGTTTGTCCAATTAAATTGAATATCACATAATCGGTCGCAGTTGCACCCATTACAGAAACATTAAGTGTATTCCCTTTTACCGGATTTGGATAAATACTAAATAATGTGGTGCTGTTATTAGCGTCACCCAGCAATGTATTTGTATTTGGTCCAACAACACCATTGTTAATAGGATTGCTACCATTGATTACTACAATGTAATCTTCCACCTCTCCATAAGTAAACGACTCACACGGATCTGGAATATCATTGTATTTCATAGAAACTCGCATTCTGGTTGCTCCTGCCGAAGCACCCGAAGGGACAGTAAAACTTCCGGAAACAGAAGTTGCCGTAGTCGCAGAACGGGAATAAACCAGCTCACCTGAATCTCCAAAATCACCATCTCGGTTATAATCTATCCACACTGCATATCCTTCAGAGTAAACCGTCCCGGTCCAGGCCGGAGTGATCGTGATCGTGTTTGTTCCACCTAAGGTTGTTGAAAGAGATGTGTAATCTCCATAACCCCCTGGTGAAGCCCCGGTAGCGTTATTAATACTTCCAATTTGTACTCTTTGAATGTACTCGTCTGAAGTATTATTTCCGTTAGATGCACAATATCCGGTTGGAGGATTTCCTCCACCACTTCCGGTAGTAACGCTAACATTGTCTATAGCGATATCTGCCTGCCAGGTAGAACCAGTTAACCTGTTAAACCTTAATTGAACACTTCCACCTGCGTATGCAGAGAGGTCTATAGAGGTGCTTAACCATGAATTTCCTTTATTTCCGGTCTCACTCCAAAGAGTTGTCCAGGAACCTCCATTGTCACTGCTAGCTTCCAGGGCGATACTTCCCATATCTGAAGCTCCGTACATATGATAATTAAAGCTTACACTCGCTGCGGTTGCTGCACTTAAATCTAAGCAAGGAGAATTTAGAATTGCTCTCTTACTAGGATAGTTTGGTGAACTTGCTTCCACATACATATACCATGATCCTGCAGCACCAGAACTTGGTCCCGTATTGCTGGAAGGCGTTCCTCCAGAATCACGAGTCCAGTTAATATCATCTGCTGTAGATTGTGTCCATGCTCCCAGTCCGCTTTCAAAACTTTCGGTATAAGGGAAAGAAGAAATTCCTCCGGCACATCCACTTCCACCGCCACTTCCGCTGGTAGTAACGTTTACCGTATTGCTATAGCCCGAAACATTTCCGGCGGCATCGCGAGCCCGCACTCTAAAAGAATAGGCCGTTGAAGCTGTTAACCCTGTAATTTGTGCCGTAGTTCCTGCAACAGTTCCAAGATTAGAACTTCCCTGATAAACATCATATCCGGTTACCCCAACATTATCTGTTGAAGCATTCCATGAAAGATCTACTGTTGTTTGCGTAACATTCGATGCTGCAAGACTCGTTGGTACTGAAGGAGCCTGTGTATCTGGTGCTGCGCTGGTAGTTACATTCACAGTATTACTATAACCTGAAATGTTTCCTGCTGCGTCACGTGCTCTTACTCTAAAAGAATAGGCCGTTGACGCCGTTAAACCGGTGATCTGAGTGGCAGTACCGGTTACTGTTCCCAGATTCGTACTCCCTTGATAAACATCATAACCCGTTACGCCAACATTATCTGTTGAAGCATTCCAAGAAAGATCAACCGTTGTTTGTGTTACATTCGATGCCGTAAGACTTCCGGGAACCGAAGGAGCCTGTGTATCTACTGTAGATCCTCCAAGATTAATGGTATAATCTTCTACTTCACCATAAGTAAATGATTCACAAGCGGTAGGTATACCGTTGTATTTCATGGAAACACGCATTCTTACAGATTCGCCCGATGTACCACTTGGAACAGTAAAACTTCCACTGTTTGGAGTGTTGGTTGAGGCCGCTTTAGACCATACTTGTTCCCCTGCATCATCAAAATCCATATCGTCGTTATAATCTATCCAAACCGAATAACCTTCAGCATAAACAGTCCCTGTCCAGGTAGGAGTAACTGTAATCGTATACGTTTGACCTTCGGTTAGATCTGTAGAAATACTCGTAAAATCTGAATAAAACTGCGCTCCACTTGCGTTATTGATAGTTCCTAATTGCACCCGACTAATATATTCGTCATTTACATTAGTACTAGCAGAAGCGCAATAGCTTCCGCCACCTCCACCACCATAAGCAGCTCCAACACCAACCGCATGCCATGCATTGGTAACAGCCTGCTCTTCGGCACCGCCGGCGCCATAAAGATCTATAGCCGCTTGAATAGAGCCGGTTCTTGCATTAGCAAAAGTTGAATTCGCCGAAAGGTAAATGTTTAAAGTTCTATAAGAAATTGCAGCAGCTTTGGTCATCCCGATCCCGGAAACGCTAAAAGCACTTCCCACATCGTTGGTGCCATTTCCGCCTACTACAGTTAAATAAAACCAATAGTTTAAAACGCCGGAGTTAGTGTGAACCCCACAGTAGTCGTTACTTTGCGTTGGAGTACCGCAATTTGGGTTTTGCCAGTAAGTGCCGCCGTAAGTATCGGGTTGTCCTAGTGACGTAGGGTTACTCATTGAACGCAAAGCAGCAGAACCTGTTCTTCTGTCAATTTCATCTCCTATTAACCACACTTCGGCAGATGGATTTGTGTCGCTTCCGTTGCCTTTAGCGAAATGTTCAACAGCCGCTCCCCAAATATCAGAGAAACCTTCGTTAAGACCCCCGGATTCTCGCTGATAAGCAAGATCTGCGGTATAAGTCGTTACAGCGTGTCCTATTTCGTGAGCAGCAACATCTATTGAAGTTAATGCATCAAAGTATCCATTTCCTTCATTTCCATTGGAAGAACCATCACCATACGACATTACGGAACCATTCCAAAAAGCATTGTCATAATTATTATCAACGTGCACATAACTCCGAATTTGAGCTCCTGATCCATCATAACTATCACGATTGTGCTTAGTCTGCCAGTAATCGTAGGTCATCATTGCACCCCAATGTGCATCGAGTGCCGCATTATCTTTTGCAGCATTGTTATGCTCTCCGGAAGTCCAGTTATTGTCATTATCTGTAAACTGAGCGTAATTACTTACGTATGGGTAGGAAAAACCAGGTGCCTGATTCAGTGCATCTCGAGTATAAACATCCCTACCTATGTCTTCTAAAATATAATTACTGCCACTTAATCTGGTTTCGATTGTACGGCTACCGCTATAACGTGTTGCCCCGGTTCCACTAACTACAGCTAGAAAATCTTCATTCTCTATACGAGCACAGTAGGCTTCTTCCGTTTCTATGGTTACAGGAGTTTCACCAACATGTCCAAATGTTGTGGCGTGTTTTATAATAGCATTGTAAAATAATGGTTGCCCGGTATTAGCATCAATATACAAATCACCACGGCTTATGGGACTCGTAGCGAACATGTCGAATTTGTATGCTAACTTATAAGTACTGATATCTGAAACATCTCTTCCACTATCAAAATCCGGTAAGATAACGAGTTCTCCTGTTGGCTTTTGATAATTATCCATTTCTTCAGCAGCTTCCGGATATTCCCACATATAATGTTGAGCACCAATATGATTAAGCGCTCTGTTAAAAGCCTGAGTATTACTTATGGTTGGTGTTACCTGAAAATCTTCATTGATCGAATAATACTCAGAACTCAAAGATTTCACATTTCCGTTACGACTATGCAAGGTAAGTGTACCAAATTCAACCTTTACACCATTAAAATACTGTTGTAATTTCTGGTGGGTAAATCCTAATTGATCTTGTTCTTGTTTAATCGAAGTAAAAGAAGTTTGGGGAGGGGGAGAGAGAACTTCTTGAAAGAGTTGTGAAGTGTTTTGAATTGAGTAAGTTTCGGTGTCATCGAAAACTAGAAGACTAGGCGGTTTCTTGATGTTTTGTTTTTCATCAGGCTTATTTTGCGCTTCTGCATTTTGATTTCCAAAAGAGAAAACAAAAGCCGACAATGAAAAAACAAAAATCAACTTGTTAATTTTTTTCATAATAAATTAGTGTTTAATTAATAATTAGGTTTGTATTTAATAAAATACACACGAAACAATAGAAATTATTGCGGAATAAAAAATTTTCTCGATGAACTACACCAAGAACTTATTAACAAAACCTTAACAGATACTGTAAAGTCTACTAAAATTGTAGATTAGACATAATCATCTTACTTCTATAATTTTAATACCTTTGATCCAATGTCTCAAAAAACCTTACTTTCTGTAAATGATCTTACTATTTCCTTCGGAAAGAAAAACGAATTAGCTGAAGTGATTCACAACATTTCGTTTGATGTTCTTGATAATGAGGTTATTGGAATAGTTGGAGAATCGGGTTCGGGAAAATCTGTCACTTCACTTGCCATTATGGGTTTATTACCTTCGAAGAATAGTAAAGTTACGGGTGAAATAATTTTTGATGGAAAAAATCTCGTTTCTGAAAAAGACAAGTCTCTTCAGAAATTGAGAGGGAACGAAATCGCAATGATCTTTCAGGAACCTATGAGCGCTTTAAATCCGTCGCTTAGTTGCGGTTATCAGGTATCTGAAATACTTCAGCACCATCTCAATTTACAAGCTTCCGAAGCAAAAAAACAAACTATCACGCTTTTCGAAAAGGTAAAACTCCCCAGACCCCGGGAAATCTATAAAAGTTATCCGCATCAAATTAGTGGCGGACAAATGCAGCGGGTGATGATTGCGATGGCGATCGCTTGTAAACCTAAACTTTTAATAGCCGATGAGCCTACCACTGCATTAGATGTCACAGTTCAGAAGGAAATATTATTACTCTTAAAGGAACTTCAGAAGGAAACCGGAATGAGCTTGATATTTATTTCACATGATCTTAGTCTGGTTTCTGAAATTGCCGATAAAGTTATCGTAATGTATAAAGGAAATGTTGTGGAAAAAGGAAGTGTATTCCAAATTTTTAAAATCCCCAAAAACGACTACACAAAAGCGTTATTAGCGTCACGACCGTCATTGGATAAGCGCTTTAATCGGTTGCCAACCATACAATCGTTAGCTGATAAAACTTTTAAAGCTCGTGAAATTACACCTCAGAAAAGAGCATTAAAACACAAGGAAATTTATACCCGGGAACCCATACTTAAAGTTCAGAATTTAGAAAAAGAATACTTCAGTAAAGCCGGTTTTTTTGGCAAAAAAAACAGCCTTAAAGCGGTAAATAATGTAAGTTTTAATGTTTATGAAGGAGAAACTCTTGGCTTGGTTGGGGAATCGGGATGTGGAAAATCTACCCTAGGGAAAGCCATATTACAATTGGACAAAGCAACTGCCGGCACAATAAAATACAGAGGGAAGGAGTTAACTACACTGAGTTCAAAAGAAATTCGAAAATTACGCAAAGACATTCAACTTATTTTTCAGGATCCGTACTCCTCATTAAATCCTAAACTTCTTATTGGAAGTGCCTTGACGGAGCCTATGTTAGTTCACAACATTGGATATTCGAAAAAGAACAGAAAAGAAAAAGCTCTGGATCTGTTAACCAGGGTAGGACTTGATGAAAGTTATTATTACCGCTATCCACACGAATTATCCGGCGGTCAGAGACAACGCGTAGGTATTGCCCGTACAATCGCCATGCAACCAAAATTGGTGATCTGTGACGAATCTGTCTCTGCATTAGACATTTCTGTACAGGCGCAGGTGTTGAACTTACTTAATGAGCTAAAAGAAGATTTTGGTTTTACCTATATTTTTATTTCTCACGATCTGGCAGTGGTAAAATATATGTCGGATCAACTGTTGGTAATGAATTCGGGAAAAATTGAAGAAATTGGGGATGCCGATGAAGTATATGCGAATCCAACCAGAGAATATACTCAAAAGCTTATAGATGCCATTCCGAAAGGAATTTAGTTTAGATAACTGATCGTAAATTATTCAAACAAAAAAGACCCGTTCTAACCTCACAAAGAACGGGTCTAACCTTTATCTGTATCGTAGCAGATTCGGGGGTAAAATAACTCTGAAATAATTACATCAATAAAAACACTTTTTTAGCCACATACATCACGCTTCTTAAAAGCCGAAATGTATTTTTGATGGACTTAACGATATCTTTCATAAGTAGGTTATTTTGATTGGGACTGCTAATATCAAAACATATTTCAAAAAATACGATTAAAAACATATTTATTCGATGAAATACATAATATTTTAACAATAATACATTTTTTATAAGCTTTTTCCTACATATATAGCATAAAAAAACCAATACATTATGTATTGGTTTAGGCTCTAAAACGGAGTTATTTACTAAAATTTCATTTCCGGTATAGTTCCTTCAACAATTAGATCACCTTCCGTTGCCTTCTTAATTTCTTCTACGGAAACCCCCGGAGCACGTTCTAATAGTTTAAATTTTCCATCAACAATTTCAATTACGGCAAGATTGGAAACTATTTTCTTTACACAATTAACCCCGGTTAAGGGTAAGCTGCATCGTTTCAATAATTTTGATTCTCCCGCCCTATTTGTATGCATCATGGCTACAATAATATTATCGGCAGAGGCAACCAGATCCATAGCACCCCCCATACCTTTTACCATTTTACCGGGAATCTTCCAATTTGCAATATCTCCGTTTTGGGCTACTTCCATTGCGCCCAAAATAGTTAGGTCAACATGCTGCCCTCTAATCATTGAAAAGCTCATGGCCGAATCGAAAAACGATGCCCCCGGCATAGCCGTTATGGTTTGTTTCCCTGCATTAATTAGATCGGGATCTTCTTCCCCTTCAAAAGGGAATGGTCCCATTCCTAAAATTCCATTTTCACTTTGAAACTCTACTTCTATATCGTCACGCACGAAATTTGCGACTAAGGTTGGGATACCAATCCCAAGATTTACATAGTAACCGTCTTTCACCTCCTTAGCAATTCGTTGTGCTATTTGTTCTTTTGATAGTGCCATTACATTTTCTTTCTTACGGTTAATTGTTCAATACGTTTCTCGTATTTCTCACCCTGAAATATGCGTTGAACAAAGATTCCGGGAATATGAATATGATTTGGGTCTAAACTTCCAATGGGAACAATCTCCTCTACTTCTGCAACTGTTATTTTAGCCGCTCCGCACATATTCGGATTAAAATTTCTGGCTGTACCTTTAAAGATCAAATTCCCTGCTGCATCACCTTTCCATGCTTTCACAAATGCAAAATCTGCTTCAAATGCTTTTTCAAGAATATGCATCTTACCATGAAATTCTCTCGATTCTTTCCCTTCGGCTACTTCTGTCCCATAACCTGCCGGTGTATAAAATGCCGGTATTCCACTTTGAGCAGCTCTACATCGTTGTGCTAAAGTTCCCTGCGGAATTAACTCAACTTCAAGTTCACCACTTAACATTTGTCGTTCAAACTCGGCATTTTCACCAACATATGAAGATATCATCTTTTTTATTTGATGCTTCTGAAGCAATAATCCCAAGCCAAAATCATCTACTCCCGCATTATTCGAAATACAGGTAACTCCCTTAATATTTAAACGCACTAATTCGGCTATAGCATTTTCCGGAATACCGCTTAGTCCAAATCCGCCCAGCATAAAGGTCATTCCGTCTTTTACTCCCGAACACGCTTCTTGTACGTTCGAAACTGTTTTGTTGATCATCTATATTATTTTTTATAAAAATACTGAAAATGACGCTATAAAAAAACCTGTTAATTAATGGAAACTAACAGGTTTTTTCTATAAGTAGTTCTTCTAAAATTCTAACTCATCCGGGATTTCCTCAGTATTCTGATTTTCTTCTTTCCACTTTGAACAATCGGTTTCAATTGTGAGTTTAGAAGGTTTCTTAAAGCTCCCTGTAGAAATATCTAAATTTTCATCTTCATAACACTTTTTCATATAAATTGCCCAAATAGGTAATGCCATTGTCGCTCCCTGACCATAAGCAGTTGAATTAAAATGAGTAGCTCGATCTTCACCTCCAACCCAAACTCCGGTTACCAGATTGGGAACCATTCCCATAAACCATCCGTCACTATTATTTTGAGTAGTACCGGTTTTACCGGCTATCGGATTTTTAAATTCATATGGATAACCGGTCACGGCACTTTTATACAAGGAGTTCGTAGCTGCCCATTTGTGCCTTAATCGTGTCCCGGAACCACCTTGAGTTACTCCTTCCATTAGGCTAACAGTTACATAAGCCGTTTCGTTGCTAATAACATCTTTCGTTTCAGGAACATTTTGATATAGAACCGTTCCGTTCTTATCCTCTATACGTGATATTAAGGTTGGCTTAACGTAAACACCTTCATTAGCAAATGTGCTATAGGCTCCCACCATCTCATATAAAGATACGTCTGGAGTACCAAGTGCAATAGACGGTGCTTCGGGCATTTCTTTGGTATCGACACCCATCTTTTTTACGAGTTCAATAACCGGTCTTGGGCCAACGCGATCTATTAATCTGGCGGTCACTGTATTTACAGATCCCGCTAAGGCAGCTTTTAAAGTAAGCATTCCACCGTAATTGCCTCCTGCATTTTTTGGCGTCCATGGTTTTAACAAGCCGTATTTCCCCGCTTCTATCGTGTATTGTGTATTTGGAAGGGTGTCACAAGGAGACATATGCATTTGATCTATGGCAGTGGCATATACAAAGGGTTTAAAAGTGGAGCCAATTTGCCGTTTTCCCTTTTTAACCATGTCGTATTTAAAATGCTTATAATTTATTCCGCCTACCCAGGCTTTCACTTCACCGGTTTGAGGCGTCATAGACATCAACGAAGCTTGTAAAAAAGATTTATAATATCGAATAGAATCCATTGGTGTCATAATGGTATCCTTATCGCCACCCCAAGCGAAAATGCGCATTTCGGTCTTTTTCTTAAAGCTTTCAATTATTTCCTTTTCGCTCTTCCCCTGTTTATCCATCTCTTTCCAACGATCACTTCTGCGCATAGCGTTTTTCATAATCGCATCGGTTTCTTCTTCGGTAATATCTCGAAAAGGTGCCGTTTTATTCTTCTCATTTTGTTTGTCGAACTCCTTTTGAAGATTCGCAATATGCAAGTCCATAGCTTCTTCGGCATACGTCTGCATACTTTTATCTATCGTGGTATATACCTTTAAACCATCGCTATAGATGTTATATTTAGTGCCGTCGCTCTTCGGATTTGCCTCTACCCAGTCTGCCATAAACGCTCTTGCATATTCTCTGAAATAAGTAGCAATTCCTTCCACATGTCCTTGAGGGGCATGATTAAGATTTAAAGGTAAAGCCTGTAACGAATCCTTAACTGTTTCAGAAATAAAATCATATTTCTCCATTTGCGCCAAAACAACATTTCTTCGGTTCTTTACCAATTCGGGACGTCTTAACGGATTGTATAGAGATGCATTCTTAAACATTCCAACTAACATAGCAGATTCTACTGTGGTTAATTGAGAGGGTTCCTTATCGAAATAAATATTTGATGCAGATTCAATTCCTACTGCCTGATTAAGGAAATCGTATTCGTTGAAATACATAGTAATGATCTCCTCTTTTGTGTAGCGTCGTTCGAGGCGGGTAGCAATGACCCATTCCTTTATTTTCTGGAAGCCTCTTTCTAATTTACTCGAAGAGACTTTTTCGGTAAAGAATAATTTTGCCAACTGTTGCGTAATGGTGCTGGCACCTCCTTTAGAACCCAGAAAGGCAAAAGCACGAACTGTACCCTTAGCGTCGATCCCAGAATGATCATAGAAACGAATATCTTCGGTGGCGATAAGGGCCTTTACTAAATGATCGGGTAACTCTTCATACAAAACAGGAGTTCGGTTTTCCTTATAAAATTTTCCGATCGTTTTTCCGTCCGAAGAAATAATCTCGGTAGCGAGATTCTTTTCCGGATTCTCGAGACTGGTTTCATCAGGCAGACTTCCGAAGACACCCCAGGAAGCTAATAAAAAAATTAAAACAATAAAACCGATACCCCCTGCAAAAATTTTCCAGAAGGTTCTCGCATGTCGTTTGTTCTCGTCCTGAGGTTTTTGTTTTTTCTTTCTTTGTTGCTTTGCCATATTGCCCTATTGTTGGGAGACTTCTTCAATACTGAAGCCTACATCTGTAATTCCTTCTAAAATGCTAACGCCCTCCACGTCACCGTTATTGCGCATCGCATGAGTGATGGCAACGCGGTAAGTACTATCTTCTGTGAACGAAAAATTCTCTTTATACCACAATTTATTTTCTTTAATACTTCCAATTCCTGTTCCAAGCCAGGAACCATCGGGATTAGCCATTCTATATTCTAAAGTGTCGGTAACGGTTTTACCATGTGGATACTTCATAGCCACGATCAAAAATAAATTATTATACTTGTAATCATTGGTATTCCGAAGGTGTATAAAGGCGTTGTATTGTTTAAGACTGTCTAGTTTAGGTATATCAAACTCCATCGATTCATTTTTATCCCAATAACCTTTAAGTGCTTTTGTTTCACTGTACACAGTATTCGTCTCGCAGGAAACCAAAGTGATTAGCAATATGAGAACTGTTAAAACCTTAGGCATTTTTTTTTGGTTTTCTATTCTTATTTCTTTGCTTATTTCTATTCCTGTTTTTATTAGTCCGCTTTTTACGGGATTGTTTAGGTTTATCAAACCTTGTAAGGCTATCCTGCCCTACCACATTACTAAACAATTCTTTATCCTTTACAACTATGTCTTCGATAAACTCTTCCAAACTAGCAACTTTGTTCCCCTTTTTATTGATAGCAATGATTTCGTTAACCTTATCAACATGTAATTGATGCCAATTCATTCCATCCTTTTCATACGCATACCAAAGCAACCCTTTAAAAATATCTGTTTTCTGACATGTTGCAGGACCTTTCTGGGTTTGTAATTTTAGATCGCTCTTCGGAAAGTTCTCCAAAGCGTCGAGATATGTGTCTAATTCATAATTCAGACAGCATTTTAATTTTCCGCATTGTCCGGCAAGTTTCTGAGGGTTTAGTGATAGTTGTTGATAGCGCGCAGCTGAAGTATTTACAGATCTAAAGTCGGTTAGCCATGTAGAACAACACAGCTCGCGGCCGCAAGAACCAATTCCTCCAAGTCTGGCTGCTTCCTGCCTAAAACCAACCTGCTTCATTTCAATACGGGTATTGAAGGTTCGGGCAAATTCTTTGATCAGTTCACGAAAATCTACACGTTCCTCAGCGGTATAATAGAATATCGCCTTCGAGGCATCGCCCTGAAATTCGATATCACTAATTTTCATCTTCAGACCTAATCTAATGGCGATCTCTCGTGAACGCTTTTGCACATCGGCTTCACGATTGCGTACTTTTTGCCAAAGATCTATATCCTTTTGTGAGGCTTTACGATAAATTTTTGGAAGTGCTTCGGTATTCGGACTCTCCTTTTTCTTCTTCATCTGAACCCTAACAAGTTCGCCTGTTAGTGTAACTATACCGATATCATGCCCGGGAGAAGCTTCGGTTGCTACAACATCTCCAATGGATAATGATAATTTTTCAGAATTTTGATAAAAGTGTTTTCTTCCATTTTTAAAGCGAACTTCAACACCGTTAAAGGGCTCCATATTGGCAGGAAGAGACATATTGGATAGCCAATCGAATACCGTTAATTTATTGCAGCCATCAGTTCCGCAAGTCCCATTGTTCTTGCATCCTTTTGGCTGTCCGTCGGCACCTGTGGCACAGCTTGTACAGCCCATATTTTTATATATAGCTCCTCTTTCACTTACCAAAACATTGAGTTCCAGTTAATTTTAGCAAAAAAAGAGGCGAAAATTAAACATTTACTTAAAAGGTAAAGATATTAATATTTGAAGAAATGAATTGCAAATTTTGATACAATTAAGAACATAAAAACTCCCAAGAAGAATTTTGCAAATCCTGGGAGTTTAAACAGGTGTATAAAATTTATTTGTTAGGCGTACTCTTTACCAATGTTTTGCTCTTTTAAAAAGTTTGTAAACGATGTAAAACAAAAAGTAAAAAAAGATCAGAGAGATAAATATACCTACTATATACAACACTACAAAGGCGGTATGAAAAAAATCGATCCCATTAGATGAAGACACCATGATCGTCTCTCCATTTTTTTCGATGATATCTTGTATAATCATAATATGAATTTAAATTACTGAAAGCTTTCATTTTTTACCACTTTCGTGCTTTTAAGTATAACTTATAAACTATATAAAAGAGAAAATAATAGAATACGAGTGTGATTATTATACCTAGAATACTTCCAACAATAGCGAGTATTTCTAAAAATTGTACCCCACTATCAACTACCATGGTACTTTCGTTCTGATCTTGTAATATCATAATTTTAGTTTTAGTCTAGTTCGTACATATCTCGAGGAAAACCGGTATAAATACCTATTTTCATGACAAAATGCTTATAAAAAGTCTGTATAAAATCGCCGTAGGGAGTCTTTACAAGATAGGAAATATTTCCATACAAATCAAGTGTAGCCTCGTCACCCTCAATAGAATAGTCGAAACCTAACCCACTCCAATTCATTCCAAAAACTTTAGTTCCAACTAAATTGGTATTAATTTGCTGGATCATATAATCCTGTCCGGTAATATTATTACATAAGAGCTGTTTAACGTCAATATGTAAATCTGCTAAGAATAAATCACCATAGATGAACTTGGTCGTATAAGTACCATCTGCATTTTGTACCGGTGCTAAAGTATGAATGTCAAAATTATTTAAGAATGTCTCATATTCATTAAAATTATTGAAATTAAGCGCCTGATTTTGAGGAATATTCGAATCAAAATAAAGTGAATCGTTAGGACCGGTTATATCTAAAAGGTTCATAAACAAATTCCAGCCACCGGCAGTTGTGGGTAGATCGCCGTAATTCGGATTTCCACCGCCGGAACCAGTTCCACCTCCCCCTGGATTTCCATTGGTAGGAGGGTTTCCAGTAGATCCGCCTCCGCCTCCGCCACCAATGCAACCGCTGGAGATTATATTCCATCCTCCTATGGTTCCATTACCATCAGGACACGGACAAGCCGCACCATAACAATCAACATAAATGGGTTCTATTAAAATTACACAAGGCATTCCTAATCTATTGAGGATAGTGTCATCTGGAATAAATCCGTTTGGAGTTTCAGTAGAAACTTCAACATTCCCATCTTTGTCAAGAAGATCTAAAATTCCATTATCGGTAGCTTGTCCAACTAATTCTCTGGAAGTGTTCAAAGGATTAACGGGAGAAAAGCGTAACAATCCATATTTAATCTCATTGTTGGTAACGTAATACAATAAACGTGTTTCACTTTGAGCATCTTCTTGTTTTGTCGTTACATCAAAATAATACAAATTGGTATCTTCGGAAGTAATTTCTGTAATTTCATCCGTGTTAATATTTACAATGAAATCACTTTTCAATAAATTGGATAATTCACTTTCAAAATCGATTTGAGTCAATTTGAACTTTAGGTCTGCATAGGAAATTACAGCTTCATCTTGCCAGGAACTGATATCCTGATGCTGAAGGTTTTCAGAATCACGTGAAGCATCATCCTTCGAACATGATGTAATGCACAATAAACTCGTAAAAACGAGTATTGCCAGTTTAAACGGAAGGGTTCTTTTGATTTTCATAATATATAGAGTTAAAAAGTTACAATTAAATTGTATCTATTTTAACCGGGAAGGACCCCTAAATTAGATAGGTTTCCATTGAAAATCAAATGTTTATAGTCGATATTCGTGAATCACGACCATATTTTTTGTGCTAATTTTTAAATTTCAGTTTCTCTGAACGTCCCTTTTTAAAAATTTTGTTACTATTCGGAATTCCTTGTCTTAGACGTTTCTGCTCCTCATATGGCAACTGAATAATTTCTTTGCAATCGTCACTACAGCAATTCTGCATCTTTTCTGCACATTTTTCACATTGAATAAACAGTAAATGACATGCTTCATTGTCACAGTTAACATGCGTATCGCAAGGTTCACCACATTGATGACACTTCGCAATTACGTCGTCTGTGATACGTTCTCCTCGACGGTGGTCGAACACAAAGTTTTTCCCAATAAATTTATTTTCTAAACCTTTGTTTTCTACCTGACGGGTATATTCTATAATCCCACCTTCCAATTGAAACACCTGCTTAAAACCTTTGTGTTTGTAATAGGCACTAGCCTTTTCACAACGAATGCCGCCTGTGCAGTACATCACTAATTTCTTATCTTCCTTATGATCTTTAAGGTCTTCTTCAATGATGTCCAACGAGTCCCGAAAAGTATCTACGTCTGGTGTAATAGCTCCCTTAAAATGTCCAATCTCACTTTCATAGTGATTTCGCATATCAACTAATACGGTATCAGGATCATCTATTAATTGGTTAAAAGCTTCAGCATTCACATGAACTCCTTTATTAGTTACATCAAAAGTATCGTCATTCAATCCGTCCGCAACAATTTTGTGTCTTATCTTAACTTTCAGTTTTAAGAAGGATTTTAGATCGTGTTCTATCGCTATATTGAGTCGGACGTCTTTCAGAAAAGAAATTCCATCTAAAAAAGCTTTAAACTCAGGAAAGTTTTTTGCCGGGACCGATAGCTGAGCGTTAATACCTTCATGAGCAATATAAATACGTCCCAGAACCTCAAGCCGATCCCAGGCAATAAATAAATGATTTCTGAATATAGTGGTATTGCCTATTTTGGCATACTTGTAGAAAGAAAGAGTAAGACGATCTTCGCCGGCTTGTTCCAATAAATTGGCTCTTTCTTTAGCACTTAAGGTGTTGTACAGTTGCATGCTATACGAAATTTAAGGTTTAAAGAAATTAATTTATGCAAAAGTAGAAGAATTCTTTCAAGGGGCAAATTAACTCTAAGTGGATATTACTAAAATCATCTTACCTATGATTTTATGGATATTTTCCAATATTTGGAATTATTCCATAATAGTCATACCTTTGTGTTCTATAATTTTAGAAAGAAGGTGTTAACAAAAATCGTATATCGCTGTGGTTTTCCTTTGTCCTAAAATATTAATAATACTAATTTAGCCTTATCAATTCCCAATAATACATTTAACGCCATGAGCAACGAAAAAGACGCAAAATTAAAAGCACTAAAATTAACTTTAGACAAACTCGACAAAACCTACGGAAAAGGAACTGTAATGAAAATGGGAGATTCTGCCGTACAAGAGGTGGAAGTAATTCCTACAGGTTCATTGGGACTTGACGTAGCTTTGGGAGTTGGTGGTTATCCAAGAGGAAGAGTTATTGAGATCTATGGGCCGGAGTCTTCCGGTAAAACAACATTAACCTTGCATGCCATTGCGGAAGCTCAAAAAAACGGTGGAATTGCAGCATTTATTGATGCAGAGCATGCTTTCGACAGGTATTATGCCGAAAGTCTGGGAGTTGATATAGAAAATCTTATCATCTCACAACCTGATAACGGTGAGCAGGCATTAGAGATCGCGGATAACCTGATAAGAAGTGGTGCAATCGATATAATTGTTATCGACTCTGTTGCCGCTTTAACTCCAAAAAGTGAGATCGAGGGTGAAATGGGTGATAGTAAAATGGGTTTACACGCAAGATTAATGTCACAGGCCCTACGTAAATTAACAGGATCTATAAGCAAAACAAACTGTACCGTTATTTTTATTAATCAATTACGTGAAAAAATTGGGGTAATGTTCGGTAATCCTGAAACAACCACAGGTGGAAATGCTCTAAAATTTTATGCTTCGGTGCGTCTTGATATAAGAAGATCAACGCAAATAAAGGATACCGAAAGTAACGTACAAGGAAATAAAACACGGGTAAAAGTAGTTAAGAATAAAGTAGCTCCTCCATTCAAAACAGTAGAATTTGATATCATGTATGGTAAAGGAATCTCTAAGGTAGGAGAAATCATCGATTTGGGAGTGGATTTTGAGATCGTTAAAAAGAGCGGCTCCTGGTTTAGCTATGACGAGACTAAATTAGGACAGGGAAGAGACTCCGTGAAGGCTTTATTACTAGATAATCCAGAGCTTATGGAAGAACTGGAACAAAAAATTAAAGAAGCTATTAAAGCACTCAATTAATAAGTTCATTCTCCTCACGCAACCATTTTAAAACAAGTGTATCTAATTATTGTAGATCCTTGATTATTATGGCAGTAACTTATATTAATTTTATAAGTTACATTTACATCTAACCATTAACTCTCGGGACTGCACTTGACTTTAGACGAGCTCATCATACAATGTAAGAAGCAAAATGCTAAGGCACAAGGAGAATTGTACGAGCGGTATTCCGCTGTTCTTTTTTCCATTTGCTTACGCTATTCGCCTAATTATGCTGAAGCTGAAGATAGTTTACAAGACGCTTTTTTAACCATTTTTAAAAAAGTTGAGCAGTTTAAGGACAAAGGTTCTTTTGAAGGTTGGATGAAACGTATTACCGTAAATACCGTCCTTCAAAAATACCGCAAGCAACGTGTATTTGACATTGCAAGAGAAGACCAGATAGAAGATGAAGCAGATTTGGATATTGAAGACGAAGGAATCCCTTTAGATTTTCTTCTGAAAATTATTCAGGAATTACCCGATAGGTATCGTTTGGTCTTTACCATGTATGTTTTAGATGGATATCAGCATAAAGAGATCGCAGAAATGTTAGGAATTTCGGATGGTACGTCTAAATCAAATCTGGCGAGAGCAAGAATGATCTTAAAAACTAAAGTTGAATCTTTTAAATCTAATAAGATTAAAGATACAACCACATAAGAATCTAAATTAACCCGAAACCAAATTTTGGTTTCACTGTTTTAAAAAGTTATCAAATTAAAGCTTTTGCAATAGTCGATAACAAGCAATATGAAGAACAAGAAGCACATAGATGAGCTTTTTAAAGACCGCTTCAAGAATTTTGAAGTGACTCCTTCCCCACAGGTGTGGGAAAACATTCAGTCCGAACTTCAAAATAAGAAGAAGGATAGAAAGGTTATTCCTTTGTGGTGGAAAGTTGGTGGCGTAGCCGCCCTTTTGGCACTTTTATTAACTGTTGGCAATTCTTTATTTATAGACTCCAATAACATAGAAGACGCTGTTGTTACTTCGGAAGAGGTTAAAACGCCGGATAATAATGACTCTACTAATTTTAAAACCGAGAATAAGATAGAATCTGTAGAAAGCATTTCTACAACTGAAGCTATTGCCTCGGAAGAGCCGGAGGTCACTACACCAGATTCGAAAATAACAACAACCGAAGCAATTAGGCATGAACAGGAGAAGATCTTAAAATCTTCAAACCGTATTACTAAAAATACTACAGATTCAGAAAATGCTGTGGCTGTTCAAAATAATTCCACAGAAACTTCAGAAAAAGCTACTGTTACTACCAACAAATTGATCAAGTCAGAATCTTCGTTAGGAGTTATAGAAAAAGATAAAATTGCAGTTTCAAAAACCCCTATGAAAACTGATTCTGAAAATACTGTCAACAAAAATTCAGACGTGCTGCCATCAAAAAATCAAAAGATAAATCCACTTATTAAAGAGGGACTTGATGCAACCAAGGCAGAGGCTGTTACAATTTCTTCCGAAGAAAAAACTAAAAAAGAAGATCTTTCTACAGAAGGAGTTTCCGAAGAAAATAAAAAATCTATCCAGGATGCTATTAATGAACAAGAGGCTCTTAAAACCGAAGATGCGGTTGCCAAAAAAGAGCTTCCGGAAGACAGATGGGATGTCGCGCCTAATTTTGCCCCGGTTTACTATAATTCGCTAAGTCAAGGATCATCATTAGATCCAACATTCGCAGATAACTCTCAAAACGGCGATGTGAATATTAGTTATGGGGTACAGGTTAGTTATAATTTGAGTAAGCGTTTAAGTATTCGTACCGGAGTGAGCAATGTTGACCTTAGTTATTCAACCGGCGGTGTTGAACTCGGGACCGGTCCGGTGTCTGCGGCATTAAAGACTATAGATTATGGTGGAAAAAGCGTTGTGTTAACTGCTGTGGATCAAGGTACATTTCAGGAACAGATGAATAATAATCCTGATGGCGGATTTGGTCCTATAACACCAAAATCCTCCACCGGCGCCGCAGAAATAAGTCAGAATATACAATATTACGAAGTTCCTTTAGAACTGAAATACGCATTATTGGACACTAAGTTTGGAGTAAATTTAATTGGTGGATTAAGCACATTATTTTTAGGTGACAATGAAGTTTCGGTAATGGCCGATGGTTTTAGAAGTACACTTGGGGAAGCCAACAACCTTTCTTCCGTGAGTTTTTCTACCAATATTGGATTAGGCTTAGATTACAAGATTAGCAGAAGGTTAAAATTTAATGTTGAACCTATGTTTAAATATCAACTCAATCCTTATACAGAGTCCTCTGTGGACTTTCAACCTTATTATATAGGAGTGTATACCGGATTTAGTTTAAAGTTTTAGGTTAGTTTTTTAGTTGGTTAGGTTTGGAAAAACCCAACAAATGATGATTAAACCGTTCTTCGCCATAGGACGGTTTTTTTCTTTTATCTATCGGAAAGTTACACGGTTGGATTTGTTAATTCGTTCCAGATAATTTCCCGGGTATTATTTTTAAGCATTCGCCTGTCGTCTCCTGCGAGAATCTCTGTAGGAATTACATTATGAACTTTAACTCGCATCTTCCCGGGACTTCCACTAAAGAACTCATAAGAAAACCGTTTTTTATTGTCATGAAAAGTTAAGGGTGCTATGGGAATATTGTGCTCAATAGCCAGCCTAAATGCACCGTCTTTAAACTCATCGAGCAATAAACCCGTGTCATCCGGAACGCCACCTTCAGGAAAAATACAAACGCTCAATCCCTGACTCAATTTACGTTGCGCACTTTCAAAAACATCTCTCCTGCTCTTCGGACTCCCACGATCGACCAAAATACAGGTGCGTTTATAGAAAAAACCAAAGAGAGGGATTTTAGATAATTCCTTTTTACCAACAAAAACAAAGGGGTTTCTTACCGAATAAAGCATTAGCATAATATCTGCCATAGATGTATGGTTAGAGACAAACATATAACTCTTCCCCTTTACATAGCTGGTGTCTCTTTTTATTATAGGATAAAAACCCATTCCAAATAAAATAATGGTTGCCCATAATCGGGCAAGTTTAAAGAAAAAAGGATACCAACTCTCCTTTAAAATGCTTAAAACAAGGATGGGGAATAGAATTACAATTGGTAGTGTCACCAAAAAATAAAACCATATTCTATAAAAGAATGTGAATATATATTTCAATAATTTCATGGAAGCCCAAAAATAATGAAATGAATAATGCCAATGCGATAAAAAAAGTAACTTTGCAAAAATTAAAATTTAGCATGTCAAGAATTTTAACGGGTGTACAAAGTACAGGAACACCACACTTAGGAAATATTTTAGGGGCAATAATTCCGGCAATTGAATTGGCCAATGACCCTAAAACTGAGTCTTTTTTGTTTATCGCAAATCTTCATTCACTTACGCAAATAAAAAATGCTGAAGTAATGCGTGCCAATACGTACAGTACTGCCGCTACCTGGTTGGCATTTGGTTTAGATATAGATAAAACTGTCTTTTACAGACAAAGCGATATTCCACAAGTAACAGAACTATCCTGGTTTTTAAGCTGTTTCTTTCCTTTTCAAAGATTGACATTGGCACATTCTTTTAAAGATAAAGCAAGTAGGTTGGAAGATGTAAATGCGGGATTGTTCACCTATCCTATGTTAATGGCTGCAGACATACTTCTTTATGATGCAGAAATAGTTCCCGTTGGAAAAGATCAATTACAACATATTGAAATAACCAGAGATGTTGCTTCTCGCTTTCATTCACAGTTAGGAGAAACTTTTGTAATTCCGGAAGGAAAGGTGCAGGAAAACACAAAATTGATTCCCGGTACCGATGGTTCCAAAATGAGTAAATCGAAGAATAATATCATCAATATCTTCTTAACCGATAAGCAGCTTCGGAAGCAAATTATGGGAATTGAAACCGATAGTACTCCTATGGAAGAGCCTAAAGATCCTGACAGTTGTAATGTATTTGCCCTTTATGAAATTCTTGGTACGACTAATCAAGTCATGGAAATGCGAGCAAATTATGAAGGAGGGAATTACGGATATGGGCATGCAAAACAAGCCTTATATGAACTTATCGTTGAAAAGTTCGCGGAACCACGGTCCCGATACAATTATTATATGGAAAACTTGTCGGAAATTGATAAAGCCCTTCAGGTAGGTGCTTCTAAAGCAACTCTTGTTGCGAACGACGTATTAAATCGGGTACGGGAGAAATTGGGATACTAAGATCGCATATGCTATTTTTCCGAAGAAGAAGTGGCATTAGCAAATCTACCGGAATAAGTACAATAGTTGTAAAACATAACATAGCCAACAATATCGAACATGTTTTGTAAAAATAGTCCTTCTACCAGAGGGTTATAAGTAAAGTACAAATAATTGGCAATGTCAATAATATCACTAAGAAAGAAAGCTAATAAGGATACATTTAAATAGTTAACCTTCTTCGATTTGAAATTACTGGCAAAATAACTAATAAGTCCGGCGCTAAGTAAAAACATTTTAAGGATGGTAAATCCGAAGCTGGAAATCAAGTGTTGCACATCTAATTGAAACTCTTGAAGGAAGCTAAGTATTTTGTGTAGCATTAGCATATCTGCCAATACAACCAATAAGATAGGCCATATATATTTTTTGACCTCAACACTAACCACCCGTGTTTCTTTAAAAATTTCGTTTACAATTAAAAATATCCCACTAATAAAGAAAAGTCCGATAATATAGATATAAACCGTAAATCTTTCCGAAGCGTAGAAGTTAAGGGCACTTAAGATCGAAGAAAACGTAAATAATCCCATTACCCATAAAAAGATCTTGCTTTTTGGATAATCGCTGGTAAGGTGGTAAACAATGAAAAGCAATAGAAATATCACATTTGCGATATGAATTCTTCCAGAGTAGGCATTTAGATTAAAATAGGTCAATGCCACAATGCACAACAGAAACAAGAAGAAAAATACTATCCTGCGTTTTCTATTCATCAGTGTAATCGCTAATTATAATATTGTGTTTCATAAAGTTCCCCGTTTAATTGTTAAACACTTTGGAACAATTTACCCGGTAAAGGCCTTACTACGCCCTTTAATTCCATTGATAATAGGAGAGAAGATACTTTAAAAGTGGGAAAATTACAATCTAAAGCAATATTATCTAACAAAACCTTATCCTTTTTCTTTAGATATTCATATAGGATAGATTCCTCTTGGGTAAGCTCCACAAAAAGTTTCGTTTGTTTCACTCTGGTCACATTTTCTTTTATCTTCCAACCTAACATATAAATAATATCGGCTGCGCTCGTTATTAATCTTGCCTGATGATATTTAATGAGGTTGTTGCATCCGGTACTTTGCAAATCTGTAGCTTTACCGGGAACTGCAAATACTTCTCTATTGTATGAATGTGCTATATCTGCCGTGACGAGGCTGCCTCCTTTTTCTGCAGATTCAATAACCACGGTAGCTTCGCTAATACCTGCAATAATTCTGTTTCTCTTTAAGAAATTATTGCGATCGAAAGCATCTGTGCTCCAGAACTCGGTTATAAAGCCACCGTTTTGGCAGATTTTTTCCATATATTTTTTGTGAGATCTTGGGTAGATTTGATCCAGGCCGTGTGCTAAACAACCAATAGTCTGGAGATTATTTTCAATTGCCGCACGGTGTGCAGTAATGTCCACTCCATAGGCAAATCCGGAGACGATAACCGGATTCACCATAGCTAAATCGGAAATGAGTTCTTCACAAAAAGATTTCCCATAGCTGGTAATATTACGTGTTCCAACAATGCTTATTATTTTTTTATTCTGAATATCAATATTTCCGGTATTAAAGAAAAGTATGGGTCCGTCGTGACAGTGTTTCAATGCTTCAGGATAAGACTTATCTTTAAAATAACTGAAGCTTATTTTATTAGTCTCGATAAATTCAATTTCATCATTGGCTTCATCGAGAAGTGCCGCACTGTTTAAACCTTTAAGCTTTGATGCACCTATCCCGTCAATTTTTAAAAGATTTCTTTTTTTCTCTTTAAAAACAGCTTCTGCAGAGCCCAGAAGATGCAGTAATTTTTTTGCAGTTCTGTCTCCTAAATTGGAAACACGTTGTAACGCAAGTGTATAGCGTAATTCATTTTTTGAAAGCATTGAATTGTAAGTACTGTAGGGGAGAGAACTCAAAAATACTATATTTTAGTTTGTTAATAAGTTCGCATCTTAAAAATTGATTGAAAATTAAAAAAAAGTATATTTGTTTCAATGCAATTATCCGTTTACATAAACGATCTGCTCTACAGATATGAATGTGTTATAATTCCAGGTTTTGGTGCTTTCTTAACCCAATACAGATCTGCGATAATAGATGACGACACACATACTTTTTACCCACCGGGGAAGGTTCTATCATTTAATAAGCAATTGCAAACAAACGATGGACTATTAGCGAATTATGTAGCTTCGGTTGAAAATATTAGTTATGAAGCGGCGCTTCAACAAATCAGAAATTTTACCGGAAAATTATCATTACGTCTTTCAGAAAAGGAAACCATCACATTAGCCGGGATTGGAGAGTTTTTTCTTAATAATGAAAATTCTGTACAGTTTATTCCATCAGAAAAAGAAAACTTTAGTACAGCATCTTTTGGATTAAACAGTTTTGTATCCCCTAAAATTTCGAGAGAAGTCTATAAAGAAGAAGTTGAGAAGCTGGAAGAAAAAGTTCCATTACTGTTTACTCCTGAAAGAAGGACCGCAAGGCCTTATTTAAAATATGCAGCTGTAGCTCTTATTGCATTATCCATTGGTGGATTGGGCGGTTTAAAATTATACGAAGGAAAGGTCAAGAAGCACAATTTTGTTGAGAAACAAAAAGCAAGCACTCTGGTTGAACATCGAATACAGGAAGCAACCTTCATTATAGAGAATCCGTTACCGGCATTGAACCTTACACTTCCGAAGCAAAAAGGAAAATATCACATCGTAGCCGGTGCCTTTCGAGTGGAAGAAAATGCTGATAAAAAACTGCAGGAACTTCTAAAAAATGGTCACTCTGCACGACGTATTGGAAAAAACCGATATGGATTGCATCAAGTGGTGTACCGTAGTTTTGAGGATAGGTTAGATGCCTTAAAAGGACTTCGCTTAATTAAGAATACAGAAAACAAAGATGCCTGGTTGCTCGTTCAGGAACTTTCACAATAATCCAATTTATTTTACAGAAGAATTATTTTTATTCCCATCAAACTAAAAAATAATGAAGTTTTGGGCGTAATACTTTTTACCTTTGCAAAAAAAACGAGATGCAATCCAAAACCCCAAGTGACTCCTTAACAATTGTTACAGATTTAGTCTTACCTAGTGAAACCAATCCTATTGGTAATATGTTTGGTGGTGAATTATTAGCGCGAATGGATCGTGCTGCAAGTATCGCCGCGAGAAGACACAGTAGAAGAATTGTTGTAACCGTATCCGTAAATCATGTAGCGTTCAATAAAATGATTCCATTAGGAAGCGTTGTTACTGTGGAAGCTAAAGTCTCCAGAGCATTTAAAAGTTCGATGGAAATTTTTATGGATGTTTGGATCGAAGATCGTGAGAGCGGACTTAAAAGCAAAGCCAATGAAGCTATCTATACCTTCGTTGCAGTAGATGAAATGGGAAGCCCTGTTCCCGTTCCTCCCCTTGTTCCTGAAACAGAAACTGAGATAGAAAGATTTAATGCAGCACTTAGAAGAAAACAATTGAGTCTTGTAATCGCTGGTAAGATGAAACCCAATGATGCTACCGAATTAAAGGCGCTGTTTCAATAAAATTACGACCCTACAATGCTCATACTCTATGTAATTAGTAGGAATATGAAATAAAAAAAATCGGTTTTTTAACGTAATCCACTATTATTTTAGAACCTAATTAGATATATTTGAAGCTATTAAAAAAATTGCTCTATCATTTGAGCGAACTAATTATTTTTAAAATATAATCTAAATAACATGAAAAACATTACTTCTTTACTTTTCACGAGGTGTAAAAGTGTCGTTTTGTGGGTCATGGCATTGGTATTCTCAGTGTCAATTGCTCAAAATCCGTACACAATTCAGTTTCAGGATCAAACTATTGAAATGCCCGAAAACATTTCTACTTTTCAGTGGAGTGAAATGCCGCAATCATCGAGACTCGATAATGGATATATAGGATGGGTTCAATTTTACGAAACTCCTAACCAAGCGACGCAAGACTTTTTTAAAACTAATGGACTGCAGCTTATAAGCTATATTCCTCACAGAACTTATTTATTTCATTTTCCGGAGAACACTTCAATTTCACTTTTACAACAATCTGGTGTAAGAAGTATTGTTCCGGTATCTAATAATGTAAAAATTTCTTCAAGCCTAAGATTTACTCCTTACGAATCCTGGGCGATGGAAGGTGACAATGTACTTGTTACAGTGATTCATCACGAAATGATGAATAACCAGGCAGTTGTGAGAGATCTTGTATCTCAGGGTTACACAATCAAACAACAATATGAAAATTCTAATCATATAGAATTAGCAATTCCAACAAACAGCATTGAGTCAATTGCTTCTTTACCATATATTAAGTGGGTAGAATTAATTACACCTCCATCTGTTAAGGATGATACACGTGGTAGAAGTCTTCACCGTGCAAATGGTCTTGATACGCAAACTGATACAGGTAGAAACTACACCGGAAACGGAATTGGTGTTATGACCAGAGATGACGGTGCAGTTGGACCTCATATCGATTTTGAAGGAAGAATATCCGGATTAGTTGGTAATAACGGTAGTAGTACACATGGTGATGGAGTTTCCGGAATTATGGCAGGTGCTGGTAACAGAAACCCGGCCAATCGTGGTATGGCGGCTGAAGCAAGTTTATTAGTGGTTAACTACAACTCGTCTTTCTTAGATTCGCCTACTACCACTAACATTAATTCAGGTACATCTGTAATCACAAACTCATCATATAGTAATGGATGTAATGATGGTTATACGTCTACAACAGTAACAGTAGATACTCAAATGAATACACTTCCTAATTTATTACACGTTTTTTCGGCAGGTAACTCAAACAATTCTAATTGTGGTTATGGTGCCGGAAATCAATGGGGTAATATTACTGGAGGTCATAAACAAGGAAAGAACGTAATTGCAACTGCAAACGTATTCTTCGATGGTTCTTTAGTGTCATCAAGTAGCCGTGGACCGGCTCATGACGGTAGAATTAAGCCGGATATTTCTGCAAATGGACAAAACCAAATTTCTACAGCTCCAGATCATGGATACTTAACTTTTGGTGGTACTTCTGGTGCTGCACCGGGAATAGCAGGTATTTCTGCTCAATTATATCAAGCCTATAGCGAAGCTAACGGAGGAGACCTGCCAGATGGTTCTCTTATTAAAGCGGTTCTTTTAAACACAGCTAATGATGCTGGAAATGTTGGTCCCGACTTTAAGTTTGGATGGGGTATTGTTAATGCACTTAGAGCCGGAATCCTTATTGAAGAAGGACGCCACTTATCAGATAATGTAACTCAAGGAGGTTCTAATACACATACTATTAATGTTCCTGCAGGTACTGCACAGGTGCGCTTTATGGTACATTGGAATGACCCGGCTGCTACAGTTGGTGCCTCTCCTGCATTAGTAAACGACCTTGATCTTACAGTAACAGACCCTTCAAGCAATGTCTTAGAGCCATGGATCTTAGATTCAACTCCTAATCCAACTGCCCTTGATACTCCTGCAACAACGGGTGTTGATCGTCTAAATAATGTTGAGCAAGTATTAATTAACGCGCCTGCAGCAGGTAACTACGATGTAACTATCGATGGATTTAACGTACCTGTTGGTCCACAAGAGTATTTTGTAGTTTATGAGATTATTAGTGAAAACTTAACGGTTACTTATCCAAATGGTGGAGAGCACTTCTTCCCTAACGTACCGGAATCGATTCACTGGGATGCTATAGATACTACAGATGATTATGTAGTGGACTACTCTACAGATAACGGAGCAACCTGGACTAATATCGCGACTGTACCAAACGGTACTACTACTGTTGCATGGACTGCTGTAAATGAAAATACAGGACAAGGACTTATTAGAGTAACAAGTGGTGCTTACCAAGATGTAAGTGACGCTAATTTTGATATTGCCAGATATACCAACGTAATCAATATCACAAAAGTTTGTGAGACAGAAGCTACATTCACGTGTTTAGATGTGGCAGATGCCGAATTCTACGACTGGTATAGACTAGGAGCTACAAGCATGGAATTAATTGGAACAAGTACCACTGCCAGCATTGTCGTACCTATTTCCGATCCGGATGATGAAATGTGGATCGCAATGTCTGCAAGAAATGATACTGAAGGATGGGAAAGCCGTAGATCTAATGCTAAATTCTACGAAGGTGGATTACTAGACTGTGTACTGGGACTTGATGATAACGCTTTATCTTCTGCGGTAACAGTATATCCTAACCCTGCTTCAACCGAAGTTTTCGTTTCGTTAAATGATTCAACATTCGAGAATTTTGAAGTTAAGCTTACAAACAGCTTAGGACAAGTACTACAAACCATCAATACAAAAGATCTTAACGGAAGTAACAATACTTCTATCAATGTATCTTCGTATGCGAGAGGGTTGTACTTTGTAACGATCACCGCCGGTGAAAGTGCTACAACTAAAAAGCTTCTTATTAAATAAATAAGAACTTTATAAAACTAAAAAGGCTGTCTTGTTAAGACAGCCTTTTTTTATTTACATTCTGTAGATCCAGTCTGATGGGTTCATCTTATTTGAATTCTTGTAGATATAGAACTTTAATGTTGTTTTACCCGTAGCAGGATTGTTATAAACTGTTCCTAATTCCTGTTTAGTGACCACCTTATCACCTTTTTTAACGAGTACACTTGAGAGATTACTATACACAGTGATATAATCTCCATGACGGATATAAACAGCCTGATTTGCCCCTCTAATTTGTTGTACCTGCATTACTTCTCCATTAAAAACCGCTCTAGCCTTAGAGTTTGCTTCAGTAGTTATTTCAACGCCATTATTATTGGTCGTTACATTTGGAAACTGAGGATGCCTGTGTGTCCCGTAACTCTCGGTAACTATACCCTTTTCCACAGGCCAGATCAATTTTCCCTTATTGCTGGTAAAGTTCGCCGCGAGTGCCTTTGCCTCAGGAGTTAGTCCAAGTGTTGCGGTCGACTTTGTTGTTGTGACATTATTTTCGGAACTTTTATTAGAGCTGGCAATTGCCTCCCTAATCATTGCCTCAATTTGCTTGTCAATTCTATCTGCCTCTTTCTGCTTGGTCCTAATCTGGGTAGCAAATTTCCCTTCGTCTTTTTTAAGTGACGCAATTAATGCCTCTTGTTCCTTTTTCTCCTTCGTAAGATTCGCTCTCGCTATCTTATTCTCCTCTATGAGTTTCTGTTTTTGCTTTTTCTGTTCTATGAGATCGGTATTTAGCGTTTGGAGCATTGCGGTTTTTTCTTTAATACTCTCACCCTGTTTCTTTCTGTGTTTAGCGTACTGCTTCATATACTGTAACCGCTTATAAGCCTGTAGAAAATTATTAGAAGACAGTAAGAACATAACCCTACTCTGTTGCGACTTACTTTTATACGACTTCTTGATCATGGCAGCATAGTCTTCCTTAAGCACTTTTAATTCATCACGCAAAAGCTCCATTTTAGTGAGATTGTCATTCACTTTTCTAGTGAGTAAATTGGCCTGCTGATTCGTGATCTTTATTAAATTTTCTCGTGTAGTAATTCGCTGATCTAGGTCTTCTACTTGTGTTAGAACCGACTTCTTTTCACCTCTGGTTTTAAAAAGCAAAGAGTTGATCTGCTTAATATCATTTAATAAAGCCTGTCTTTTTTCTTCGAGTTCCTTCTGTTTGTCCGGTTGCCCGAAACTTGTAGAAATCATAAAAAAGCAAGCAAAAACAATAAGATATTTGTGAAAGTCTTTCATCTATTTTAATCTAATTTCTTCATATCCCTGCGGAATGGTAAACGGAAAGCTTACCGAAACATTGAGGTCTATCTTTTTATAGTTAAGATCGATTTTAGTTTTTTTACTTTCTTCGGAAGGAGACGCTGCCGCTTCAATTGTTTCTATATTTATTTCGGAAGGAAACAAATTTCCATCAAGATTCTGATACTCCCCATATCTTACAGTGAGAATTCTACCTTCGTTTGGCTGCGATAAAGTTTCCGAAGCAATTTTAAACGAGTTAGAATATAGTAGTAACGAATAAATAAAATTAGGCTGCTGTTTTTTTGGTAATAACTTGTACTTCCCCTGTACCCAACTTGAGGTATATCCGCTTTCAGACAAATTGAAAATTGATTGCCCTAATAAAATATCCTGTGCCTTCTGAAAATCTATATCGGTACCCAGCCATTCACTTAATAACGTAAAGTCTCCCTCGAAATAGGTGTTAGAAATACTCTCATAATAGCTAACCCGGTCCGGAGTAATGAGGACTTTTGCCAGGGTAATCCCTAAAATCGAAGCTTTTATCCAAATGGTTTTATCTTTTTCCATTCGTAAACTCGCCGTAATGCTCTGCACTTTGCTATCATCTTCGTAAACAACCTGAACCCGCGAGGCTAATGTATTAAACTGAGGTTCGGATGCCAAATGTGCATTCACAACATCTTTTGTAGATAAAACTTCTGTTTTTGTTACAGATTTACTTCCACCACAGGCGCTAGCAATTAATAATAGAATAAGAAAATATAGGGGCTTAATATTCATAAGATCAATTAGAATCTTTTAACTCTAACGCTTTTTTAGCATACAAATTGGCTTTCTTAGTATCTCCTTTACCTGTGTAAGCTAAATTTAATTGTTCATAGAAGTCTTTTTCCATTTTTGGGTCATCTAGTAAATAATCGATACCCGTCTCTAAACTCTCAATGGCAACGTCTATATTTTGCAATTTATTATTGGCCACTCCATTTAAAAGATAAATTAAAGCCTGCGCCGGAAATATCTCCAATCCCTGAGCACTCAGTACAGCCGCACTTTCATATTTTTCGAAATCGATTTGAAGCAGTAAAGTGTTTTTTAATAAACTATAGTTATCCTCGTCTATGGCAACACCTTTTTCGTAAAACTTTAAGGCGTCCTCATTTCGACCTTTGGTCATGTAATAATCTCCCAACTTTTCGAACACAACTCCGTTGTTGTCTGCTGAAAATAGATCGACTATTTTTTCTAGATCGCTCTCGTACGACGGATTGGCATTTACAAACTGAATAAAATCTCCTAATACCTTAAACTGACTCTCTTTATCGATCTGACTCGATGCAAAAACCTTTTTCATCGAATTGATGGCTTCCGAAGCATTTCCTTCGTCCAGATAGAATTTATACAAAGCCAAATGCACCAATTCAGACTTTGGATTGTTGCTTAACAATTCTTTAGCCGTTTTAAAGGCTTTTTCTGTATTTCCTTCTTCGCTGTATAGATAGATTAAATTAAGATAATCTCTTTCGTTCTTAGGGTTCGTATCCACCTTTTCTTCCAGTTTTTCGATCTCCCCTGTTGTATTTCCCGTAGCTCTGTAGATCTGAGTTCTCAAGGCATCGCGGTAATCACTTTCTCCCCAACTTTCATCCAATTCGTCAAGTAAGGTTAGAGCTTTATCATATTGCTTAGTACGAGAGTAAAGATTAGCAAGATCTTCTTTGTAATCGTCATCAAATTCAATAAGTCTTTTTACTAATGGAATAGCTGCGTTATAATCTCGCTCCTGATAATATAGATCATACAAAGCTTCCATGACATCTAATCTATCCCCTTCAGATTCTAAAACCTTCATAAAATAGGGTTGTGCATCTCTGTATCGTCGTACCGAAACCAAATTTTTTGCAATTTCAAAATTTACAACTGCTAACAGGCTTTTATCATCCTTTGCCGCTTTTTCTGCTTTCGTTAAGGCTTCTAAGGCAAGTTCATAATTCTCGATTCCTTTTTGTTTCAGGGCTTCAAAAAAATTGTCCTGAAATGCATCGCTAACATTCCCCAGATCATCTGTAGGTTCTTCAAGTTCTTGCGCATAGTTTAACTTCGGAAACAAGAGTATTCCGAAGAAAAGAAAACACAGAAAATGATACCTAACTCTAATCATAATTATTTTAGTTCGGAATAATCGCCAATGCTCACGTTGGTGAATTTCCCATTGAAAGTAGCGTGGTTTCCAATCATAGCATTGTCTAAAGTAGCATTTTTAACTTCAGAGTGCGTTTGGATTATACTATTTTTAACGTTACTATTTTCAATAATTGTACCGTCTCCAATTGAGGCGAACGGTCCAACCGTGGAATTCTTTAAAGTTACATTCTCTCCAATAAAACAAGGTTCGATTATTTCTGAATTATCTTTTGTAATATTTTCTGAAACCAGTTTTTCTCCACTTTCGGCCAAAAAACCTAACATCCTTCTATTGGTTTCAACAGTTACTTCCTTGTTGCCGCAATCCATCCACTCACTTACCGTTCCTGTTTTAAACACCTTCCCGCTTGCCATCATTCGCTTAATTCCATCATTGATCTGGTATTCCCCACCATTGATGATATTATTATCCAATACATATTGAAGTTCATTCTTCAAAACTGAAACATCTTTAAAGTAGTAGATTCCGATTACCGCTTGATCACTGACAAAACTACTAGGTTTCTCTACCAATTCGGTGATTTCGTTTCGTTCATTTAAGTTTACGACACCATAGGCTTCGGGGTTTTCAACTTTTTTGGTCCAAATCACACTATCTGCTTCCTTATCCAGGTTAAAATCAGCTTTAATAAGGGTATCTGCATATGCGATCACAGCGGGCCCGGATAATGACGGTTCTGCACACATAATTGCGTGACCGGTTCCTTTTGGGTCCAATTGCCTGTAAATACTTGCTTTCGCGCCCAATCCGGTCGCTAGTTCTTTTAGACTCGCAACCACCTCTTCACCAAAAAAGGCCGGGTCGCCAAGTATAAATGCTATTTCTTCAATATCTTCATCTAACACCCTCACTATATCTGCTACCAGTCGATGTACGATAGGTGTTCCTGCTACGGGGATCAAGGGTTTTGGTATCGTTAATGTATGTGGACGAAGACGTGAACCACGTCCTGCCATTGGAACAATTATTTTCATAGATATTCCCGCATGGGCGGGTTTTTAATTAAACTTAATTACTATTAGGTCAAGTTATTTTACACCGGTACTTCCAAATCCGCCGCTACCACGAAGCGTGTCTTCCAACTCATCTACCTCTTCCCAAACAGTTCTTTCGTGTTTTGCGATAACAAGCTGTGCTATTCTTTCACCATTTTCAATGGTAAAATCTTCATTTGAGAGATTAACCAGAATTACTCCAATTTCTCCCCGGTAATCTGCATCTATTGTTCCCGGTGCATTTAACACTGTAATTCCTTTTTTAGCCGCTAATCCACTTCTAGGTCTTACCTGGGCTTCGTAACCAATAGGAAGTTCAATGAACAGACCTGTTTTTACGATCGCACGTTGTAGAGGCTTCAAAGTTGACGGCTCGGTAACATTAGCCCGTAGATCCATCCCGGCAGAAGCAACGGTTTCGTATGAAGGTAATGGATGACTTGATTTATTTATGATCTTCACTTTCATTTTCTACTAATTCTTTGCAACTCTTTCTTTTCTGAAAAAATAATTAGTAACAAAAATACCAATAATAATGCAGTCCCAATGACTAAATTCCCATCAAAAACGTAGAACGAAATTGATGAAAACACAATAGAAAGTAACAAATACGCCGCGATCTTTTTGAGATCATACGGAATTGGGTAATACTTTCTTCCGAAGAAATAAGAAAGAAACATCATCATTCCATACGCTGCCAAAGTAGCGATCGCCGAACCCATATAACTAATTAGAGGAATTAAAGCGAAGTTAAGCACCAATGTAATTACGGCGCCAACCACCGAAATATAGGCGCCAAATTTTGTTCTGTCTGTCACTTTATACCATACAGAAAGATTGTGATAAATACCCAGACAAAGGTTTGCCAAAAGTATGATAGGTACAATAGAGAGAGCTACCCAATACTCCGGATTTGTAATTAGTAGCCGCTTAAATAAGTCCAGATAGACAACGACGAATAACAAAATCAGACTTCCAAAAATGGTAAAGTATTTCGTAATAGTGGCATAAGTTTGTTTTGCATTACTCTGCGAGGCATGTTTAAAGAAGAAGGGTTCAATTCCCAGTCTAAAGGCAGTTGCAAATAAGGTCATAAAAACACCTAATTTATAGCAAGCTGCGTACACCCCTACTTCTGCTTCTGCGATATTTTCCGGTAGCAAATACTTTAGTAGTATTTTATCAAAGGCTTCATTTATTGAAAATGCGATCCCGGCTATTAATACGGGAAATGCATACCTCATCATCTTTTTCCAGATCGCAATGTCTAACTTAAAACCAATTTTAAAGTATAGGGGAAGGAGTATTAGCAGGGTAATACCACTGGCAATAAGATTTGCGATGAACACATAGATCACTTTGTTTTCTTCGGAATAAATTTTGGACCAGAAAGATGCTGGATCGCTTATTGCTAATTTTGGAAGCACCAAAAAGAAGAATAAATTTAAACCAAGGTTAACGCAAACATTGAAGATCTTGACAGCTGCATACTTCATTGGTTTTTCGTTGGCACGAAACCACACAAAGGGTATTACAGCAAGCGCATCTAAGGCTAATATTAGTAGTCCGTATAGAACATATTCAGGTCTAAAATCCAGGAACTGAGCTAACGGATCGTAAAAGATAACAGAGAATCCAACAAAGACTAAAGTGGTTGAAGTAAGGGATGTAAGTGCAGTAGATTGCACAATGCGTCGTTGTGACAAATCCTTGTGAATAAAACGGAAGAATGCGGTTTCCATCCCATAGGATAAAAGCACATTACCTAATATTAAATACGACATGATAGAAGCGTAGATCCCAAATTGAGAAGGTGCTAAAACCTGTGTATACAAAGGTACAAGTACGATGGCCAAGGCACGGGGAAGCACCGTTGCCAATCCATAAATAAAGGTTTGCTGAAAAAGTTTTTTGAATATGGACACCTACATTTTGCTCTATAAAGACCTACAAGGTTACGAAAACCAAATAGCTCAAACAAAAGTAATAAGTATTATTAGAATAAAGTGTTTCTACTCAATCCCATTAGGATTGTTTTGTGGATAGGCGGTCATTGGTCTTTCAGAAATAAACGGCAATTTATAATAGTGTATGGTCTTTTTACCTTCAAACCTATATCCTATGACCAGTTGATCCTTTTCGAGCTCGAACGGTGGTTTTTGAAGCATTAGATTATTCGCTTCATCGATAGGGTCACTGCTCATTATAATATCCTGCTTTATGTCATTTCTATAATAGCCTCTGTATTGAAGTCCGGGCTCCGTATATTGATCTCTATATTGAGGAGTGGCTATGGGTTTAATTACCTTATCTGTGAAGTAGAAATATTCTATCTGGACATCATCCTGAATTTCACTAAAACTAACATTTATATTCGTTCCTGAACCCCCTTCCGGAATGCCAGCCAGCCAGTTTTGAAAGTATGCGCGTTTTATTTTAAACGGCGGGTCCTCAACGAATGTAATAGTATCCTTTTTGGTGGCACTACAACCTACGAACATGCCTAAAGCAATTATGAAAAATAAAAACGCACTAAGTCTTTTAAAAGTACTCATCTCCCCAGATTTTACAATTAAACATTATCTTATATAAAGGTATAAAAAAAGCCTTCCGAAGAAGGCATACATTTTTTATAATAAAGTAGGATATTTATTACCCTGCCAACGCTTCTGCACCACCAACAATTTCAAGAATTTCATTCGTAATTGCTGCTTGTCTCGCCTTGTTATATTGTAATTTCAAGGCATCTCGAAGTTCGGTTGCATTATCGGTTGCCTTGTGCATGGCAGTCATACGTGCCCCGTGTTCACTCGCTACAGAATCTCTTAACGCTTTAAACAATTGTGTTTTTAAACTCTTCGGAATTAATCCTTCAACGATCTCCACTTTTGAAGGTTCAAAAATATAATCTGCAGTAGTAGTTGCTTCTGAAGCTTTAGGTGGTAGAATTGGTAAAAGTTGCTCAGTTAATACTACTTGCGTAGCTGCATTTTTAAAGTGGTTGTACACTAAAACGATCTTATCATAAGAGCCATTAGAGAACAGGTCCATCAGATTTTCGGCGATTACTGAAGTATTATCGAAGGTAAGTTCGTCGAAGATACTCGTATTCGTGTCATAAATAGTTCCGGTTTTCTTAAGAATGTCGTTCCCTTTTTTACCGATAGTAAGAAAGTCAACTTTTTTCCCCGCGTAAGTATTTAAGGCTAAATTATTGGCTTCCTTAATAACGTTACTATTAAAAGCACCTGCTAAGCCACGATTTGATGTAATTGCAACTACAAGAACTTTATTTACTTCTCTCTGTTCTGAATACTTACTCCCGGTATCACTATCTAAAGTTGCGCTTAGATTTTGCAACAATTCAGTTAGCTTTTCAGAATAAGGACGCATTGCAGTAATAGCATCCTGAGCCTTCTTCAATTTTGCAGCAGATACCATTTTCATGGCACTAGTGATCTGCATTGTTGATCCAACCGAAGTAATTCTATTTCTAATTTCCTTAAGATTCGCCATTTTTACTTTTTATCGACCCGTAACTTACGGAATCTATTTAAATTGAACCTATAATAAATAGTGTTCAGTTCAACATATTATTTAAGCTGAACTGAACAAATTGTTTTAATACTTAGCTGAGAGGTCGGTTGCAACTGCAGTTAATACATCGATAACCTCATCTGTTAATTTTCCAGACTTCAACGTATCTAATGTAGCTCTATGCTGTGCGTTTAACATCTCTAAGTAATCTCTTTCAAATTCTTTCACCTTTTCAACCGGCACCTTACGAAGTAAGTTCTTTGAACCTGCGTAGATAATTGCAATTTGATCTTCCACGGTATATGGATCGTTCTGAGCTTGTTTCAGGATCTCCACGTTACGTTGTCCTTTCGAAATTACATTCATAGTAGCTGCATCCAGATCCGATCCGAATTTAGCAAATGCTTCTAATTCACGGAACTGAGCCTGATCTAATTTTAATGTACCTGCAACCTTCTTCATCGACTTGATCTGTGCATTACCACCCACACGTGATACAGAGATACCAACGTTAATCGCCGGACGAACACCTGCATTAAACAAATCGGATTCTAAGAATATCTGTCCGTCGGTAATAGAAATTACGTTCGTTGGAATATATGCAGAAACATCACCCGCCTGTGTTTCGATAATTGGTAGTGCCGTTAAAGAACCGCCTCCTTTTACCATTGGCTTTAATACCTCCGGTAGGTCGTTCATTTCTTTAGCAATAGCATCGTCATTGATCACTTTCGCAGAACGCTCTAAGAGTCTTGAGTGAAGGTAGAATACATCTCCAGGATACGCCTCACGTCCCGGTGGACGACGTAAAAGAAGTGATACCTCACGATATGCAACTGCCTGCTTCGATAAATCATCATAGATAATTAATGCAGGACGACCGGTATCTCTAAAATACTCACCAATTGCAGCCCCTGCGAAAGGAGCATACACCTGCATTGGAGCAGGATCTGATGCGTTTGCGGCAACAATAGTCGTATAAGCAAGTGCTCCTTTTTCTTCTAATACTTTCGCAATGTTTGCTACGGTAGAAGCTTTTTGTCCAATTGCTACATATATACAATAAACCGGTTCACCGGCATCGTAAAATTCTTTCTGGTTCATAATGGTGTCAATACAAACAGTTGTTTTTCCTGTTTGACGGTCACCAATTACAAGTTCACGCTGACCTCTTCCTACAGGGATCATTGCGTCAATAGACTTAATACCTGTTTGAAGTGGTTCGGTTACCGGCTCACGATAAATAACTCCCGGTGCTTTACGCTCCAATGGCATTTCGTATGTTTCACCAGTGATAGGACCTTTTCCATCGATTGGCTGACCAAGTGTATTTACAACACGACCAACAATTCCTTCACCTACTTTAAGCGAAGCAATTCGTTGAGTACGTTTTGCAGTAGCTCCTTCCTTGATCCCCTTTGATGGTCCAAGCAATACTACTCCAACGTTATCTTCCTCAAGGTTCAGTACAATACCTTCCAATCCACCTTCAAATTCTACCAATTCTCCATATTGAGCATTTGCAAGACCGTAAACACGGGCAATACCATCACCTACGGTTAATACAGTTCCAACTTCGTCTAATGAAGCCGTTGCTTCAAAACCTGAAAGTTGTTGCTTTAAAATTGCTGATACTTCAGCTGGTTTAACTTCTGCCATTTTATAAATATTAGATATTTCTCTACTTAATTGATGAATACGTTCCAGATGAACGTATCAAAATTATATTGATTTTTGAAATTCCCTTTTTAAATTTCCAAATTGATTTGCGATACTCGCGTTATATTGAAGGTCACCAACCCGAAGAATAAATCCTCCAATTATTGACTCATCAATACTGTTTTCTATAGTAACGTTCGAACTACCGGTCATTTCTTTAACCTTCGCCAGAACTTGTTGTTCTAATGCTTCAGAAAGAGGTACCGCAGTTGTCACATACGCTACTTTAACGCCTTCCGCTTCGTTATAAAGGTCGATATAACTTTTAGCTACACCTCCAAGTATATCGATACGCTTATTTTCTGTTAATACCTGAATAAGTCCCTTTGTTGTATCAGATTGTCCTGAAAAGATCTTTAAAAGAGCTTCTTTCTTATCTTCTGGTTTTATTACAGGGCTATTGAGTACTATACGCAATTCTTTACTTCCTTCGATCGTTGCATAAACAGATTTCATATCACCAAAAACAACGTTAGTAATACTTGCATCGTTGGCTTGTTGTAAAACTGCTTTTGCGTATCTTATAGCTGCTTTTCCGCTCATAATAAGGCCCTAAACAACGGGTATCTTTTAACGTTCGTATTAATTTAAAGTTGCGTCTCCTAACATCTCCTCAACCAATTTCAATTGTTTTCCGGAGTCACTTAATTCTTTCTTTACTACTTTTTCGGCAATTTCAAGAGAAAGAGCTGCTACTTGACCTTTCAATTCTGCCACTGCTGCTTTCTTTTCGCTTTCAATAGCTGTCTGCGCCTGAATTATCATTTTATCTGCAGCATCTTTAGCTTCATCCTTTGCATCGGCGATCATTTTAGCCTTCAATTCACGTGCTTCCTTCATCATTACTTCACGTTCTGCACGGGCATCCTGTAGTAATTTTTCGTTATCCGCTTGTAAATTTGCCATTTCCAGCTTGGCTTTTTCGGCAGCATCCAGTGCATCTTTTATTCCTTGTTCACGCTCGTTTACCGCGTTCAATATTGGTCTCCATGCAAATTTCCGAAGTAAAAGAAGTAATAATACAAATACAACAGCTTGCCAGAAGAAAAGTCCGATCGAGAATTCAGTAATTAATTTATCCATCTTATAAAGTCACGCTTTTGCGCGATAATTAGTTAATGATATTTTTTGTTTAATTTAAATAAAGTACATCCCTGTAACCAACCGTTACAGCGATGTACCTATTTGTTTTGATTACCCTGCGAAAATCGCGGCGAAACCAATACCTTCAATAAGCGCCGCTGCAATAAGCATTGCTGTTTGAATTTTTCCATAAGCCTCAGGCTGACGTGCGATAGCTTCCATAGCTTTCCCACCAATCATACCAATACCGATACCGGCACCGATTACTGCTAAACCTGCTCCTACAATAGTTGGAATTGTCATAATATATATATTTAAAAATTAAACACTCTCTTCTATTTTATTGAAACGCTTTTGGCATTTCAAAAGGACTGAGCCCTGTCTTATAAATGGGCTATTTCCCCATCATGTTCTTCGGCATGCTCGTGTGTTTCACTTGCAAATCCGAAATACAACGCAGCCAACATCGTGAAAATATAAGCCTGTAATAATGCTACCAGTATTTCAATTAATGAGATCGCGAAAGCCAAGCCAAAGGACAACGTTCCACCGATCCAGTTTTGAAAAATATAAATTAGTCCTAATAAACTTCCCAATACTACGTGCCCTGCCGTCATATTCGCATACAAACGAATAAGTAATGCGAATGGCTTGATAAACAATCCTAGAATTTCGATAGGCACCAAAATGATATAAATGAAAATCTTACCTGCCCATGGCATACCATCGCCAAGAGGGTCAAAAACGTGCAACCAGTAATCCTTGGTTCCCGTAAATGTTGTAATTAAGAAAACGATTATTGCCAATGCAGTGGTAATAGCGATATTTCCTGTAACATTAACTCCAAGTGGGGTTAATCCAAACATATTTAAGAACCATATAAAAAAGAATACGGTTAATAAAAACGGCATGTATTTTTTATATTTCTTTTCGCCTATGTTCGCGATAGCAATATCATCTCTAATATATAGGACTATTGGTTCGAAGAATCGTCCAACCCCTTTTGCAATTCCGCCATTCTTCGCATAGCTCTTTGCAAGACCTCTAAATAAGAAGATCATTAGAATAGAAGTAAGCAACATCATAAACACTCCTTTCGTAATAGAAAGATCTAAAGGTTGTTCGTTAGTTGCATGATGATCTTCGTCGTAGTTTATCGTTCCCGATGCATCAGTTTTGTAGATCTTCGCGTGGTCTATTTTGTAATAATTTCCGTCAACTTCGGCTACAGTTTCGCCATGGTGAAATTTTCCAGATGAAAAGATCTTTAAACCATCATCCCATAAGATAATAGGTAAAGGAAAGCCAACATGGTGCACTTCACCGTTATCATCTGTGTAAGAAAACAAACCAAAATCGTGGGAATCTAATAAGTGATGAGCCACGTAATCCTTAACTTCCTGCTTTCTGTCTAGTTTCGCTTGTTTGTCCTGAGGTGTCTCTTCAGAACAAGAAAACGTAGTGAATGCTATAACTAATACTAAAAGTAATCTAACCAATGTGTTTCTTTGCATTTCCGAACAAGTTAAAAAGGTGTCCTTAAAATCGGTGCAAAAATACTGTTCTTTTACAGAAAGAAAAAACAATTTTATTTCTTTTTTTCAGAAGGATTATCTTTAGGATAAGACTGATTATTAAGTAGTTTAGACAGATAGATGACTTCGAGCACTAAACAGACCGCATAAGGGGTAAAAAATGCAGCAAATTCGGTCGTTTGCATCACTTCATCATTTTGATAGTACGGGTAAAAAAATATAAAGAAGAGTAGAAATTTTATCCCGCTTCCGGCCATAAAAATAAAGCCCGTATGAGCAGATTGTTTATTCAAATTAGATTGAACTACCCATAAAATGATTCCGGCAAGCACATAATTAATCACATAAGACAGTACTATTCGGTCTGAAAATAATGGAAGCCCTAAAAGACTTAGAATTAAAAGATGAATCCCGAAAACAATTACAAGAACTATTAGTAGCAATACCAAAAAGACACCTCTCTTTGCTTTCATAAAATCCTAAGAATTGAGACGATTGGTTTGTTTTACGACTAGAAAAAGTGAAATTCCTACGCCTACGAGAGTACAGATAATGGTAAAGATCTTACCATCGCTATAAGTAAGGTCTAACCATTTACCTAATTGTACGGAAAGGTATATGATCACACCCATTTCGATCGCGATCGCAGATAGCACTGCCCATCGCTTTAGGCTGTTATTCCCTTTCTCTTTATCGGACATATTATTTTAAAGGTTCGGAAGCCTTTTTTGCACGCTGCTGACGGTCGAAATGATTACCTCCGGTAATAGACTCAGACTCCTTAGTGATTTGACCGGGTTTGTTTTTGGTGCTACCCTTCATGGCGCATCCTGCATTAAAAGTAGCTCCGGGTTCTACTGCCAGTTTGCCAACGATCACATCCCCAACAATATGAGCAGTTGCCTTTAAACTTAAGGTACCAGAAACATCGAGTTTTCCATCAAAAGTGCCTTCAATATCTGCATTCTCACAAGTTAAAGTTCCTTTAATAACACCTGTTTTACCAAGTACCACTTTAGACGGAGTACTAACGTTTCCTTCAATTTGACCATCTATTCTAAAAAAACCCTTAGAATGGATGTCACCTTTTATATTGGTGCCTTCGTTAATTCGGTTTTGCCCGGTTCCGGGTTCGGTAATATTCTTGTCTTTTTTATCTGAAAACATGACTAGTTATTTTTGGGGATTAGTATCTGTTTTTCCGCTTGCTTCAATATTCAAATAATCATCAAGATTTTTATGTATCTGAATGGTTTTATAATTTGATGAGGAAATTTCAAAATAATTTCTTGAAATTCGATAATCTTTGTTCTCGTTTAAAACTTCTCCAAAACCTCTTGCACCTAGTTTAGTATTAAGTCCGTGCACGATCACAAATAGCGTCTCAGGGCTGTAATAATCTATTGAAGTGCTCATATTTGTATAGTTATAAGCCGATATTGCCTCGTCTAACTTCACTTTCAGATCTGTTGCTGCCTGTGATTCGGAAGAATTAAATTTATAAATTAATTTAAAGCTTTTTGCCTCCTCATCCGGAATAAAATCTTTACTCGCGATCTTTGGAAGGATCGTGGAGTACATTTCCTGTGCTTGCTTACCTTCTTCAGAATTAGGGTAATTAAGAGAAACAAAATTCAAAGCTTTTTTATAGGCTTCAAAACCATCTTGTCGCGCAATTGCCGTAGCTTTTAAGAGTTCAAGCTTAGGTACGATGTCATTTCCGTTATACAAAGTGATATATTCGTCACTTTTGTCAATAACCTCTTTGTATTTTGAAGCTTCAAATTCTTTGTATAATTGTTTGTATTTAAACTCTGGACTAGACTCGTCTGTAGCAAGCATCGCATTTGGATTACGGAGAATTTCTGCGTAACGCGAATCTGAATGATTATTTAAAATATCGTTTTTATACTTTGTCGCTAAGGCCTCATTATCCAACTCCCCGTAAATTTTATGCAAATTATACTTAGCCGGAAGCACAAGCCTCTCCTCAGGGTTATAAGTAAGCAATTTTTCTAATCTGTTTGCTGCCAGTCCGTATTCTTTAAACTTTTCCTTATAGATCAATCCCAGCTGATAGTACGCGAAATTTCTGTCTCTCGTTAAACTATCAATTACTTTTTCATCTGTTGGAATGAGCGAAATATAACTTTCAGGATCGTACATTTCATTCTCATCTATTGCAACTTCTTCGGTTACTTCCTCTTCAATATTCTTAAGTACCGATTGCTTACTCGATAATCGCCAATTATCTTCCAAAGCACGATCTCCCCATATTTTTCTAAATTCCTGCTTTCCGTAAGAAACAGTGGTAGCGTTATAAAAATAAAACGTGCCTCCTTTGTTTACCTCATTTCCTTTTGCATCTTTTTTATAAAACTCATTATTGGCTATTCCTTGATCGTTATTTGCACTAGCAATAGAATCCTTTATTGCCTTATCTTTTAGTTTTTGAGTGTATTCTGTGAAATAAGTCAATCTTTCCGACTCGCTCATTGCCACAATTCTTAAAATACTGTCATTCTCGATGGCGATATCTTCGTATTTTATTACATCGTCTAGATTCTCTCGTTTCTTCTGAATTCTTCTGTACTGGCGAGTCCCATCTTCCAAATTGGTTAATGTACTGTCGTAATACGCTCCGGCAATTTTGTACAGAGCCCTGTCGAAATTGATCTCGGCTAAGGTTTGATAATTTACAGATTGCAAAATTCTGTCATCACGAAATGCCTTAATAGATTTGTTGTAATAATCTATAGCGGTATCAATACTTTTATTATTCCGGTAATATTCACCAATCTGATTGTAGATCTTATCTAAAAAAGGTCTATTTTCCCGATCCTCTTCCAGATCTTGTAGCAATTCTAAAAAAGCCACTTTATCCTCATTGTCGTAATCGAAATTCTTTGCCTTTGCGATGTAGGCATTTATCATATAAACACGAGGCGATTTCCTGTTAAGATCAATTACCTCATCGAATGCTAGGTTCGCACTATCTCTTTGCTCGAGACGATTATACAATTGCCCTTTTATGTATAAATATCTTCCTTCAAGTTCGCGGTCTTTTACTTTTTCGGCCGCCATTTTTATATACGGTAATGCCTCCGGAATAGAATCGAGATTAATATATGCCTGTGCCATCATTGCAGCGGCATCTGCTAACTCTTCATCATCCAATTCCTCTTCCTCAAACATTTCCTGAAGGTTCTCTAGCGCAACCTCTTCACTTTTGAGACGGATATTCGTTTTGGCCTTCCAAACTTTTGCGTGATTAATATTATTGCTGGTAGGGTATTTATTTAAAATGAAATTAAAGGCGTCTAAAGCAGGAATAAATCGCTGATCGTAATAACGCGCTTTTCCTAAAAGCATATATGCCTCATCAATTTGAGGATTGTATTCTTTTCCGTCAAGGTAAATTGCATTCTTCTGAATTGCCTTAATAGCTTTCTCTTCGGCACGATTAAAATTGGGGTTCTTAGACTCCCCGGGAAGCGACATGCTCTCTTCTAATTCCAATCGTTCTACGGGAAGAATTTCCCAGAAATTATCCCGATAACTTAGTGCCAACTCTTCTTTTCCCGCTTCAAATGCTACTCCGCCATTATACAACTTATTGTATTCTGCAGATACCGCATGCATATTTCTTCCTAAAAACGTATTCTTCTTCCGTGAACACGCCGTTAATGCTAATACAACCAATAAAAGGATGGTAATTTTTTGTATGCCCTTCAAAATTCTTTCAATTTATATTTATAGTAACTTAAAAGCTTTGCTTTTAGTATATAAACCGCCATTAGAACGGTAAAAATACACTTCTTTTTAATATCTCCCTGATAATATTCCAAAAATTGGGACGGATTAAATGCATCATTCCGGAATTGCCGAAAAATCCTTTGTAAATTTGCCGAAAAATTTTACCCTATGAGTGATTTTCATGCGCTGAACATTTCCGAAGTAAAAAGAGAAACGCCCAACGCAGTTTCTATTAGTTTTGAGATTCCCGAACACCTTAAAAATGTATTTGCATTTAAGGCAGGTCAATATATCACCATTAAACACACCGTAAACGGAAAAGAAATTAGACGAGCCTATTCTCTTTGTTCAAGTCCGAAGAGTGCTAAATTAAAAGTTGGTATCAAGAGTGTCCCTAACGGGAGCTTCTCTGTTTTTGCAAATACACAGCTCAAGGCAGGTGACACATTGGACGTAATGCCACCCGAAGGAAAGTTTATTCTCGAAACCAACGTCGAAAATTCGAATAACTACGCTGCTTTTGCAGCAGGAAGCGGGATTACTCCTGTGCTTTCTATCATTCAAAACGCTTTAGAGGATGAACCTAAAAGTAATTTTGTTTTGGTCTACGGAAATAAAACCCCCAATGAAAGTATGTTTTTAACCGAGCTTAGCAGGCTTCAGGAATCTTATCCCGATAGGTTCTTTATTCAGTTTGTAATGAGTAGAGAAGAGACCGAAAATTCGCTATTTGGAAGAATAGATCGTTCTACGGTGAATTATATTCTGAAAAATAAGCACAAAGATCTAAGTTTCGACGCTTTCTATTTGTGTGGTCCGGAGCCTATGATCGATGAAGTTTCTTCTACTTTGAAGGAAAACGGAATTAACGAAAAGCGCATTCATCACGAACTTTTTACAACTTCGGAAGAAGGCTTATTGGTAGAGCCTCACGATGGAAACACCACTGTTACCGTGACTCTCGATGATGAAACTGAAACTTTTGTTATGCCACAAACGAAATCTGTTCTGGAGGCTGCATTAGCCGAAGGAATAGATGCTCCCTATTCGTGTCAGGGTGGAATTTGCAGCACTTGTATCGCTCGTATCGTGGAGGGTAAGGCCGAAATGAGAAAAAATCAGATTCTTACAGATGGTGAAATAGCAGAAGGATTAATTTTAACTTGTCAGGCGCATCCAACATCTCCAAAATTGGTGGTTGACTACGACGACGTTTAATTCATCTTATAAGATCTCAAGTACTTTTTTCACAACACTTTTGGGAGTAATACTTGCGATCGCCTTATCATAACCTTCCGGAAATTTATTTCCATACACCGAGGTTGGAATCAATGGAAATTGAGTTCTATCTGCACAAAGCATATTTGATTCAGGCTGCATAAAGGGTGCAAAGCCAGCGAATGGGTGTGTCACACCCCAAAGTGTAACAGTAGGAATCCCATAAAGCGCAGACAAATGTCCATTTCCGCTATCCATAGATAGCATTAGATCTAAATTGGAAATGAGCGCCAATTCTTCTTCAAAGGGCACGCGACCTGCAAGACTCACAACATTATTAAAAGGTTTTTCCAGATCTTTTAAGATCGCAATTTCCTTTTTGCCACCACCGAAAAGAAAAATTCTAAACTTATCGGTTTCATCTAGTGCTGCAAGAACCTCCTTCATCTTTGTTAGCGGATACATTTTACTGTCGAATGCAGCAAAAGGAGCTATTCCAATAAGTTTTTTTGGCTCAACACCAATTAGGCTATTTAGTTTTGCGCTTAAGCGTGATCTTTCGGGAAACGAATGACTGTTTAATTTTACCGGAAGTCCCAATTCGGAAAAAACATCGGCATAACGCTGATGTGTTGTTTTTAACTGTCTGAAATCTTTGTTCACTTCTCTGGTAAGTGCCTTTTTCTCGGCACGACCCTTATCGATGGTCGCAGATCTAATTCCTTTGAGTTTCAGATAATTTGTGAGAAGTTTCGAGCGTATTACATTGTGAAGATCGGCTACGGCATCAACTCCCAGCGCTTTTGCTTGATTAGCTAGCTTAATAATTCCGAAGCCTTTGTGCTTTCCGTAAACATCGGCAACCAGAAAATCGACGTTTTCAATATTTTTAAAAAGTGGTTCAAACTGCCCTCTAGAAACTACGGTAAATTTAATATGAGGATAGGTTGCAGCAACAACGCGAATTACGGGAACCGTCATAGCAACATCGCCCATAGCCGAAAGTCGTATTACTAGTATGTGGGTTGGGCTGGCCATGGATTTTTAGACTTTGAGAAAGGATTGAAAATTACTTTTCTCCTCTTAACACCGGATTTAACTCATCGTCGTTATACATTTTCATCTGTTTATAGACTTTCATGTACTTTCTGCCCTCTTCAATGTCGTTTAAAAGCTGATCGATCGCTGTGCTTAAGTCTACCCGTTGTTCAAGCAACACATCTAATTTTTTCTTGCAGGCTGCACGATGTTCTTCGGAAGCATTTACTCGTGTCGCTTCCTCGTTCATATGATACACCTTTAAAGCTAAAATTGAGAGTCGGTCTACTCCCCACGCCGGACTTTCAGTATTAATAGTGGCATCTTTATTAACCTGCACATTTTGATATTTATCTAAGAAGTAACTGTCTATATACTCAACCATATCAGTTCTATCTTGATTTGAAGCATCTATCTTTCTTTTTAAGGCAAGTGCCGCCACAGGTTCAATATTAGGATCACGAATAATATCTTCATAATGCCATTGAACAGTATCTATCCAGCATTTTCTATAAAGCAGGTGTTCAAGAAGGTGTGTTTCTTTGCTATACGGATTTGTGAAGGGCTGATCTACGGTATTTACAATATGATATTTTACAATTACCTCAATAAATATTTTGTTCGCTAGTTTACTAAACATCCTGCTATAATTTAATTAGTTTTTTCACTTTCTTAAAATCGATTTTGTACTGAAATTGTTCAATGCGCCATGATTTTGAAGCAAAGATATTATATTTTGAGGTAGAAATAGGCGTCCGGAACGGCTTTAGTAATACCTTAAGATATTGATGAAAATATTGGAGAAGGAATTGTGAGGTTAGGCTGATCTGTAGATTAAGGTTTGAAAACTGTTTTTTAATAAAGAAATAAAGTAAGTATTGGAAGAAGTACAGCCAACCAGAGCAGGATCTCTTTAAACCAAAATTCGGATAAATTTTCTATATAATTCGTTATTATTATGGTGAGGGGGAAAATGATAAACAATAACTCGGAACCGTTTTTTTGAGGTGATAAAAATGCAATCGCTATGCAAACCAAGATTGTGAAGAGCATCAATATGGCGTTGGGTTTTTCTTTCTTCGGAATGGCTCCCAGCCTTAAAATACGTGCAATAATGGTCCAAATGATAAAAGTAGCAATTACTGCTGCCGGAATCAATAGGATCGCTTGATTATACGCCGAAAAATTAAAATTGAATGAAGGTCTCCAGTTATAAAACCAATTGAAGGAATCATTAAGCAAAAACTGAAAGGCCGTTCTTAGTACGAATACTCCAAAAAATCCAACAACGGGAATAAAGAGAAATTTAATATTGGTATTCTGCTTTCTGGTTATCGCGAGTATTAAAATTGAAAAGAACAAAATACTCCAAAAACTAAAAAATGAAGCCAAAGTGATCCATAGGGATGCATCAAGGATTTTTTTTTCTGTATTCTTATCGCTTCTTAAGCTCAATATTCTTCGAAATGCCAATAACAGCAGAATTGTTGCTACAAGTATGGCTCTTTCGGTAAAAATAACAGGGATGGCGATTAAAAAACAGGTGAATAAAAGAATCGCATAGGTATTATTCTTAGTTAACATATTCTTCCTTATAACAAAATCCAGTAAAAGCATGGAAAAGATACTCAGGCCTAAAAATAGCAGGTGTTCTATTATAACATTTAAAGTTAAAAGACTGTCATTGTATAAGATAACTCCAAGAAGATAACCTAAAGCAATGATAATACCTGCGATTAAATAATTGATAGGATTAGATTTGCCAAAAAAGCTTGTAAGCATCGAGGTTAATTTATACTTTTGCGTTTATAAATATACAGATATGGCTTGGAAAGACGTTTTTGAAGGTATACAATCTTTTTCTGAAGATGTATTATTTTATCCATATGACGCATTGAGAGAAATTGAGCTTGAGAGTTGGGGATTAGCGAACATTATGACATGGTTGTTTATGTTAATTGGTTTCGTTGCGTTCTTTTACTGGATGAAAGAGCTTAAAAAATACAATGACGAGGGAGATGAAGATCGTTCTTCAACCTCACATTCATATTTAGGATAAGTCGAAACCGATATCGGTTCTATAATACATCCTGTCAAAAGATAGTTTTTCTATGTTTTGATAGGATTTTTTTAGCGCCATTTTATAATCTTGGTCAAGCGAAGTTACCGCAATAACACGCCCTCCGTTTGTTACTATTTTTCCGTCTTTCTCTGTTGTACCCGCGTGAAATAAGATAGAATTTTCTACACTGTTAATGCCCTTAATCTCTTTGCCCTTCTCGTATTTTTCAGGATAACCTCCGGAGACCAGCATCACGGTTGTTGCCGAACGGGGGTCAATTTCAAGTGATACATCATCTAATTGTTGTCTTGATGTTGCTTCCAGCAAAGCAACCATATCGGTTTTAATTCTGGGTAGCACCACTTCGGTTTCTGGATCCCCCATTCTAACATTATATTCAATTACATAAGGTTCGTTACCTACTTTTATTAATCCAATAAACACAAATCCCTTATAATCAATTTGTTCCTTTTGAAGTCCGTTAACAGTGGGTTTTACAATTCGTTCTTCAATTTTTTTCATCAACACCTCATCTGCAAATGGAACCGGGGAAACTGCGCCCATTCCACCGGTGTTTAGTCCTTTATCACCTTCTCCTATACGTTTATAATCTTTAGCAGTAGGTAATATTTTATAGTTCTTACCGTCTGTTAATACAAAAACACTTAATTCTATACCGTCTAAGAATTCTTCGATCACCACAGTGGCACTGGCTTCTCCAAATTTGCTGTGCGTAAGCATATTTTCAAGTTCTCTTTTTGCTTCGGAAAGCTCCTCAATAATAAGAACACCTTTCCCTGCCGCAAGTCCGTCGGCTTTAAGTACATAAGGCGCATGTAAACTTTCCAGAAATGACTTTCCTGCATCTACAGAATCTTTTGTGAAACTCGCATAGGCCGCCGTTGGAATGTTGTGTTGCAACATAAATTCTTTAGCACGTTCCTTACTACCTTCGAGTAGAGCTCCTCTTTTTGACGGACCAATTAGCATTACATTTTCCAGCCCTTCTGTTTCAGAAAAATAATCATAGATACCATTTACCAAAGGGTCTTCGGGACCTACAACTACCATTTCAATATTGTTCTCTAGCACACACTTTTCTATGGCTTTAAAGTCTGTGACAGACAAACTTACATTAGTTGCGATGCCGGATGTCCCTGCGTTTCCGGGAGCCACAAACAAATTGCTACAACGTTCGCTTTGAGCAATTTTATATGCAAATGTATGTTCCCGTCCGCCGGATCCTAGTATTAAAATGTTCATTATGCTTTAATTTTATTTCGAGTTCAAAAATAATTGTTTGTAAATTACCCTACTAATTTTTTTCTAATTGAATTTATTTGAGCGCACCTTGAGTTTCAATGGTTTTCCTATTAAGGAGGCTAAGGCGCACCTACAAAAGATCCAACAAATTCCGGAATCGGAATACCGATCTTATATAGAAAACAGCAGGACGGCAATTGTTAACCATCATTTACGTGAAAACAGCTTCTATAGAGAATTTGTAGGAAAAGAGGCGATGACCTCCTGGGAGAATATCCCGGTGATGCAAAAAAAGGATCTTCAAAAACCATTAAAAGAACGGCTCTCTAATGGTTTCACAACAAACAGCGTTTACGTTAATAAAACGTCAGGGTCTAGTGGCCATCCTTTTATATTTGCAAAAGATAAAATGTGTCATGCCCTTACATGGGCAGAGATCATAGATCGCTTTGGCTGGTACAATATCGATTTTAACAAATCGCTTCAGGCGCGATTTTATGGAATTCCATTAGATAAGCTGGGATATCATAAAGAGCGCCTAAAAGACAGGTTAAGTAGCAGGTTCAGATTTCCTATTTTTGATCTTTCCGAAGAAAAAATAGAACAATTCTTAAGAGTTTTCCGAAGAAAAAAATTCGATTATATTAATGGCTATACGAGTTCTATTGTTCTATTTGCAAAGTATTTAAAGTCGAAGAATATTGTGCTCACTCAAGTTTGCCCTACTTTAAAGCAATGTATAGTGACAAGCGAAATGTTGTACAATAGTGATAAATCGCTAATGGAAAATACATTTGGCGTACCTGTGGTCAATGAGTATGGTGCGAGTGAACTGGATCTTATAGCATTTACGAATCCCCAAGATCAGTTTATAGTAAACAGCGAAACTTTATTTGTTGAAATATTAAACGATAATAATGCAGCAGTGGCAAAGGGTGAAAGCGGACGTATTGTAATTACTTCACTCTATAACAAAGCGCATCCGTTAATTCGTTATGATATTGGAGATACCGGTACTTTAGACCCAATAAGTACTTTAAAAAAACCTGTCTTACAAGAACTTGTTGGACGAACCAATGATATAGCTCAATTGCCCAGTGGGAAAACCGTACCCGGACTAACCTTTTACTACGTAACAAAAAGTGTGATTGAGGACGATGGTAATGTAAAGGAGTTTGTCGTGGAACAAACTACTGCCAATGCCTTTACTATTCGCTATGTTTCTGAACGTAAACTATCTTCGGAAGAAGAATTGAAGATCAAAAATGCACTTTACAAGTATCTCGAGGACGATCTTATTTTATACTTTGAAAGAGTATCTGTACTCGACCGAAGCAACCGAGGGAAGCTTAAACAATTTGTTTCCCGACTATAGTTTTTCAATTTGTTTGGTTCGAATAAAGAAATACTCATAAAAAAACCGAAGTAAATAGTACACCGAAACTACATTTGAATATCCTAAATAGTCCTTGTAAAAACTATAATTATACTTTATTAATCTGGTTTTATTAGCGCTCATAGAATTGTTGTGTACGCGGTAATAAGCCAGATCTTCCTGTAGTCCTTTTGCAGGTTTTCCACTTTTCTTGATGGCTTCCAGCCAAACAGCCCAGTCTTGTCTTTTACGGATATTAGGTGCGAGAATTTTACCTAATTGTTTGACGTTATACATTCCTGTAAGGTTCCCAATATAGTTATTGCTATGTTGTTTTTTAAATGAGACTAGCGACAATGCTTTTACCCGTTTTTTAAGCGAATCCCCTTTATCGTCTATCAGCAAGTAGTTTGTTAGAGAAACATCACAACCGTGCGTTTTCATAAAATCTAACTGTTTAGAGAGTTTTTTTGGATGCCATAGATCGTCTGCGTCTAAAAATGCGATAAAATCTCCTTTTGCTAATTGCGTAGCATAGTTTCTACAATATGCCGCACCTTTATTCGACTTAAGTTTTACTAATTGAATTCGCTCATCCTCTCGTGCAAATTTTTCGGATAACGCAACCGAATTATCTGAAGAATTATCGTCAACAATTATTAACTCCCAATTAGGGTAGGTTTGATTCTGAATACTTAAGATTGTTTCAGAAATAAATAGTTGGGCATTATACAGCGGAGTGATAATGGAAACAAGCGGAGTGCTGTTGTTAATATGCTTTTTCTTCTCCTCGTAATGCATTATAAACTGTCTGGAATACGATCTTAAAATCTAAAAATAATGACCAGTTTTCTAGATAGAAGATATCGTACTTAACTCGATTAATGATATCGCTTTCGGTTTCAACTTCTCCTCTAAATCCACTTACCTGAGCAAGTCCGGTAATACCGGGTTTTATAAAATGTCTCACCATGAATTTATCTATTCGTTCGGCGTACATATGGGTATGACTAACCATGTGCGGACGCGGACCTACCACAGACATATCGCCCTTTAAAACATTAATGAATTGAGGTAACTCGTCAATACTGGTTTTTCTAATGATCCTTCCTACTCGAGTAACTCTTTCGTCGCCTTTAGTCGCCTGATAAAGATGTGCGTCCGGGTTAGGGGTCATAGATCGAAATTTATAGCAGAAGAATTCTTTGTAATCCAGGCCGTTACGTTTCTGTTTAAAAAATACCGGTCCTTTGGTTTCAAGCTTTATAAGTAATCCAAGAATAGGTGTTAGCCAGGAAAGCACCCCCACTATGATGGTAATAGAGAGCACAATGTCGAAACTTCTTTTAATGAATTTATTAAACGGTTCGTCCATTGGTATTTTCCGAAGTGCTACTATTGGTAATACTCCATAGTATGCGAAATCGAGCTTCTTGGTATAAATTTCCTTATTGTCCGGTAGAAACTTTAGGATCTTGAGGTTGTTATCTGCAAAATCGATAAGTTTAATTAGATTTTCATTATCCAGCTCGGCAACAGAAGAATAAATTTCATCGATATTATTCTTAAGAACATAATCGAAGCAGTTTTCAATTTTATCCGGGTTTTCCCCACTAACGTCGAAGGTACGCTGTAATTGATACCCGTATTCGGGACGGTCTATAAAGAATTTTCGCAATTGATCGGTCTTCTGGTTGAGGCCTATGATGACCACATTTCGCACATTTCCCCGAAAAAGTTTGCGGTATTTTTTTAATAAAAAGAAAATAGTAAACTTGATAAAGCTTATCGCGAGCATTACCAACAACACGTATTTTAGAATGACTAGAGGCTCTATGTTGGCATCTCTATAAAATCCGAAAAATGCAAAGACCATTAAAAAGAAAATAACGCTTTGCTTTCCTAATGCAGATAATATATTCGTTACGTGAGTAAAGCGATATACTTCGTAGAAATTTAATCTTAGAGAAAGAATTATCCAACCTAAACTAACAAAGAAAAAATAGTTTAAACGATGAATGCTATCGCCAAAGAAGTAGTACGCTAACGAATGAATTATTAATAAATCGATAGCATATGAAACAGGTCTTAAGAACCCAGAATATCTTCCTCTTTTAAACATTCCTTTCTATCGCCTATTGTGTTTGGTAAAATCCTTATGTTCGCTTTTAAACAATTCTTCCTTTGATAAATTCTTAAAATAATTATATGTTTTCTGCATTCCCTCTTCACGGGAAACCTTTGGCTCCCATCCTAAAATTTCACGGGCTCTGGTAATATCGGGCTCTCGTTGTAATGGATCGTCCTGCGGCAACGGTTTAAAAACTACTTTCTGGTCTGTTTGCGTTAATTTTATGATCTCATTTGCAAAATCTAAAATTGTAATTTCTTCTGGATTACCAATATTGACAGGCTGTGTGTAATCACTTAAAAGCAATCTGTACAGGCCTTCTACTTGATCATCGACATAACAGAATGACCTTGTTTGCAATCCATCTCCAAAAACTGTAAGATCCTCGCCTCTTAGGGATTGACCTATAAAGGCCGGAATCACACGTCCGTCATTGAGTCGCATTCTGGGTCCGTAGGTATTAAAAATTCTTGCAATTCTTGTTTCTAAACCATGGAAACGATGGTAAGCCATGGTGATAGATTCTTGAAAGCGCTTAGCTTCATCATACACGCCTCTTGGACCAATTGTGTTTACATTTCCGTAGTACTCTTCCGTTTGAGGATGAATTAACGGATCACCGTAAACTTCCGAAGTAGAAGCAATAAGAATTCGGGCATTCTTTTCTTTTGCCAGACCTAATAAATTGTGTGTTCCTAACGAACCAACTTTTAAAGTTTGAATGGGGATCTTTAAATAATCTATAGGACTAGCGGGTGATGCAAAATGAAGAATATAATCAACATCCCCGGCCACATGAACAAATTTTGTTACATCGTGATGATAAAACTCAAATTGCTCAAGTTCAAATAAGTGTTCAATATTCTTTATATCTCCTGTAATTAGGTTATCCATCCCTAATACTTTATAACCTTCTTTTATAAAGCGATCGCAAAGATGTGAACCTAAAAACCCTGCAGCTCCGGTAATTAAAACAGTCTGTCTCATATTTCTACTACTTTTCTTCCTATTGAAACATATTTAATTCCTTCGCTATTCATTTCATTGACATCGTAAAGGTTTCGTCCATCGAAAATAACAGGTGATTTCATTAAGTCCTTGAGCTTTTGGTAGTTTAAAGTTCTAAAAATACTCCACTCGGTGCAGATTAAAAGCGCATCGACATTTTCTAAAGTACTATACATAGAGGAGGCGTAAGTGAGTTTATCGCCAAACCGTTTTTTAATATTTGGCATCGCTTCAGGGTCGAAAACGGTTAAGTTAGCGCCCAATTCTAATAATCCTTCCATCATATAAATAGAGGGTGCTTCTCTAATATCGTCTGTTTCGGGCTTAAACGCTAAGCCCCAAACTGCAATGTTTTTTCTTGTAAGGTCATTGTTAAAATGCTTTTCAATTTTTGGAAGCAGAATCACTTTTTGATGATTATTGACTTCAATAACCGAATCGAGAATTTTAAAGTCATAATCTGCATCCTTTCCCGATTTATGAAGCGCCTTCACATCTTTTGGAAAGCAAGAGCCTCCATATCCAATACCCGGAAACAAGAATCGCTTTCCAATTCGCGAATCGGACCCCATCCCCACACGCACTTTATCCACATCGGCACCAACAAGTTCGCAGTAGTTAGCGATCTCATTCATAAAAGTAATTTTGGTCGCTAAAAAAGAATTTGCGGCGTATTTGGTAAGCTCGGCCGATTTTTCATCCATTATAATAATTGGATTTCCGGAGCGAACAAACGGACTGTATAATTTTTTCATCAATGCCGTAGCTTTCTCACTGCTGGAACCTACCACAATACGTTCCGGCTTTAAGAAATCATCTACAGCAAAACCTTCACGCAAAAATTCGGGATTAGAAACTACATCAAATTCACAATTTGCATATTTTGCTATCGTCGTCTGAACCTTTTCGGCAGTTCCAACCGGTACCGTACTTTTATCTACGATCACCTTATAATCTTTTATCTTTTTTCCAATTTCTTCGGAAACATTTAAGACATATGACAGGTCTGCAGATCCATCTTCATCTTCGGGCGTTGGAAGGGCAAGAAATACAATATCTCCATGGGTTAAGCCTTCGTCTAGAGAGGTAGTAAAATTTAATCTATTCGCCTTAATATTTCTTTCAAATAAAATATCTAAATGCGGTTCGTAAATAGGTACTACACCTTCCCGCATCATTTCAACTTTTTTGGCATCAATATCAACACAGAGAACATCATTACCGGTTTCGGCAAGACAAGTTCCTGTAACCAATCCTACATAACCCGTTCCAACAACTGTTATTTTCATTTAATCAGTATTTATTTAAGAATTGCCCTTTGAATTGGCTATATTCTCCTAATTTTAAGGGCAAAAATACGATTTACATTTATTTTATTCTTCTTTTTCGGATTTGATTTCCATCTGGTATTCCTTAGACAAAAGGATAATTAAAATAAACCCTATATAATAAGCTCCCATCTGTCTGTGAAATACATTTTCTACCATACAATAGAACACTAATGAGAGAAGCATAGCGGTAGGGAAAAATCCTTTACGCACAGATATAAAAACTACTGCCAGAAATAAAACAAAGATTGCAATTGCAATAAATCCGGAGCTTAGATAAAAATCTACAAATTGGTTGTGGGTATTATATCTTTCAGAAACAAATTTCTCCTTTTTAACTTCATTACTAATAACTGAACTGTAGCAATCTACCAGTTTGTCTTTCGTTTTTGAATACCCTAATCCAAACCAAACAAACCCTTCAGATCGAGAGATTTCATTCGCGCATTTCCAAACTTCCGAACGTATCTCCCAGGTTACAGTGTTACTAATAAACCCTGAAAATGAATTGTCTTGACGGTTTTCTTCAGAAATACTATTTGGTTCTACTTCAAAAGTACTTATCAGGTGGACTACAAAAATTACAACTGCAAAAACCAGTACCGCTCCCCATTTCTTTGTTTTCCCATAGAGTAGCCGAAGCAGCAACAAGGCTATTAGTAGCATCACTGCCATTTTTGAAGCAATGATTAGAATAAACACAACATTCACCACAATATTCGCCATATTATATGGATTATTGGGATGATATTTGCCGCTTAATGCCTTAACAGAAATTAATATACTTAAGACTGAAAGAAAACCTAGATAGAGCCGGTCTATCAACAAGGCTTCTATCACCAAAGGTGAGTTCCCGACCACGAAATCACCGGAGGAATTTGACAGGATAATGATATTTATTACTGAAAAAATAATTGCCGCCAAAGATGAAAATACAATGGCCTTTTTTATCTTCTTAAAATCTGAAACAGGAATATACAAAATCACCAGACCAATGGCGATAAGTATCTTTTTAATAATTTTAAAATCGGAGTCGAGTCGGTCAAGAAAAAAAGCACTTCCCACTAAGTAAACAATGAACAGAGCCAACAGCAACGTTGGTGTTTTCTTTAACTTGCTAAAGTCTTCTTTTCTTACAATAAACGGAAATGTAATGACTAGAATTCCAAATAAGATATTGGGAAGAACTCTAATATAATCATCGAACGGAATGATGAAATACAACAATAAAAAAACATAGGGATATATGGCAGAGAGAAGAATTCTCATAGAGTAATACAGGCTAAATAGATTAGAACTGAAAGGTAAAGAACAAAATGCGAAAAACCTTTACTGTTCGTTATATTTTTAAATGCAGATGAAGTTCATCTACTTTGGTTGCTTTCTAAATTTCTCCTGAATAACCAAGGAAATAAACTTTGAATTTCCCACTAAATAACGTTTCCACATACGTTTAGGTTCCTGAAGAAATCTGTAAAACCACTCTAATCCCCAATTCTGCATCCATAATGGTGCCCGTTTTGTTATTCCGGCCTCCACGTCGAAGCTTCCACCCACTCCCATAATGAGGTTTACATCCTTTAATATCTCTTTGTATTTAAAAAGAAAATTTTCCTTGATCGGGGACGAAATAGCTACAAACAACATTTGAGCGCCACTGGCGGCGATATCTTTAGCTATCTGTTCTTCCTCCTCAGGATTAAAATAGCCGTTACGGTATCCTGCAACGATGTTGTTATTGTATTGATTGGTATACAGGTTGGCCACAGATGTAACGACCTCCTCTTTAGCTCCAAACAAATACACTTTATAGTTCTTTTCGGCTGCAAGCGCGACAAGGTTTTTCATTAGATCGATCCCGGCAACTCTTTCTTTTAAAGGTTTTTTCAGAATTTTGGAAGCCCAAACCACCGCCTGCCCATCGGCATTGATAATATCACTTCCGGTCACACTTTCTCTCAGGGCATTATCCCTCTGCATTTGGACGATCTTCCCTGCATTTACAACAACATGGTGAATCTGACTCTTATTCTCAATAGCTTCATCTACCAGTGCCAGAGTTTCATCCATAGTAAGATTATGAATAACGGTGTTGAGGATGTGTATGTTTTTAAGTGGTTGCAACCTTTTTAAATTTAGAGGGGCAAAGTTAATTAATTTCGGTAGAGACAAGACATATTTATGGCAATTGTGAAATTCTTTCTCTTAACATGAGAAGAAAAATAGTGATCGTAGAATAAACAAAGAAATTCCCGGCAAGGAAGACTATTAAAATTAATAGTCCGGCAAAAACCCAAAGCATACTATTCATTTTAAAGGTTATAAGATGTTTCACGTAGGCAAGCAAATAAATAACCCCTCCCAGAATACCCCAGAAAAAGAAAATATCGATGACCTCCATTTGGGAGCGTAAATCGAAGTTACTTACTCCGCCAAATAAATAGTTTATAAAAGACCAGTTTTCCTGAATATAGGGAATCGTATTATCTAATAACAATCTATCTCTAAAAGAGAGAATGGCAGATAATAAACCATTTGTCTCTCTCACTTTATTGAAGAGTCCGAATTTAAAGAAAAACAAATAAGCAGCTACTGCTCCAATTATACCTAATAGTGCAATAAACAGTTTCTTATATTTCGTTTTAACGAGCGTTAAGGTGTAGAGTACAAGTATTATTTGTCCTAAATAAATTACTTTGGTACCAATAAACAAGCAACTGGAAAAAATAAAAATGAATTTCCAATTTTTCCAGACCTTTTCTTTAAATGCAATTACAAAATAAAATAAAGTGACTAAATAAGCATAGGATGCAACTCCCGGCGAAAGAAAAATCCCGCTATAACCAAAACGATTCCCTCGATACGATTCAAATAAATTGAAATCGAATAAAAATCCAATCAAAAGAAGGCAGCTATTAACAAGCATCCCCCATTCGAAAATCTGAAAAGTGATCTTTCTATAATTTGGGTTTAATCTTGCTTCAGAAAAAATTATATAAAAAAGTATGGGTGCAATAAATTTTCCGAAGATCACCAAACTATTTTCCGAAAATGAGTCATTAATAGTTAATTGTCCAATTACAAATATAACCGGCAACACCAGTAGTAACCACAAATTCTTAATTTTATGAATCCGAGTTGCAATAAGACCAATAACCAAGCACAAAATTATCCCTTTTACAAGCATTGGGATGCTCGTAGTTTCCTTGCTGAAATGAAAATACTTAGCTATGATCTCTAATAATAGGTACAAAACAAATATTACGACAAGACCATATTTAGAGATTTGATCGTAAATTTGTTTAATAAGTAATTTCATCGGTTTGAAATATTAGTCTAAATATGCTCATTGATTATTTGAGCAGCATATGTTCTATCAAAATTCTTAATAGTTTCCGAATTAAGGTTGAACCGCTTCACCATTTCTTTATCATTATGTAGTGTGAGTAATTGCGTAGCTAAGGATTTAGCATTCTTAGCCTCGAAATACAGCTTATTTTCATAAGGGTCGAGTATGTTCCTATTCTCTATGATATCACTTGAGATAATTCCCATTTTTGCCGCGATCGCTTCTTTTAACACTATCGGAGAATTTTCAAAATAGGATGGAAAAATAAATACAGAACACTTTTTAAAAAATTCGAACTTCTTCTTTCCCATTTGGGCTCCGTGAAAAATAAAGTTTTCTATATTTTCTTCGGAAAGTTTATTGAGAATTTTTAATTTAAAGTCTTCATTTTCAAATTCTCCCAGGACATGGATTCTTAATTCACTAGCTTCTTTCTGAATAAGAGACACGGCTTCAATTAGTGTTAAAAACCCTTTCTTTTCTGAAAGTCTCCCTACATATAGAAACTCATTTGTTTTGTTTTCGATTTGATTCTCAAAATCACGATAATCGACAAAATTTTCAAGTACTATTAATTTCTTCGGATTGATGTACTGTGCGTAAAACTGTTTGTGAAATCTTTCCGAAAGCACAAATATTACATCCCCTAACGACAAAACTTTGGTAAATATTTTCAGTTTAAAACCTTCCAAAAAATAATCTCCTTCGGTTTTAGCATGCAAATGAATTACCAGTTTTTTAGTGGTAAGTTTCAGAATAAAAATAAAAACCATCTCGCGCAAAAAGGAGATGTTAGGAACCACAAAGACATTGCTCACATCTACCCGATTTTTAAAAACAAAACGGATAAGTTGAAAAATGTTCTTGATAAAGTGTGAAAATTCTTTAAATCCCTTACGCTTGTATAGATCGGCATTATCGAGATTTTTTGATGTGTTCAGGTTTATGATATTATAGTTCTTACCATTTTTCTGAACGATTTCCTGAACGCGGATGTTGGCAAGAGCGACACCACCCACAGGGGGAGGTAACGGACCGATAAAAGCTACTGTTTTTGCCATTCTCGTTTATTTAAGTATATATAGGCGTAAACAATAAAGAAAATATCGGCTGCCAAAGGTCTTGTCGCTAGACCGTTGCTAATACTAGAAGTAATAAAATACCCCATTATCATTACTAAATTGAAAACTGAAATTCTTCTTGAAATCGTTAGAATGGATGTTATCAATGTGATGAACATTAGCATATATGGAACTCCATTTTCTACTATATACGTTAGAAAATCATTATGAGAGCTCTTCTTTTCCCACCACCATTCGGACGTGGTAATTAAATCTGATCCTTTACCACGACCTAACAAATAATCTGTTACACTATAATCTTTCAGAATACTAAGTTTTTCGGAATACATAGTAAGCCTCCCTGATGAGAATGAATCTAGATCAATATTTCTTAATAAGAAGAATAACGATAAAAATACGAAAGGTAGAAAGGAAATAATTTTAACGTAAACATGCTTAAAAAAAACATTAGAATGATACAAAATAACCACAATGAAAAGGAAATAAAATACAATTGCTGTTCGTACATTATACCCAACAAATAAGAAGACTAAAGAGAAAAATAAGAACCCATATAACCACCAATACCTTTGTCTAAGGAGCATAGCAATAGCTATAAATACGACAACAAGTACGTAGTTATGTGTATGGATACCGCTAAAGTATACTGGCCATCGAAATGAACCTCGATTGTAAGTGACATCAAAAACAATTAGGCCAATAAACGAAAGCAATAGAAGGATGATCACAAAAAATAATACAATACGTTTTAAATTGAGCTGGGTTCTTTTTGATTCAATTATAATTACAGCAAACAAATAGACTGGCGAACATATTTTTAAAGAGTAATTTAATGATGGTAAAACTCCAATATCATTATATAAAGCTGTTCCTATATTGAGTGCGTAAAGAATTAGTGTAAGTGCTAAAGGTATGACCAAAGAGCCCCATTTGCTGATATTCGATAAGATGTAGAATAGCATGAGTGGGATAAGTACGTACTCAATGTATTGCTGAAAATCTTCGGGGAGATGCAGAAAATTATACTTATTGATGTTGGGAGTTAGGTGTCTTAACCACCAACCATTTTCAATATTTAGATAAGAAAAAGTGAATTTTAAAACTATTAAAATTAAAATAGTATAAAAAAGAAAAGTAAATAGGTTGGTTGTTTTAATTTTCATTACTCCTCTCGATTAAATTTACTGAGTTCGTATGCATCATTGTATGGAAATATAACATCATAGCTTTCTATGCTTAATACTTGAATTTCTTTCGAATTTAACATTTTGTCAAACATCTTGAGGTCTCTAATATTTCCTTGAAATTGATATTTAAAATTTCCTTCTTCTTCCATTATACCCAGATAAATAGAGTTTATATCAATCTGCGCGTTTTTTAAGTGTTGGTATCTGGCATATAACTCGGAGTTTAGATATACTTCTACCGCTTCTTCATTAATGTTGCTTGAAAAAAAATAATACTTTCCTTCTTCTAATTGAAATAGATCATAATATTCTCTCGAGCCTCCTTTTTCATAATTATACTCCTTTGCCCAAAGATTATTCGAGTTAAAACGACCCGTCAGTCTTCTTCCCGCAACCCAGAAATTTATGTTTTTCAATATATTATCATTCTCCCGAATTGAAAATATCATCTGTTCATTCTTTGGGTTATTGCCTGTAAATCTAAACCAAAAGCTAATATTTATTCCTTTAGATAAACTTAGGTCCAATGAATCAATTTTTGCATAAGAAGGAAAGTCTTGGTAGGTAAATTCAGCACCTTTTTCTGAAAAAATTGCATTCTCATATTTAATACCCTTACCATCTGTTAGCTGAAAATCTATCTTTGGATTATCAATTGCCACAGGCAGATTTGCTTGTGGTTTTTTATCTACACACGAAATCGCTAGAACACAAAATAAAATTGACAACCTATTCATTTTGAAGCAGTTTATTATTACGATTTCCCTCCCAGGTGACTAACAACATTATAACTAATATATAAATGACGACCCCCCAAGATCTCTCTAATAATGATTCAGTCAGATTTGCTACGAAAAAGCAGCCTGTAGCAAAGAACAGAAAAAATGATCTTTTTCTAAAAACAGTTTTAAAGATTACAACAAAAAATAAAATATAAGCTAAGCCTCCCAAAATTCCATAAGTACTTAGGTACTCCATAAACTGATTATGTGCATTGTAATTTTCATTGTAAGCTTCGCTATCTCTATTAATGTAGTATTGTTTCTTTCTCAATAAATCTTCGCTTGCTGCGCCTGGTCCTACGAAGGGGAACTGCTTAAACACCTCATAAGACGCTTCAAGCCTATCGAACCTACCGTCTTTTTTACTAAAAATTGTTTCGTTTTCGAAAACATTCACACTTTTAAAGAATCTATCTCTTAGAAAATTTTTTTCTGTAAAGTAAGCATAGCCTCCTAATAAAGATAGAAGAGCAATAAAAGCAGTTAACCATAGTATTTTCTTTTTAAGAATTAGGAAAATTATGCCGAAAAAAATAAAACAAAATATAGCATTTCTCGCCATTAAATTAAACAAAAATAAAATCAGAATTAATAATGATACAATCAATATCCATTTAGAAATTATTCTTCTTGAATCATTGAGAATAAGTATATTAAATCCTATTGCTAAATTTATAATTAAAGCCAAGTATGGGGTATGAATCCCTATATTATCTGCAAGCTTATGAGAGGCATATTCGCGTGAGATCAAATCTAAAAGTGAGCCCCCGTCTCTGGTAATTTCGAGAATTGAAATACCCCAGCAAATCAGAGCTGATATTAAACACCCTAAAATTAATGCATACATAATGTATTTTAGTGTTCTTTTAAAAAAAGACGGGTTTAGTATAATATATGTCGATATAAAAAAGAGCGGAATAATTCTACCTAAATCTTTTAAAGCGCCTTCGATATTTGAAGAGTATATCAGACCAATTAACAATAGAAGAATTGGAATATTCAGGGTTGAAAGCAATTGCCATTTCATCCTCATTCGGTTGATACTTTTCTCGTTAAAATTTGTAACCGTGTAGATTCCAAAAATTATAAGAAATATGGTTAGAAATAAATTATTTGCAAAAAGATTAATCGGTAAAAAAAAGAAAGAAAGGATAAGAGCAATTTGGCTCGTTTTTATTATGAGAGAATTAAGTTTTATAGGTATAGTGATCATAACTCTTTTTAAGAATCTTAATTTTCTTGAAAGTGAAGTTTCAGCGATAATAAAGCGGTTACTACGGCAAATTTATTTCGATATTCGAATATGTTATTCTCATATATATTCAATAAATCTTCCTTTAATTCATTATCGATGTAATTAGCATTAATCTCAGTCTTAGCGATATGATCGAACGTTTCCATTATAACAGGAAAATTCTTAATCCATTGTCCATACGGGTTCATGCTTTCATATTTCAAATTGAAATACTTTTTTCCTCCATTGACATATTTCTTCAACTTTTTGCCATAGATAATTTTGAATTTTGAATTGGGTCTCATCTCAATTTTATCCCACGGATATTTCAAGGCGCTAGGATGATACTTTTTTAACCATTCAAAATAGATCATTTGATTACTTTTATATTCCGATGGTAGTGAAATACAAAAATCAACAAATTCAGAATCAAAAAAGGGCGAGTTATTATCAATAATATTATTTAAACTTCTATCTCCTACCAACGTAGCATTGATAACTCTTTGCTCATAGGTATAAAGCTCCATTCCTCGTTCCTGATATTTGGCCAATATATGCGGAAGGGATTCTATTTTATCTAGCAAGCTGTCATCCGAAATAAAGCCCGTATAACCTATGCTTCCGCGTTTTTGTTTAAAGTTATAACCTTCCTTAGTGAAAGATCCAAATAATAAATCTCCTATTTGTCCGGTATGAAGAGTTGCGTAATTTGAGACGTTGAAACTTTTTACCGTAGACGATGTATGGGCAGAACTGTGGTACATCATTAATCCATCGTTAGGCAAAATGTAATTCTTTGATATATCAGCAATCAAATAATCTGGATTATCCAATTGCCGCTGAAAATGGTTTAAATTTTCCCCGATAGCAATTTTCTGCGCGTACTTAACATCTTTTGAGTCTGATTGGCCAAAAGTAATAGAAGTGATATTATCAAATCCAAGTTTTTTAGCTACAATTATATTGGTACGGGCATCCATCCCTCCACTTAAAAGTGATAGATGTTTTTTGGATCCGTTTTCTATATCTGTTGTCCAATTCCTTAAAACACTTTTCTCCATAAATTCATTTATACCGTGAATAGCATCACTATGAGAAATTGCCATTTTTGCCGTAGAATAGTTTTTAAGTTTATCAATTTTTAGGCTACCACTCTTTATGTCGTAAGTAAGGAGAGAGCTAAAGGGCAGTTTTTTAACCTCGTTGATATAGGTGTGATCTTCCAATAAAAATCCATACAAAGCCATCATATAAACTGCATCTCTATCTACAGAATATTGAATTTTTTCCTTCTGAAAAAGCTTAGAGACGGCTCTTAATTCTGAAGAAAAAACGAATCCTATCTCCTTATCGTAATAATAAAATATATTCTTAGTAGAAAGATGGTCGTTAAATACGAAAACTTTTCCTTCTGTTTCATCATATACAAAACCTGAAAAAGTACCTTTCAGCCTTTTAATAAACGAAATACCTTCTTCTTTGTAAGCACTAAAAAAGCTGTCTTTCGATTTAATATCATCAGTTAAGTTGATACCCTCAAAACATATGATCACATCACCTCTTTGTTGTATAAAACGGTGCTTATGGAGCTTTTCCAGAACGGAACGCCCAACAACTCCTCCATTAACCGAAATTTCATTTTTGGAAAGCTGTTGAGCGTAAAAATAATTGTAAAATTTCTCTACGTTCTTAACCTTCAGAAAAACACCATAAATGCCAGCCATATCAATTACTTATAAAATTTATTTAAAACGATTCTCTGAATGATATATCTAACCACTAAACTTATAAAACTCGCTATTGCAATTCCGTTGATCGAGTAATATTGATATAAAAAGTAGCTTAAAACAATATTTAGTACAAGTGCGAAAAGATTGACCTCCAAATTTTTTCTAAATAGCTTGTTGATAACCATTAAAGAGCCATACAATGGCGAAAGGGATTGAACAAACTTAGCGGCCAAAATGATTAAAAAAGCAGTAAAAAATCCTTTATAATCTATATATAACGTATTTATTAACATGACGTATACAAAAACAAGGAATATCGCTGCTAAACCGGACAGAAGTACGATCCGTTTATTTAGAACGCTTACGTGTGAGAAGTTATTTTTTAACTTCTCAATGTCCACTTGCACTAGCGTAAGGGGAATCAGGAGTAACATGTTTGCAACGTTTAACGCAAAGCTATAGTTTGCAATTTCGGTATTTGCATTTTCTGAAATTATTTTAATAATAAAAATGTCGGTATATAAAAACATCAGATTTGCGAAGTTACTTACTACCAAAGTAAACGAACTTAGCAGCAATTTTTTAAATAGTCTTCCGTATTTGAGAATCTTTTGCTTTACTAATTTTTGCTGAAGGAGCTGATAGCCAACATAAACGAAAGCAATAGGGAACAAGATATAGCCAGCCACCACATATGCCATTCCGGTAACATCGAAAAAATAAATAGCAACAAAAATTACCGCATAGAAGAGTCCCGAAATAAGAATCTTGTAAACAGACGCATAATTACTGCCTTCCTTTACCAGAAGATAAGCAGGAGTGATTCCTCCATTAAAAAAGAGCGCGTAGAATACAAAGGGTACAAGGAGAAAAAGCCAGTTGAAAATACCCAATACAAGCATTGAAACTATCGCCAAAAGGAGAACGAATATGCATCCTAAAAGAAAAAAGTATTGCTTGCTCTCTTTACTTTTAGTGTAACTGATAATTAATGCGGGAAAGCCAAAGGCAAAAACAGATGAAACCACCTCAATAAGCTTTTTGTAATATTCCAATTCTCCGTAATTATCTTTTGAGAGATAATGTGCTGCGAAAAAGAGAACCGCGTATTCCAATACCCTTGTAGCTACGATCGAGCCCCCATAAATCAAATAGTTTTTATGTAAGAAATTTTTGATCACTTAAAGAATTGATTTTTTTAATAGTTTTAGCCGTTCTACTTAATCCGATGTTAATGTAAAGTCCCTTTAACTTTATGTGATTCTAAAATTTGAAAGACCAAATACCAACATTTATTTTTCAATTCCATTATGGTACTTTCTTTACCTCAATCCACAAGGTTTTTCCAATTACTCCATTATACTTTTCTCTATCGTACAGGAACATTTTAATTCTATCTATATTTTCAATACCTGTTGTTGAATGCACTTCTAAAATATTATTCTTTACTTCCAATGCTCTATCTTCTGTATCAAAAGAAAGCTTTCTTTCTTTACTGCGTTTTCGAAGTAGATTCATTTCTGATTTATCTGGGAATATATGTATTCCAATATTGTAGTTTTTCTTCAAAAACCTAATTGAATCGGTAAAACTTGTGGTAAAAATATATTTATCTTTCTTTCTAACCACTTTAATACTGTTTACCGTAATAAATTCTGTCATTTTTTCTTTCATCGGCCGATCGAGTAAAACTTCTTCAATATCATAGATATTTTCAGAAATCTGATCGTTTAATATGGTAAGTACACTTACATCTTCATGTCCTAAAAATAAAACAAGTTCATCTATAAAAATGGGTGGATATGACAAGGAAAATACAATGTATTGTTTACCTTCATACTCAAAGGCATCATTCTCTGTAAGGATTCTGGTTAATCGATTTTTTCCTAGATGTTGCGTTCTTTCGGCAGGAAATGTATTGAGAGCCTCTCGAGTTAAATTATATTGAAACGTAATAGGAATATCCGAAAACGTTTCATTATCAATCTCCATAAGAACTTCATACTTTTGTCCCATAACTCTATAGAGCGCAACATTCTTGAGTCTAATTCCTTCTATACTAAGATCTAACGATTTCGAAAACCTAGACCTAATGAAATTTTCTTTGATATGCTTATAACGATTAAGATGATCTTCGTTAGTTTTAACAGAAGACAGCTTATAATTGTTTTCTAGATATTTAGATAAAAACTTGGACACAATAAGTGCTCCTTTCTGATTTAAATGATTTGGATCTCTAAAATGTTTTTTCGTTATCTGGAGTGAATCTCTCAGTAAATTTAAATCAAGAAAACGAACTTCTTTGTTTGTGAAATATTCTTTAAGTAGCTTTGAATACCCCTTATAAACACTATCCATACTTGAGACCATAGATGGGGAATTGATAAACATATAATTGACCTTTGCATCTTCTAAGTTTGAAAGTACCCTATCAATAGTGAATTTCCATTGTCCTGGAAGGGACTTAGGCATGGTTGTATTTTTAGAAAACCTCTTTTTATACAAATTTTCGATAGAGTCGGGAAAAGTATTTAGTGTAGTTACAAAACCATTGTGATAATCTTCTCTAGGTTCTGTAAACAATGTTCTTTTGAAGTAATCCTTATTAATCCTGTGCCATATATTATGATTTCGGTAAAGGCTGGACATAGAATTAATTAGATGGCCTCTTCCAAATGCACTATCTATCATCTGGAATTTTTTTAGTGAGAGTGATAAATTATCGAGTGTATTTAATTGAAAGGCTATTTGTTCTTTTTTAGGATAACCATCCAAGCTATTTGAAAAAATATCAATGACTATTAACTCTGGTTTATGTTCTTTGAGCAATTCATGAATAATTACATCGGTTGTTTCTAAGCGCTGAGATGATGAACCAAAATTCATAGCATAAACCCCTAACTCGGCTTCAAATACGCGTGTGTCAAAAGTACAATAGGCATGTGAACTTCCAACAAATAATAAATTTGGTTTTTGTTCAGATGATTTGAAAAGCTTCAGCGTGTGTTCAAAATGAGTGGGATGTCTGAAAATGTTTTCCGCAATTAAAAACACTCCCGTTAACAGAAAGGCAAGTATAAATATTCTCCAAACAAATTTATTCATGTTTCTAAAATTGGAAATAAATAAATTCAGAAACACTGTCATCACCATAAATCCCAAAAATTATAATGGAAAATACAATTATAACATAGATTCCTTGTCTTAAGATGAAATGTAACTTATTTAGTTGCTTTAACCCATTGTATTTTCTATGAATTGCATCAAAAATTAACAACAATAAAATGACAATTATAGACAATAAAAATTCATGCTTAGGTAGCCCGAGATCATACCAACCTTTAAAGTTGTCGAAATCAAACAAATTTTTCATTATGTAGCTGCTATCACCAAAACTATTAGCTCTAAAAAAGATCCAAGCAAAACAAACGATTCCGAAGGTAAACAAGGTAAACAACGCTGCCGGAAAAAATCTATCTCGTTTTATAACCATATTATGATTCGCCATGGCTTTTTCAGCAACAATAATAATTCCGTGAATTGCTCCCCATATTATAAATGTTATAGCAGCACCGTGCCACAGTCCGCTTACCACAAAAACGATAAAAAGATTTAGGTAAACCCTATATTCACCTTTTCTACTTCCGCCTAAAGGTATATAAACATAATCTCTAAACCAGGTGGAGAGGGATATATGCCATCGTCGCCAAAAATCGGTGATGGAGCTCGCAAAATAAGGGGCATCAAAATTCTTCATTAGGTCGAAGCCTAGCGTTCGTGCTATTCCTATAGCTATATCGCTATATCCCGAAAAATCACAATAAATCTGAAACGCAAAAAATACGGTAGCAATGATCAATGCCATTCCTGAATATTCTGTCGGACTGTTATACACCTCATTCACTAATATGGCAAGTCTATCGGCAATCACCATTTTTTTAAATAATCCAAACGCCATTAGAAGCAAGCCGGATTTTACTTGATCGTAATTAAATTTGTAAGTTTTGAAAAACTGCGGTAATAAATGTGAAGCTCTTTCAATGGGTCCTGCTACCAGCTGAGGAAAGAAAGCTACGAATGAAAAGAACGCCAGCCAGTTTTTAGTAGGTTTTAACCGGTCTCGGTAGATATCGATAGTGTAGCTCAGTGTCTGAAAGGTATAGAAACTTATTCCAACTGGAAGTATGATATTAAGTGAAAAGCTGTCTAATTCGGCTCCAAAAAGCCTAAAGGAATTTATAAACGAATCGATAAAGAAATTGGTGTATTTAAAGTACGCTAAGAGGCCTAAATTGACCAATAAGCTCACTAGTAAGTATCTCTTTTTAACTTTCTTTGAAGTGGTATTAAATATCTTTTGCCCAATTGTAAAATCGACTAAAGAACTAAAAATAATCAAGAACAGAAAGCGCCAGTCCCACCAACCATAAAACAGATAACTTCCCGCAAGGATCAGAACATTACGAATCGTTAACTTTTTTGCCACAATCCAATATAATATGAAGAATATTGGAAAAAAAATAGCAAAGTCAAGGGAGTTGAATAACATAAGATCTATTTATACTTCGAAAATCTCTAGAATAAAATACTTTAAAAATTGTTATTAAAGTCCAACAAAATCTAACACTTCTTTTTTAATACTTGCTTTGAGCCCACTAAACTCTTTATGAGCAACTAAAAACACAATAATATCTGCTTGTTCTATTGCTTCGGAAGTGGGAACTACTTTTCTTTCCGGACAATTTTCTAAGTTAGGTTCTACTTCCAGTACCTTAAACCCTTCCTTCTGAAGTGCTTCAGCAACATACAATGCCGGGGATTCTCGCAGATCATCAATATTTGGTTTAAATGCCAATCCCATACAGGCAATAACAGGCTCTCTTTTGTTTTCAACTTTAAAGGTCAATGCACTGTTTTTGATCTTCTCAAGCACCCACTCGGTTTTATAATTATTAGTTTCCCGTGATTTCCTGATCAAAGCACTTTCCGAAGGAAATTCGGAAACGATAAACCATGGATCTACGGCAATGCAATGCCCTCCAACTCCGGTTCCGGGGCGCAAAATATTTACTCTTGGATGTTTATTCGCCAATGCGATCATCTCCCATACATCGATCCCAGCCTTATCGCAAATAATTGAAAGCTCATTTGCAAATGCGATCTGGTTATCTCTGGAAGCATTTTCAACCAACTTTACCATCTCTGCAGTTTTTGCGTTGGTCGCATGAAGCTCCCCAACAACAAAATGCTTATAAAATTCAATTGCTTTCTTCGTCGAGGCTTTGTCGATTCCTCCAATGGCACGGTCATTATGCTTTAGTTCATGCAAAATATTCCCCGGTAAAACACGCTCCGGACAATACGCCACAAAAATTTTACCCTTAAGTTCCGGACGTTCTTCATAAATGAGCTTTTGCATTTTTCGCGTGGTCCCAACAGGACTTGTCGATTCCAGAATTACCAAAGAACCTTCTTTTAAAGTTGGTATAATCCCTCTAACGGCCGATCCCACATACGATAGATCGGGTACATTATCTTCTTTAAATGGCGTAGGTACTGCTATCAGGTAAACATCGGCCGCAACAGCCTTTACAGAAGCCTTTAGATCTCCATCCTTAACTACTTTGTGTACCAACCCATCCAGATCGGGTTCAACAATGTGAATCTGACCCTTATTTATTGTATCAACGACCTGTTGTCTAATGTCAACACCTGTAACTTTTAATCCTCTACTGGCAATTAGCGCAGCCGTAGGTAAGCCAATATATCCAAGACCCATCATTACAACATCGGGCTTATTTTCCATCTTCTAAATTTTTTACGAAATCAATGATTCTTTTAGACGCTTTTCCATCTCCATAGGGGTTATGTAGAAGACTCATACTCTTATAGTATTGTTCATCATCGAGTAATCTTTGTGACTGCTTGATTATCTCTTCCGAATTTGTTCCAACCAATAAAACTGTTCCCTCTTCTACTGCTTCAGGGCGTTCGGTGGTATCTCGGGTTACTAACACAGGTTTTCCCAAACTTGGTGCTTCTTCCTGTATGCCTCCACTATCGGTAATAATAAGATACGATTTCTCCATTAACCATATAAATGCGGCGTATGCTAAGGGATCTACAAGATGAATGTTGATTACTTCGGAAAGAATCTCGTGGACGGGACCTTTCACCTTCGGATTTAAATGAACAGGGTAAACTATCTGTGTATCAGTATTTTCTGAAGCGATTTTCTGAAGCGCTCTACATATATTCTCCAAACCTTCGCCGTGATTCTCACGTCTGTGACCGGTAACCAAAATAATTCTTTTGGAAAAATCGAGTTTGGACTGAAGCATTTTAATTTCAGGATCGACAAAGCTTTCAGAATTAACTTTTTCTATCCCAAATAGTAACGCATCAATTACGGTATTTCCTGTTACTAGGATTTTGTCTTTTAAAGTATTTTCCTTTACAAGATTTTCTTCGGAAAGTAGTGTGGGAGCAAAGTGATAGTCGGCAATTTTCCCGGTTAATTGCCTATTAAATTCTTCGGGGAAAGGGTATTGTCTGTTAAAAGTGCGTAAGCCGGCCTCGACATGGCAAACTTTGGCGCCACTGTAAAAAGCGGCGATACCAACTGCCATCGATGTAGTAGTGTCTCCGTGAACATATACAAAATCGGGTTGAGCATCTTCAAGAACGGGCTTCATATTTTCTATGATTGCCGCAGTAAGACTATACAAGTTTTGATTGGGTTTCATAATATTTAGATCGTAGTCCGGAACAATCTCAAAAAATTCTAATACCTGATCTAACATTTCCCTATGTTGAGCAGTAACACAAACCTTCGTTTCAAACGAATCGTCCTTTAAAAAGGTCTTAACTAACGGTGCCATTTTAATAGCTTCCGGGCGGGTACCAAATACGATTAGGTTTTTTTTCATTGTAGCTTTGTAAAGCCTGTAACTTATAGGCTATTTTGCCGGTCCGCTTGATCTTTAATTTTCATTTTTCTGAAGAAATTGAAAACAAATACAGTTAAGCTAAAGAATATAAAGAATAGGATGGGCATGATGATCATTTTTCTATCTAATAACGATCCCTTCCATTTGAACATTGGTTTATTCAGTACTGAAACAATCCCGTCTTGGATTTTTATCTGTTCGGCTTCTGCTTCTTGTAGCTTTTTAATTAACGCATCTTTCTCTTGAACCAAAAAATGCAAATTTACGTTACTGGAAGTATTCAAATACAACTGTGATGGGTTAACTGCATTACTTAAAGTACCGTTTGCGCGCAATATAGAATCAATTAGACTAATACTTAATTGTGTCTCAGAAATTTCCAATTTAATATTCTCAGCGGTTTTCTTCTGTATCTCGTTATAAATTCTATTATTATTTAAATACTTAATAACTCCTTCAATGGATCCGTTCGTTCCTTCGTCTGTGGTTGTTATAGTGATTTTATGTGTTTTATACTCTGAAAGAAACATTTCAGACATTAGGAGATCGTCTTCATATTTAGACTGATCCAAAAAAGTTTTAATATTACCATTATTTGGATCGGTAATATTAATTATATCCAATATGTTAGGTAAAGGTTCAATCTCAATATTTTGAATTACAAAAATATCATTATAATTTTCCTTGATTTCTTCCAAAGCTCGTTTATCTCCTTCATTTATCTTCTTCTTCAGCTGTTCAATACCGTCATATACATAATGAACACCATCAAAGTTAATCTGTGCAATAACTGTTGTTTCCTTACTCTTAATCGCATTATTTTCCATGAAATAACCCAAGAGTATACCGGCGCCAATCACAAGGAGGACAACGATCCAAAATTTAATTAAAAATCTTATCCATCTATAAAAAGATAAAAGAAATCCATCATATTTCTCTCTAATCTTATTGTAGATAAACATCAAGTCTATTTCTTCGTTCGTATTTGCCATATGTTATATAGTTACATTTTTATTTAATAAAGACGCTAAGCTTGTCTTCCAATCTATGGCTTGTGCGTCAAAAGCTTCATAAAACTTCGAATTGTCTAACACGCTATACACCGGTCGTTTTGCAAAAGTAACGTAATGGTCGGTTTTTGCAAGGTTTACAGGTTTATTTTGATTCACATTCTCTAAAATTGTCTTAGCAAAATCATACCAGGTAGCCACACCTGCATTACTAATATGAAACAGCCCATAACACGCTGTATCATTTATAATGATCTTCAGTATAAACTTGGCGAGATCATTTGCATTTGTGGGTGTTCCACTTTGTTGGGTAGTAATCGTGAGATCTTTCCCTGCCTGTGCGTACTTTATGATCGTATTCAAAAAATTATGTCCGTACTGTGAATACAACCAAGAGGTGCGTATAATATAATATTTTGAGCAAATCTTCTTAACATACTGCTCTCCTTTCAATTTTGATGCGCCATAAACGTTTAACGGATTCGTATTATCTGTTTCTACATAAGGGGAATTCTTTTCGCCATCAAAAACATAATCTGTAGAAATATGGATAAGCGTAATATCATTTTCTCTACATACTTCGGAAAGATTCTTAACCGCCTCAGCATTAACCGCGAATGCAGCATCTCTCTCGCTTTCTGCTTTTTCTACATTCGTATACGCAGCAGTGTTGATACAATAATCGAAAGAGTTTTTTCTGAAGAAATCCCTTACCATATCATATTTCGTGATATCGAATAATTCTCTGGATACAAATACAAAAGTATAATCAGGGTAATCTGAAGTCAGATCCTTTAAACATCGCCCAAGTTGTCCGTTAGCTCCTGTAACTAGAATTTTCTTCATAAAATAGCTTCCCTAAAAGCAGGAAGTTTTTGATCCTTTTCAGATATTATTAAATCCTCCTTTGGCAGATGCCAATCAAGAGATAAGGTTGCGTCATTGTAAATAATACCTCCTTCGGTAGAACTATCGTAAAAATTGTCGCATTTATAGGCAAAAACAGAGCTCTTGGAAAGTGTTACAAAACCATGTGCAAAGCCGCGAGGAACGTACAATTGGTGAAAATTTTCATCGTCTAAGATCACAGAGAAATGTTTCCCGAAAGTGGGAGATTCCTTTCTAAGATCTACCACAATATCCAGTACTTTTCCTTGTATAACTCTAACAAGTTTTGCCTGTGCATTAGGGCCTTTCTGGTAATGCAGGCCTCTAAGGACTCCATAGCTTGAAACCGATTGGTTATCTTGAACGAATTCTCTTTTTAAACCGGTCGCCAATTCAAATTGCCGTTTGTTAAATGTTTCGCAGAAAAATCCTCGCTTATCCCAAAAAATCTTAGGTGTAAGCAAAAAACAATCCTCAAGTGGTGTGTTATTTATTTCCAAAATTCAATTTATTTGAACTGTATTTTTACAAAAATCAAAATTCCGATAACGCAATCTAACATACATTAAATGCCTTCCAAAAGTGGGCGTAAATTTAACATTTTAAAGCGCAAAAACAGTCTGAAATTTCCCGTATTAGACCTAATAATTTCTGTGCTGATAAATGAAGAAGAATAAATGCTGCTTCTTACGCATTAAATCAATACTTCGTTATATCTCTCAACACCAGTTAGAACGAATGCGCTAAAAAATATTTTAGACTAATCTAAAATCTGATTTAACATTTTTTCGGTGATGAGATACGTAGGTTTTACCCCTGTCGTTCCCAAACCACCGGACGCTAACGTACTTCCCGTTTCTAATGGATTATCTGAGGCGTAATATGCATACATTACCTTCACATCCTTATTGATACTTCCCCTAATTTTTGCAGCAGCCTGGATGGCCTTTTGGTAATGTGCTCCCTCCATTTCTAAACCAATCACATTCCAGGTCGAATTATGGAAAAACTTTAAGACATCTCTATTTTGTAAAGAGGTTCCTAAAACGGTAATCATCGTTCCCGTACAAACCTTAATCTCGTCATCATCAAAATGTGCTTTCTTCAAATTATTAGTAAATGGATAATTATCTGCGGTACCTTCAAAAACATGTGCCGAAGGAATCATAATATCCCCTTTACCACCTTCTAAGATTCCGGCCTTTCCCATTATAGAAACTGATGCCACGTTTATAAAACTGCGTCCGTTTTTACTATCGTATGGTTTTAAAAGTTCGTCCATTGTCTCATAAGCCTGCTCACCAAAGGCATAATCCATCACCAGAATAACCGGTTCTTCATTTTCTTTAATATCCTTATTTTCAGAACTATAGATGCCTTTATTTAACTTTTTAGTATCAAATATTTGAACGTTGATATTTGTGCCACTGGAATCTTCAATATAAGTCATTCCATTTTTCAATGCCACCTTTAATACTTTCTCACGAAGTTTCGAATTTGCGGGCTTACTTAACGCCTCAAATATTTCAAGCTTCTTCTTTTGTTTTGCCTCTGCAGGCAACGCGACAGACGCATACAAGGTATTCATTACGCTGTGCATATTTGCACTAATAATATGCAAAGGTCGCTCCAATAATCCTAAGTCATCCAGCGTTTGTTTTATTTTAAAAGCCCATCTTTCACCGTGAATATGATGCCCTAAACGTTCTCTTAAAACAGGACTAAATGTAATGATACGTTTGTTGTTCTCAATTACCTCTTCTATTGCTCCCTTCCCCAAGTAATAAATAATATTTAAAAAGCGGTTTTCGTTTTTAGCACTCGCAAATAAGGAATAGACATCGTTCACTTCCTCAAAGGTTCTGCCTAGAAAATTCGCAGTATGAGTAAGTGCTATTTCTTTTTCTTCCTGACTCAACTTCCCTTTCTTCAGTACTGCGTTTTCAAGTTTATTCCAATCCCTAATCACTCCACCGCGCTCATCAATTAGCACCTGCTTCATGATCTTATGTGATTCTATATAAAGAAAAGTGAGGTGTGTTAATACATCATAGATCTCAGACCGCCCCCGGGTAACCTCAATATTCATTTGCTCTTCATCGATCCTATAGCAATTTCGTCTACGCTTCGCAGGAATGATCGCTTCAAAGTGAGAATTTTTATATCCTTCATCACTCGTAAGATTTATATATCTGCATTCTTCTATTCCATACGGAAGCCTATCCATTACATATAATAACCCCTGAAGTTCAATCTTATCTTCCCCAATTGAACCGTAAATTTCAGGCCTTAGAATTAAAAGTGATTCGCGCAAAGTTTCACCAGAGACTCCCATAGGTTTGTAAAAACCCCTGTTAAACAAATGTCTCATGGTAATATATAGCCTTTCAATCGCTCCGGTGCTTTCTTGGGCTCTCGTTCTTTTATGTGATTTCAAATTGTTCATTTAACACAAAGATAGTCTAATTTTACGCTTGTAATTTAATGAGTGCATCTGCTATTTTACGGTCGTTGGCTAATCTTGGAACCTTATTCTGGCCCCCTAATTTTCCCTGAGATTTCATATATTCCTGAAAGGATCCTCTTCTTAACGGCTTAATTTTTAACTTCTGAAGAACTTTTCCCTCTATTAAGTCTTTGTAATAACTATTCTGCTCTTGCATTAATTCGTCTATTGTTTCTTCTAATTTCTGAAAATCCTTTGGTTCACTTTCAAATTCTATCAACCATTGATGATACGGCAATTCCCCTTGTTCGGTATTCGTTTGAGGCGCCACAGTGAATTCGGTTATTGAGAAGTTATGTCGTTCAATGGCTTGCTCTATTGCTACTTCTACTTCTTTTCCTATCACATGCTCTCCAAAAGCCGAAATAAAATGCTTTATTCGCCCCGAAACAACCACCCTGTATGGATCAACAGATGTAAACTGGACAGTATCACCCAGATTATATGCCCAAAGACCGGCATTGGTAGAAATGATCATAACATAGTTAACTCCTAACTTGACTTCCCCTATGGTTAGTCTGTTGGGATTCTCGTCAAAAAATGATGAAGCCTCTACAAATTCGTAGAAGATCCCACTATTTAGCTGTAATAACATCCCTTTTTCTCTCAAACTATCCTGAAAAGCAAAAAATCCTTCACTCGCAGGATATAGTTCAATACTATCTACCTTTCGACCAATTAATGCCTCAAATTTTGCTCTATATGGCTCAAAATTTACACCTCCGTAAATAAATAGCTCGAAATTCTTAAACAGTTCGCCTACCTTTTTTCCGGACACCTTTTGAAGTCTTTCAAAATACATTTGCACCCAGGATGGGATCCCACTAATCACAGTCATATTCTCCTCTTTCGTCTCTTCTACAATAGCGTCTACTTTCGTTTCCCAATCACTAATACAGTTTGTCTCCCAGCTTGGCAATCTATTGCGTTGAAGATAACCCGGCACATAGTGAGCAACAATGCCGGATAGTCGTCCAATTTGAATCCCATTCTTTTTAGACATTTCCGGACTCCCCTGCAAAAAGATCATTTTACCATCTACGAACTTAGCATTAGACGTTTCATGAATATAACAAAGAATGGCATTTCTGGCTGCTTCAATATGGGAAGGCATAGATTCTTTGGTAAGTGGTATATACTTAGCTCCCGAAGTTGTCCCAGATGTCTTAGCGAAATAGAGCGGTATTCCCGGCCAGAGCACATCAGATTCTCCCTTAACAACTCTATCGATATAGGGTCTTAGAGCTTCGTAATCCTTTATTGGAACTCGTTCGGTAAAATCTTTATGACTAGAAATATCAGGAAACCCGTGATCTTTTCCGAAGTGAGTATGCGAAGCATTTTTAATTAGATTCCTGAAGACCTTTTCCTGAGTCTCAACGGGATTAGAAGCCCATCTATTAATACGTTTTACAACGATCTTAGCAAAAATTTTGGCAGCAAGAGATTTTATGGACATAAGGTACTAATCAAAATCGATGAAATTTGTTGGATTAATTGGATAACCATCACTCCATAATTCGAAGTGCAAATGTGGTCCTGTTGTATATTCACCGGTGTTCCCAACAATAGCGATCACCTCCCCGGCTTTTACTATTTCTCCTTGCTCCTTCGTAAGGGAAGCGTTGTGTTTATATACAGAAAGCAGATTGTTTTTATGTTCCAGAATTGTTACATATCCTGTTTCTGCGGTCCATTCTGAAAAAATTACGGTTCCATCTGCTGTAGCTTTTACAGGAGCATCCTTAACTGTAACAATATCTACCGCATAATGTTTTTTCTTAGGGTCATAAGCTTCCGAAATTGTACCTTTAACAGGCGCGAAAAGCACATAATTCACCTCTGAAGGTACCAACAAGGGATTGTATTTGTCTTCCAGTGAAACCTTCTCACGAAGCAAGGAGTCCTGTTTTGAGGCAGACAAATTAAACTCGGAAGCATCGAGTCTTGCAATTTCTAGAATTGAATCTTTGTTAAACTCTACCGTTTTAACGTCCCCGGTTAGTACTTTCCTTATACTCGCTAAGTATTGTTCATTTATATCAATTACTTGTTTTAGAGAATCTGTTTTAAAAGTAAGGTTGGCAGCTTTTTTCTTTAAAGCCGTGGAAGAATATCCGGGAATATATTCGCGTAAGGGCGTAAACGCTATGAGTAAAGTAGTAAAAGCTATTAAGAAAACTGCGAATATGGTGCTAAACACGAAAACATTTAGTCTATTAAGTTTAAAAGAGAAGCGCTCTTCAAACGTATCTTCATTTAGTACAACGAGTCTGTATTTATGGAGAAGCTTCTTCTTTATCTTCTTCGTTCTTTTTTCTTTTTTTGCCATTTAGTGAGGTAACTTATTACAAATATAAAATAAACTCTTGGCGTTGGGCGCTAAAGTTAATCGTAAAACGTTTTATCTTAGTAATTCTTGTTACCTTTGTACTTTAAATTTTATATCATGAACGCAATATTTTTACCTCTAGCTATTGGTCCCTGGCAAATTGTTTTAATTGTACTGGTTGTTCTACTATTGTTTGGTGGAAGAAAGATCCCGGAATTAATGAGGGGATTAGGAAGTGGTATAAAAGAGTTTAAAGATGCTTCAAAAGAAGAACCAGAAGACAAAAAAATTGACGAAAAACAATAATAATTTCTGAAGTTCCTTCAGATAAGAACGCCCTGCTAAATTAGAATTAGCAGGGCGTTCTTATTTAGTTCTTTAAAAGACTATTCTATTTTAGCCGATTTTAATATGGCCTCGAGTTCAAACTGAAGGTCACGCTTTTCAACCGAAGGCGCATGTGTAAACCCTTCCAGAATCAGGTATCTGTTATTGGCCTCATCCCTTATCGCATAATTCACAAAAGGACCTGCCATATACTCATTTTTAACTTCCCAGGTACCCTTAGTTTCATAAGCAAACTTATTATCTATCAAGGTTTCAAAAAGGTATGGTGCATATGCCTCTTCTGTGATAAATTGCCCATCATCCTCCACAGGTAGTTGTTTTCCGCCAATAGAATCGCGAATGGTAATGATATCGCCTACTACGCTTGTATCCTTCCCAATCATATCCATAGGCACTTCATAAACAATGATATTGGTGCTACCCGATTTAAGTTCTTTTCGAATCCAATAAAAATCTTTCGTAGCCTTTGCAACGTGGTATGCCGAAGGAATCTTTAGCTTAACTCCCAGGTCATTAGGAAGCGAGTCTAGTTTCATTAGAGAAACAGAAGTTCGTCTTTGTCTTTCTTTAATTTCAGAAGCTTTAAAAGTATCTATAATTCGTTTCTGATTTTCATTTATCAGTTTTATTAAGCCCTCTTTAGTCGTGGAAGTTATTATCGCTCCTGTCTGGGGTTTTGCATAGGGGTTTTCAGCAATTGAAACTTTATCTTCATTACCTAGGGTGACATACAGAAACAAGCGGTATTTTCTGGCAAATCCGGTGTATGTGGATGGTGGCATCTGATTCATTGAAAACAATGGTTCGTCCTGCGGAAGACCATACGTCGGGGCGGCAAAATACTCCCTGATGGTTTCACCTACGGTACCATTCCATAGATCATTTTCGGTTATCACTTGCAGAGTATTGATGTTACCTAAAGATTTAGGTAGATAAGAAGTGTCTCTCTTTCCGGTTTCATTGCAAGAAATAAAAATGAACAATGTAAGGAAAGCAAAATATAATGGTTTCATTAAAAAAGGCGTTTTTGGGAACTATCCTTTTAAAATTTTAAGTTTCATTCCCGGTTTTAGTTTAGTACCACTAATATCGTTCCATTTTTTGATATTTTGTATAGTAACTCCCGGAAACTTCTGAGAAATACTCCAAAGTGAATCTCCACTCCTCACAGTATAGATCTTAGCATCCCCATTTGTGGTAGTCGATGCAGCAGTGCTAACGGTAGTTTTAGACGATACAGTTTTTCGCGGATGTATGGTTAAACGTTGTCCAATTTTGAGCTTGTTACTTCTTAATCCGTTCCATCGTTTTAACTGACTCACAGTAACTCCGTATCTATTGGCGATCTTTCCTAAATAATCACCACTTTTTACTCGGTATCTGGTCCCTTTAGATTGTTCAAATAATTCGGGTAGCGGCTTTTCTCTCTTGTTAAATTCGGTTTCGGCATAAGCATAAATTGCTTCCTCATTAGCAACAAATTTTCCAACAACATCTACAGGCAAGCGCAATACATAATCCTCGTTTTTTACAACAGGAATTATTCCTAATTTATAAGAGGGGTTTAAAAATTCTAACTCTGCCTGATCCATATTCGCAACCTGAGCAATTTGCTCTAAAGAAATTCTCTTTTTTACACGAACTGTGTCTGTAGCAATGTATGGAATTCGAGGACCCTCACTTTTAAATCCGTGTTCTTCAGCATACTCAAAAATATACATTGTGGCTAAAAAGGCCGGAAGATACCCTGCTGTTTCACGTGGCAGATAAGATCTTATGTTCCAGTAATTTGTATATCCGCCGGAGCGTCTAATCGCTTTAGATACGTTACCCGGACCAGAATTATACGCGGCTAAGGCCAAATCCCAATCGCCCAAACTGTCGTACAGCTGAGAGAGGTATTTGCACGCCGCTTCTGTAGCCATTATTGGGTCCGACCGCTCATCTACGTATGAGCTCACTTCTAACCCAAACATCTTACCGGTTCCGTACATAAATTGCCATAAGCCCGTTGCACCCACTCTGGATCTTGCTCTTGGATCTAACGCAGATTCAACGATAGCAAGATACTTCATCTCTAACGGAAGCCCTTGTTTGTCTAATTCCTGTTCAAACATTGGGAAGTAATAGTCACTAAGAGCCATTAATCTCCCCATGGTTCTTCTGCGGTTCTTAAGATAACCGCGAATTACACTTTCGAGAGATGGATTATACTCTACATTAAATGGTGTTCTGGCATTTAATTCTTCCAGTCTTTGCTTCAAAAGTGCGGTTGGCAATTCTTCATATTCAACAGGCTCGTACGTTTGATTTGTTATGCTTCCATATACTTCTTCGAATAATTCAGAATTATATAGCTCTTGAAGCCAAATACTGTCGTATTTTCTGGCATTAGCCATATCTTCTAATGCGAAAACCATTGTGTCTTTCACTTTTGTGGCTACAACTGTTGTTGGTAGATCTCCCGAAACCTGCTGTACGGCAATAGAGTCTACTATTTGAATATGTACTTTTGTTAAGGTGTCACTCTGTGAAGTTACCGTTTCATTAGGTATTTCCTCTTGTGCATTGACAACAAGGCATCCCAAAATAAACAGCAAGGGTAGGTATCTTAGATTCATAACTTTAGTAACGTAGGATTAGGGGCTAAATTTTGTTAAAAATAGGGAAATCAGTGGAATGCGCAAATTTTTAACATAGAAGCCTCATTTTTAATAAGATAGACCTTTAGTCTAAAATTGCCTGTATCCCCGGTAAGATCTTTCCTTCTAGCATCTCTAACATGGCTCCACCACCGGTAGAAACATAACTTACGCTGTTCTCCAAATTAAATTTCTTCACCGCCGAAACAGAGTCGCCTCCTCCCACCAACGAAAACGCACCGTTTTCGGTCGCCTTAGCGATTGCCTTTCCTAATTGAATCGTACCGGTTGCAAATGCTTCCATCTCAAATACACCAACCGGACCATTCCATAAAATAGTCTTAGAATCTGCTATAATATTGGCAAAATACTCATTCGTTTTAGGACCTACATCCAGACCCATCCATCCATCGGGAATATCATTAATTGCACAGGATTGTGTGTTTGCAAATTCGGAAAAACTATCGGCAATAATAGCATCGACAGGTAAGTGAATGGTAACATTCTTGGCTTTCGCCTGCTCCAATATCTCTAATGCCAACTCCATTTTGTCATCTTCAACCAGAGAACCTCCAATATTTCCACCTTGCGCTTTAACAAAGGTAAACGCCATACCCCCGCCAATAATAATATGGTCAACTTTGTTTAAAATATTTTCGATGATCGTGATCTTAGACGAAACCTTTGCTCCCCCAATAATCGCAGTTACCGGTTTTAAACTATCGGTAAGTACTCTATTCACACTAATTATTTCTGAAGCCAACAACAGTCCGAAACATTTATTTTCCGGAAAAAATTGAGCGATCACCGCTGTTGAGGCGTGTGCTCTATGTGCAGTTCCGAAGGCATCATTTACATAGATATTTCCTAGCTTTGAAAGCTTTTCAGCAAAATCCTTATCTCCCTTTGTTTCCTCTTCATGATAACGAAGATTTTCTAAAAGCAGAATTTCTCCCGACTTTAAATTCTGTACTTTTTCTTCAACTTCGGGGCCCGTACAATCATTTACAAATTGTACACTCACACCTAATACATCTGAAGCCGTTTTTACAATATGTTGAAGGGAAAATTCGGTCTCCTTATTTTTTGGTCTACCAAGATGTGACATTAAAATACAACTCCCGCCATCTTCGAGTATTTTTATAATTGTGGGTTTGGCTGCCTCAATTCTTGTAGTATCGGTAACCTCAAAATTCTCGTTTAACGGAACATTGAAATCTACCCGTATAAGTGCCTTTTTTCCATCAAAATTGATGTCATTTACTGTTTTCATAGCTTCAAATTAGGGGACAAAGATAATTTTTTTTAACCTTAAAAACCCGCTAAAATTATTCAGAAAAATAAATCTGATACTAAAGAAATTCTGTCCAACTTTTTGCATTAAAAAATGTGTAATTTTGCCTATGGATTTTTCAGAAGTAATTGGTCAAAAACATCTTAAAGCACATCTAATTAAAACGGTAGAAAACGGCCGTATACCACATGCGCAAATGTTCGTTGGTAGTACGGGAAGCGGAATCCTCCCAATGGCAATTGCTTATGCACAGGAAATACTTTGTAGTAACTATCAAAAGGACACCCCGGAATACAATAGCTGTAAGAATAAGATTACAAAACTAATGCATCCCGATGTGCACTTTGTCTACCCCGTAAACACCAATGATGAAGTTAAGAAAAACGCTGTATCGTCTAATTTTACAGGGGCTTGGCGTGAATTTGTTGTTAATAATCCCTATGGTTCCTTGTTCGACTGGCTTCAATCGTTAGGTATAGAAAATAAGCAGGGAAATATAAGTGTTAATGAAGCGCAGGATATCCTGAAAACTCTGTCGTTAAAGTCATATGAAGGTGGTTACAAGGTTATGGTGATCTGGATGGCAGAGAAAATGAACACAGAATGTGCAAATAAAATTCTGAAACTTGTAGAAGAACCCCCCGAAAGAACGTTACTACTCTTACTTACCGAAAACGAAGAGCAAATTATCTCCACCATTCGGTCGCGTTGTCAAAAATTAGTTTTCCCACTATTATCTGAAGAAGATATTAGTAAGAATTTGATCGAAAAACATCAAATAGAACCAAAAACGGCGAAAAAGACGAGTCGGTTAGCAAATGGGGATCTCAATAAGGCGTTACATATTTTGGAAAACAACAGTGACGATCTGGTTTTTGAACAGTGGTTCGTTTCCTGGGTTCGTTCTGCTTTTAAAGCAAAAGGAAATAAAAAATCCATAAACGATCTTTTAAATTGGAGTGATACGCTGGCCGGGCAAGGACGAGAATCCCAAAAAAAGTTTATTGTATACTGCATTGAAGTGTTCCGTCAATCTCTTCTGAAAAACTATAAAGCTGAACCGTTACTTTTTTTCGAAGCGACAGACACCAAATTTTCTCTGGAAAAGTTTGCGCCCTTCATCCATCAAAACAACATTTACGAAATTACTGAAGCATTAGAAGATGCGGCTTATCATATTGAGCGAAATGGAAATGCAAAGATCATTTTTACCGATCTCTCTATTAAACTTACCCGCTTAATTCATCGGCCGGAAGTAGTATAAATAAAAATGATGTGAATTACTTTCACTATAGATTAACCTTACCAATAAATAGTGCTTTTAAGGCTTTTTAAGCCACTTTTTAGTTTTTGCCATAGAATTTGACCATAACCAACAAAAATAACTAAATACAGGATTTAAATAGCCTTATTTAGACTTTTGGTAGCAATAAATGATAGAAGAAGACTCCTTAGATAGTAAGGCGAGTAGATTAGACCACAAACCAACAAAAAGAGCCTTAATTGAAAAAGTTTTCCCGGATTTGTACTTTTCAGAAAGTAAACTAACATAAAAAGAATCAAACAACATTGGTTTTGATCTTTCGAGTGTTAAATTATCGGAAAAGAGATTTTGCATCGATTTTCTGGAAAAATGCCACAAGTGTCTCGGTACATCATAAGCTGCCCAAAATTCCTTATAATATTTTGCATCGAAAGACTTGTAATTTGGTACGGCTATAATTAAAGATCCGCCGGGTTTTAGTAATCGCTCAATTTTTTCAATATCCTCCTGCAAATTAGGCAAGTGTTCTAAAACATGCCAAAGTGTGATCACGTCAAAATGAGTATTCGTGATCTTATCAAGTTTGGTGTAAAGTTTAATTCCTTTTTTTTCGGCATTCTCTCTCGCAACATCATTTGGTTCAACTCCTGTAATTTCCCAATGGTATTCTTCTGCCAATTTTAAAAAATCTCCGGTGCCGGCTCCGATATCTAAAAGCGAACCTGTTCCTCCGCTCATCTTTTTAATCAACCTACATTTTAAGTTGAGTGAATACTTTTTCACTCGTTGATATACATTCGCCATTAAACCCGTTTCAGAATCTGTATGCGAAATGTAATTCTCACTTTCATAGTAACGACCCAAATCTTCATCATCAGGTTTCGGAGAAGTGATTAACATTTCTCGTTCCTCATCCAATAATAAATTAAAAGACTCTCCGGTTACCAGAAAGTCTTTTGCTCTTATGTAAGTGTGTTGATTTGCTTTATTCATTTAAAAGAATCTGAAAAGATCTAATGAAGGACATGTTCCACGTGAAACATATCACTTAACGCCCCATATATACTAGCATCACCGAAATATCATTTGGTGAAACACCACTAATTCGGGATGCCTGAGAAACGGTAGCAGGTTTAATTTTTGTCAACTTTTCTCTCGCTTCATAAGACAAAGACTTTAATTTAGTATAATCGAAGTTCTCCGGAATCTTTATTCCTTCTAACCTATTGAGCTTATCTGCATTGTTCTTTTCCTTGTTTATGTATCCCGCGTACTTCACCTGTATTTCAGTTTGCTGAAGAATATCGTAATCCAGATTATTATCATTAATAAATGCATTGACTTCGGAAACTTTTCGCATATCATCCATAGTAATATTTGGACGAGAAAAAAGTTTAAACATTTTATCACTCTGTTTTACCAAAGCCGAATCCTTAGATTCTAAAATAGGATTTATAACTTCCGGCACCACACTGGTGTCTTTAAAAAACTGTACAAAGGCATCAGACTTCTCCTGTTTCTTTTCCATTTTTCGCATCCTTTCATCACTTGCCAAACCAATTTTATGAGACATAGGAGTCAATCTAAAATCTGCGTTATCCTGTCGTAAAAGGGTTCGGTACTCCGCTCTTGAAGTAAACATTCGATATGGCTCTTCAGTACCTTTAGTGATAAGGTCATCTATCAATACTCCAATATAAGCCTCATCTCTTTTAATAATAAACGGATCCTTCTCCTGAACCTTTAAATGAGCACTGATTCCAGCCATTAATCCCTGTGAAGCTGCTTCTTCATATCCGGTAGTTCCATTTATCTGCCCGGCAAAAAACAATCCGGAGATAAGTTTTGTTTCTAAAGTGTGTCTTAACTGCGTAGGTGGAAAATAATCGTATTCTATTGCATAACCAGGACGAAAGAATTTTACGTTCTCGAATCCGGCACATTCTCGTAGGGCTTTAAACTGTACATCTTCCGGTAGTGATGTTGAAAAACCATTGATGTAATACTCTACAGTATCCCAACCTTCAGGTTCTACAAACAACTGATGTCTATCCTTATCGGCAAAACGATTGATCTTATCTTCAATCGACGGACAATATCGCGGTCCAATACTTTTAATTGATCCATTAAACATTGGCGATCTATCAAATCCTTCTTTCAGTAATTCATGAACCAAAGTACTTGTGTGTGTCATATGACACGGTCTTTGATTCTTCAACGGTTGTGTCTCGTCTGAAAAAGAAAACTTTTCAGGAACTTCATCCCCCGGCTGAATGATCATTTTAGAAAAATCTAACGATCTACCATCCACTCTAGGTGGCGTGCCGGTCTTCATTCTTCCTGATTCAAATCCAAGATCAACTAAGTCTTTGGTAATTCCAACAGCAGCTCTTTCTCCGGCTCGTCCTCCCCCAAACTGCTTTTCGCCTATATGGATTAACCCATTCAAAAAAGTACCATTGGTTAACACAACCGATTTACCTTTAACTTCTAATCCTAAGGACGTTTTAACGCCAACTATCTTGTTATTATCAACTATTAATCCGGAAACCATTTCCTGATAGAAATCAAGATTAGGAGTATTCTCTAGCATCAATCTCCAGGTTTCAGAAAAACGCATTCTATCACTTTGAACTCTCGGACTCCACATAGCAGGTCCTTTAGACTTGTTAAGCATTTTAAATTGGATCGCCGTTTTATCTGAAATGATCCCGCTATATCCGCCTAAGGCATCAATCTCACGAACTATCTGTCCTTTAGCAATTCCACCCATAGCAGGATTACAGGACATCTGTCCTATATTTTGCAGGTTCATTGTGATCAACAACGTACTAGACCCCATATTAGCAGCCGCAGCCGCAGCTTCAGATCCGGCATGACCGGCACCAACTACAATAACATCATACTCCTTTTCAAACATATATCTCATTGTTCCACGTGGAACATTTCTTTAAAGTCTATAAATATCTATGATTTAACATCAAGCAAAAATTTGCGGTCGCAAATATACGTAAATAACTTACAATCAGATAGTTAAATAGCTAAAATGTTGAGTATCAAGCTCCTACAAAAAAGTTCTAAGTATCAAAGCCTCATCTTCCTTCCGACGCATTTCAACTTCTTCAGTATCGCTTTTGTCCTTATACCCACAAAAATGAAGAATTCCATGTATAATTACCCTATGCAGTTCGTCTGTAAAATTAGTCTTAAAAATAGTAGAATTCTCGGCAACTCGTTCAACCGAAATATATATTTCACCGTGAATTTGTTTGCCCAAACTATTATCAAAACTTATGATATCTGTAAGCGTATCGTGTTCTAAAAACTGCTGATTCAACTTTAGAAGATACTCATCATCACAGAAAATGTAGTTAATCTCCCCCTCTTCATAGCCTTCAGAAGTAATGACTTCAGAAATCCAGCTACTAACCTCATTAGCATTATTTAATTGAAAATCACTTTCAGAATAAAACTCAATCATTTTTGTTCTTAAAATACGTTTGTACCTTCTGCCTATATTCCTGACGCAAAGGTAAAGCCTCTCTATTTAAAATTTCAGTGGTATTAAAGTATTTTTTTACATCCTCCGGTGAAAGTCTGAGTGAATTTGTAAAACTATTTCTGTTCGTTTGAGATTCTCTTTTCGACTCCTGACCCTGTTCAAAATCTGCTTTATCCAGTTTCAGTAATTCATATTTCAAATTCAGCATTTGTTCCAAAGTACGTTCGTTGAAACCTTTATCCAAAAGCTGCTGTTCTATACCTTCCATTTTCTTTAAAAGATCTCCCCCGTTTCCATTTAATCCTTCCTTACTCAGTCTATCCTGCAATTGTTGTCGCAGCCGTTGTTGCTGTTTAAATATTTCATACAGTTCGCCGTTTAAGTCTTCACTATTGCCCTCTCCCTCGCCATTCTCACCATCCTTAGAACCACTCTTGCCATCCCTACCGTTTTCTCCATCTTCGCCACTACCGTCACCCTCGCCATTACCTTCGCCTTGTCCCTGACCTTCACCTTTGCCTTTTCCTTTTTCACCCTTTTGCATGCCTTCCTTCATTTTTTCTGAAAGACTCTCTTGCTTTTTAATGATATCCGGGAGCTGAAAACCTTTACCTCCCTCACCTTCACCCATACCGGGCTTGCCCTGTCCTCCTTTACCGGAACCACTACCCATGGCCATTTGTGCCTGCATATTATTTAACAGATCACTTAAAAGGTTGGCAAGTTCATTCGCACCGGTAACTGTATACTGCTGACTAGAAACTCCTTGTCTTAATTGATTCTCGGCAAGTCGTTCGAGGGATTTATCAAGATTATATTGAACCTCGGTTAAAGATTCATTTATTGGTTCACTTATCAATGGCTGTCTTAAAGAAAGTGAGAATAAGCTATCATCGATATGTTGAAAATTAAGCTTTAGATCATTCTGAATATTTAATTTCTTACCAAAAACCGGATTCCCGTACTCCGTAACTTTAAACTCCTCCATGAGAGCTTCCTGTTCAAAAGAAAAAACAACCAGATTATCCAGAATCTGACGCAACATCTCAACATCCTCCTCTAAAGTTTCGCCCTGTCCGGCTTGCATTTGGGCCTGCATTTGAGAACCCATTTGTTTCATTTTTTGTCCGGCTTTCTTTTGATTCTTCTTCGCATCGCTCTTTTTCTGTTGTTCCAAATTTTCTGAAGCTTTTTGCTGTTCGTCCTTTACTTCCTGTTCCCCTTGTTCATCCTCCGGAATGTCCATTGGTTCTTTTAGTTCTTCATTCTCTTCATTTAACTGCTTCTTCTCTTCCTGATATTCTTCAAACTTTTTGTTCAACTCTTCCTGCTTCTCCTTAGTATTTTCATCATCGGGATCATCTGCGAGTTTTTCTTGTTCTTCACCTAACTTGTACAGTTCCTCGGCCAATTTCTCCGCTTTCTTCGTTACGTAATAACGTTTTGTGAGCTCCAAGAGTTGTTCTAAGCTTTTCTCCTGATTCTTATTCTGTTTAGCCAGTTTTTCAAGCTTTTCTGTTAATTCTTCTTTCTGAATTTTCTCCTGAAGTTTCTCGAGCTCTTCCAACAATTTCTCATTCTCTTTTAGTCGCTCCTCGTTTTCGTCTAATCTCTTTTCAAGTTGTTCTTTAAAAGGGTCGTTTTCCTCAATTTCGGGCTGAAATTCCTGAAGATTCTCCTTTAACTCTTTCGAAAAATTCTTCATCATTTCTTCCTGCTGCTTTTGTCTCTTTATAAAATTCTCCAGTTTCTTTTTATCATTCCAGTTAAGCTCTTTCTTTTCTTTCTGAGTTTTTGAGAGTTCGTCAAGTTCTTTTTCACGATCTTTTAATTCTTCCAACGATTTGTCGAGCTCCTTAATAGAATTTTCTTGATTCTGTAGTTGCTCATTTTCTAATTCGTCCCTTGTGAGTTTCTTAAAAGAAAAAACGCCAGATTTACTCGATTTATAATTATGGATAGCATCATTATCGAAAATCTCAAAATAATAATCGTACGCGACCCCTTCTTTTAATGGAAGGTTCCCCGGAAAAGTATATACAAACTGATCGAAATTACTTTTATTGAGCTGCAAGTTCTCCGTTTCGGCATTGATTTCCTCTCCTACCGGATAATAAACCAAGCGCAACTTCGTGAGTCCATAGTCGTCACTCACCTGACCCAGAAAATATACTATCTGACTGCTAGTAGTATCCTGTTTAACCTGAACATCAATTTCGGGATAGGCGTCTTTGACAACTCCAAGAGTAAAGGACAGGTTCTCGTATTCCTTTAATGCTTGATTGGAAGTTGTGATCGCGTAATCCAATTTGTTATAAATTCCCTTTTTATATCGAAAGGACTTATTTTGACCCAAAGTTCCATGCTCTGCATCTTTTAGAATATCAAAGAGCATAGAAGTGTCTTTTAATTTTAAATTCACCTCATCGGTGTTCTTACCGTAAATATCCCAGGTAACCTGTGTTCCCTCAGGTATAGTGGCATTACCGGTACTTTTGAGGACTTCGTCCACTTTTCCGGTGTATGAAGGATAATCCAATTTCATTTCGAAATAGACCAGAGACGGTGTTTTAATTACTTCTAACTGATACGGTTTTGAGGTAACTTTGTTGGCTTTTAACTGAAAATCTATGGTTTCTGAAGGCTGTAAAAAGGTGTATTCAAACAATCCCGGAGCTATTTGTTGCAAATAATAGGTTTCATCGTTATAGCTAATACTTGCATTTTCTGGCATTACATTCCCTTCAGTTCTAACTTTTAGGGTATAGCTTTTGTTTTCAATGGCATTCAGATCATCATTTAGCACATAAAAAGTAAAAGGTGCCGGTGGTTCATAGGCGGTATCGTAATTAACAACCCGCTCGTAGCTACTTGAAAAAAGATCCTTTTCACCTAAAACACTGAACAGTATAAAAATAATTACCGGAATTGCGACATATTTGAGGTATTTGGCATTTTTTCTGAAGTTTACAGCGCTTTTAAATGGTACAGGCTGCATTTCTGAAGCTTTCTGATCGATACTCGCGAGTAATAATTCAGATTCTCTCTGATTCTGATTTAACTGAATAACATTCAATAATTTATCGGAAACCTGTGGAAAGTGACTTCCTATGATCTTAGAAGCTTCTTCATAACTTAATCCATCCTGAAGTTTGAACAGCTTAGCAAGCGGAAACGCAATAAATCTTATAAATAATCCTGCCTCAACAGCAATGAACATCCAAAATAAAACGGTTCTGCCCGTTGGACTTAACCACAGAAAATATTCAACCAGAAGAGTGATAAGAAAATATAGGAGTCCGATGGCCAAAAAAAGAATAGCTCCTTTGATCAACTCATTGGTGTAGTATTTTTTTATAAATTGTTCCAGCTTTTGCTGAATGATACGAAACGTACTCATGATTGCATTTTCTAAATAGCTGACTTAAAATTGGGTTCTCATAGAACTGCAAAAATTACTCCAAATTGTCCAAATAATGAAGGATTTAAAGTATTTAGTTTCATATTCCATTCCATTGGCTGTTGTTATTGGACTATTCTTCAGAAATTATTGGGTGTTTTTTACACCTGTTTTTGCTTTTGTGATCATTCCTGTTTTCGAAATCCTACTGCCGGTTAAAACCGAGAATCTTTCCGAAGGAGAAATCGAAAAAAAGAAGAACAATCTGTTTTTTGATATATTGCTATATCTCAATCTCCCTTTTGTTTATGGTATCCTTGGCTACTTTATGTGGAGTCTTACTACATTGAATTACAATATGATGGAGTTCATCGGACTCACCTTTTCTGTAGGAATATTAGTGGGGTCTAATGGCATTAATGTCGCACATGAGTTGGGTCATCGTAAATCTAGATGGGAGAAATCTTTAGGCAAGTTACTGTTGCTTCCGGCTTTGTATATGCATTTCTACATTGAACATAATTATGGGCATCATCAAAACGCAGCAACTCCTCAGGATCCTGCAAGTGCGCGTTATAATCAATCGGTTTATTCGTTTTGGTTTACTTCAATCTTTAGACAGTATTTTAATGCCTGGATCATCCAAATGGATCTATTAAAACGCGGGAATTTATCTTTTTTCAGTTTTAAAAACGATATGCTCTGGTATATAGTACTACAATCCAGCTATCTTTTTGGAGTGTATTATTTCTTCGGAAATATGGGATTGATCGCAGCCATTGGAATAGGAGTTTCTGCTGCAATTCTATTAGAAACCATCAATTATATTGAACATTATGGCTTGAGCCGAAGCAAAACTAAATCGGGTAGATACGAGCGTGTTGCCGAAATTCATTCCTGGAATTCAAACCATGTGCTTGGTCGCGTAATGCTCTACGAGCTCACCCGTCATAGCGACCATCATTATAAATCGCATAAAAAGTACCAACTGTTAGACTGTCATGAGACTAGTCCGCAGATGCCTTTTGGCTATCCAACTTCTATGGTTTTGTCGTTGGTTCCGCCATTATGGTTTTCTATTATGAACAAGAGGATCCCCGAAAGCATGAGGCCTAAATGAGTCTATTGAACGATCATTTTTACGGTTGCTTCGGAAAGGCTTGAGGTGATCTTAACGAAATAGATTCTGGTTGTTAGATTGTGATTCACAGTAATATTTTCAGCGTTTAAAAAAGTTTCCGTAGAAAGAACCCTAAAGTAAGAGTAAAGCTTTTCATATCGTCGATGGGTTGATTAATCAGAATTGCGACAATAATAGTGCCCTGAGTAAATTTATGGGACAACAAATGCCGAAAATCCTACAATGATCATCAGTAAGAAAGATAGGCAATCGGTTTAAACAATCTCTTATAGAATTGTATCTTTGTGCTTTCATTAAAAAGTTAATTTTTATGTCTCAAAAAGTACGTGTACGTTTTGCTCCAAGTCCTACCGGACCTCTGCATATTGGTGGTGTTAGAACTGCTTTATTTAATTATCTCTTTGCCAAAAAACACGAAGGGGATTTTCTTCTTCGTATTGAAGATACCGACCAAAACAGATATGTTCCCGGTGCAGAAGAATATATTGTTGAAGCATTAAACTGGCTAAATATTCCTTTTGATGAAGGTATTGGAAAAGAAAAGGGATTTGGACCCTATCGTCAAAGCGAACGTAAGCATTTATACAAGGAATACGCAGATGCATTGATCGCTTCGGGTAATGCGTACTATGCATTTGATACTTCGGAAGAGCTTGATGCACACCGAAAAGACCATGAAACAAAAGGTAAAACCTTTATTTACAATTGGCACAATAGATTAAAACTGAAAAACTCTCTTGCTCTTTCTGAAGAAGAAGTCCAAAACAAACTCAATGCAAACGAAGATTATGTGATTAGGTTTAAGAGTCCGGAGAATGAAACTTTGCAGCTCACCGATATAATTCGTGGAAATATTGAAATAGACACCAACATCCTGGACGATAAAGTGTTATTTAAAAGTGATGGTATGCCTACCTATCATTTAGCGAATATTGTGGACGATCATTTAATGGAGATTTCACATGTAATTAGAGGAGAAGAATGGTTGCCATCATTGGCTTTACATGTACTTTTATATCGCGCTTTTGGGTGGGATGCTCCACAATTTGCACATTTACCACTTATCATGAAGCCTCAAGGAAAAGGAAAATTAAGTAAGCGGGCTGGAGATAAAATGGGCTTTCCGGTATTTCCGTTGGAATGGAAAACGAAAGAAGGGGAAGTTTTTTCAGGATATAGAGAAGATGGATATTTACCGGAAGCTGTTGTGAATATGCTGGCATTTTTAGGGTGGAATCCCGGAACCGAGCAAGAGATATTCAGTCTAGACGAACTAGTAAATAGTTTTGAGTTGGAGCGGGTTCATAAGGCAGGTGCCAAGTTCGACCCAGATAAAACAAAGTGGTATCAGCACCATTATTTACAGACAATGGACGAAGATGTGTTGATAGCACAATTTGAACAGGTTTTAAAGAATAAAAATGTTTCGAGCTCACTAGACTTAAATACGATAGTTCCGTTATTAAAGGAACGTGCGACCTTTGTTTCAGATTTGTGGGATCAAGGAAATTTCTTTTTTGAGAGTCCGAAGCACTACGACGAAAAAGCTTCAGCAAAAGCTTTTAAGGAAGAAACACCTGATTTCCTGAGGCATGTAATAACGCTTATGAGTGCTACAGAAGATTTTTCGGCAGCAAATCTTTCCGAAGAAATAAAAGGATGGATCACTTCTGAAGGAATTGGTTTTGGAAAAGTGATGATGCCATTACGGCTGGCTTTGGTTGGTGAAATGAAAGGTCCGGATGTTTTTGAAATTGCTTCAATATTAGGTAAAGAAGAGACTGTTGCACGAATTGAGAACGCAATAAAAAGTATTGGTTAGAAGTAAATAGTACCGGAAACCAAGATGGTACTGCTATTTCCGGAAAAGGAGCCGTTATTGTTTTCCAGACTCTGGTCATTTAGGGCACTTAGCATGTTGGTAACGCCATATTGATAGTGGCCGCTCAATCTAAAGTTTCTTAAGCCCGTAGAAATACCTCCCATTAGTAGAAAGTTAACTTTGGAGATCCTTTCTATCTCATTAGCTTGTAAGGTACTATATCCGTCTAGAATGTAGTTATCTGTCCCTGTTGTACCTAATTTCATTTTTCCGTTAACATTTACAATAGGGCCCACTTCAAGTGTGAGGTGGTGTCTAATAAAATTTACACTGGCGAGTAAGGTAATCTGTGCAGAAGAAATGGAGTAATCTAAAAACTGCTCTTTCGCAATAGGATTTAACGGGTCTCTGGCTAGAATTCCAACGTTGTTGTTAAAATAACTGATCCCATAAATAAGGTCGAATGCTTCATAAACCGATCCTCTTGTGGTAAATCCCCCATAGAACCCGGTTCCTTGTTGGGTGGTGAAGTTTTCGGTTTTAATATCGAAAAAGGTGACTCCGCCGTTGATGCCTAATAAATTGTACTCTTCAAACCGATGTTGAGCAAGGGTTTGTTGTAAAAATAATACACTTAGGGTAACAAATAATAGATTCTTAAGACTCATAATAGGATCGGGGATTTGAAGGGCTAAAATAGCTTTATTTTCGTATCTTCAACAAGTAACTAAATAAATTTATATAAATGGGTTGGACAATTTTAATAATACCATTTTTTCTGTTAGGGTTTTTTATTCTGCTTTCGGGTATTTTTACTGTGAAACAGCAAACATCGGCTATTGTAGAACGCTTCGGAAAATTTTTAAGTATCAGGAACTCAGGTTTACAGTTTAAAATACCTGTTTTTGATAAAATTGCCGGGAGAATAAATCTGAAAATTCAGCAGTTAGATGTGCTCGTAGAAACTAAAACCAAAGATGATGTTTTCGTTCGATTGAAGATCTCGGTACAGTTTCAGGTTATAAAAGATAAGGTGTATGATGCCTTCTACAAGCTTGAGAACCCACATGATCAAATAACTTCCTATGTATTTGATGTGGTAAGAGCCGAGGTTCCTAAAATGAAACTGGACGACGTATTTGAGCGTAAAGACGATATCGCCATTGCGGTAAAAAAGGAACTTAACGATGCAATGATCAATTATGGATACGATATAATTAAGACATTGGTGACCGATATTGATCCGGACGTTCAGGTAAAGGCAGCAATGAATAGAATTAATGCTGCAGAACGAGAAAAAGTAGCAGCCGAGTATGAAGCCGAGGCAGAGCGTATTAAGATCGTAGCAAAAGCTAGAGCAGAAGCCGAAAGCAAAAGATTACAAGGACAGGGTATCGCAGACCAACGTCGTGAAATTGCCCGTGGTTTAGAAGAGAGTGTGGATGTATTGAATAATGTTGGTATCAACTCACAGGAGGCGTCGGCTTTAATAGTGGTAACACAGCATTACGACACCTTACAATCTATTGGAGAGGAAACAAATACAAACTTGATCCTGTTGCCTAATTCGCCTCAAGCCGGAAGTAATATGTTAAACGAAATGATCGCTTCGTTTGTAGCGAGCAATCAAATTGGGGAACAAATGAAAAAAGAGAATCAGGCTAAGGGAATAACCAATAAAAGAAAAAAGACTCCGCCCCGGCCAAGAGCAGAAGAAGGAGATGACCTAAAGTATTAAATGAAAAAGCCCACCAAAAGGTGGGCTTTTTTTGTTAAATAATGAGTTACTTCCTCTTATCCAAGAACTTTTTAATGGCAAAACTTGCGATAGGTGTAACTAATTTAATGAGTACGGCACTAGTTGCTAATCCTCCTAAAAAACCGGTAAGGATATTTCCCGGAGACAAGCTCTCCTTCGTTTTGTTGAAGTGTAACTTGAGCTCTTCGGTATTTATCTCGGTTTGAAGTTTGAGTAATTTCAAATCCTTGTTAACCTCTTCGAAAGAACTATATCTTCTCATATCTCCTGGTTGTTATCTTTATTGTTCATAATTTGAGTTTGAACATCGGGTTCGGGATCGTCATCATTGTCGAAAAACATATCCGAAAATTTAATGAGTAATATTTTCTCAATTGGTTTTTTTCCGAAGATAACCAAGAGAAGCATAATCACAATGTAAAATCCGGCTACAATAAAATACCCCGCATAGCTATTTTCTAAAACATTATTTAACCATAGGGCAATACCAATAGAAAGAAATAGAAGAACCAGCAGTAAGAATATACCTAAAACAAGAAAGTTAACCAAAGAAATTGCTCCTTTGGTCACTGTCTTAAACGTACGGAGTTTATAATACTCTGACGTATTTTTGATATACTCTTGCGCCTTTGCCCCCGATTCTTCGAGATTCTCTGAAAGCGTTTTAAAAGCCATGGCTTACGCTGTTGCCTTTTTCACTGAAGATTTAGCTTTTGCAGTGGTCGTTTCTTTTTGAAGCTTAGCGTTTTGCTTTCTCAGAGCTTCAAGCTTGTCTTCCATTGCTAATAAAATATCGTCTGCCTTGTAACTGGCCGAAGATAAAGTATCTTCCAATTTTTGCTCAAAACTTAATCGAGCCTGCTGAGCTTTAGCACTCATAGTACTGGAGGTTTCTTTAATCTGCTTATTTAATTTTTTCTGAGCTTTCTTAGTTTCTTTACTAATCTTGCCTCTCGTTTTGGATCCTTTGTCTGGAGCATATAAAATACCTATTCCTGCTCCAATAGCAGCTCCGGTTAAAAGTGCTAACAATGTTTGTCCTGTATTTGATGCCATAGTGTTTTGTTTTTAAAAGTGGTTAATAAATCTATCCTCAAAGATACTGTTAGAGGCTCGAAACTGCTGTTAATAAGCGGTTAATAGTTAAGAATTAAGCCATAATGTTGTCTTAAAATCGATGTTTTTTTGCCAAAAACTCTTAATGTTTTGGCCGAAATGATAAACTCGATTATCGGGATTATCTAAAGAAGTAACCGATTTATTTTTAACTTTGATCAATAATACCATAAAATGCGTCTACCGCTTTCTTTTAGTCGAACCCATTCTTCGTTTTCATATTTAATATTAACTATCTTCTATCCGTTGCTGGTAGTAACCGTTTTAGGTATAGTAATCTTTCCTACTTCTCAGGATTATTTGGATGAAATAGTTTCATTTGGTTTGCTGTCGTTAATCTGCTATTGCTTAACAGTGGTCTCTTCGGCTGTTAAACTCAGGAAATTTCTCTATTTAGCTTCAATATTGGGTTTGGGAATCTTTGCGTTTATAAAATTGAGTTTTTATTTCCACTACGATGTTAAAATAAGTGCTTCGGCTCTCTTCGTAATATTTGAAACACATGGTTCTGAGGCATCAGATTTTATAAACAATTACTTAAATATAGGAGTGATTGGCATACTTCTTTTGCTTTTTATTCCGATAATTTATTGGTTAATTGTTTTATTTCTTCGGAAAGGAACGCTGATTTATAATCACAACGCAGCTCGATCCACCATAAAAAATAGTTTCCGATTAATAACCCTTTTTGGGGTTATGGGTTTTTCTTTTTATTTCATTCAGAAAAACTATAGACCAAACAATATTTTAATAACTGCGCTAGGTTCATATAAGGACTATTTAATCACTAAGGAAAATTTAAAGGAAAATCTAGCTCAAAAAACCAATAAGCATCTGGTGGTTTCTTCAACTTCAGATTCTCCGCAAACCCATATAGTTATAATTGGAGAATCTACAACAAACTGGCATATGCAGTTGTATGGTTACCAACGAGAAACGAATCCATTACTTTCAGAAATTAAAGATGAACTCATTGTGTTCGACAGTGTTATTGCGCCTCATGTACACACGATTTTGTCTCTTGAAAAAGTCTTAACGCTCTCTAATTTCGAAAATAAAAACCCTGAAAACAACTATTCGATAGTTCAGCTTGCTAATGCAGGAGCATACGAAACATTCTGGATATCGAACCAAAAGCCGGTAGGAATTCACGAGAGTGTAACCACAATTATTGGAAGCGCCGCAGATCACCAGTTCTTCCTCGCAACAGATGATTATCAAAACCATATTTATGATGAAAAGGTATTACCTGCGTTAGATTCCGTCTTGAGCAGAAAGGACCACAAGAAAATGATATTTATTCAACTTATAGGAACTCATATAGCTTATAAGAAAAGGTACCCTTCCAAATTCGAATTCTTTAACGAAAAAGAGCCATTAAAGTATACAGACAACAACTCGAAGGCTTTGATCAATGAATACGACAACGCAATACGTTATAACGATTCCATTGTGAGAAGTATTATTGATAAAGTTAAAAGTGAAGATCTAAACAGCACTGTCTTGTATTTTGCTGATCATGGGGATGATGTCTTCGATGTTATGGACTACGCCGGGCATAACGAATACCACGCAACCAGACCTATGTTCGAAGTGCCTTTTATTTTATGGCTTTCAGAAAAATACAAGAAACAACACCCGGAATTTATACCGGCTAATGAGCTCTCAACACGCAGGTATAGTTTAGAAGATTTTATACATAGTTTTTCGGATCTAAGTGAAATTAGATTTCAAGCCTATGATAGCAGTAGAAGTATTTTTAGTAAAGATTTCATTAGAAGAACCCGGATTATAAAAGATAGTATCAATTATGACGAAAGGGACTAAAATAAAAGTTGTAATCGGATCACTTTGCTTACTGTTGATCCTGGCGATGGTGTATCGTTATAACCCTTATCGATTTTCATTTTTAGGCCATTATGATAAAATTTGGGCGCATAGAGTGAATGATACGGCAAAACTGGCTTCAGCTCTGGATCACTTCGAGGGAGTAGAGCTGGATCTGGTCTTCCTTGAAAACACTGGGGTTCTTGACGTTAATCATCCTCCTGCACCTTCTAACGGACTCACCTTTGAGGTCTATCTTTCGAGAATAGAAACGGGTAAATATCCTTATCTCTGGCTCGATATTAAGAATTTGAACTCAGAAAACTCGAAGGTAATCTTTGATAGGTTACAAGCGCTTTTTAAAAACAAATCGTATCCATTACACAAAGTGCTTGTAGAAACACGCTATCCGGATGCACTTCCAGTCTTTACGGAAGCCGGCTATAAAACCAGTTATTACTTACCGTCCAATCCTTCAGAACACATCCCGAAAATAGATTCCATTTTGCGATTTCAGCCAACGATATGTATATCAACAACTTATAAAAATTATACGACCGTAGCTAAGATCTTTCCGAAGAAAACAAAATATATCTGGATCTTAAATCATAATAAACTTATGGAACATCGGTTGGTTCGATCTATTCTAAAAGACACAATGGTAAAGGTTGTATTAGTGCCGTACAGGCCAATATAAAAACCTAAGCCAATTTCGCCCAGGAATCTCTTAAGGCAACCGTTCTGTTAAAAACCATTTTTTCTGAAGTTGTATCAGGATCTACCGTAAAATACCCAAGTCTTTGAAACTGAAATTTGTCTTCTATTTTTGCTTCTTTTAAGCTAGGTTCGGCATAACCCGTAATCACTTGTAAGGAGTCCGGGTTGATAAATTCCATAAAATCCTTTTCCTTATGAGTGTCTGGAGAAGCCTCTGTAAACAAGCGATCGTATAAACGAACTTCAACAGGAAGTGCGTGCTCAATAGAAACCCAGTGAAGCGTCCCTTTTACTTTCCTCATGGAAGCTTCGGTACCACTACCACTTCTACTATCAGGATCATAAGTACAATGTATCTCTGTAATATTTCCATTAGCATCTTTTACAACACTTTCTCCCTTAATAATATAAGCATTCTTAAGTCTAACCTCTTTGTCTATAGTTAATCTAAAGAATTTTCTATTTGCCTCTTCCTTAAAATCATCTCTTTCAATATACAACTCACGTGAAAAAGGTACTTTTCTAAATCCGGCACTTTCATCTTCCTGATTGTTCTCTGCTTCTAACCATTCGGTTTTTCCTTCAGGGTAATTGGTGATCACCAACTTTATCGGATTTAAAACTGCCATGACCCGAGGCGCTTTCTTGTTCAAATCTTCCCGAACGTTAAACTCTAAATGAGACACATCAATAAGATTATCTCTTTTCCCTACCCCAATACTTTCAGCAAAATTACGTATTGATTCGGGTGTATATCCTCTTCTACGTAAACCGGAAATTGTTGGCATTCTAGGATCATCCCATCCTGTTACTATTTTCTCTTCTACTAAGCGCGCCAATTTACGTTTACTAACCACTGTATGACTAAGGTTTCTACGCGCAAATTCTCGCTGTTTAGGGCGTATTTTGTTTTCATCGTACACTTGGTCTAAAAACCAATCGTAAAGCTCTCTATGGGGAAGAAACTCTAGTGTACAAAACGAATGTGATACTTGTTCTATATAATCACTTTCTCCATGAGTCCAATCGTACATCGGAAATATCTTCCAATTGGTTCCTGTTCTATGGTGATTTTTGTGAAGTGTTCTATACATTACAGGGTCACGCATCAACATATTAGTAGATTTCATATCAATTTTTGCTCTTAATACATGCTCTCCCTCCCCTGCTTCGCCATTTTTCATCTTTTCAAGTAACTCCAGGTTTTCCTCAACAGGTCTATCACGAAACGGACTGTTGGTTCCGGGAGTAGTTGGTGTTCCTTTTTGTTCTGCAATTGCCTCAGACGACTGTGAATCTACGTATGCCTTTCCGCTTTTTATAAGCTCGACAGCCCAGTCGTACAATTGCTGAAAATAATCACTTGCATAGCATTCAGAAGCCCACTCATACCCCAACCAGGAAATATCTCTCTTTATAGCATCTACAAATTCCTGTTCCTCCTTGGCGGGATTGGTATCATCGAATCTTAGATTCACCGGAGCGCTATACCTTTCTCCTAAACCAAAATTCAAACAAATTGAAGATGCGTGACCAATATGAAGATACCCATTAGGTTCTGGAGGAAACCTAAAGCGCAGATCTTTTTTAGAATGTGTAGAAGACAGATCGTCTTCGATAATATGTTCAATAAAATTGAGTGACTCGTTTTCGTTTGCCATAGTTGAAAAAATAATGCACAAAGGTAATTAATTAACTAACAACTTTACTATCCTGATTAGGTAACCAAATGGGATTTGTATCTTTGCGAAAATGATTTCAATGGGAACGATCCGTTTAAAAAATATAAAAATTTACGCCTTCCATGGTTGCTTAGTAGAAGAAGGAAAAATTGGTTCAGATTATCTGGTCAATCTTTCGGTAAAAGCGAACCTTAAAAAAGCTGCCAAAACAGACGAATTAAGTGATACCGTAGATTATGTTCATCTTCAGAAAATAGTAAAAGATCAAATGGCCACTCGTTCAAAACTGTTAGAACATGTAGGTAAACGAATTATAGAAGCTATTTTCAACGAGGTTGAAATGGTAAATTCGGTTAAAATAAAGGTGGCAAAGGTGAATCCGCCAATTGGTGGTGATGTAGCTGAAGTAAGTGTAACCTTAGAAGAGGAACGGTAATTTAAATTTAAATGCGGTATTTGTTTTTAATATTTTTATATTTGCAGCCATCTTTTGAGCATTGTTTCAGGAGATTCCTGCCTTCGCAGGAAGTTATGGCATCATGGCCGAGTGGCTAGGCAGAGGTCTGCAAAACCTTCTACAGCGGTTCGAATCCGCTTGATGCCTCGAAAACCTTCAGGAGTTATTCTGGAGGTTTTTTTATACAATTTATACTAGACGGGCGTTTCCAGACCTGCCTGCCGGAAGGCAAGCGCTCATATTTTCGGTCTGGATCGGGCTATCCCCTGCAATCTGCTACCACAGGATTTCCACTTCTATCCCTAACGCAGAAATTTTTTGTACTTATTGTTAAATTGGTTCCTCTACAGGAGGTACAGGCTTTTCTAAAGGGTTATTCTGACCGGGAATTCGTTCTAGTCCCGCTTTTACTTCATTTGGGAAAATCCCTTGAATTAGCATAAGTACCCCAAATGCGAGTATTAAAATGCTGACCCATTTTTTTGTCTTAAAGATAAACCTTGGGGTCATTTTGCTCTTTAATTTCTTTGCTAAACTAATCTTTAATAGGTCGGTTAAAAAGAACGTTACCAGAACAGTTGTTAAAAACCAGATCACTCCATTTTCGGAAGTGGTTAGCGCATTCGCCATAATAATTGTACCTATCCAACCGGCTAAAACACCAAAATTCACAAAGTTGAGCAGAAAACCTTTCAGAAATAAACCTCCTAAATTTTTCTTTACATTAACAGCATAATGTTCTCGGGCAATCTTTATAAAGGACTTAGCTGTTCTTATGTAAGAAATGATTCCATATGCAATTAACACAGCACCTCCAAAAATTAGTAAGCCGGGATCGTCTTTTACTTTCTCAAGTATCTTACTTGTACTAAAAAATGCCAGAATAATAAAAATAATGTCTGCTGTCATCGCTCCAAGATCGAAGAATACGCCGGCTTTAAAACCTTTGGTAATACTTGTTTCGATGAGAGTGAAAAACACAGGACCTATTGCAAATGCAAGTAGAAACCCGTAAAATGCCGCATAGAGTAAGCCGTCAAACATAGTTGAGTAAAAATACAAATTAGTTTAACCTAGTTTAACAGAAACTCTTATTTTTTCAGGACTCGATCTCTTTTTTATGACCTAACATCGTGAAGTCTAAATGCTTTCTAACAAGATCAGCGTTCTTTACTTTTACATAAACTTCATCACCTAACTGATAAACGTTCTTGGATTTCTGACCAATCACCGCAAACTCATCTTTATCGAAAATATAATGATCATCCCTCAAATCCTGAGTTCTAACCATTCCTTCACATTTGTTGGAAATGATCTCTACATAGATTCCCCACTCTGTCACCCCCGAAATTACACCCAAGAAATCCTGATCGTTATGGTCCTGCATATACTTGATCTGCATATACTTGATACTATCCCTCTCTGCATTTGCAGCCAGGTTTTCCATATCACTGGAATGTGAACACTTATCTTCGTATTTCTCTTCTTTAGCCGATTTTCCATTTTCCAGGTAGTGCTGTAATAAACGATGTACCATTACATCCGGATATCTTCTAATAGGTGAAGTAAAATGTGTATAATAATCGAAAGCCAGTCCGTAGTGACCAATATTGTTCGTGGTATAAACCGCTTTACTCATACTTCTAATTGCAAGGGTATCTACTAAATTTTGTTCTTTTCTTCCATGTACATCCTTCAGTAATTTATTTAACGATTGCGATGTCGACTTTCTGTCTCTGGTATCTAGTTTGTAACCAAAACGTTTGATAATATTTTCTAAAGCTGCTATCTTTTCATCATCCGGTTCGTCGTGAACACGGTAAACAAATGTTTTCTTCGGATTTTGCTTTCCAATAAATTCTGCAACACTTCTATTAGCGAGCAACATAAACTCTTCAATAAGCTTGTTAGCATCTTTACTCTCTTTAAAATAAACTCCTTCCGGATTATTTTGAGCGTCCAGTTTAAATTTTACTTCCACCTTATCAAAAGAAATTGCTCCGGCATGCATCCGCTTTTTCCGAAGGATTTTTGCGAGTCGGTCGAGTTCAAGAATCGCTTCAGCGATAGGGGACTCTACTGTATATTCTTTGTCTGTAATCGAAATATCTGCCGGAATAGTGTAATGAGACTTCTCGCTACCGCTCGAAGTACCTTTAGATTCTATAATATGCTGTGCTTCTTCATAAGCAAATCTGGCATCACTGTAGGTTACTGTTCTTCCAAACCATTTTTTAACTATTTCAGCTTTGTTATTCATTTCAAAAACGGCAGAAAATGTATATTTTTCTTCATTAGGACGTAAGGAGCACGCACCGTTAGACAGTATTTCCGGTAACATTGGAACAACTCTATCTACCAAATAAACAGAAGTTGCACGCTCGTATGCTTCATCGTCTAATACAGTTCCTGTTTGTAAATAATGTGATACATCTGCAATGTGAATTCCAATTTCATAATTACCATTCTCAAGCGTTTGAAATGACAATGCATCATCAAAATCTTTAGCATCTTTAGGATCTATAGTAAAGGTAAGAACATCGCGCATATCGCGACGTTTAGCAATTTCGTTAGGATGTATCTTCGTATCGAGTTTATTCGCAAAAGCTTCAACTTCTGGTGGGAAATCGTAAGGTAAACCATACTGTGCTAAAATAGAATGAATTTCAGTGTTGTGTTCACCCGGCATTCCAAGAACTTTCAGAACAGAACCAAAAGGAGAATCGGCTTTTTCAGGCCAGTCTTCCATTAAAACCAATACTTTTTCACCATCTTTAGCACCGTTAATTTTATTCTTCGGAATAAAGATATCGGTATGCATTTTATTATCGGTAACATCTACAAACGCGAAATTCTCCTGAACTTGAATAGTACCTACAAATTCGGTTTTTTTACGCTCTATGATCTTCGTAACTTCTCCTTCTTGTTTGCCACCCTTTTTACGTTTGAAAACGTAAACTTCAACTATATCTCCCTGCAGCGCCTTATTTAAATTCTTACTACTAACATATATATCATTTTCAAGGTCTTCAACAATAATATATCCTTGTCCGCGACCAGCCATATCAACCTTCCCTGTATAATAATTCTGAGAAGGTGTTATGATAAACTTTCCTCTTTCAATTTCCTGAATGGTTCCTTTAGACTGTAGGTCGCGTAATTTTTTGATAATTTGATTTCTGCTACTCGGATCATCAACTCCTAATTTTGCAGCTATTTGTTTGTAGTTATATGGTTTAGAGTGATCTTTGCGTAGAATAGCAACTATGCTTTGTGAAAGATGCCCTATTTTTTGTTTTTTATTTCTTTTTTTTCTTTTTGGCATTGTAATTTTTTAATTCATGTAAAAGTACTGTTTAAAAATCAATACAGTCTTCTTATTAATAAAGATTTAGTACCTTGTTATACAACCGTTAAGTAGTTAAATTGCTTCTTCGGTAGTTATATGAAAGACTTCAAAACCATAGCAATCTTTACATTTCCCAGCGAATATGCGGTATTGCAATTGCTATTCGATCAACACGAAGTTCGTTATGTTTTTCAAAACGAAACGATGATCAGTGTCCTTCCTTTTCATTCTAACGCTTTTGGCGGTATTCGCCTTCAGGTTCATAAAGATGATATCATTAAAGCAAAGCGGATCATGAACGATTTAAATGACACTTCCGAATATAAAGTCGTATAAAATTCAGTTATCAACATCTATTACATATTCATCTTTTTTCTTTTTAAAAATTTAAATAAAAAATGATGGGTATTATAGCTTGTTAATATGTAGAATAACTTTTTTGATATTTATGCTGTAATTAAGTTATAGCTAATTTTATTCATCTTATCAACAGTTTATAAGTATGATTTACTTCTGAAAAATAGTCAGTTGTATTTAATAGTTAACAGTTGTCAATAACTCATCTCAACATGTAAATTTTAATAAAAAACTTATTTAAAATTGTTCGAAAAGCCAATTTAAAAACTCATAAATTTGGAATAACTGAAGAATAAAAAAATTGTATTATTCATAAATTCATGGCTATTGTAAAATCATTTCAATCCTGCAATTTTATTTCTAAAAATCGAAACTGTAAATATCAACATACATGTTAACTAAATTGTAAAAAAATGTTTACCATTTTATTATGAATTCAAACCTTATCTTTGTATAAAATTCTATCCAATGAAAATAGCAATAGGAAACGACCACGCCGGTACAGATTATAAAAATACGATTGTTGATTACTTAAAGAATGAAGGACATGAAGTAATTAATCATGGTACCAATTCTGATGATAGCGTAGATTACCCGGATTTCGTGCATCCGGTAGCCTCCGATGTAGAAAATAAAACTGTAGATTTTGGAATAATTATCTGCGGAAGCGGTAATGGCGCTAATATGACGGCCAACAAACATCAAAAAGTGCGTTCAGCGTTGTGTTGGACGAAAGAAATAACTGCCCTTGCACGGGAGCATAACGATGCTAATATTTTGAGCATTCCGGCAAGATTTACAAGCGAACCACAAGCTTTAGATATGGTAAAGACTTTCTTAACCACCCCTTTTGAAGGCGGTAGACATCAACGGAGAGTCGAGAAAATTGCCTGTTCGTAATATAAATTATGGGACATAAGCACGAGCATAATCACTCCCATCCTGATCTAAAGGGTAGAAACCTACTCATTTCTATTGTTCTAAACATTCTAATTACTGTATCACAGGTAATAGGAGGTGTCATTTCAGGGAGTCTTTCTCTGTTAAGTGACGCCCTGCATAACTTTAGTGATGTCTTATCTTTAATTGTTAGTTATGTTGCAGATAAATATTCAAAAAAGGAAGCATCCATAAGCAAGACTTTTGGGTATAAAAGAGCCGAGATCATTGCTGCATTTGTAAATGCAGCCTCCTTATTAATAGTTGCGGTTTATTTAATTTATGAAGCCATTATCAGGTTTTTCAATCCGCAAACTATAGAAAGTGGTATCGTTATATGGCTTGCTTTACTGGGTATCGTTGCAAACGGATTTAGTGTTCTTTTACTTCGTAAAGATGCAAAAGACAATATGAATATGCGTTCTGCATATTTACATTTGTTTACAGATATGTCTGCCTCGGTTGCGGTATTAATTGGTGGTTTACTCATGAAGTATTTTAGTTGGTTTTGGGTAGATAGTGTGCTAACGGTTCTTATTGCGATCTATTTACTTTTTATGGGGTACGATCTCTTAAAAAAATCATTTAAAGTACTTATGCTTTTTACACCAGATGATTTAAACCTGGAAAAAATTAGCGCGACCATAATTGCATTTCCGGAGATTAAAAATGCACATCATATGCACGTATGGCAACTCAATGAAAAAGAAACACATTTGGAGGCTCATATTGAATTTAATAAGGATATAACAATATCGCAGTTTGATGAAGTTTCAGAAAAAATTGAAAAATTACTATTTAAGGAGTACGGAATTAACCACGTAAACCTTCAACCTGAATACAATAAGGACGACCCGAAAGATATTGTAGTTCAGGATTAACAACATACACGATTATGGAAATTCTTATCAAAGATTTCGAATCTCTTTCTACCTTAGAATTACACGATCTCCTCCAATTGAGAAGCGAAGTATTTGTTGTGGAACAAGATTGTGTGTATCAGGATATCGACGGAAAGGACCTAAAGGCGCTTCATGTTTTAGGTTATAAAGAAGGAAAAATTGTAGCATATACCCGATGCTTTGCGCCGGGCCTATACTTTGAAGAAGCCGCAATTGGGAGAGTAGTAGTAGAAGGGTCTCAGCGTAAATACGGCTACGGCCATGATATCATGAAAGCTTCTATTAAGGCGATACATGAAAATTACAAAACAAAGACCATAAAGCTTTCGGCGCAAACCTATCTTATAAAGTTTTATGAAGCTCATCAATTTCACCAAGTAGGGGAAGGTTACTTAGAAGATGGAATACCACATGTAGCAATGATAAAAAAATAGACCTTAAATTTCATTATTATTATTTTAAGGGGGTATTTATCGATTTATTGATAAATTTTAAAGAAACACCCCTATATTTTACCATACTTACTATAAAATTTATACATTTATTTCCTATTAAGTATAAATTTATAGGGGGTGGGTAGAAAGTTAAATTTTATTGTACTAGCAATTTTAGTTGTAATAAGTCTCTGGTTTGGTAGCGAATATGAGGTTGTTGAAAATGCACCATCCATAGATACCGGGGATACCGCCTGGATGATCGTCGCGAGCGCTTTTGTATTGTTAATGACTCCCGGCCTCGCTTTCTTTTATGGAGGTATGGTATCAAAGAAAAGCGTAATCTCTACCATGCTTCAAAGTTTTGTAGCCTTAGGAGTTATAAGTGTATTATGGGTTATTGTTGGATTTAGTCTGGCGTTTGGTGACAGTTTTTATGGAGTAATAGGTAATCCATTAACATATTTCAACTTTAATGGTGTTACTGTATCGCCTAATCCCGATTTTTCGGCAACAATTCCTTTTCTCTTATTTGCACTTTTTCAACTAAAGTTTGCTATAATAACTCCTGCCTTAATTACGGGGAGTTTTGCAGAAAGAATACGCTTTCGGAGTTACATTCTTTTTATGGTACTTTTTTCTTTAATTATATACTGTCCGCTTGCACATATGACGTGGCATCCCGATGGATTATTTAGAAATTGGGGAGTGCTGGATTTCGCAGGAGGAACAGTTGTACATATGTCGGCAGGTTTTGCTACGCTCGCCGGGGCTATGTATTTAGGAAAACGCAAACGCAAAATTGAGAAACCCGCGAATATTCCGTTTGTAATTTTGGGAACGGGATTGCTTTGGTTTGGATGGTTCGGATTTAATTCAGGATCTGCTTTGGGAGCAAATACAGATGCCGTAATCGCTTTTGCGAATACCAATTTAGCATCGGCAACCAGTATGATTTCGTGGATTTTTCTCGATAGAATGCGTAATAGAAAAATGTCATCCCTCGGCGCCTGTATTGGAGCAATTGTAGGATTAGTTGCGATTACACCAGCCGCAGGTTTTGTGACCCTTAGTCAGAGTATTTTTATAGGCTTTATTGCAGCTATTGTTAGTAATTACGCCATTCAACTTCACAAGAAAACAGAAATTGATGATACTTTAGACGTATTTCCAAGTCATGGAGTAGGAGGAATAGTTGGCATGTTACTTACGGGGGTATTGGCAAATGGTGTTGGATTGATACATGGAGAAACCACTACATTCTTATACCACTTGTTAACCTTAGTTCTGGTTACGGTATTTACTTTTGGAGGAAGCCTTTTACTTTACAAAATAACTGATATACTTTTACCGCTTAGAGTGAGAGAAGACCAGAAGACCAGGAGTACAGAGGACTTGACGCTTCACAGCATGGCGAAAACCTTGATTCTTAGATCTTGATTAAATTCTTCTGTAGATTTAGATCATTAAGCATTTCGTTGGTAAATTTATAATGTCCTTTCGTGGTAATTATCTTAAACCTCTGATTCCTCATTCTTGAGATCACGTCTAAGAAACGCCATTTCGATTTCAGAAGTAAGGGTTTTTTAGACTTCAGACTTAACTCAAAGTAATGTTTAATACCTTGTCGTTCGGCAACAATATCCGGGGTGATCTTTTCCTCAGTACCCTTTTTTAGGTACGACTTGGGCGTTTCAAAACCTTCAATATCTGCTTTGATATTTTCAAAACCTCTGTTTTCTAAATATGCAACCGACTCTTTTAGAAACGCATCATTTTCATCTTTGTCTATCTGTATCATAACTCATATGATACGAAAATTAGACGAGAATCCCTGTTAATGCCTTGTTAAGTCTTTTTAGAGCGAACATTTTTATTAAAAGGAATACCCAATTGTATCCCAATATTTTCGTCGTTGGTGTGGTCCGAAATATCCAAGCCATACTTAATCTTAGCGGTTTCTTCATATACAAAAGTTCCGAAGATCCTGTCCCAAATGGAAAGCATATTTCCATAATTACTATCGGTCCACGGAAGTTGATAATGATGGTGAAACTTATGCATATTGGGAGTAACTATTACATAACTTAAAGCTCTGTCCAGCCATAACGGCATTGCTATATTTGCATGAGTAAAATATGTAAATAGTACACTTAAAATGCGATAAAAGAAATAAAATGAAATTGGCATACCCATTATAACCACAGCTATCAAGGCGAAGCTTTCTCTTATAATAAAGTCTAAGGGATGATGCCTGGTACCGGTTGTTGCATCTACATTTTTATCACTGTGATGCACTATATGAAGTCGCCACATCCATTTCACTTTATGAAGTAAAAAATGAACCCCATACTGAGCAATGAAATCCAGCACAACGACCGATAATAATAACTCTACCCAAACCGGGGCATCAAAGAGATGTAATAAGCCAAATTGAGACTTATCTAACCAAATAAAAACACCGGCAGTTGCAATTCCAAAAACCGCATTAATTACCATAACGAATAGCAGCAAGATAAGATTGGTTTTTGCGTGTTTCCATTTACTGTACTTTAAAACAAATAAACGATAGTACCCTTCAAATATCCAGAATAGTGTGAGACAAAAAAATACCCATCCGGCTTTCATCCAGATGGGCATATTTTCAAAGAAGTTTAAAAAAGACTCCAAATTACTTTAATATTTTCTGATAACGTTTTTGGTCGTTTAATACCGAAACAGCTTCCAAAATTTCGGGATTGTGCTCAATTTGATACATATACAAACCATCACGATAAAAATAACGTTTAAGAATCTCATCTGAAAGTAACGACATAATTTCAGCTTTTTTCGAAACCACAGCTTTGTCTTTTGCTGCATCAATTGCAAGCATCAATTGATTATAACTTGTGTTGATATCCTCTTTCATATCATCATCTTCAGCACGACGCAAAGCTTCAGCAAATTCTTTTTCAGTTTCAGTTTCGTATTCAAAGTTATTCTCTTTCAGAAAATCAATAAATTTCTGAAAATCGCCATCGGTTAATTTAAAATCACTGTAACTACTTAACTCATGACTGTAGTAATATTCAGTAGCGAAATCAAAAATAGCATTGTCTTTTAGTAAAGCAGTAGTAACCGGACTAAATTTTGAAGTTTCTAATTCAATATCGGGTAAAATTCCTCCTCCGTCATAAACCGTTCTCCCACCCTTTGTTTTAAACGAATTATACTCTTTGGCATCTTTTCTAATGGGGTCACCATTCTCATCTCTGTTCCAGTAATCCAGTGCCTGAATACACCTTCCACTAGGGGTATAATAACGGGATATTGTTACTTTTAACTGCGTGCCATAAGTGAGTTTCTTAGGACGTTGAACCAGTCCTTTTCCGAAGCTACGTGCACCTACAACCACAGCACGATCCAAATCCTGCAAACCACCCGAAACGATCTCACTGGCGGATGCACTCCTTCCGTTTACCAATACTACTAACGGAATTTCAGTATCAACAGGCTCCTTACCGGTCTTATATGTTTTGTTATACTTCTCAATAACAGATTTAGTAGTGGTGATCACCTCACCCTTTGGCACAAATAGATTTACAACATCTATTGCTTCATTTAGCAGTCCGCCGGGATTACCTCGTAGGTCCAGAATAATCTTGGTAGCACCTTCCGCTTTAAGCGATTCTAATGCCGCTTTTGTTTCGATGGTTGTTTTCCTGTTAAATTTAGTTAGTACGATGTAACCCACATCATTGTGAATCAATTTATAAAACGGAACGGCTTTTACATCTATCGCCTCTCGTGTAAGTGTGGTAGTATTGGTTTTACCTTGTCGCAAATACGTTAATTCAACTTTAGATCCCGGAGCACCTTTTAACAGCTCCCCTGCGTCATCCTCAAAATCTGAAACCTTAATAGCGCCAATTTTAGTGATTTCATCTCCCGCTTTTAAACCGGCCTTGTCTGCCGGATAACCTTCAAAAGGTTCAATGACTATGATCTTTTCTTTTTCAGTACGCGCAGTGGCTCCAATCCCGGTGTAAACACCAGAGTTGTTAATTCGTGCATCCTCAACCTGTTGTTCATTCCAGTAAACTGTATACGGATCCAGATCTTCCAACATACCTGTTATAGCCTTGTCCATAAGAACCGCCGGAGTTACCTCATCAACATAATTCATGTTCAATTCTTTGTAGAGTGTGGTAAAGATCTCTATCTGTTTTGCGATCTCAAAAAAGTCACTTTTAAAACTTACGGTTGTAAACAGGATTCCCAATGCGACTATGGGAATCAATATTTTCTTTTTCATACTAACTGTTTTTGATGTGTGATTACTTAAATTCTATATCACTTAATGGAAGTCACACAATTCCGGTAAAAGTGATGATGAAGATATTTCGAACTCAATTTACGAAGACTTCTTTTTATTTCGTCTTAAAATTTTTCGAAGTACAATTACTACGATCGATGCTATTATAAAAAGTGGCCATAAATACAACACTCCAAGGAAAAACATTGAAATTCCATCCCAACCCCCTTTAAGCGAGTTGATCATCTTTTGTCCGTACGATTGGGTAATACCCGTTTCGGAAGTAAGTTCGTAAAACTCTATAGTAACAGTACTCATCGACACCTGACTCTCAAGATACTTTAACCTACCTTGCTTCGCTTCTATTTCTTCCCTGATTGTAGATAGTTCCCGCTCAATTTCGAGCATTTCCTTTACGTTCTTTGCCTGTTTCAACAATTCGAGATACCGATTTTCCAATTCTCTTTTCGCCTTTAATCTTGCATTAAGATCTACGAATTCTTCCGAAACATCTTGTCTCGAAACATTGTTTTGATCAAAATAATCAACCCCATCAGAAACACCAGCAATAAAGGCTTGAAAGTTTTCCGTAGGAATACGTATCACCATATTCTGGTAAATTCGGTTATAACTTTTACCCGAATTATCACTTTGCACAAAACCTTTGTATTGGTTTGCCAGCTCAAGAATTTTATTGTGAGTTTCTTCGATCTTCTCAGTTTCATACACTAAACGAGCTGTCTTAATGATCTTTTGCTCGATTATTTCCGAAGAAGGAGCGACATCTGCAGTTAGATCATCTGCTTGCTCATAGATCATTTCTTCCGTCTCCGAATACTCATAACCCGCCTCCTTGCTTTCTGAAGTTAAAATATTACCGGAGCCTCCGTTGGAGCATGCCATAACAAATAAAAACAGTAATCCGCTAATCATTTTCATAGTTTCCAAATTTTTAATGAGACAAAAAGAGCTGGTTTGTTGCTACAAAAACACCAAATTTAAGTTTTCACCTCCTCAAATTCTTCGTTCAATTTTTTAACTAAGCGCGCCATTGAGGTATTTAGAGTGGCATATTGTGGCCTATCTTTTCCTAGATATAAAAATAACAACGCAAATTTCTTGCCGTTATTTGTAGAAAGTGAATGTTTATTAAGTCGGTAAGCCTCACGCAATTGCCTTTTTATCCTGTTTCTGGTGACGGCTTTTTTAAAATTGCGTTTCGGAACGGCGAATGTTGCCTGCGTGACCGCACTGTCCTCCAGAGTTAAGAATAGAACTTTTAGCGGGAATTTAGTGTGTGTTTTTCCCTCCTCAAACAATTTTTTGATCGTAGTGGCACTTTTTAATTTTTCAGATTTCGGAAAACTAAAATTCATCATGTAAATGTATACTATTTGGGCGTTTGCGCCAAAGACGCACCGGGCTTTCGGCACTCGCTTCCAGACATATGTTTTAATCGGTCTGGAGAGCTCAAACAACTGCCTCGATCCCTAACGCAAAAACCCTGCTTCACGCAGGGTTTTTTATTATAAGAATAGTAAAATAAAGGCTTATTCGCCGTAAACATTATCTTCTGGGTTGATATCTGCCATACGCTGAGACGCATCGATCATCATGTTTTTAACCTTTTTTCCGTTTGTAATTTCAAATTCATAGGTAGGATATGCCCAGGCCCAATCTGATAATACATTGCGTTGTAAGGTCGGGAAAGGATTCGCTTTCTCTCCCCTCATCATTTGTAAAGGAATATAGAATGATTCCTGTGTTCCGTCTTCGTATGTAACATAAAGGTCTATTGGCATAGGCATCAAGCCAACTCTTTCCAAAGTTATTTTTGTTTTACCTTCTTCAGAAACAACACTTTGAATCTTATAATCAATAGTATTCGTGGTTTGAGTCCAATCTGTTAAATACCAATCCAATTCAAATCCGGAAACTTTCTCTGCAACTCGTATAAAGTCATTAGGGGTAGGATGCTTAAATTTCCATTCAGAAAAATACCGTTTTAAGGTTTCCTGAAGATTTTCTTTACCAATAACATATTCTAACTGAGAAAGAAATACAGCTCCTTTACTGTAGGCTGTAATTCCGTATGCACGATTGCTGGCATAACGATCTGCATGGGTTGATTGTGGTTGTTCGTTTCCGCTTTTTGCAAGAAAGACATATCCGCGATAAGATCCCGCATGCGGATTAGGATTATCTCCTTCTCCCATTACAACTTCCATAGCTTCATCCGAAATATAGCTGGTAAAGCCTTCGTCCATCCACTCGTGTTTAGACTCGTTCGTCGCTAACAAAAACTGAAACCAAGAATGCGCCATTTCGTGAGCAGTTACACCTACTAAACTTCCAAATTTGCGTTCTCCGGTAATTAACGTACACATTCCGTACTCCATTCCACCATCACCACCTTGAATTACAGAGTATTGTTTATATGGATATTCACCAATATTCTCGTTGAAAAACTCCATTAAAGCCGCTGTCTTAGGCTGTAGATTTTTCCAATTTTCGGCGATCTCAGGATTGTTTTTATAGAAAAAATGTAACTCTACACCATTAGGTCCGTTATATACATCATGTACATAATCCTTATCTGCAGCCCAGGTAAAATCATGAACGTTTGGTGCTATAAAATGCCAGGAGTATTTACCTTTTTTAGGCTTTATGGTCTTTTGCCCCGGTAAAGAGTAACCGTGTCCAATTTCTGCCGGATTTTGCAGGTATCCTGTTCCACCAATTGTATAATCTGCATCTATATTAATAGTCACATCAAAATCACCCCAAACACCGTGGAATTCTCTACCTATATAAGGATCTGCATGCCAGCCCTGAAAATCGTATTCGGCTAGTTTTGGGTACCACTGCGCCATAGAATACGCGACACCTTCAGTGTTGTCTCGTCCCGAACGACGAATTTGAACAGGTATTTGAGCATCCCATTTCATATTAAAAACGGTAGATTGTCCGGGTAAAATTGGCTTATTCAGTTTAACCTCTAATACCGTTCCTGCTACTTCAATTTTAAGCGGAGTTCCATCCTGCGTTAAAGAGGTTGGTTTAATGTAACCAATTTCTCCGGGAGATAATTTTGAAATACGATCTTTTACTCTACTATCCGGATCTGCAATAGTGCGAGAACGTACGTCCATTTCGCTCCCCGGTTGGAATGCATTGAAATATAAGTGATAAAAAACACGATCTAAAGTATCTGGTGAATTGTTCGTGTACGTTAATTCTTGTGTACCCTTATACTGATGATTTTTCGCATCCATATCGATCGTCATTTTGTAATCGACCTTCTGTTGCCAATACGAGGTATTGTTTTGGGCAAAAGAAGAAAATGCAATCACTAAAGTGAGGATACTGCTTAAAAATAGTTTCATTATCTAGACATTTTATCGGCCATAATGATGGCGTTGTACAAATTCACCATTTTTCCTGACTTAGAAATATTCGTGAAATTATCTTGGTTAGACGGATCACCGCCTAAAATTACAGGAGTTTTTGATGGAATACCGCTATTCATTAGGATCTGCTTTACTTCTGAAGCCTTCAAATCGGGGTATAAAGATCTTATAACTGCTGCCACACCTGCAACAGCCGGAGCTGCCATTGAGGTCCCCTGTAAGTATTCGTAAGTATTCAATGGGGTAGTAGACCATATTTTAACACCGGGAGCAAAAGCGTCGACGCTAGACTTTCCGAAGTTAGAAAAATTAGCCACCAGCTCACTTCCGTATTTAAAATTTGTTGCTCCAATTGTAATAAAGGTATCGCCCATTTCCGGACCTGTACCCTCCTGATCGTTAGGATATACCTGAGTTGTATCGAGATTAATACCTTCGTTTCCGGCAGCATTAACGATCAACACATCTTTTGAAGCGGCATATTTAATTGCATCCCAAACCCATTCCGGGTGTGGAGAATAATATTTTCCGAAGCTGGTATTAATAACTTTAGCACCGTTATCTACCGCGTAACGAATTGCTAAGGCAATATCTTTGTCGTATTCGTCACCGTCTGGTACTGCTCTACAAACCATTATTTCTACGTTACCTGCAACACCGTCCATTCCAATACCATTATTACGTTGTGCCGCAATAATTCCCGCTACGTGTGTTCCATGTTTAGCATCTTCTTTTTCAGGGTCCGGACCATCAACATCATTATTACCATAATTGGTATCTGTGATATCATCCGGGTCATCTCCTAATACACCTCTAAAGTCTTTTTCAAGATTAAAGTGTGTCTCTAGCCTGCCGCCAAAGTAGTCAACACCACTTGTAAGTTGGTCTATCACCTCCGGTACAGTATCGGCATAACTCAACATTTGAGTAAGTCCGGCTATGTATTGTTTTTCTTGTTCTGTTGGATTTTCAATGCCGGCCAGATCTTGCTTCGAATAATCTTCTTTACCAAATTTTTTGGTCATTGCCGCGTGCGCGGGTTGAACCTGAGCAAGAATTTGTTCATATTGCGCTTTATTGGCCATAGATTCTTGCGCCTCTTTTTCGTATTCAGCTTTTGCTTTTTGGTAAAGTGCAAATTCTGCGCGGTCTGCAGCACTTATCGAATTTTCTGTTTTTCCTTCGTATTTAGGTCCGAGTTTTTTTATGTAGCGGGCATATTCCATGTTTTCCCCTACGATATCTCCTAAGAAATTCCATCCGTGAATATCATCTACATAACCATTGTTATCGTCGTCTTTTCCGTTACCCGGGATTTCATCTTTATTGGTCCAAATAACATTTTTCAGATCTTCATGCTCAATGTCAACTCCGCTGTCAATAACACCTACTATAACCTTCTCACCTTTTTTCTTTTTGATAAGTTCGGTGTAAGCACGTTCAACACTCATCCCCGGGATCGTATCAGAAATAAGATCGTAATTTGCCCATTGTTTGGTTTGTACATCGCTTAGAGGTGCGGCTTTTAAGGGTAAAGTATCAATATTTTCAATTGGTGTAGACACAATTGGTGCCGATCCACCACAACTTGATAAAATTGCGGCAGTTGCTGCTACAAAAAAGTAGGATTTAAAAGATTTCATAAGTTAAGATTAATTAAAAAGTTCATTGAAGGAGAAGGTTTCATTGATCCGAACTCCCTTCTCGGTATGTTTAACTGTTATTATTTGATTGTGTGCGTCGTGTTCCAGGAACAAATAAAAATTATTGCTCGCGGCGACGTCTAAGAATTTTTCTTTTTCGGGCATGGTCAGCAAAGGTCTTGTGTCGTAACCCATAACGAAAGGTAAGGGTAAATGGCCGGCGGTGGGAAGCAGGTCGGCCATAAACACAATAGTTTTGTCTTTATATTTAATATGCGGAATCATTTGCTTTTCGGTATGACCGTCTGCAAAGAAGATACCAAAATCCATTTCGTTCGCTTCAGAAAAATCGATCTTAGTATTTTCTCCTTCCGAAGTAAGAGAACGAGTAGCATCGCCAACGAATTTTAACTGACCACTTTCTTCCATAGGAAGAATATTCTCTTTTAAAAAGGATGCCTGCTCTCTTTTATTAGGGCTTATAGCCCATTGCCAATGACGTGCATTACTCCAAAAAGTTGCATTTTTAAATGCGGGTTCATAACCGGTACGGTCTTTATTCCAACGAATACTTCCGCCACAATGGTCAAAATGCAAATGCGTCATAAACACATCTGTAATATCATCACGGTGAAAACCGTGTTTTTTAAGGGAACTATCGATATTAAAATCTCCCCATTTATAGTAATAACCAAAGAACTTGTCACTTTGCTTATCACCCATTCCGGTATCAATAAGTGTAAGTCGATCCCCGTTTTCAATTAGCAGACAGCGAGCTGCTATATCTATCATATTATTGTTATCGGCAGGATTTGTTCTAGACCAAAGGGATTTTGGCACCACACCAAACATAGCACCCCCGTCTAACTTAAAATTACCTGCTTCAATTGGATATAACTTCATACTCATTTTACGTGTGCGCAAATTACTAAAACTGTTACATTATGTTAAAGCAGTAGTAGATTAATTATGGTATTTTTAACAATCTCTGTGGTGAATAAGATTAAAAGTCGATTTAATTGATTCATTTATTATTATTTTTAGCCAAAATTTAACTATGCTCGAATTAGCAGGAATTATCATCTTAGGAATATTAGCCCAATGGGTTGCATGGAAATTTAAGATCCCTGCTATTCTGCCATTAATTTTGATCGGACTCTTTGTAGGGCCAATTTCTACTTTTATTTCTGAAGACGGATCACAATGGATTCAACCAATTTACAATGGCGAAAAGGGTTTTTTCCCGGACGAAAGTTTGTTCTATTTTGTTTCACTCGCCATTGGAATTATACTTTTTGAAGGTGGATTAACGCTCCGAAGAGGAGAAATATCAAAGGTTGGTCCGGTAATAGTTAAACTTATTAGTCTCGGTTCTGCAATCACATTTATTGGAGCCGGAGTAGCTGCACATTATATTTTCGGACTAAGTTGGAAGATTTCTTTTCTTTTCGCCGGACTTATTATTGTAACCGGGCCCACAGTAATTACCCCTATTCTGAGGAATATTCCGCTAAAAAAAGACGTTTCGGCTGTTCTAAAATGGGAAGGAATATTGATCGACCCGATAGGAGCCTTGGTCGCAGTTCTTGTATTCGAATTTATTTCCATTGAAGATCAGAATGCCGGATATACCAAGGAAGCACTTTTAGAGTTTGGTAAGATCGTTCTTATAGGTTTTTCCTTCGGAATCTCCGGAGGATACGCTTTGTACATGGCAATAAAGAAAAAGTTCATACCCCACTATTTACTGAATGTAGTATCACTTTCCGTAGTACTGTTAATTTTTGTAGAGAGCGATATATTTGCCCATGAGTCTGGTCTATTATCTGTAGTGGTAATGGGAATGTTCTTAGGAAATAGTGATCTTCCCAACCTTAAAGAATTACTTTATTTTAAAGAGTCACTTAGCGTTTTACTTATCTCCATCCTCTTTATACTTCTATCGGCCAATATTAGCTTAGACGACCTTTTATTGGTTTATAATTGGCAAACGGCGATATTATTGGCTGTGATCATATTTTTATTGAGGCCGCTGGGAGTTTTCCTCAGCACCATTAGCTCCTCTCTTAAAACCAACGAAAAACTTTTTATTAGCTGGGTGGGGCCTCGTGGTATTGTAGCCGCCGGTATTGCTTCTTTATTTGGAACGAAGCTAGTCTTGTTAGGTGAACCGGGAGCCGAATATATTACTCCTTTGGTTTTCGCTGTAGTTCTGGTTACCGTTTTGTTGAATGCTACCACGGCTCGCTTTTTTGCAAAAGTGGTGGGAGTTTTCTTAAGTACCTCAGAAGGTATGATGATCGTAGGTGCTTCAAAAGTGTCCAGACTTATCGCCACATATTTACAAAAAAACAACCGACATGTGGTTTTGGTAGACTCTAACCGATTAAATATTGATAAGGCAAAAGAACTGGGTTTAGATGCGATAAATGCGAATATTTATTCTGACGATCTTACCGATAATATTGAATTTAGTGATGTAGGTTACTTGATCGCTTTAACAGGTAATGATGAAATTAACAGACATGCAATTTCTCGCTTCGGAAGAGTTTTTGGTGAAAACGGAACGTACCGACTCATGAATACCGCCGAAATTAGTAACCCCAATAAGCCTACAGATACCACCGAACTATTTTCAACTACTCATGACTTTATTAAATTTACTGAAGTCGCAAGAAAGTATCCTTCTATTCAGGAGATCAGTGTGGATTCAAAGAATCAGTTTCTTCGTATTTTAAGTATGATCGAAGAAAATGAAAATGCCATTGCCTTGTTTCTAAAATCGGCTGGTGGAAATATAGATCTTATTCATGCACCTTCCGAAATGTTGGTTGAAGAAGGCAGTCAGGTTGCGTATTTAGGAAAACCAATGGATTTTGAAGATGTGGTGAATGCGACAAGAGATGAAAACGAAGACTCTGCTTAAAAATAAATAATTGTTATTACCGTTAGCTTCAAAGAATAGTTATACATGAAATTTTTTCTGAAACCACTTTTTATTTTATTAGCATTCTATGCCTTTGTATCATGTAAAAAAGATGATGGTGGAGGTTGTGTTAATTGTACTTCCGATCAAACAATGACCTTTGAGGTTTGTGAAAATAGCGATGGTAATGCCACTGTTAATGGTGAAAACACTAACACCTCATTCGAAGTTTATATAGATGACCTACAGGCTGCAGGTGCCAATTGCGGGGGATAATTAAACAATCTGGTATTGTGATTATAGTTCCGACTATCTTTCTAAAAGGCCTCCTAAGCGAGCCCTTTTTTTAATCATTAAGTTTAAGTACCGCCATAAATGCTTCTTGCGGAATTTCAACATTCCCAACCTGGCGCATACGTTTCTTTCCTTTTTTCTGCTTTTCCAATAATTTTCGTTTTCTGGAAATATCACCCCCATAACATTTAGCGGTAACATCTTTCCGAAGTGCTTTTACAGTTTCTCGCGAAATTATTTTTGCGCCAATAGCCGCCTGAATTGGAATATCAAATTGCTGTCTCGGTATTAATTGCCGTAGTTTTTCACACATTTTCTTACCAATATCGTAGGCGTTATCCTTGTGTAACAAAGCCGAAAGTGCATCAACAACATTACCATTTAATAGCACATCCACCTTTACCAAATGCGAAGTACGCATTCCAATAGGGGAGTAATCGAAAGAAGCGTAACCTCTGGATACCGTTTTTAACCTATCGTAAAAATCGAAAACAATTTCGGCCAGTGGCATATCGAACGAAAGCTCAACACGCTCAGTTGTTAAATATGTCTGATTGGTAATTTCACCTCGCTTTTCAATACAAAGTGACATTACGTTACCAACATAATCAGATTTTGTAATGATCGTAGCTTTAATATAGGGTTCTTCAACGCGGTTTAATGACGAGGGTTCCGGAAGATCTGAAGGATTGTTTACCAGTATAACTTCGTCCGGATTCTTATGAGTGTAGGCATGATAAGATACGTTAGGTACCGTAGTAATCACGGTCATATCGAACTCACGCTCCAAGCGTTCCTGGATGATTTCAAGGTGTAACATTCCTAAAAACCCACATCTAAATCCGAAGCCTAAAGCGGCAGAACTTTCCGGTTGAAATACTAAAGAAGCATCGTTTAGCTGTAATTTTTCCATCGAGTTACGAAGTTCTTCGTAATCTTCGGTATCTACCGGATAAATCCCCGCAAATACCATAGGCTTTACATCTTCAAAACCTTCGATCATGTTTGTGGTAGGATTTTTCGAATCGGTGATCGTATCCCCTACCTTTACTTCTTTGGCTTCTTTAATACCTGTAATGAGATAACCCACATCACCGGTTTTAATAACATTCTTTGGCGCTTGCTTCAATTTTAAAGTTCCTACTTCGTCTGCGTAATAGGACTTTCCGGTTGCCATAAATTTTATGTGCTGTCCTTTGGTTATTTCACCGTTCAAAACACGGAAATATGTTTCTACACCTCGAAATGGATTGTAAACTGAATCGAATATTAGTGCTTGTAATGGTTCATTTGGCTCCCCTTTTGGCGCAGGAACCCGCTCAATGATCGCTTTTAGAATTTCATCGATGCCAATCCCGGTTTTAGCACTTGCAGGAATAACTTCTTCCGGATCACACCCCAAAAGATCAACTATATCATCTGTTACCTCCTCAACGTTAGCCGATGGAAGATCAACTTTGTTTAATACCGGAATGATCTCAAGATCGTTCTCCAAGGCTAGATAAAGGTTGGATATTGTTTGCGCCTGAATGCTTTGAGCAGCATCTACAATTAAAAGCGCTCCTTCACAAGCCGCAATGGAACGTGATACTTCGTAAGAAAAATCGACGTGTCCGGGAGTGTCAATTAAATTTAAAATATAATTTTCGCCTTCGTATTCATAATCCATTTGTATGGCGTGACTCTTAATAGTAATACCGCGTTCTCGTTCGAGGTCCATATTGTCGAGCAATTGATCCTGTTTTTCCCGAGAAGTTACAGTACCAGTTGCATCCAAAAGCCTATCGGCCAACGTACTTTTTCCGTGGTCTATGTGAGCGATGATGCAAAAATTTCTAATGTTCTTCATAAAATCTATACCTCAGTACCTTTAATGTGCAAATATAGATTAAATAAGTACATTAAAATACTGCTATTTTCCAGTAATTGGTTTACTAATATGAATTAAAGTTTTTATACTAATTAAGAAAGGCATAACTTTATAGATTGTTTTGGAAGTATGAAAATTCTGTCGGAAGTATATTTTCAAAACAAAACAACCTAGCAAACCTAATAAACCCATTTTTTGTGGATATGAAAAACTTCATCATCCTCTTTATGTTTCTACATTCTTGTTTTTTATTTTCTCAAAGTAATTCGGTCAAAGGAATTGTTACGAATAATGAAAATAAACCACTTTCCTTTGTTACGATCTTAATATTTGAGAAGGATGCTTCGGAAGCTATGACCGGGACTTCATCCGGGGATAATGGGTTTTTTTTACTATCGAATTTAGAGGCTAAAACATATGAGATTTCCTTCAGTTATATAGGATACAAAGAAAAGTCTGTTGAAGTTACGGTCTCTTCCGAAGAAGATCTTGGAACAATTATTCTTGAAGAAGAAGCTGAAACACTGGATGAAACAGTTGTGGTAGCGAAAATGCCAACGATCACCAGAAGTCTCGACCGACTGGTATTTAACGTAGAGAACACGGCTCTCTCCTCGGGTTCCGGCTGGGATATTCTACGAAAAACTCCCGGAGTTATAACTATTCATAATAATTTAAAGATAAAAGGGCAGGGAGCGACCGTATATCTCAACAATAGAAAGGTTCAAATTACAGCTTCAGAACTAAAAACATTTCTTGAAGGTTATTCGGGAACGAATATCAAGTCGGTAGAAGTTATTCAAAATTCATCGTCAGAATACGACGCAGATAGCGGACCTATTTTAAATATCACCACAAGCAAAAATGCTTCTTTGGGATATAAAGGGACTCTAAACGGAAGCTTTACTCAGGCTATTTTTCCTAAATATACCATGGGAACCAGTCATTTCTACAAGAATAAAAAGCTGAATATTTTTATGAATTACTCATTTAACCCTCGTAAGGAATTTAAGGAAGATGAGGCCGAGATAAATTTTATAAATGCAAACAATACTGTGTTTTCAAGATGGGAAAACGATTTTAATCGCACCACCAGATCTAGTACGCATAGCGCCAATATAAGCGTAGATTACGATTTTAATGAGACTAACACACTAAATATTACCACAAATTTGTTGCATTCGCCAAATAGAACCTTTCATAATAACATTATTAATGAGGCTTTTAACGCTCAGTATGTTTTAGATTCAACTTTTATTAGCAAAAGCAAATTAAGAAATGACTTAACAAATACTGCTGTCGATGTTTTCTATAAACGAGACCTTAAAACTGAAGGCGCTCATATTAGTGCAAATTTTCACTATACCGATTACGACCGGGAACGAAATCAAAATGTGAGTACAGATTACTTTCAAGCTAATGATTCGTTTATTCGTAACTTTTCATTTTTTACGAACGCCGCACAGGAAATTGCCATTTATACGGGGCAATTAGATTATGAAACACCCTTACTGGGAGCTAAATTTAGCGCAGGGGTTAAGGGCTCGATAATTGATTCCAAAAGTGGAATTAACTTTTTCGATTTTGAGAACGGAAATGAAACATTAAACCCCGAGAGGTCAGACCATTATCGATACGATGAAAAAGTGTATGCAGCATATACGACCCTTACTAAAATCTGGGAGAAATGGAACTTAAAACTTGGGCTACGTGCCGAACAAACAGATGCCAGTGGAGCTTCGTTAACGTTGAATGAAGAAAATGATCAAAACTACTTTGAGCTATTTCCTTCCTTACATCTGCAACGTATTTTTAACGACAATCACAGTCTAGCTTTCAATTATAGCCGAGGTATTTCCCGACCACGATATGAAGAGCTCAACCCGTTCGCATATTTTTTAAACGAAAACAATTTTCAGATAGGAAACCCCACTTTAGTAGCTAATATTAGCCATGAGTTTAACCTAAATTATACTTTAAATAATAAGTACTTTTTTGACCTGTATTACAGAGATCGCGGACATTATATCGGAACACTAAGTTTTCAGAATAATGAAAATCAAACCTTACGCTCTACACAGCAGAATTTGGTCGATGCAATTTCTTACGGTTTAGATTTTACGCATTCCAGGTCTTTTACAAAGTTTTGGTACTTCTATACTTATATGTCTGTTTTCTACGAAAAAGAGACTTTCATTGCCCTGGAAAGCGACAATGTGGAGGTAACAAATGACATAACGGGGTTTTTCGGGCAGTTTTATAATAACTTCACCTTGTCAAAAAATGGAAATCTCACCGGAGAAATTACGCTCACATATTGGTCCGGATTCATTTTTGGTTCTTTCGATCAAGACACTAACACCAATCTTTCCATAGGATTGCGTAAAACTTTTTGGAACAACAGAGCTATGATATCTTTAGTAGGAGAAGACATTCTTGGGAAGGCAAACTCACGCCTCACTTCAAGATATTTAAATCAGGACTATTCATATTTGGCAGTAGCCGAAACTCAATTTATTCGCCTCGGATTTACTTATAACTTCGGAAACTTTCGATTGGAAGATAATAAAAGAAGGATAGACAAAACTGAAAGAGACCGATTAAACACCCAATAGGTTTAATGTTGCAGATATTTTCTACTTTTGCAACGATAAATCGGAAGAATTTTGCCAAAAATAGGAGACATACAATTACCAGAATTTCCATTGCTCTTAGCGCCTATGGAAGATGTGAGCGATCCACCATTTCGTGCACTTTGTAAAGAGAATGGTGCAGATGTGGTATATACCGAATTTATCTCTTCCGAAGGGCTAATTCGCGATGCCGCAAAAAGTGTTATGAAGCTCGATATATACGAAAAGGAACGCCCCGTGGGGATTCAAATTTTTGGTGCTGTACTGGATTCAATGCTGCGTAGTGTAGAAATAGTTGAGGCCAGTAATCCCGATATTATCGATATCAATTTCGGGTGTCCGGTAAAAAAGGTGGTTTCAAAAGGAGCCGGGGCCGGAATATTAAAAGATATCGACCTTATGGTAAGTTTAACCGAGGCAATGGTTAAGCACACCAAACTTCCTGTTACCGTTAAAACCCGCTTGGGGTGGGATGAGGATTCAATTAAGATCGTTGAGGTAGCAGAGAGGCTTCAGGATGTTGGTTGTAAAGCAATTTCTATTCACGGTCGTACAAGAGCTCAAATGTATAAAGGAGATGCAAATTGGGCACCTATTTCAGAAGTGAAGAACAATCAGCGAATGCATATTCCTGTTTTTGGAAACGGTGATGTTGATACTCCGGAGCGCGCAATGGAAATGCGGGATAAATACGGATTAGACGGTGCGATGATTGGTCGTGCCAGTATTGGCTATCCTTGGTTTTTTAGAGAAGTGAAACACTTTTTTGAAACAGGAACGCATGCTACTCCTCCTACCATGACCGAACGTGTAGCCGCTGCCAGACGACACCTCGAAATGGCAATAGACTGGAAGGGAGAAACCTTAGGCGTTTTTGAAACACGCCGTCATTATACCAACTATTTTAAAGGGATTCCTCACTTTAAAGAATACCGTATGAAAATGGTGACCAGTGACGATTCGGCTTCAGTTTTTGCCGCGTTCGATGAAGTATTAGATAAATTTGGCGACTTCCAATTCGTCTAAACCAACAACTTTTCCCGCACTCTACTCGATGCCAGTTTTGAAGCTATGATTCCTAAAATGGTGATCGTTGCGAATACGATCAAAATATTTAATGGTTTCAGTTTTACCGGATATGGTAAGGTTGCTGTAATGTTTATAAACTCGAATTGCAGTTGAGCCCATACTGCGAGAACTCCTAAAAAGATCCCTAAGGCACCTCCCAACGTGGTCATGAGCGTACCTTGTAGAAAAAATATTCGTCTTATATCCTTTAAGTTCGCACCCACATTATACAGTGTTTTGATGTTTTTTCGCTTGTCAAGGATCATCATAATTATCGAACCAATTACATTAAATAATGCAATAATTAGCACCAAAGTGAAGATGAGGTACACCGCAATATTTTCGGTATTGAGCATTTTATAAAGCGCATCATTTTGCTGAATTCTGTTTTTAATAATTATTTCTTCGGAAAAAATAGCCTGTAACTTCTCGCGGGCCAACTCTTCTGAAGCGTTTGAGGCTAATTTAAATTCTACCGAATACACTTGTGTGCTGTCGAGTTTCAATAAAGAACGGGCAAAATCAATATCTGAAAAGACATATTTACTGTTCAGGTCTTCATTTACTTCGTATATTCCCGAAACAACAACATTTTCTTTGGTGAAAGCTTGCGATGGATCTAAAGCATTTATTTGCCCGGTACCGGGTCTGGGTACGAATATTTCTAACGGATTGCCATAATCTCTGGTAGACATGGAAAGTTTGTTCGCTGTAACGATGCCCACCACTACTTCATTTTGGTTAGGGACAAACCACGAATCGTAGAATAAAATACTATCTACGGGATTCACCAAATCGTACGAAGCGTCAACACCTTTAATATAAGCGATGTTACTTTTTCCTTTGTATTGGAGAAAGACCCGTTCTTCAATTATCTTGGAATAAGCTTCTATCTCTTTAATTTTTTTAATTTCCTGTTCACCATTTGGGGTTAACGAGAAAGTTTTTCCGCTTGCGGGAATAATCTTGAGATCACTATCAAAGATATTAGTGTATTGCAGACTAAAATCTTTAAGTCCGGCAAAACCTGAGAGTACGATAAAAAGTGACATAGCACCCACAACCACACCAATGGCGGCAATTATTGTAATTATGTTTATAGCGTTGTTACTGCTCTTCGAAAACAGATACCGTTTAGCGATATAGAGCGAAAAGTTCACCTTAAGATTTTTTTCTTTTGGGGAGTAATTCAGGATTAACAATTGGATCCTCTTCTCCCTTTACCGCTTTGTCAATTTTATCTATATACTCTAGCGAATCGTCATTATAGAAACTAAGATCGGGCATCTTTCTCAATTGATGTCTGGTAAGCTGCGCTATCTGGTGTTTTATCGAAGGTTTCAGCGTATTGAGTTCTTTAACCACATTTGTGGCTTTTTCAGAAGGGAAAACACTCACGTAAACTTTTGCAATGGAAAGATCTACAGTTACGTTTACCTTACTCACTGAAATGAGAATACCTAACTGTCCCGACTCCCGAAGCATATTTTGTAATACGTTTGCAAGATCATTTTGTAAAACGCCCGCGATCTTTTTTTGTCTGTTACTTTCTTCCATATTGCAAAAGTAGTACAATTAAAGCTTTTCTAATAGGTTGTACATACAGTACTTTTCTTTTTCTGAAAACTTATACATTATATAGTAGGGGTATAGGTAACAACTTTTGTTATTTTTGAAAAGGATAAATTTGAAACTATGCACAAGATAGAACATATAGGGATAGCAGTAAAGAACATAGAATCGGCAAATGCTGTTTATAAGAAGTTGCTCGGGTACGAGCATTATAAAACCGAAGAGGTCGCAACAGAAGGGGTAAAAACATCATTTTTTAAATGTGGAGAGAGTAAAATTGAATTGTTAGAGGCTACTCGCGACGATAGTCCAATCGCCAAATTTATTGATAAAAAGGGAGAAGGAATTCACCATATTGCCTTCGCTGTTGACGATATAGTTGCCGAAATAGAACGGTTGAAAAAAGAAGATTTTATCGTGCTAAATGAGCAACCTAAACAAGGCGCAGATAATAAACTAGTAGCTTTTTTACATCCAAGGTCTACTAATGGCGTGTTGGTAGAGCTTTGTCAGGAAATAAATAATAATAAGAAATAGTTTGCAGTATTTGCAAAGAGTATTAAATTTGCAACCTATTTTAGGTCCCATAGCTCAGCTGGTTAGAGCACCTGACTCATAATCAGGGGGTCCATGGTTCGAGCCCATGTGGGACCACTTTTTTTGATAGAAGGTTTTTGAAATATTGAATTTCCATTTTTGGATATAATTTTTTAAAAAAAGGAACGTTAGTAGTTTTGGATATAACCCCACCTTATCTGTTGAAAATGAGAAGGGTGTTTATTAAGTAATTATGAATTAAATTTCAAAAAAAGGCTTTTTGCCGATTTTTTTAGTATTTTGCCGAACAAATTAAAGGACGAATTAAGTTAATAACATTGTTGATAATTTGTTTTTTTCTTTGAATTTTAAAAAAAATCATTACATTAGCCCCCAATTATGCGACCCCAAATCGTTAAAACATTAGCCTCCGTATTATGCTTTTTTGCATGTACAATTATGCTCGGACAGACCGCTGGTGGTAGTTCGGGTCCGCCTGCACCGTCTTTCGGACCGTGTCCAGGTCCGGGGCCATGTGAATTAGGACTTCCCTTAGATACAAATCTCGTAGTACTTCTTATTGCCGGTTTAGCGTATGGCGGATACGTTGCTATGGCTCGATTTAGAGCTAAGAATACCCCTGCGTAATCCTGCTAACATATTTTCCAATCACATCAAATTCTAGATTTACCTTACTGCCAATTTCAATTTTGTGAAAATTAGTATGCTCATATGTATAAGGTATTATCGCTACACTAAAACTGCTTTCTTTAGAGTTTACAACTGTTAAGCTAACCCCATTTACAGTGATGGAGCCTTTTTCGATAGTGATATTCCCCGGGTCTTGCCTGTATGTAAAAGTAAAGATCCAACTTCCATCTTGTGACACTATATCGGTGCACTTGGCTGTTTGATCAACATGTCCCTGCACTATATGACCGTCTAAGCGATCTCCTAATTTCATAGCGCGCTCTAAATTTACGGCATCACCCACCTCCAATTCATCCAGGTTTGTTTTACTTAATGTTTCTTGAATTGCCGTAACTACGTACGACGATTCATTTAAAGTTACAACGGTTAAACAAACCCCGTTATGGGAAACACTCTGGTCTATCTTAAGTTGCGGAGTTAAGTTACTCGCAATTTCAATATGCAAATTATTCCCGTCTCTCGAAAGACTCTTTATTTCCCCAATCTCTTCAATTATTCCCGTAAACATGGATACATTTAATTACATTTGTAATGCAAAAGTAACAATTAGAAATCATCTTAATTAAGAAGAATTCACTCAAATGAAGAAGAAGGACAAAATAGTAGTAGGTATCTCAATTGGAGATCTCAACGGAATAGGAAGTGAGATCGTGCTAAAAACTTTTGAGGATACAAGAATGTTAGAGTTTTGTACTCCTGTTATTTTTGCTTCAGTTAAACTGATGTCATTTTTTAAGAAGGAATATGGCCTGGATATAAAACTTCAGGGAATCGAATCTGTTGACAACATCATCCCAAATAAAGTGAATGTACTAAATGTCTGGAAGGAACAAGTAGATATTAACTTCGGAAAGGAAGACCCAAAAATTGGAGAGTACGCAATTAAATCCTTGACCGCGGCGGTTTCGGCATTAAAGAACGAAAAAATTGACGTGCTGGTCACTGCGCCCATAAATAAATCTAATGTCCAGTCTGAAAGCTTCAACTTTCCCGGACATACAGATTATCTCGCCCAAGAACTTGAAGGAAATAGTTTAATGTTGTTAATTTCTGAAACGCTAAGAGTAGGGTTATTAACAGATCATGTTGCGGTCAAAGATGTCGCAAAAAATATTACCCGGGAAGTAATTGAAAAAAAGATCAATACCATACACCGAACATTAATTCAGGATTTCGGTATTGAAAAACCTAAGATCGCGGTTTTAGGTATCAATCCGCACACCGGAGATAATGGTGTTATAGGAAATGAAGATGACACTATTTTACGTCCGGCATTAGACAATCTTAGAAATAACGGGAAGACGGTTTTTGGTCCTTATGCTGCCGATAGTTTTTTCGGCACAGGAAATTATAAAAATTTCGATGTTGTTATTGCTTCATATCATGATCAGGGGCTAATCCCTTTTAAGACTTTAGCGTTTGGTTCGGGGGTTAATTTTACAGCAGGTTTAAATAGAGTTCGAACTTCCCCGGATCACGGCACGGCCTACGATGTTGCCGGAAAAAACATTGCCTCTTACGACTCGTTTAAAGAGGCGGTTTTTAGTGCTATTAAGATTTATAAAACCAGAAAAGAGTATGAAGAATTATCGAAAAATCCACTTCAAATTAATCGAAAACCAAGCTTTGTAAAAAAGAAGTGATAAATTAATTTGCTATTCAAATAATTTTTTATCTTTGCACCCGCCTTATTCGTAAGGTGGTGATGTTAAATAAGGTGTGAAAATGAGGGAACTGAAAGAATTTACTATTCCTTTTGTGGGATTAAAAGCAGGAGAACACCAGTTTAATTTCGAAATTAAAAAACCGTTCTTTGAGCATTTTGAGTATGACGAATTTAATGACGTAGACATTGATCTCGATGTACTTTTGGATAAAAAAACAACATTGCTTGAATTTACACTTTCTTATGAAGGTACTGTAAATGTTCAATGCGACTTAACCAACGAACCTTACGATCAGGAAGTTTCGGGTGATTTTCACTTTATTGTTAAGTTTGGTGATGAATTCAATGATGAGAATGAAGAGCTTTTAATAATTCCTCATGGGAGTTATGAGGTGAATATCCAACAGTATATTTATGAATCTATTATTCTGGGTTTACCCAGTAGAAGAATTCATCCGGGAGTTGAAGACGGAACATTACAAAGTGAAATACTTGAAAAACTTGAAGAATTAAGACCTAAAGGAATTGAAGAAACCGAAAACAATTCTGAAGGCGATACAACAGACCCAAGGTGGGACACATTAAAAAAACTATTAACGGATAAATAATATATAGTAATGGCACATCCTAAAAGAAAAATCTCGAAAACAAGAAGAGATAAAAGAAGAACACATTACAAAGCTACTGCACCTCAAATTGCGACAGATCCTACTACAGGTGAATCACATTTATATCACAGAGCACACTGGCATGAAGGTAAACTATACTACAGAGGTCAGGTTGTAATTGATGCAACAGAAGAGGTAGAAGCCTAATCTTATTTTCATTAGAAAATTAAACTCTCGCACTAGCTGTGAGAGTTTTTTGTTTTTTTACTTTTTAAAGGTCAAAAACAACTTATTTTCACTTATTTTTGATTAAAATTTAGTAATTTTCCTTGCTTTTAGAGGATTTTTCACCTTTTCAAGCATATTAATTCAATTTTATGAATAATATCACGGCAGCTATTACCGCTGTAGGGGGCTACGTTCCAGACTACGTTTTAACGAACCAGATCCTGGAAACTATGATGGACACCAATGATGAATGGATTACTACCCGAACCGGTATTAAAGAGCGCAGGATTTTAAAAGATAAAGATAAGGGCACTTCTTTTTTGGCAATACAAGCCGCAAAAGATCTCTTAAGAAAAAGTAACACCGACCCAAAAGATATCGATATGGTGATTATGGCAACTGCCACACCAGATATGCCAGTCGCAGCAACAGGCGTTTACGTAGCCACTAAAATAGGTGCCGTAAACGCTTTTTCATTTGATCTGGTCGCGGCGTGCTCAAGTTTTCTCTTCGGAATGTCTACCGCAGCCAGATATATTGAATCTGGAAAATATAAAAAAGTACTTCTATTAGGTGCCGATAAAATGTCTTCAATTATTGATTATGAAGACCGTACAACCTGTATCATTTTTGGTGATGGAGGAGGAGCGGTATTATTTGAGCCAAACCAAGAGGGGCTGGGGCTACAGGATGAGTATCTTAGAACCGATGGTATTGGCAGACCACATCTTAAAATTGATGCGGGAGGATCTTTACTCCCGGCTTCTACCGAAACAGTTGCAAATAAACAACATTACGTTTTTCAGGATGGAAAGACAGTATTTAAATTTGCTGTTTCTAACATGGCCGATGTTTGCGAACGTGTTATGAATTCTAATGATCTGTCCGGTGAAGATGTTAACTGGTTAGTGCCTCATCAGGCAAACAAACGAATTATCGATGCAGCCGCAAAGCGGATGAATCTCCCGGAAGAAAAAGTTATGATGAATATTCATAAGTATGGAAATACTACTTCAGCTACTTTACCACTCTGCCTTTGGGACTACGAGAAAAAACTAAAAAAGGGGGATAATTTAATTTTTGCTGCCTTTGGGGGTGGCTTTACATGGGGTGCCGTCTACTTGAAATGGGCCTACGATTCAAAATAATAACAACAGAATACCAAAATCAAAAAGCATGGATTTAAAAGACATTCAAAATCTAATCAAATTTGTGGCAAAATCTGGAGCCAGTGAAGTAAAACTGGAAACAGAAGATGTGAAGATCACAATTAGAACCGGTAGTGACGATAATAAAGGGGAAACCACATACATACAACAAATTCCTGCTATGTCTGCACCTCAACAGCAAGTAATGCAGCAACCCGTAGCAGAAGCCGCTGCTCCTGCTCCAGCAGAAGCTGCCAAAGACGACAAATATATCACGATAAAATCACCAATTATAGGTACATTTTATAGAAAGCCATCACCGGATAAACCAGTTTTCGTTGAAGTAGGGGATACTATAAATACCGGAGATGTGTTGTGTGTTATTGAAGCAATGAAGCTTTTTAACGAAATAGAAAGCGAAGTTTCTGGAAAGATCGTAAAAGTATTAGTAGATGATTCGTCTCCGGTAGAATTTGATCAACCCTTATTTTTGGTCGATCCTTCTTAAAAGTCAAATCCAAAAATCACAAGGATCATTTCTATATATAATTAGATGATGATTCATGAGATTTGAAATTTCAGAAAAGTATGTTTAAAAAGATATTAATTGCCAACAGGGGAGAAATAGCACTACGTGTAATTCGTACCTGTAAGGAAATGGGCATAAAAACAGTCGCTGTTTATTCAAAAGCAGACGAAGAAAGTTTACATGTTCGTTTTGCAGATGAAGCTGTTTGTATTGGTCCAGCACCAAGTAGTGAGAGCTACCTTAAGATATCAAATATAATCGCCGCTGCCGAAATTACCAATGCAGACGCGATTCACCCGGGCTACGGATTTCTATCTGAAAATGCTAAATTTTCGAAGATCTGTGATGAACACAACATAAAGTTTATTGGAGCTTCAGCAGATATGATCGATAGAATGGGTGACAAAGCGAGAGCTAAAGCAACCATGAAAGAGGCCGGTGTCCCTTGTGTACCGGGAAGTGACGGCATTATTCCCGACTTTAAGGCTTGTAAGAAAATAGCCAAAGAAACCGGATACCCTGTCATGCTGAAAGCTAGTGCCGGAGGTGGTGGTAAAGGAATGCGAGCGGTGTGGAAAGAGGAAGATCTTCAGGATGCCTGGGAATCTGCAAGACAAGAAAGTAAAGCCGCGTTTGGTAATGACGATATGTACATGGAGAAGTTGATAGAAGAGCCTCGTCATATTGAAATACAAATTGTGGGTGATAGCACCGGAAAAGCCTGTCACTTAAGTGAAAGGGATTGTTCTGTACAAAGACGACACCAAAAGTTGACCGAGGAAACTCCTAGTCCGTTTATGACTAAAAAACTTCGGAATGAAATGGGACTAGCTGCAGTTAAAGCTGCAGAGTTCATTAAATATGAAGGTGCCGGAACCGTAGAGTTCTTAGTAGATAAACATCGTAATTTCTTCTTTATGGAGATGAATACGCGTATTCAGGTTGAACATCCAATTACCGAACAAGTGATCGATTTCGATCTTATACGGGAGCAAATCCTTGTGGCAGCAGGCGTGCCGATCTCCGGAAAGCACTATACGCCAAATCTCCACTCAATTGAGTGTAGAATAAATGCCGAAGATCCTTATAACGATTTTAGACCGTCGCCGGGAAAAATAACTGTATTACACGCACCGGGAGGACATGGGGTTAGATTAGACACCCATGTGTATGCAGGCTATACCATTCCGCCAAACTACGACTCCATGATCGCAAAACTTATTACCACGGCACAAACGCGTGAAGAGGCAATAAGTAAAATGAAACGTGCGTTAGACGAATTCGTTATAGAAGGAATTAAAACAACTATTCCGTTTCATCGCCAATTAATGGACAATCCGAAATATGTTGCCGGAAATTATACCACGGCGTTTATGAACGACTGGCAAATGAATCCGCCGGAGGAAGAGTAGATTCCTGAAAATTCATACTGAAGCGCCAAATCTCCAAAGGAAACTTAGGAGTTTGGCGCTTTTTTTCTAAACTATTTAAAGATGGACCTTTCCTATTGGGAATACAAGACCTGGCTTTCAAATATCGATTTCGCAGTGGTAGGCAGCGGAATTGTAGGTTTAAGTTGTGCGCTATCCCTTCGGAAAAAATACCCAAATAGTAAGATCGTAGTCTTTGAAAAAGGGATGTTACCAAGCGGAGCGAGTACGAAGAATGCAGGTTTTGCTTGCTTCGGAAGTATTTCTGAAATACTGGAAGATCTAAAAACCCATACTGAAGAAGATGTTTTAGATCTCGTTAAACAGAGAGTTAACGGATTGAAACTGCTTAGATCTACCGTTGGGGATACGCAACTCAATTATCGGGAATATGGCGGATACGAATTGTTCACTCATAATGACAAATTACTATTTGAAGAGTGTGTTTATAAGACCCCTTATATTAATCAGTTGCTGAAAGACATCTTCGAAGATGATGTATTTACATCGAAAGAAGTAGTTTATGGTTTTAAAAATATAGTCCCAAAACTCATATTCAGTAAATTTGAAGGTCAGATCGACACCGGGAAGATGATGCTCGGTCTCCTTAAAAAAGCTTCAGAAGAAGATATTCTCATAATTAATAGGGTTGAGGTAACTTCCTTTTCAGAAATGACAGACAATGTGGTAATTCAGCTAAATAATTCCGAAGAAATAAGGGTAAATAAACTCTTTATTGCGACCAACGGATTTGCAAAAGAATTAGTAAATGCCGACGTAAAACCTGCTAGAGCGCAGGTTCTAGTGACCAAGCCTATTCATAATTTACCTGTTCAGGGTACTTTTCATCTGGATAAAGGATATTACTATTTCAGAAATATAGACAATAGAATTCTTTTGGGAGGTGGAAGAAATCTCGACTTTTCGACAGAAGAAACCTCGCAATTCGGACTCACAGAGTTAGTTCAGAAGAAGCTGGAAGAACTACTAACTACAACAATTTTACCCAATACGCCGTTTGAAATAGACACGCGATGGAGCGGGATCATGGGAGTGGGTAAACAAAAAAAACCCATTGTAAAACAACTTTCTAACAATGTCTATTGTGGTGTTAGGCTGGGCGGAATGGGAGTTGCCATAGGAAGCTCAATTGGGTTACAACTTAGTGAATTTGCTTAATTAACCCTCCCCGAACTCCTTTATGGAGTAAAAACATTGTATCTAAATGTTAAAAAAGCTGTTCAAACTGATAGTCAAATTTGTTGTATGGTTTGTTGTAATTAGTGTTTTATGGGTATTGGTGTACAAATTCTTGCCTGTTCCATATACACCCTTAATGGCAATAAGAAGTTTTGGCGATGCCAAAGAACATAAAACTAAACACGACTGGAAATCTATTGATGAAATATCGGTCTCCCTCCAACTGGCGGTAGTTTGTGCCGAAGATCAGAATTTTTTAAACCATAACGGCTTTGATTACGAGGCTATTGAAAAAGCCTATAGAAATAATAAATTGGGTAAAAAATTGCGGGGTGGAAGTACCATTTCGCAACAAACCGCAAAGAATGTCTTTTTATGGCCACAGCGTAGTTGGGTTAGAAAAGGGTTTGAAACCTATTTTACTTTTTTGATCGAGAATTTATGGAGTAAGGAAAGAATTCTGGAAGTGTATTTAAATAGTATTGAAATGGGAAACGGGGTTTACGGTGCTGAAGCTGCAGCCAATTATTGGTTTAATAAACCTGCTAAGAATTTAAGTCGGTATGAGGCGGCATCCATCGCGGCGATACTGCCAAATCCGAGAAAATACAGGGCCTCACCGCGAACATCTTATATTGAAAATAGAAAGACATGGATCATCAATCAGATGCGAAATTTCGGTACTTTTGTATTGGTAGAAAATACAACTAATGACCGTTAAAGAATTAAAAACAGCGTTGTTTCAGGAGTGTAAAACTCTTGTCGAGAAGCGATATGTAAAGATCAAGCAAAACATTGCAGACATTGAAGAATCGTTACTTGAAGAGTCAAAAAGCAGTGCTGGTGATAAACATGAAACCGGAAGGGCGATGCTTCAAATAGATCGAGAAAATGCCGGAAAGCAACTTCAGGAGGTTGAAAATGTGATGCAATTATTAAAAAAGATCGATGTAGGTGCTAGTTCAGATTATGCCCGACTGGGGAGTTTGGTATATACAGACAAGACCAATTATTTTTTGAGTATTTCTGTAGGAGATCTGGTTGTGAGTAAAACGCATTATGTGTGTGTAGCACTCAATTCGCCTATTGGACAATTGCTTACGGGGAAGAAAAAAGGAGATCTTTTTTCATTTAACGGGAAAGATTTTAAAATTACCAGTGTGAAGTAATCGCCTACTTGACCACATCTGCTAAGAGAAAATCTTCAATTTCCATATCTTGATCGCTATGTAAAACGCTTACATCCCCGGTCGTTTCCAAAATAACAGCTTTTACTTGACTCATTTTTAACACATTTGCTTCACGAAGTTTACCTCGAAGTTCGTCTTTTGTGACTTTACATTTTTCAATATTCTCTTCTAAGATAACACCATCTAACATTAACAAAACAGGAGAATTATCAAGCATTTTTTGAGCTACGTTACTCTTAAACTGAAAAAGAGTTATAAGATAATTCATCAGGTACAATAGCGCAATAATAATAGCTCCCAACAGTAGCTTTGGACTCCCTGTTCCAATACTCATTGCCAGCAAGTTTCCTATTGCAACCGTATTGATAAAATCGAAACCGGTCATTTTGCTAAAACTCTTAAGTCCGAAGATTCTGGTATATGCAATAATTAAAGTGTAGATAATGATCGTTCCAATTAAAACAGACCATAACGTAGCAAGGTCAAGATCCTTGATAAAATATTCCCAATTCATAACTTAAGTTTTAGTGTTTAGAACCAAGTTATGAATAATACTACGATAATCATTTTAAAGTTATAATAAACTATTGCTTCGGAAGATACCTTTCAGGAATAGGATTAGCTTCGTTTTCAGACATCCAGTAAATATTGATCACCCACCAGCGCTTACCATCATTTAACAACTGAATACTGTTAATACCGCGCATAAAAGGTTCGGTATCGGTTGCAGATTTATAAGATTCGTATGTACTGAAAATTTGAGTAATGTTTCCAAAAGTGTGCGTTTCTCTATGAATTTCCTTTTCAAAAAAGCCATTTTCCACCAGCCATTTTCCAGCCTGTTCAATATAATTTTTTGGTGACCAATACACAACTCCAATTTCATCTTCGGCCCCTCTACCCATTGGTATTAGCTTTGCGTCCGGCTTAAACAAATATGAAAAAAGTTCCCAATCCCGGGGTTCTCCTTTTTCACCTGAAATCACATTGTAAAGAGTCTCAATGGTACTGTCTAAAGTTTGGACTTTTTCAAACTTTGTATTTGAAGGATCTTGCGCCTGCAACGAAATAGAAACGAAAGTGATGAGTAAAACTGAAATATATTTCATAGTATCTTTAATTTTATTGTTTCACCCACTTCCAGTTCCTCCGGATTTTCAAAATACACATCGGTTTTTTCCAGAATCGCATGAATTAGGTAATGGCTTCCTCTAAAATACGATTTTTTCACGGTAACGGAAAAGCTCTCATCATCATTAGTAAGTGTTAACTGATGAGGTAAAAGAATTATTTCTTCGGAAAGTTTTTCGGAAGGAAACAAGGCAGAAGGAAGAATTGTTACTTCTCCGAAAAATCCGGCGCGATATTCGGTATTTAGGTTAGCATAAACTTCTTCCGGACTTCCGAAGGCATCTACAGCACCATTTTTCAGAATTAGGATCTTATCTGCAAAACTCAAGGCTTCTTCACTATCATGGGTTGCGGTGATACAACTAAGGTTGTTCTTTTTTAAATAGGAAAACAGATCTCTTCGAAGTTTATTCTTTCTGAAAGTATCAATGTTACTAAATGGTTCATCGAGAAGCATGAGTCGGGGAGTTTCGGCTAGGGCTTTTGCAAGCGCTACCCGTTGCTTCTGACCCCCACTCAGGTCTTTCACCATTACATCCTTAAAACTCTGCATATCTACCACCGTAAGCAGTTCTGAAACTCTCTTTGCATCCTCTTCCTCATCCATACGAGAAAGATGTGTTGCAATATTTTCGGCAACCGAGATAAAAGGCATTACGTTGAATTCTTGTGCAACCAATTTCATAAAATTTTCACCGGGGATCAAGTTGTGTTTTGGTCCCAATAATTGTTTATCCCCCCAAAGTATGGTCCCTTTTTCGAGATGAAGCAGGCCATAGATGAGATGTACTAATGTAGATTTACCGCAACCACTTTCTCCAAGTACAGCGAGATGTTCTCCTTCCTTAAGCTGGAAAGAGATATTTTTTAAAATTTGCTTCTCTGTATAGGAGAAGGATTCAATTTCTACGTGTAGCATAGTTGTAGTTCAAATCTTAGAGTTTCAGATATAGCTAAAAACGAATCTCCCCACAAAGAGTGGGGAGGTGCGCATTTATTATTACTTATAAGGAAATTCAGAAGAAATTATTCCTTTACTTTTTCATTCACTTTTTCCGGTAATACTTCGTAGCCCATGTTATAGAGAGTAAATCCGAAGATATCTGCGTATTGCTCAATTGTTTTACTAACCGGAGTTCCGGCGCCGTGTCCTGCATCGGTTTCAATTCTAATTAAAACCGGGTTCGTACCAGCTTGTTTTTCCTGTAATTCGGCTGCGAACTTAAAACTATGTGCCGGTACCACACGGTCGTCATGGTCTCCGGTAGTAATTAATGTTGCCGGATATTCTACGCCTTCTTTCACATTGTGAAGAGGGGAATAGCCTTTTAAATAATCGAACATTTCTTTACTGTCTTCCGCAGTACCGTAGTCGTATGCCCAACCTGCGCCGGCTGTAAAAGTGTGGTAACGCAACATGTCAAGAACACCTACAGCAGGCAATGCTACTTTCATTAGGTCAGGACGCTGCGTCATAGTTGCGCCTACAAGTAAACCTCCGTTAGAGCCACCGCGAATTGCCAGATAGTCTTTAGAAGTATATTTATTATCGATAAGATATTCTGCTGCCGCTATAAAATCGTCGAAAACATTTTGCTTTTGCATTTTTGTTCCTGCATTGTGCCATTTTTTACCATATTCACCGCCACCACGAAGATTAGGAACCGCATAAATACCTCCTTGTTCCATCCATACTGCGTTGGTAATACTAAAACTTGGGGTCAAACTAATATTAAAACCACCGTATCCATAAAGTATCGTTGGGTTGTTGCCGTCTAGTTTCAAACCTTTTTTATGCGTAATGATCATAGGTACTTTGGTTCCGTCTTTTGAAGTATAGAATACTTGATTACTCACATAATTTTCAGGATTAAAGTCGATTTCAGGCTTACGATATAACTCTGATGTTCCTTCAGCTATATTGTATTTATAAATACTGCCCGGTGTCACATAATTAGTGAATGAATAGTATAACTCTTTCTCTTCTTTCTTTGATCCAAAGCCACCTACGCTTCCCACTCCGGGAAGTTCAACTTCCCGAATTAATTTCCCATCGTAATCGTATTGTAATACTTTAGATACAGCATCAACCATATAGTTTGCAAAGAAATAACCACCTCCTGTACCTGGGTTTAATACATTTTCCGTTTCAGGAATAAAATCTACCCAATTTTCGGGAGCCGGATCTGATGCATTTACAGTGACTATTTTTTTATTAGGCGCGTTCATATTTGTAACGATATACAATTTTGAGCCGACATTTTCGATAATATAGGAGTCACTATCAGTATGGTCCAGAATGGTAATGAGCTCGCTATTTGGCTCTGAGAGGTCTTTAAGAAATAGCTTATTTCCCGAAGTTGAAGTACTCGCAGATATTTGTAAATATTTATTGTCTTCACTCACGTTTCCTCCAACATAACGATGTTTCTCTGCAGGGACTCCTCCAAAAATAAGATGGTCATCTTTTTGTGAGCTTCCTAATTTGTGATAGTATAATTTGTGTTGATCTGTCTTGGCAGAAAGCTCACTTCCTTTAGGTTTGTCGTAACTTGAATAATAGAAACCATCGTTTGCTTTCCATGAGAGTTGGCTAAACTTTATATCTACCAGGGTATCTTCAATAATTTCTTTGGTTTCAGCATTCATTACTAAAACTTTTCTCCAATCACTTCCGCCTTCAGAAATACTATAGGCGGCAATTTTACCATCTTCTGAAAAACTTAGTCCGCCAAGAGAAATAGTACCATCTTCTTTAAATGTGTTTGGGTCTAAGAAAACAGTTGCAGTGTCGGGGTCATCACCGGTTTTGTAACGATAGATCACATATTGATTTTGGAGTCCGTCGTTCTTATAAAAATAAGTGTAGTCACCTTCTTTAAACGGCGGACCTACTTTTTCGTAGTTCCACAAGGTAGAAAGGCGTTGTTTTAATTCTTCTCTGAAAGGAATCTTATCAAGATAGCCATAGGTTACTTCATTTACATCCCTAACCCAAGCTTCGGTTTCAGGGCTTCGATCGTCTTCGAGCCAGCGATAAGGGTCTTTTACTTCAGTTCCAAAATAGGTGTCAACGGTATCTACTTTTTTGGTTTCGATGTAATTCACAGCGATCTTCTCTTTTATGGGTTCTACAGTCTTACACGCCACAACAGAAAGGGCGAATAAAACCGGAATTATGGATTTTTTCATTATTCGAGTTTTGATGCCCTAAAAATAGTAAAAAGAAAGCTTTCAAAGGGTTATATATCGGGCTTTTACAACATCGATATACAATTTAATTGATCAAAACAACGGACGGTATAATTTCCAGTGTTTATAAATGAGAATGGCGTTAATAATAGCGATTACCAAGGCACCCCATATATCGGGTAAATCCATAAACAAATGGAATAACACAATGTTAACCGATATTGGAACTAGCAGTAGTAAAGCGAAAGGAACGGCTTTGTTGAAAAGTAGCAGTAGACCAATAATTACTTCTAATGCACCTACTATTGGTAACACATAGCCGGTTGCGTTTAGCGAACTCATAAAATTGGCTGCTTGTGTGGGTAGTTCCGGCATAGGCATAAAGCCAATAAATTTATTCAATCCGAAGACGATTAACCCTAACGCTAAAATGAGACGTAGGATCTTAGTAAAAGTTGAATTCATATGGATGGTTTTAAGTGTTTGATTTTAAAGATACTTAAAAAAATAAGACGGAATTTAAAATTTTAAACTCCGGCTTATGCTCCAAACATAAATTCTTATTTAAACAAAGGACGATAAGCATCCCGATTTGTATATATGAGATAACCGTTCACTAAAGCAACTAAAATTGCCGGAATAATATTAGGGATATTTAAGAATACGTGGAAAAGTATAATGTTTACCGAAATGGGTACAAGCATTACCAAAGCAAAAGGAACCCACTTTTTCAGAACTAATAATGAGCCTACAACAGCTTCCGTAATGCCTACAAAGTTCATTATATATCCCTTGCCAATACTTTCAGACCATGAAAAACGCAATGCAGTAAATACATATTCCGCTTCGGGATACCCCGTAAAATCGAAATCGGTCATAAACCAAAGAAACTTATTTAGACCAAAGGCTAACAACATTAGACCTAATCCATAACGGAGTACAACGTCCTGTTTTTTCATCGAAGTGTTTCAGCGGGTTGTCAATATTAGACGAACCGGCAATAGTACACTTACAATGAGACAATTATACCAAAGAATTCTCTACAAGATATTCTGCTATTTGAACGGCATTAGTTGCAGCACCTTTACGTAGGTTATCACTAACAATCCACATGTTTAAGGTGTTGGGCTGTGTGGTATCTCGTCGCAATCTACCCACAAATACATCATCCTTATCGTGTGCGTAAATGGGCATAGGATAACTGTTTGTAATGGGGTTATCTTGCACCACAATTCCCGGAGTTTCATGTAAAAGTCTTCGAACATCACTAAGGTCGAAATCTTCAATAAATTCAACGTTTACCGATTCACTATGCCCGCCTGCAGTGGGGATACGCACGGCGGTAGCCGAAACAGAAAAAGTTCGATCGTCCAGTATTTTTTGAGGCTCACGCGCTAATTTCATTTCCTCTTTGGTATACCCGTTTTCTTCAAAAACATCACAATGTGGAATGGCATTTCGGTGAATAGGATAAGGATATGCCATTTCTCCTCCAATTCCGGCCATTTCATTTTCCATTTGCTGTACTGCCTTCGCGCCGGTTCCGGACACCGATTGATATGTAGAAACAACCACTCTGCGCATTTTGTACTTTTTATGAAGTGGTGATAGGGCCATTACTAATTGTATGGTCGAGCAATTTGGGTTTGCGATTATTTTATCTTCGGAAGTAAGGGCATTCGCATTTATCTCGGGAACAACAAGTTTTTTTGTTGGATCCATGCGCCATGCTGAAGAGTTATCAATAACAGTGCTTCCAACTTCGGCAAATTTTGGAGCCCATTGTAAAGAGATATCACCTCCCGCCGAAAATATAGCGATATCGGGCTTGGCAAGTATAGCATCCTGTATACTAATAAGAGTATGTTTATCACCTTTAAAATCCAGAGTTTTTCCTACCGAAGCTTCAGAGGCTACGACTAACAACTCTGTAATAGGAAATTTCCGCTCTTCAAGTACTTTTAACATGACCGTGCCTACCATACCGGTGGCGCCAACAACTGCTATTTTCATTACTTTAATTTTGAGCAGCAAAAGTAAAACTTCGATTTTAATTAATTCAGAATAAAAAGATAAAAAATACCCTCCATAGCATTGACCATGGAGGGTTTAGTTAAAATATATAATGTAGCGGCACTCCGACTTCCTTTAGAAGCCTTTGTGTTTAGTGACGTATTATTTCTTTCTTAATTCGTCACGAATTTCAATAAGTAACTCTTCTTGAGTTGGCCCTGCCGGTGCTGCCGGTGCTTCCTCAACAGGTTTTTTAGTTTTGTTGTATGCTTTAACGATCATAAACAATACAAAACCAACAATTATCAAGTTGATGATAGCATTTACCCATTTACCATACATAACGGCATTTTCAGGCTCTGTTACTGTTCCATCTGCTGCTACGACAGCTTCATCAAGAACAACTTTCATGTCGGCGAAATCAACACCGCCGGCAAAATGACCAACGATTGGCATCATAATATCTGTTACAAATCCATTGACTACAAGACCTACGGCTCCGGCCAAAATTACAGCAACAGCCAGATCAATGACATTGCCGGTCATAATAAAATTCTTAAATTCTTTTAACATTGTTAGTGGGTTTTATGTTAATAATGCGGCAATTTAACTAAAAACTAGACCAGTTTCACATTGCTATGGACAAACGCGGGTTATTTTCGACAAGTAACACGATTTACTCGCTGAGAAATAGCAGTTAGCAATTCGTAGGGTATAGAATCAATTGCTTTCGAGAGTTCTTCGGCCGTAGGATCTGTGCCAAATACAATTACCTCGTCCCCTTCTTTACAATTGATATGCGTTACATCTACCATGATCATGTCCATACAAACATTTCCAACTATTGGAGCTTTTTTACCGTTGATCTTCACCCAGCCTACTTTGTTTCCGTAGGCGCGGCTAATTCCATCGGCATGGCCAATGGGCAAAGTGGCTGTTTTCATTATTTCGGTCGCTAAATATGCTCTGTTGTATCCAACACTTTCTCCCGGACTAATAGTATGTATTTGCGAAATGACAGTTTTTAAGGTAGAAACAGGAATCAGATTTTTGTTTTCTTCGGAATCATTTCCGAAGCCATACAAACCAATTCCGGTACGTACCATATCGTATTGTGCCTCAGGATAATTAATGATTCCCGAGGTGTTTAACGTGTGAAACATTGGTTTGTACTCGAGAGCTTGTGTTAGCGCTTTTGTAATAACCGCAAATTTTTCTAATTGATTTTTTGTAAAAGGTGCTTCCGAAGCATCTTCACTTGCAGCGAGATGTGAAAAAGCAGATTTAACTTTAATAGCTGTAGTGTTTGAGAGGATCTCAAGTATTTCCTGAAGGTCCTCTTTTTGAAATCCAAGACGATTGAGACCGGTATTAAATTTTAAATGAACAGGATAATTGGTTTGTTTCTTTTCTTCTGCGAAAGCGATAAATTCTCTCAGCATTTTAAGCGAATAAATACTTGGCTCTAAACAACGATTGAGAATTACATCAAAATTACCGGGCAACGGATGAAGCACTAAAATAGGGGTTTCTATCTTCGCATCCCTAAGAACTTCGCCTTCGGCGGAGTAGGCTACAGCAAAATAATGAACCCCAAGTTTCACTAATTCTTCCGAAACCGCAACCGGATCACTACCATAGGCATAAGCTTTTACAACAGCTAATACTTTAGTTTCGGGTTTAAGGTTTTTGGTGAGATACCGATAGTTATGACCTAATGCGTTTAGGTCTATTTCTAAGGTGGTTTCGAAGGCTCTTGGCATTGGTTAAACTTGCTTTTTCGATGAAATCTCTTCCGGGTCTTTCACTTCCATCTTGCCTACTTTTTCCCTCAATGTCGCCTTGTAATAAGCTGCGCGACTCAAGGGTTCGTATTCTTCTGTTTCTCCCAGCAAAACCAAATCATCACTTTGAGCCTTACGGTAACTATAATGGGCAAGATTCCCGGTTCGAGTGCAAACGGCATGCACTTTTGTTACATATTCGGCTGTTGCCATTAAAGCAGGCATTGGACCAAAAGGATTTCCTTTGTAATCCATATCCAAGCCGGCGACGATCACTCGAACACCTCGATTTGCTAAGTCATTACAAACTTTTACGATCTCATCATCAAAAAATTGAGCTTCATCAATACCAACTACATCACAATTATCGGCTAAGATTGGAATATTGGCAGCGGCAGGTACCGGCGTTGATCTAATTTCGTTGCTATCATGAGAGATCACTTTGTCTTCGTCATAACGTACATCGATATTAGGCTTAAATATCTCAACGCGTTGCCTTGCAAACTTAGCTCGTTTTAGTCTCCGAATAAGTTCTTCTGTTTTTCCCGAAAACATAGAACCGCAGATCACTTCGATCCAGCCAAATTGTTCTTTTTGATTGACGGTATTTTCGAGAAACATAAGTTTTTAAATTAGGCGCTAAGACTATTTATAATTTTAGTGTAGTTTTTAAAACATCTTCACAGAATCCTTTTTTTAGAATGTGAAAATATGACGTTGTGATACAAGAAAACAAAAATAGTTGACGTTTACATAAAGGATGCGTAAATTTATAAAAACAAAATAGAGAATAGGATAATAATTTCAAAAGTTATGAAACAAAAGGTTTGTTCATTTCAAGTTAGAATCTTAACTTTTATAAAGAGGAAATTATTATGTTAATGAACCATTTTTTCAGAAGAAAAATAAATAAGTACTAGATGAAAAAGAAGATCAGATCACAGATTGTGGCACTTGCGAAGCAGATTATACAGAATGAAAATTCGTTTGATACTTCCGTTGTAAAAAGATCGGTCGCACAAATACATGAGAAGTTGGCGGTATTAGAATATTTGGAATCTCAACTTTTAGAGCATTCAGAAGAAGAAAGAGAAACAGCATTAGACTCCAAAAGCTTCCGAGAAGAAAATTGGTTTGCAGACCCAAAGCCTGTACCTCAACCCAATCATAAAGATGAATTGGCCGAACCGGTGATAGAAAAGATAAAAGATATCGTTGCACAAATGCCTTCGTCAACCCAACAGGTTGATGAAATGTTGGACGAGGTCCTTCCGCAGAAAAAATATATCAAGAATGATCTGGAGGAGTTTGCTTCAAACTATCAACAAACACCAACTTTTGAACGAAAGGAACCCGCGAAAGGGATTGATGTTATGGAAAGCGATGAGAAGCGCACCTTTCCACCAGACCAGGGCACTAAAAATCATCCAACAAATTTAAATTCAGATCAAAATAAACCAAGGTCAATTAACGACAAGATAAACCAAGGCCTTCAAATTGGATTGAACGATAGATTGGCGTTTATAAAGCATTTGTTCGACGGAAAGGTAGAGGATTATACGCGAGTTCTTTCTCAAATTAGCACCATGAATTCTTATGCCGAAGCTTCTAATTTTATTTCTGATAAAATAAAACCCGACTACAATTATTGGTTGGCAAAAGAGGAGTACAGTGAGCGCTTTATGAATATAATTGAAAAGAGCTTTAATTAATAATTTTATTTCAAACAGCCTTTTTAAATAATTTCTTCGGAAAGGTTTATAGCCCCCTAAACGTATGGGAAAACTATATTTAGTACCTACCCCAATAGGAAACCTGAAAGATATGACCTTTCGCGCTGTTGAAGTGCTACAGGATGTAGATCTAATACTCGCCGAAGACACACGAACCAGTGGAAAACTATTAAAACACTTCCAAATTACAACGCATATGCAGTCCCATCATATGCACAATGAACACAAAACAACTGAAGGAATCGTAAATCGAATCAAAGCCGGAGAAAATATGGCTCTTATTAGTGATGCGGGGACTCCGGCAATTAGCGATCCGGGATTTCTGTTAACCCGTGCTTGCGTGGAAGCAGGAGTTGAAGTAGATTGTTTACCTGGTGCGACAGCGTTTGTACCGGCATTGGTGAACAGCGGACTTCCAAACGACAAATTCATATTTGAAGGCTTTCTTCCGGTGAAAAAAGGAAGACAAACCAGATTACAGTTACTGGCAGAAGAACCCCGTACAATTATTTTTTATGAGTCTCCGCATAAGTTATTGAAATCGCTGTCTCAGTTTGTAGAATATTTTGGTGCCGACCGGAGAGTATCTGTATCCAGAGAGATCTCTAAGTTACATGAAGAAACCGTTCGTGGAACTTGTTCAGAAGTCTTAAAGCATTTTGAATCTAAGCCTCCCAAAGGCGAGATCGTAATTGTAGTAGGAGGAAAATTATAAATGAAGCAATTACTTCGCGACATAAGAAGCTGTGATATTTGCAAGGCACATCTTCCATTGGGTCCAAGACCTATTATTGAAGCATCAGAAAAATCTAAAATCATAATTATAAGTCAGGCACCAGGCCGTATAGTTCATGAATCGGGAGTTGCGTGGATGGATCAAAGTGGCAAGAAATTACGAGAATGGCTCGGCGTTGATGAAACCACCTTTTACGATACTAATAATTTTGCAATCCTTCCGATGGGATTTTGTTATCCCGGTAAAGCGAAAACAGGAGATTTACCCCCTAGAAAGGAATGTGCGCCTCAATGGCATGATTCTGTAGTTGAAAATTTAAGAAACGTCCAATTAACATTACTAATAGGAGCTTATGCGACATCCTATTATTTGCCAAATGATAAAAGAAATCTTACCCAAAAGGTGCTTAATTACAGAGATTACCTTCCTGAGTATTGGATTTTACCTCACCCATCACCTGTTAATAGATTTTGGCGAAGTAAAAATCCTTGGTTTGAAGAGGAAGTCATATCGCATCTACAACAAAAGATTAAAGCTTGTTTAAGTTAATCGATCACTATAGGTGCTTTTTAAACAGTGAGCAGTGAACAGTGAACAGTGAACAGTGACTATGCGTGTTTTCCTTTGTTCCAACCGTGTTTTCCAAGATATTGATTTCCACTTGCAACGGCGCCTTCTTCGATGCTGGTTCCCATGGAATCATTCCAGCGGTTGAGGTATCCAAAAAGTGAAATTACACCAAGCATTTCTACTATTTCACCTTCGTTCCAGTGTTCGTACAGACGTTTTTTTATCTCATCATCAACAGCATTTGGAACTTGAGAAGCCTGTAGCGAAAAATCTAAAGCAGCTCTTTCGGCCTCAGAAAAGGCAGGATGCGTACGGTATTCCCAGATATTGTCCAGCTGCTCTTGTTCTGCACCATACCGCTCTGCAGCCCTTATGGCATGTGCCTGACAATAACGGCAACCGGTAGAATTACTGCTAACCCATGCGATCATTCTTTTTAAAGCCGATGTAACCCTTCCTTCGTTTGCCATGACGGCCTTATTCAAATTTATAAATGCTTTGCTAATCGCCGGACGATGTTGCATAGTAAGCACACTATTAGGGCAAAACCCTAAAGTTTCATTGAAGAATTCAGCGAGGTTTTTGGTTTCACTATCGTGATCCGGAGAAAGAGGTGTTACTAATGGCATTTTAGTCAATTTATTTTATGAAATTCGAAAGTACGAATAATGAAAAGCTTATACCAATTTTACGAGCTTTCAGAATAAGAAAAACGACTTTAGTGCAGTTTACACCAAAGTCGTTTATGGGCTTATTATTGTAATCCTTATCGACAGAACAGGACTCTATCCCAGATTCCGTGATGTTGAGTTTCGCCGTTGGTTAAGTTTAACTCAGCATTCAACCTAATTTCATAGGCGCAGGGCTTCAGCAAACCAAAATCTCCCAGGTAATTAGCAGTTCCAAAGGCTTCCTCACCGGGACTTGGGAAAACGATAGGGTCGAAATTATTGGTGGCACCCTGTCCTGTGAAGGTGAGTGATACAGATCCGAGATTGGGATTGGCCGCTGTATAATTTACCGTTATGGTATTTTCAATTTTATTACAGCCACCCCCAATTAACTCCTGAAGGTCAAGACAGGCAATTCCCAGTTCATCGCTTTGGGCAGTTGGTAACCATGAGCCCCCTTGCGGTACATTTTGGTAAACTGTATTAAATATTGCCAGAGGTCTTGAGAATCCGGCTTCTACCTCACTCGCAGGATTTCCTTGCTCGCGTTTCCACATACGTAAAGCGAAATACTCGTTTTCCTGTAAGGCGTTGGACGGACTAGGAAGCGGAAGCACTGAGCTACTTCCCGGTACAAGCCCTGTCATATCTACTGAACCACTAGAAAGCACATTCGTTATCAGTTTTATTAGAGAACCGTTAAAGCTAATTTGCGCATCCTGTGGCACCTCAATCCAATTTTCTGAAGTAATATTCACTTTTTTAATATTACCAAAATCGGTAAGCGCATCGGTTCCGTTTATTCTGAAAGAAGTGTATTTCCATTCAGGGAATATCTGTGTCACTTTGGTCGCTATTTCGTTTTCTGCCATGTGTCCCTCGGTAACGGGTTGCCAATCTGCCGCGGGAATCGTACTAAGGTCAATAGATGGGCTGTTGACCTTGGCAAATTCAAACTTATATTCTAAAGGTTGTGCGTTTAATTTTTTCGTCAGCGAACCTCTCAAATCGAGACTACTAAAGAATGCCTGTTCGTTCCATGAGGCAGTAGTTTTACCTGTGGTTCTTCCGGTAGCAGGATCTACATTTAGCACAGGGTGGTATTTACGGGCATATCCTATTTGATAGAACCCAGTGATGGGATCGTCTGTCCCTCCGGGAGGTGCATCGTCTAAACATAGGTTCACACATAAGCAGTTCCCTACATTCTTTCTACTGGGTTTTTGTGCTTCGGAAGGGTTTTCGGCGTAAATCTCACTGCCTCCAACGGCAAATTTGAAATAGATATCGGGGCCATTATCAAAGCTGAATACAGGTGTTGTTTCAATATTGATCCAAGGAGACAAGAAAGTCTTTTTAAAATCGATGGAGCGATAGAAAATGCAGAACTGCCCTGCTTCATTTGTGGTTGCACTGCCCAGGAGGTCGTCTGTAATGATATCGTCATCTATGGCGATTACTTCTATACCTTTTAATGGATCCTGAGATTCACAATTAGTTAATGTGCCGCAAATCACCCATATATCGAGACGCGCCAGAATATAACACCAAACTCTTTTCAGGAGTCTATAATTCCAGGCAGCTACCAGTCCGTTGTTAGTTTCTGTCCATTTTGGCTGAATTATATCTATCAGTACTTCAAAGGGTTGAAACCGTTTAGGTAGTGAAGTATCCTTTTGGCCATAATCCGGGACTTCATCGTAAAATAGCGTTATTGCGATAACACCACCGGAATATTCTACTTTATCATCATCAAAGTTGAACTCATAATTTCCTTTTTCGTCGGTTCTGGTCTCCGCAAGTAATTCCTTTTTACGGGCTTTGATCTCTTTTTCTTCAAATACCTGAATGATCTCCTTACTTTGTGCTGTTGTATAAGCAGTCACCTCGTTTACCTCTCTCTGTAAGCTATAGAGTCTAACCTTTGTTTTCCCGATAACTTGTTCATGTCCATCGCAAATTGCTGTTTGCAATCTGCCTTTCAGTGTGTAATTCATAATAGTTTTATTAAATTAGTTTATCTCAGTAATCTTGTGATCACAGACAGCTAAATTAACCTGAAAGAATGGCTTTATAGCAAGTTAAAAGGCTGATAATTAGACAATAAACGCTCCAAATTACATAGGGGAAAACACATAAATGTGCTGGGGGATTATCTGTTTTAAAAGGGAAGATCCCTGTAAACACATAGAATCAAAAATCTATTTGTACCTTTATGGTTCGACTCCCTTTTAAAAGCTTTAATTTGATTTATGCGATGGACAATACTACCCAAGCCTCCTTCCAATAAGATTAATCAACTTTCTAAAGACCTGGGAGTCGACACTACAATTGCCACGTTGCTCGTTCAAAGAGGGATTGAGACTTTTGAGGAGGCTAAGAAATTTTTTAGACCGAGTTTAGAAGAGCTTCATGATCCATTTCTAATGAAAGATATGGACAAGGCAGTGGCAAGGATCGAAGCTGCAATTTCTTCCGAAGAAAATATTTTAATTTATGGAGATTACGATGTAGATGGAACCACGAGCGTTGCCTTAGTTTCTTCCTATTTGAAAACATACTATCCAAATGTTCATACCTACATCCCCGACAGATATGATGAAGGCTATGGGATATCTTATAAGGGAATTGACTTTGCATCCGATAATGACTTTTCCCTCATCATCGCACTAGATTGTGGAATAAAAGCTATAGAAAAAGTTAAGTATGCTTCCGGAAAAGGTGTCGATTTTATTATTTGTGATCATCACAGACCCGGGGATAATGTACCCGAAGCGATTGCCGTTTTGGATCCGAAAAGACAAGATTGTGAATATCCTTATAAAGAATTGTGCGGTTGTGGGGTTGGATTTAAATTAATTCAGGCGATTTCTGAAAGAAGAGGGTTAAAAACTGACGACCTTTTGTTATATCTGGACCTAGTGGCAACCGCGATTGGTGCCGACATTGTCCCAATTACAGGAGAAAACCGAATCTTAGCTTATTTCGGATTAAAAGTGATCAACTCCAATCCAAGGAATGGCTTTAAAGCGATATTAAAGCAAATCAAAAAAGATACTTTAACAATTACCGATGTTGTCTTCATAATCGCTCCCAGAATAAATGCAGCCGGTAGAATGAAGCATGGAAACCACGCTGTAACACTATTAACCGAAACAGACCCGGATAAAGCGACCACTTTTGCGGTAGAAATTGAGCAGTTTAATAAAGACAGAAAAGATGCAGATAAACGAATTACAAAAGAAGCGCTAGATCAAATAGTTGAGAATCAAGAAGAAAAGCGTCTAACCACAGTGGTTTACAGAGAAGACTGGCACAAAGGAGTAATTGGGATCGTAGCTTCACGATTAACCGAAACTTATTATCGTCCTACGCTTGTTTTTACCAAGAGCGGAGATAAACTGGCTGCTTCTGCACGGTCTGTTAAAGGATTCGATGTTTATAATGCTTTGGAGGCATGTTCAGCTCATATTGAGCAGTTTGGCGGACATATGTATGCTGCCGGACTTACCCTATTGGAAAAAGATTTTGAAAATTTTAAAGCTAAATTCGAGGAGGTTGTATCTGAAACAATTGACAGGAAATTACTTACTCCCGAAATTGTGATCAATACCGAAATAAATTTAAGGGATATTACTCCTAAGTTTTATAGGGTCCTAAAACAGTTTGCACCCTTTGGTCCGGGAAACCGAACTCCGGTTTTTATGGCCCAGGATGTACGCGATACGGGTTGGGGTAAATGTGTTGGAGAGGATAAGAGTCATTTACGTATTACGATGACGCAAGGAAATTCGGCGCATTTCGTAGGAATAGGATTTTCAATGGGAGATAAAATAGACATTGCGTGTGGCGGAAACCCTTTTAAAGCTGCATTCGTTATTGACGAGAACGAATGGCAAGGCAAAGTGAGTTTACAGCTTCGGCTAAAAGATATAAAAGCGTAAGATAAAATTTCCTATTTTTAAAGAACCAAACCATACTTTTCAATGAAACAGATCATTATATTCTTGTTACTTGTAATTGTTGCTCTTATTGGTTACGGACAATACAAGAAATACAAGCGATTTTCCCTTTCTGAATATGAATATAAAGTACCGGACACGGTAAAACCAGATCTGGTAGACAAAGGGCTTTTGTTAGATTATTATGAAGCGATCGAAGCATTAAATGGCTATGTAGCTACACAATGGAGTGCAGAGGATATAGATGTTAGAAATCCGTCAAGCGATAATGTAGATGTCGTGGCGGCAGTTTCGGAGTACCGGAAGCGACTAGCAAATGTGAAGTTTTATGAATCACAATTAGTGAATCCTTCAGAAGCTGAAGAACCAATGGAGAGTCCTTCCGAAGCAGAAAACAGAAAGAAGCTTATTTTAAAGATGTTTTATATTAATCCTGCAGCCAATACTTTACGATTAGGGGAAAAAAGTGCACTTGTTTATGAAGTTCAGCGTATTCTTATCGAAAAAGGGGATTCGATAGAACACGATGGCTTGTTTAGAACTGAAACATTTATGGCACTAAAATCTTTCGAAGAAAAAAACGGTCTTTTTCCCGATGGAAGACTGGATGCACTTACCCTTGAATATTTGTTGAAATAAGACTTTAGAGATGGACAAAGCACTACAGACAATGATTGATAATATGCCTGAAAAAACAGGAAAATCGTTGCAAGAATGGAAGAAAATTTTAAAACAGAGATCGTTTGCTAAACATGGTGAGGCGATGAAGTTCCTGAAAGGAGAACACAACGTAACGCATGGATTTGCTAATACGATTATTTTACTTTCAAAAGACAACGATAAAACGCCTGCAGATCTGGTTGATAATCAATATAAAGGAAAGGAGAACTTAACTCCAATCTATACGAAATTGCTTGAGGTAGTAAAGGGTTTTGGAAAAGATGTAATGGTTACACCAAAGAAAACAAGTGTAAGTGTTATTAGAAAGCGGCAATTTGCACTTATTAAACCTGCTACGAAAACAAGGATAGACTTGGGGTTGAAATTTAACGATAAACCTACAGGGGATCGGTTACTAAATTCAGGACCTTTTGGCACCATGTGTACACATCGAGTTCAATTAACAGATAAGGATGAGGTAGATCAAGAATTAATTAACTGGCTAAAAGAAGCATATGAGGAAGCTCAATAATGTTGTTAATTGAATTCTTTAAGCTGAAAGGTCTCACCGTCGAACACGCCATAGGTATAGTGACCAATCCAATCGCCTAAGTTAAAATAGGTAGAATTATCATCTATTTTAATTTCCATTGGTAGGTGTCGATGACCAAACACAAAGTAATCGTAATGTTTTGTTTCCAGTTTGCGTTTGGCATAAATGGTGAGCCACTCGTTATCTTCGCCCAAAAATTTCTTGTCTTCTTCTCCCGAAATAAGCTTGTTCTTTACGGAAAGATATTGTGCTAAACGCATTCCTAGTTCGGGATGAAACCATCTAAATAACCAGTTAAAAACAGGGTTTGTAAAGACCTTTTTCATGCGTTTATAACCTTTGTCTCCGGGACCTTTTCCATCTCCGTGACCTATTAAGAACACCTTATCATTAAAAATAAACTCTTTCGAATCTCTATAAGTGGGAATATTTAATTCTTTTTCGAAGTAATCGCGCATCCATAGGTCATGATTTCCCACAAAGAAATAAATTGGGATGCCGCTGTCACTTATTTCTGCAAGCTTACCAAGAACACGAACAAATCCTTTTGGTACAACTGTTTTGTATTCGAACCAAAAATCGAAAAGATCACCTAATAGAAATATTGCTGCTGCGTCTTCCTTAACGGTGTCTAACCAACGCACAAATTTCTTCTCTCTGGGAAGACTTTCTTCACGAGAAGGAGCACCAAGATGGTTATCACTGGAAAAATAGATTTTTTTGCCTTTCGGAATTTGCATTGGATAAAGATACTAATATCAACGTGAGTATTGAACATTCAGTTTTCACTAGCGAACCATTGTGCGTAACTTGTAGCGGTTTCCTGAAGCTTAAGTGAATGTAATTCAATGTTATTAGGAAGTCTGGACTTTATTTTTTCAGCAAAATCAATCACCATCATTTCACTGGTTGGCTGATAATTAACAAGTAACACGTTATGACCACGATCACTCAACTCTTTAGCCAGATCAACATGTGGGGTGTTTTTATTAAATACCGTCGCATGGTCGAATACATCTACTATTTCCTCTTTTACGATTTTTTTGAGATCTCCAAAATCGATGACCATCCCATATTTTACATTCGATTTATCATTAATAGGAGTTCCTATCACGGTTACCGAAAGCTTGTAACTATGTCCGTGCACGTTCCTACATTTGCCATCATACCCATACAGAGCGTGTCCGGTTTCGAACGAGAATTGCTTTGTTATTCTAATTTTACTCATTTGCGACGTCTAAGTTTATTGACAATTACTATAATTATCAATACTAATCCTAACAACAGAAAGAGTCCGTTTTGACTAAATAAATCCATTTGTAAGTTATTTTTGTAAATGTATTTAATTTTCAACTAAAGGAATGTACTTCTTTTTAAATTTAATGATTAACGCAACGGCACGGTAGGCGACCCAAACCAGAATTGCTCCCCAAATTCCAATTAACCCCCAGTCCATGTATTTAGACAAATAAAGAACGGGCATGAACCCTAAGAGCGTGGCTCCCAACAAGACGTTTCGGAGGTATTTCATTTCGCCCAAGCCTTTAAAGATCGCATCTAAGGTAAAAGCTAAGGCATTTATTGGCTGACTAATTAGAACCATAAAGAACATTCCGTAGAAAATAGATAGTACCTGAGCATCTTTATTGAACAAGCGTCCTAAGGGTTCGTAAAAAAGTAAGCCCATTAAAATTAAGAATCCGGCGATCAATAAATTATACAGATTTACCTTTTTAGTTAGTTTCCATAGTGAATTATAATCTTTTGCACCCAAAAGTTTTCCCCCAAGGATGTTACCGGCTGCGCCATATCCGTCTACGAAAAATGCTGAAAACAGCCAGATGTTTATCGCGATGGCATGAGCAGCAATATATTCTTTCCCTAATCCGGTTGCTTCCCTGACTGCCAGCATAAGCGCTGCATTAAGCGCTATAGATCGCACAAATAGGTTAAAGCTCATCGCTATTAGACGATTAATTTCCGGATGTAGCGGAAGACGAGGCTTAAGGGATATTTTGGTTTTGTTGAGAAGAAAGATCAATGCCAACATCGCCATTATTGCCTGTGAAATTAGGCTTGCCCATGCCGCTCCTTTAATTCCCATAGCCGGGATCAGGTCTTCAAAACCATAAACGAATATGAAGTCCAGCCCAATATTTAGAACCGCACCAATTGCCGCAATTATCATTGGCCAAAAGGTGTTTTGAAGCCCTCTAAAGAGTCCGAATACAGCAAAAGTAAATAGTGTTAGCGGAAAACCCCAAACGCGAATATTATAATAATCAATACTGTATTCCAAGATGATTCCGTCCGCATTTAGAAATCTGAAGATCTCATCCACAAAAAAGTATGTGCCAAAAAGAACTATGATGCTTAGACCTACATTAAAAAAAATGGCTTGTGCCGGAAAATTCTTTAGGTCATCTAGGCTACCGGCACCTAGATTTTGAGAAATTATTGCCGAAATTGCAGAACGTGTTTGTCCGAGTATCCAAATAAGCATCGATAAAAATGAACCTACAATCCCTACTGCAGCAAGACTTTCGGTGCCAAATTCGGGAATATTACCTACTATGGCAGCATCCGTACTAGACAATACAGGCTCGGCTATACCGGCTACTATGGCAGGAATAGCCAATTGTTGAATTCTTTTAAATGAAATGTTAGTGGGTTGCATATTTCACTTGCAAAAATAAATATATAAGTGCTAGAATAGGACTAAAAACGGAATAGTAATACAATGAGGCTATAAGATTTACTTATTTAAAATTAGCTCGTAGCAATAAAATGGGTGTTGGCTTTGCTTCGGAAAGTATATAGAGCCAAGTTTTGCATAGTTTCGGGCTTCATAAAAGCGCTGATTTCGAATGTTTTTACTGAAAGTATCTAAGCGAATCGAAGTAATTTTGTTTTTAATAGCTAGATCTTCAGCGAAATCCATTAATTGTTTTGCTTTTCCCTGCTTCTGAAACCCGGGGTGTATCGCCAAACGATGGATATAGTATTGATCACTATCTTCCGTAAGCCAAGTAACATCGTTGTATTCAGCATCTTTTTCCGAAGAAATAACGATACATCCAATTACATTATTTTCGGAAACCAGAACGAACAATTCGTCATTTTTCAAGTCACGCAGAAAGGCCTCTTTATTTGGATAATGTTCGTTCCACTGAAATATTCCATCGGCACGCATTTTTACCCCGCAAGCCTTTGTAATTGATATAATTTGCTCAATTTCTGACAGATTTGCCTTCCGAATCATATTTAAAAATTAATTTTGCAGTGATATAAAGATAATAGAATTTAGAGATGAAAAATATTCTTGTTCCCGTTGGCTCCTCACAGAATGCAGTTAGTAATTTACAATATGCAATAGATCTCGCGCAAGAGACAGATGCTTATGTATATGTAATTTCGGTATTTCAGGAATTGTCTAAAGTAGGAGGGCTTACAAAAGTGAATGCTATTATTAAGGAAGACTCTGAAAACAGACTCGAAGAGGTACTTGCCAAAGTAGACACAAAAAATGTTACAGTTATTGCGCACCCTATAAAAGGTGGAATGCTTGATGGAGTAGCAAGATTTAATAAACATGTGCCAATTGACCTTATGGTACTCTCACCTCGAAGCAATTCTATAAGAGAGGAGGTTTATTTAGGAAATACTTCCGGAAAGTTATTGAAAGGAACAGATATTCCAATTCTAATCGTCCCGGAAGGCGCCAAATTTGTACAGCCTGCTTCAATGCTTTTAGCCTTTAAGAACGGAAGTTTCGAAAAGAAAAAAATGTTAGATCCTATTCGTAGGTTTTCTAAGAATTTTGGGACCGAAGTTCATTTACTACATGTAGAGACACCGGAAACGACACCAGACATGAAAAAGGTGAGTAACAAGCTTAAAAAATTAAGTTCAAGTTATTCCAGAGTCGAGAACGCTACAACCTATCAGGCCGTCTTGGAGCACTATAAAGATCACAATGCAGATATGTTTTGTGTAGTACGTAGAAAGAGAGGTTTCTTTAAGAAATTATGGGAAAAGAATGTTGTCCTTAAAAAAGAATTCTTCACAGACAAACCTTTATTGGTTTTACAGGTTCAGGATTAATTTTTTTGATTATTTTCGCAACTACTAGGGGGATTAGCTCAGCTGGCTAGAGCGTTTGGCTGGCAGCCAAAAGGTCATCGGTTCGACTCCGATATTCTCCACAAAAAGCAATGCGATAGCATTGCTTTTTTTGCATCCCCTATTTTGGTTCGACCCAAGACGAAGCGGAACTTGTCTTGGTCAAGACCCTTGGCGTCTTGATCCGATATTCTCCACCTACGCCCTCCGAAGCTTTTAGCATAACGAAAAGCGAAGGAGGACTTTTTATTGCTTCGCCAACTAATTGAATGCTCGCTGAGGGCTACGGCGGACGCGGTACACTCTACCTGATTAAAATATTGTTGATTACCGTTCGTACTTTGAGCACAGCGAAAAGCAAACGGATCACTTTAATTGATACAACAAGTCGTCTAGGTTTCCAACATCATAAAGGTTTGTTAAAAGGATACTACACTGTTTTTTTCTTCGTTGTTTTGCATAGGTAACACCGTTTGGGTTCGATAAAAACGCATCTAAAACGAAAGCGTTTTGCCCTCTAGGATGTTATAAGACAGCTTAATTGTTCCATTGGTTTAAACAATGGAAATTACTGTTTTTAATGTAATTACACCTTTATATTTGTGTAATTTGGTACAAATACTTTAAAACCTCAGAAAATGGAAATTTTTGATAGAGCCTTAGCTTTTGAACAGAGAAAGCTTTCATTCCAAAATACAAGCGAAAGAATTATTGCTTCCAGAGAAGCAAAAGAACTGATTCTGGGACTGAATTCGATATACAAAGTTAATCACGATCCAAAAATCATGGATTTGATGAAGAGACTTACCGAAATAAAGAAGAAAATTGAGGTACGCTTAAAAGGCCGTTCTATGGCTTAATTCTCACGAATATAGTTGAGAAACGTTTTTACCCAGTTTTTTATATAATTTAACTTCTTGGCGAAAAGCCTCCAGATCTTCCTCACTAGGAACACCTCTTAAGATTTTTCTCCATTGATTTCTTGAATACATTCTTGATTCTAAATAGGACATGATGCTTAATTTTACACGTCAAATATCATTCACTAAGGCGTAAAAATCAAGAGTTAATCCTCCCATAATAAACAGGGTTTTTCCCTAATTTTTTCTCACTGGAGAAAAGCTATGGTTTCGTTAACTGCCATTTTTAGATGTTTGGGAAGTTCATTGTGATCCCAGGGATGTGCTGCGCCAAATACATGGTCTGCACCGGTAAGAATTTTTAACTCACTTTGTGAATTCCAGCTATGCAAGGCTCTGGCTTGTTCTAAATTTATGGTTGGATCTTCATCACCATGAACCACAAGAAATGGCTTTGAGAGGTTTTTAACAGCTCTTTTGATGGTTAACCGATCTTCGTTCGCACGAAAATTTTCATAGAATTGCCAATCATGAGGCATTTGTTGTTTTGTCCTTCCGTTTTCTACATACGTTCGACCAGATTTGCGCCATTCTTGAAAATTGTCAGACCCTTCCTGGAAAAAGCCTTTGTAATCACAAACACCTGCCCAGGTTACCACCTTTTTAACCCGTTCGTTTTCTTCAGCTTCAATAATAACAATACCACTCCCTCTGCTATGCCCAATTAGATTTATTGTATCACCACTTACTTCTCGTGAGTAAACTTCCGAAGAAATTAAATTAATTATATCATGTAAGTCGTCTAATTCTTTTATAAAGTTGTTCTGTGCGAACGCTTCCAGGTCGGGAAAATCGATGGGTTGATCTATAGTACCACCATTGTGAGAAAAATTAAACTTCACAAAGAAAAACCCTTCATTCGCTAAAGATTCTGCCACCAAATGCCAGGCGCCCCAATCTTTAAAACCTTTATAACCATGACAAAAAATTATTGCAGGTTTTTTCCTTCCGTTTGGCGTATAGTATATGTCGTAAACAATAGGTTTTTTCTGTTCACGACGCAGAATTTTATTTTTTTCTATGATCATTGATCTATCTCTTTTTCGGTGAATGGAATTGTGGGGTCACAGATTTCAAGAATTAGTTTTTTAAGCTCCGATGAATATGTTTTCAAAATATTTGGCGTAACTATTTGAACTTTATTTTTACTTCCAGACTTTTCTTTTGTGCCAAACTTCAGAAATCCTTGGTTTAAGTTTTTAAAAGATATAATCCCGGCCTCTGCCTGATCAATTGGTAAATCCTTATTGATCATCGTCGCATATGCGAGAATCTGAAATGCCTTACTGTATTTATAATCTGCAGTAATCTCGTCCCAGTCTACAATTTCAACATCTTTTTGTTCAACTTTCCCGGTTTTGTAATCTATAATACGCAAGGTCCCATTGTATTCATCTACCCGGTCTACAGTTCCTCCAATTTTTACTGGAAAATTCAGTTCTTCCATAGGAATTGTGACATAGAGTTTACGCTCTATCTGAAGTATTTGAATACGATTGCCCGCAACTATTTCTGAAATTTCGAAATCGATAAAGTTGGAAATATATCTCTTTGCAACCTCATAAATGATGAGGTTTTTACCATGAGAAAATGTTCCCCCTTTAAACGTTTTTACAAATTGTTCTGTAACCTGTGACTCTATTTGCGCTTTCATTTCCTGAAGTACTCCTAAAGACAAATATTGCCCTTCTAAAGGTTTATAAAAAGCTTCTAATGTATCGTGTACGATCGTCCCTAAGGTGTTTGCAGCTACGGTTTCTTCTACTTCCTGAAACTCGTTGATCTTAAGAACTTTTTGATAGTAGAAATCCATAGGATTTCGAATATAAGAAGTTAGTGCAGATGGAGAAAATCCTTTTTCAGCAATTTCTTCAAGCCTTTGCAAAACCAATTCATTTTTATAAACCGTTTTTAATGATTGATTTTCTATTTTGATCTTCGGACTTAGAATTACGTTCTCTAAATGATGATTCGGATTATTCTCTAACTCTAACTGTAAGAGAAATCTACTTTTCTCACCGGCATTTAACCCTTCAGAATGATTGTTGTACAATAAAGTAATATCTGTAGCACGATGTAACAAATGATAAAAATGGTAAGTATAAATGGCGTCTTTCTCGGTGTATTTAGGAAGATTAAATTGATGTTTTAGATCGTAGGTTATAAAAGAGGCATTCGATTTTCCGGACGGTAAGATTCCTTCATTGACAGAAGTCATTATTACTGTTTCAAAATCCAACACCCTCGTTTCAAGTACGCCCATTATTTGGAGTCCGTTGTAGGCATCCCCTTGAAAATCCAAAGTAGTCGTAGTTATTAATTCTGAAAAGAGCCCTTGAACCGTTTTAACGGTCTTTAAATGTGAAAACTTCTCGTTAAGCGCTTTGAGCTTTTTAAAGACAGAGAACAATTGAAAGAGAATGATATGTTCTACCTGATTCATATTTTTTTGCACCTTAAGTTTTTCAAGGAGCTGAATACTAGAATCTATTACTGCGACACTCTTATTTTGTTTATCGGAGAATAATAACGCTAATAGTTGATGGTCTCTCTCTTCAGAAAGCTCATATAACATGGTAAGATCAAGATGAGTTATGTTCTTGGCCGTTATGTTTGCCGTAATCTTTGAAGCATTTGGAATAATTGGTGAAAGTAAAGGGTGATTTAACAGAGATACCACATCTTTATAATAAATGGTCTTAGTGCTGTTTATATGAAGGGCTAAGAATATTTCAAAGAACACGGTAGCCGGAAATGTTTTTAGCGCCACACCCATAGTAATATTTACCGTAGAAACATTCTTAGGGAGCGAATGTAGAATTGGTTGTAATAATGCTTCGTCCGCTAATACTATTGCAGTTTTATTGAGCTTTTCTTCTGAATAGGTTGCGAGGAGTTCTCCAACATATTTTGCCTGAGCAATGTTTTTTTGAGCAGCAACAAATTGTATGTTCTTTGTTTTCTGAAAGTTATTTGAAATTATTTTTGGTGGATTTTGTGTAAAGAATTTCCAATTACTAATATAATCTTGCAAAAAAAGCGACGCTGCGTGTTCTTTATCGCGGTGCAAATAGTCATCGGCATCCCAGTATATGTCTGAATTTCCTGTTTCTAATATTTCCTGAAAGATGTGTTGCTCTGCATTATTAAGGGCATTAAAACCTATAAATATATGTGATTTATCTCCGTGTGAATTAATGTAGTGAACTATGGCTTCAGAGGCTTCTCTGTAAACCATTCCCTGATAACCCAAATGTTGAGCAATCAGTGCATTTTTTAGATTTTCATAAAATGGAAACAGACCTTCCCAAAAGTTTAAGTAATTTTCAACTAATTGGGTCTTTTCATCCTTTACGCCCCAGCGTTCCAGGGTTTTTATACTCGCCAGATAATTGAAGAAGGTTTTAGGGTCAATTAAATATCTATCAATTTCATTAAAATCGTTGAGAAGAGTAGTTGCCCACGAGGCAAAGGTTTCGAATTCTTCTTTTTCTTTTATTTCTTGTGTGTTCAGATATACGTCATAACTCTTAAAAAGCAACTCGGTCGTTTCAATTATTTTCAGATCTGAAAGTTCTTCAATAAACTCTTCGATACTAATTATTTTAGGGGCAAAACTCGTTTTGGAAGTACTGTTCCGAAGGTAATTTTTAAGAAATCCTCCGGCACGTTTACTGGGCAGAATAAGTGTAAGTTTTGAAAGATCTGAATATTGATCTCTTATAGATTCGAGGGTTTCTTCTAGAAATGTACGCATGCTATAAAAATAAGAAACGCCCTCCATAAGGAAGGCGTTTCAGAAAATTTATTTAGATGTGTTTCTTACTTTTTCAAAGAAATTTCAACACGTCTGTTTTGCTGTCTTCCAGCTTTAGTAGCATTAGTTGCAATTGGTCTAGATTCACCATATCCAATTGAAGTTAATCTTTCACCACTCATTCCAATTGTAGTAAGATATTGTCTTACAGATGCAGCTCTATCATTAGAAAGCCTTTGGTTAAGTGAATCGCTACCTTGGCTATCTGTGTGACCTTCGATCACAAAATTAGCACTTGGGTATTCTTTCATGATGTCTGCAATATTTTGAAGTACTGCGTAAGACTCTTGACGAATAGTTGATTTACCTAAGTCGAATAAGATCGTTTTAGAGTAGTCATTCAATTGCTTGATGATCTCTACAGTTACCTCAGGACAACCATTGTTAGCAACAGTACCAGGAACATCTGGACACTCATCGTCCTTGTCTAATACCCCGTCACCATCTTTATCTTCGTAAGGACAACCGTTGTTAGCTTTAGGACCAGCTTCGTTTGGACATTGGTCATCAGCATCAGTTATACCATCACCATCTGCGTCTGGACAACCATTCATAGAAGCAAGACCGGCAACAGTTGGACAAGCATCTTGTGGATCAGCGATTCCGTCACCGTCAGTATCAGGACATCCGTTAAATTCAGCTAAACCTGGTGTGTTAGGACAAGCATCGTTTCTGTCTTCGATTCCGTCACCGTCAGTATCAGGACAACCATTGAATTCTGGTAAACCTGGAGTTTCAGGACATTCGTCATCTTGATCAAATATTCCGTCACCATCTGTATCTTTTCCACCGAATTTGAACATTACACCTGCCGAATGTTGGAAATGCTTACGACCGTAGTCATCTTCAAATGCATGCTTGTAAGTACTCTGGAAATTAACGGCAAGATTCTCACCAATCCAGAAACGTACACTAGCTAAAGCATTAGCAGTACCAAATCCAATTTCATCAACCCAAGTGTAACCACCACCAACACCTAGAGAAGGATCAAACCATCCACCAGGACCATTGATAAGGTCTCTGAAACTATATTTTATTTCACCATCAACACCATAGTAAGTTAGGTCATCAACTTCAACGTCACCTACTTTATCGATTCTGTTAATTGTACCAACAGCGGCGAAAGTAAATCCACTACCAATATATCTACCTACAGATAATTTAGATACCGATGGTAAAATGTTCCAGTGGTCATTTACGTTAAAAAATTCTTCAAAAAGATCGCCACGCAAATCATTTGAATCAGATTGACCGTCAGCAAGCCCAATAGGGAATAGGTCAACAGCGTTTACACCGACCTCGATTGCCCAAGGGTTATTTTCGTCTTGAGCATTTGCTACTCCAACTATAAGAAAGAAGAGGGCAGCAACTAAAATACTGTTAAGATGTTTCATATTCGATTGTTTAATTTTTAAGTGTTATTTGTGCAAAAGTAAGTTGTTATAACTTATAAACAAAAGCAAATCTATTAAATTTTTCCTAAATACCAAGGGTTTTATTAGCAAATAAATGTGCCTAGTCTTTAATTATTTCCAGACTTTTACCAACTTTTTTAAATGCATTAATTGCTTTATCCAGATGATCTCGCGAATGTGCTGCCGATAGTTGTACTCTTATTCTGGCTTTACCCTTAGGAACAACCGGAAAGAAAAATCCTATTACATAGATTCCCTCATCCAGCAACATATCTGCCATTGTTTGAGAAAGTTTAGCGTCGTAAAGCATTACTGGGACGATGGCCGAATCCCCGTCGATTATATCAAAACCGGCAGCTTTCATTTCTTTTTTAAAGTAAGCCGTATTCTCTTCTAACTTATCTCTTAAGGAAGTGTCGTTTTCTAACATATCGAACACCTTTATGGACGCCCCAACTATAGCCGGAGCCAGAGAATTAGAAAATAAATAGGGTCGTGAACGTTGGCGCAGCATATCTATTATTTCTTTTTTACCTGTAGTGTATCCTCCCATTGCTCCACCTAATGCTTTTCCTAAGGTTCCGGTAATAATGTCTATCCTGCCCATTACACCTTTTGCCTCTAAGGTACCTCTACCTGTTTCACCAATGAAACCTGTGGCATGACATTCGTCGATCATAACCATAGCGTCATACTTTTCTGCGAGGTCACAAATCTTGTCTAAAGGCGCAACTAATCCATCCATAGAAAAAACACCGTCGGTCACAATAATCTTAAAGCGTGCATTTTTTTCGTTAGCAGCAATTAATTGAGCTTCAAGGTCGGCCATATTACTATTTTCATATCTATAACGAGCCGCTTTACACAAACGAACTCCGTCAATAATGGAGGCATGATTTAATGAATCTGAAATAATTGCATCTTCCGGTCCTAAAAGTGGTTCAAAAACCCCTCCGTTCGCATCGAATGCCGCTGCGTAAAGAATCGTGTCTTCTGTTTGATAGAAATCTGCGATTTTTTGCTCCAATTCTTTATGGATGTCCTGTGTTCCACAAATAAATCGTACAGACGACATTCCAAATCCATGGGTGTCCATCGTATCTTTTGCTGCTTGTATTACTTCCTTGTTGGACGACAACCCCAAATAGTTGTTGGCGCAAAAATTAATCACTTCTTCTCCGGTTGATATTTTTATCACGGCATCCTGCGGACTCGTAATAATCCGTTCTTTTTTATAGAGGCCGTTGTCTTTTATATCTTGTAGTTCCTGCTGTAGATGGTCTTTTATTTTTCCGTACATAATGTTTTTTTATGATCGATTACTACTTAATTTCGCTTCAAATTTATACTTTATTTATCATAATTTCTTCTCCATTGGTATAGATTAGGATTTTTTCTGAAACATGATACCCCATTTCCGATATTGCTATGGCATAACCATTTATTTGATCTTCATGATGATAATTAGGAGTGCCGGTTTTATAATCGATGATAGTTACCTTATTATCGCTTCGGAAATTTAATCGGTCCGGACGTAAAATTCCTCCTGTCGCAGTAATTATATCTGCTTCGACCTTAACACTCTCTGAAGTTTCAAAGAATTTTTCAAGCTCGGGGTGAGATGTAATTCTATTCACAGTTTCGAATAAGGTTTGAAACTCTTCCGAAGTAAGAATAGAGCGATCCTTTAGCGTCTCGAAAATAGTCGGTATATCTTCTTTACTCTTTATTTGAGCCATTGTATCATGGAGCAGATTTCCTGCACTAATCGCTTGCTCTATTTCCGCTTCCCATAAAATAGTGTCTGTTGTGATAATTTTTAAATTGTGTTCTTCGGGGATGGATGCTATGTAAGTTGGTGCCACCTGATTTGAAGTGGGATGGGCTACGATATTTAGCGCTTTATTAGGATCGCCGAATTCGTAGGTCAACTTTCCGGGATCCCAGATGTGATGGTGCTTCAGAAAGGCACCGAACAAGTCGTTGTAACTTTTCGGACTAGCTAAGTTCTTTTCCGAAGGAATTTCAGAAAAAACGTATAAATGCTCAACGGCACGGGTGAGAGTCACATAAAGTAAATTTAGGTTGTCTAACTCTAGGGTTTCTCTATGTTGGTTGTAGAGAGTTGCACCAACATCCCCAAAGTTGGCGAGGTTACTTGAGAAGTTAATATTTACCTCTTCAAATTCTGAATCGATCAAGGGGTACCAAATAGTATCGTTCTTTGCGTCGTATAGGTTCACATCGGCATACGGGAAAAGCACCACTGGAAATTCAAGACCTTTTGCCTTGTGGATGGTCATAAGCTGAACAGCCTCAATTCCTTCACTAACGGGAATAGCCAAGGTATCTTTTTTTGTATCCCAAAACTCTAAAAATGCCGATTTCGAGGCTTGAGGTTGCTGATTAAATTCGAATACCACATCCATAAAGCCAAACAAATAGGCATCGGGCTTTTCGCTTAAACCGAAGGCTCTAATAATATATTCAACAGCTTCGTACAACGATAGTGAATGGAAAGTGGTAAAACTGAAACTAACGTCGTATTCTTTCAGTTTTTGTGTGAAGTCTTCCGAAGAAGTCTTTAATAAATTGCTAAAAAAGCTGTGTTTTTCTTCTGAAACACCAAGGTGATCGTATAGAAAGTCGAGCAGTTCAATTTTGGCCTCTTCATTCTCCGGAAACAAACTTAACGAGAGGGTTTGGATAATACATTCAACCTGTGATGAATGTTGCAATAGTAAAGTTTCTTGTGAGATGACAGGAATATTTTCCGACATTAGGTAGGAACCTAACAATATTCCATCCTTTTTCTTTCTGGTCAAAATGCAAATATCACTGGGACGAAATCCTTTTTCTAAGAGGTTGTGGATGGTAGAAAGTACAAGTTGTGCATACGTTTTATCTTTCTCCGCTTTATTCTGTTTTTCAATAAACTCAATTTTTACGTAACCGCCTTTTTTCGAATTAAGCAATTGTTCATTTCCATCAATATATAATTTTTCATGACCTGTGTTTGAAAAAAACCCGGCCGAAGTAGTAAAAAAACTGTTGTTAAAACTGATGATATTCTCACAACTTCTAAAATTAGTTTGAAGGTTTTCAATAGATTTCTCAATTGAGAAGGGGTTTTTATCATTGTATAAGTCGATAAACTGTTCGGGTAAGCCACCCCGCCATCGGTAAATAGACTGTTTTGCATCACCTACTAATAAAAGAGAACCGCTATCTTCATTAAAATCCTGTTGAGATAGGGCGTTATCTATTAAAGGAACAAGATTTTGCCACTGCATGAAGGAAGTATCCTGAAACTCATCGATAAAAAAGTGTTTGTATTTTTCACCTAAACGCTCGTAAATAAAAGGAGCAGGCTGATTTTTTATTTCAGAATTGATAAGTGAATTAAACTCCGAAATTGGTAGAATATTCTTTTCTTCTTTTATATTCTGAAGCTCGTGAGAAACTAAATTTATAACCGACAGGGGGGTTAAGTTTTTTAGAATCGCATTAGTTAACTGAAGCTGAATAACGAGCTCTTTGGAGCTTTCAAATATTTCTACGAACTGCGGAACCAGGGCATCAATGGTTTCTGCGATATGTGGAGCAGCTTTTGCTGTTTTAACCGTGTACATTGGTTTCTCCTCCATGGTTTTTTGCCATTGCAGGTCGTAGTTTACTTCAATGTCGCCAATAGATAACTTCAATAAGTAAACCGGGAATGAGCCTCTGCTAAAATCTGAGTGTTCTAATCCGCTTTCGTCAATTAATTCAAGTCCTTTTGTTGAGATTTCCTTTATTTTTTCTGAAAGTACTTCGCGTTTTTGAATCAATTTGGATTTGAAAGAAAGAAAATCGCCTAAAGATCTTTCTTTGAGCTTTTTAACATGGTCGTTTTCTTTTTCGGCAAAGATCAAGGCGGAAGTTTTAACTATATCTTTTGCGATATCCCACGACTTATCATCGTCTGCTTTTTCCAGGGCAAAATCAATTAGTACTCTCGTGATCTTATCATCTTCCCCCGCTCTACTAATTAATTGATCAACAGATTCTGCCAATAATTGTGCGGTATCTAGACTTACTTCAAAATTCGTATTAATTTTTAGATCTCGGGCAAACGTACGGATTAGCTGATGGTTAAACCTGTCTATAGTTTCAACACTAAAAGATGCATAGTGGTGAAGTAGATGTTTCAGAATTTTTTGTGATTGACGATTAATTTCTGAAACAGAAAGTCCCAACTCAGCACTAAGTTGAAGCAGCATTTCTGAAGGGTTGTCGATAGCGTTCTTGGAAGAAAATTCTACAAGATTCTTAATAATCCGCTCTTTCATTTCACCAACCGCTTTATTGGTAAAAGTAATCGCAAGTAACTGCTTATAAAATCCTGGAGATTTAGACTTTAAAACAGTTTTCAAATATTCTTTTACCAGCGTAAAGGTTTTACCACTTCCTGCCGAGGCATTATAAACTGTAAATGAAGGTATATTTTTCAATGATTATTTTTTATAAAATTAATTAAAAGCTGAATTCTAAGAGCGTATTATTAGAATATTCTATTGCGGTATAAAAATCTTATAAATTCTATAACAGTTTTTATAGGTAGTAATGCGTATTTTTGAAAGACCATAAACTAATTAGTAACTAAAAAACGATACGATTATGTCATTTGAATTACCAAAATTACCATACGCTACAGATGCGTTGGAGCCTCATATAGATCAAAGAACAATGGAAATCCACCACGGAAAGCACCATCAGGGTTATACCGATAAACTCAATGCAGCAATTGAGGGTACCGATCTGGAAGGAAAGACCATTGAAAATATATTGACGAATTTAGATATGAAAAATAGTGCTGTTAGAAATAATGGCGGTGGATTTTATAATCATAGCTTATTCTGGGAAGTGATGTCCCCTAATGGTGGTGGAAAACCATCGGGAGCATTAGCAGATGCAATTAATAGCGCCTATGGAAGTTTTGAAGATTTTAAAGAGAAGTTTTCAACGGCGGCTAAGACGCAATTTGGATCTGGATGGGCATGGCTTTGTGTTCATGAAGGTGGAAAAGTTGAAGTGTGCTCAACGCCAAATCAGGATAATCCATTAATGCCGAGTATTGGTTGTGGTGGAACTCCAATTTTGGGATTAGATGTATGGGAACACGCTTATTACTTAAATTACCAAAACAAAAGACCTGATTATGTTGAAGCTTTTTTCAATGTTATTAATTGGGAAGAAGTGAGCGTTAGATACGAGAAGAATAAGTAATATATAATTTATTACGATAAGAGCCCGCTCATGAGCGGGCTTTTTTATTGCTAGATGTATCGAGAATATGCAAAAGCTCAAGAGTCCTTTTTTCTTCTCACTCTCTGGACTCTGGAGATACATAAGATAAACAAGTGTTATGAGAAGGAGAAAAACGGCTTCCTTTGGTCGCCACCCCATTTAGATTTGATGCATAAAAAAAGGGTAAACGAGATTTCGGAGATTGATGAAAACAACTCGCACTACTTTTTCACGCATTTGATTTTATGAAAAAGCTATTGCTCGTTACCCCTTGGATTTGATATATAAAGGGAGGTAAACAAGTGTTATGAGAAGGAGAAAAACGGCTCCCTTTGGTCGCCACCCCATTTAGATTTGATGCATAAAAAAAGGTAAACAAGTGTTTACCTTTTTTTGCCCCAAATCTACCATGAACTTAACCTACTTATGCTATGGTATGAATCAAATATAATGTATAATTTTTGTGATAAATCGAACTTTTAGACAAATAGCCTTTTTTTTCGTTAAAAAGCATTTTTAAAGAAATGAATGATTTGCAGGTTAATAAAATACAGTAAATCAATCTAATAATTGATATTAAAGAATAACCTCTAGACATATATTGAGTTTATTACTTGAATAAATTAGAAGATGTACCTCTAGGTTAAATTTGAATTTGTGATTAAATGTATTACGCTTATAAGGAGGATGCAAGGAATCCTTGAATTGAAGAAATAGATTGGCTTTTCAATTAAGAGAGTTGCACCTAAAATAAGAGTTGGACTCTTTATAAAAGGCAAACAATGTATAGGAGGGTGAAACGGCTCCCTTCGGTCGAATCTTAGGATTGTGTTTTCAAATAGAATTATTGCACCTAATTGAGGTTATGTAATTAGTAAGAGGTAAACAGAATATAGGGAGGGTGAAACGGCTCCCTTCGGTCGAATCTTAGGATTGTGTTTTCAAATAGAATTATCGCACCTAATTGAGGTTATGTAATTAGTAAGAGGTAAACAGAATATAGGGAGGGTGAAACGGCTCCCTTCGGTCGAATCTTAGGATTGTGTTTTCAAATAGAATTATCGCACCTAATTGAGGTTATGTAATTAGTAAGAGGTAAAACAGAATATAGGGAGGGTGAAACGGCTCCCTTCGGACGAATCTTAGGAGTGTGTTTTCAATTGGGAATTGTTGCGCATAAATTGAGGTTATATAATTAGTAAGAGGTAAACAGAATATAGGGAGTGTGAAACGGCTCCTTTAGATTGAATCGTTTGGTTGTTTTATTAATTTGGAGAATTACAGCTAAAATAAGAGTTGGGCTCTTTTATAAGAGGTAAACAGAATATAGGGAGTGTGAAACGGCTCCCTTAGATTGAATCTTAGGATTGTGTTTTCAAATGGAATTATTTCACCTAATTGAGGTTATATAATTAGTAAGAGGTAAACAGAATGTAGGGAGTGTGAAACGGCTCCCTTCGGTCGCCACCCCATTTAGATTTGGGGTATAAAAAAAAGGTAAACAGATGTTTACCTTTTTGCCCCAAATCTACCATGAACTTAACCTACTTATGCTATGGTATGGGTCAAATATATGTCATATATATCAACCGATGGCAGATTTTTCCTACTTTTAGATGAAAGTATTTTTATTCTCGATAAAGTACGTGTTTACACTTACTTTCAGTCTTTAATTATATTAATTTTAATAAGCTCGTTCCGGATTTCCTTCGAAGAAATTTATATAAGCCCTGTTCACAACTCTATTTCCACCTACAGTTGGATAGTCTCCTGTAAAATACCAATCTCCTAAATTCTTCGGACAAGCAATATGAAGGTCATCTACAGATTGAAAAATTAGTTTTACATCGGCATTAATACCATCACCGCTTATAATTTCAGCTATTTTATCAGAAATTTGCTCATCGGTGAACGGCGCATAGAGCTCCTTAACATGGTTTACTACTTCCGAATCATTTAAGGCAATTTGTTTTTTGCACTTATGGTAAATGTCTTCAATGATCTGAGCATTCCCTTGCTCTTTGTGTAACTCTAAAGCTGCGTTGAAAGCAACCAAATGCTCCAATCTTGCCATATCAATTCCGTAGCAATCAGGATACCTTATTTGAGGTGCCGACGAAACCACCACTATTTGTTTGGGATGGAGCCTGTCTAACATTTTTAGGATGCTCTTTTTAAGAGTAGTTCCTCGAACAATACTATCGTCTATAATAACAAGATTGTCATTAGGTTTTACAACACCGTAAGTAACATCATAAACATGGGCTACCAAATCGTCTCTACTGCTATCATCAGTGATAAAAGTTCGAAGCTTTACATCCTTGATAGCGATTTTTTCGGTTCTTATCTTGTGGGCTTGTATTTGCTGAAGTCTTTCGGGTGTGAGCGTGTCTTTTTCTTTTAAAATTGCCTCGTTTTTCTGTTTGTTTAATTCATTTTGCGCAGCATCCAACATTCCGTAGAAAGAAGTTTCGGCAGTATTAGGAATAAACGAAAAGACCGAGTTTTCTGTGTCGTAATTAATTGCTTCCAAAACCTTTGGCATTACCAATCTCCCTAATTCCTTTCTTTCCTGATATATTTCTGAATCACTTCCTCGGGAAAAATAAATACGTTCAAAAGAACAAGATTTTCGTTCAAGAGGTTCCAGTATTTCCTCAATATCTAAGCTTCCGTCTTTTTTCAGCAGTAAGGCATTTCCGGGTTCAATTTCTTTGACCGACTCAAACGGAACATTGAAAACAGTTTGGATTACGGGTCTTTCGGAAGCAACCACGATCACTTCATCATCCTGATAATAATAAGCAGGACGAATACCTGCCGGATCTCTTAGAACAAAAGCGTCACCATGACCTAATAATCCCGCCATTGCATATCCACCATCCCAGTTTTTGGCAGATTTCCGAAGCACTTTAGCCATGTTCAATTTCTCGGCAATGTATGGAGATGCTTCGATTTTCGTCATTCCCTTTGCCTTCGCTTTCTTGTATAGTTTTCTAACGGCGTCATCCAAAAAGTGACCAATCTTCTCCATTACAGTGATGGTATCTGCTTTCTCCTTTGGATGCATCCCTAACTGAATCAAACTATCGAATAATTCGGTAGTGTTGGTCATATTGAAGTTACCGGCAATAATCAAATTTCTATGCATCCAATTATTGGTTCTTAAAAACGGGTGAACGGTTTCTACACTATTCCCACCAAAGGTTCCATAACGAACATGCCCTAAGAAGAGTTCACCTATATATGGAATTTGTCTCTTTTGAGCTGCGACATCATCTTTTAAAGCCGGGGCTGCTTTAAATTCTTGATTAACACGATCGTTGATTTGCGCAAATATATCCTGAATGGGTTGTGCTGCGTTAGATCTAATCCTACTTATATATCTGTCTCCCGGAGCAACATCTAATTTAATACTGGCAAAACCTGCACCATCCTGACCTCGATTGTGTTGTTTCTCCATCATTAAGTACATTTTGTTTACACCATAAAATGCTGTTCCGTACTTTTCTTTGTAGAACTCTAAAGGTTTTAGAAGTCTTACTAAGGCAATTCCACATTCGTGTTTTAAAGCGTCACTCATAATTATTATAAGAAAAAGTAAATAAAAAACGCCCTAATTGGGCGCAGTATTATGTTAGCTCAATATCAAATTGAGTTAAACTCTTGAATTGTTCTAAACGCTGATGCACTTCCTTTTTTGAAAGATCAACCATTCTTTCCGTGCCAAATTTTTCAACACAAAAGGATGCAAGTGCAGATCCGTATATTAAGGCTGTTTTCATGTTCTCAAAACTGAAGTCTCCGGTCTTCGCTAAAAACCCTGAAAAACCTCCGGCGAAGGTGTCTCCTGCTCCGGTTGGATCAAAAACTTCAGCTAACGGTAAGGCCGGGGCAAAGAAAATCTCATCTTTGTGGAAAAGTAAAGCTCCGTGCTCTCCCTTTTTGATCACAACATATTTTGGTCCCATCTCCATTATTTTTTTCGCTCCCACCACCAACGAATATTCTCCCGAAAGCTGTCTGGCCTCTTCGTCATTAATCGTAATCACATCTACCTTCGCGACTACCTTCTTTAATTCCTCTAAGGCACAATCCATCCAAAAGTTCATTGTGTCTAAAACTATAAGTTTTGGTTTCTTCATTTGCTCAATCACTCCCATTTGAACCATTGGGTGCAAATTACCCAGCATAACCACTTCAGAGTCATGATAAGCCTCGGGAACCATCGGATTAAAATCGGCCAATACGTTTAACTCGGTAGAAAGCGTATCACGAGAATTCATATCGTTGTGATATTTTCCACTCCAAAAGAATGTTTTGCCATCTTCTACTACCTCCAGGCCATCTACGTTCATTCCTTTTTCTTCCAACATCTCGATGTATTTCTTCGGAAAGTCTCCGCCAACAACAGATACAATTGCTCCATCTACTCCAAAATTTGAAGCAGATAAACCTATGTAGGTGGCAGCACCACCTAGTATTTTGTCGGTTTTTCCGAAGGGGGTTTCAATAGCATCAAAAGCAACGGTTCCAACGATAACAAGTTTACTCATCTTTTATGCCCGAGAAGTCGGGTAACTTTTTATTTTAATTGAGGTGCAAATTTAAGTAAATAAATACGATTATATGGCATTTTAAAAAAGGGCATTTCGTGGCTTTTTTGTCAGCTCTTTTCTGCTATTACCACTATGACGTTTCGACAATGGGGAAAAACATAATAAAACTTATTTCCTTCCAAAATCGGCTGGGATCTCCCCCCAGGCTTTGGTTTCCCATTTCACGATTTTAGTAGAATAAGTATTTGACTTCAACCATGTTTCAGCTCTTGCTACTAATTCGAACACCTTTTTGTTTTTAGTCGTTTGCTTTAATTTTGTATTACACTTTTTCCGCTTTACCCAACCTATGGCGATCTTTGAATCGGAATAAATGATTCTGTCACTCTTTTGTTGCTTCAAAAATGCGAGTCCGTGAACCAAAGCTAAAAACTCTCCTACATTATTGGTTCCTTGTAAAAATGGTCCTTGATGAAAAAGCTGTTTATGGGTTTGTGTATCAACACCTCTGTATTCCATTTTCCCGGGATTCCCACTAGATGCAGCATCGACCGCAATAGAAAATAAGTTAGGCTCCCCAATTTTTGCGAGCTCTTCTTTGGATAGCGTTTTCTTCCCGGTGTTTTTTCCTTTGAAGTCGGCGTATTCTTTGTTATAGGCCGTTTTGGCTTCTGCAAAAGTAGGGAACGATTTGTACTGTGCACCTTTTACTCCTGCGATAGAACGTTTACATTCTTCCCAGCTCCCGAAGATCCCGGCGGGATTTCCATACCAAACTACATAGAACTTTTTCTTTTTTTTTGCCATTGGTTGTCCGCGCAGGCGGGTATCAAATTAATATTAATTTTTAAGTGGACTCTCAGATATAAAATACAGCTTTTATTTTTTGCTGTCTTCTAATAAAACCTCTTCAACTACCTTCGGAAAGTAGCGGTATTCCAGTTCATGTACTTTCTCTGCCACTGTTACTGCCGTATCTTTTTCTGAAAGTTCCACGCTTTTCTGAAATATTATCGCCCCTTCGTCATAATTTTCGTTCACATAATGAATAGTAATTCCGGTTTCTTTCTCCTTATTAAAAACTACAGCTTCATGCACATAACTTCCGTACATTCCTTTACCACCGTATTTTGGTAGTAGGGCAGGATGTAAATTGATTACCCTATTGGGGTATTGTTTCAGAATATGCTCAGGGAATTTTAATAGAAAACCGGCGAGGACTATTAAATCGGGTTTAGTTGCTTCCAATGTTTTTACAATGCCTTCCGAAGAAAACAATTCCGATTTACTAAAATGCAAGGTATTGATATTTAGATTTTTAGCACGATCTAAAACTTTGGCATCCTTCTTGTTTGAGAGCACTAGAACAACCTCAGCAATCTCTTTGTGCTGAAAGTATTGAATTAAGTTTTGAGTATTGGTACCGCTACCCGAAGCAAAAATAACTATACGCTTCTTCATTTTGAATTTTGTTTGGGTCTTTCAGAAGTAATTAATAATAAATAACAAAAGTACGGTAATAGAGTTTTACTTCGCTCAAAATTGTTTAAATTGGTTGCACATTTTAAATTTTAAATGGTGTTTTCAATTAAAATATTTTATTTTTGCCACTTATAATTAAATTTTAAAAACAAGAATTATGTCAGACATTGCATCAAGAGTAAAAGCAATCATCGTTGATAAATTAGGTGTAGACGAAAACGAAGTTGTAAACGAAGCTAGCTTCACAAACGACCTAGGGGCAGACTCACTAGATACGGTTGAGCTTATTATGGAATTTGAAAAAGAATTCGATATTCAGATTCCAGACGATCAAGCTGAAAATATAGCAACAGTAGGTCAAGCAGTTTCCTATATAGAAGAAGCGAAAAAATAAAACTTCTCTATGGAATTAAAGCGAGTTGTAGTTACAGGTCTTGGAGCACTTACACCTATTGGCAACAATATTGAAGAGTATTGGGATGGCCTAAAAAATGGGAAGAGTGGTTGCGCACCTATTACTTATTTTGATGCTGAAAAGTTCAAAACGAAATTCGCTTGCGAAATTAAAAATTTCGACCCACTGGAACATTTTGATAGAAAAGAAGCCAGAAAATTAGATCGCTTTGCACAGTACGCACTTATTTCTTCAGATGAAGCAATAATTGACGCCGGAATAAATCTCGATGAGATCGATAAGTTTCGCGTTGGAGTTATTTGGGGAGCAGGAATTGGTGGCTTGGAAACTTTTCAAGATGAAGTGATAAACTTTGCAGAAGGGGATGGAACACCACGTTTCAACCCCTTCTTTATTCCCAAAATGATAGCCGATATCGCGCCCGGGAATATTTCTATTAAACACGGCTTTATGGGACCTAACTATACAACGGTCTCTGCTTGTGCGTCATCGGCAAATGCAATGATAGACGCATTAAATTACATTCGATTAGGACATTGCGACATCATCGTTACCGGTGGAAGCGAAGCCGCAGTTACTAAAGCCGGAATGGGCGGATTTAACGCAATGCACGCACTTTCAACCAGAAATGAAAGTCCGGAAACGGCCTCCAGGCCTTTTGATGCAACACGTGACGGTTTTGTACTGGGAGAAGGCGCAGGTGCTCTTATTCTTGAAGAGTACGAACACGCCAAGAAGCGAGGTGCAAAAATATACGCTGAGGTAGTTGGAGGAGGAATGTCTAGTGATGCTTATCACATGACGGCTCCACATCCGGATGGAATAGGAGTAGAGCGTGTAATGCTTAATTGCTTGAATAATGCAGGTATGAAACCGGAAGATGTTGATGTGATCAACACCCATGGAACATCTACTCCCTTAGGTGACGTTGCAGAACTTAAAGCAATTACGAAGGTATTTGGTGAACACGCAAAAAATATTAATATAAATTCTACCAAGTCGATGACCGGACACCTCTTAGGTGCGGCAGGAGCAATTGAAGCAATTGCATCTATATTGGCGTTAACACATGGAATTGTTCCACCTACTATTAATCATAGTACGGTAGATGAAAATATTGATCCATCCTTAAACCTTACCCTGAACAAAGCGCAAAAACGAGACATTAATGTTGCTCTGAGCAACACCTTCGGATTTGGAGGTCACAATGCTTGCGTGTTGTTTAAAAAAATGAAAGAATAACCATTATAAAATGGCCTCCCTGAAAAACATATTTAATTCTCGTACTGAAAAGGACGGGGATTTTTTTTTCGAAATAAAAAAAATAGTAACCTTCAAGCCTAAAGATATTTCTATCTACGAAGAGGCTTTTACTCATAGGTCTACTAATGAGAAAAATAGTGATGGTCAGCCGCAAAATTACGAAAGACTTGAATTTTTGGGAGATGCAATGTTGAGTGCGGTCATTGCTGCTCATCTTTTTAAAGAAGTTCCCGGTGGTAATGAAGGTTATCTTACAAAGATGCGCTCTAAAGTAGTTAGTAGGGAACACTTAAATGAATTAGGAAGAGACCTTAGACTAATACAACTGGTAAAAACTACCATTCCAATAACTCAGTTTGGAGGAAATATTCACGGAAATGTATTTGAAGCTTTAATCGGTGCAATTTATTTGGACCGCGGTTATAAGTACTGTGAAAAATTTATCAATAAAAGAGTTATAAAGCCATATGTCGATATTGAAAAACTCGAGGGTAAAGTAATTAGTTATAAAAGCCTGTTTATAGAGTGGTGCCAAAAGAACAAAAAACAATTTAAATTCGCTGTTTACGAAGACACAGGGAATGATACTCTAAAACACTTTGCCGTAAAATTACAACTAGAAAATAAGACGGTTGGAAAGGCACGAGCTACTTCAAAAAAGAAAGCAGAAGAACGCGCTGCAAAGCGAGCCTATTTTAAGCTTCAGACTGCCATTGATGGCGAAAACAAATAATACGATTCACGAAATCGTTTTCGTGAAAATTCACATAGATTTTACTTAACACATTCCGCAGTTAACAAAACAATCGTTACTTTTAAACTTGATTTGTAAAGATGACGATGTATAAATTGCATATGGATATAGATATTAAAGAAGACTTTTCTTTAATCGCGATTCATTGTAGTGAAGAATCTTATAAAGTAGCGTATTTACTCAATCAGCATCTGGCTTTGCACCTTCATAGGGAGAGATTGGACGTAGATTATTCAAACAATGGTTTGGAGGTCACTTTTCCGCTTTTTCGTTATGAAGATAAAGTACAGTACACAGATTATGATCTCATTACTAATAAATGTAAATCTCAAATCGCTAATACGAATAGTTCGGGTGGGCTTTTTGAAGAGGTTTCTTCGGAAAAGACCATAACCACTTATTTACTTCCCGAATTAAAGAAAGTAGATTACTTTTTAAAAGTACATTCGGAGTTTGAGGTCATTCCGCTACGAAAAATAATTGCGAACATAAATGAAATAAAGCAAATCATCTCTGCATATGCTGTAGAAACTGAAACTTTAAAATCTAAGAATAATTTAATTTTTGACTAATGCCAAACCAAAAGAGAACAAAGATAGTAGCCACCTTAGGACCCGCAACTTCCAGTAAAGAGGTTTTAAAACGGATGATTTTGGAAGGCGTAGATGTTTTTCGGGTAAATTTCTCGCATGCCAATTACGACAACGTGAGAGATGTTATTAAAATTATTCGCGATCTGGGTGATGAATTGGGGACAACCACCGCTATTTTAGGAGATCTGCAAGGGCCTAAATTAAGAGTGGGAATGATGAAGGAGGAAGTAATTGTAGAACCCGGGGATACTATTTCCTTTTGTACAGGCGATGAATTTGAAGGCACCAGCGAAAAGGTTTATATGAATTACGACAACTTTCCGAAGGACGTAAAAAAAGGTGAACGAGTACTTCTGGACGACGGAAAATTGATGTTCGAAGTTATAGAGACAAATAAAAAAGATGAGGTTAAAACGAAGGTGATCCAGGGCGGACCCTTACGTTCAAAAAAAGGAGTCAACCTACCAAACACGAATATTTCCTTGCCGGCATTGACCGCTAAAGACAAAGAAGATGCGATCTTCGCAATTTCACAGAATGTAGACTGGATCGCGCTTTCCTTTGTACGTCATGCCGAAGATCTCAAAGAATTACAAGCGCTGATCGAAGCACATAGCGAACATAAAATACCAATCATTGCCAAGATCGAAAAACCGGAAGCCGTAGCCAATATCGATAAGATCGTAGCGTATTGCGACGGACTCATGGTGGCAAGAGGTGACCTGGGCGTTGAAGTCCCGGCTGCCGAGGTGCCTTTAATTCAGAAAGAATTAGTATTAACCGCTAAACGCGCGCGAATTCCTGTGATTATTGCAACTCAAATGATGGAAACCATGATCACATCATTAACACCAACCAGAGCAGAGGTGAACGATGTCGCTAATTCTGTGATGGATGGAGCCGATGCCGTTATGCTTTCTGGGGAAACTTCGGTTGGAAAATATCCGGTAGAAGTGATCAAGACTATGGCAGATATATGCATGAACGTTGAGAATTCACCCTTGATCAATGTTCCTCAAGAACCTCCCCATGTTAGAACCAATAGGTATATCACAAAATCAATTTGTTATCATGCCGCAATAATGGCAAACGAGATCGAGGCAAAAGCAATTTGTACGCTTACCAATAGTGGATATACCGCTTTCCAGATTTCGGCGTGGAGGCCTGCATCACACATTTTGGTTTTTACTTCTAATCATAGAATTTTATCTCGTCTTAACCTTTTATGGGGTGTAAAAGCATTCTATTACGACAAATTTGTAAGTACCGATGAAACCGTGGAAGATGTAAACAGAATCGCCTTCGAACGCGGTTTTGTGTCCAAAGGCGAATATTTAATTAATCTGGCAGCTATGCCTATCGTGGATAAAGGAATGGTAAATACACTTAGGGTTTCCCAAGTGAAATAACCTACTCCACCACTTCTGTCTTTTCCAACTTCATCATTTCTCCTTCTGGAGTAATGCTAACCGTATATCCAAACCCTTTGGTTAGGTAGTGATATTCAATTTTCTGAAGTGAATTGTCTTCTCTGTTCACACGAAGTTCGCTCGTCCAAACATCCTTTTTTGGCTTGCTATCCTTGATAATTTGCTCGTCTTTACCCTTCGCATTAGGAAACTGAAGTTCTTTTGGGAAGTCATAAAGCTGCTGGGCAACAAAGAATGCCTCATGCCACTGTTGTGTTGGCAATAAGAGCGTTTGAGTATTTATAGGCTTACTTGCTGTTCCTCCTACCGATTCAGAATAAGAAACCTTTGGAAAGAAGGTCTTTAATTCTTCGGCATAATACTTTGGTTTTGCGTCTTTTTCGGGAGGAAAGAATTTTGATAAATATCCGTTAAAGGCATATCCCGTTTTGTGGTTGTATTCAACCTGATCCATTGCACCTTTAATTCCCCCAACCGTCATTGTGGGTTTTTCTTCGGAAGCGATAACACGAATTTTGGTTCCGTAAGGCATTCTACCCAATTTTTCGCTGTTAAGATTGTTGTGCTCTCTTAGGCTTAATCCGCTAACAGCTGTTACATACAAATAGGTGTCGGATACATTTTCGTTTGAAGTGTCAGCAATTGCAAGGTCATTTGCAGAATTGTCTGTTTGAAGATCTGTTGTCTGGTCGTTTTCAGACTTGTTGTTGCAGGATACTAATAAAACTGATACTGCAAGGATGGAAAAAACTACTCTTTTCATAACATGTGTGATTTTAGTTAATAATAGATTCAAGTAGTTTTCTTACATAATAAATATTTTGTTTAAAATTTCCCCTTCTTTAGATAAGAGGAATCTAAAAATCAATTTTTAATTGAACATTAATTTCCTTTCCCGGTTCTTTTTTTGTTTCTTTTTTATCCTCGTTGTTGAGGTTCGATAATGAAATTCCCAACAAGCGTACCGAATCTTTCATTTTCTCCTGAAATAACAAATCTTTAACAGTTTCCAGGATTAACTCTTTACCAGCGACATATAGCGGAAGGGTCTTACTTCTAGTTTGTAACGTAAAATCGCTGTATTTAATTTTAAGCGTGATGGTTTTTCCCGCAACCTTGTTCTTTAAAAGGCGCCTTTCAACTTCGGCCGAGATTTCTTCCAGACGTTCTAACATATAAATTTCACTTGCTATATTTTCGTTGAAAGTGCGCTCTGCAGCTAATGATTTTTGTGTTCTGCTGGGTTTCACCTTACTATGATGAATACCGCGAACGATGTTAAAATAATGACTCCCGCTCTTTCCGAAGTGTTCTAACAAATACGCTTCCGACTTCGATTTAAGATCCAGCCCGGTAAAAATACCGTGCCGGTACATTTTTTCTTTAGTAACCTTCCCAACCCCATAGAATTTTTTTACATCCAGCTTTTCCAGAAACTCTATCACTTCTTCAGGGGGCACCGTTTTTTGTCCGTTAGGCTTATTGATATCACTAGCAATCTTTGCAATGAATTTGTTGATGGAGATTCCGGCAGAAGCGTTTAAACCTGTCTTTTCCTTGATTTTCTGCCTAATTTCTTTTGCGATAAGTGTTGCGCTAGGGTTGCCTTTTTTATTTTGAGTAACGTCTAAATAAGCCTCATCTAACGAGAGAGGCTCAACCAGGTCTGTAAACTCAAAAAAAACTTTTCTAATTTTCTTTGAAATTTCTTTATATCTATCAAATCGAGGCTTAACAAATATTAGATCCGGGCAGTTTCGTTTCGCAGCTACTCCGCTCATAGCACTTCTCACTCCAAATTTTCTGGCTTCGTAACTCGCAGCACTAACCACACCTCTTATTTCACTTCCGCCCACCGCAACAGGTTTACCAATAAGCGAAGGATCGTCCAGCTGTTCTACCGAAGCATAAAACGCATCCATATCAACATGAATAATCTTTCGGATGGGAAGGTCGGTTTGCATCTTGTAAATTTAATATCTTTAATGACAACAATGAGGTTATGGTTTTCGAAACCTTAATTTAAATTTTTAAAGATGTACCATGTCTAAGACCGCAATAATATTAGGAGCTACCGGATTGACCGGTGGAATTTTGTTAGAAAAATTGATTAAAGATTCGGCTTTCTCGAAAATAAAATTATTTTCCCGTTCGTCTGTAGATACTCAAAATTCTAAAATAGAAGAACACCTTATTAATTTATTTCAGCTTAAAAATCATGCTGAACAATTTAACGGGGATGTCGTATTTTGCTGTATAGGTACAACCAAAGCAAACACTCCGGATAAAGCGACATATAAGAAAATTGATTATGGGATTCCGGTGGCTGCAGCGAAACTGTGTAACAAGAATGAAATAGAAACTTTTATTGTTATTTCGGCTATGGGAGCAGATGCTGAGAGCCGTATCTCTTACAACAAAATAAAAGGAGAAATGGAACGGGAAGTTCTTAAACAGGATATAAAAAACACTTTTATACTTCAGCCATCCTTAATAGGCGGGAAGCGAGCAGAGAAAAGACCGGGTGAAAAAATAGCTCAGTTCTTTGCAAGGATATTCGATTTTTTAATTCCGAAGAAATACAAAATAATAAATCCTGAAACCATTGCCTTAGCGATGAGAAAAATCGCTAAAAAAGGATACGACGAATCAATAATCACTTCAGATAAGATCAAAGAAATTGCAAATGCTTGAAATTGAACGTAAATTTTTAGTCACTTCTGAAGCATATAAAACTCTAGCATTTAAATCGACCAGAATTGTACAAGGCTTTTTAAATACCGATCCGGATCGAACCGTTAGGGTTCGCATAAAAGGGGATAAGGGTTTTATTACCGTAAAAGGGAGATCTAACGCTGCCGGAACTATTAGAACCGAATGGGAGAAAGAAATTGATGTAGACGATGCAAGATCGCTTTTAGAATTGTGCGAGGAAGGCGTAATTGATAAGATTCGCTATGAGATAAGCGCAGGAAAACATATTTTTGAGGTAGATGAGTTCTTCGGAGAAAATCTCGGACTCACAGTAGCAGAGGTAGAACTTGCTGAAGAGAACGAAGTTTTTTTGAAACCCAATTGGCTTGGTGACGAAGTGACCGGAGAGCCAAAATATTATAACTCCCAGTTGAGCAAACATCCTTTTGTGACTTGGTAGTTTCTGAATCTGAAATATCAAAAAATTAGAAACCATGAAAAAATTAAGTTTAGTAGGTTTTGTAATAATCCTTTTTATCGCCTGCGAACCTAAGATACATCGTGAGTATATCACAGAGCCATGCCCGGAAGATGAAAACGTTTCAGTTGCTGAGCTTAAAACGCAATTAACGAACAACGGATTCGAAATTTTCGATTATATAGATGAGAAGTCGGGCGATACCATTGTGATGCAACAGTATTTTATTGCCTTTCTGAAACGTGGTCCCAACAGATCACAGTCCGAAACCAAAGCAGATAGCTTACAAACGTTACATCTGGCACATTTAGGGCGTATGTACGAAGAAGGATACGCCGATATTTCCGGACCGTTTGGGGATGATGGTGATATACGGGGAATAACTATTTACAATGTTCCAACATTAAAAATGGCCGATAGCCTTGCGAATATGGATCCTATGGTGAAATCGGGGAGATTAGTGATCGAAATGCACCCCTGGTGGGCGGCAAAAGGCTTTCCTTTGCGCTAATCAGGAAACGATCTTTATCACCTCACGAATCGTTTGTAGGTCTGAACTGCTTTCAACTCCTGTATTAAACAAGAGAAATTGAAACAGGATCCTTCTTTATTAGCAAAAAGAATTAAGGAGTTGTCAAAATAGGCATTAGCATATGTAACTATGCCTTCAAACTTTATAAAATGGTAGGTTTTGTGAAGTTTTTCTTCGGAAATCTACTCAAATAGACATTAAGTTTGAGGTTGGAACTATCCATACATATTTTTATGTTTTAGAAATAGTTTAGCGATGTTATAAAGAAACCTGATTAGGATCGACTAAAATTCCACGCAAATTGAAAACAATAAGATGGTTAAGCATTTGTTGTGTACTATACTGTTGGTTAAAATCCGGTTCTGCTAAGATTAAATCTATTTTGTAAAGGTGCAGTTCACAGAAAAGCTTCAGATTAACATCACTTCGCACTTCATTCACTTTTTGAGCCTTCTCCAATAACCCCAGAATAATATCGAAAACAATTTTCTTCCTATTGTGCTCGTAGCAATCATGAGTAACTTGGTGATATTTTTTTAGTTCCGCGTAAAAAACGGGGTCGTAGGTAATTAATTGATTAATTCCGTAGCGATAAATAAGAATGATTTTTTCCAGAGGAGAGATTTCTTTTTCAAGAATTCTGTCTATTTTCATAAAATGCACACGAAAAATATACTCAACAGTTTGTCCAATTAAATCATTTTTACTGTCGAAATGCACATAGAGCGTTTTTTTTGAAATGCTCAGTTCGTGAGAAATATCGTCCATGGAAACGCTTTTTACCCCAAATTTTTTAAACAGGGTAAGCGTCTTCGTAATTATAGATTTGCTTTCGTTATCCATTACTCTATTCTCTTCAAATAATTCCCGCGCTGTATTTCTACAACGCAGGAATTGTCAACTAACCAATTATGAAAAAAATGATATTTTTCTTTACTGCCAACCGCCACCAAGTGCTTCGTATAAATCTACTATAGAAACTAATTGTTGTAATTGACTATCAATAATATTAAGTTCTGCGCTTAATGCACTTGCTCTAGCTGTTAATAAATCTAAATAGTTGGCATAGCCGTTTTTAAGTAACTCTTCAGAGTTAGCTTCGGCAGTACGCAGTGCTTCAACTTCATTTTTTCTGAACTCAAATTTTTTGACTTCAGATTCATAACTAAAAAGCGCATCAGACACTTCGCTACCTGCAACTAATAAAGTTTTTTGAAATTCTAATAAAGCTTGTTCTTGCTGAGCAATAGCAACCTCTTTTTGTGTTTTAAGCGCACGTTGATTAAAAAGCGGCTGAGTTAAGCCACCGATAAGAGTGGCAAATAATGAATTGGCACTTAATAGGTTCTCCAATTCTAAACTTTCCAATCCACCAGATGCTGTTAGTGTTAATGAAGGATACAGATTGCTCTTGGCAACATTGGTCAATTCAAATGAATTTATTAAACCATATTCAGCAGCCATAACATCTGGTCTATTACTTAACAATTTTGTAGGAACACCCAGAACCAGATCTTGTTCTATTTTTTGAGTATCTAAACTGCTTCTTTCAAAATGTCTTGGCGACTTTCCTAATAAAATACTTAAGGTGTTTTCTGTTTTAAAAATAGCAGTTTCAATATCTACCTGTAATGCTTTTGCGCTATTGTACTGCGCTATGTTCTGGTCTACTGCAACTTGCGTTACCTGTCCGGCATCTTTTAAGGCTTTAATGGTTGTAACACTACTATCTCTGGTTACAATGGTTTGCTTAGTCACTTCTAACTGAGAATCTAATGCCAATAAGTTGTAATAGGTATTCGAAATACTGGAAACAAGCTGTGTTTTTACAGCCTGATGTCCTGCTACGCTTTGCAAGTAAGCCGCCTGTGTAGCTCTTTTATTACTTCTTATTTTACCCCAAATATCAGCTTCCCAGGAAAGGTTCGCTGTAATATCGTAAGTATCGATAGCGCCACTAAAAAGTGAACCAAACTGACTGTTTTCAGACAGTTCCTGATGTGTCGCGTTAGCACCAATATTGATTGAAGGCAAATACCCTGCTTTTCCCTGCTTTGCGTAGGCTTCGGCAGCTTTGAGTTGCTGAAGCGCAATACGTACATCCATGTTGTTTTGCAACCCTTCTTCTATATATTGCTGAAGGTATTGATCTGTAAACAACATTTTCCAGGATAAATTTGCAATAGAAATACTATCTGCAAGCAGATTTTCAGTTCGGTAAAGAGCTTCGGTTTCGATGTCTAGCTCTGGTCGCGTATAATCCTTCGCTACAAAACAACTTTGTAACGTAATAGCTACGATTAGCAAAAGTGTTCCTTTACTAAAATTTCTATGTGTTATAATTGATTTCATTGTTTTAAGCTTCAATAGTTTGTTCTGTTGATTTACGAGATACTTTTTCTTGTAACCACTGAAATAGTATAAAGAGTATAGGAATGACGAAGACTCCTATTATTGTTCCTATAAGCATTCCTCCTGCGGCACCTGTACCAATAGAGTTGTTACCTTCAGATCCAACACCTTTGGCTAATACCAATGGCATTAATCCCAAAATGAAAGCAAACGACGTCATTAAAATTGGTCGTAATCTAGCTTTTGCACCATGAATAGCAGCATCAACAATACTTTCGCCATTCTTTCGCCTTTGTAAGGCAAACTCCACAATTAATATGGCATTTTTGGCGAGTAATCCCACAAGCATAATTAAGGCAATCTGGAAGTAGATGTTGTTTTCTAATCCCAAGAACTTGGTACTTATATAAGCGCCAAAGACACCAAAAGGTAATGATAATACTACCGCAAACGGTAATAAGTAACTTTCATACTGCGCGCTTAATAAGAAGTAAACAAACAGAATACTTAATGCGAATATGAATATTGTCTGGTTACCGGCATTAACCTCTTCTCTGGTTAAACCAGAATACGCTACGGTGTAATTACTTGGCAGTTTTGCCACTTCCTCTTCAATAACTCTAATAGCATCACCTGTACTGTAACCATCATTGGTGGCTCCGGTAATAGAGGTCGAATTGAATAAATTAAAACGCGTTACCGATTGTGGACCATACACTCTTTCAAGAGTTACAAACTGTGTAATAGGAGTCATTTCGCCTGTATTGGTTCTCACGTACATGCTGTTTAAAGCATTTTCGTCTGCACGATCTTCCGGTAAAGCTTGAATATACACTCTAAACTGCTTTCCAAATCTTGAAAAATCTGAAGCATACACACCTCCAATGTAGCCTTGTAAAGTTGAAAAAATACTGTTTACCGAAACACCTTTTTCTTTAGCCAAAGGCACATTCACTTCCATTTCGTATTGCGGATAGTTGGTGTTGAAAGAAGAAGTAGCATACTTAATTTCCGGATGACTCATTAAAGCCATTGAAAAGTCTTTATTTGCTTGATCTAAATCTGTGAACTCGCCGCCAAACTTATCTAATAAATTAACCTCAAAACCTGAAGAATTACCAAAACCACGAATACTTGGTGGTGAGAAAAAGATAATATTAGCGTCAGGAATAGACGCTGCCACACCAAATAATTTTCCTGTGATTGCTTGTGCCGATAGCGATGGATCTTCACGATCTGCCCAATCTTCCAGCTTTATAATTCCAAAGCCAAAGTTAGTACCTGCGCCACTAATTAAACTTCTACCCTTGATAAAGTTAACAGCATTAATACCATCAATACCTTCTATATTATCGTAAAGTTTTTTTGCTACCGCATCTGTTCTATCTAATGAAGCACCCGGGGGTAATTCGATATTTGCGAAAATAATTCCTCTATCTTCATTTGGCACAAACCCCGTTGGTGTTGTTGTTGAAGCCCAGAAAATTCCAACTCCTGCAATAACTAAAAGCAATACAGATACTATTTTGCGTTTGTATAAAAACTGCAGTGATTTACCGTATCTGTCTACAGTTGCGTTAAATCCACGATTAAATAAGGTGTAAAAACGCTTCAGGGGACTTTTCCCTTTTAATTCCTCATCATCTTTATGTGACTTTAATAGTAAGGCACATAATGCCGGACTTAAAGTCAGGGCATTTACTGCCGAAATCAAGATGGCAATAATTAAGGTTACACCAAATTGCTCATAGAAAACTCCTGTTGGACCTGTTACAAAGGTCACCGGAATAAATACCGCAGCCATTACCAGAGTAATAGAGATGATGGCTCCGGAAATTTCATTCATAGCAGTTAAAGTTGCCTTCTTAGGATCTTTTTCTCCGTTGTCCATTTTGGCATGAACAGCTTCCACGACGACAATGGCATCATCTACTACAATACCAATGGCTAATACTAGTGCAAATAGTGTTAGGAGGTTTATGGAATAGCCAAAAACACTAAGAAAAAAGAATGTACCAATAATAGAAACCGGTACTGCAATTGCCGGAATTAAAGTTGAACGAAAATCCTGTAAAAACAGAAACACAACCAAAAACACCAGTAAAAAGGCTTCTAACAAGGTAGTGATCACTTTAGCTATAGAGGCATCTAGAAACAAGCTGGTATCATAAGGCACAAAAATATCCAAACCTTCCGGAAGGTCTGCTTTTAGATCTTCTAAAGTCCCCTTTATTTTTTCAATAATTTCTTGTGCATTAGAACCTTTGGTTTGATAAATACCCATAAATACCGCCGGATGGCCCTTGCTCATAGCATTAGATGAATAAGATTGCGCATCTAACTCAATAGTTGCAACATCCTTTAAACGTAAAAACTCTCCGTTTCCTAAGGCTTTAATAACGATATCACTGTACTGTGCTTCGTCTTTAAAACGACCACTATATGTTAAAGTGTATGAAAATGATTCTCCATTATTTTCACCTAACGATCCTGCTGCTGCTTCTAAATTTTGTTCGGCTAAAGCTGCAGAAATATCAGAAGGAATTAAGTTATACGCTGCTAATTTTTCAGGGTTTAACCAAATACGCATCGCATAGTCTTGTTGCGAGAACACACTAACATCTCCAACGCCACTAATACGTTGTATTGCAGGAATAACGTTGATCTTTAAATAATTCTGAATAAAGGTCGCGTCGTAGTTTTCACTTTCAGAATACATTGAAATAAACATCAATGCACTGGTTTCTTGCTTTTGGGTTACAACGCCTGTTTGCGTTACTTCTGATGGAAGTAATGGCGTGGCTCTGGCAACACGGTTCTGAACGTTAACCGCCGCAATATCGGCATCTATTTCTTGATCAAAATAGACTGTGATTTGTGCAGTTCCGTTGTTTGACGCTGTAGAAGTGATATAGGTCATTCCTTCCACACCATTGATTTGTTCTTCAATAGGAATGATAACACTTTCTAGAACGGTTTCGGCGTTTGCTCCGGTATAATTTGCAGACACCTTAATGGTTGGAGGTGCAATATCCGGGTATTCCTCTATTGGTAGGGTAGTAATACTGATAACTCCTAATATAACTATGATAATAGAGATCACTGTTGAAAGCACTGGTCTACCAATAAATGTTTTTAACATGGCAAATAATATGTTAGTTGATTATTTAATTTCTGAATAAGGTAGCTACAGGTTTTATAGCATCATCAAAAGTTGTTTCTTGAGGCGAAATTGCCATTCCACTTCTAAGTTTACCAACACCAGAGACGACAATCTTGTCATGAGTAGTTAGTCCGGATTCAACAACATATAAGTTATCTACTGTACCTTTAACTTCTATCATAGCAGTGGTAACTCGATTGTCTTCACCAAGTTTAAAAATCATAATGTTACCCTGCTGTTCAAAGGTTGCAGATTGTGGTACAACGATAGCATCTTTATATTCTATCGGAAACCTTATTTTTCCACTATTTCCATTGGTTAAAATTTCGTTTGGATTATCGAAAGCAGCTCTAATTTGAATAGTTCCCGTACTTTGATTTATCTGACCCGTACTGGTTTGAATACGTCCTTTTTCTGAATACTCTTTACCATTAGCCAAGATCAAAGTTAAATCTGGCGAATTTTTAATGCGCTCCGCTTTGTTTTGACCTTCTGAGCGTTGTAAATGATCGATATATTGAGCCTCATTAAAACTAAAAAATGCATAGACTTCATCTATCTGACTCACGGTTGTCAATGGTGTAGCATCATTAGGACTAATTAACGCCCCTTCTCTAAAATTAATAGCGCCTACATAACCATCTATCGGACTTTTAATCGTAGCGTATCCAATACTTGCATTAACACTGCTGTAATTTGCTTTAGCCTGTTCTAAATTTGCCTTAGCAGTTTCAAGTTGCACCGAACTTATAATGTTTTTTTCTACAAGAGGTATTAATTTATCTACTTCTACTTGTGCAACATTTACAAGTGCTTTTGCGGCACCTGCATCCTGACTAAGCGTTTGTGTTTCTAGTTTAAATAAAGCTTGTCCTTTACGTACTTTTTGTCCTTCATCCACAAACACTTTTTCAATATATCCTGATGTTTTGGCTCTAACATCACTGTTTACAATACCTTCTATAGTAGCCGGATATTCTGTATACCCGGTTACTGTTTTACTTTCTAACTGTGCAACAGGAAAAGGTGCAGGTGGTGAATCTGCAGCAGGTTGTTTTTGCTCAGAATCTCCGCAACTTACTACAACTAGTAACAGGCTTAATAGAACGATTATATTTATTTTTCTAATTTTCATTTTTTAACTTTTTAAAGCTTGAATTTTACATCGGTTAACTTTGATCTTAATTGTTCCATTGATGTAGTTGCCTCATCAATAAATTGGATATAGTCATTATGAAAACTTAAATCGAATTTTTCGTCTTCGCTTTCAGTTTTTTGAAGGTTTATTGTGTTTTTGTAATCTTTAATTTCCAGATGTAGATCTCTTACTTCCTGCCACTCATTTATTAATCCGTCAATATGTTGAACAGCCGTATCTTTATTGATGACAAAATATTTTTTTCGGTCACCAACTTTAGTGAAGTACTCTACCTTATTTAGATCTTGTAAATGATTGAGGTGCGTAGAAATTGTGCTTTTACTAGCACAGAGTACCGTTACCATTTCTTCAAATGTAGCTCCTTTTTTCCCTGTTAGTATTAAATAAGCCATAATACGTGCCGCAACAGGTGCTAAATTTCCTCTGTTTTCAAAATGTACACCTACCTTCTCCACTAAACGCATTTTCTCTTTACATATACTGTCCATGATTCTCAATTATTTATTGTTTTCCATCAAAAGATGAAAACTTTTATTATAATTTCTATGCAAATATATAGCACAGTTCGGAACAAACCGAACTAAACGAAGTTAAATGAATCTTAAAAGAATGAAATGACGAAAATTTACTGAAAAAATTGCCCTTAATTAACTGTAATTTCTACCTGTTGTCTTGCCTCATTACCGTCTTCATCGGTTGCAGTTAACGTATAAGTTCCGGGTTTAGGTCTTATAGCTAATTGATGAAAAGTTTCTGTTTTTCCAACAAATTCTTGGTTCAAGTACCAAAAAACGGTTGTTTCAGGGGAGCGGTGAGCCAGTTGGAATACAACTTCATTTATATTTTCATCGAAATCTTTTGGTAGTAGAATGGTTTCGTTTTTCTTCGGAAAGATAAATTCCATCTTCAATTCTCCTTCTCTTAAACAGTCTTCGGCAAATGCGGGTAAAGGTTTGTATTCGGGATGCAACCGAGCGTAATAATATTCAAGTATTGGCGGAAGTGCAAACCAACTTTTTTGTTTCATTTCTGAAAGTGAATAACAAGAAGAATTTACCCGAAAGTTTTCGCCGGCATCTAAAAATATAGTTTGATGATAACTGCAGGCAGAAGTTTTAATACCTTCTTTCGGTATCCATTTCTTTAAAACCCTATCGCAAAAAGCACCGGCCAAATGACCGCTTTTTGCACATATTTCTGTTTCTATCATTTCGTCGTAAGGCGTAGCGAACCAATCAACTTTAGGAAGGATATCCAAGACGTCAAACAGTATGGGTGCCGCTGCCTGAATCCCGGTTAACCCCGGCCTTCCTTCTCCGTCGGCATTACCAACCCATATGCCAATTGCATATTTTTGAGTTACTCCAACTGCCCAGGCATCTTTAAATCCATAACTTGTTCCGGTTTTCCACGCAACTTGTTGAGAATTGCTGAAAAAACTCCAATTCTCTTCTCCTTCCGGTCTGTTCACTTTTTGTAGGGCATTAAAAGTCTCGAAAATAGTACCGGCATCAAAAACTGATGGTTTAGCCCGGTTTTTTCCGAAGTTAACTTCATCATTCATAATATATTTTGGATCTACAAATTCGGTTTCACGATATTCACTAGACGAAGTATTGAAATAATTTAGTGTAGATGCCATTCCGGCATAAGCTTTTGTAATATCCCATAATGAACTTTCTGCTCCACCCAGGATTAATGAGAGTCCGTAGTGATCTGCAGGATATGAAAGCGTCGTAAAGTTCATTTCTTCCAGTTTGTTGTAAAATCGCTGTAATCCATACGAACGCAACATTCTTACCGCAGGGACATTTAGGGAACGAGATAAAGCCAAACTTGCCGGGACCGCGCCATGGAATTTTTTATCAAAATTTTCGGGCCTATATCCGTTAATTACAGTGGGAATATCTGCGACCAAAGTGTTGGGAAGTATCTCACCCGATTCTAATAGAGAACTGAAGAGAAATGGTTTTAAAACACTACCCGTACTTCTTGATTTTGAAATGATATCAACATAACTATTATGTTCCGGGGTGGTGGCGGAGTTTCCAACATAGGCGAGGACTTCACGGGTTTCAATGTCGAGAACTAAGACGGCTAAATTGTGTATCTCATTCTGTTTTAACTGATAGTGATGCTCATTAGCGATTCGGTTTATTTTATTCTGAAGTTGATAATCTATGGTCGTTGTAACTCTCTCGCCACGGCTTTTTGTACGCACTTTTTCTGTTAGGTGCGGAGTAATTTCGGGAAGCGTGAATGGTTTACCCGGGAGTTTCTCATCTAATGCTAATTCGTATGTTGTTTGGTCTATTATTTCCTTCTGAAAGAGTTTTAGTAATAACCGATCTCTTTTTTGCTTCAGAATAGCCTCGTTTTTCCCGGGAAATATGAGTGACGGTGCATTGGGCAAAACGGCCAAGGCAGCAGATTGCCCCCAACTTAGCTCTTCCGAAGGAATTCCGAAGTATCTCCACGAAGCTGTTTCAAGTCCAACCACATTACCCCCAAATGGGGCATATGAAGCATACAGATTAAGTATTTCTTTTTTTGAATATCTCGCCTCTAAACGTGTTGCCTGGACGATCTCGATCAATTTTTCACCGTAGTTTCTACCTTTATTTTTTCGCGAAAGTCTAATAACCTGCTGTGTTAGCGTACTTCCACCACGTCGATTGCTGGTCGTTAAATTGCTCCAAAGTGCTTTCGAAATGGAAACCGGATTAAACCCCGGGTGTTCGTAAAAGTATTCGTCTTCAAAAAGCAAAATCGATTTTTCGAAACGCAATGGAACCGAATCCATTTTAGGAAATCGCCACTGTCCGTCCTCAGCAATGCGCGCTCCTAACATTATACCCTCTCTGCTTTCAACCACAGTGGCTGTGGGCACATCAAATAAATTAGACGGAAGACAGAAAAGCCACAACAAAAATGCTGCAAGCCCTAGGCTTAGTTTGAGCTTGCGTTTTAATATTTTCTCCGGTATGACTTTGTTTACACGCATACTTTTATTTCTGTACGGTTACCCAAATTCCTTTGTTACGTGCATAATAATTATTGTCGTACATGGCTTCCACTTGGGTTCCGGGCAAATAATAGGTGCCTAAATAGGAAGCATTTAATTTAACAACAAAAGTTTTCGACTTCTTGGCGCCCAGGTCGAAATAGAAATTTACCCTATCGTCCCTAATATCGGTATAACGCGCACTTCCACTTGCACCATCCGCCAGTTCAGTAAAACTGGTATTTACTATTTCCCAACCACCCGGAAAGATCTTAGATAGGGCGATATTATCAACATAATCGTTAGATGTATTAGTTACGGTGACCTGTGCAGTGATCTCACTTCCCTGACGCACCGTTGAAACATCTAATGTCTTCCCGGCTCCGTCAAGATATTTTGCCGAAAGAGCTAGGTTTTTTCTATCTGCAAGTTCTTCTCCTAAGGGAAGTTTTCCGCGTTGGGACAGTGTTACATAAACTGTATTACCTTTTTCATTAGTAACAGTAACCGAATTACCTCCCATAGCGATTTCGAGATCTCGTTGTGCTACGGCTCGTTCAGTTTTTATTGTTTCAGCTTTCCCATTCTTGGTAAATGTCAATTCCATTGCTTTTCCACCGTTTTTATTGATCATTTTGGCCATTGCCAGTAAGCCATAGGCGGTTTCTTGAGTACTATACCATCTTTGAGAAGACAATTCTTTGGCAACCGAAATTGCCATGTCTCTTTGTTTGGGATCTCCCAAAGCGACCATTGTCTCTAATGCCATGGCTTTGTTTCTAAACGGTGAGCCATAAGTATAATAATCGTATCGTTCCGGTTTAAAATTAATATTGGCGGTCTGTGCAATTTGTTCTGCCACCTTATCTTTACCGGCTAGTGCATAGGCTGCGGCTAATCGCCACTTAGCATCATTGCTTAGATCATTGCTTTCTCTAAGTCTATTCATAGCCGCTAATTCCGGCTGACCAGCCAAAGCCAGGGTATAAAGACGATACGCTTGTGTTAAACTTGAATTGTATCTGGTTGCGCCGTTACGCCATTGTCTGGCTGCGTTTTTTTGATATAGCAACCAATTGCTCATAAATGTAATTGGAAGTGCATACCCTTTTTGTTTTGCTTCCAGCATAAAATGTCCGGCATAATTAGTGCCCCAATCATCTGCCTGCCGCTCCCCGGGCCAGTATGAGAGTCCGCCGTTGGTATTCTGAAAATTACTAAGTCTTAAAATAGCGGCTTTTATATTGTTCTCGATAGTCTGCTTCTTTTCAAAAGTAATATCAAAAACATCGGCTAAGAATAACTGAGGAAACGCACCGGAGGTGGTTTGCTCTATGCAACCATGCGGATAACGGATGAGGTATTCAAGTCTTCTCCCAAAATCCATTGGAGGTACGGTAGAAAACTCGAGAGTTGCACCATTGGTTCCACTAACTCCGAAGGTTGTAAAATCGATGGTTTGTGAAGCGTTTTTAGAAAGTGTGTATTGTGTACTCTTTTGAGAAATAGGATTGGGGTTTTCAACGTCTATTTCTACTTGAAAACTTGCTTTTTCTCCACTTCCAGAAGCTGTTACTTCAATGGTTTGAAACTCTGTAGTGGGTAAGACTTCAAATTCGAAGTTTACTATCTGTTCACCCGGTTCATTAAATGTAATGGCTTTTGAAGTACCATGTACTGGCTTTAAAGCATCTCCAACTTTTACAGAAATAGTTGCCGATTTAACCTTTTTCTCCATTGCGAAAACGGTTACAGGTAGAATGACTTTTTCGCCGGGTGAGAGTTTCCGCGGAAGGGATGCCAGCACCATTAATGGTTTACGAACAGGAGTGGCTTCTTCGGCTTTTCCATAGGCGCTAATTTTATTGTCTCCGGCGATCACCATGGTTCGTACAGACCCAATATAATTAGGCATTGTGATCTTGTGAGTTGCTGTTTTTCCCGATTCCAATTGAAACGGACCTAGATACTTGACAACAGGTTTAAATCTATCTGCCTTTCTGTTTTTTGCTCCTGCTGCTTCATCACCACCTCCAATTGCGTAAATATTGTTTACACTTCCCGAATAGGCACCAATTACCAGATCGTATATGTCGAATGTTTTTACACCCAATGCTTGACGAGCATAGAAAGCCTCGTGAATTCTGGGAGTGGCAAACCTGGTAATATCTAATAAACCTTCATCTACCATTGCGAGTGTGTAGGTCATTATGTTTCCTTTTTCTTCGGAAACTTTCACTGTAAATGTTTCTTCAGGCTTTAAAACTTCGGGCATCTCGAGCTTAGGGAGCAATACAGTTGACGGATTCTCAACGAGTAAAGGAATAACACCATATAACCTAATAGGTAGATCGTTTAAGGTTTGCTGGTGTGGCTGAAGCAGTGAAATATTTACATAAACATTAGGGGCCATTTCGTTTGAAATGGGAATGGTAACCTTCGTTTCTCCTTTTTGAGTTTCAACCCATTTCGTAGAGAGCACTTCGGTACCGTTTTCAATACTTATAAGTGCCCGACCTTCACTTCCCGAAGGGAAGGAAATAGTAGCCGCATCACCAACATTATACTTTTCCTTGTCTGCCGAGAAAACTAACATTTTAGCACTTTCCGAATCTCCATCACTTGGTGCCTGCCACCAATTTCTATAGAAATAAGTGATTCTTCCCGTTGCGTGTCCCGATGTTTTATCAATTACCCTAATTAAATATCTCCCTCCTTCTTCCTCCGGAATATTTACCGTAAACTTAGATTTACCATCATTATTTGTAGTAATCTCAAATTCTTTTACGGGTCTGTGAACCGTCGCGTTTTCATAGCGCGAGAGGTTATCACTACCTCGATTCCACCACCAACGCCATTCTATTTTAAAGATCTTCACCTCCAGTTTTCTGTTTCCACTTGCGGTACCTTGAGCATTGACGGTCGCGACATCGAAAACGGTATTTTCATCTGTAAAATATGAGCCATATCGATGTGCTTCAGGAGAGCGCAATCCAACAAAGTGTGAATATGGAGCCAGATTTTTAGAAAATACATCGATAGAAAAGTCGCCACCACCTTCATAGATCTTAGTGAGAAATGTAGCTTTCAACATACCGGGAGCATTCTCACTTAGATCAAATTTTTCACTAAAATCTGTGGTTCCTTCCGAAGAAAGAGCTTTGGATATTATAGGAATTTCTACCTCGTTGAAGTTTCTAATGGGATCGTTAAAAATGTATTTGTCGTATTTCGGAAATGCCGTTCTGGTAGAACGCAGTGTCGCATCCATTTCAATCTTTAGATTTCTCGCAGGGGCGCCGTGCAACCATGAACCAATTGCACTCCCCTTTACAGGTTTACTGGCATCAAGAATTTCGTCTTCGAAATCCAATTTAATTTTTAATCTATTGGGTTTAATGGTCGCGACTTTCAAACTTTTTGTGAAACTAACACCCCCTACTGTAATGGTCGCATTCCAGTTGCCGGTGGGTGCAGAGGTTTCAGTTTTAATTGGAAAATAATGAAATCCGTTCACTGCTCCATTTGATGCCGAGGAGATACTTCGTTGCACCAATTTCCCTCTGGCATCGGTTACTTCCAGCTTTACGGGATGTTCTTTTGGCAATGGATTAGCGGCGTCGTTTAATACAAAGGTGAGATGGATACTGTCGCCCGGCCTATGCACACCTCTTTCGGTATAAATAAATCCTTTAAGTCCTTTTTGTAAATGTTGCCCGGAAACATCAAACTTACTTAAGGAAAGAGCATTTCCGTCTTCTAATTTTACATAGGCATAGTTATTCCCCTTTTTAGCAACAGCGAATGAAACTGTTTTATCACTATCAAATAATGTAAGTCCGTCGCTCTCTGTTGTCGCCGTTCCTATAAGTTGCTGCTGATAATTGTAAAGTTTAATTTTAACTCCGCTTTCGGGTTTAGCGGTAAGTAAATTATTCGCTGCAAAATGATATGATTTGTTATTACCCTTTTTTACGATCAACCCCAGATCTGAACCCAAAATATTGGTCGTTGCAAAGCGATCGTCGTTATAATAGGCGGCATGACACGGATTTTCACGTTGTTCCCAGTTATAATTCTCACTTCTCCATCGGTAAATTTCATTATCCCAGAATTGTTCCTCACGTGCATCTTCATCACCTGTTCCGGTATTACTGTAATAATCGTCCTCACCATTATAGTAATCATCATCGGTGTTTGACAGATCGTCTCCCGGAACTCCTTCACAATTATAAGAGATGTATTCCTGTTTAAAGCTGAATTCTAACCTGTATAGCGCGCCCGGATCGGCCTTAAACAACTTCGAAATATCTAAGGCGTGAGCCTGCCATAAACTGTTATCTCCAACACTGTTCTCCTCGAGGGAAATAGTTTTTTTAGCAATTCTCCTTCCAACACGTTTAATTTCATAATTGCTATAGGCATCTAATCCGGAAGTTTGTAGGAGCTGTAGGATGTTGTCTTCGAAGATCTTAATGATCCTAACATCTACCGCCTTTAAGTTTACGGCTTCAAAGAATATAGGAGTTGAAGACGAATTAGGAAGGATCAAACCCTTTGAAACTAATCTAACTGCCGGTTTCAACTGTTCGAAGGAAATTAATTCTGAAAACTCTTTTTTTAGTCCGAAGTCTGTTGTATTCTTTATTCCATTGAATACCGTTACACGCACATCTCCAATTATTCTTGTTGAAGGATACACGTTGAGAACGTTTCCGTTTACTTCAAATCTGAGATCTTCCGCATTTTCTATGGTCACCAAACCGGCGAAATTCTGGTTGTCTTTTAAAGGGTCCGAAAAATTGATAGAGAGAGAAGCTTGTGGAGCCGCAGTGCTTTTAACATCGATGATCGTAAAATTATTCTGTCCGGGAATCTTTAGCTTGTTTTCTCCTTTGGTTTTGGCTCCAATGGGTTTCCCTTTCCAATTAATATCAATTTCCGAATCGTCCATCATTCTTTGAATGCTATCAATGGTAAAATTGAAATAAAGTGCATCTCCCCCGTCTGAGTCCCACTTTAAGTTCAAATTTTTGTTAGCTTGTTTTGCCGAAATGAGTTTCTTGGCGTTTTCAAGAGAAATATAATCTGAAGTTTGAAGTGACCCGCTAACATACTGCCATTGTTTGCTGTACGACTGAAGGTTTCCTAAGTTAATTTTAAAGTTTGGAGTAAATGTTTTAAAACTAAAAGTGTAATTTTTAAACTCATACAACACATCTTCATAGAGTTTATCCAGTTTAACGGTCACGGTATATTCGGTGTCGGGTTTTAGATATTGGGAAGGTTGAAAAATAAGGGTTCTTCCATTTTCAATAAGAAGTTTTCCTTCTGCCTTCGGACTTATTTTTAAATATTCTGAAGGGATTTCCTGAGTGAGATCGAATTGGTCTAGTGGTTTTGAAAGTTCAATACGAATGGGATCTGCGATTGATTTGTTTCCGTAGGAATTATATGAGATATACTCTTTAAATTTGAACAGATTATCTGTTTCTGAAGTTTTAGTCTTGTTGTCGCAGGAAGCGAAAACAACTAAAATAGTGAATACAAGAAGTCGATGCAGGGTTTTCATAAGCCGATGGTTTACGTTATTAAAAGTACAGTAAAATGTGAGTTTTCGCAATGGAAAATCCTGTTCAATATTCGTACAATGTAGAATATTAAACGTGTAACGTATAGAATAAAGGGAGGGAGATATTTTGTTAACGGAAGATGCTTAAGCTTCGTATAGTGTAGGCTAATATTTGTGAATAGTTTAACAAGCTTGAAAAAAGATTGGCTATATCTAAGGAGGATAAACGAGGAACAATTCTTAATTATTTAGAATTGTTAGTGGAAAATTCGTACTCTCTTTCCACTTTACACACCCGCACTTTATACCAATCATACCATTGTGATCTTCCTAATTGCTGGGCGAGTAAATGTTCAGAATTGGCTTTCCATTTTTTTATCGCCTCCAGACTTTCCCAATAGCTAACGGTAATACCAATTTCATCGCGAGCGCTTTCAATTGCAATAAAACCCGGTTGTTTCCTGGCAAGCGTGACCATTTTCTCGGCCATTTCGGAGTATTCGGGCGTGTGGTCTAATTTGAATGAAGTAAAGATTACTGCGTAATAACTCATTATCAGTTTTTATAAATTCCAATTATTAGTTCACCTTCAGCATTCATGTGCGCCCTATACATACCTGCTGTATTAAATTCCATTGCTACGTTTCCATCCTTATCAATTGAAACAATTCCGCCATCACCACCTAGTGCCGGAACTTTTTTCTGAATTACTTCAGCGGCAGCTTCTTTGAGGGATAAACCTTTATATTCCATAAGCGCCGATATATCATGTGCCACCATTGCCCGAATAAAATATTCACCCCATCCTGTAGAGGAGACCGCACAAGTAGCATTATTGGCATATGTTCCGGCTCCTATTATGGGTGCATCCCCTATTCGGTTCCAGCGTTTGTTCGTCATTCCACCGGTTGAGGTGCCGGCCGCCAGATTTCCGTGCGTGTCGAGAGCAGCACAACCAACGGTTCCAAATTTAGAGTCTTTTATAAATGGATCCTCGAAGCTGGTGGCGGATGCTTTGTTATTTTTTTCTGATTCTCTTTCTTTTACTCTTTTCAAAGATCGATATCTGTTTTCAGTATAGAAGTAAGAAGGATCAACCAGTTCGAAACCGTTTTCTTTAGCGAATACTTCGGCTCCTTTACCACTTAACATTACATGTGGAGAATTGTTCATAACGGCAAGCGCGAGGTCTATGGGATTTTTAATTTGGGTTACGCCGGCTACAGCACCTGCATTAAGAGTGGCGCCATCCATAACCGAAGCGTCCAGCTCGTTGGTTTCTTCATGTGTAAAAACAGCGCCTTTTCCTGCGTTGAAAAGAGGAGAGTCTTCCATTATATTGATGGTTTTCGTCACTGCCTCCATGGAAGTTCCACCATTTTTTAGAATGTTATGACCAACGGTAATTGCCTCCTTCAGTTTTTCTTTATATGCGTTTTCAAGTGAATCTGACATATTTTCTTTTAGAATAGTTCCGGCACCTCCATGAATTACAATTCCGAAATTTTTAGTGTTTTTTGCCTCTTTATCTGAATAAATTGACACATTATCGATGTTTTGATGGTCATTTTTGCAGCCGAAAACAAGAAATATGGTAAGAAAAAGTGTTAAAATTTTATTCATGGTATCTTTTTTTTGAAATTACTAAGATACAGTAAAAAGCCCAGCTATAGTAAGGGAAACCGAATCTTTAACGTAGGAAAAAATGTAGGAATATTTTAAGAAACATCGATTAAATGCATATATAATTCGATAAAGTGTTGTTTATTGTAAGAAAATAATTATATTTGACTCAACATCATGCCCCAAATTTGATGTCCCCCGAATTATGAAATTACTACGAACTAGCCTACTCGCTATGGCATTAATGTGCCTCGTTACCTCTTGTCAGAAGGACGAAGAGAATTACACAGAAGAACTTAATTATTCAATCGATTTAAATCTTGCTTTGGAAACCGATTGGGAAATGGCCGACCAAATCTTAGTTCTGGTTAATGAACACAGAGTTTCTCAAGGACTTTCAGAAATTAAAAAAGACACACAGTATGCATCTGCATATGCGGTAGACCACAGTAAATACATGATTGAACTTGCACAGATAAATCACGATAATTTTCAAATTAGAAAAGCCGGACTCGTAGATAAAGGTGCATCCATAGTAGGTGAAAATGTTGCCTTCGGATATACAACAGCAGAGCAAGTAGTTGGTGCCTGGTTAAATAGCCCGGGTCATAAGAAAGTAATAGAGAGTAATTTTACACATTCCGGCTTTGGAGTGCTTAAAGCTCCAAACGGTGCCTATTATTTTACACAACTTTTCTATAGAAAGTAATATTCCACTAACTTTTTTCTTTTAAAGCTTTTGCCGTATTTTTATGGAAACATTAAAAATACGGCAATGGCTATTCAAAAACCTTTCAATTTAAATAAATGGGTAGAGGAAAACAGAGACCTTTTAAAACCTCCTGTCGGAAATAAAAATCTCTATAAGGATGCAGGAGATTATATCGTAATGATCGTTGCCGGACCCAATGCAAGAAAAGATTATCACTATAATGAAACGGAAGAACTTTTTTATCAGTTAGAAGGTGAAATTGAGGTGCATGTGCAGGATGATGGCGTAAAACGAACCATGAAGCTCGGTCCGGGAGATATGTATCTCCACCCCGCTAAAGTACCACATTCTCCTGTTAGAAAAGATAATTCTATTGGTTTAGTTATTGAACGTAAACGAGATGACCTGGAAGGAAAGGACGGATTGCTATGGTTTTGTGACAATTGCAATAACAAATTATACGAAGTTTATTTCCCTCTTACCGATATTGAAACCGATTTTCTTAAACATTTTAAGACCTTTTATGCCAGCGAAGAGCTAAGAACTTGTGATAATTGTGGGACGGTAATGGAAACAGATCCAAGATTTACGGCAGATTGATACTCCTAACTGCTTGATGCATTCCTCTTGCCTAAGTGCTATTATTTATGTAGATAATTAGCAAGTCGCCCGACCGATACAGAGAAACAGATCCAAGATTTTCAGCATAAACCGACTTAAACAGGTTTTATTTTTTCTTCGGAAAGACCTGCGATTCATTTCTAATTCTTCATGTTATTATGTACCTTCGCGTCAAAATACGCAGTGGCATTCGCCATGGTGTAAATCAAGTATTTATAAATAAAATTAATTGAATATATGTCGAATGTCGCAACATCCTTCGGAATAGAAGAAGCATTAGATCAACTAGGAATTGAAGCCGTAAATAAAGGTACATCAACCGGTAACAAATGGTTTCCGGGAGGGGAAGAAATAGCCTCTTACTCGCCAGTTGACGGAAAATTAATAGGAAAAGTTACTTCTACAACTAAAGAAGAGTACGAAGAAATGATGAAGCAAGCAACCACAGCTTTCAAAAGCTGGCGTGTTGTTCCCGCTCCTCAGCGTGGAGAGGTGGTTCGTCAGTTTGGAGAAGAGCTTAGAAGACTAAAAGAGCCTTTAGGGAAATTAGTTTCCTACGAAATGGGGAAGAGCTATCAGGAAGGTCTTGGTGAAGTGCAGGAAATGATAGATATCTGCGACTTTGCCGTTGGTTTATCCCGACAGTTGCACGGTTTAACAATGCACTCTGAACGTCCCGGGCATAGAATGTACGAACAATACCACCCGCTTGGCGTGGTTGGGATCATTTCTGCATTCAATTTCCCTGTGGCAGTATGGGCATGGAATACTGCTCTGGCATGGATCTGTGGTGATGTATGTGTTTGGAAACCTTCAGAAAAGGCTCCGCTATGCGGAATCGCTTGTCAGAAAATTGCCGCAAGAGTATTCAATAACAATGATCTCCCGGAAGGAATTTCGAACTTAATAAACGGGGATTATAAGGTAGGTGAATTTATGACTACAGATAGACGTGTACCTTTGGTTTCGGCCACAGGTTCTACCAGAATGGGTAAAATTGTGGGTAGAACGGTAGGAGAACGCCTGGGAAAATCTCTTTTAGAGCTAGGTGGAAATAATGCCATCATCGTAACCCCGGATGCCGATATCAAAATGACAGTGATAGGTGCAGTATTTGGAGCTGTAGGAACTGCCGGACAACGCTGTACCTCTACAAGACGTTTAATAATCCACGAAAGTATTTACGATAAGGTAAAAGATGCTGTAGTTGCAGCATACGGGCAATTGCGCATTGGAAACCCATTAGATGAGAATAATCATGTGGGGCCGCTAATCGATAAGGACGCAGTAAAAATGTACCAAAATGCATTAGACAGAGTAGTTGAAGAAGGAGGTAATCTGGTTGTTGAAGGTGGAGTGTTAACTGGCGAAGGTTACGAGAGTGGTTGTTATGTTAAGCCGGCTATAGCCGAAGCCAAGAATAGCTTCGAAATCGTTCAACACGAAACATTTGCTCCGGTTTTATATCTTTTAAAGTACAGTGGTGATGTTGAAGATGCTTTAGAACTTCAAAACGGGGTAAATCAAGGACTTTCTTCGGCAATTATGACAAACAACCTACGTGAAGCAGAACGCTTTTTATCGCATGCAGGAAGTGACTGCGGAATAGCGAACGTCAATATTGGTACCAGTGGTGCCGAAATTGGAGGTGCTTTCGGGGGTGAAAAGGATACCGGTGGCGGACGCGAAAGTGGAAGTGATGCATGGAAAGTTTATATGCGTAGACAGACTAATACGATTAATTATACGACTGAGTTGCCATTAGCACAAGGGATTAAGTTTGATCTATAACATTTTGATGAAGATGCCTTCCTCTCACAGCCTGAGGCTGCTCGTCGGATGCAGGAGCACAAGGGATTAAGTTTGATCTATAACATTTTGATGATAATGCCTTCCTCTCACAGCCTAAGGCTGCTCGTCGGAGGCAGGAGCTAAGGGATTAAGTTTGATTTATAATATGTGCATTCCTCTCGTTCGTACCTCACTCGTCGGAGGCAGGAGCACAAGGGATTAAGTTTGATCTAAAACATGTGCATTCCTCTTGTTCGTACCTCACTCGTCGGATGCAGCTCGTAATATATTTTGATAATCATTATAAACCCGTCTAAAGAAATTTGGAAGGGTTTTTTAATTATTTCTACCGGGTTCTTCGGGATATAGTTTCCAGACCGGTTCACTCTGCCAAACCTGCTTACTCTCAACATCTATTATAGATAACGGACCCTTAAATGCGGCACCGGTATCTACATTCCATACATTAGCATAATTAACGGGGGTATTACTTCCAATGCGTGTTACCGGAGTATGACCAATATAAATTTCATTGAAAAGTTGGAGGCGTTTGGGATATTTTTCATTCTCTTCGGAAAGACTTTTATCTAATCCGCAGACCATTTCCCAAAGAGTTCGATCCCAGTATACCAGATTGGGGTAATACTCGTATTGGGGCCCTTTCTGATTTGTAAAACCCGCATGAACATATAGATTGTTGTTTGTGTCGATATGATAGTTTTCCAGATTTTCTAAAAAAGTGATATGTTCTTTTTTTTCTTCTTCGGAAAGATTCGCGTAACTTTTAATACTTGAAACTCCACCGTGGGCTATCCACATGGGATTTTCATTCTCACCCTTCAGATAGTCGCATAGCAGTTCGTCATGATTCCCTCTCAAGAATATACATTGGTGTTTTTCAGAAAAATTCAGAAGAAAAGAAATTGCTTCCGAAGATTCACTCCAACCATCTACATAATCTCCTAAAAATACAAATTGATCGTTAGAGGAAATGTCTATTTTATTTAAAACCTGAGTCAGTCCTCTAAATCCGCCGTGTATGTCGCCTACAACTAAAGTTCTACCCATATTGTGCAAAAAATATTATGACCACGATCACGAGGATAATAGCCAGTACAAAAAAGAAAATTTTCCAAAAAGAGTAAGGACGTTGCCCCGAAAGCACGCCAGTTTGTCCGTTGACAAAGAAATTGTATCGCTTGCCGTTAAATTTATATGCACTAATATAAACGGGCAGTAAAATATGTTTAAAAGTCTCTTCACTCAACTTCATTTTTATAGAGCTCACTCTTTGTGTATCACCTCCAATATCCCGCATCGCCCATCTTGTTGCGATGTTCTTGGCCTCTTTATTAGATTCTAAATGACCTTCTTTTAAGGGGATCGTATATTTTTCGGTTACAAAACCGGCTAGAAAACTACTGTCAAAAGGTTGTAAGGACTTTAAGTCCCATAGCGCAACCGATTTAGGGATAATTCCGGAGCGCTGTTTTGAAGCTTTGATCAATGTATCATCTACGAATCCGCTTATAGAACCACTTACGGGAGTCCAGCGTGTACGTCGTTCCCGGCGGGTTCTTGTAACTGTTTTTCCATTTACTTTTGTCGTGTAAGGAACGTTTACATAATAATAATCTCCGCGTTGTCCCGAGTAATCTGCATATAACTGCGCATCGAATGTCCAATAGGGAGAATATAAGCCCTTCGTATTTTGAGGGTCGAGTGCCGCTTTTTTAAGATTATTTGGTGCAAACCAGAGTCCGTTGACCCACTTTTTAAAAATTTGATGCGCTTTTTTTTGATCAATTTGAAATGGCAAAATTGCCCCCGGAAGAATCCAATCTTCTTTATAGGCATCTTCAATAATTAGAGGCATACTGCAATACACGCAATGCAGGGATTTGTAGTTTTCTTCAATGTGTTGATTGGCTCCGCAATTTTTGCAATGCAACATAATGATCTCTTCACTATGTGATTGTGAGCCCATTTCATTGAGGTATGATTTTAGCTCGAGTTCTTCAAAACCGTCTTCCGAAGGTGCGATCTCTTGAGTATATCCACAATAATCACATTTTAACTCTGTTGTTCCGGGAGCGTATTTCAGTTCTGCACCACAATTGACGCAGGATTTTTTAAGTTCAGATTTTTGAGAAGCTGTTTCTTGCATAATAGCTGGAACGCTTAGTGTCATTTCATTCTATGATTGACAGGGAGAAAACACGCTGAAGGTGATATCTCAGTCGTTCCTCCTTCGAAATGACTTTAAATTATTGACCCGGTAAAGGTGGGGTGTATTTCCGCCTAAAAACGCTTTTAATTCTTCCACTTCGTTAAGAGCAACCCAGTTTTGCATTCCTGCTTTCCATACAAGAGTATCTTTATTGATCGTTCTGTTTGCGAACAAGGCTTTTAACTGGTCATAACCAACCGGCCCGGCTTGCTGACCATTGGCAGCATAAAAGTATTGTACTGCGGCAGGCATTGGTGGCGGCATTGCTCCGGCTTGCGGTTGCATAGGCATTTGCTGTTGACCGCCCATTTGAGGTGACATCATCCCACCCATTTGTTGTGCGAGAACGAAGCCCATTCCCATTCCCATTCCGGCACCTGCAGTACCACCTTCGTTCGCAGCGGCAGCTTCGATCGCTTTTGCGGTTTTGAATTTGGTCAATTTGTCCAGATCTAATTTGTCTATTCGGCTGTATTCAAAGATCTCCTTTTTGAGGTCTTCGGGCATTGATACATTTTCGATAAAGAATTTTTCAAGCGAGATACCTACACTTTCAAACTCAGGTTTCATCACATCTTTACAAGTTTCACTTAACTCGGTTGTATTTGCCGCATATAACTCTATAGGAAGATTGGCTTCTCCAACGGTATCGGTAAAACGAGTTGCTATCAAACTCTTGAGGTGTTCGTTGATCTCGAAATTGGTAAAATTATTATCGGTTCCAACAATGTCGATAATAAATTTACCGGCATCGCTTATTCTAAAGGCATAGGTTCCAAAAGCTCTAATTTCAACCAATCCGAAGCGTTCGTCATTTAATGTAATCGGATTTTTGGTTCCCCATTTCTCGTCGGTGAACAAGTGGGTATTTACAAAATAAACTTCGGCTTTAAACGGACTGTCGAAACCGTATTTCCAACCTTTTAGTGTTGTTAGAATAGGTAAGTTTTGCGTGTTTAAAGTATAAGTTCCGGAGGTGAAGACATCGGCTAACTGACCCTCATTGATAAATACAGCTGTTTGTCCTTCGCGAACGATTAGTTTTGCGTTGTTTTTAATTTCATTTTGGTATCGCTCAAAACGATGGCAAATGGTATCGTCTGTATAGTCCAGCCACTCTATAATGTCTATAAATTCGTGGCTTAGTTTTTCTTTTATTTTATCGAAAATTCCCATGAGGTTTCAGGTTTACATGTCTTGAGGTTTAAAGGTATAAAAATCCAATGAAATAGTTTTAAGAATTATACTTCACTTTCCGAAGTATACGAACCGATTCTTTATACAATTGATATATCTCCTTGCTATAGTTTCTTAAATACGATTTTGCATCTAAGAGTTTCGCTTTCGCTTCCGAAAAATCATTCAGATAACAGATAAGGTAAGTGGCCGGCAATTTTGTTAGGTCTTTTTTTTCCGAAGGAGTCAGCGATATCCCTTTCTTCAATTTTTCAATTAACGCATTGTTCGAATTGTAGATATGATGTAATGTTTTTTTATTGAACTGCGGAGGTTCAAAAATAAGATTGCTCTCAATATGATGCATCCCATTATCGGAAAAGGTGATAATAACTTCCTCCAGCGGATGGTATTTATATTGATTGTTTAATCCCAGGTGTACATATTCAATAATTTTAAATTCATCATCAGAATAGCTAATACTTACTTCGTCCAATTCCGAATAAAACAAACGCACCTGTTCATTGATCAACTCAATATCCACTCTGGAATAATAGGTCTCATTTTTTACCCGCTTCATTTTTCCTGCCCAACAAACAACAAATAGTTCTTTAAACACCTTATAATTTGAATCGAGATCTTTGTGCCTATTGTTCAGAAAATCAATAACACCGTCCAAAGTAAGCTCAATATTGTTTTTAGCTTTGTTTTCGATGGCCTGGACAATTTCAGAATTCACATCTTTTATTTCTATATCAAAATCCTTGGGCATAGATATACTTCCGTCTCGCATAAAAATGGAACCGCCCCAGTACTTCCAGATATTTTTCCTTAGGGAAGTGATTTTTCCGTTGGGACGAATAGTAACCAAACCAACCACCTTATCTGCCGGAAGCTTCGCGAAGGCAACATTTTCATAAATAATGAGCGGTGCATTAGTAAGATAGGCATTTACAAGGTTCTGTATTTTACTATCGTCGAAGAAATCGACGCCTCTTATTTCATTTGTTTCGTCTTCAACTCCAATTACGATATACGAATTGTTATTTGGGTTGCTATTACTTAAGGCACAGATATGTTTTAGAAACTTTGCCTTTCCCTCTTTAGATCCAAGGTCGATCTTTCTTTTTTTATCATAGAAACTGCTCTCATCATTATGAGCCAGCAGGTTTTTAATTAAAAGACGTTTATTGATCATTTAGCTATTTCTATTGCATCTGTTTATTTACAACGGTTGAGGATGCCTGATCTAAACACATCACTGTTAAATCTGCAATGTTAACATGAGGGGGTCTATTTACTGCAAACCAGATGATTTCTGCAATATCTTCGGCATACAAAGGTGTATAACCCTGATAAACTTTTTCGGCTCTATCTGTATTTCCTTTAAACCTTACTTCGCTAAATTCGGTGGCTACCAAACCGGGGTTAACAGCTCCTACCTTTATGCCTTTACCATTGAGGTCTAAACGCATTCCGGTCGTTATTGCATCTACGGCATGTTTGCTGGCACAATAAACATTTCCTTTAGGGTAAACCTCTTTACCGGCTGTAGATCCAATATTAATTATATGTCCGCTGCCCTTTTTTATCATTTTGGGAAGTACAGCTTTACTCACATATAGCAGTCCCTTCACATTAATATCTAACATGGCGTCCCAATCTTCAATACTTCCTTCATCAATAGTATCTAAACCATGAGCATTTCCTGCATTATTTATAAGAATATCTATTTCTGAAAAGGCTTCGGAAAGACCCGAGATCAACTCAAATACTCGTACTTTATTTCTAACATCGAAATTTAGGGTGGTTACTTCTGTTTGACTTCGCAATTCGGAAGCTATTGCATCAAGTCGTGCTTGTCGTCTTCCGCAGAGAATTAAACGAATTCCGTTTTTAGCGAATAATCGCGCTGTGGCACGACCTATTCCACTGGTTGCGCCGGTAATCAAGGCAGTTTTTTGTGTCATTTTTTCTTTTGCTTAAAAGTAGAAATTATCAAAGAGTTTTGGAAGTTAAATTCATCATAAATAAGGCGTTAATAATTGTTAATCGGCTGTGGGGATTGCCATATTCATTTAGCTTTGTTATTAACAAACATAACTATATAATACGATGAAAAAGAAAAATTTAAGAATACTTAAGTATAGCCTTTTAATGTTGATCACCTTCGGATTATTTTTATCCTGTAGTGATGATGACAATAATAACGCTAACAACGAAACAGCTAGGATGACTGTTAAGCTTACCGACGCCCCAGGTGACTATGAAGCTGTATTCATAGATGTTCAGGAAGTAACAATTAAATATAATGGTGGTCAGGATGATGTGAATTTAGGGATCATACAGCCTGGAGTTTACGATTTATTAGAATTAACCGGGGGGATAAATTTATTACTTTTTGATGATGATGTTCCGGCCGGGAGTATTAGTCAAATTCGGCTGGTTTTAGGAACTAACAATAGCATAGTTGTAGACGGGCAAACATATCCCTTAAACACGCCTAGTGCTCAGCAATCGGGCTTAAAGGTTCAAGTCAATGAAACTCTGGAGGCAGGAATACTCTACGAGTTTATTCTAGATTTTGATGTGGATAAATCAATTGTAGCTCTTGGAAACGGAGGATATAATCTAAAACCTGTTATTCGGGCGAGTACTGAGGCTCAATCGGGAGCAATTTCCGGGGTTGTGTTACCTTTAGGAATACAGACTATGGTTACTGCAGATAATGGTATTGATCAAATATCGGCATTTACTAATGAAACGGGAGCATTTGTTTTAAATGGGGTACCGGAGGGTACATACACAGTTACTTTTGAAGCAGATGCAACATTACAATTTCCTCCTATTATTGTAGAGGATGTAGAAGTTTCTGTTGGCTCAGTAACTGTACTTGAAACGGTCACATTCTAAATACTAGACCATAGAATAATAAAAAAGGGAAGATAAAAGTCTTCCCTTTTTTTATTAGGGAACTTTATGTCCCTGACTTGCCACTAATAATTTAAACCAATCTATTTCCGATAGTGAAATGGTAACAGCGTCTACCGCTGCCGAAATTCTTTTGGGTTTGGTGGTTCCAATTACAGGATGAATACGGGCAGGATGTTTCAAGATCCAAGCGAGTAAAATTTGATCGGTTGTCGCATTGTATTTGTTGGACAGCTCATTTAAGATAGGTTTTAGACGCTGGGTCTGTTCAGTATTTTCTTTAAAAACCTTTCCTAACGGACTCCAACACATAGGTATAATTTCATGTTGGAGTATATAATTGAATTGCCCATTGAACATCGCCTCGGGCGATGAAAGAGAAAATTGGACTTGGTTCACCATTACTTCAGATTTAGATGAGATCAATTCGGTTTCCGAAGGAGAGAAATTAGAAACTCCAAACGCTTTGATCTTTCCTTCCGACAGTAACTTATCTATCGCTTTGGCAATTTCATCAGGGTGCATTAGCGGACTGGGACGATGCAGCAAGAACAGATCCAGATACGAAGCGTTTAGATCGGAAATAGACTTTTCGGCGCTCCAAATAATATAGTCGGCGTCGTATTGATAATGTTTTATTTCATTCTTGCGTGTTTCTCCAATGTATTGAATGCCACATTTTGATATGATCTCAATATTTTCACGATCAATCCCGCTATGTATAAATGCCTGTCCAAATTCAATTTCGGTAGTATAATCGCCGTAAATATCGGCGTGATCAAAGGAAGTAATACCACAACTCAAATTATGATGCATTAACGATATCATTTCTTTCTTCGAAAGTTTTTTACCCCAATCTCCCCAGTTCATACAACCTTGAATAATTCTCGAGAACCTGTTTTCCATTTGTTAAAATTTAGGGAATCTAAAGATACAGTTTTGCGATTACAATGCATTGATTGCTCAATATATTGATAACATTTTTTAACCAATTATTAACAGGATTTTATGTAATAAATCTCCAATTTGCGTGTCTTTAGTACAGACTAGTTTTTTTTGAAATAAATAACCTATGGAACAAACAAATACTGCCTTAGATATTGGCGCATTAAATGAAAAGATTGAAAAGGAAAGTGCCTTTGTTGATATCCTATCCTTAGAAATGAACAAAGTGATCGTGGGGCAGAAGCACATGATCGAAAGATTGTTAATTGGTTTATTAGGACAAGGCCATATTTTATTAGAAGGTGTGCCGGGTTTAGCGAAAACTCTGGCTATTAACACCTTGTCTAAAGCGGTTCATGGTACCTTTAGCAGGATTCAGTTTACACCCGATCTTCTCCCTGCCGATGTAGTGGGTACATTGATCTACAACATGAAATTAAACGATTTCAGTATTAAAAAAGGACCAATTTTCGCAAATTTCGTACTTGCAGATGAGATTAACCGTGCTCCGGCAAAAGTACAATCGGCTCTCTTAGAGGCGATGCAGGAAAAGCAAGTTACCATTGGAGAAACAACTTTTACTCTCGATAAACCCTTCTTGGTGATGGCAACTCAAAACCCAATTGAACAAGAAGGAACATATCCGTTACCGGAAGCGCAGGTAGACCGTTTTATGTTGAAGACAGTTATCAAATACCCACAGATCGCCGAAGAACAATTAATTATTCGTCAGAACCTCAAGGGAGCCTACGAAGAAGTGAATCCGGTAGTGACAATAGAACAGATCCTTAGAGCTCAAAAATCGGTTCGTGAAGTGTATATGGATGAAAAGATAGAGAAATACATTTTAGATATCATTTTTGCTACGCGAACTCCCGAAAATTATAACCTTTCAGACCTTAAACCTCTTATCAGTTTTGGAGCTTCACCAAGGGGAAGTATTAACTTAGCAATGGCAGCAAAGTGCTATGCTTTTATAAAGAGAAGAGGGTATGTGATTCCTGAAGACGTGCGAGCTGTAGTGCATGATGTGCTACGTCACCGTATTGGTATCACCTACGAAGCAGAAGCGGAGAATGTGACTTCTGAAGAAATTATCAATAAGATTGTCAATCAGATAGAAGTACCTTAATCAGTACAAAGGGTTCAATTTACAGTTAGCAGCCTCTTGGCTGTGACTGACAACTAACAACTGATAGCTCTTAACTGCATACTGAAACAATGGATACTAAAGAACTTCTAAAAAAAGTACGAAAAATTGAAATCAAGACACGTCGCTTGAGCGACCACGTGTTTGGTGGCGAGTATCACAGTACTTTTAAAGGAAGAGGGATGACCTTTAGCGAGGTACGCCAATACCAATTTGGGGATGATGTACGTAATATTGATTGGAATGTTACCGCGCGGTATAACGAACCTTTCGTAAAGGTATTTGAAGAGGAGCGTGAACTTACCATGATGTTAATGGTAGATATAAGTGGTTCCGAATACTTTGGAACAGATACACAATTCAAGAATGAGATCGTTACTGAAATTGCGGCAACCCTGGCTTTTTCGGCCATGCAGAATAACGATAAAATAGGATTGATACTGTTTTCTGATGAAATTGAGTTATTTATTCCGCCAAAAAAAGGAAAATCGCATGTACTCCGAATTATACGTGAGCTTCTGGAATTTCAACCCAACAGTAAAAAGACGGATATCGCACATGCGCTTAAGTATCTCACTAATGTGATGAAGAAAAAGGCAATAGTTTTTGTGCTATCAGATTTTATTACTGATGAGTATAAGGATACGCTAAGGATCGTTTCAGGAAAACATGATGTAACCGGAATCCGGGTTTACGACAGACGCGAAGAAGAGATCCCTAATCTAGGAATGGTGCAAATGCAGGATGAAGAAACGGGAGAACTTATGCTGGTAAATACGGGAGCAAAGAGCGTAAGAAATGGTTATCACAGATATTACAGAGAAAGGGTGAATTATTTTAAGGATGCGTTTGCAAAAAGTGGCGCAGGTGCCTTAAGCTGTAGAGTTGATGAAAGTTATGTAAAGAAATTACTGGGTTACTTTAAACGAAGAGGATAATTATTTTTCAATGATTAATTGCAACTTTATAAATATAAATTCATCGTCATTCCGGACTTTCGTGCGGAATATTACGATCGCATTCGTGTTTTTCTTCGGAAGTGTTTTACATGCTCAAGTAACATCGTCAATAGATTCAACTTCCATAAAAATTGGAGAGGAAATTTTGTACAGCATACAGGTGCAGGCAGACTCTACAGATCTGGTAGTTTTTCCTGAAGGACAAACTTTTATGCCTTTAGAAGTTATTGAATCTTATAAAATTGATACAACCAACGAACAGGCTAAGTACCGACTCATAAAAAAATACGGACTCACACAGTTTGATTCGGGAAAATATACGCTTCCGCCGCAGCAAGTAATTATAAATGATAAGCGGTTTCTCACAGATTCGGTTAAGGTTGAAGTGCGAGATGTGGTAGTAGATACCACAAAGCAAAAGATGTTCGACATAAAACCTGCCATTGAGGTAGAAAAGCCGCCATTCGATCTTAAGGAATTGCTTTATTGGTTGATTCCTATTTTAATTGTAATTGGTGTTTTTGGATATTTTTTATTCCGAAGAAAAAAGAGAAAAGAAGCAGAAGAGAAGCAATTACCACCTTACGAAGAAGCCTTAGTGGCATTGAGAGAGTTAGATAACTCTCAACTTCTGAAAGAAAACAGGTCTAAAGAGTATTATTCGCATTTAACCGAAATTGTTAAACGCTATTTAGATCGTGAAGTAGATGATTCGGTTTTGGAAAGCACCAGTGACGAGCTAATTGCCCGCTTACAACTTCATAAGGACGCCGGAAATTTTGAATTCGATAATGAAACTATTCGTCAGTTGGATCAAATTCTCAAGCGTGCCGATTTAGTAAAATTTGCTAAAATGCAGCAGGCATCGGGTCAAGCAGAGGTAGATAGAAAAGCGATCGAAGAAATTATAAACGAAACTCATGAGGTAATTCCGGAACCAACCGAAGAGGAACTACTGGCAAACGAACAATACCTTGAAACTTTACGTAAAAAACGGCAGCGCAAACGTCAAATATTGGCAGTTTCCGGATTTTTTGTGGCTTTTGTTTTAGCAGGAATCATCTACGGAAGTATTAAAGGGTTCGATAATTTGAAGGATGCTGTTTTAGGAAACGAAATGCGCGAACTTGCGGAGGGAAGATGGATTAACAGTGAATACGGAAATCCTTCGGTAATTATTGAGACCCCTGAAGTGTTGGTGCGCGTACCTGTAGAAGTACCGGAAGGATTGAATACCTTAATAAAAGAGATGGCCATTTTTAAATCCGGGGAGAAAGAAGATCCCTTTCAGGTAATAGTAACTACATCGAAGTTTTCACAGCCTCAGGAAGTGAATTTAGAAGATGCTCTGGAAGGTTCACTGGCCGAACTCGAAAAAGGTGGCGCAAAGAATATGTTAGTGAAACGCGAGGAGTTTGAAACCGATAAAGGGATAAAAGGAATTAAGGCATATGGCGAATTTAATGTTCAGGTTTCTGATGACGAAGTGAGAGCCGAACCTAGTGAATATGAACTTCTTTTATTTGCACAAAAAGAAGGGTTACAACAAGTATTATTAGTATATGAGAACGATAAACGCTTCGCCGAAGGGATTAAAAAGCGTATTGTAGAATCGATAGAACTTGAAATTACTGAAGAATAATGTTTGAGAATTTTGAATTTGTTAGTCCGCAGTTCTTCTGGTTGTTTTTATTACTTCCGGCTCTATTACTATGGTACTTCTGGAAACAAAAACAGCAAACAGCGGCTTTAAAAATATCAAGTATCAAGGGATTTAAATCCGGGAAAAACTGGTTGGCAAAATTGCGTCCTCTCTTATTTGTGCTTCGGTTATTGGCGCTTTCGGCATTGATCGTAGCGATGGCAAGACCTCGAACGGTAGATGAGTCAACACGGATCAAAACTTCGAAAGGAATCGATATCGTTATGGCGATTGATGTTTCGGCAAGTATGCTCGCACGTGATCTAAAACCTAACAGATTAGAAGCACTTAAAACAGTTGCAGCCAGATTTATTAATGCGCGGCCTAACGACCGTATCGGACTTGTAGAATATGCCGGGGAGAGTTATACAAAAACACCGCTTACCAGCGATAAGGGAATTGTTCTCAGTTCTTTAAAATCTATAAATTACAATACCATTATTGAAGGAGGTACGGCGATAGGATCCGGTTTGGCTACTTCGGTAAACCGTTTAAAAGATAGCAGAGCCAAGAGTAAAGTTATTATTTTACTAACAGACGGGGTGAACAATTCCGGTTTTATTGATCCGAAGATCGCGAGTGAATTGGCAGTTGAATTTGGGATAAAGGTTTATACCATCGGACTAGGAACTAACGGTACAGCGATGTCGCCAATAGGAATTAGACAAGATGGTGGTTTTCAATACGGAAATGTCCCCGTTGAAATTGATGAGGAATTACTTAAAGAGATAGCTGGGACAACTGGAGGGCAATATTTTAGAGCAACGAGCACCACAAAGTTGAATGAGATCTATGATGAGATCAATAAACTTGAAAAAACAGATATTGAAGAATTTAAATATACCAACTACGACGAAATGTTCAGACCATGGATTCTTTGGGCACTGGGATTTTTGGCGTTAGAGTGGTTATTGCGTTTTACGTTGTTTAGAAGTTTTATTTAAAAATAATTAGAACACCCCAAAAACGGGTTTGTTATGTATCAATTAGAGGAACCAATATATTTTTATTTGTTGATCGCCATTCCGGTAATGGTCGTGCTATTCTTATTGGTATTGGTGTGGAAAAAGCGTGTACAAAAACGATTTGCCGACACCGAATTGCTTAAGAGGTTAAGCCCCAATCGCTCTGTGTTTAAGTCGGTTTTAAAGATCCTTGTACTTTGTTTAGCAATAGCATGCTTAAGTTTTGCGTTAGTAAACCCCAAGGTTGGTACTAAACTGGAAACAGTAAAAAGAGAAGGAGTAGATGTAGTTTTTGCGATAGATGTGTCGAAAAGTATGCTGGCCGAAGACATTGCACCAAACCGATTGGAAAAGTCGAAACAGCTGGTATCTCAAATTATCAACAGCCTTGCAGGAGATCGTGTTGGAATTATTGGATATGCAGGGAGCTCGTTTCCTCAGGTGCCCATTACCACAGATTTTTCATCGGCGAAGCTATTTTTATCGGGTATGAATACCGATATGGTTTCATCTCAGGGAACAGCCATTAATGAAGCGATACAGATGGCCGAAACCTATTACGACGACGAAGAGCAAACAAACCGGGTGTTGTTTATAATTTCTGACGGTGAGGATCACGAAGGAAATGTTGCAGGAATCGCTGCGGCCGCTTCAGAAAAAGGAATTAAAATATATACTATTGGAGTAGGAACTCTACAGGGCGCACCCATACCTATTAAGCGCAACGGAGTGCTTCAGAGTTATAAACGAGATGAAAATAATGAACAAGTGATCACACGGTTGGGTGAGGAAACACTTAGATCTATTGCTTCCGAAGCAAATGGAGAATATTTAGATGGTAGTAACACCAAGGAAGTTGTTGACAATGTGACAGCTATCTTAAACGGAATGGATAAAAAGGAGTTTGAAGCGAAGCAATTCACCGATTTTAAAGACCAATTTCAATGGTTTTTAGGAGGGGCATTATTTTTGTTGATATTCGACGTGTTGTTATTAGAACGTAAAACAGCCTGGTTAAAAAAATTGAATCTTTTTAATGAAAAAGCATAGATACATATCTTTTTTTATTCTGAAAGTAACTGTTTTCAGTTTATTGTTAGTGGTTTGTTCGGCTACCGGGTTTGCTCAAGTGGACAAAGAGAAATTAGCAGAGCTGAAAGAGTCACAAGAGTATTTAAGCGATGCGAGTTTAAGTTTGCAAAAAGACGAATTTGTAGAAGCTGAAGCGGACTATAGAAAGGCTATTGCTCTAAATCCGGTTGATGAAACCGGAAAATACAACCTTGGAACAGCTTATTACGGAAAAAGTAAAAACGCTGAAGCGATGCGACGCTTTGAACAAGCTGCAGAAGTTGCGACTTCTAAGGCGGAAAAGCATAAGGCGTATCACAATTTGGGGAATACGTATATGAATGAAAAAAAGTATACCGAAGCAGTTGAAGCTTATAAAAATGCTTTGCGAAATAACCCGAATGATGAAGAATCCCGATATAATCTTGCCTTAGCAAAAGATATGCTTGAAAAGAATCCGCCACAAGATGATGGAGGTGACGATGATAAAAAGGATCAGGATAAAGAAAATCAGGACGAAAAGGAAAATGAGAAGGATAAGGAAGACGGGGATAATAAAGAAGGTGACGAAGGTGATGAGAAAGATGAAAAAGATCAGGGGGATGAGAAGGATAAAAATAAAGAAGGGGATGATGAAAAGGATAAAGGAAAGCCTAACGAACCCAAAGAAGGTGAAGGAGATAAACCACAACAACAGGTACCGGGGCAGTTATCTCCCCAGCAGGTAAAAAGCTTATTGGAGGCAATGAATAACGAAGAAAAAAAGGTGCAGGATAAGATAAATGCTCAAAAGCAAAAAGGAGCAAAAGTTAAATCGAATAAAGACTGGTAATGTCATGAAGCTTAAACATTTCATATACATTTTTATCTTTATGCTTGGCAGCGCAATGACCCAGGCACAGGTTCAATTTGACGCAAAAGTGAGTAAAAATAAACTCGGAATCAATGAGCGTCTCCGGGTAGATTTTGAAATGAACAAGGATGGAGACAACTTTAATCCACCCGATTTTAATGGCTTTAGAGTTGTAGGAGGTCCTAATCAGGCCATCAGTAATTCGTATATCAACGGAAAACGCAGTTATTCTAAAACCTACTCGTATTTTTTATCTCCACAATCAAGAGGAAAGTTTAAAATTGGTCAGGCGACCATTGAAGTCGATGGCGAAACTTATAAAACGCTTCCGGTTGAAGTTGAGGTTACTGCGGCAGTAGAGGTTCCTAAAGACGGAAATAATGCCGATTATGTGGCAAGTGAGAATGTTCATCTTGTTGCAGAGGTTTCAGATGCTAATCCGTACATAAATGAAGCGATCACTGTTGTTTATAAAATGTATGTCTCTCGTGACGTAAGCATTACGAGTAGCTGGCGAGAAATTGACACGCCAAAGTACGCCGATTTCTGGAGTCAGAATATTGATAATCAAGGAAATTTTAAAATTTACGATGGCAAGTATAAGGGAGAAGATTATAGGTATGTAATTTTAAGAACCACGGTTCTTTATCCGCAGAAAACAGGGAAATTAGATATTGAACCATTAACATTAGATGTTCCTATAGATGTGCCCGGAAACAGAAGAGATCTGTTTGGGCGTCGTTTAACCACCAGAGTTAACAAAACAATATCTGCAGGCAATAGAACCATTAATGTTAAACCTCTTCCTTTAGAGGGCAAGCCGGATAATTTTGCCGGTGCGGTTGGAGATTTTAAATTTAGTGTTAGCACAAATAAAACTAGTTTAGACGCGAATGAATCTTTAGAATTAAAAACTTCAGTTTCAGGAACTGGTAATTTAAAACTATTCGATCTGCCTACCGCAAAATTGCCCAGCTCATTAGAAGTATATGAGCCGGAAAGAGATGAAAGGGTAAAAACAAATAGAACAGGAATGAACGGTAGTATTACTGAGACATATACCGTTGTGCCTCAGTATAAAGGAACCTATCCAATAAGACCTATCACATTTTCTTATTTCGATCCAAAAACGGAGACATATAAGACACTTTCATCCGAAGAGATCGTAATTAATGTTGAAAACGGTCCGATTACAGCACAAACTACTTCTGAAAATGACAATGGAGTTGTAAAACAAACTGTGGCTCCTTCCAAGGATCAGTTTAAATTTATAAAGCTGGATGCCGAATTAGAGCCACTTGCTCAAGAATCGTTCTTTAGATCTACGTTATTTTGGTCCTTATTAGGCGGACCATTATTGTTAATTCCATTATTTGTTATTGGCGGAAAGAAACGCAAAGCGCGCTTGGCAGATTTTGAAGGTAATAAGCTTAGGAAAGCCGACAAACTCGCCAGAAAATATCTTTCGGAAGCGAAAAAGAATTTAGGCAGTCAGGTGGTGTTTTACGAAGCTTTGGAACGAGCTTTACACAATTATTTGAAGGCAAAATTAAATATTGAAACTTCAGATCTTTCAAAAGAAAGGATTTCGGCGCTCTTAACCGAAAGATCGGTCGAAACTACTACGGTAAGCCAATTTGTGTCTTTATTAAAAAGTTGCGAGTTTGCGAGATATACGCCAACATCTGATGTTACCATACAACATGATTACGACAAGGCGGTTTCGGTAATCTCTACGATAGATAAACAAATTCAATGATCGACTTAGAACTATGAAAAAGTTAATATACATCTCGGTATTACTTGTTTTCGGCTCTGTGTTTGGTCAAAACGGACCTTTATTTGAACAGGGCAAAGAACGCTATAAAGAAGGGAAATTTCAGGAGGCTGTTGATAGCTGGATGAAAATTTTAAATAGCGGAGAACATTCTGCTAACTTATATTTTAATCTGGGAAATGCTCACTATAAGTTAAACAATATTGGACCGAGTATTTATTATTATGAAAAAGCGTTACAATTAGACCCTAATGATAGCGATATAAAAACCAATCTTGCTTTTGCAGAACATGCTAAGATAGATGCTATTGAGCCGTTACCTAAAACAGTTTTTGCAAAATGGTATGCAACTACGTCGGGAATATTGAGTTTTAATGGTTGGGCAATCGCTGCGGTAGCCTTTTCGGTTTTATTTACTATCCTATTTCTTACTTACTATTTTTCAGTTTCAGAAAGGAAAAAACGTCTGCTCTTTGGTGGTGCATTATTTTCAATCTTGTTTTTAATTATTTCTCTTGCGATGGCATTTCAGATACAAAGTGATACAAGAAAAGACAAGCCTGCTATTATTTTTGCTGAAAGTATAGAAGTAAAAAGTGAGCCGAATATGGGTAGTGAGTTAGCTTTTGTTCTGCATGAGGGGACAAAAGTGCAAATTATAGATCAGGATGAAAGTTGGGTTCGAATTGAATTATCTAACGGAAAAGATGGTTGGATTCCTTTATCTGATATAAAACAGCTTTAGATTTAATATAGTATTAACAGGAATTAACCAAGTATTTATTATTTTTGACATTCTTGAAAAAAAAGGGTGTATTGAAATATAAAAGTATCTTCTTTCTGGTTATTTTCACAAGCTTTCTGCTTACCCCGGTCTGTATTCAGATTTTAAATCATGATATAGATGTAGTTACTTTTTTTTCTATGAATGAAGAAGAAAATCACGACAAGAATAAAACTGATAATCAAATTAAAACCAGTTTTCAGAAAGATGCAAGCTTGGAAAATTCAAGTCATTTTTTCTTGAGCTCACTTTTAAATACACGTTATCTCTCCAATTGGGATAAAGTGTACTTTGACCCTACTTCACCTCCTCCCGAACGTATTGTTTTTACGAGTTAATTAATAAAGAATTGTACCGTATAGGTATGGTTCCATTTCTAATTGATGCTTTTAATCGAGGCCTCAAGTACATTTATTTAATCTAAAAACAATATATAATGAAAGCACATACTAAAGAGACACAAGATACAATGACGCCCGAAAAGGCGTTACAATTCCTAAAAGAAGGAAATATTAGATTTCAGCAAAATTTAAAGGCAAATAGAAATCTTTTAGAGCAAGTTAACGACACTAGTGACGGGCAGTTCCCCTTTGCAACTATTTTAAGTTGTATAGACTCCAGAGTCTCGGCCGAATTAGTTTTTGATCAAGGATTGGGAGATATATTTAGTATTCGGATTGCCGGTAATTTTGTTAACGAAGACATCCTAGGAAGTATGGAGTTTGCCTGTAAGTTGGCCGGATCTAAGATCATTTTGGTCCTAGGGCATACTAGTTGCGGTGCTGTGAAAGGAGCTTGTGACGATGCTAAAATGGGAAATCTTACAGCACTTATTTCAAAGATTAAACCCGCAGTAGAAGCTGTAAAAGAACCTAGTGATGCAGCACAAAGAACGTCAAAGAATCTGGATTTTGTTGATAAAGTTGCAGATATGAACGTTCATCAAACTATCGCGAATATCAGAGAACAAAGTCCGGTTTTAAAGGAAATGGAAGATAGTGGAGAAATTAAAATCTACGGTGGAATGTACGATGTAAATGACGGTTCCGTCTCTTTCTTTAACGAATAAATCACGTAATTATGAGTAAAGGTATATTTTCAAATTTTCGTGGTAATTTATTCGGAGGGATAACTGCCGGTATTGTAGCGTTACCACTTGCACTCGCTTTTGGAGTACAATCTGGTCTGGGACCGGACGCAGGTCTCTACGGGGCTATTTTTATTGGGTTCTTCGCCTCCTTATTTGGCGGGACCAATACACAGATCTCCGGACCAACGGCACCAATGACAGCGGTTTCAATGGTTATCATTGCCGGAATAATTGCTGCTAATAATGGAAGTGTAGAAAAAGCACTTCCATATATTTTACTGGTCTTCCTACTAGCAGGGTTAATGCAAATTGCATTAGGTCTGGCCGGGATTGGTAAGTATATTAAATACATCCCATATCCTGTAGTTTCCGGGTTTATGACCGCTATTGGTATCATTATCTTAATCACACAGCTGTTACCGTTGGTGGGGTATTATACAAAAGATGATACTGTCTTTATAGAGAAGTTTAAACCGCAGGCGGAGGAAGTGTTATTAGATAAAATACTAAAAGATGAGGCGGGTGAAGGAATCTTAGTACTAGAAGACTTTAGAGAAACAGTGAGAAGGGCTGAGAGAATCACCGAAGAAGAAATTACCATGGAGGCTGCAACGCTAGCAAAAGCCGATAGCTCTGGAGTATTAGGAGCAATTAAAACGCTACCTCGAGCTTTGTCGAACATAAGTTGGCTGGAGTTTATTTTAGCTATGTTGACCATCGCTATAATCTACGGATTTAAACGTATAACCACGGCTGTCCCCAGTACACTTGTGGCGCTGTTGGTAGTCTCCTGTGGAGCCTATTTTTTAAATCTCGATTACAGACCCATACAGCAAATTCCGGGTGGATTCCCAATGCCAAACTTAGACATGTTCTCTAACTTTAGTATTGGTCAGATATCTCCCTATGTTTTTACTGCCCTTACCCTTGCATTTTTAGGAGCGATAGATTCCTTACTCACTTCGGTGGTTGCAGATAATATGACTAAGACAAAGCACAAGCCAAATAAAGAATTGGTTGGTCAAGGTATAGGAAACAGTGTCGCGGCAATTTTTGGAGGAATTCCGGGAGCTGGAGCCACAATTCGAACAGTTGTAAATATTAATTCTGGAGGAACTACAAGATTATCCGGAATGATCGCAGCACTATTATTGTTGGTTATTTTATTGGCTTTAGGTCCGGTGGCGTCGCAGATTCCTGCTGCTGTATTAGCGGGAATTTTGATCACAGTTGGAATAGGAGTAATGGATTACAAAGGTTTAAAGGCGATTCCTAATATGCCAAAAAGTGAAATTGCCATTATGTTAGTTGTTTTACTTCTCTCTGTATTTTGGAATTTAGTGTATGCCGTTGGAATAGGATTAGTAATGGCGTCCCTTATTTTTATGAAGAAAATTGGTGATGTGACTGCTTCGAGATCTAAAGTTGTTCCATTAGGAAATGCAGATGAGTTAACATTGCCCTGGAACGATGAAAACAGTATTCCGGTAGGACTTAAGGAAGAAGTTTTCATTAAACGTCTTGACGGACCGCTTTTCTTCGGAAACACTAGCGATTTTCAGGAACTTGCAACTAGAATTCCGGATACAGCAACCCATTTAATAATAAGAATGGGGAAGGTTCCGTATATGGATCAATCAGGGTTGTACGCGATCGAAGACTTATTGCTAAGACTCAATAGACAGGGTGTGATAATAGTTCTTGTGAATTTGCAAAAACAACCAAGAGTGATGATGGAAAAAATTGATATTATCCCTGATCTGGTTGCAAACGAACGTATATTCAATTCGTTTAGCGAAACAATGACCTATATAAAAATGAATGTAAAAGACGTAGTTTAATAAGTAGTTTTTTAAGAAAGGAGCCCTGTTTTGCAGGGCTTTTTTTATTTTCAGTTTACGGAATCTTCTTCTAAATTTTCTTCTTCCGTATTACGATAATTATCTACTTCTTCCAGAATATTGGGAAGTACCCATGGTGCTAAACTGGCAACAGGTTCGTAAAGGACAGAATCTGCTTTCTTTTCTTCAGAGATCATAAAACCACTAACGCTTTCCGAAGCATTAACAAACATAAATATCACACTTATTATAAAGGCGAATTTTACAGCATTGAAAATGCCGCCCAGTAGTTTGTTTATAAGTCCGAGAGCAGCAAAATCGGCAATTTTTGTAAGTAATTTTCCTGCTAGAGAGATCACCAAAACAATTACTAAAAATGTAACTGCGAAGGAAACGAGGTTAGTAGTTTGTTCACTCCAATTAAATGAATTAGATAGAAACGCTGCGGCATAATGTGAAAAATAGATCGCACCAAATACTCCGGCCACTAAACCTACTAGAGATGCTAGCGTAACAAAAAGTCCTTTTTTTACCCCGGTATAAAAAGCAAATAGTAATATGACACCCAGTATAATATCGACAATACTCATAAAAATGTTATTTCAGTAAATATACTATTTATCGGGAAACATAAAATCTTCTTATTTCAAACCTACGTATATTTTGAATTAGTAATAATGGTTATGGAATTATACTATTATCTTTGCAACTAGTTAAAAAACTATGGCAAGAGACGAACAATTAAAAGAACGGTGGGAGGCAGTAGTACTGCTTTTAAGTAATCGATTTGCCGATGGTGAGAGATTAGATCTTGATGCGATCATTTATTTGGTAGGAATACAAGAATTAGGTCAATTGCATCGAAAATTTAAGAAAGACGAGAAAATTAATTTGATGCATATCGCTATCTGCAGATTGTTAGAGCCTTTTGGATACTATGAGTTCGAATATTTTGATGAAGCCGGTTGGCCGCATTACAAAATTTTAGAACAGCTTCCTCCATTAAAGGCCGGGGAGCAAAGTGTATTGATGAAAGAGGCCATTGTGCAATATTTTGTAGAAAAAGAAGTCATTGAATAGTAAATAAAATACGTAGTTTTGCCTACTGAAGAAATTTAGGATGATTGATAAAATTAAAGAGCATATCGCTATAGTTGAGACGTTCAAGTCGGCTAAAAAGGAAGAAGTAGAGGCTTTCCGGATTAAATATCTCGGAAAAAAGGGATTGCTGAATGAATTTTTTAGTGAGTTTAAAAATGTAGCAAAAGATCAGAAACGAGAATTTGGTCAGGTTGTGAATGAGTTAAAGAAGGCTGCCGAATTAAAGGTTGAAGAACTTAAAACAGCTCTTGAAAGTAAGGAAGAATCTAAAGGAGTTTATGGAGACCTCTCTCGTCCCGGAGCACCATTTACGGTGGGTGCCAGACACCCTATTTCTACTGTAAAGAATAAGATCATCGAAATTTTCTCAAGAATAGGATTCAACGTATCTGAAGGTCCCGAAATTGAAGACGATTGGCATAACTTTACAGCTTTAAATTTACCTACACATCACCCGGCCAGGGATATGCAGGATACGTTTTTTATACAAACCAATCCCGATGTACTTTTACGTACACATACGTCTTCAGTTCAGGTTCGATATATGGAAAACAATAAACCTCCAATTAGAACAATCTCTCCGGGCCGTGTTTATAGGAATGAAGCAATTTCGGCGAGATCACATTGCTTTTTCCACCAAGTAGAGGGCTTGTACGTAGACAAAGGCGTTAGTTTTGCAGATCTTAAACAAACTTTACAGTATTTTACTACCGAAATGTTCGGCAAGTCGGAAATTCGTCTTCGCCCTTCCTATTTCCCGTTTACAGAACCCAGTGCCGAGGTTGATGTGTATTGGGGATTGGAAACCGAAACAGATTATAAAATGACGAAAGGTACCGGGTGGCTCGAAATTATGGGCTGCGGGATGGTAGATCCTCAGGTTTTAGATAACTGCGGAATAGATTCGACAGTTTATTCCGGGTTTGCCTTCGGAATGGGAATCGATAGAATTGCGCTGCTATTGCATCAAATTCCCGATATCAGAATGTTTAGTGAAAATGATATTCGGTTTTTAGAACAATTTAAAAGTACGCTCTAATAAGTTTCTGTTTTCAATAATTTCTGAAACACCCTTCTATGCGAAAAGATATCGAAATTCCGATAGCGAAAAATATTCAAATTGTTGCGGTAAAAGAATGGGACAAAGATTTCCTCGCTCAAACCTGGAACGTATATCTGGTTAATGATCGCGAAGATACTATCGAAGCAGTTTTAGTCATGTCCCGAGGTAATAGTGATGACTTAAAGACTTCAACATTACGACACGGTCTTGGCGATGTTGCTTCAAAAACAGCGGCAAAAGTTGAATATATAGCCGAAGAAGTATTGGGCTTCACCAATAAGTATATGGTAACATTTTTCGCAGAAGGACAACTCTTTGAAAGGAATTTTATTTTTGAGCCACATAGCATTTCCGAAGAAAAAACAGAAACACTTCCAATGCTGGATATGGAAGGAATTATTGCGAAATAAAAGAGCCCTACACAAAGCAGGACTCAATAAAATTACTAAACACGCAAAATTTAACCGCTTAAAAATAATTTGTATTGTGCCTTAAAGCAACACAAAGAGGTCGTGGTTTATTTATTTGGAGTCGGTATTTATAAATTTAGACCATAGGAGGTCTTAATAAAGGACAGTTTATCAAATAGTTACTTATTTTGTTCTAGAAAAGAAAGAGGTACGTTTCTATAGCACCTAATAAAAAAGTACTTTTATCCAACACCAATCTAACCAAATTTCTTGAAGTATTATCTCGTCATATTATGTCTTCTTTCCGGGTTTTCGGCTTTGGCTCAAGACTTCAATGAAAAGTTCTTAGATTCAAAATCTTACGATTACCTGTCGTTATTGTACGACATGAATTTAGACGATACACTAACGGCAAAACAGATAGCTTTCAGTTATATTAAAAAGGCTAAGGTTGAAAAAGACAATTTTGAACTAGCTCGTGGATATGAACAATTAGCTTATGTTTCGCCCATTTCTGAGGCGTTAAAATATATAGATACTACTATAAGTTTAACCAAACGAAGTGATCATATAGACTATCCGGCAGTAGGATATTTGTTTAAGTCGTATTATCAATTTTACAATGAGGCATACGAAGAAAGCCTGCGGAATGCCATTTTAGGTTATCAATCTGCCAAAAGAAAGGACAATGTTGAACAACAAATAGCGGCTCTTAACGGAATTTCGGCGATCAACAGATTATGGGGAGACCATCGCAAGAGCTTAGAAACCGAATTTTTAGCCTTAGATCTGGTTTCCCAGTATAAGAATAAAGAGGATGCTTCCATCAATTTACTAACCACCCTTCGTGGAATTGGATCGAGCTATGTACGATTGAAACAGCCGGATTCTGCGCTGTTTTACTTTAAAAAAGGAATCACAAAAGCGATTAGTGAAAAAGATTCGGTATGGTATTATGATTTTGTTTCCAGAAGTGGCGAAGCGTTGTATCTAAAAGGAGATTATAATGCGGCCCTGGACAGCCTTAATAAAGGGCATGACAGTAGAAAAACTTCGGGTAGTAGCTATGCAACCTATAATTTCTATGCGGGAAATATCTATTATAATCAGGGAAACAAACAAAAGGGAATAGCATTTTTTGAAAAAGCCGATTCGATCTATGAGAATAATAAGATCTTATATCCGGAGTTGGCGCAGGTTTACAATAATCTGGTAAAGTATTATCGTGAAGAAGGAAACAAGGAAAAGCAATTAAAGTATCTGGATAAATTAGTTTTAGTAGATGATCTTATTGATGCCAAGCGCAATTATGTTAGAGATAAAACGGAGAAAGATTATATAATTCCCAACTTGCTGGAAGAAAAGGAAACATTAATAAAAGGTTTAAAAAAACAAAATATAATCTCGAACACTAAAACTTTATGGGCAATAGGTCTGTTAGGGGTTAGTGTGTTAATTCTACTTTATTTTGTTAACAGACAGCGTATTTACAAGAAGAGGTTTCAGAATTTAATTGAGAGTATGAATAATGGTGATACGCCCCAACCTTCAGTTAGAGATACTACTAAGCAAACAGATATTTCTGAAGAGATAATAACTGAGATCTTAGCATCTTTAGACCGATTTGAAAGTAAGAGGGAGTATCTCTCACAAGATATTTCATTAAATGATCTCGCTAAATCCTTTGGTACGAATTCTACTTATCTTTCTAAGGTCATCAATTTAAAAAAAGACAAGAACTTTTCTAATTATATCAACGATCTAAGAATCGATTTTACCCTACGCGAATTAAACAGAAATCCGAAGTTTAGAAAATATACTATTAAGGCGATTGCAAATGAAAGCGGTTTTAAGAGTGCCGAATCTTTTTCGAAAACCTTCTATAAAAAACACGGAATCTATCCGTCTTTCTACTTAAAGAAACTACGGGATTAAATTTTAAACGAATCAGTTTAATTTCTCGGTCAGTTTTTTAAAGACTTTTTTTGGCTCTTTATTTTCGTACAGAATTTCATAAACAGCATTTATGATAGGGGTTTTAGCCTTCTTTTTCTTCTTTTTGTTGTTTAGTTCGTAGGCACTTTTGGTCGCGTAATACCCTTCAGCGATCATGCTCATTTCCATTTGAGCACTTTTAACCGTGTATCCTTTCCCTATCATATTGCCAAACATCCGGTTTCTACTAAATACAGAATAACCGGTAACCAGTAGATCTCCCAAATAAGCCGAATCGTTAATATCACGTTTCATTTTATGAACTTTTTTCACATAGCGCTTCATTTCACGAATAGCGTTGCTCATCAATACACTTTGAAAGTTATCACCGTATCCCAAACCATGTGCTATTCCCGCCGCAATGGCGTAAATATTCTTCAACATAGCGGCATATTCGGTACCCATTACATCGTCACTCGTATTGCATTTAATGTATTCGCTGCTTAGAGAGTCGGCGATAATATTCGCTTTTTCCTCGTCTGCACAGGCGATGGTTAAATAAGATAGACGTTCTAATGCAACCTCTTCTGCATGACAAGGCCCGGTAATTACAGCAATATCCTTAAATGGGATATCGTATTTGGTATAAAAATGATCCCCGACAATTAAACTGCTTTCAGGAACAATACCTTTAATAGCAGAAACGATTACTTTGCCTTTTAATGATTCGGTTAAACTTTGTAATTCGCTGTGAAGAAAAGCAGACGGAATTACAAAAACCAGATAGTCTGCATAGGACACCAATTCATTGATATCATTACTCAGTTTTAATTTAGACACATTGAATTCTACCGAACTCAAATAATTTGGATTGTGCTGTTGCTTTTTAATGTGTTCTATGGCATATACACTTCGCATATACCAACCTACCTCATCCAGGTTTTCGCACAGCATCTTTACGATAGCCGTTGCCCAGCTTCCTCCTCCAAAAACTGCAAATTTTGGTTTATTCGACATACCTTTTGTTGATTCCCCTCAAAAATAAGGAAATATGCTATGTAATCTAAAATATCAAGTAGCAAATTGCCGACTTTACATTATAGATTATTTTAGGCAGCCTTGAATTATAGATGAAACTAGTTTGTTGAGGGAGGATGATTTGTCTTAAGCCTATTTATAATCGAACTAAAATATTGAAGATCAAACAATTAAAATTTTGGCATAGCTTTTGGATTTGAGAGAGTAGAAATTTAAAAATAATACGATATGAAAGCACTCAAACTATTTTTCGGTTTTGCAATTTTAGCAACCCTCTTTACTTCTTGTTATCAGGAAGTTATTGTTGAGGAAGTTACTCACAACGATCCGGTGCCATCGATTACCTTGGCAGAGCTGGTTTCATCGTATGATCTATGGTATGTTGATATTGATCGTAGTACGGGAAATAACTACATTCCATTTATGCAAATCGCCTTTACTATGTCATTTAGAAATGGAACTGTAATGGCAAATAATAACCTGGTTGGTATTGGTGAGCAAGGTAATGGCTTCGGAATAGATATTGGGTATTATGATACGTATCACTTCGATTTGGACATATCTCATGATATTGATGGTTTCCATACTTTCGAAGTTACCAGACTGAGTAATAACGAAATTGAATTATACAATAGAGCACTTGACGTTGCATATATACTTGTGGGTTACCAAAGAAGCAACTTCGATTATAATAAATTGTTTTACGACAATATTCATTATTTTTTACAAGAATATGTTGCCTGGGAAAAAACGTACACAAGCGAGTATGGCGTGCTTAACGATTTTGATTACGAGCAGTATCTGCAGTTTTTAGCGGGGGGTGGTAATGGAAACTTTCTAAGTTCTCAAGACCCTAACGGAAGCGATATCTATAATCTTTACTGGGATTACTCCGGAATCTATAACGTAGATGATGTTCCCGGAAATGAATACTTGAAATATTTAACACTAGATTATGACTATTTAGGCAATGAATATTTCGAGTTAAGCGTTTTAAATGATAGAAAAATTGAACTCTATCATCCAATGTCGGGAACCGCCTACGAATTCACTGGCAGAGGTTATATACAGTATAAAAATAATGAAGGAAAGCTTCGGGAATCTAAGGCGACCATCGCGAAGCAGATGATCAAGATCAGTAAGTTTTAACTTTAAAATATAGTGAGTGGGAGTGAGCAGTTATTCACTACGCTCAGGACAACTTTTTGGTTGGTTAGTGGAACCGCTTGGCTAGTGCAAACTAGTTGGGCGGTTTTTTTACTTATAAAAATTCATCTCATCTAAATATTTCCAAACAGCTTCGGGAAGCATTGGTCTAATGTTTTTACCCTCCTTGATAGCCTTACGAATAAATGTTGATGACAGTTCCATAACCGGGGCACTCACCTTGGTTATAGCCTTATGAGAAGCGTCGATCTTTTGGTTTTCGGCTGTAACTTTAGAAATTCTTGGATAAACATATATTTTATACCGCTCTAAGATCACTTGGTAGTTTTTCCATTTGTGGAAACTCTTTAAATTATCTTCTCCCATAATGAGACAGAAGTTATTTTCGGGGTATTTTTCCTCTAAATGTGCCAATGTGTTCACGGTGTAATTGGGCTGCTCCATCCCAAACTCTATGTTACTCGCTTTTAACTTAGGGTACTCTTCCAGAGCGATCCTTACCATGGCAAGTCGGTGAATATCATCTAAAAGCGTTTTTTTCTTTTTATGCGGATTATGAGGCGTAACAACCATCCAGATTTCGTCCAGATCGCTAAACTCGACCATATAATTGGCAATGTTTAAATGTCCAATATGAATTGGATTAAAGGTGCCAAAATAGAGTCCGATGTTTTTATTTGTGTCCACTTTCTATCTTTCTTCGGAAGTATTCTTAGATGCTATAAATTCTGAAACTAGATCTTTTGCTTCGCCAAGTGCCGTATTGAGGTCATTATTCTCAATAATATGGTCAAATTGAGGTGCTGTTGCCAATTCTACCGAAGCTTTTGCAATACGCATATTAATACGTTCATCGCTTTCGGTCTTCCGTTTTTTGAGGCGAATTTTCAGCTCATCGATACTTGGTGGTTTTACGAAAACCGCCAGAGTCTTTTCGGGAAATTTCTTTTTAATTCGCAGTCCGCCAACCACGTCGATATCAAAAATAACGTTCTTCCCCATTGCCCAGATGCGTTCAACTTCTGCTTTAAGTGTTCCGTAGAAATTATCGCGATACACTTCTTCCCATTCTAAAAAATCTTCGTTTTTAATATGTTGTTTAAAGTCTTTTAAAGAAATAAAATAATAATCTTCCCCATGTTTTTCGTCACCTCTTGGCGCTCGTGAGGTTGCAGACACCGAAAAAGCTAAATTTAGCGCTTCTTGTTGTAATAGATATTGAACAATAGTTGTTTTACCACTCCCTGAAGGTGCCGAAAAAACGATCAATTTTCCTCCTGCCATTACAAAACGTTTAAAGCTTGTTCCTTAATCTTTTCAAGCTCATCTTTCATCTGAACCACCAACTGCTGCATTGGAGCAAAATTAGCCTTAGAACCTATGGTATTGATCTCTCTTCCAATTTCCTGTGTGATAAAACCAAGTTTTTTCCCGTTAGAGTCTTTAGATCTAATATTCTCGTTGAAGTAATTTAAATGATTTTCAAGTCGTACTTTTTCTTCGGTAATATCATATTTTTCGAGGTAGTACATCAGTTCCTGTTCAAATCGATTCTCGTCTGTAGCTTCTTTTAATTCACTAACCGCTTTCCGTAGTCTATCTTTTACATTTTCCATACGTTGCGGATCGATCTCTATTACTTCGTTCAATAATTGCTGAATGTTCTCAGCGCGTTGCATAAAATCTTTTTCTAAAACGGCTCCTTCATCGGTTCTGTAGGAGTTTATATTGGTTAATGCCTCATCTACCGCCTTCAAAATAGTTTTAAATTCTGTTTCATCAATTTCATCGCGTTCCGTCTTTAGGGCATCGGGCATTCTAACCGCCATTTTTAACAGCTCAATCTCATCTCCGTCAACAACGTTTTTTAGTTGCTTTATATACTGATTTACTACGGTGGCGTTTACTTCACTCGTGGTTTCTTCTCCTGTGATCTCAACATAAAGATTAAAATCTACTTTTCCTCTTACTAGAGACTTGGCGATCTTGTTCCTAATTTCAAGTTCCTTTTCTCTGTATGCCGAAGGGACGCGCGTATTGAGATCGAGATTCTTGCTGTTAAGCGATTTAATTTCTACTGTTATTTTTTTGGAGGGTAGTTGCACTACCGACTTGCCGTAGCCCGTCATTGATTGAATCATATACCTATTTTAGATTGGCAAAGGTAATCAATTTAGCAATGTCTCATTAATTGCGAAGTTCCGGAAAATGCTACGAAATAAAATCTAAAGCCCTTTTTTCACTATAATAAAGCTTATTTGTGATGTGAAAACCAACATGACCCCCATATTCAGGGGTTTCGAGATAGATGTTATTCGCTTTTGAAGCGATCTCGTACGGATAGCATTCTGATGACAAAAATGAATCATTTTTCGCATTGAGAATAAGTACCGGAATCTTCACATTTGGTAAGAACTGAAGGCTACTGCTTTTTTCGTAATATTCGAAGGCATCTTCAAAGCCATGAGCGGGTGCGGTATAAATATTGTCGAAATCCAACAAACTCTTAATTTGTTTAAAATGGGTCGGATTCATTTTTTCCGGAAACCTGGGCATTTTTCTTTTGTACTTTTTTTTAAGATCGTTTATAAAAGTTTTATTATACACCCAATTTTGAGGTTTTATAAACGATTCAAGGGATCCCTTTAATTTTAATGGAGAAGATATCGCGACGCCTTTTTTTATTTGCTTCGGAATGTTTTCTCGTTCTCCCAGATACTTCAGCACCAAATTTCCCCCTAAACTGAATCCAATAAGCGCAATTTCGTCGTAGCGATCTTTCTTCAGAATAAAATCAATTACAGAAACCAGATCTGTTGTTCTTCCCGAATTGTACGAGTGATACATTAAATTATCCTCGCCACTGCAACCACGGTGGTTCATAGCAGCCACATCCCATCCGTTTTCCTTTAAGATCTTACCCTGTCCTTTTATGTATACTTTTTGTGCGTTTCCTTCTAGACCGTGCAGCAGAATTGCAACTCTTTTAGATGTAGTCGTAGCAAACGACCAATCGATGTCTAAAAAATCATTATCAGGCAATTGAATACGTTCCCGCTCCTGAATTAGTTCTGGAATTGGTCGCAGCTTTGCAGAATAGATCGTTGAGAAATGATTATTTCTGAATAAATACTTCGGACTGTGATCGCTTGTTACAAGAGGCATTGAAGAATCGAAAAGTTTAACAAAATCTAAAGATTATTATTATGCTTGCATAACAAAAGTACTTTAAATTTGTAGAAAAATTTGAAATGTATAAGAAAGAATTTGAGGTGCGTTGGAGTGATATTGATGCAAACCGTCATCTAGCGAATAGCGCATATATTAATTATATGAGTCATACGCGCTTAAGCTATATGCTCGAGAATGGTTTCGGACAAGATAAAATGGTGGAATACAACATTGGACCGGTGGTTTTTTATGAGCATATGTACTACTTTAAGGAAGTGTTTCCGGGTAAGCCAATAAGTGTATCTCTTCAGCTAAAAGGCCTTTCGGAAGACGGCATGTATTTTTCATTTCTTCACAATTTTTACGATCATAACGGAAAAAATATTGCTCGCTGTGAAATGATGGGAGGGTGGATAGACCTTAAGATCAGAAAACTGAGAGATTTACCCAATGAGTTATATGAGAATCTGAACAAATTATCAAAAACTGATGATTTTAGAGTTCTCACTAAAGAGGACACGAGAAAATTTGCCCAAGTACCTAACGATCTGGTTCCCGCCTAGATATTATTCGTTGGTGTCGTAGAAGAATTGTTCTTTTACGATTTTTCCATCTTTTACTTCGTACACGCCAATTTCAGACATAGTACCTCTTTGTCCGCTGGGCTTGTGCGTAGTATCCATAGTATGCCGAACACTAAACCAATTATCGGCAACCACGGGCTCACTCGTCTTGGCGCTATGTACTTCAAAATTCTCACGCCACCATTCGCCTTTTTTAGCAATTTCGTTCATTCCTTTAGAAATCGGAAATTCTCCTCCGGGTTCAATACTTACAATGTTTGGACTGTACAATTCTTCATAACAACGCGCTTCTTGTCCGCTATTACACCAATTTACGAGGTTGTTTGCTATTTCTTCGGTTTTCATGAGTGAGGTGTTAAAATTAGGAGATTCAATATACGAATTTACGTTGTGAATTAATATGACCTTATTTCGTAAATTTTAGAGTCACTTTTAGCAGTGGTTTATTATGCGCTGCGTAATTGTGTTTTTTTTCGAGTTGAGAGAAAAACACCTAGAAAAATAAGAGCTGCGGCACCAACCCTGATAGGCGTAATCGTATCGGCACCGGCTATTACTGCAAATACGGCTGCGATCAAGGGCTGTAAATATATAAAAGCACCAATGGTTGACGGACTGAGTTGTTTTAACGCATAGATATTAAAGAGATAAGTAAGTACCGTTGTACCAACAACAACGAATGCAAGCTTCCAAATGGCATCAAAACTTAGCGAAGTCCATGCTACATCTGTAAATTCACTTATTCCAATGGGGAGATTCATAACGATGGCGAAAAGGAAAAACAGTTTCATTAATGTGATAGAACTGTATTTAGCGACTAAGGGTTTTACTATAATGAGATATACCGAATAGGAGGCTGCATTTACAATAAAAAGTAGATTCCCTAACGGGATATTTGGAGCATTAGGTTGCGTTTTTACACCAAATAGAATAAGTAGGAGTGCGCCCAGCAGTCCGATACTAATTCCGATCGATTTTAACCAGGTAATTCGTTCTCTCAGAAAAATAGCCGATAAAATTAATAACAGCACAGGAGCAAGAGTGATAACGACTGAACTATTTATAGGAGTTGAAAGGCTTAAGCCTTTAAAGAACATCAACATATTGAGTACCATTCCGAAGAACGCACATGCAATGATCCGCAACCAATCTTTACGCTCAATTTTTTCAGTAGGGTAGAAAATACTCAGGAGCCAGAAAATTACCCCGGCACCGGATACTCGCAGTAAAATGAAACCATAAGGTTCAATTATATCGGGCATTAATCCTTTTGCAATAGTATGGTTAATACCATAAATAGTACTTGCTGCAGTTGCGGCCAACAAAGCCAGAATGCGTGGATTCATTCTTTATTTTTTGATGGATTCCTTGGCGGCTTCAACAGTTTTTTTACTGTTTCCTATAAAGATTTCATCATTATTAATGATTACGGGGCGTTTTAAAAATGTATAATGCTCTAGAATTAAATTTTTATAATCTTCATCTAAAAGTTCGGCTTCCTTTAAATTGCGACTTTTGTATAATTGCGCTCTCTTACTAAAAAGAGCTTCATAATTCCCTGCCAAATTATACATTTCTTCAAGTTCTTTCTCCGTAATACCCTGCACCTTAATGTCTTGTTTAATAAAAGACTGAGGTAAATCGAGATCGTTTAAAATTCTTTTACACGTATCGCAAGAAGATAAATAGTATGCCTTTTTCATGATCTTTTATTTTGGTGAGAAGGTTAGTTATAAGGAAGTTCAAAGGTCAAAAAATCTTTGGCATCCTCCAAAGAAATCTTTACTTCTATGGGACCGGCGGCATAGCTTGCAATATCGTATTGATTGTAAAGCAGAATGATAGAATCCCGGGTAAAACCTAAAGTTTCGGGTAAGTAGAAGGTATCGTCTTCAAACCAAAAACCGGTAGAATTAACAGGGTCATTTTGTGGGATACTATTGGCTTCTTTGAACTTCTTTTCAGCGAAATTAGTAAAATCGTCAATGTTTTTAATAATTGCTTCGGAAGGGAATGTATCTCCCGTTTGAGGGTCTATATTTAAGAATGTAGTACTGCCATAGCCGTGAGCTCCACCTGTGTAGAGGTAATTTTTAAGCTCTATGGAAATAAGAGTTTCCGAGCTGTAGTTTTCTGAAACATTTATTTGTGCAAAATACTCGGCTGCCATATCGGGAAATTCGGCGCTGTGTAGCCTGTATGTTTTAATAAATACTTCGGAAGCTTCCGTAATGTTTTTTGCCTTAGACGATTCTTCATCAAAATTAAGGGATTCTATGATAAATTTCTGAATTCTCTTATTTATCCGTTCTGAAACTTCAGTCGTACCAATTGCCTCGACATAATTTATGGTAATTTCGGGACAAGCTACATTTCTACAAATATCCAATGATTCTTCTGTAAAGGTTTCCGAAGAAAAAATTAAGGGAATTTCTTTTTTACAGCCTGTTAACACTGAAAAAAGAAGGAAAAAGGGCAAAATTTTGTTATTCATTCGTTAAAAATACTACAGATTTAATAATAATACTTTAAACACTTACTTTTGTTTCTAAAATTTTTAATGATTGAAATATCTCATTGCAATTTGCAACGTAAAATATAGGTATTTCAACACTTTAGTTTATAAAATATAGCATATATGAAATTCAATACAAAGACGATACACGGAGGGCAACACGATGTAGATCCGGCATATGGATCTGTAATGCCGCCTATTTACCAAACAAGTACATATTCTCAAAGCACGCCGGGAGGACACAAAGGGTTTGAATATTCAAGAAGTGGAAATCCAACCCGTGCAGCTCTGGAAAGAGCTTTTGCCAGTTTAGAAAATGGGAACTACGGAATGGCATTTGGGAGTGGTCTTGCAGCCATCGATGCGGTTATAAAACTCTTAAAACCCGGTGATGAGGTTATTTCAACAAATGATCTTTACGGTGGATCTTACCGTTTGTTCACTAAGATCTATGAGGACTTTGGAATAAAGTTTCATTTTATTGGAATGGAGAATGCTGCCAATATTGAAGAATTTGTATCTAACAAAACAAAACTCATCTGGGTTGAAACTCCAACAAACCCAATGATGAATATTATCGATATAAAAGCTGCAGCGAATATCGCAAAGAAGCACAATTTATTACTTGCAGTAGATAATACCTTTGCCACGCCATACCTACAACAACCTTTGGACTTAGGTGCAGATATCGTAATGCATAGTGCAACGAAATACTTAGGAGGTCATAGTGATGTTGTAATGGGAGCACTGGTTGTAAAAGACAAAGACCTTGCAGACAAATTGTACTTTATTCAAAATGCGAGTGGAGCTGTTTGCGGTCCGCAGGATAGTTTTTTAATGCTAAGAGGGCTTAAAACCTTACATGTGCGTATGCAGCGACATTGTGAAAACGGGAAACAAATTGCGCAATACCTAGCAAAGCACCCTAAAATTGAAAAAGTGTACTGGCCGGGATTTGATTCCCACCCAAACCACGATATTGCCAAATCACAGATGAAGGATTATGGCGGGATGATCTCCTTTGTGACAAAAGGGAACGATTATAACGAAGCCATTAAGATAGTTGAGAATTTGAAGGTATTCACTTTAGCCGAAAGTTTAGGAGGCGTTGAAAGTCTTGCCGGTCATCCTGCGAGTATGACTCATGCCAGTATACCGAAGGAAGAAAGAGAACGCACAGGTGTGGTAGATTCTTTAATTAGATTAAGCGTTGGGATTGAAGACATTGATGATCTAATTGCAGATTTGGAACAAGCCATAGGCTAGATTGGCGCTCATTGAATAAAAAAAGCCTCCAAAAGATGGAGGCTTTTTTATTTAATCGTTTATAGGTTAATCTAAATAGACCACATATCCTATGTTTAACCAGTAGATCCAGTCGTTCGCTTTGTTTTCGGGAACCGGTACTCCGTTCCCTTCTCCCAGCACTTGTTGATTGTTTTGTATGGTTGGATTTAGACCATCTACCCAATCGGAAAAGTAATATTGCCATCTGCTGTCGATCAAAAGATCGGTTAGCGGTGTAAGTTTATATCGAATTCCCACACTGGCAACTACGCCCCATGTAGAGTCGGGTTCTTGTTGAAAACCATTAAAGTACTTATCTGGTGTTGTAAAACTGGTGTTTACTGCTCCCAGATCTGAAGTAACTTCCGGATTATAATTAACCCAATGAATTCCGAGACTAATAAAAGGTGAAATTTTAAAAGCGCCTGCAGAGAAGTCTCTAATACTTAATGGAAAATATTCTAGTTGTGACCCTATGTCAAAAACAGTCGATGAACCGGACATTGCTCTTAACTGATCTGCAGTAATAGATGTTCTATCCGGATCAACCCACTTTCCGAAGTGATCTAACCTGGTTTTATGAAAATCTATCTCATTTCTAATTTTGAAGTGATCGTTGAAGTAAGTATCTCGGGTATAACAATTACAATCGGCTCGATATGAAAAATTGATATAATGTATAATACCTACCCCATATCCAACATTTCCGGAGTTGGTTTCGAAGTCATTACGCACACCAAAATCTGAATAAAAAGCAACAGGACCGGTAATAAGTCCAACTTCGTGGGAGAAGCCAAATTGGCTATATACATCCTGTTTTGCTGCAACAAGAAGTAAAAATACCAATAGCAAATTTCTGGTATTCATTGTAAATTAGGTTTAGATTGAGACGTAACAAATATATAAAAACATATGAAACACCGAAATTTATTGTTCATATTTAGCTTATTTGTAAAATTTTAGCATTGTTTTTTTACATAAAACTTATATTTGCTCTTTAATTAACGAAAACGTTTTCAATAAATTATTTATAGATGAAACAAAGCATAAAAGACTTCATTGCGAGTGTTGAGAAAAGTAACCCTAATGAACCAGAATTCATGCAAGCTGTAACAGAAGTTGCTGAAACTGTAATTCCTTTTATAGAGGAGAATGAAAGGTATCAAAACAAGAAGTTGCTAGAGCGAATGGTTGAGCCAGAGCGTACTATTTTATTTCGTGTAGCGTGGACAGATGATTCTGGAGAAATTCAGGTGAACAGAGGATATAGAGTTGAATTTAATTCGGCTATTGGTCCATATAAAGGAGGATTGCGTTTTCACCCAAGTGTAAATTTGAGCATTCTGAAATTCTTAGGATTCGAGCAAACATTTAAAAACAGCTTGACAACACTGCCAATGGGTGGTGGTAAAGGAGGTTCCGATTTTGATCCTAAAGGAAAGAGTGATGCCGAAGTAATGCGTTTTTGTCAAAGTTTTATGACAGAACTTGCGAGACATATTGGGCCAAATACCGATGTACCGGCAGGTGATATTGGTGTTGGAGGTCGTGAAATTGGTTATCTGTTTGGACAGTATAAACGTCTTAGAAATGAGTTTACAGGAGTGCTTACGGGTAAGGGACGTTCTTATGGAGGTTCTTTGATCCGACCTGAAGCGACCGGTTACGGGAATGTCTATTTTGCCAAGAATATGCTTGCAACTAAAGGAGAAACCTTTAAAGGTAAAACTGTTGTTATTTCAGGATCCGGGAATGTAGCTCAGTTCGCTGCACAAAAGGCGATGGAGTTTGGAGGAAAAGTGGTTACTTTTTCCGATTCTTCCGGATATATTTATGATGAAGAAGGAATAACTGCAGAGAAATTGGCTTTCGTTATGGAATTAAAGAATGAAAAGCGCGGGAGAATAAAAGAGTATGTTGATAGATATCCTTCTGCTACTTATGTTGAAGGAGCACGACCCTGGAGCGTTAAGTGTGATATCGCCTTACCATGTGCGACTCAAAACGAATTAAACGAAGAAGAAGCTAAAACGTTGATAAGCAATGGGTGTATGTGTGTTGGAGAAGGTGCAAATATGCCTTGTACTCCTGAAGCAATTGCTGTTTTTCAAGATGCAAAGATACTTTTCTCCCCGGGAAAAGCTTCTAACGCCGGAGGGGTTGCTACTTCAGGTTTGGAAATGTCACAAAACTCTTTACGTTTAAACTGGACTGCGAAGGAAGTAGATGAAAAGTTACATAATATTATGAATGATATTCATGCAGCCTGTGTAACCTACGGAAAAGATGGTGACGGTTATGTAGATTATGTAAAAGGTGCGAATGTTGCCGGTTTCGTAAAAGTAGCCGAGGCAATGTTAGCACAAGGAGTGGTTTAATCACTTATATTTAATACAGTAGAAAAGGTTGCCTTTATCTAGGCGACCTTTTCCATTTTTTACGGCAATAAATACTAATTTAGCGTGTTATATTCCTGAATAAGAATTACTAGTTTATGAAGTACATAGCAACACTTGTTCTGCTTTTTACAATAATATCTTCTGCTAAAGCACAAAACTTTGAAGAAAGTTGGGAAGGCCATTTTTCTTATGTTTCTATAAAAGCTATTTCTCAGGGAAATGACAGAGTGTATGCCGCTTCCGAAAATGCTTTATTTACTTACGACCTATCAACTCAAGAGATCAACACGATTTCTTCAATCAATGGTCTCGCCGGCGAGGCAATAACTACAATATACTATAGTGAAAATTATGACTTATTAGTGATTGGTTACGAGAACGGATTGATCGAGGTTGTTACCGATGGCGAAGACAATGTTCTTAGTGTAGTTGATATCCTAGAAAAACCCACTATTCCTCCCGATCAGAAGGGAATTAATCATTTTAATGAGTACGATGGCAATTTGTATATAGCAACTCAATTTGGAATCTCAGTCTACGACCTTGCGGCTTTAGAGTTTGGAGATACTTACTTTATTGGAGATCTGGGAGCACAAATTGATGTGTTGCAAACAACAGTAAGACCACCTCATATTTTTGCCGTATCTCCTAATGACGGGGTTTTTCGAGCGCTTGTTGAGGATGATAATTTAATTGATTATCAAAATTGGACTAAACTAACGAGTGCCGGTTACAAAGGAATTCAAACCTTGCAAGACGAAGTATATGCATTAAACAACGGCAATATCGTATTCGAAGTACCTATTTCGGGGGCTTTTATACAACGTGGTGGATTTGGTGCGAATGTCGTCGATTTCAAATCGGCGCATAATCTTTTAACTATTACCACTACTAATAGTATTCAGAGTTATTCTAACGGATTTGTTTTAGAGGCGAATGTAAGTAATAGTTCAATTCCTGAGTTCGACTTCGAATTACAGGCCGGATATGCCTTTAATGATGTTTTATATCTGGGGACTTCAAGTTTTGGGATGCTTCTGGTTCCATTTGGAACGAATCAAGCAACGCAGGTTCTCCCCGATGGCCCTGTATTAAATCAGAGTTTTGCCATTGATGCTACTCCGGGTCTATTATGGACAGTTTTTGGGGATTTCTCGGTTACTTTTAATCCGTATCCACTTAGTTACAGAGGTATAAGTAATTACCGTGAAGGTTCTTGGACGAACCTGTCTTATGATGAACTAGAAGACATTGTAGGTAAACCAATTAATGACCTAGTAGATGTTACAATTAACCCTAATAATCCCGAGGAAACTTATATATCTTCTTATCAAAAAGGGTTACTAAAGATAAATGGTCAGGATCCGGAAATACTCTACGACCAAACCAACACTATTATGGAGATTCCTCCTGTTGGGAGTCCGGAGGCGGTTGGTATTCGACTGTACGGTTCTGCCTATGATCGCGAAGGTAACCTCTGGGTGGTGCAATCGCGCTCTAACGAGGGATTAATAAAGGTTTCACCCGAAGGACAGTTTACAACAATAGATGTTTCAAATATTATTAATGGAGAACAAGAGCAGGCGTTCACTAAATTAGCAATTAGCAGAGAAGGATATGTTTTCTTCGGAACTTCTACAGGAGGTTTAATAGGGTATAACCCTGCGACCGGTGCATTTAACCGAATTGAGGAAGGTGTAGGAAATGGTGATATTCCTAGAAATAGTGTAAGATCTTTAGCGTTCGATAATCAAAACAGACTGTGGATAGGTACCACAAGAGGGTTAAGAGTTCTGTTTAATGTTGGAGGATTCTTTGAAGAAAATGCTAATATCGACGCACAACCAATCATTATCCTTGAAGACGGAGTCCCCCAAGAGTTACTTTTCGAACTGTTTATCACCGAAATAGAAGTAGATGGTTCTAATAATAAATGGATCTCAACGGCAACATCGGGTGTGTTTTATCTTTCTTCTAACGGTCAGGAGACACTTCTCAGATTTACAAAGGCAAATTCTCCCTTGCCATCTAATAACGTTCAGGACATCGCCATAGATTCATTTACGGGTACTGTTTATTTTGCCACCGTAAATGGATTAGTAGCTTATAAAGGCACAGCAACAGCACCTCGTGATAATTTAGAAAATGTATATGCATTTCCAAATCCGGTAAGACCCGGTTTTACAGGAAACGTAACTATCGACGGACTCACATCAGATGCCAACGTGAAGATCACAGATATTGAAGGAAATTTAGTTTTTGAACAAACTTCGGAAGGCGGAAGCGTTCTCTGGGATACTACTGCCTTTGGGAAATACAGTGTGGCGAGCGGAGTTTATATGGTCCTGATCACGACCGAAGATAATTTAGAAACGAAAGTGGCGAAAATTATGATCGTTCGGTAATGAATGTAACGACTAGAGCTATTGTGTTATCCGCACTAAAGTATTCCGAAGCAGATCTTATTGTTACTTGTTATACCGAAAGTTCGGGGATTAAAACCTATTTGCTTCGTGGCATTTTAAAATCAAAAAAGGGGAAACTTCGAACATCTCTTTTCCAGCCTCTCACTCAATTGGAACTTGTTGCGTATCACAAAAACAAAGGGACGCTTGAAAGTATTCGGGAAGCAAAAGTCCATAAGCCATATAAAAGCCTACACACAGATGTGATAAAATCGTCCTTGGTGTTATTTCTATCTGAAATGCTCAAAAACGCAATTAAAGAAGAGGAACCCGATAATGAATTGTTCAATTATTTATCACAATCTGTAGAATGGTTAGACGATAATGATGATATTTCAAATTTTCATGTTTTATTTCTTCTGAAACTAACGGCGTATCTCGGTTTTTATCCGGATACAGACGATATTGAGTTCCAGTACTTTAATTTGGCCGAAGGTCGCTTTGAGAAAAACCAGTTTGGAATGTACACTGAAACAGGGAATACCATTGAGAATTTTAAGCAGTTTTTCGGCATAAATTTTGATGGTATTCGCGACATAAAACTTACCAAATCGGCACGTTTGGATCTTCTTAATTTGTTGTTGAAATATTATCAATTTCACATACAGGATTATAAAAAACCCAAGTCCCTTTTGGTGCTAAACCAACTATTTAACTAAACCAACCCTTTCTAATGCGCCAACTATTACTTATTGCAGTACTTTTAATTTCCAGCGCTGCACTATCACAAAAAATCCAGATCTTAGAAGAAGATTCAACAATTCCAATCTCGGGTGTTGCTATTTACAACAAAGACAAAAGTAAAAACGGAATAAGTGATTTCGATGGGTTTGTCGATATTTCAGAATTTTCAGAGAATGAAGTCATTAATTTTCAGCATATTTCTCATCCGTTAAAAAGTCTTCCGAAGAAAGAAATAATTGGCAATAACAACATTGTGTTTTTAACAACAGATGCCAGTAAATTAGATGAAGTGGTGCTTTCGGTGGCGAAATTTGGTCAGAATAAAAGAGATATTCCCCAACAAATTGTTAGCGTTTCTAGTGAAGACATCCTTTTTGCTAATCCGCAAACCTCTGCAGATCTACTTGAAAGTACAGGACAGGTATATATTCAGAAGAGTCAGTTAGGTGGTGGAAGTCCGTTAATCCGTGGGTTCTCAACTAATAGGCTTCTTATTACGGTTGATGGAGTACGCTTTAATACTGCGATCTTTAGAGGCGGAAATGTTCAGAATATTATTTCAATAGATCCTTTTGCTGTGTCGAACACCGAAGTAGTTTTAGGGCCTGGCTCTGTGGTTTACGGAAGTGATGCCGTAGGGGGTGTTATGAATTTTTACACAAAGAAACCTAAATTCTCATTTGTAGAAGGAAATAGTTTTTCGGGCAATGCGACTTTGCGATATGCAACCGCTAATGAGGAAAAAACTGGGCATTTCGATTTTAATATTGGTGCAAAAGAATGGGCTTTTCTTACGAGCGTAACCTATAGTGACTTTGGAGATTTGAAAATGGGTTCTCATGGCCCCGATGATTACCTGCGCAACGAATATGCAGCGACTATTGATGGTGTAGATGTTGTAATTGAGAATGATGATCCGCGTGTTCAGAATCCAACAGGGTACAATCAAATAAATGCGATGCAGAAAGTACGATTTATGCCTTCGGAAAAATGGGACTTTAATTTGGGCCTTTTTTATACAACCACTAGTGATTATCCCCGTTATGATCGTTTAATCAGAAAACGTGACGGACAATTACGTGCAGCCGAATGGTATTACGGACCTCAAGAATGGCTTTCTGGAAATCTACAAGCGCGTAATAATGCGTATAATGACGGAATTTATGATGAAAGTATTATAACGGTTTCTTATCAGCATTTTAAAGAGAGTCGTCATGACCGGGACTTTGGCGCAACGACATTATTTGAAACCGAGGAACGACTTTCGGCATATAGTGGTGCATGGGATTTTGAAAAAGATTTTGCTAAGGCAAAATTGCATTATGGTATTGAATATGTGTACAATAAGGTTAATTCAGAAGGAAGTATGACCGATATCTCAAGCGGTATTTCGCAACAAGATGCTTCGCGTTACCCGGATGGTGCGACCTGGCAATCGGCAGCAGCATATACCAGTTTAGAATGGAAATTGAATCCTAACCTGTCATTTCAGGGAGGGGTGCGATATAACCATATAATACTAGATGCAACTTTTGATCCTGCTATCTACGATTTTCCTTTCGAAGATGCTAATATTGATACAGGGGCTTTAACGGGTAGTGCAGGTTTAACCTGGAATCCAAATAAAGTTCTGGGTTGGCGAGTTAACTTTGGTACAGCGTTTAGAGCGCCAAATATTGATGATGTTGGAAAAATATTTGATAGTGAACCCGGAAGCGTTGTTGTACCTAACCCCGATTTAAAACCGGAATATGCAAGTACGGGAGAAATTGGTGCAACTCTCAATTTTGAAGATGTGGTGAAATTGGACGTGGCAGGCTATAGCACGTATTTGAAAGATGCATTGGTGCGACGTGATTTTGATCTCAACGGACAAACAGTTATTGATTATCAAGGAGAGCCAAGTAATGTTCAGGCTATTCAAAACGCAGCAAAAGCTGAGGTATATGGTTTTGAAGCCGGGATAGAGATAAATTTTTGTGAGCAGATTCAGTTAACATCACAATATAACATTACCGATGGCTTTGAAGAAGACGATAATGGAGACAGAAATCCTATAAGACATGCTGCCCCTCAGTTTGGAAATACTCATTTAATTTTTAAATCTGAAAAACTTAAGTTAGATGTCTTTGCCGAATACAACGGTCAGTTTGATTATGAAGATCTGGCGCCAAGTCAGGCGAGCAACGATTTTTTATATGCTAAAGATGAAAATGGGAATCCTTATTCCCCTAAGTGGTACACGCTTAACTTTAGAGCACAATATCAGTTAACAGACGCATTGATGTTGAATGCCACTTTAGAGAACATTAAGGACCAAAGATATCGCCCATATAGTAGCGGTATTGCGGCGGCAGGAAGAAATTTGATAGTGGCTGCCAGTTATGTGTTTTAAGCGTAGATAGTCACCTAAATAAAAAATATTTAACCTCATACAATTACTTACAAACGTTTGTAAACAACTATAAACGAAAGTAAGTATGTAACAACCGACTCTTTTTTCTAAGCTGTTTCATATTTGCAGTGTTGAATTGTTGGAGTGAATTATTGTGTACAGATAGTTTACTGGTTTCAATTCAGGACGATAGGTTCTCGGGACGAATCCGAGAATAATTCTTAACTGTTTAATTATTAAAATTTAGAAATTATGAGTACACTTAGAAACAAAGTACAGTTGATTGGAAACTTAGGGAATGATCCGGAAATTATTAATCTGGATTCGGGTAGAAAAATTGCAAAATTTAGTGTGGCTACCAACGAATCATACAAGAATAAGGAAGGTGAGCGCGTTACCGATACACAATGGCACAACGTGGTTTGCTACGGAAAAACGGCAGAGATCGTTGAAACCTATGTCACAAAAGGTAAGGAAGTAGCAGTTGAAGGTAAACTCACAACCCGCAGCTGGGATGACAAAGAGGGTAATAAAAGATATACTACCGAGGTGGTATGCAATGAGTTACTCATGCTTGGAAACAAATAAAATGTCTATTAAGATTAGAACCCTGCTAACTACGGCAGGGTTTTTTTGTTTTAAGTTTTACAAATTAGCCAAAAAATTGGCGAGATCACGGTTTCCGGTAACGGAGGTATGATAACACAGTTAAAAGAGATTTTTGCTGTGAGTAAGTAACTACCGTATGATAAAAGCACTAGGAGAGCAATTCTTTTGGTGCTTTCTTAATTTAAAAAAAAACCTCTTTCGCCATTCTAAACGTATTAGAATGCGCCTCGATAATTGTTTTAATATCCGGTGAATAACCACCTCCCATACTTACTTGAACCGGAATATCTAGATCTCTGCATGTTTGCATCACAAAACGATCCCTTTCCTTACATCCCGCCAAAGAACAATTTAATTTTCCCAATTTGTCGCTTTCCAGTATATCTACCCCACTGAGATAAAAAATGAAGTCAGGGTCTTCTTGTTCAATTAACTTCGGAAGGGTTTCTCGTAAAGTTGATAAATAGAAATCATCATTGCTCCCGTCTGGCAGTGAGATATCAAGATCACTTATTTCTTTTCTGAAAGGATAGTTGCTGGCACCATGCATCGAGAAAGTAAAGACCGAAGCATCTTTTTTAAAGATCACAGCAGTACCATTGCCTTGATGTACATCTAAATCTACGATCAGAATTTTTCTAATATCTCTCGTATTTTGAAGGTATCTCGCCCCGATCGCCTGATCATTAAACAAACAAAATGCTTCCCCACGATCGGGATAGGCGTGGTGAGTACCCCCGGCAATATTCATTGCGATTCCATTCTTTAAAGCATGGTCACAACCTTCGATCGTGCCCTGAGTAATAATTTGCTCCCGCTCCACTAGTTTTTCGGAAAGAGGAAAACCAATTTTTCTGGCGGAACGTGCATCCAAGGTTAAACTAAGCAAAGCATTGACATATTCTTCTGTATGGACCTCGAGAATTGCATTCTTATTTACGTTCCCCGGAGTGAAGAAATTCTCCGGTTCGCAAGTACCTTCATACAGTAGTTGCTGATGAAGTAATTCGTATTTCGACATGGGAAACCTATGTCCTAAAGGTAAATTGTGTTTAAAAATAGGGTGATAAGCGATTTTGAGCATCAATTGATAGTTGCCCCATTATTCACGCCATCAGTGTCAGGATTTACAAAAACCAGTTTTCCGTCGGGAGTTTCGGTCATTAAGATCATTCCTTCGCTGTCCACACCACGCAAAGCACGGGGTGCAAGATTTACTAACACGGTTACTTTTTTACCAACTATTTCTTCCGCAGAAAAGCTTTCAGCGATTCCCGAAACGATAGTACGTACATCAATCCCGGTATCAACCTTTAAGACCAATAATTTCTTCGCTTTAGGCATTTTTTCGGCTTCTATGATCGTTCCTACCCGCATATCGAGCTTGGTGAAATCATCAAACTGAATGGTATCTTTTTGTGGCTGAACCTGTGTTGAGTTTGTCGAAGCATTCATTTTTTTACTGGCTTGTAATTTATCTAATTGTTGTTGTATCTGCTCATCTTCAATTTTACTGAAAAGCAATTCGCCTTTTCCAATGGTATGCCCCGAAGGTAAAAGATTTGTTGACGACGAAACATCGTTCCATGTAAGGGCCCCCTCGCTATCACTCGGGGAAATATTAAACATATTTTTGAGCTTGGCAGAAGTAAACGGCAAGAAAGGCTCACTTAAAATTGCTAAAGCCGATGCAATTTGTAAAGCGACATACATCACCGTTCTTGTACGTGCTTCATCCGTTTTAATCGTTTTCCAGGGTTCTTCGTCTGCCAGATATTTGTTTCCTAATCGGGCTACATTCATCAACTCCATTTGTGCCTCTCTAAAACGATAGCGTTCAATTGAACTGGCAATTACAGCCGGATAAGCCTGCAATTCCTTCAGTGTTGCTTCGTCTATTTCCGAGAATTCTGAAGCTTCCGGAACAACACCGTCATAATATTTATGGGTTAAAACAACCACTCGGTTAATAAAGTTTCCGAAGACAGCCACTAACTCATTATTATTTCTTGCCTGGAAATCTGCCCAGGTAAAGTCATTGTCCTTGGTCTCCGGTGCATTAGCCGTTAATACATACCTTAATACATCCTGCTGATTAGGAAAATCTTCCAGATACTCATGCAACCAAACCGCCCAATTCTTTGAAGTAGAGATCTTATTCCCTTCCAGATTCAAAAATTCGTTCGCCGGTACATTGTCCGGTAAAATATAACTCCCGTCGGCCTTTAACATACTCGGAAAAATGATACAGTGAAATACAATATTATCCTTTCCAATAAAGTGAAGCATTTTTGTATCCTCACTTTTCCAGTAAGGTTCCCAATCTTTACCTTCACGAGCTGCCCATTCCTTTGTTGAAGAAATATACCCAATAGGCGCGTCAAACCACACATAAAGTACTTTTCCCTCGGCTCCCTTTACAGGAACGGGAATACCCCAATCCAGATCCCGTGTTACCGCTCTTGGACGTAATCCATCATCGATCCACGACTTGCATTGCCCGTAAACATTAGTTTTCCAGTCTTTTTTATGCCCCTTAATGATCCATTCTTTTAACCAGGGTTCGTATTGATCTAAAGGTAAAAACCAATGTTTCGTTTCCTTTAAGGTGGGCGTAGCACCTGTAATGGCACTTTTCGGATTTATAAGATCGGTAGCATTGTGTGAAGTCCCACAATTTTCACATTGGTCGCCATAGCTCTCTTCAAAACCGCACTTCGGACAAGTACCAATTATAAATCTATCTGCTAAGAACTGATTCGCTTCGGCATCATAAAGTTGCTCGGTAACTTCTTCTATAAATTTGCCATTGTGGTATAAATTCTCAAAAAACTGAGATGCGGTGTCGTGATGGATCTTCGCAGAAGTACGCGAATAGTTATCGAAACTAATTCCGAAGTCTTCAAAAGACTGCTTAATAATAGCGTGATATTTATCGACAACCTGCTGAGGCGAAATACCCTCTTTTTTTGCCTTAATGGTGATAGGAACACCGTGTTCGTCACTTCCACAAACAAAAGCGACATCTTTTTTTTGCAATCGCTGATACCTAGCATAAATATCTGCAGGCACATAAACCCCCGCCAAATGCCCAATATGGACTGGTCCGTTGGTATATGGTAGCGCTGCGGTAATCGTATATCTTTTTGGATCTTGACTCATAATTTTCTTTGAGAACCTATCAGGTTCTGTTAGGCAAGTGCAAAAATAAGGATTTTATTTTCTGCTGAGTTTTTAATCCAATCGAATTTTTTGGGCGTTACCCAGACCTGCCTGCCGGAAGGCAAGTGCTCGCTTTTCTCGGTCTGGGTCGGGCTTTCAGGCTTACACGCCCGCCCGCCGAAGCGTGCGAAGTCGGGTAAGCTACTTCAATCCCTAACGCAAATCCCTTTATTTTATCAAAATCGACTTACTGTAGAATTGTCCGCTAACCGCAATACGATAGACGTATTGCCCATACGATAATCGTGTTTTAGCCTTTGCCTTCACATCTATTTTATGTTTTCCCGGGAAAAGAATCTCATTGGTAAGTGTAGCAATTTCCCTACCCATAATATCGTAAAGCTTAACATCCACATTTGCCGTAAAGGGCATGTTCATCTCAATATAAGTGCTGTGGTTATCGTAAGTTGCAGTATGTGCAAAACGAGTAACATCGTTAAAATCGATAGTTGAAAGTGTCTCGCAACTAAAGCCCAGATCTAAGTTTTGGTAGTTCTGATTGAGTAAAATTAGATCGATCACAGATTGGTCTAAACAAAACCAGTCTGTTAGAACTGAAGAATAAACATCCCTGAAATCTGAGGTAGGAATCAGGTTGTCGTTATTGTCCCAGGTAGAAAGATCGGGATGTTGCCCAACAAAGCCACTTCCCTGAAGGCCTTCGCCAAAGAGCATTACCGGGGAGGCAGCACCGTGATCGGTTCCATTAGATCCGTTTTCATAGGGTCTGCGACCAAATTCGGAAATGGTCATAGACAACACCTTATCCTGCATTCCGGTTGCCGAGAGATCGTCATAGAAATTTTTTATAGAATTGGAAAGATCTTCCAAAATAGCCCTGTGGTTGTCCGGCTGATTGGCATGCGTGTCGAATCCATCTAAAGTAACCATATATACTTTTGTACCCAAACCACCTTTAATCATTCTCGCTACAATGGCTAACTGACTGGCGAGTTGTTCGTCGCCATAGGAAACCGCATTATTCGAAGATAGATAAGCATCATTGATCACCTGTGAATAAGTAAAAGTAGTATTGGCCGTTGATCGCATAAATAAAAGTTTATCTCCATACACACAATCGGGAATGTCTAATACATCATGGAGAGTTCCATTTGAGGCAACGCTAGCCAGCTGGTCCGGATTTGCGACAGAAAACGCATAATTACTGTTCTCTCCTTCAAAAACGAGATTGCCAATACTTCCAATCTGAATTGCCGGCGGAATTGCCGGGGGATTTATTAGATAATCGGGATAGAGGTCTTCAAAGTAACGGCCCCACCATCCGGTTGGTTCAAAATTAATGTCTTCGGTGGATGCCCAAATTTCAGAAGAACGAAAATGTGACAAATTTTGTTGCGGGTAACCAACACCATGTACCACTTTCATTTGTCCGTCACCCCACATACTTTCAAGAGCATTCATATAATTGGGAATACCGAAGTCTGCATTTAAGTTTATCAAGTCGTTTTGTTGGTGTCTTATGGTAGGTCTTAAATTAGCGTAAGTTCCGTAGTCATAAATGGGCACAATGGTATTAAGTCCGTCATTTCCACCTTTAAGCCTTATGATCACAAGAATATTATCATTTTCTGCCTCTGCCAATGCCACAGACAGTGGTGATGGCTTTGTAGCCGATACTGCAGCCTGCCCCAGCATCATACTTCCGGCACCTGCTAGTCCGAGTGCTTGTATAAACGAACGTCTGTTCCATGCGGCATGTTCCTGATCGTGAATGTGCTTTTCGTCTTTAGACGATTCTTTTTTCGGAATATTGTGGTTATTACACATGATGTTGCTATTTAAGTTGAAATTCGGGCATTGTTGCAATATGCTTTAGTAAGAGGGAAACCTGATAGGGTGCTGAAGACCAACTAAGATTCCACAGTCCCTGGTCGTAATAATTTTGCGGCACATCCCATTTAAAGATATCTGTGGCGACCGTGTAATCATTTGCGGTATGAAGTGTTTTCGACATGAAATGATCTACTATGACCTGAGTGATATATGCAGGGTCGTTACTATCGTTAGAAAGTTCACGAGCGAGATCGACAAAAGAGAACTCATACCCTTCGTTAAAAAGGTAATCTATGTACAATTCAAAGATCGCCCAACGGCCGGTAAGCGTAGAAGTATTGATCCAGGACTCGTCACGTTGCCATCCCGAAACATCTAGCGGATCAAAAATATCTTGTCCCATCAAGCTGTTGTAATAGATAAATGCATCAATGATGGTATTGTCGTAAAAAAACTGAGTCTCCTTTAAATAGGACAGGGTAGAATCGTACGGACTCTTTATTACAACACCCAATGCACGCTCATCGAAGAAATGTTCACTTTTAAAAAGTTGTTTTAAAACCGGAACCAATTCAAAGTTGTTATTGATAAAAGTTGTTGCAAGAGGTTGTATGATATCTGTCTCGATAATTTCATCTACCTCCGGACTCACAAAAAAGCGATATAATTTTTCGCAGATGTAAAATGCTATTTCATTACCACGTTCCTGAAAGAGAAGATCGATTACCTGGTCATAATCGTAGTTTCCGGTTTGTCCGAAAATAGTTTTTGTACCGCCATCATGAGTACTTGGATCGAAATAAATGACGTCGCCAATCTCATCCCAGTGGTTATATCCTGTGAGTGCTCGAGCGGTTTCGGTGATATCGTTTTCGGTATAGCCATTTCCTTCACCTAAAGTAAAAAGCTCATAAAGTTCACGCGCATAATTTTCGTTTGGGTTAAAATCGGTGTTTTCAAAACCATTTAAGTAAATAAGCATGGCGGAGGAAATACCAATGGCTCGTGTAAACTCTTTAAAATTACCCAGGGCATGCGTTTGCAGGATGTTGTAATACTGAAATAAATACGGGGAATGCCCATAAACTTCTAATTCAGTAACAAAATGATTAGACCAGAAAAAAGCTAATCGGCCCCTTAGGCCTTCATTTAAAAAATCATTGACGGCTTGAATTCTCCATTCTTGTGTAAAGAGTGGGTTTTCGTCATTATAATTGCTATAGTCGTTAAAGGACCAGTACCCCCAATACGGAGCAGGAGTAGTTGGAAGGTTATACGCAGTATCTACAAGATCATCAATTAGCTCTCCCGGAGTTAGCGCAAGTGTCGCATCTACCGTGGCAATTGATGCTCCAAAACTGAGTCTTCTAAAAACATGATTAATTTTGGCAGTATTCCATGGATTCTGTGCAGTAGGATTATAGGTCGCTAAGGTAGAAGCATTGCAGGAGGAGTTTGCAAGTGTTTCCATAGGCTTTTCTTTTAGGGTTGGTTTTTGTTAAAAGTACTGAATAATAGTAATTTACATTATTTATGACTTAATTTTAACTTAAAAGTTCAATTAATATTCTCTAGGACGTGTAAATTTAACATATGGTTACACCCTTTTCATTAGCCCTTGGAGATACGATCGGGATCATTTCTACCGCCAGAAAAATTACTCGAAACGAGCTTCAGCCTTTTTTAAAGATCATAGATTCCTGGGGCTTGAAAACGGAACTTGGTAGTACAATCGATGCTGATTTTAACCAGTTTGCAGGTGATGATGTGTTGCGAAGGCAAGACTTTCAGCGTATGTTAGATGATCCAAATATAAAAGCTATTTGGTGTGCAAGAGGTGGCTACGGAACCGTGCGCATAATTGATCAATTAGATTTTTCAACATTTAAAAAGAATCCGAAGTGGATTATTGGTTATAGCGATGTTACGGTACTCCATTCTCATATTCATAATTTCAGTATTGAGACACTTCATGCAGATATGGCTATGGAACTGGCGATTAAAACGGATGCTACGCGAGATTCGGTTAGAGATGTTATCTTCGGAAGGAAATACGGGATCGAAATTACTTCCGAAGCAAATAATTTAAACAAAGAAGGGACTGTCAAAGGGCAACTTGTGGGAGGAAACCTGTCACTTTTGTACTCATTGATTGGAAGCTCGTCTGCTCTTGAAACGAAAGGGAAAATACTTTTTATTGAAGATCTGGACGAAATGCTGTATCATATAGATCGTATGATGCAAAATTTGAAACGAAATGGTTTATTAAAGGATCTAGCGGGTCTGATAGTTGGCGGAATGAGTGATATGAAGGATAATACAATTCCCTTCGGAAAGACTTCCGAAGAAATTATAAAAGAAGCTGTTTCAGAGTATGATTATCCGGTTTGTTTTAATTTTCCTGCCGGTCATATACATGATAACAGGGCGCTAATTCTTGGGCGGAAAGTGCTTTTGAAGATAGAGAAGAGTAGTATTACTTTGAGTTTTAACTAGAAGTGAGCTTGGACAAAGTTGTAAACTCTGTCAAAGCGGGATTAAAAGATTCCTGCCTACGCAGGAAATAGTATGGCATATCATAACGAGCTTGGTAAAATAGGGGAGCAGTTGGCGGTCGATCATCTGCTGCGTAATGGCTATGATATTTTAGATCGAAATTACACTTACCTCAAAGCTGAAATTGATATAATAGCCCAGAAGGGTGACTTTATCGTTATTGTTGAGGTGAAGACACGAAATAGTGCCTTTTTTGGAGACCCTCAGGATTTTGTATCGAAAGGAAAGATCAAACTCTTGGTAAAGGCAGCTAATGAATATCTTATCTCAAATAATATTGAAAAAGAGGTTAGATTCGATATTATCGCAGTATTAAAAAACAAACAGATCGAACAAATTGAGCATTTTGAAAATGCATTTTACCATTTTTGAAATTAGTTCATTTCTGCTTGCTTCGTCTTGATCAGCCCAATTACTTTGTAAAGAAGAACGATCTCTAAGATGATCATTGGGATAAGAAGTACAAACCCAAATGTAGCTAATAGAACTGTTATAAATGTGCCATAAGTTACAATTTCAAAGATGCCAGTAACCAGTCCAATTGTACCCAGAGCATGTCTTAATCGTAATATTGCAATACCAAATAATACTCCCACAACACCTGCTGTTATTGATTGAGCGATCATCATAGAAGAATATATTTCAGCATCGGTAAATAACGATACGATGTCGTATCCATAGAAAATGATACTTACCAATATAAGGATAAAAGACGCGATCTTTAATAAGTAGTTGCCAAAGATCTTTCCGCAGAGAATAAAACCTCGTATAAATAATACAAAGGATGTAATCACCACTACTTTTATTGAAATATACACCCAAAGAGGATAAAGCATATAGTCATCAAAAACTCTTGCCCAATCTGCCGGAAATTCGGCAAATCCAATTAGAAAATAAATAATACCTGCGATCCAGGCAATGTTGAGTTGCCGGGTTAAGAAGGAGGCTTCTTTAGTGTCGTCTACTTTTAAAAGCATCAATTTTTTAAACTCATTCTCTACCTTAGATTCTTGCCTGTTTAATTGTTCCAGATCGAAATCTAAAACCTGCAGAATAGTTTTTACGGTATAGCTTCTTGGAGTAACTTCGCCTGCTTCAATTCGCTGAATGGTACGCACGCTAATATTACATTGTTCAACCAACTCTTCCTGAGTTAATCCTCGTTGTTGACGCAGTTCTAAGATCTTTTTTCCAAGTTCGGGTTGTTTCATAACTGTCCTAAATTTTGATTGATGATGCAATACTACAATCACATAGTTTTACGTACAATTATTTGAAGTGAAATTCACCCGACATTCACCCGACATTCCTTTAATAATGCGACTTAACAGCCTTTTAAGTGTAGTGATTTTTGTAGAATAAGCGTGACGATCATATTATTTGTTGTCTATTATCTTCACAACATCTTCGAGGTGTTCCGGTTTAGCGATTATATTTTTATCCTTATCCAGAATGAAATAAGTGGGTGTTGAGATAACATCATACTTATTTCCTATTTCGTTTTCCCATTTACCTAAACCGAGAACATTTACGAACTCAGGAAAATCGAATATCTTATTACGCCAGTCATAAGGTTCATCCTCAAGTCCTATTGCGATCACTTTATAATCGCCTTTTTTTAAATTCTTTATCTTATCGTGTAAAAGTGGTACTTCCTTTAAACAGTGTGAACACCCGCTGCTCCAAAACACAAGAATGTAATTATTTGCCCCGTCAATTTTGTGCAGAGAATTTTGAAGTGTTCTTCCGTCAATAACTTGCTCCCAGGAAAAATCGGGCGCCTTAGAACCGATAGAAAGATTTTTAAAAAGGGTTAGTTTTTCTGAAAGTTCCTTGTCATCAAGTGAATCTGCGATAGGAATCAAGTGTTTTTCGGCTAAATGGTTAGCCGCGTTTATATTTTCATCGTTTACAAGTTCCTGCCATAGATTACCCAAAAGGGCTTTTTGATACAGCGAATCTGTGTTTTTGATAGCTAAAGCTACCGCATCAATATTTTCATTATATCTAACCTTTTTATCTTCCTTAGTTGAGGTAAAACCTTCAATATAATTTAAGGCTCGCTGGGTTGGAAACCCGGATTTTTGGAGAATAGGATCATTAAAATCAACGTATTTAAAATAGTTTTCTTTGTAGTTTTTTAAATAGGTTTCGAAATCTAATGACTTCCTTGGAATATACGGTCTGTTTGCCTTTACAAAATTAAAAGCCAAATACCCGGCAGCATCTTTTTCAAATTGATTCTGAATCAACTCTAAATTTACAAATGCTTTTTGCACTTCCGGCGAACCCTGTGGCGATTCCTGATAAGCTAGACCCACCATTTCCTGAGCTTCACTCATAACCGATTCATACGCCGACAGAAGGATGTTTTCTTCCGAAGAATGAAAAGAAAGTCCGTTATCGGCACTAAAAGTTAGTTCAATATTCTCTGTTCCATTATAAATAATATCAAAATTGTATATCTCTTGTGGCAAGGCATATACAAGGCGATATATTCCTGTAGGCACAGATTTATCAAGCTCTAAGGTGAAAGTACCATCTTCTTTAACCTGTGTATTAGCTGTGTAAAACATGTGCTCCGGCTCTATTCTATAAAGGATAGCCCATTTGTATTCTTCCGCGGGAGTAAAAGTTCCCTTGATGGTGTGTTGTGCATACGTTAGTACCGGGAATAAAATGATTAAGAGTAATTTTTTATACATATTCACAAATTTAATTTAAAGTATGATTCGCTTCAGTTTACCCAATAATTAGACCATAAAAGATTTTAATGCCTGTAAGGCTTTGTTAATTGATGTAATTCTATCAAATGTAAGCATTAACCTCAAGCCGCTTCGAGTTTGTTTTTCCTTCATTGTAACAGCATTGGGATGCGATTGTACATACTGAAGAACCTTAGTGAACGCCTCACTCTGATAGAAAGCACTTTGTTGATCACTCACAAAATAACCTACTAATTTACCTTTTTTCATCACAACACGTTCGAGACCCATGACAATTGCGATCCATTTAATACGAACGCTGTTAAAGAGATCTATCGCAGATTGTGGTAATTCTCCAAATCGGTCTACGAGTTCTTGCTCAAATTTTTGAAGTGCAGCTTCGTCTTTAATTTCGTTTAGCTTAGTATAAAGATTAAGGCGTTCGGTGATGTTATTCACATAATCATCGGGAAACAATAACTCGAAATCGGTATCGATCACGGTCTCTTTTACAAAGTTCTTTTTCTCGTGCTCCGTTCCTTCATAGAGGTGTTTAAACTCCTTTTCTTTTAGTTCGTCTATGGCTTCGGCTAAGATCTTTTGATAGGTGTCAAAACCAATTTCGTTGATGAAACCACTTTGTTCTCCCCCTAAAAGATCACCGGCACCCCTTATTTCAAGATCCTTCATGGCAATGTTAAGTCCGCTGCCCAACTCACTAAATTGTTCTAATGCCGTAATACGTTTACGGGCATCTTCTGTCATTGCCGAATAGGGAGGTGTTATAAAATAACAAAAAGCCTTTTTATTACTTCTTCCTACACGCCCTCGCATTTGATGGAGGTCTGAAAGGCCAAAATTGTTCGCATTATTAATAAAAATGGTATTTGCGTTGGGCACATCCAGCCCACTTTCAATAATGGTTGTTGATACCAAAACATCAAATTCATTACTCATAAAAGCGAGCATTAATTGCTCGAGTTTCTTCCCTTCCATTTGCCCATGTCCAATCCCGATCTTTGCATCCGGACAAAGACGTTGTATCATACCCGCTACTTCTTTAATGTTCTCTATTCTATTGTGCACAAAAAATACTTGTCCGCCACGCGAAATCTCATATCTAATAGCATCTCTTATGGTTTCTTCGGAAAAACGAATCACATGGGTTTCTACGGGATACCTATTGGGAGGCGGGGTAGTAATAACTGAAAGATCACGTGCTGCCATTAAACTAAACTGAAGCGTTCTGGGAATAGGCGTCGCCGTAAGCGTAAGCGTATCTACATTTTCTTTGATGGTCTTTAGCTTATCTTTTACAGCAACCCCAAATTTCTGTTCCTCGTCGATGATAAGGAGTCCGAGGTCTTTAAATTCAACCGATTTGTTCACTAATTGGTGGGTTCCGATCACGATATCGAGTCTTCCACTCTTCAGGTCTTCCAAAACGGTACGGCGTTCTTTAGCAGTGCGAAACCGGTTTAAGTAATCAACTCTAACCGGCATTTCTGCCAATCTTTCAGAGAATGTTTTATGATGTTGAAACGCCAGAATGGTAGTAGGCACGAGGATTGCAACTTGTTTACCATTATCTACGGCTTTAAAAGCTGCTCGAACAGCAACTTCTGTCTTTCCGAAGCCAACATCCCCACAGACCAGGCGATCCATCGGTCTTTCATTTTCCATATCGCGTTTAACGTCTTCGGTGGCAGTTGATTGATCCGGGGTATCCTCATACATAAATGAAGATTCCAATTCTAACTGCAAATACGAATCGGGGTCATAGGCAAAACCCTTTTGTAATCGACGTTTGGCGTAAAGTTCAATTAAATTAAAAGCTATTTCTTTTACCCTCGTTTTGGTCTTTTGCTTGAGTTTTTTCCAAGCAGCACTTCCCAGCTTGTAGATCTTAGGTGTTGTGCCATCTTTACCGTTGTATTTTGAAATTTTATGTAGTGAGTGAATGCTGAGGTAAAGAATATCGCGCTCGCCATAGATTAGTTTTATAGCTTCTTGTTGTTTACCTTCTACCTCGATCTTTTGGAGCCCTCCAAATTTGCCAATCCCGTGATCAATATGAGTTACATAATCACCAACCTCCAAATTGGTTAGTTCTTTTAAAGTGATCGCTTGTTTCTTAGCGTATCCATTCTTAAGCTGGAACTTATGATAGCGCTCAAATAATTGATGATCTGTATAGCAAACGTTCTTGTTTTCATCGTCAATAAAGCCCTGGAATAACGGAAAAACCACGGTTTGAAATTGATCTACTTTTTGCTGGGCGTCTTCAAAGATGTCATGGAAACGCTTCGCCTGTTGCTCACTACTACAAAAAATATAATTGGTGTAACCCTTCTCTGTATTTTCATTCAAATTTTCGATCAGCAAGTTAAACTGTTTATTGAATGAAGGCTGAGGTTTTGTATGGAATGTAATATTGCTATTTTGCGATGAATCTCCTTTATTATTAAGTATTACTGTATTAAACTCGACTAATTGAGATTTTAATAGTTTGGAAGTACAGAACAATTCGGCCGGCTCACTCATTCTTACTTCTCCGGTCTGTTGTTTAAAAACTTCTGTGGCTTTTTCAAACAATTTGTCGACACTGGTACTTAATAATTCTTCATTTTTAAGAAAGATAACCGTTTTGGAAGCGATGTATTTAAGAAAGCTCTCTCTGCTTTCTTCCATCATTTTGTTTTCCACATTCGGAATGATAGAAACCTTTTTTACTTGTTCCAGTGAGAGTTGAGTCTCTACGTCGAACGTTCTTATGCTGTCAACATCGTCACCAAAGAATTCAATTCTATAAGGTTCGTCGTTGCTAAAAGAAAAAACATCTAAAATACCTCCGCGAACAGAGAACTCACCGGGTTCGGTTACGAAGTCGGTACGCTTAAAGTTATAGGCGAATAAAACTTCATTCACGAAATCGATAGATAAATCGTCGTTTACAGCAATTTTTAAAGTGTTTTTCTCTAATTCCTTTCGTGTTACCACCTTTTCGAAGAGCGCTTCGGGGTAGGTAACGATTATAGCAGGTTTCTTTCTTGAATTTATTCTGTTGAGAACTTCCGAGCGAAGTAAAACATTTGCATTGTCTGTTTCTTCTATTTGATAAGGCCTCCGATAACTTCCGGGATAAAACAATACATTTTGATCTCCCAATAGATTTTCGAAATCATTTAAATGATAGGCCGCTTCTTCCTTATCGTTGAGAATTATAAGGAATGGCTTTTCAGTATTCTTAAAAACTTCTGCAATTACAATAGATACAGACGACCCCACCAGACCCGATACATTTGTGTGAGGTTGAGAAAGGACAATAGTATCCACGAGTTTTCGGGTAGCCGAAGACTGTTCAAAAAGCGAACGAACAATGGTTTTGCTCATAGGTGCGCAAAGATAATACCTTCTTTAATTATTTTAGGCGTGGAAGTACAGTATTATCATTTAGTTAACTTCTAAAAGAACTGAACCAGTTTCTCCAAGTCCTTTTCAGTATTGTAAACATTTGGTGAAACCCGTATGGCTTTTCCGCGATACGACACGAAGATCCTGTTTTCCAATAACGATTCTTTTATTTTCTGAATATTCTTGCCTTCCGGAAGATATATTCCAAATAAATGATGAGCCCGAAATTGCGGATCCTCTATAAAGTAACCTTTTTTCTGAAGTTGCTCTAAGGCGGGTTGGGTTATCGCGTTGCAATATTCCTGAATCGCCTTTGGTGTCCACTCCAACAATTGTCTTATCGCTTCCGAAAGCATGGGCGTAAGAATAAAATTACTCGATTCTCCCATGTCGTAACGTGCTGCCTTAGGCTTAAACTCGGGATTGTAGTTCGCCAGATTAGTAAAATCTTCACTGCCCACATGGTTTATCCAGTTATTCTCAATAGGTATACCCTCATGAAACCGTTCTCCGTAGAATGCAACTCCTAATCCGTAGCCACCCATTAACCATTTATACCCACCACAGATCAGTGCATCCGGATTGATTTCAGCAACAGAAAAATCTAAAGCACCAATACTTTGGGTGCCATCGATGATAAGATAAGCACCTACCTCGTTTGTACGTAGTCTAATGGCGTTGAGGTCAAAAAGTGTTCCGTCGGTCCAATGAACTATGGGTATGGAAACCACTTTTGTATTAGAGGAAATCGCTTTCAGGATATTCTCGTTCCATATTTTGCTTCTACCTTCTCCAATAGCAGGTGCCGAAACAGTTTTAACTTTTACACCTTTTTCTGCTTCCAATTGTTTCCAGGCATAAAAATTACTTGGAAACTGTTCTTCTAAGACAACTATTTCATCATTTTTTTCGAATAGAATATTTTTTACAGCGTTCGCTATTCCGTAAGAAACCGACGGGATTATAGCTATGTATTCTGAAGAAGGAGCTTTAATTAATTTTGCAAAACGTTGTTTTAAAACTTCCCGTTCAGCAAAAAAATGTTTGCTTTCTATTACATAGGGAGTGGATTTATCCTTAAGATTTTTAATACCTATGTGTTCTACAGATTTTAATTGAGCCGACATCGTAGCGCAATTCAAGTATGTAACTTCTTCGGGTAAGCTAAAAAAGTGCTTTTTATTTTCAAACATTAGCGATTCAGGAATTGATTGAGTTTTACAAAAGGACTGGTATCTATGTTTTTAAATCCATGCAAACTACTACTTAAAAATAAAACAACCGCTACAAAAACTGCTATATATGCCACCGTTTCATTTGTATCCCAATTGGCAATAGCAATGGCTGTCAACGCCCAGACACCTACCAATGCAAATTCACGCATGTTGCGTTTCCAGGTAACCAATAGGTTAATAATTCCGGCGATTACGATCATTAGTAGCGTCCAGGTAGTTTCAGAAATACCGAAACCATCCCAATTGGTAGCTACTAGATAGGATGAAACATTAGCAATACTGGCAACGGTCACCCACCCGCTATAGATCACAAAGGGCCACCATAGGAATACGATCACCGATATGGGTGCGTCCCATAATTCCATTTTATTATTCATAACCACTTTCAGAAGAGAAAATAATAAAACAAAAATGCAAAGGACAGACATATTAAGATAGCCGTATAACCAAAAAATCACCCAGAGCATATTTGCAACACACGAAAGCACGAACCACCAGCCCACATTTAATATAAAATTATCATCTCGCACGTTTTTAAAAAGGCTTCGACCTTGATAGATTACAAACCCTAACAATAGTAAATAGATGATTCCCCAGATAGAGAAAGCATATCCGGCGGGTGTAAACAAAGAGTTTACACTACCTGCAACTTCTCCAATGGTTGTATTGTTAATTGCGCCGGTATTTGAAAGGTAGTTTATAAATACCGTGGCGATGAAAGCAATAATATTGGCTATTTGAAGTGTCTTTTTCATAATTTCTTATTTTGAAACACATATTACTTCGTTTTCTACGATCGCAAAAATTTCGTCGTTGTCCTTCGGACTTAATATATGCTTTCCTGTAAAGTTACCAAAAGCGGGAAGAATGAGTTGCGATTTTGTTTTATAAAAGCAGGCTAGTTTTACGGTTTGTCTTCCCGAACCCTTCATTCTAATCCCAGGATGGATATGCCCTGAAAAATTGAAGCAGCTATGCTTTTCGGTAGGATGATGTGTTAATAAAAAGCCATTGATCTCCAGTTGATCCAACACATCAACACTAATATCTTCATACATATATTTGGGGATAATGTCGTGATTTCCGGAAATCAAAATAACTGCAGTTTGATTTGTTTGCACCCAGTTTTTAAAAGTCTCCCATTCACTATTAATTTTGCTATGGAAAAGGTCGCCCAAAAAACAGACTGTCTTTGGTTGGATCTCGTCCACGAGTACTTTCAGTTTTTTAAAGTTTTCTTCGGAAGCATTTTTAGGTACAGCCGCTCCATATCTTCTGAAATGTGTTACTTTTCCGAAGTGAACATCTGCAATAAGTAACATTTCCTTCTGAAGCCAATAGATCGCACCACTGGGATGTAACAAAAAATCATGCTCGCGTATTGTTACCTTTTGACTCATTTCTCTAACGATAATTTCATTTTTTTAATACGATCTGCCAATTTTTCTGAAGACAGTTTTTCCCGAAGCCTATCGGTGATGATTGGAAAACTGAAAGGTGTAGGTTTTTTACACTGTTTCCAAAGTATCTCCTGCGATCTGATACGTTCAAGAGCGATTCTCAACCTTCCCTCTTCCATCTCATGTTCAAAAGTTTCTCGAAATGCCTGTTGATACAACAGGTTGTCCGGTTCAAAATCTCGGAAAACTTCGAACAATAACTGAGAGTTGCTTTGTAGGTGTTTAGTCTTAATCATTTTATTGGGGTAACCTTGAAAAACCAATCCGCTAATTACCGCAATATCCCGAAATTTTCTTCTGGCAAGTTCGGTTGAATTCAAACTCTTCTGAAGATCATCGAATAGATATTGGGGTGAAAAAAGATCGTTATCGAGTACATTTTCGATATCCAAAGGCTGATCACTTAAAAGTTCGAATCCGTAATCATTGTAAGCCAAAGAAAAGCTAATAGGGGTGAGTAAACTTATTCTATACGCAAGTAAACCACTCATTGCCATATGTACAAAGCGTCCTTCAAACGGATAGAAAAGCGTATGATGTCCTTCTCTTGTCTTAAAACTTTCAATTAAGAACTCATTTTCGCCGGGAACGACCGATTCTAATTGTTGTCTGTTAAAAAGTGAACTCAAAGCTTTTAATTCTGGCGTATTTCGTTTATGGTCTGCCTCACTTTGCAATTCCTGGCGAAGAATCTCACTCATTTGAGACGAAAGTGCCATTCTACCGCCCATAAAACTCACGATATTGCTGGTGCGTTTGTTTGAACGCCGGACCTGAGCAACCATATTTCGCAAGCGCACTAATTCTAAAGTTCTCCCAGCGAAAACGAAAGTATCACCGGGTTTCATTTTTCCGATAAAGAATTCTTCGATAGTGCCTATAAATCCGCCCGAAACATACTTTACCATCAACATGGCATCACTAACTATTGTTCCTATGGATAGGCGATGCATCATGGCGATCTGTCTGCTTTCAACTTTAAAGAGACCTTCAGAGGTTACGATTACTTTTCTATACTCGTCGTAAGCATTCAAACTCTGACTCCCCTTGGTAATGAAGTTGAGACACCACTCCCATTCGTCTTCAGTGATCCCCTGAAAGCAGAAGGTATTTTTTATTTCAGGAAAAATTTCCTTCGGAAAGAATCCGTTGCTAACCGCCAGAGTTACCAAATACTGGATAAGCACATCGAAGCTTAAAAGATATGGTATTCGGTCTTCCATCACCTCTTCTTTTACGGCTCGTTTTAAAGCCGAAGCTTCAATTAACTCCAAGGCATGGGTGGGTAAAAAATGAATTACACTGGCTTCTCCCGGTCGGTGATTACTGCGTCCGGCACGTTGTAAAAATTTTGCAATACCCTTTGGACCGCCAATTTGAATAATAGTTTCAACGGGTGCGAAGTCTACACCCAGATCTAAACTGGAGGTTGCGACAACGGCTTTTAGCGATTCATTTCTAATGGCCTGTTCTACCCAAAGTCTGGTTTCTTTATCAATACTTCCGTGGTGCATTGCGATTTCGCCGGCAAATTCGGGATATTTCTCAAGAATTTTCTGAAACCAAATTTCACTCTGTCCACGGGTGTTTGTAAAAATTATGGTGGTTTTACTTTTTTTAATAATGGGTATGATCTCATCTAACAAATGCAATCCTAGATGACCTCTCCACGGAAAGTTTTCCATTTTCTTCGGAATGATAGAAGCAACCTTGATCTTCTTTTTTTGCTTAGCTTTTATTAAAACCGAATTATTTCTGAAACTCTCATCAACCCCTAGAAGAACATCTTGCGCTTGTTCAAGATTCCCAATTGTTGCCGAAATACCCCAAATTCGGAGCTCAGGACAAATAGTTTTAAAGCGGGATAGCCCCAGTTCCATTTGAACCCCCCTTTTACTTCCCAGCAATTCATGCCATTCATCTACTACAATTGCAGTTAAGGTTTTAAACATTTTGCCGTAATCTTTCGAAGCCAGAAGAAGCATTAAACTTTCCGGAGTCGTGATTAAAAGATCCGGCATATTTCTTTTTTGTTTTGCTCGCTCACTTTGCGGGGTATCTCCGGTGCGTATTCCCACCGTTAGTCCTGTTTCTAGATCATCGGCAACTCGTTGTGCCGCCTGTTGTATTTCGATTGATAGCGCTCTAAGTGGGGTAATCCAAATGGCTTTAATGCCTTTGCTTTTTTTTGCTTTATAATCCGGATTTTGTTTAATGTAATTTAAAACTATAGGAAACCAGAGTGAATATGTTTTTCCACTTCCGGTAGGAGCATTAAGTAGTCCGTGTTTTCCATCGAGAAATGCATTCCACGTTTTTTTCTGAAAAGGAAAGGGTTTCCAGCCCTGTTGCTGAAACCAGTAATCGGCAATTGATATGAGTTGCTTCTTATTCACGTGGATAATTCAATTACTTAGAAATTTAGATCCGTTTGCATTGAATAAATTTGTTGTTATTTAGGAATCAATGCTTTTAGATCGTCTAACGTATTCGCTTCTTCTATCGATTTGTCTTTACGCCATCTTAAAATTCGGGGAAAGCGTGTGGCGATCCCACTTTTATGTCGGTTACTTTCAGCTATTCCCTCGAAGGCTATTTCAAACACGTGATGTGGAGTCACGCTTCTTACCGGACCGAAACGTTCTAAGGTGTTCTTTTTTATCCATGCGTCCACTTGCCTGAATTCGGCATCGGTTAGGCCCGAATACGCTTTAGCGAAGGTAACCAGCTCATTGTTTTCCCAGAGTCCGAAGGTATAGTCTGTATATAAATTAGCGCGCCTGCCATGACCTCTCATCGCATAAGTTAGTACGGCATCGATAGTGAAGGGATCGATCTTCCATTTCCACCAATCCCCTTTTTTACGACCTACCAAATAGGGAGAATCTTTACGTTTTATCATTAAGCCTTCACTGCGTTTTTCACGTGAAAGCTTGCGTTCCTTAGCGGCAGCATTCCAGCTGGAAAAATCCATGGTGCTGCTAATATAAAGTCCTAATTCGTCGCAGTTACATTCACTTATAAGCTTGTCTAAAATTGCTCTTCTTTCAACAAAGGGTAAGTGGCGAATATCTTCTCCTTCCCATTCCAATAGATCGTATGCTATAAGTATTACGGGTGTTTTTTCGAGTAACGCCTTAGAGAGATTTTTACGTCCTATTCTGGTTTGCAAATCGTTGAAATTTCCGATAATTCCTTTTCCGAAGGGAAGAATTTCACCGTCTAAAACAGTACCGTTTGGAATTTCATCTAAAAAACGTTGAAACTCAGGATACTTATCAGTTACAAGCTCTTCCCCTCGTGACCAGACAAATACTTCATCATTTCTAATAATTACCTGTGAACGTATTCCGTCCCATTTATGTTCAAAACTCCAACGGGAAATATCACCCAGATCGTTCTGGAAATCTTCTTCCACGGCATATGCCAGATAAAATGGATAGGGTTTCGACAAGTAATCTTCTTCATTTTCCTCTAAGATAAGTTTTTGGAAAGTGGTTTTTTGGGGTGTCCAATCGCCCATAAGTTTATAGGCAAGAACATCTTCATCGATGTTGGTGGCTTTTGAAAGAGCACGGGTCATTAGTTTCTGACTCACACCTATACGGAAGCTTCCTGTAATGATCTTATTAAAGACGAAGCGTTCAAAATAGTTGAGTTTTAACCAATTGCTTTGCAGGTACTCCTTTTTTTCTTCTTCGGGAAGCTCCTTGAGTTGAATAATTTCTACTATAAATTGGGTAAGTGATTTTTCGGTATGTTCTTCGGAAGTTGGCAAAATAAGAGCGATTGTTTCGGCGAGATCGCCAACGATATGATAACTTTCTTCAAATAGCCATAAAGGTATTCCGCTAATCTCTGTTGCCCATAATCGCAGAAGGGTAGTGTTTACAGGACGTTTAGGTCGGCGATGCGAAAGAATTGCAATGGTCCATAATTTATCGTCTTCCGAAGCATTTAAAAAATAATCGGTTAACGCCTGTACCTTTAAATTTGTCTTATTAGTACTGTCGAGTGTTTTTATGAGTTCTGCGAATGCTTTCAAGTTATGTCTTCTTTTTTTGTTCCAATCTCGGCACCTTCTTCTTCATACTGTGTTTTCTCGGTACGGGCATCAAGTCCCATTTCCTCCCTTAAGTAGCGTGAATATATATCGGTGTAACCGTGGGTAGCAATCACTTTTTCACAGCCTGTCTCTTTAACCGCCCACAATAAACCGTCCCAGTCTGCATGATCACTAAGTACGAACCCCTGATCAATAGCACGTCTTCTTCGCGCCCCTCTAAAGGTCATCCATCCACTAGCCGATGCTGTAACGTACGGAACCATTTTTCGGATCCATGTGCCGCCATGTGCGCTTGGCGGTGCGATGACTATATTTCCCTTAATTTCATCCTTCGATGTGTCTCTGGTAATTAAATGAGTTGGAGGAAACAAATAGTTTTCTCTTAGTACTTCTGTCATATTCTCTACCGCGCCATGTGTAAAGATCTTTCCTATTGAGGGATCGATATGTTTTAGCAGCCGTTGTGCTTTCCCGAGGCTGTAACCAAATAAGACAGACGTTTTTCCATCGGCTTTATTATTTGACCACCAGTTATTGATATCGCTGAAAACCTCGTCTTGTGGAGTCCATTTAAATGCGGGTAAACCAAAAGTGCTTTCGGTGATAAACGTATGGCATTTTATAGGTTCGTAGGCCTCAGCAAGGCCGTCGTCTTCAGTTTTAAAATCTCCTGTAAATACCCAAACCTCTCCTTTATATTCCACTCTCACTTGCGAAGATGCAACAATATGACCTGCCGGGTGGAGGGAAAATTTTACATTATTTATGGTAAAAGTTTCGTTCCATTCTTTTCCGGTTACGGTTATTTCTCCCAATCTGTGTTTTATAATAGGCACGTTTTTAGAATGGGTAATATATTTTTTATGTCCCCAGCGACTGTGGTCAGCGTGGCCATGTGTTACGATACAATTATCTACAGGACGCCAGGCATCAATATATACGTTAGCCCTTTTACAAAAGATCCCATTTTCATTAAATACAAGTAGAGGTTGGTTCATTTTTCTTTTTATAGCAGTCTAAAAATACTAAAAGACATCTATGATACTATAGGAATTAAGAAAAGTTTAGCGGCTTTTTAGATAAGAATAAAATGTAGTAAACTTTAATTAGATTGCTTCTCATCCTTGGGAAATGTTTTATATTTGTGCTTTAAAATCACACTATGTCATTTACAGATTTATTTGAAAGCGGAGAACATAAGAGAAACCTGGGGCATTTCGCATCTATTGCAAATATGGCCGCAGTTGACGGTGCGCTTAACGCGGAAGAAGAAAAACTTTTAAAGCGATTTGCAAGAAAGCTGGATATACAGGAATCTGAGTATGCAGATGTCTTAAAAAATCCGGGCAAGTACCCAATTAATCCGCCTAATTCATCTGATAAGCGTCTGGAAAGAATGCATGATTTGTTTGAAATGATTTTTGCTGATCATGAAATCGATGACCATGAGCGTTTTCTAATTGAAAAATATGCAATTGGATTAGGATATTCTGTCGAGTTGGCTCAGAAACTGATCAAAAGATCGATTCAAATTTATCAAGGAGGTCTTGATCTAGAAGATTACCGTTATTTGCTTAACAGGGATTAAGCTATTCCTTTAATAGCTGATCGATTTTTTTATAAAGCTCAGCTTGGGTATATGGTTTAGCCAAAAAAGCAGATGCGCCGGCGTCCAGAATAGCCGTTTCCTCCTCTTTCATAGTACTCCCGGTAACTACAAGAATAGGAATTTCTCCTATAGCTGTATTGCTATTGCTTCTTATATATTCCATTAGTTTGAATCCGTTCAGATCTGGAAGTTTCATTTTAAGTAAGATCAGGTCGTAACTGCGCCTATCTATTAAATCTATTGCGTGGCGACCATCCCTGGCAAACTCAATATAATAACCTTCATCATTATCTAAAAACGTTTTCATGTAGAGCATCTGACTTATTTCATCATTCTCTGCGATAAGAATACGCTTGCTGAGTACAATTCCGGTTCCCTTTGGTACCGTTTTCTTTTTCGGTTCTTTTTTCTTTCTAACTTTAAACGGCAGGTTTACGGTGTAAGTCGTGCCAATATTTTCCCGACTATCAACAGTAATCTTGCCATTTAGCAAGTGAGTGAGTTCCTTTACGATCTTAAGTCCTAGGCCCTCCCCAAGCGGTACTGTTTCTTTAAATTCCAATTGATAATAAGAATCAAAAATCTTCGGGAGATCCTTTTTAGGAATACCTCTCCCGGTATCTGCAATTCTAAAATTTATTCGAACATCTTGTTCATTTAATTTCTCGGAAGTGACCGTAATAATAATTGAGCCTTTATCGGTATTCTTGAATGCATTTTCAATTAGATTATATATGATCTGATTTAGGCGTGTTGGGTCGCCTAATAATCTGATTGGAACTTCTTTATTCATGTCAATATCCAACTCAATGCCCGTACGGTCGTATTTTAGCTGAAAATGCTTCAGTAGGCTGTTTAATATCTGACTTAAACTAAACGGAATATTTCTAAGTTCGGTTTCACCCTTCTCAATTCTCGAAATATCCAGAAGATCGTCCAATAAGACCTTTAAATGAGTCCCCGTCTTTCCCATGATCTTGAGCGTCTCTTGTTGCTCGTAATCAAGTTTAGACTTTTTTAAAATTTCCATAAAACCCAATAAACTATTAAGAGGATTTCTTATTTCATGATTGAGGTGGGCTATAAACTTATTTTTAATTTCTTCTTTAGCTAGAAGTAGGTTTTTTTCGAAGGTGAGCTTATTCTTAGTTATTGACGCCTCATTTTTTTCCTGAACTAATGGATGTGAATCCGTGTAGTGTTCAGTGAAATCGAAAAAGACCACAAAAATTTCATTTTCTTCTTTTAATAACTGAATATCGGCAATAATGGGCTTATCATTTATTTCTAAATTAACACAAGGAAATTTAGTATTGGCGGGGTTCGGACCGGAAAATAAGGGCTCAATGCCTTCAAGAAAAGGATGGAGTTTGCCAATATAGGAATCCTTTTTCATCTTAAAGATAGTATCCTCACTCTCTAAGATAATTCCTTCTTCATTTATTTTGACTACCTGTATCTTGGAGTTGTAAATATGCTCGCGTATTTTCGAAAATTTCATCTAGATTACATTTTTCGCAATTTCCAAAAATATTCTTTCCACGTTTTCTCCGGTCTTTGCACTAGTGAAAATAGAGTTTTCAAAAATTTTATTCCTTATAAAGTTTTCTTTTTGATCTGAATCAATTAAATCACTTTTATTGCCTACACTACAAACAGGAACTCCCGGGAAAATTTCGTTCAAATATTGTTTTTCGGAAGAGAGATTTTCGAAAGTTTCCGGACGGGTAACATCGTAAACATATATAAAGCCCTGTGAGCCTATTAGATATGATTTACGGGCTTTCGATATAGAAGTGTTTCCTTCAATATCCCATATAATTAATTTGATTTTCTGACCACCAACTTCAACTTCTTTTTTCTTTACCTGGACCCCCATAGTGACAATATAGTCTTCGCTAAATGCACTGTCTACAAAGCGCCTAACGAGACTAGTCTTACCAACACCAAAATGACCAAGTAATACTATTTTTTTTGAAAGGGACATATATTACCTAAAACTTTAGATACAAGTATAAAGAAATTTAGTCTAAATTAATACCAAGTCCTTCTTTAATTTGAATGGCTTTGAGGTGCAAATCACCTATGTTACTCTCTATTGAATCTAGTATGGAACGCTGCTTAGGTGTAAGCTCGGTTTTCTTCATCTCATTTACTTGTTTTACAACTTTTCCCATTTCTGCAATTATCTTATGATCAATGCGATCCCTAATAAACTCGATGTAAGCTTTTTTTTCTTCCGAATACTTCGTGTTTAACTCGTAGGCCTGTTCATTGAGCATGGCTGTTTTTTTCTCCTGTGCCGCCTCATGAAGATTCTCATAGTGAGTTGAGTAATCGAATAAAAGGATTGCTAAAAAACCAGGCTCTAATTTTATTGTTATGTCACAAATAACTTCCGTTTCGTTTAACTGTAAATGTACACAGGGAAAAGCTAGATTGCTGTGATTACCATTGTTTACTACTTCTTTTAAACTCTCGAAAAAAGGATGAATTAAGTAGATGTTTTCTCCAACCTCAATTTCAACGATCGAGTTACTACTTTGAGTAACTGTTCCATCTAAGGTTGCATGGATCTCCTGAACATTACTTGAGAAAAAACCATTTTTATCCATTCTCACTGAGTTTTAGTGCCACGTTGTTGAAAAGTTCATTTACACCGTCGGCGGTTTTAGCGCTTACGATCCCATCAATTTCAATATTTTTACTTTTTAAGTAGGTTTGAATCGATTCAGAATTTTTTTTATCACATTTGTTGCCAATCACATTTATTGGGATATCAGGGTACATTTCCTTGAGATATTGAATTTCTTCATTTAAATTTAAATAAGTAACCGCTCTGGTTAAGTCGAATACAAGAATAAATAAATTTGCTCCTATTAGATATGAGGATCTTGTTTTCTCAACAGATGAAAAACCTTCCAGATCCCAAATGATCATTGATAGTTTTTGCCCCGAACTGAGCGTTAAAACCTTCTTTTTTATCTGAACCCCCAAAGTAGTTTTGTAATCTGTAGAAAACTCGTTCGATATGAACCTTCTAACTAACGATGTTTTACCTACCCCGAACTGCCCTAAAAGCACTATTTTTTTGGTAATTTCCATTTTTCAAAGAAATCTTTTAAAACGCCATCAATAGCATCTTTTGTAAGAGTTGATATTTTAGGGGAGAGGCCTTTTGATAATTTTAATAATTTATTTTCAAGTTTACTTTCAAAATTTCTACTATACGTGCCGGATACAACTGCCGCAATGTAATAAGTGTGAAAATTTTGAATGTGTAATGTGTAAAGTTCGTATTCAATTGCTTCCAAATTTTGATTTCCACCTTCGAACGCATCCTCGACAAAACTTTTAATCGCGGTTAGCATGCCGGATACCATATCCTTGTCCATAGTGGAAGTGCTGCTATAATTCCCCAGAAGTAATCCCGAGCCTTTCTGAATCACAAAAACTTCATTGATCTGAGGAGAATCCATCTCACTGAGTATAAGATCACTTTCTTTCACACCGGTAAAACGAGCCTGAACCTTGCGTTTTAATGAAATGAATGAAAAGGTGTCGTTCACTTTCTTATTCATGTTTTCAGAAAGTAAGCGAATTTCATTTTGAATATAACGCTTTATCATTTTACCCATAATCGGGTAAAGTGCCTCAACAACTTGTTCCTTAGAGTTTTCAATTTGCTCTTTTAAAGTTTTTGTAATCGTTGGACCTAAGGTCGTAGGAATTTCCGCAACAAACTTATCGAGCTTTTCTTCAATTATTGGGTCTATTTTTTCTGAAAGTTTCTCTCGTTTCTCAATGGTTTCAGAAATAACCTCAATTCGCTGGTTTATGGCATCGGCTACCTGCCTGTCGTCAATTAGCAGGATATCACGTAAAAGTTGTAATTTATCATCATCTTTTACCATAAATAGTATTAATGAGAAAGATTACGAACTTATCTTTTCGCCTAAATTAATGAGGAGTTTTCCCAATTCTTTACGGTCTACCTTACTTTCCGATAATGACTCCGTTTTTTCTTGTAACGCCTGTTCCAGATCTGTAATCCTAATGTTTACATCTGTACTTAGTGAGTCTATAGATTGCATTAGTTCGTTGCGAACTTCATCTATATAGCTCTCAAGTACTTCTTTTTTCTTCTGAATATCCTTCTTAAGCGTATCAAACTCACTATCGTATTGAACAATGTTCTCTCCGAAAATAAGATTTTTGATGGCTTCAATTTTCGACGCCGAATCTACGGCCTCTTTTGCTGGTTCTTGTGTAGGTTTCTTTCCCATTACGTTAGATTGCTGTTATAAATCTAAGAAAAATTAGCTAATTAATTGAAAATAATTCCTTTTATGAATTTTTCATAAAGTCTTCCGCCTTTTCTACCATCAATTTGCTTCCACAAATAAACGGAACTCTTTGGTGAAGCTCTTTCGGCTCAATATCCAGGATTCGTGTAAATCCGTCGCTGGCTTTACCGCCGGCTTGTTCGGCAATATATGCCATAGGATTACATTCGTACAACAGTCTTAATTTACCCTCCGGATTTTTAGAAGTGTTTGGGTAAATATAAATGCCTCCTTTAATCATATTTCTATGAAAATCTGATACTAACGATCCTATATATCGTGAAGTATAAGGACGATCTTCTTCTTCCTGTTGGCAATATTTGATATAGTTCTTTATGCCCTGAGGAAAATGAATATAATTACCTTCATTCACCGAATAAATATTTCCATTTTCCGGAAATCTCATGTTTGGGTGTGATAAATAATAGGTTCCTATTGCGGGGTTTAGCGTGAATCCATTTACGCCGTGACCGGTGCTGTAAACTATCATGGTAGAAGTTCCATATACTATGTAACCTGCTGCTACCTGTTTATTCCCGGGCTGAAGGAAATCTTCCAGAGTAACCGGAGTCCCAGCGGGTGTCACCCGGCGATAGACCGAAAATATTGTTCCTACCGAAACATTTACATCAATATTTGAAGAACCATCTAACGGATCAATTAGAACCACGTATTTATTATCGTTCTTCTTATTTCTGCCTTTAATGGTGATAAAGTCATCTTCTTCTTCACTGGCAATACCACAAACTATTTCGCGGTTCGTCAATGTTTTTATAAACGCTTCATTCGCGTAAACATCTAATTTTTGCTGATCTTCCCCCTGAATATTGGTATCACCAACTGCTCCAAGAATGTCTACAAGACCTGCCTTGTTCACTTCGTGATTAACTACTTTGGCGGCAAGACGAATGGAATTAATGAGGCGCGAAAGTTCTCCTGAAGAGTATTGAAACTCACTCTGATTTTCAATTATAAATTCGCCTAGCGTCTGATTCTTTTTAGCCATTGTCTTGATTTCGTGAATTTGAAGCAAATATCGGGTTTTTTAAGAAAATGAAACGATATTTGCCAAGCAAAACCTTTTTTATGGAAATTACTATTAGATTGGCAACAGCAAATGATATGCAAGAGGTGCTAGAACTCATTACAGAGCTCGCTGTTTTTGAAAAAGAACCCGATGCAGTAGAACTTACGGTTAAAGACCTTCAACAGGCAGGTTTTGGGAGTAATCCACTTTTTAAATGTTGGGTGTGTGAAGTTAACAATGAAATTGTGGGGATGGCATTGGTCTATTTTAGGTTCTCCACATGGAAAGGACGCACAGTGCATTTAGAAGATCTGGTAGTAAAAGCGAGTATGAGAGGGAAAGGAGTCGGGGAAGCCCTCTATAGAACCGTCATGGAATATGGAGCCGAACAGGGAGTAAAACGTGTGCAATGGGAAGTTTTGGGTTGGAATGAAGGAGCCATCAAATTTTATGAGAGAAGTGGTGCCAATGTACTACGGGACTGGCATGTGGTTCATATGGATGAAGACGGATTACAAAACTTTATCGCAAAGAATTAATTACATAGAATTGAGTTAGATCATTATGAAGATTTTCAAATTTGGAGGGGCGTCGGTAAGAGATGCGGACGGAGTAAAAAATGTGGCTTCGGTCATTAAAACAACCGGAGAAAAGCAATTGGTTGTGGTTGTTTCTGCAATGGGTAAAATGACAAATGCACTTGAAATCGTAGTTTCCGAGTATTTTTCTGAAGCTTCAGACGCACAGACAGCGATAAGCGAAGTTTACGATTATCACCATAAAATCATGCTGGAACTCTTCCCTGGAAGTTCGCATTCGGTATTTTCCGAAGTAAAAACTATTTTTAAAGACTTAAAACTTTTCTTAAAAACAACTAAATCAAAAAATCACGCCTACGTATATGATCAAGTAGTTAGTCATGGCGAATTATTATCTACCACAATTGTTTCGGCTTATTTTAAAGAAATAGGGATTGAAAATAATTTACTGGATGTTAGGAAGTGTATAAAGACCGATGCCAATTATCGGGATGCAAAAGTTAACTGGGAAACTACGCAGGAACAGATACACGAGCTTTTAGACCGTAATGCCATCACAGTGACACAAGGGTTTTTAGGCGCCGAAACAACGAATAATTTTACCACCACTCTGGGACGTGAAGGAAGTGATTATACCGCTGCAATATTTGGATATTGTCTCAATGCCGAGAGCGTTACCATTTGGAAAGATGTACCGGGTGTATTAAACGCCGATCCCAGATATTTTGACAAAACCACATTATTAAACCATATTTCTTATAGAGAAGCAATTGAATTAGCATTTTATGGTGCGTCTGTAATCCACCCCAAAACACTGCAGCCACTTCAGAGAAAAGAAATACGTTTATTTGTAAAGTCATTTTTAAATCCGTTGCAGCCGGGAACATGCGTGGGTAAAGGGGTTACACTGGATCCACAAACCTCCTGTTTCATTTTAAAAAGAAATCAGGTTCTCATCTCACTTTCGTCTTTAGACTTCTCTTTTATGATGGAAGACAATATTGGAGAGGTGTTTAAATTATTACACAAGTATAAAATGAAAGTTGAATTAATACAAAATTCGGCTATTAGTTTTTCTGTATGCGTGGATAATAAGTTTAATAATTTAGAACTTTTGTTAACAAAACTTCGATCTAATTTTAGAGTACAATGGAATGAAGGTGTAACACTTTACACGATTAGGCACTCTATTCCTTCAGAGATCAAGGCGATAGCCAGAGATAAAAAGGTGTTGCTTAAGCAGGAAAGCCGAGAAACTGTTCAGCTTGTTATTCAGGAATAGAATGAATTGGTTTCGCTATATTTGTGATTCGCAACAACCAAAAAAATTTCATGGGATTAGTCAATGCCAAAGAAGTAGCTAAAGCTATAAATGTCGATAAATTTGGCTTTATCGGTACTGCAGTTGGCTGGACACTCATGAAAGTATTAAATATCACTACCCTTAATAAAATTTACGACAAAAAGAAGCATTTAAAAGATCTTGAGTTTATAAATGCATTATTGGACGAGTTTGAAGTGAAGTTTGAGATTCCTGAAGAGGATTTAAAACGTATTCCAAAAACGGGTGCTTTTATTACCATTTCCAATCATCCACTTGGAGGCATAGACGGGGTTTTATTATTAAAACTTTTGTTAGAGCATCGTCCCGATTTTAAAGTTATTGCGAACTTTTTACTTCATCGTATAGAACCCCTTAAACCTTTTGTAATGCCTGTGAACCCTTTCGAAACAAGAAAGGATGTAAAATCGAGCGTGCAGGGGCTGAAATCTGCTTTAAAACATTTAAAGGATGGTCATCCGTTAGGCATATTCCCTGCCGGAGAGGTTTCTACGTATCGCGATGGGAAACTAGTAGTAGACAGGCCTTGGGAAGAGAGTGCCATGAAAATCGTTAAGAAGGCCGATGTTCCCGTGGTGCCTATTTATTTTCACGCTAAGAACAGTAAGCTTTTTTACAGATTAGCAAAATTGAGTGATACATTACGCACTGCGAAATTACCTTCAGAATTGCTTACACAAAAAGAGCGGGTAATAAAAGTTAGGATTGGGCATGCCATACCGGTAAAAGATCAACAGGAACATGAATCCTTGCATGATTTTACTGAATTTCTTCGGAAGAAAACCTACATGCTGGCAAATCCATTTCAGAAGAAAAAATTAATAGATACCATTCCAAAAACTATTAAGTTTCCGAAGCCACCTAAAAAAATCGCCGGAGCGATATCGACAGAAGCTATGGAAGCCGAAATTGATGCGCTTCGGGAAAAGGATAAGCGTTTATTAATTAGCAAAAATTACGAAGTATTTTTGGCGCAGGCCGAGATGGTGCCAAATATTTTACAGGAAATTGGTCGCCTTCGTGAAATTACTTTTCGTGAGGTAGGGGAAGGGACAAATAATGCTACCGATCTGGATAAATTTGATTCTTACTATCACCATATGTTTCTTTGGGACAATGAAGCTCGCAAAATTGCCGGAGCTTATAGAATGGGATTAGGGTCTAAGATCTTTCCGCAATTTGGAATAGACGGCTTCTATTTACAGGATCTTTTTAGGTTCGAACCGGAGCTTTATCCCATGATGAGCAAGTCCATTGAAATGGGAAGAGCCTTTATAATTAATGAATATCAACAACGTCCCATGCCATTGTTCTTACTTTGGAAAGGAATAGTTCATACTACTTTGCGTTATCCCGAACATCGATACTTAATAGGTGGAGTTAGTATAAGTAATAAGTTTTCTGAATTCTCAAAGTCGTTAATGATCGAGTTTATGAAATCTAATTATTACGATCCTTATGTTGCTCAGTATATCAATCCGAAGAAAGAATACAAAGTAAAGCTGAAGGATGCAGATAAAGATTTTATCTTCGACGAGAGTGAGGCAGATCTCAATAAATTTGACAAGATAATTGATGAAGTGGAACCGGGTAGCCTTCGTTTACCGGTTTTAATAAAGAAATATATCAAGCAAAATGCCAAAGTGGTCGCGTTTAATGTGGATCCATTATTTAATAATGCAGTAGATGGGTTGATGTATATTCGAATCGCAGATCTTCCTGAAAGCACTGTTAAGCCTGTAATGGAAGAGTTTCAAGCCGAGTTGGAGCAAAAGTATGCCAATGGGCGAAAGGAAGAGGAGTAAGACCTTTTTATTACTTCAATAAATTTATCGATATGACAGCTACGACTATTGATGAGGTCATCGAACAACTAGACGAGATCGTAAGAATTGAGACCGTGAATAATTCGGCGATGGCGTTTTTCCCAATTCTTTACAAAAAGGTTACCGAACGTATTAAAATTGGTATTCAAAACCATGATTTTGAAAACAATGTGCGAATGGAAACACTTGATGTTCTCTTTGCGAACAGATATATTACCGCATATCGGGATATGACCGACGGTAAGCCAACCACAAGAAGCTGGAAGAAGGCTTTCGACTCGTGCCCCGAAAGAGGTCTTTTGATCATGCAGCATTTAATACTGGGTATTAACGCCCATATAAATCTTGATCTAGGGATAGCCGTATCCGAAACCGTGGGAGAAAATGGAAGTATAATGGATTTCGAAAACGATTTTAATAAGATAAATGAAATTTTAGGGAGTATGATAGATGATGTTCAGGCACGTATAGGCAGGGTATCTCCCTTATTTTATCTTCTGGAGAAAATTGGCAAAGGGAGGGAAGATAAAATTGTAAGTTTTAGTATAAATATTGCCCGTGATGGTGCGTGGTTATTTGCGAATCAGTATCATATATCCCCTAATAAAATCGCAGCTATCGAGTCACGAGACGGTATTATTGAAGGAATTGCAAATAAATTGGTCACAACAAGAAGTAGATTAATAAGATTTACGATAAAGACCATTAGATTTTTTGAGACAAAAAACAACCGAAAAGTGATTTCTATTTTAAGCGCCGTTTAAAATTATTCTTTTTTAGATAGATTTTTTTCTGCCTTCATTATTTCTTCTAGACTAAAGCCTCCTTTGCTACCCGGCTCTGCTACTTCTTCTATAAGATTTAAGAGTTTTACGGTATTACCAATTTGCGTGTTCGATAAGCTTAAATAATGCTGAATACACTCGTTGTGCATCGATTTTTTGTTTTCTAAAGATTCTAATTCCGAATTTTGCACCTTCTCGTTAATTATCTGATTCTGTCGAGCCATCGCAGCTTTGTCTACAAGGTCGTTTAACCAAGCTAACATTCCAATAGTTAATTGTGCATAATTGGATCTGCTATCCTGCATTTTTAGAGGAGGATCTTTCACAAGCAGAGTAACGATACTTATCATTCCAAAACCTCCAAACGCGGTGGCTAGAAATTCGTTGCCTTGTAAACCGAAATAAATGGCGAAACCAATTAGAATAAAACCGAGAATAAATGTAAGAGAGAACATCCATTTAATGATTCCTTGAACACTTTTACTCACAACCAAAGTGTAAGTGAGCGACTCCTTTAGATCTTTAATTACCTGAAAAGTATCTGCCCCCGATTCTGTTTGTAGTTTAGCTTGTTTGGTCTGTCCAATAGAATGCTCTACGAGCATTTGTTGTAAATAAGCGATCTTTTTTGAGGTGTCTGCAGGAATATTTTCTTCTTCAAGCTTTTTTGGGTCGATAGCTTTTTTTGAAGTAAAAATGCTATCGATTATATTTTGAATTGTTTTCATAAGGCTCGTATTTACGATGTTGTAATGATCTATTTTCTATACATCGGAAATACGCCGTTATGTCATCAAAATCAAATAGCTACAAAGGACGTTTTTTTATCATTCCTCCTTTGGCATCCTTTATACTGTGCATTACCAAAAAAGCATTCTTATCGATCTTATCTACTTCCGTTTGCAATTTTGCCAACTCTAAACGAGTAATTAAAGTATAAATAATATCGGTTTCCTGTAATCTATCACCTCTCTTTCCGTAGCCACGCTTCCCATTGTAGATAGTACAACCTCTACCCATTTTCTCAATCACCGCTAGCCGAATGTCCTCGCTAAAATCTGAAATAATTGTAACCCCTACATATTCTTCAATTCCCGAGACAACAAAATCTACTGTTTTCGATGCTGCTAAGTAGGTAAGCATCGCATACAAAGCTGTTTCTACGGAGAAGATATAAGCGGCCACTCCAAAAATGATCACATTAAAAATGAGGATCACATCTCCAATAGTGACATGTGCCTTTTTACTGATATAAATAGCAAGCACTTCGGTACCATCGATCACTGCACCACCTCTAATTGAGAGTCCGATCCCGGCACCTAAAAAGAATCCGCCAAATACCGCGATCAACAACGAGTCGTCTGTAATAGTGGGTAATTCGATAAAATGGACCGAAACTGCCAAAACGATAATGGCGAGAAGACTTCTAAAGGCAAATTGTTTGCCAATAGTTGAGAGGCCAAGAACGATAAAAGGAATATTAATTAGTACCAAAAATATGGCTAATGAGAGTCCTGTGATATCGGTAAGAATTAGAGAAATACCTGTTACGCCTCCATCAATAAAACCGTTTGGAAGTAGAAATCCTTTAAGCCCAAAACTTGCACTTATAATACCCAGAAGAATAAAAGAGCTTTCTTTTAAAAGGTGTTTAATTTCAACTAATGTTTCTTTAAATTTCTTGTCGAATTGGTTTTTTGGGACGGGTTGATTCTTGTTTTTAAACTTATTTTTAGTCGCTTGTGTGACAATATATTGAAAGAATGCGTTCATTAAGTTTTTTTACTAAACTACTAAAAAAAACAGCTTATCCAATTCTATGTTTGCACATATATTTTAGTTTTTTTGAAAGACCGGCACTATGTACTTTTCCAGGAGTTCGTCTGTATAACCATGAGCTCTCCTATTGTTGTAATTAGTTGTTGTAAGTACTACGGTTAAGTTTATCTAAGGGAGAGTAATAAGCTTATTTCCTCCGTCTCCTGCCATGACAAAATTTTTTTTCACCGGCAAATTTCTTAACCCAAAAAAGATAGCCGTAATCAACTCCTTCCCAGGCATTGGCTTTGGTGCTCGTTGCTTTTTCAATTCAGCCTAGAGAAATGAGCAGTAGGTTATCCCATTTCCCTTTTTATAGATCAATGATCCTTTTTTTGAATTTGGGATATGATCAAATACTAGCGATACTCCGGATTTTCAAAATTCCATCGTGTACCATCGTCCCAATCGCCACGAGAGTTTCCATAAGCGGGATAACCTCCTTGATCTTTAAGGGTTTTAGCCAGATGAAGCAGATTATAGGTCATAAATGTGGTGTTGCGATTGGTAAAATCATTATTTTTGGCTCCACTTTCCTCGTCGTTATAACTTGGCCCGGGGCCGGCTTCACCAATCCATCCGCAGTCTGCTTGTGGCGGAATGCTATAACCAATATGTTGTAAGGCGTAGAGCGTGCTCATAGCGACGTGCTTAATTCCATCTTCATTCCCGGTAATAATGCATCCACCAACTTTTCCGTAGAAATAATACTGACCCTTTTCATTGCGTCTCCCACTTTCGCCGTAAAGGCGTTCTATGAGTTGGGTCGCCACAGACGACTTTTCTCCTAACCAGATAGGGGTTCCAATAACGAGAATGTCGGCATCCTTTACTTTTTTCCACAATTCTGGCCATTCATCGGTTTCTGCGCCCTGTTCGGTCATATCGTGATAAACACCGGTGGCCACGTCGTGATTTACCCATCGAAGGTATTTTACAGTGACACCTTCAGCTCTCATAATTTCTATAGAAACATCCATGAGTGCCTGCGTATGACTCATACGAGGAGATTTTTTTAAAGTGCAATTAATGTACAGGGCTTTTAAGTTCGAGAAGTCGGGTTTCATATTTTTTAGTTTTAGTCGTGTTAAGTGAGTCGGAATTCTAGAGTTTAATTACAGTATTGATACGCGCGATATTGAATCCGTTTTTTAAAACCTGGTTGAAGGCTTCAGAAGTTGGGTCGATCACGGGATTGGTATGATTAAAATGTATAAAGAAAAGTTTCTTTTTTTCTTCGGAAGGCAAATTCTCTAGAAGAGACATACTTTCAATTATGAATGGATGTGGAATTTCTGAAATATCACGAGTATTAATCTCCTCTCCATCGTAAAAAGTTGCATCGACAAAGGCGTAATCTACTTTTTTAATCGCTTCGGAAATATTCGTTTCCCACTTTTCCCATTTGTCTATATCAGGTATAAAAAGGGCGGCCTTGTTGGGTCCCTGAATTTTATAGCCAACTGTTTCTGAAAATTCATCGCGATGTGGAACAAGAAAGGGAGTTACGGTAATATTTGAGGTAAGCACTACTTCTTCATTGTTTTGTAATTGTAATAATGCAATATTACTATTATTAACTAACTGACTCCAGGGACCGTTTGTTTCCAAAAAGGTTTTCATTCTTGGCATTGCATAGACAGGAACACTTGGGGCATTTGTCGCTTCTTTACCAAGATACATCAAACCGGAGTAGTGCCCAATGTGGGCGTGAGTAACAAATATTCCATCAGGGAGTTCATTGTTGTTATCCGCAAGTTGCTTCAGTTTTTTAGTTTGTGTGGTAATATCGGGTGTTGCTTCAAAAAGAAAGGATTTGTTGTTATTGGGATCTATTAATCCCAGCGACACCACTTTCCGAAGAGAATCTGGTGAATTGAATAAACCTGCGCAACATGCCTTTTTACAAGCGATATGGGGAGAACCGGCATCTTGTATCGTGCCCAATATAACAAGGGAAGTTTCGGTGATCACATCGTTTTCTTCCGAAGAAATTATTTCCGAAACTGAGTTAGTACAGGAGAGTACGAGTAATGCGAACAGAACATATACAAGATTTTTCATCTATTCGCTTTTGCTTAGAAATGTCTTGGTATCTTGGTTAGAGATAGCTGTATAATTGAATATTCTTGAAATATCCATAACATCTGTTATACCCTCAAATTCACATAATTTTGCGACCACCGCTGCCAGTCCGTTGAAGAGTATTTCTTTATCCTTCGGATCCTTAGGTCGTTTTGACCCTCTTTTTAGGGGTAATTCATAGCCGCATCCGCTTAAAAAGGCGGCTTCAGTTTGTAATAACTCTAAAGGGGTATATCCATTGATCTTTTTCCCTAGTTTTTGGTTTACTATTCCAACATAATTGAGTTGTAACGAACCATGACTATCGGTTAAATGTTGCCAGGCATCTAGATTATCGCAAATATTGCCAACAGCACAACTATGGCAATATTCGGGATGAAGGGTATTGTTGTGAAAAGCAGTATAAAGTTTGTTGATCGCACTTTCTAGTCGGAACGGCATTTTCATAGCTTCTTTTTTTGTTCCAAAAAGTTACAAAAAAAGAAGGATAATGCCTTCTCATAGATCTGGAAAATTGTAATCTTATATCCTACAGGGTTCCTTTTAAAGTTTTGAGGATGAATCTTACTCTCTTAATTCAGAATTAATTAGCTGAATCATGGATCGAATTTCATTATGCACATTTTTTCTGTATCCCAGTGCTTCATTGGTGAGTACAGATTTTATACCCATGAGATTTCGTACTTTAGGTCTGGACATAATATCCATATAATCGTTCTTTGGCCCAAAGGAGATATTGTAATTGGGTAATTTGAATTTCAGCAAGTGAAGAAAGTTTACATCTTCTACACAGATCTCATCTATCCTCATTTGGTGCACATTCATTCTGTCGAGGATCAGTCTTTCCAGATTGTTAACGTTGGCATCTAAAACGCTGAGGCGATCCCTGATTTCATTATTTTTTATGATCGCTATTTTTCCGGCATTTTTTAAATCGGAGTAAGTATTTATAACAGGAACCTGGATTTCAAAATCCCAAAATGCCTTATTAAAGTACTCTATGGTTTTTACTTCATTTTCCAGAATAGTCTTAATTGAGTCCTTGTGCAATACCGTCTCAATAATATCCAGATAATATTGCTCACTCTCAATAAATTCACTTGAAAAAGTTTCAGCAGATTGCAAGTCTTTAAGTAATAGAGAAAGAATAGCTGTCTCTGTTTTTTTCTCTATTCTTTCTTCATTCCAGTTGTTTATTTGCAGGGCGATTAAGATCCCAATAACAACAAGTGCAATCTCGCCTATGGCATACAGCATATATTTTGAAAACTTGCTCTCTGAAAGTAAGCGTTTACGGATATGGCGGAAGAATTTAATCATCTTTTAACTCTCTATTTATTAAATTAAGTAATCTCACAATACGCTTTCTTAGCGCATAGGCCTGTACATTAATAATACTGTTATAGATTATGCATGTACTTGCCACACCTTGGATTTCTGTGGCATTTTTTATGATAACTGAAGATAGATCGACATTGTTTTTACGAATGAAAAAAGATATAGTATCATTTTTGTCTAATGCATGGTCGGGGGAATAACCGCTATTTAATACATAAGCCCCTACATTACGTATTAGATTTTCATTAATTAATACCGGATAGTAATAATCATTTCGGAACAATTGCCAATTGTCTTCTATTTCTTGTACTTGTTGAATATCGGACGTCCAATTAGAAAGCATTTCAGAAATGCTATCGTTAGTAATTAGCCTTAATTTACCAGTAGCAATAATATCGTTCTCAAGGGGGTCGAAAGTAGGATCTTGAGACAACCTAAATAAACAGTATAATAACGAATCGTCCTCTATTTCTTTAGGATTGTCTATATAGTTTAGCAATGCATTGCTCGCTTGCGTCATTTTAATACGCATTGAAATCTTCTCATCTAATTGTTTTAAATTTTGGGTGTATTCTTTGTGTAGTTGCTTCAGTATTTTTTGTTCGTTAGAACGCTCCATTCTGGTTTCATTCCAGTTATTAATCTGTAATGCAATGAGAATACCAATTACTACAAGAATGATTTCGCCAAAGGCGTATAATATATATTTCGAGAATTTATTCTCGGAAATAAGGCTTTGACGGATATGGCGGAAGAATTTAATCATTAGGTTTTATTTAAATTTTTTGGCATTAGGGATAAAACAAGATCAATTGAGTCAATAGTATTTTCTAAATTTTTTATGGAAGCTCTAATGTTATCACGGTTTAACATAAGTATTCGCCAAACATCTGTTTCAGAAAAAAATCGTTGCATATTCTCAACTTCTAATATTTTCTTGAATTCAAAATTTATGGCATGTGCTTCCATTAGTTGTAACCATTGGTTATTGAAAGCATACTCAATATCACCCAGTGCTTTATTTACATGGTTTACTTTGTCATCGTAATACACCCCTAAACTTTTTCTTAATTCCTTGTCCTTTACATTTTGAAGACCAGCAGATTTTAATGCCTCGTAGGAATTGGTAATGGATTGAAACCTGCTAAAATGCACAACCTCTCCTAACCAATGAGAAACGCTATCCATATTTTTATTTCTGAGACTATCATTCACGAGTTTTTGCGATGCATCAAAAGCCCTCTGTTGCCAAATATTTATATATATTAGATTTTCACGATCTTGCACAAGGTTTTCTTGAATTTGTGAAAGGATCTCCCTTTCAAATACATTACCTTTTCTTACTTCATTCCAATTATTAATCTGAAGCGCAATTAAAATCCCAATGACCACCAGGATGATTTCTCCGATGGCATATAGTATATATTTCGAGAATTTATTCTCGGAAATAAGGCTTTGACGTATACGGCGGAAGAATTTTATCATTTACTACATAGTTTTTGAAGCTGTTTGTAAACAGGTTGCATTTCGTTTAATATTTTCTGAAAATGTTGTTTTTCTCTATTGCTCATCAGCACAAAAAACACAAGGTCGTTTTGGAATTGCTTATAGACTTTAGAATTTTTATCTAAATGCCAATTGTCTACGGGAAGTGTCGTCATAATCTCTGCTCCTAAAGATGATTTGGCATAATCTGCGTATTGAAATCCTACTTGATTATCATCTTCGTAGTCAAATGCTCTTTCTATACTATGGTTTCTATTTAAATCCAGTTGGTATATTAGGTTATCCAATTCAGCATAATACCGAATGAGTATTTTTTTTAAGGAGTCGTTCTTTATTAGGTTAAGTTTGCCCGAAGAAGTAATATCTAAAATAGTTACTTTACTCGGCACAAATGCATTGGTTCGCAACGCTTGAATATAATTGTCTATAAGATATTCTTTGGATCTTTCTTTTTTTGGTAAGTCTAAAAGAAGTGCTTTACTCTTTTTGATTTTATAGTCTGATTCGTCCGATAATCTTTTGATGTTTTGACGATCCAGTTCAAAATCCTCGAGTAATCTACAATAGTATTCGTTTTCTGTTTTAGTGTTTCTTCTGGCTTCATTCCAGTTATTAATTTGTAGCGCAATTAAAATTCCGATAACTACAAGAATAATTTCGCCAATGGCGTAGAGCATATATTTTGAAAAGCGATTCTCGCCAATTAGTCGCCTACGAATATGTCTGAGGAATTTGATCATTGTTTACTGTTTTGCCTTTGCGCTCGCCCTCAATCCCTAAAGGGGTGTCCTCGCCCAATTGGGCATTAATAATACTTTTAATGGTTTCATAATCATTTAAAACTTGCTCATTCAAAAACCTTAATTCTAAAATTCCCAAGGTTTTTAGATAATCCGTTCTCGCTAAATCTTTTTCTTTTTGTTCCTTTTGTAAATGATAGCCTCCGTCTATTTCTATTGACAGTCTTAATCTATGGCAATAAAAATCCAAAACATATCCAGCAATAGGATGTTGCCTTCTAAATTTAAAGCCCATTGGTTTGGTTTTTAGATATTCCCAAAGTTTCTTTTCAGTTTCGGTCATACTATCCCTTAGTCTTGCGGCATTTCTAAATACTTTGGGTGTTGCTCCATCATGCATTCCAGATATTTTGAGGGGATTATTCTTCATTTATGAACAGTTTGAGAAAACCCACCCTTTAGGGTTGGGGTTAGGTTTTCGGTTTGACGAATATGGCGGAAGAATTTAATCATTGAATTTTAGTTGTTTCCAGATGAATTAAATTGATTAAATTCTTGGGTTTTATTTCTCACACCAATCGACTGTTCATTAGTATAAGGCGTCATACCAAGTAATCTTGTAATGTGATCTTCGAAGTTGGGATGATTCAAAAGATTTTGGAAATTGGCTTTAGGGACTAAATTTTTTAATTCAGAAAAATCGCTCAGACTTTCGCCTATAGTGAATCTAGACCTTAATTCTTCATCGAATAAGAATTGAGTCGTGAAGCCACCTATTTGATATTGGTCAATTAAAAATGCGTAAAATTCTTCTTCAGTAAACCTGAAAATGTTCAGTTCTTCTTCATTGAGTTCTTTTAAAAAACTCGAATATGAAGATATTCTGTTTCGTAAAGTTGTGTTATCTATTAAATATAGTTTACCGGCATTGATCAACTCATTACTTACACCTAACTGAGGATCAAAGGTAGGTCTCATGGTTGCACGTGAAAGATGATAATCTATACTATCTGTTGTGATATTTTGAGGACGATTATGAATATAATTTAAAAGTGAAATACACGATTTAATAACATCATTTCTAAGGCTAATTTTACTTTCTATTTGCTGCAAATTACTTTCATATTCTGCCAATAACTGCGTTAGTATAAGTTGTTCCTGTTGATCATTTTTTTTATTCTCATTCCAATTATTAATCTGAAGCGCAATGAGAATACCGATAACCACAAGGATGATTTCACCAATGGCATAGAGTAGGTATTTTGAAAAGCGATTCTCGCCAATTAGTCGCCTACGGATATGTCTAAAGAATTTTATCATCTTAAAAATCAATTAAATTTTGTGTCTGGCGTACTATGTCATTTGCCAATGAATCGAGACTTTTGTAGTGCGCAATCATAATACTATTCCAAAACAACTTGCCTTGATAAAGGTTTTCAAATTCAAGGTCTTTTATAACCTGGTTATAGCTATTATTATACAGTCGGGATTTTTGTTTTATTTCCATATTATTATATGCGTTCAAATTCTGCATCGATATGTTTTTATATAGGTATGGAATGAGTAACGATTGGGCCTGATGGTCTTGATTTTTAAAATCTTCGTCAGAATCTTCAAGCATTTGCAACCAAGTGTACATGCTTTTTTTTAACTGGTTATTGGTTATAAGGTCAAGCTTTCCCGAACTAATGAGTTCTTGGATGGTGCTATTTGCAGGATTGTAATTGCCATATTTCAAAGAATGGCTAATAATGCTATCGAAATCATAATTTTTATGATCCGGTTCAACCCTATTTGTAATGTCCACAATTTTACGAACATGGTTGTTTGCGCGTTCTAAATCCTTAATTCTTTGTTTTAAAACAACTCGATTCTCGGTAAACTCCTCTCGAAGTTCTTCTAATTTATACTGCGACTCGGCTTGCTGTTTTTTATCCTCATTCCAGTTATTAATCTGTAATGCTATCAAAATCCCAATAACGACAAGAATTATTTCGCCAAAGGCGTAGAGAAGGTACTTGGAAAAACGGTTTTCTCCAATAAGGCGTTGACGGATATGTCGAAAAAATTTTATCATATATCTAAAGGTTCGTATTATTACGCCCGCAAGCGACTTACCGACGGCAAGGCGTAGCCATCTCAATCAAATACGCACAAGCCAATTAATTTTGCTTGAACAAAATAGTGTTTTATAATGGAAGAGTTTTAATATCGTTAAGCTTTAGCTAGGTTTTTAAGTCTTTGATTATTAATTCTATTATTTTATTTGTATCATTAATTAAAATTTCTAACTTATAAATTGCATCCTTATTGATCCAATAGTGCACTGCAGCATTGTTAATGTATTCTATTTTATTCTGTTTTAGATGATTAACCAATTCAAGTTGATTTTGTTCTCCAAATAAAAAAGCTGAAGCAGGCTCAAATCTCATAATACTATTGTTGTAAGTAAATGGGGCATCGTTGGGTAGCGCCCACTCTGTACCAATCCTAATCCATTCTGCAACCTGTTTGTGCTTTGCATAATGTTTTACTAATTGGTCGCGTAATTCAGAATTCTTAATGTCCTTTAAATTACCTGTACTTGAAAGGTCATCGAATGTTGAGGTTGAAGATGTGAAAATGGGGTATATACTTCCGTAGCCAAAAAAGTCGTTGGCAGCAGCAATAAGTTCTCGTTCGCTTGTTTCATTGGTATTTAATGCTTTTGAAAGGTTTTCTATGGTTTCAATTCCTTTTTTTAAATCAGTAATATTACTCTTGAAGGTGTTTATGTCCTCTTTATTTTCAGAAAGCAGCCTTTTTAAATAAAGATTTTCTTGCTTTGCAGATTTTCGGTTTTCGTTCCAATTATTTATCTGCAATGCAATTAAAATTCCAATGACCACCAAAATTATTTCACCTATAGCATAGAGCAGGTACTTGGAAAAACGGTTTTCTCCAATAAGGCGTTGACGGATATGTCGAAAAAATTTAATCATAGTAAATTTTCATCATGAAATGAGAAACGATAGAGAGGTCGCAATGTGAGACCCCTCGTCGCTTATCTGTTGGAAAGACATAATGTCAATAGGATGTATCGATAATAGCAGAACTATTCTTTCTATCTCTAGTTTCTATTTCTCTCACAACTATGTTCAACGTAGTTAAATTTCAGCTTCGATTCAATAGAGTATATTATCTAACGTCCAGTCTAATCGTTTCTCTAGCATACTGAAATTGCAATCTGAAAAGAAGAGTTCGTACATTTCTCTTCTAAAAGCTGCGAGTTCCATTTCGGTATATTCATGTTTGTTCACACATAGATCTACTTTGTCCAATCTCCTTTGTTCTGAATGATTATGGAATTTCCTATACATTTTCGCAAAAGTCTTCTTAGAAACTTTAGATTGGATCATTTCAAGCTCCTCCTCAGTTTCTTTTTTATCTGCATTTGCGCAGAGGAGCAGGATATACACTTGTAGTTCAGATTTTGTCCAGTTTGGTTTTTGCTTTGTCATAATTTAGCTGCATTATTTCGCCACGGTTTCGGCAAGTTTCTTAGTGTCGGCATATTGCTGAAACCCAACAATCTTCCCGTCTTTTAATGTCCAGAGGTGTGCTGCCTGAACCATAAAGGCCTTACCTTCCTTTGTGTTAATATCATAGTAGAGTGTTGCCAATACCTTGTCGTTGCTCATTTCATGTAACTTAACATCTTTTAAGGCAAAAGATTGATACATTCCGCCAATAGGAGCGAACACTCCATTTAATACGGCGTCGGGTCCAATATACGGATTACCAACTGCTAACGCATTACTTTCGGCTTCATTCCAAACAATTTTGTCGTCCATTAGTGCTAAAACAGCAGGAACGTCTTCCTTGGAGAAAGACTCGTACAGCCCGTTAATGATCTGTGCATTATTCGTAGTCTCGGTATAACGATAGCTTTTAAAAAGTTTCCAATTCCCTTTCACCTGTTTTAGGGTGTTAACAAATTCACCCTTTAGGGTCATCTTTGGCTCGTCTATTTTATTGTAAACATACAAGCCACTTACGAACATAAAATCTTTGGAAAGCTTAGTTGTGTTAGTTGTTTTTAATGTGATATTAAATTTCCCAGAGGCAAATGTAGCTTCGTATTGGGCTTTAATATTATCAAATCCAGAGACCATACTGCCGTCTGAATTTCTGATTGTTGCATCCTCTGCATAGAGAGCATCTAATAAACCGGAGTCTCCCGTATTTATCATAGTGATATATTGCTCGTGCATTTTCTCGATTTCAGGATTTTGAGCATGTAGATGCGAAGTAAATAGGATTATTCCGAAGAAAATAATTTGAGCAGTGGTGTTTTTTAAAAGTTTCATAATTTGGACTTATTTAGTTAATATAAAAGTTGACTCGTGTTTTGGTTTAGTTTGTTTTATGTACTTCCAGCTCTATTTCGATCATAAATTCCGGAAGCGCAAGTTCTGTTACACCCAGCCATGTACCTGTTGGAAAATTATTTTTATAGATCTCTACTCTATAACCTGCCACTTCTAAAAACTTGGACATGTTAGTGGTAAAAACGTCTTCTTTTACAACATCATTAAATGTGCAGCCGTAGTGGTTGAGAATTTTTTCCAGATCGGCATAACAATTTTTCATCTGCTGTTCTATATCGCCCACCGCGGTTGGATTACCTTCATCATCCATACTCACAGCACCCGAAATTTTAATATTGTTGCCAACTTTCACTGCATGCGAATACCCATAGGCTTTTTCTACCTCCGGACGCAAAAGAAAATAATCTGGAGTTTCGTCAATTTGAACGGGTTCAACAATTTCTTTTTCCTGAGTTGTAACGGCTTCTGTTTGTTTTTCAATGCAACTAATGAGTAGTATAACTAGTATGAAGCCTATAAATGGATGATTCATTTTTCTTAAAGTGTATTTTGATTGTTTCATATTTTAAATGGTTAAAAAATGTTAGTTAGTGTTAATCGTTTTCGCTAAACTCGTATTCCAAATCCTATTGCAAATTCTCCATACGTCACCTTCCTTTTTCCATATATTGATATACTTTCCTTTATCGACAGTGTTTTTGTCACCATAGCGCAAATTATAAGTACCTTCATCAATGATATAATCTCCTGTACCATACATGGAAATAGACGACTGTGTAAACTCGTGAATTCCATAATTGACCCAATTTGTGTTCAATTTAGAAATAGCCGATTTACCAATAACCGCTTCAGATTTTGGTGGAAATATTTTAGCATCGTCCGTGAAGCAACTATTTAAAAGGTCAATATTCTTCGTGATATGTGCTTCCGTAAAAAGATTTGTCTTATCGTGAATATATTCTTTCAATTGTTCTTCAACAGTGCCAATATTATGCTCTTCGGATTTTATCTCAATCCCTGTAATAGCAGATCCATTACGATCATGCGGATCCGGATTTTGAGCCTGAACTGTAACCAACAAGGATAATAAAACAAGGTTGATCCATATGGTGAATTGTTTCAAAGACATGGTATTTATTATTTTATGGGTGAGATATTAGTTGCTCCTTCGGTCCATCCCATTCAGAAATTTCGAAAACTTCCAGAAGTCCTTGTCTAATAGGTTCGGTTACCTCATTTATTGCACGTAACCCAAAGTCCATTCCAACCATAGTGCGAATTGGTCTTGTGCCATTTGGCATTTCGATCAAATCGTCGAATGCCTGTACAACAAGCATAGGATCTGTTGGAGCTTCAGGGTTTTCAAAAGCCGCCATTACCTGATTTGCAAAACCTTCACTAAACTCGCCTACATGCTGATATGCTCTTGCTATTTCTTCATTTTCCGAAGGAATAATGGTATTAAAGAAGTCGGTTGCAAAGGGTCCGGGTTGTACCATAACCACATCGATCCCCAGAGGGGCTAATTCATATCGCATGGATTCGCTTAGACCTTCCACACCCCATTTACTGGCATGATATATACCAAAACCGGGCGAACAACACCGTCCGGCAATGGAACTTATTTGAATTATAAGTCCGTTGCTTTGCTCACGCATTTTAGGAAGTACCGCTTTTGCAACTCTAAAAGTTCCCACGATGTTAAGGTCGAGTTGGTCAATAAACTGTTGTGATGAAAAGGATTCTATAGGACCCCCAAAGCCACGTCCGGCATTATTGATAAGTACATCTACATTGCCAATTTTCGACATTGCTTTACTTACACTTTCATCAGATGTCACGTCTATCTCCACAACATCAATGTTAAGGTTATTTGCATTGGCATACTCTTTTAGTTCTGAAGCCTTATGTGCATTCTTTCCGTTAACATTACGCATAGTTGCATACACGTGATGCCCTTTTTTGCTGAAATGTTTTGCAGCCATAAAACCGAAGCCCGAACTGCAACCTGTGATTAAAATGTGTCTCATATTATTTATTATTTGGTTGTTAGAATAATTAGTTAATTGGTTTTTTCAGAAATAAATTTCATTCCGTCATAAAAAGAAGCGAATGGTACATGTCCCGCATTTTCGTAGGTTTTATACTGAAATTTCACCAAGTCGCCCAAAGCGGATCTCATCTCTTCTGAAAATTTAAGTACAGATTGATGGATTTCTCTGTTAGGGTCTAATGGGTCCGACAAGGAATTGGCTACGAACAATTTTTTGTCTTTAAAATGAATTTTTTGTTTAAAAGCGTTGTTAGCTAATGCCGTAAAATAATCATCCATATCTGCAAACCAGCCGGCGCAGTTACCTATGTAGTTGCCAAATAATTCAGGGTTTGCCAAAAAAGCATACATCACAAACAAACCACTTAGAGATCTACCTCTTATGGTTCGTTCGTTGGTCGTTCTATAGTTTTGTTCGATATACGGAACCAGTTCTTTTTCTAAAAACAGAAGGAAATTCTCGGCTTTTGGGTTATCCACCTTATAGGAAGGTCTGCTTAATGGCATCATATCTCTATCCCGATCGGTATTTGCGATTGCTACGATGATCATTTCCATTTTTAAATTATATGTTACCAAACGTGCATCTATAAGGTTGTTCTCTAATCCATCTAATAGGTATAATACCGAATAATTCCTGGTAGATGTTTGGTAATCATCGGGAAGGGAAATGATGAGGTTTCTATTTTCTTTAAGTATTTTTGAATAGAGACTGTCTTTATGCCCAATCTTTATCGTTACATCCTGTGCAAGCCCAAAACTTGGAGAAATCAATTGCAAGCACAAGAGCAAAAAGACACAGATTTTCATAACCTTTTGGTTTAGTAGGTTTTATAAATAGCAAGATAGATGCATATTTGTAGGATGTCAATCACATCTTAATGTGAATTTGGACGCTATCATTTTGTATATTTGGTAATCAACTACTAACCAATACCCATACTTTGAAGTCATTTTCAACTGTACATTACTTTTTGTTCAGCCTTATTTTGGGTTTTATATCTATAACGGTTTGTGCGCAGAATGCATCACAAATAGATATACTTACCACAGAAGACGGATTGTTATTTAGAGATGTTTCTGATGTTGTTCAGGACAACAAAGGTCTTCTGTGGATTAGTACGGCCCAAGGTCTAAATCGTTATGATGGTGAGAATTTCAAAGCTTACACCAGCAATCCTCATAATCCATTTTTTATTAGAGAAGATTTTATTAAAGCTAATATGGCCTATAGCCAGCTTGACAATTCTGTATGGTTTTTAGCAAACGATGAATTATTTCAACTTGAACTATCCACAGACTCCATCTATTCTTTTAATGAGACTAATAATCTTAAAGGGAAGGTTTTAGATGTTTTACGTTTGTCTGATGCTTCGGTTTGGGTGGTTACCGATGATTACTGGAATGTGGAAAGAGGTACTGCCAGACAATATCTTCAGAAGTATGAAGAAGGCACTTTTAAAGTAATGGCTTCGGTCGAGAGATTTAAACGGGGTTTTAATAAACTGACTTCAGATTGTGAAGGATTTCTATGGTGGACTACCACGAGCGGAACCTATAGGTATACGGTAGAAGGTGAATTACTGGACAGCAGGAAATTGGATACGTATGATTGGAATGGGGAAATAATTCATTACGTACCCCATTTTTTTGATAGTAAGAACACTTTTTATTTTTTTCCTGTATCTCAGGGAGGTGTAAATGCTTACAATACTTCCACCAATACATCTAGTCGTGTTTTCGATACAGAGGATTTAATTAGACGTGCCATAGAAGATCAAGAGGGGAATATCTGGTTTGCCGGTGATAGATCTTTGTATCGTATGGACACTAATGGAAAGTTTAGTGACTATACATTGTTGCTAAAATCTAAACTAGACTACACAATTATCAACAATTTATTTATAGACCGGAATGGTTTGCTCTGGGTCGCTACCGATAATGGGTTGTTTAAAATAAAAACTCAGAAACAATTGTTTTCTACTGTTTTTAAAACCGAAAAAGAAGGTTGGGGAAACTCAATGAGAGGAATTTTTGAAGATGCAGAAGGGCGAATATTTTCCCTGTGTGAAAGTAAACATCAATTATGGTATAAAACTAAAAGTGGCCAGATTGATTCACTTCCCTTAAAATCGAAATCTGGAGAGCCTGTTTCTTTGATGTATGATACCAGTTTTTTTGTAACAAATAACGAGAAAACCCATGCGTATGCGATAAGTAAAGGAATTCGTAAAATAGACCTGAAAACGGGACAGACCGTAACTTACGATCAATTTAGTGATCGTAATAAAATCTATGGGCCAAACGCTTTATTAAAACTCAAAGACGGACGATTGCTGTTTGGGTATACTTTGGAGATGCTCACTGTATTTAATCCCGAAACAGAAGAAAGCAGATTGGTTTTTAAAGATCTCCCGGATCAATCGAATATTGCTGATATTCAGTATTTTGCACAAGGTATAGATCCTAATAGCATTTGGATTGGTACAAAGAATGATGGTATTTTAAAAATAGATCTAAATGGAAACATACTGAAATCTTATAACACTAATACCTTACCGCCGTTTGGAAATCACCATGTACTCTGCATTGAGGAAGATAAGGATGGGAGTGTGTGGATAGGTTCTTATGGGGGTGGTCTCAGCCACATTGCTCCGGATGGTAATTCGATCACGAACTATTCTAAGACTAATGGTTTACCCGATGATAATGTTACAGGTATTTTGCGGGAAGGTGAAGATAAGCTCTGGATAAGTACTTATAACGGATTAGCACTATTCGATAAAACTACTAAAGTGTTTCAAAGCTTCTATACCGAAGATGGCTTGTCGCACAATGAATTCAACTATTCATCATTTTTTAATGATAGTCAAGGCCTGTATTATTTTGGCGGAATGAATGGGATTAATTTTTTCGATTCTAAAGAATTGAAAGAATCTGTAGAACCACCGGATATGCAGTTTCTTGGAGTTTCAGGCTATAACAGCAGAACACAGGAGAGTTATGTAAAAGATTATGCCCAACAGGAATTAACAACCTTTACTGCGTCGCCATATGACCAATATTTTGAAGTAAACTGGACACTTCCCAGTTATTTTCAAAACGATAAAAATTCGTTTAGCACCAAATTAGAAGGTTTCGAAGATCGATGGTTTCATCAAGGAAATGTTTCCTCGGTTAGATACAACAAGTTGCCTGCCGGGAATTATATTTTGAAGGTGAAAGGATATGACTCCAGAGGAAATGAAAGTGCAAGAATACTATCTATCCCCATCACAGTAAAACAAATCTTTTATAAAAAATGGTGGTTTATATTGTTAGTGTTACTTGTGCTGTCGGGAATTGTATATGCCGTGTTTAGATATCACCTAAAGCAAGCCCTGGCGATGGAGCGTTTACGGACAAAAATTTCCAGTGATCTTCACGATGATGTGGGTTCTCTGCTTTCAGGATTGGCAATGCAGACCGAACTTATGGAAATAAATGCGAACGAAGCCGATAAGAAAAGACTTCAAAAAATCGCAACTATTAGTAGAAATGCGGTTTCACAAATGCGCGATCTGGTCTGGAGTATAGACAGCAGGAGAGAAACCATTGCTCATTTGATAGAACGAATGAGGGAGCTCGCCGAAGAGTCGTTGTTGCCAAAAGACATCGCATTTAACTTTGATATTTCAAACATTAAAAACCGTGATAGAAAACTACCGGCACAGGTTAAACAACATATCTTTTTGATCTATAAAGAAGCCATTAATAATATCGTAAAGCATTCGGATGCTAGCCTGGTGCATATTCAAATTACAAACAATTCTAAAGGTTGTCGGTTTGTAGTGCGGGACAACGGGAGTAATAAAAAATCATATAAGTCTTCCGGCTTGGGCTTGTCGAACATGGAAATGCGAGCAAATAAACTCAAAGCAACCTTAAATTTTAAAAGTGAAAATGGCTTCGGCGTTCATTTAGATCTACCATTCAGCATTTAATCAAAAAATATCACATCATGATGTGAAAGATTAGATGTTATAAAATGATAACTTTATACTCTAGGAATATTGTCCTTTTAATGTATTGTATATCCCTATGATTAGATTGGCCCTTATAGAAGATGATTTATTGATCCAAGAGAGTTTAAAGGACTTTTTTAGTACAAAGGAAAATATATACTGCGTACATTCTTCCACCTCTGTTGAGAACTTTTTAGAAACCATATCTAATATAGATTCCCAGCCGGATATTATCCTATTAGACATTAATTTATTAGGGATTACCGGGATACAGGGTATTCCTTTACTTCTGAAAGCACTTCCGGAAACAGATATTATTATGCTTACCACCTTCGAGGACAATGAAAACATTTTTAAGGCTTTGTGCGCGGGCGCATGCTCTTACCTTTCAAAAAAAACCACCCTGGTAAAAATTATGGAGGCCATTGAGGTGGTTCATGCCGGGGGTTCTTATATGTCACCTTCAATAGCGCGAAAAATTGTGAATAGATTTGCACCTAAACGCAACAGAGCACAAATTTTAACAGCACGCCAAAAAGACATCGTTGACGGAATTGTAGCCGGTAAAAGTTATAAAATGATTGCAGACGACCTATTCGTTTCTCTGAATACTATTAGAACGCATATAAAGAATATTTATAAAGTTCTTGAGATAAACAGTAAGGCAGAACTCATCAAAAAGTCATACGATAGGGAACTTTAATTTTAAAGTCAGGTATTTGGCAACTACTAGAACTAGCAACAACCACTTCCCGGGGCACAGCTGTTTCCTTCAGTTACAATTTCGACAGTCTCCGGAACGCCACATGTTTCTTTTGCTTTACAATCGGTTTTTTCTATAGCTAATTTAAAGATCAAATTATTGTTACGTATTTCGTAATCGGTTACAAAGAGTTGCGCAGTATGAAATAATGCATTACTGTATTCAAATTTTACTTCGGAAGAAAGATCGTAGGGTTTCATCGTTCCCACTTTGTTTAAAATTCCCAAAGCCTTAAACGTACTCATGTATTCCGCTTTACCCAATTCTGAAGGGCTTTCCCATAATTGAATAATAGTTTCGTTCCAAGCATCGGTGTTCGCTCCGCAATCTACCGAATCTATTTTTATGTGTTTTACTTCAGTGATATGGTAATTCGCTCCCACGAGCTGATTAGGAGCGTATTCAAAGAGTAGTGCCTTGTCTTTATACGTATTGAGAACGTCGAATAATTCTTTAGTTTTCATAAACTATAGATTTTAATTTAACAGCATTTCTCTGCCGTCGTTTCAAAGAATTCCTGAAATAAATTTTTTAGTTCGTACAACCTATCAAGGTTGATACGGTAGTACTGACTTTTTCCTTCAAACTTACTTTTAAGAAGTCCGGCCTTCTTAATAACCTGTAAATGCTGTGAAGTAGTGGGTTGAGATAACTTGATTTTTTCAGATATATCCTTACACAAACAACCTTCACAATCACCAATGTAGTTGATAATTGCAATTCGTGCCGGATTAGAAAGGACTTTGGCATAATCTGCCAGTTTGTTCGCCTGTATTGGATGTATATGTCTTTTAGTAACCCCCATGACTCAATAGTTTAGTTCACAACTACTTAAAAAAGTAAATTATATTAGTTATATATTGCAATATTACGATGTAATTCTGAAATAAAAAAGCCTTCAGGTATTTTTCTGAAGACTTTTTTATTTTTAGAACCAGGGTTTCTTATTCGCCTGATAAGTTTCGTAGAACTCTTCATCGCTTTTAGTAAGGTAAATAATTCCCTCTATCAATCCAACAATTCCAGTTGCCATAAGAATAAAGCTACCAATTATAATACAGGTAGTAACTACACCTATTAAACTAGCTACCAAAAGGATTATACCCTCTTTATTATATCCCAGGATAAACTTATGAATTCCGAAGGCTCCCAGAACAATTGCTAAGATCCCGGCAATGATCTTCTTATTTTCCGTGCTCTTAGTGGTTTCATTCCAGCTTTCCTTCATATCATTAAAGGCTCCCTTTGCTTCGTTAGAAGCTTCATTAGCCTCATTTTTTATCTTGTCCCCAAGATTTTCGTTGTTTTCGTCACTCATTATAATTGATTTTATTTGGTTGATTAATGTTTCGAAACATAAATCTACAAAATTTATAAGAATGCTTTATCAATTGGCTCCCAAAGTTCAATTTTATTTCCCTCAGGGTCAAGTATCCATCCAAACTTTCCGTAGTCATACTCTTCAATTTCTCCCACAACAGTTACACCTTCCAACTTTAAAACTTTTATTAGTTCAACCAGGTTTTCAACTCGGTAATTAAACATAAAATCCTTTTTAGACGGCCCAAAGTATTTTGTGTCCTCGGGAAACGGACTCCATTGTGTAGAACATTTTTTGCCATTCTCATCCTTCCACCAAAAAGTACATCCCCATTCGTCTGTGTTAAAACCTAAATGTTTTTTATACCATTCTTTTGCTTTTTTCGGGTCTGTTGTCTTAAAGAACAAACCTCCAATTCCTGTTACTCTTTTATCCATTTTTTTTTTGGTTTAATTTTTACGTTGTAATATTAATGCAGATATCAAGGAAATTATAAAGCCTATGATCACCACAGAGAAGAACATAATGAATGCCATAAAACTCGGACTCCCATAATCCTTCATTTGTTGTTTTAGTTCTTCACTCTTAAGTGCAAATTCTTCTGCAGGTAGCTCCTCTCTCATCGAAGAGAGCATATGTTCCTGATACTCCACAGCAAAATCGGGATTAATCATTGTGGTGTAAATATAATCCACAATCCCAAAGCCAAGGCCGGCGAAAATTGAAATAAGTAAACCTATTTGTAATGCCTTTCCTATTGATATCGCTCCATTATTTTCCTTGTCTCGATAATGTTTTATACCAAAATAAGTAAAAATTAATGAGGCTGCCATCGTGAGATAACCTATGATTTCCTGAGTCGAATAATCTAAACTCTTTGCGAAAACCAGAGCAAGCGTAAATAGAATTAGCGCGGTGATGAGTCCGAAAAATCCAAATTTTAACACTGTTCGTTTCATATTTGATCGATTTAATTTGAAACAAATCTATTGATAAGGGCTTTAAATCATCTCATACTAATGTACCAAAATGCCTCGTACTTTAGTATAATTCTGTCTTTAAGTAATAATTGAGATGGTCTTTGCCTTTTTAACAGCTTGTGTTCGTCGCTTCACATCCAACTTAACAAATAAGTTAGATACATGAGACTTTATGGTACTTTCAGAAACGAAAAGCTGGTCGGCTATTTCTTTATTAGAAAGACCTTCCGAAATTTTAACAAGTATTTCATGCTCCCGACTGGTAATACCAAGTTCTTCAATTTTTTCGGTATTTATTTCTGAAATACGAGCAGAATTCTCCACGTCTTGCCTGTTGCTTTTACTGTTTATAATTAGTCCGATAAAAAAGAAGACCAAGGCGATAACAGCGATCACAAATTCGGTTTTTAGGTTTCCTGAAGCGATAGAATATTTACCTAACTGAAATAAAACCAGAAGGGATATAATAAGGGAACCAAAAATAATAATAGTCTTTTTCACCTAACACTTATCTAAATTTCTGAAGTATTTTATCTACAATGACCTGTGCTAGCTTTTCTTTGCTTTCTACGGTCCAGCCGGCGATATGCGGACTCAAGATCACATTATTGAGAAGCAGTAATTCTTGTAGAGGTTTTGGCAATTCATCTGAACTAAATAACGATTCAAATGAGCTTTTTTCGTACTCCAATACGTCCAATCCTGCACCTAAAACACTTCCTTTTTTTATCGCTGAAACAAGATCTTTTGTCACAACGCTCTTACCTCTGGCGGTATTAATAAGCCAAAATGGTTTTGAAAAGGCCTCAATAAAATTAGTGTTCACCATTTTATCTGTCAAAGGCGTCCATGGCGTATGTAAACTCAATACATCTGCTTTCTCCTGAATTTCTTCTAAGGAAACTTGTCTGGCATTTTCATCACCAACAGCATTCATTATATCATAACACAATACTTCACAATCGAATCCCTTAAGTTTTTTCGCGAAAGCCTTTCCCATATTTCCATAGCCAATAAGAGCGACGGTTTTTCCATCTAATTCAATTCCTCTGTTGTCCTCTCTATTCCATTGTCCGTTATGAACTTCAGAATTAGCTTTATTTAAGTTATTAAAGAGAGACAGTAACATGGCCAACGCGTGTTCGCCAACGGCATTTCTATTGCCCTCGGGAGCAGAGAAGAGGGTAATTCCCCTTTTTTCTGCATAGGGGATATCGATACTTTCGAGTCCGGCGCCTACTCGCGCAATAAACTTTAAATTTGGTGCTGCATCAATAAATTGTGAGTCGATCTTAAATCGGCTTCTTATTACAATACCGTGATATTGGTCAATGATCTGTTCAATTTTTTCCTTGGGAGAGGTATAGTCTTCGTGATTTATAAAGCTGTTTTTTTGCAATTGTTCGAGCAAGAGAGGATGATTGCTATCGAGATGAAGAATTTTCACAAGATCAGATTTTTGGATAAACAGTTTGGGTTTTCTTGTCGATGACATTCCCGGTATGAGCTGTAGAGATCTTCTCAAAAAGCAACACATGAACTTCTTCGCCGTTAATTGTTTTTGGGCAGTGTTCTACTCCCTTGGGGACTACGATAATTTCACCTTCATTTACAATTTCTTTTTTATTTCTGAAATGCATTTCAAGGGTCCCTTTTTGAACAAAGAATAATTCGTCTTCATTTTCGTGCATATGCCAAACAAACTCATCTTTGATCTTGGCAAGCAGCACTTGCATATCATCTACAATGGCAATTTGGTGTGGATGCCAGTGTTTACTGAAGCTAGAGAGCTTTTGTTTAATATTTATAGGTTTCATAATGTTGAAATTATAAAAGTACGCTTAGTATATTTCTTTTTGAAAGAAGCAAGTTACTAATTTCTTTTGTGGGTTGATTTATTCATTTTTGATTTCACATAAGAACTAACCAAAAAGATTGCGGTAATGCGTTAGGGATAGTAGTGAAAATCCTGCCTTTGGCAGATTGTAGCGAATAGCCCGGTTAAAACCTAGCTACGGGTAGGTGGGTTTAAAAACGCCAAAATTCAGAATAACGGATAGAGGTCTTATTAGACAGGCTAAAATCCCAAAATAACCTTAGAGAGGTAGAAAAACAGAAAAATTCCGAAGATATCATTACTGGTTGTAATAAACGGACCGGTGGCAATTGCCGGATCAATTCCTCTGCGATCAAGAATTATGGGGACAAACGTTCCAATCAAGGCGGCTACGATAATTACCGAGAGCATTGAGAGCGCGATCGTGAGTCCTACTAACTGGTCTAATCCCGCGATATAACCATAAGCGATCACCAAAAGTCCGAGTGCTATTCCGTTAATTAGTGCGAGTCCCACTTCTTTGAGGAGTCGGTTAAAAAGACTCCCTTTTACGTTGTCGTTTGCCAAACCTTGAACGATGATGGCACTAGATTGAACTCCTACGTTTCCTGCCATCGCTGCAATTAAAGGGGTAAAGAAAAAGAGTATTGGAAATTGGGAAAGGGCTTCTTCAAAGCCTTGCATAATGTATACACTCCCTAATCCGCCAAATAGTCCTAAAACCAACCATGGTAATCTCGCACGCGTTAATTGCCAGATGCTGTCATCTGCTTCTACGTCTTGGGAGATACCGGCCGCCATCTGATAATCTTTTTCGGCTTCGTCTTTAATAAAATCAACGATATCATCAATAGTAATTCTACCTACCAAAATACCTTCTTCATCAACGACAGGAATAGCTTCAAGATCATATTTTTGCATTATTCTGGCGACTTCTTCGTTTTCGGTATGTACGGTAACATAATCTACTTTTGGGATAAAGACTTCACTAATTTTTGTTTTTTCTGAGGCGGTTAACAGATCTTTCAGGGAGAGTCTACCTGTTAACTTACCGTCTTTATTGGTTACATAAATTGAATGTACACGGGTAACGTTTTCGGCTTGTCTGCGCATCTCACGAACGCATCCCGCAACCGTCCAGGTCTCTTTTACTTGTACAAGTTCCTTTGCCATAAGTGAACCTGCGGTATCTTCGTCGTAATTTAGAAGTTCAACAATATCTGCTGCATGATCCTCGTCCTTGATCTTGTTAATTACTTTCTTTTGGATATCTTCATCGAGTTCGGCGATAATATCGGCGGCATCATCGGTATCCATTTCTTCAAGCTCGTTAGCGATCTCCTTGGGTGAGAGTCTATCGAGAATTTTTTCACGAACGTCGTCATCCAGCTCCATAAGAGCTTCAGATGAAATATCGGTTTCCAGTAATTTTACGAGATATGTCGCCTCGTCACTTTTAAGTTCTTCGAGCAGTTCGGCAACATCGGCAAAGTGAAACTCTTTTAACAGCTCACGCAACGCATTACCATCCTTCTTGGCGATAAGCTGTTCAATGTTTTCTATGAAATCAGTCGTGAGTTGAAATTGCATCTTCCTCGATTTTTTTTGTGAGCGCTATAAATTGAGCTACCGGGAGTTGCTCCGGACGTTTGCCAAAGATAGTATCTTCTTTTAGTTTATCTGAAAGATTAAAAGATTTTAGACTGTTTCTAAGCGTTTTCCTTCGTTGTTGGAATGCTGTTTTTACAACGCGGTACAACATTTTTTCTTCACACTCGAGCGAATAATCCGCTTTTCTGCTAAGACGAAGCACACCGCTATCCACTTTAGGTGGAGGATCGAAAACAGAAGGCGGTACGGTAAACAAATATTCTGCATCGTAAAATGCTTGTGTAAGTACCGACAGGATCCCATAAATTTTACTCCCTTCTTTGGCGCATATTCGCTGTGCTACTTCTTTCTGAAACATTCCGGTAAACTCTGGTATTTGCTCTTTATATTCTAGTGTTTTAAATACAATTTGAGTAGAGATGTTATAGGGGAAATTACCGGTGATTCCGAAGGGCTCCTGACCAAAAATATCATGGAGGTCGCATTTTAGGAAATCGGCCTCAAGCAGCTTTAAATTGTCGTTTAAATAGTTGGCTTCTAAAAATGAAATCGACTCTGTGTCTAAATCCATCGCCACCAACTCTATCTCTTTAGAAATTAAGTATTTAGTGAGAACTCCCATTCCGGGACCAATTTCAAGAACGTTCGTATAACCATTTAGCTGAAGTGTATTTGCTATTTTTTCGGCAATGGCCTCATCTTTAAGAAAGTGTTGTCCAAGATGTTTTTTAGCGCGAACGGATTTACTCATTGGGAAGGGTAATTCAGGTTATTTTTTCCTTTCTTCGGAAGGCTTTAAAGATACCAACTTTAAGAGGAACACCATAGCTTTACAACGTTAATATGGCGGAAGATTTTTGATATCTCTCCTCTATTTTTTTACTAAAACAGCGTATTTGAGCGATAAAACCTACCATTTTAACAAAAAAATGTAAGAAAATTCCTTTAAATTAAAATATGCTTCTATATTGCCCAAAATGTATCGCCCTAAGTTATTAGTATTCAAATTTATGGCTTATAGAATTAAAAAATTTTGTAGCGATTGCCCCCGTTGCATTTCATGTTAGCAATTCATAAAAATACTTCAAAATGAGGTTGTTTCTTTTGAGGAGGAGAAATAGCCTTGAATAAATAAAAAAAGTGTTTTTTGGGGGACAATTGCCACAACAACATATAAATTATAAGCGGGAACACGTTAGTTTCCGAAGAAGAGAACGAGAAGAGTATTAGTCTCGTGTTTATTATTAGTCAATAATAATTAACCAAAGCAGCGAAAGCTGCACTAAGCCCATTAGATTTATCTAATGGGCTTTTGTTTTTTAACTGTGTTAAATTGATGTTTATCGATATAATTGACTTAAATGAAGAAATATCTTACAATAATTTGAATGAATTTTTCTGCGATCCTAATGTTTTATTTAATTTTTTTAAGCATTTTATTAGTGTTTAACTAGCTGTGAGATAGAGCTTTATTGTGGCATTTTTTGGGTAGATGTAAAAATTAATAATTCGCAATATAATTTTTATGCAATGAGTTAATATATAGAGCGTTGAAAAAGGAACAAACTTAACTCAATTCATATCCCCCTATGAAAAAACTTGTAAAAAGCGGTGTATGCTTTATGGCACTCGCATTTCTGTTCATTTCCTGTTCAGAAGAAGACGTAGCAATCCCGGTTGCGAATGGTGATCAGTACCAAATAGATCTAACATTATCACTTCAAACAGATTGGCAAATTGCAAACAGGGTGTTGTTTTTAATTAATCAGCATCGCACATCTTTGGGTCTTTCTGAAATTGTAAGCGATACGCAGTACGCATCGGCACTTGCCGTAGAGCACACTCAGTATATGATCGCGAACAACTCCTTAAATCACAATAATTTCGATTCGAGGGAGGCTACACTTCACAGTCGTGGTGCCACAATGGTTGGAGAGAATGTTGCGAAAGGGTATAATACGGCAGATGAGGTGGTCACCGCCTGGTTAAATAGTTCGTCTCACAGACAGGTGATAGAGGGTAATTTTACCCATGCCGGCTTTGGAATATTAAGCAACAGTAGCGACGTACATTACTATACCATGTTAATTTACAAATAGAGACCGCCGGTATTAGTGTTCACTAATTACTTCAAGTTCTGTTCTAAACGCCACAAACTTACCTTCAAAAGGCTTACTTTGAGCCCTAAGGGTTTCGGCATCTTCCGAATAGTACTTTTCAAGGGTTTCCTTGCTATCGGTTCGATATTGGATAGAATATGTGATTCCTCCCATTTCTTCCTCGATCTGAACACGGGTCATAAGTGCATTAGAGAATTTTCCGGTGGCAAGCATAGCCGGAATATGGTCATTTTTCATCCAGTTAAGCCACGAATCGTGTACAGATGGATCAATATTTATGGTAACGTTGTAGATGTACATATAAAAGTTCTTGAAAACTAGTATCAATTTATGGCATCCCCACGAAGAGATCTGTATTTCTTTCTCGCCTCTACGAAGTAAATGCTATCGGCAAACTCAAAGATTATCTGTTCATAGAATTCTTTTGCCTTTTCAGGGAGTTGCAATTTCTCTTCATATAATTTCGCCAGGTGAAAGTAAGCATCGTCAGCCAGAATATCTTCCTTATATAGCTCTATTAGCTTTAGGTAATTAGCTTCGGCCATATCAAACTGTTCCGTTTTCTCGTAAAGATCTCCTTGTTTTAGCAAGGCTTCATCTTCAATTTTTTCCCCTTTGTGATTGAGTAGAATATCGTCTAAGATTTGAATGGCTTCTTTATTTTTATTCTGAAAGGCCAAAAGATCGGCTCTTGCATATTTTTTCAATGCTGTTTGAGTAGAATCTTCTAGTGAATTATCTCTAATCATCAAACTAAGTTGCATCGCATCGTTCGCTATAAGTTGGGAAGCAGATTTCCGAAGCACATCTAATTGTACTTGTGCCCATTCAAAATCTCCTTTGAAATAGCTGGTTTGAGCTACTTTAAAACGTGCTTCTTGTGCTAATACATCACTTTGTACCTTCTTCTGAATTTGTGAGTAATAAATTAACGCCTGATTAAATTTCTCATCATAAACTAAGATATCTGCCAACTCCATTTTTACTCGTGCTTCTTGATAGGAAGTGAGTTTTTCTTTCCCAAGCGCTTTTAAATTTTCAATGGCTTTTTCTTTTTTTCCTGCCTGAAAGGCTAAAAAGTGGTTGTAATCTATTTGTAGCAAATACGTTTGTCGTGAACGCCCATAAGTGTCTAAAAGTGATTCGAACTGCTTTTCAACTTCGGGATAATCTTTTTCGGTTGCCGTTTTTAATGCAATTTTCATCAAGTATTGATGTCCTTGTAATTTAGCTTCCGGGGTGGTAGATTTTTCGATCAGGAAATTGACGATATCGGTGGCGTTTTCGTAATCTTCTTCAGAAATAGTGATTATCGCCAATTCTGCCATCCCCCGAAGGTCTTCTTCCGTACGTTTATAAATCGCTTTTTCCTGAGTAAACGCTTTTTTAAACTCCTTTTGTTGTATAAATAACCAACTTAGTAATTCGTTGTACAACACGTTGGGTTCCTTCTGAAGATTTTGTAGTAAGGTTTTTCGCAGGATCGTATTCGCTTCATTTAACGGGTCTTCGGTCACGTACATACTAAAATTACGTTGTGCAATACTTTTACCCGAAGGATTCTTTACAATTAGATCGATGTATTTATTAAACATTTTTTCCAACTCTCCTTGCTCACCGTAAATACGTGCCAATTGAATATTGAAGTCTCTTTCGGGGTCAAGAACCATCATTTGCTCATACAGGGAGGCTGCCTGATCTAAAAGACTGTATTTCTCGAAAGACTTTCCAACACTATACGCATAATTGGAATTTAAAAGAGCCATTTCGATAGCCAGATCATAGTATTTGTTAGCTTCCGTAGTATTTTCCTGAAGCGAATAATTATACCCCAATTCTACATAAAGTTGCGGATTGGTACGTGGAGCATCTAGTTTTTCCTGTAATAAAGACTCGGCGGCCTCAAAATTCTCTAATTGTTGATGTGCTTCTATGATAGACAGTAAAAAATCGAACCGACTGGGAGTCTTTTTATAGAGTTTCTCATAGATCGCCAGGGACTTTTCATATTCACCCTGGTCAAAGTAATTTTTGGCTAAGAGCTCGTTTTGAGCCATAGCCGAAGTCCCCATAATAATTAATAATAAAAGCAGAATATAACGCATGCGTTAAAGATAACGAATTGATTTCTGACTGAGTATATCAAAAATGACGCCGATTAAGCTAAATCTATTTAATCGATTAGATCGAACCCGCAATACGGAACTAAAACCTCAGGGATCCTGATTCCTTCTGAAGTTTGATAATTCTCTAAAATACCTGCTAACACCCTTGGTAAAGCAAGAGCACTACCGTTTAAAGTATGTACCAGTTTATTTTTTCCATCGGAATCTTTAAAACGAAGTTTTAATCTATTTGCCTGGTAGGTCTCAAAATTTGAAACTGATGATATCTCTAACCAACGATCCTGAGCTGTCGAAAATACCTCAAAATCGTATGTAAGGGCCGAGGTAAAGCCCAGATCGCCACCACAAAGGCGTAAAATTCTATAGGGCAACTTTAATTCACGTAATATCTCTTTTACGTGTTCTACCATTCCATCCAGAGCTTCGTAACTTTTATCAGGATGTTCAACCCTAACAATCTCTACTTTGTCAAATTGATGCAACCGATTTAAACCGCGAACATGAGCCCCGTAACTTCCCGCTTCTCTTCTAAAACAAGGGGTGTAACCCGTACACGTTATTGGAAGATCACCGGAATTCAAAAGATCGCCACGAAACATATTAGTTACCGGCACTTCGGCTGTTGGAATTAAATAAAGATCGTCTGCCGTTACATGGTACATCTGACCTTCTTTATCAGGGAGTTGCCCGGTGCCATAACCCGAAGCTTCATTTACCAAATGCGGTACTTGATATTCGGTATAACCTGCCGCAGTATTTTTATCCAGAAAATAGGCAATCAAAGCACGCTGCAGTCTGGCGCCTTTTCCTTTGTAAACAGGAAATCCGGCACCCGTAATTTTAACTCCTAATTCAAAATCGATGATATCGTATTTCTTTGCCAATTCCCAATGCGGAAGTGCTCCTTCTGCCAAAACAGGGACATCACCTTCTCTAAAAGTTTCCTCGTTATCATTTTCGTCGGTTCCCGCCGGGACGAGTTGGTTGGGAATATTAGGGATAGTGTACAAGAGGTTCTGAAGCTTTTCGGAAGCAACATTTAATTGCTCACTTAGCTCTTTAGATGTTTCTTTTAGCTTACTCGTTTTCTCCTTAAGTAAATTTGCTTTTTGAGTTTCACCATTCTTAAAAAGTATGCCGATCTCCTTAGAGAAGGTGTTCGATTGTGCCAAAGTTTCATCTAATTTAGCCTGCGTACTTCTTCTGGTTTCGTCGGCGTCTAAAACTTCATTTAACACTTGAGCTGCATCAATACCTCTTTTGGCAAGTGCAGTGATCATTTGATCTTTATTTTCTCTAATGTCTGTTACCTGTAACATCTTTTGGATTTAAGACGTCAAATTTACATAAATTCTTGGTGAAGGAAGGATTTTATAAGCTCAAAATAAAGATTGGCCTGGTTGCAAAAAACAACCTCTACCATTGGGCTTTAAATTTGCGATTTTGTTAAGTGAATCTATCAATATATCTAATTCGAAGGCTCATTTTATAATTATGAGCTATAAGAATTGTAGGAATTATTTAGTACGAAGAACTTCTTTTGCACGATAATCATCGGGCGAGGGCAATATCCAATCATGATGTTTAAAATGGTGCCATTTTTCAGATGCGAGATCCACTTCCGAATCAATTAATTTATGATAGGAACCATCATTAACTTTCACCCTTACTTCCATATAAACCGCAACATCCTTGCCTTTCTCGGCTTCCACATGTTTTATTCGTTGTGCCAATTGCCACAAAATATCCGGCTTTGTTTTAACAGATCGCTGTTGCTTTTTAGCCAATAGTTTGTTGTGGTCATACCAAGTGCGTTTACCGGTTGCTTTATCTTCAACCCATACACTAAGACTTCCGCCTTTAGAGCGCAACATCATTCGCCAACTTAATCGATGCCCTTCTTCTGTCCAAAGAACATCATCTTTAAAAAACCAATGTCGTAATGGCAAACCTATTTGAAAGATAAAATAGATCGAGAATACTGTGATGATTAGTTTTTTATGCTTTGGAATGATTATTTCTCCGGCTGTATAAAGTGTTTTTCTGGGCAAAAATCGCTTCTGAAGTGTTTCCGAAGAAAAGAAAAACAAAGCGAAAGCTATAGACATATAGGGAAAGATCCCAATTTGAAAAACGATAGAATTAAAAAGATGGAAGAATACCGATATGATAAAGCCTATTAGGCGTGTACGTTTCCAGAGCATTAGCGGTACTATCAACAAATCGAACAAAATACCTACATAGGCGATGCACCAATGCACCCAATCCAGTTGTAAAAATTCGCCAATTAACCAATAGTCCTTTTTGCCTCGCATAAATAACTCGGCTACCGATGCGTTTAACCAGTCCGGATACCACTTTGCCACCGAAGCATACGTATATACAATCCATACCTGGAGTATTAATATTAAAATACACCACCGTGGCATGGACGGTGATTTAATTTCGGGATTCAATTTTGCGTCTAAGGAAAACCATCTGTTTGCCGGAAGAAAAACCATGATCCAGCAAAGAAGCATCATGAGATAATAGTGATTGTTGTAGGAAGTTTTTTGCAAGAGATATACAGCAGACCACATTATGGCATATCCTATCATTGCTACCCGATATTTATAACCGAGCATTACCATGAGTCCGAAGATCCCCATGATCACAAAATAGACATACATTTGTTCCCCGGGTAGGACTTGCAGAAACTCAAAACCTATAAAATTAAAGGTGAATTCGGGTTCTACTAATGTTTTTTTTAGCCAGCCCGTAGCGATCGCTCCAAAAGCCTCTACAGCGATTAGTAAACCAAAGAAAGCTCTAAATAAAACGAGTCCGGTATTATCTATATGTTTAAATAAAAATTTATCCATATTGCTTCAGAAATTCTCTGGCGATAGTCTCATCATTCTGAATGGCATCCTTCAGTTCTTCGAGAGACTCAAAAGTTTCTTCGTCCCGAACGTGTGATAAAAACTCTATTTTGAGTTTCTTTCCGTAGAGATCCTTATCCAGATCCAAAAAGAATGTTTCAATGGTTTTTTGTGTTCCGCCTACGGTTGGGTTTGTTCCAATACTTGTAATTCCGAAGACAACCTTGTCATCGATGATACTTCTCACGATATAAACTCCGTTTTTCGGAATTAATTTATAGGTTTCGTCTAGTTGTAAATTGGCGGTAGGATATTGCATGGTGCGTCCCAATGCCTTTCCTTTAACCACATTTCCTGAAACCATAAACGGGTAGCCTAAATAATTATTTGCCGTTTCAATATCTCCAGCTTTTAAGGCATTTCTAATTTTTGTGGAACTAATTGCGACATCGTCTAATTCTTGTGCACTAATTTCCAATACCTCAAAATCGTACGTTTTTCCATACTCCCGAAGGTCGTCAATATTTGCGTTTCTATTTCTCCCAAAGCGATGGTCGTAACCAATTATGATCTTCTTAGCGTGTAATTTATTTACCAGAATGTCTCTCACGTATTCCAGAGCCGTAAGTCTGGAGAATGCATGGGTAAATGGATGAATGACCAGGTGATCCAGTCCGATCTCCTCTAGCAGCTCCTTTTTTTCTGAAAGCGTATTAATTAATTTAATATTCGAATCTGTTTGGAGTACCATTCTGGGATGAGGGAAGAAGGTGAGCAACACCGATTCTAATCCTTCTTTTTTTGCTGTGCTTACAAGTCGGTTTAAAATCGCCTTATGGCCAACATGAACACCGTCGAAGGTGCCTATAGTCACCACCGAAGGGCGATCGTTATTATAGGTTGAAGCAGATTGATATTGATCCACGTTATTTGCCGTTATATGTGTTCATAGTGATATTTATTCCTGCTAGTCCAAATGATTCAATGATCTTTTTTCCAATTTCCAGACGTTCCGGTAGTGCTTTTTGCTCTTCTTCTGTCCATTCGCCCAAAACATAATCTACTTGTCTTCCTTTCGAAAATTCGTCACTTATCCCGAACCGAAATCGATTGTATTTCGTTGTTTGCAACACATTTTGGGTGTCTTTGAGTCCGTTATGGCCTCCATCACTTCCTTTGGTTTTCACTCTAATCGTTCCGAAGGGTAAGTTAAGATCATCTGTAACCACAAGAAGATTTTCCAGTGGTATTTTTTCTTTTTCTAACCAGTACTTAATAGCTTTGCCGCTTAAATTCATATAGGTACTTGGTTTTAGTAAAATAAAGGTTCTCCCTTTCACTTTATGAGTAGTAATGTCACCTAATTTTACCGTTTCCCAGGTTAGGGATTCCTTTTCGGCGAGGAAATCGAGTATTTTAAACCCAATATTATGACGGGTATTATGGTATTTCGGACCAATATTTCCTAGTCCGACGATAAGAAATTTTTTCATAGACGATGCCCGCTTAGTTGGGGAAGTTTTTACTTCTTTCGTTGCATTATTATTCGGAATGCCGGTTACTTCAGTTTCCTTTTTATTAGAAGGTCGCCCAAAAAGTTTCCGAAGAAATGCAAACATAGCTGCTAGTAATTTTCAGTAAAAATAAAAAAAGCATCCCGAATTTACGGAATGCTTTTAATTTATATTGGATATTGAAGTTATTCTCCTGCCGGAGCTTCTTCGGTAGCACCTTCGGCTGCCGCAGCAGTTTCTCCTTCTTCTCCTTCTTCACCTTCTTCGTCTTCATCTTCAAGGTCTGCAACTGCAGTACGAGAAGTTCTAACCTGACAAATAACAGTGTTATCTGTATGCAAGAATGTAAAGTTTTCGGTATCTATATCTGTGATATACATTTTAGCACCAATCTTCATTTCGGTAATATCTGCTTCGATAAAATCCGGAAGATCTTTGGGTAAGGCTTTTACTCTAAGCTTACGACTTACGATACGTAAAACACCACCATTTCTAACACCACGAGAGTTACCTACGATACGTACAGGGATTTCCATCATTACTTCTTTATCGTCGAAGATCTGGTAGAAATCGATATGTAAGATACGATCTGTAACCGGGTGAAATTGAATATCCTGAAGAATAGCATCTACTTTAGAACCATCTTCTAAGGCAATTACAACTGTATGTACATCTGGAGTATACACTAAGTCTTTAAATGCCAGTTCGTCTGCTGAAAAGTGAATTGGCTTATCCCCTCCGTACACTACGCAAGGAACCTTTCCAGCATTACGTAAGGCTTTGGTTGCTACCTTGCCCACGCTTTCTCTTTGAGATCCGTTGATTGTAATTGATTTCATTTTGAAATTTTAAATAAATATTTGTTATCCTCTTTATAAAAGGCTGCGCCTTCTGTTGCCATTTTGGCGTAAGAGGGTGCAAATGTAATGTTTTTTCTGATATAAGAGAAAGAAATAAATATAAAGATAAAAGTTCGAATTGGATAGAGTTTGGGCGTTCCCTCGCTGTGCTCGGTCAGGCTATTCGTTCCAATCTCCCGGGGTTGCCGTGAGGATTTCCACTGCTATCCTTAACGCCAAGCGTAAAACCATGTTGCCCGGCGCTTCGTGCTCTTTTTCGGCGATGAAATAAAACAAACAATTACATTAAAAACTTCGAACTAATAGATTGGTTACTATGAACACTCAGCATCACATCAGCAAATAGATCGGCGCAGGTCAGCACCCTAACTTTTTTGCTTTCCTGCCTCAGAGGAATAGAATCTGTGACAATTAGTTCTTCTAATTTCGAATTTTCAAGCTTCTTATAAGCATCTCCCGAAAGGATTGGATGCGTACAAATCGCTCTAACACTAAGCGCTCCGCGTTCCATCATAAGATCTGCCGCTTTGGTTAAAGTTCCTGCAGTATCTACCATATCGTCAACAAGCACCACATTTTTACCTTGAACATCTCCAATAAGTTCCATATGTGAAATAATATTGGCTTTTTCGCGCTGTTTGTAACAGATCACTACATCACTTTCAAGCGCTTTAGAATAGGCGTATGCACGTTTGGAACCTCCCATGTCCGGAGAGGCAATGGTAAGATTATCGAGATTTAATTTTTTTAAGTAGGGTAGAAATATAGTAGAGGCAAAAAGGTGATCTACGGGTTTTTCAAAAAACCCTTGAATCTGGTCTGCGTGTAGGTCCATCGTAATAATGCGGGTGGCACCGGCGGTTTCGAGCATTTTGGCGACTAATTTAGCAGCGATAGGTACTCTTGGTTTGTCCTTCCTGTCTTGTCTTGCCCATCCAAAATAAGGTAGCACGGCTGTTATGTGTCTTGCAGAGGAACGTTTCGCCGCATCCAGCATAAGTAACATTTCCATTAAATGGTCACTATTAGGAAAAGTAGAGCCAATGATAAAAACCCTACTTCCACGTACCGATTCTTCAAAAGACGGTTGAAATTCTCCGTCGCTATAGGTAGATGTAATTACGTTACCAAGTGGAGTACCAAATGCATTGGCGATATTTTGAGCAAGTTCTTTACTTTGCTTACAGGCAAAAATTTTTGGTGATGGATTTTGAGATGACATTAGTTTTGCTTTCTGTTGGATGGCAACAAAAGTAAATTAATAGATACTGTTACAAAAAAAAAGGTGTTGAGATTTACTAACAATTTTGTTTAAATTATTCATAATAAGGATTACAATAATTCGCATTTATTACTTATTTTTGCCCTCCAATTGCTCAAGTGGCGGAATTGGTAGACGCGCTGGATTCAAAATCCAGTTCTTTCGAGAGTGCGGGTTCGATTCCCGCCTTGAGTACAGATCCCATGGCTTTGCGCCGTTTCAACTCCCCATGTACGGGGAGTTTTTTATGTTCTATGTTTATGCTATATCAAGTCTTCAT